>Ga0247836_1000120_pt1 | contig 131187 bp, 110 predicted proteins | sample LaCruzMarch2015__4_FD_187116 | JGI IMG/M metagenome (GOLD analysis project Ga0247836, IMG submission 187116) | Freshwater microbial communities from meromictic Lake La Cruz, Castile-La Mancha, Spain - LaCruzMarch2015_14m | ecosystem: Environmental > Aquatic > Freshwater > Lake | place: Spain...
TGTAAACCTTCCACTTATCGATGAGTTCTGTGCCAGACGGGATTGATTCGCGGGCAATGTAGCCCGTTCCACCGTTTTGATAGATCATGACATCGCCAGGCCGCTTGGTCGCATTACCTTTGAAAGTCGTCTCCAGCCCGAACGGCTTTCTCGAACTAACCAGCCTGTCGAAACGCTTGCTTTCAGGCAGCGCAAGCGAATCGGTTTCTCCGGTCTCCACTGCGACGACTTTCTTGAGAATCGAAAGGCCTTCATTAAAGCGGATGAACACGTCCGCACCCTTTTCGAGAAGCTGGCGCGTAGCCGTGGAGTCAGGCCAGTCCTTGAAATGAGTGGTGACGCGGCATTGACCGGAATTATCGCGGTCCCAGAGGAAGAAGCAAACGCCACCCTTGAGGCCTACCCCCGGAAAGACATCGGACGCGCTGAGATAGTCGTCGATTGAGCGCAGGCGGTTATCGTTGAGCATCGATTCTCTGAACTCATCCAAGCCCTTGCCGCCGGCAAACCAACGCGCAGGAATAACCATCGATAAATAACGTGGCTCCAAGGCCTTCGCCTGCTCTACGAAATGGTGATAGATTGGAGCCGCGCTCGTTCCATAGCCGTCATCGCTGAGTTGATACGGTGGATTTCCAATGATGACGTCGAATTGCATATTTTTTCCAAATATCTCGGTGAGCCGAGTCTTGATATTATTGCTGTGAATAAGCGCGTAGGCGTGGGTTTCAAGGCCTTCAGCACGATCAAACACGGATCTTACAGCCCCGCAGAATAAGCACCTATCGCCGTTCCATGTATGCTCCATGCGCTCGAACCAGATGTTCCCCTCGTCGCTTTTGAAGCTCTTGGCGATGGAGTGTTCGCCCATCGCACGTTTCGAGCAATAGACGCTGCGGCGGGCGAGTAGGCTGGTGATGCGGGTGATGCCGATGCCGAAGACCTGTTTCGTGAGGATGTGATCCACGCGCTTTTGCAGGTTGGGAATCTCTTTCACCAGGCCCTCGGTGAGGCGGCGGGTGATCTCGCGGAGGAACACGCCGGACTTCGCGCAGGGGTCGAGGAAGGTGACGGTCTTATCCGCCCAGAGATTCGCGCCGCCGTGGTTCGCGGCCCACGCCTCGGCCAGCGTGTCGAGCATGCGGTTGGCGAGTTCGGGCGGGGTAAAGACCTCGTCGTTGGAGAGATTGGCGATGCAGGTGAGCACGTCCGGATTCCGCCCGCGCAGGGTGAAGGGAACTTGAATGGACTGTGGCGCGGCGGGCATGAGTTGGTTTTGCTTATGGATTCCGAGTGGCGGGCTTTTAGCAAAGCGCAAAACCCGATATTTCAAGGATTTCGGTGGTGTCCTTAGCTAATTTCATGGTTTTTTTGCTCAATATCTTCCGAATTTTCTCCTGTAAGCAAAATCCATTGAGGGTGACGCCGACTTCCCGTGTTTCGAATCCTTTTTTCGCGGTGACTGAGATGGTAGAGCATGTTGTGGATCTTTTTCAGCTTTTGACTTTGGCTCAAAACCTCAGGCAATTTTTCCAGTAGCACCGCATCCACATCCTCGCGGGTAACGGGCTGGTGAGTGCGTATGAGTTTCAGGATCATTTCCTGATAGTAGCGGTTGTCCAAACCCTTGTCCCGGATGTGGCGAGCCTTTTCGCCAGTGGCCGCCGCAATTTCGGCTGCCACGACGAGATTTGGATACCTTCCTTCCACGAGGCCTAGGCGTTTGAGGCGCTGATGATCTTCCTTGTCTAAAGAGAAGCGTTTTTGCACGCGGTCGAGTAGGATGATCGTTTCCAGATCGAGATCGGCGCTGCGCATCAGGATGCGGGCGTAACGTTCATCGAGGATGCGCCCGGCGAGTCGCACGACGACTCGTTCGGTCTGGCTGAGATCGTAGGTGGGAAGGGGGAAGAACCTGCTGCGCTGCTTGAGGAACATTTTCTTGATCCCTCCGCCTTGGGTATCGATGAGGTTGAGGTTGACCATGGCCTCGGCGAGGAAAGGGTTGCGGTAGATTTCCAAGGGAGCGTCCTGCTGGATCACGGCTTCCACGCTGCCAGGGAGAAAGCCGCCGACGTTGGTTAGGATGAGGGCGTCGGGAGTTTCCACGACCTGGACGCGCCCGCGCAGGAGGTAATCCTGATGCGCGATGCAGTTGTGCAGCGCCTCGCGGATAACCCAAGGATCGTACTGCGTCATTTCCATGGGAAACAAGGTGCCCTCTGGAAGTTCGCGTACCTTGAGGTTGCGGATACGGGTCATCAGACGATCGCCAAGAAGTAGGAAAGGCGGGCCGAAATGCTCGTAGTCGAGATCCTCGTTGCGGTCGTTTTTCAGGAGCCAGCTCACCTTGGCCACGGCGGGGTTGAGCAGGGTGGCGGACTCCGGTTTACCCAATAGGAGCAGAGCTGCGTGGGTGATGCGCCCTTGGATTGCGAGCTTCACTTTGTTGAGAAAGGTGATGTCATCCCAGCCGGCCACCTCGTCGGCCTGTGAGGGGAATTTCGTGAGGAACTCCTTGCGGGCTTTTTGCAGGGCCTCGGGATCCAGATCTGCGAGGGATGCTTGCTCGCAAATCGCGGCGCTCCAGTCCACACGCCGCATCCAGAGCTGGCGTTGCTTCTCGGGGTGGTTCGCGAGGATTGTTTTGGAAGTCCCCACACGGATATGGGCGGTTCCGTAGAATTCCACCGGACGGTCGAAAGCCGGGTTGATATCGAAGATCACGAGCCGTTTGCCCTGATATACGAGAGTATGGCTTTCAAAGCCGACATTCGGCCGCAGGCCCAGCGAGAGCCAGAGGGGCAGGAGTTGGGCTCCATTGCCTTTTGCGTTAGTGGGATCAAAGTCCGTTCCAACGACTTCATGAGTGCCATCCTTGATTCCAAAAACGAGATAAGCGCGCGGCTTGCCGATGAGGCCGGCAGCATTCGCTAGAGCGGAAAGGTATTCACCCAGTAACTGCGGCTCGTAGCGATTGGCCTTAAACTCAAGCCATTCGGTTTCACGTGGCTCCGCGCGAAGGCGATCTATCAGCGCGGTCAACTCTGCAACGTTCATGGTCGTGCCTCCCTCTCGGCGGCGGCCAGTTCACCCACGGTCATGGGTGGGTAGGTTTTGGTGGGGGTGAAGAGTTCGTGTTTGCCGAGGTCTGCGAAGAGCGAGTCCTCGGTGCTGTAAGAAGAGGAGCCGGTCAGGCAATCCAGCTTGAAGTCGCGCCGTTGGAACTTGCCCTTGCCCAGGTAACCCCACTCGGCGAAGCGGATGGAACGCCCGTCGTGGTTGAGCATCTTCATAGCATCGCCATGGACCAGGTTGAGCGAGAGCACATGGAACCCGGCGAGGTAGAGGTCGTCCGTAGGCTGGAGATCTAGGTATCCGGCAAAGATCTCCAGCAGGTTGGCGCGGCACTCGGCGATGTTGTCTGGCAGCAGTTCGATCCCGTAAATGCACATTAGCGCGAGGAGGGCGAAGTGACGCCGCTCGAAATCCGACTTGCCGTATTTCAGCTCCACGGCGGCGAGCTTGCGCTGGAGGATCTTCACGAGAAAGTTGCCATCTCCGCACGCCGATTCCAGAAACCGCGAGTCGATGCGCTCGGTCTCCCCCTTTACTAGATCCAGCATCGCCTCGACCATCCACTCCGGAGTGAAGACCTCCCCGTGATCGGCGACGCGTTGTTTTGATTTCACCAATTTCATAAACGACTTATGGAAGAGCTAATGGATTCATCAAGCCTCCGTGTTCGGCAACTCCGCCTCCCAGTTACCCAGCACTTCGCCGATGACGACGGTGTAGGTGAGGTTGCCGTGCTCAAGGTCTACATCGGGGAGGAACTCGTCGTCGAGGGCGGAGAGAAGGGGCTGGATGTTGGATTCGTCGAGGCCGGAGCCTTTGAGGATGATGACTGTGCCGGCGATCGTGCCATTGGTGAGGTAGTGGAGGTCCACCGCTGCGACATCATTCCCGCCGCGCTGGGCGAGAAATCGTTCGGACGAGGGTGTGCGGAGGGTGCGTTTCCAGGTAAGGTTCATGTCAGTGAGGTGAAGATCCAGTGAGACAATGCGAGTGAGGCCGGAATGGCCGTGATGAGAACAAGGCAGCCACAGCCTTTGCCGCTACCTTTGCTGCTGCTGCGGTAGCCCACGCCAGTGCCGGGGATGCTGAAAGCCGTGTAGTTCCGACCGCGCGAGCTCTTGCCGACCCGAAATCCCCGCCCACCCACGGAATAGCCGATGCCAGAGCCGCTCAGGTTCACCCTGAACGGTCCTAGATTGATAGATTTGCGGTAGATAAGGCCCATTGGGAGGTGCTGAGGATGCGGTTATTCAAGCTGATGATAGCAGCCAGGGTGGGACATCTACGGGGGCAGGCTACGAAAAAAATGAGATTTTCTAAAAAACCCAGAATTCTATTCCCAAGCACAGTTCACCCGTACAACTCGCCACTTGGCTGATCGATTACGCGCTGGTCGTGCTGCTCATTGGCAGAAGCCGGCCGGAGGCGCGGCTCTCCGTGGTGGGCGTCAGAGATTGTCCTTGCTGTCGGTTTTTTTGCGGGCGGCTTTCTTGGCAGGTTTTGCGGCGGCCTTGGCTTTTTCCTTTTCCTCGTCGATCTCGTCGTCGTCGATGGTGTGGGAGAGGATGAACTGGAGATCGTCCACGCCGAGGTTGGAGGCGAAGCCTTCATCGCCGAGGACGTTGGTGACGAGCTGTGTTTTCTGGTGCTGAAGGATGCGGATTTTCTCCTCGACGGTTTCGCGGGTGAGAAGGCGGTAGGCGATGACCTTGTTCTTCTGGCCGATGCGGTGGGTGCGGTCGATGGCCTGGTTCTCGACGGCGGGGTTCCACCATGGATCGTAGAGGATGACGTAGGAGGCGGAGGTGAGGTTGAGTCCCGCACCGCCGGCTTTGAGCGAGAGCATGAAGACGGATGGGTCTTTCGTTGTTTGGAAACGCTCGATCTCGCCTTTGCGGTCTTTCGTCTGGCCGGTGAGGTAATGGAAGGGGCGCGCTTCGAGTTCCAGGCGCGCTTTGATGAGGTCGAGCATGGAAACGAACTGGGAGAAGACGAGCACCTTGTGGCCTTCCTCGTGGAGCTGGTCGAGGAGGTAGAAGAGGGATTCCATCTTGGCGGATTCCTCCTTGAGGTATTTCGGATCGATGAGACCGGGGTGGCAGCAGATCTGGCGGAGGCGCATGAGGCCTTGGAGGATGGCAAAGGAATTTTTCTTCACCGCCTCATCGGAATCGAGGCCGAGCAGGGCTTTTTGGATGCGCTTGAGTTCGTTTTTGTAGAGTTCGAGCTGGATGCCTTCCATTTTCGAATAGACTTCTTCCTCGGTTCTCGGCGGGAGATCCTGGGCGACCTGGAGTTTCGTGCGGCGCAGCAGGAAGGGGCGGAGGCGGGAGGCGAGGCGTTGTTGGGAAAGGGGGTCTTTCCGTTTGTCGAAGCGCTTCTTGAAGTAGGCGCGGGAACCGAGGACGCCGGGCATCGCGAAGGCCATGAGCGACCACATGTCGAGCAGGCGGTTCTCGATGGGCGTGCCGGTGAGGACGAGGCGGTTCTGGGAGTCGAGCTCGCGGGCGCACTTGGCGGCCTTGGAGTCCGGGTTCTTGATCTGCTGACCCTCGTCGAGGATGGTGGTGAGCCATTTGATGCCGCCGAGCTCCTCGCCGCAGACGCGGAGCTGGGCGTAGTTCAGGACAAGCATGTCGATGTTGTTCTGGATATGGTTGACGTTGATATCGTCGCGGTTTTTTAGGATCTTGACGCGGAGCTGCGGGCAGAATTTCTCGGCCTCGGAATACCAGACATCGAGCACGGATTTCGGGCAGACGATGAGGGCGGGTTTATGCGGCGCGCCGGTTTCCTTGTGTTTGTCGAAAAGCCAGAGCAGGTAGGTGAGGGACTGGATGGTTTTGCCGAGACCCATGTCGTCGGCGAGGATGCCGCCGAAGTTGTTTTCCGAGAGGTAGGCGAGGAAATGGAAGCCATCGATCTGGTAGGGACGGAGCGTGGCGTTGAGTCCCTCGGGAAGGGGGGGCGTGACCTCGAGCTTGATGTCGTTGGCGCGGTTCTTGATGCGCTCCCATGCCTTCGGGTCGAAGACCTCGGCGGCCTTGGGATCGGCGAGCTGGAGGGCGTGCATGCGGTGGGTTTCGCCGGAAAGGTCGAAGGGATCGAGCCCGAGGCGGGTGACGGCCTCGCGCTGGTCGGCGTCGAGCTTGATTTCTAGGCGCATCCAGGTGCCGTCGTCCATGCGGACGTAACCGCCGCGGGCGGCGACGAGCTGGCGGATCTGGGCTTTGGAAAGGTTCGCGCCCTGGACGTCGATGACGATGCGGAGGTCGAACCAGTCGATATCCTGGCCGACGACCTCGAAGCGGACAGCGGCGGTGACAGGATCGTTGAGGATGGATTTGAGGCGGAGGTCGATGTCGAGTTCGATCTCCGGGGGCATGGCGCGCACCCAGTCGGCGAATTTTTCGGGGAACTGTTTGGTGATGCGGGATTTGAACGAGATGAGTTTCTCGTCATAGGCGAGAGCCATTTCATCGAGGATGGGCGGGACGGGATGGAGTGGCTCGCGGGCGAAGCGGAGGAGTTGCTTGCCTTTGACGGCCTGCTGCTCGACGAGTTCCCAGCCGTCCTTGGTGAGGCGCTCGGTGCGGCGGCCTTTTGTTTCGATGGCGGTGACATCGACGACAAGGTGCTCGGTCTCCGCGGCGGTGAGGCCGGCGATGAGCTTCATTTCCATCTTCGGTTTCAGCTCGAGATCGACGACGCGCTTGACGAGCGACTCGGGCAGGGAGGCGCCGATCTTGCGGAGGAATTCTACGCCTTCGAGGGAGTCGATGACTTTCCGTGGGATGAGGTAGCGCGGCATGACCTCGGTTTCCTCAAGCCAGCGCGGGGGGCCGGGGAAAACCGTTTCATCGGACTGGTAGAGTTCCTTGCGACCGGGCAGGAGGCGGACGGAGTGGGAAACATTTTCGCCGGAGGCGGTGACAAGCTGGAGGGCGAAGGAATTGGGATCGTAGGGCTCATCCTCGCAGACCCAGGAGAGGGCTTCCTCGGAGACGCGGAAGGGTCTTTCGTCGAGGTTGACGAGGTAGCCGGTGAGGGCGGGCTGCTGGAACACGCGGTTCATGAAACGGCAGGATTCCTCTTGGTCGAAGTCGAGGGTGGTGTCGCTGTGCTTGCGGTAGAAGGCGAGGTAATGTTCCCAAAGCGTCTGTGAGGAGGCGTCCATGAGGAGCGCGCCTTCCTGATGGAGGGAGATGTATTTCTCGATATCGGATTTCTCGCGGAGCTGGATGTATTGGGCGTTGGGGCGGCTCTCGCGGACTTCCATGCGCGCCTCGTTGATCGTGGCGACGAGGCGGAAGGCGACGGTGAGTGGCGCATCCTGCGGCGGGCGCTCGTTGACCTGTTCGATACGGTCATACCAGGAAGCGACCTCGCGCTCCTGTTCCCACTCCGCCATTTTTTTCTGCACCGAGGCGAGATCCGTGATGACGGACATGAACTCGGGGTAGGGGAGTTTCCGTTTGTAAAAGGCGTAGGCGAGGAAGTTCCAGAACTCGAGGATATCGCCGGGCGGCATGGGCCAGAGCTCGAGCGGCTCGTAGGTGGTGATGTCCCAGCGCGGGTTGATGCGGACCATGTCGTGGTCGTGGAGCTCGCCCTCGATCACGTAGCGGCGGTAGCGCTTCTCGATTTTCGTGACGTAGTCGGCTTCTTTGTCGTCGAGCTCGCGGCCGAGCTTGTCCTCGATGATGTCGAGCACGGGTGTGTCATCGAACTCGTTGGGCGATTCTGGGAGATCCTCGCCGCGATGCATGCGCTCCATCATGGTGGCGTATTGGCAGGCGCCGGAAACGAGATCGTCCTCGGCGGTGCAGGAGCCGAACCAGCGGTTGCCCTGAAGGCGGAGGGAGGTGCGGTGGGTGCCGGACTCGTCCTCGACGCGGCCTTGGATGAAAAGGTGGTTTCCGAAGATCTGGGTGACGGCTCCGTCTTTCTGGAGCAAATCGCCGCGCTTGCGGGCTTCTTCTGGGAAGGAGTTGAGGAAATTGAGTGTGGCGCGATCGGGGTTCATAGGCTCGTGGAGATAAAGATAAATGGCGCTAAAATGCCGGGCGGGTAGTTTAAGGTGGAAAAATGGATTCGCGCAATAGGAAGTTTCGCGGTGGTGTGATGCGTGCGACAACGCTCCCCGAAGAAAGCGCTTGATGGCTGGCAAGCCGGAAGATTGGATGGAAGCGGTTCCCGAATCTTCCCCCCTTATGAGCCTCCGAAAGCAGTTGAACGAAATCTTGCCCGCGCTGTTGCCGAACAATCCCGCCGAGGCGATCAAGGGCACGGAGCTGATCCGGTTGGCGCGGCGCAACCTCGCGGGTAACTATTCGGACGCCTCGCTAAGATACCATTTCTCGATCATGTCCTGCGATCCCGCATCGGCGATCGCGAAGGTGGAGAAGGGGCAGGGATACTATCGCCGCAGCGAGCCGCTGCCCGCGCTTTCCGGTGCTCAGGAGCTGCTGGCGTGGACCCAGGGGCGGCTGGATGATCTCAGTGGAAATGAGACCACCGTGGACAACGCTATGCTGCGCATCCGCAAGTTCCGCGCGGTGGTGACCCGCTATTACGAGATCAACGGGCGTTTTCCCTTCGCCTTTCGCGATCCCTTCGCCGCCACCTCGCCGATCGGTAATCTCTGGAAGTATCCGGAGTTGGTTCTCGTCGATTGGGAAACGGGCGGTTCGCCAGACGAGGAGATGTCGCTGGATGATTCGATGCTGGCCCTCAAGCAACGGCTGGGACTCGCGCCTTTCCGCCTGCACTCGGCGCGGCTCCGGCTTTTGCCCTCGCTGATGTCCTACCGCGAGGATTTTTTCCAGGCGCTCTCCGTCTCCATGTGGGCGCAAGGCGGCGAGCTCATCTACGCGGGGCCGGTGGAGGACGAGGCGTTGGCGGACGGCTTGCGGAAACTCAGCTCGACCTATGGAGTCGGCGTGGTGTCGTTCGGGCTGACGGCGGAGGTGCTCGACGAACTGCCGCGTCCGGCGCAGATCCTCAACGCGCACCCCAAGGAGACGGAGGCGATCATGTCGAAGCTCGAGATCCACCGCATCGCGCCAGTGCAGTCGCGCCCGCACCTCGATTGGGCGGCGCTCGGCTCGATGCGCACGGAATCCGAGGAGGCCGACAAGCTGATGCGCTGGCTGACGAACTGCATCGAAGCGCGTAGGGCGGAGCCTTTCAAGGATGAGTGATCCGCATCCCGGGGAAAGCGATCGTAAATTCACCGCCCCATGGCGAGAAAACTGCTGGAGTTGCCGCGTATCCCTGCCACATTTGCGTAACCCTTTTAACGGCATGAAAAATGCCACCCCACGCCATGTCCGAAAATTCACCCACCGACCGAAACACGATTCCCGAAAGTCTGCGCAAGCAGCTTGAGGATTTCCGGCAGCAGCTCTGGCGGCGCAAGGTGATGGAGGCGGTGGCGGCCGGGTTCATCGGGTTGCTGGTTTCTTTCCTTTTGATCTATGGCCTCGACCGCATCTGGCAAACGCCCGGTTGGGCGCGGCTGGTGATCCTGCTGGGCGGAGTTTCGCTGTTCGGTGGCTTTGCGCCTTACTGGTTGTACCGTTGGGTATGGGGGCACCGCCGCGAGGAACAGCTCGCGCGGCTCATCGCGAAACGATACCCCGGTCTCGGCGATCGGTTGCTTGGGGTGATCGAGCTGCAAGGTCAGGCTGAGGCGGGCGATTCGCTTTCCCCCAGGCTGCGTGCGGCGGCGATGGAGGTGGTCGCGGCAGAGGCGGGGAAACGCCAGCTCGACGATGCGCTGCCCGTGCCGAGGCATCGCAAATGGGCTCTGGCCACGCTTGCTCTCATGCTTGTGGTTTCGGGAGCTTTCCTCGCGACACCCAAGGCCGGCCTCAATGCGCTCGAACGCTGGCTGAACCCGTTTTCCGATGTCGAGAGATACACCTTCACCCAGCTTGAGACCCCCCCCGCCTATCTCGCGGTTCCCTACGGCGAGGCATTCGATGTGGTGCTGAAACTGGCGAAAACCTCGGAACAACGCCCTTCGGACGCGCTCGGCCAATACGGCTTGCAACCCGAGATCGGCGCGAAGCTCGCGGGCGACCGCTATGTGTTCCGTTTCCCCGGACAGCAGGACAAAGGGATGGTGATTTTCCGCATCGGCGACCTGCGGCATTCCTTGAAAGTCGAGCCGCTGCAACGTCCCAACGTGATGAGCACGAGGGCTTTCGTGGCATCGCCCGCCTACATGAACTTGCCGGAGCGGACGGTGGAGCTCACCAACGGCGAGCTGAGCTTTGTCGAGGGCAGCCGGCTTGTTTTTGAAATGGATCTGAGCCGCAAGGTGCGTTCCGGAGCGTTCGGTCCGGGCAAGGCATCCGGGGAGATTCCCGCCGAAATCCCCTTCGAACCGATGCAGGGCGCGCTGAAAATTTCCGGACAGAAAGCGAAGACCGCCGAGATCGAGGTCGGTCATGTGCCTTTCGAGCTTCCATTCTCCTGGGTGGATGAATTCGGCCTCACCGGCGGATCCGATTTCCGCCTTCGCGTGGACGCTGTGAAGGACTCACCGCCTGTGGCTTACGCGCAGGGTATCGATCGGCAAAAAGCAATCCTGCCCGAGGAGTCCATTGATTTCGAAATCCTGTGCGAGGATGATTTCGGCCTGAAGGAGGCGGGCATCGAGTGGGAGAGCCTCGTCGCGACACCGGGTGAGGTTCCCGAAGTGAAAGGCGAGCTTGTCCTGGCCAAAGGCGCGCCCGAAGAGCGCCGTATCATGAAGCCTGTTGTGTTCTCTCCCGCCGCGTTTGGGATCGGCCCGCAGCGCCTGGCGATCCGCGCGTTTTCCGCGGATCTCTACCCGGGGCGTGGACGGATCTACTCGGAGCCGGTCGTCCTGTATATCCTGACCCGCGAGGAACACCAGCAGATGCTGAAATCTCAGTTCGATCGCACGATCAGTGAGCTGGAGGATCTCGCACGCAAGGAGCTGAACAATCTCGACGAGAACCAACGTCTCGATGACCTGAGCGCGGAGGAAATGAAGAAGGAGGAAAACCGCAAGCGCCTTGATGCGCAGGAGCAGGCGGAAAGCGAGAGCGCCCAACGGATGCAGGAGCTCAAGGAGAAGATGGAGGAAGTCATGAAAGGCGCGGCGCGCAACGGCGAGATCGACAAGGAGACGATGCAGAAAATGGCGGACGCACTCAAGTCCATGCAGGAGCTCGCCGAGAAGGATATGCCCGAAGTCCGCGACAAATTGCAGGAAGCGCAGGAGCCATCCAACACCGACGAGAAGACCGAAGAGGATATCAAAGAGGCGGTCGAGAAACAGGAGAAGGTCGTCGAGAAAATGAAGAAGGCGGTGGAGCAGGCGAACGATGCGAACAAGCGCTTCGAGGCTAGCACCTTCGTGAGCCGCCTCAAGAAAGCCGCCGCGGAACAGAACGGAATCTCAGGGATATTGATCGAGACGTTTGCCCGCAACCTGATCGGCGAATACTACGACAAGCTGAACCCTAGCGACCAGATGAAGATGACCGACACGGCCCGGCAGCAGGCCGTCACCGCCGCCGACGTGCGTTGGATCCAGGAAGACCTCGGCCACTACCATGCCCGCACTGGCGATGCTGCTTTCAAGGAGATCATGGAACAGATGCGTGACTCCAAGATCGACATTGGCCTAGAGGAGGTGCGCAAGAAGCTTCAGATCCACCGTTCCTACACGGCGACCGAGGCGGCGAAGCTCTGGGCCGCCAAACTTGATGAGTGGGCGGCTATCCTGGGCGATGAATTGAACAAGGAGGACGGAGGCGGCGGCGGGGGCGGCGGCGGGGGTGGCGGTGCCAGCCCGGAGGATGAGGATTTCGAGTTCATGCTGCGGGTGATGAAAATGATCCAGCAGCAACAGGATCTCCGCGCCCGCACGCGTGTGCTGGAGCAACTCAAGCGGGATGCAGGAACCCTAGTGCCAACCAACGAATGAGAACGACCCTATCCATATCCTTTTTCCTGATCACCGCCGCTTTGCCCGCTTTTTCCGAGGAGGAAAAAGAGATCGCCGGGATGTTGGAGCGCCATGCCGAGGGTTCTGAAAAACTTGCCGACGAGCAGGACGAACTTTCCGCCGACGTCCAGCAACTTGTGATTGAGCAGACACAGCAACAAGTGATCGAACTCCTCACCGAGGTGGAGGGAATCATGGACGAGACCACGGATTACCTCGTGGAAAAGGATACCGGTGGCACTACCATCGCCGCGCAGACGGAGATCATCGAGAAAATCCATCAGGCAGCGAAAGAGAAGCAACAGCAGGGCAAAGGTGGAGATCCCGGCAGCGCGATGATGGAAATGATGGAGCGGATGATGGGTAAGAAAGAGGGTGAGGGCGAAGGCGAAGGTAAAGCTAAGGGCAAGAAAGAAAAAGGCGACAAGCCGGGCGATCAGGCGGGGCAAGGCCAGACCGGTGATTCCGACTCCGCGAACGATGCGAACAGTGGCAACGCAGGCGGTAAATCCGAGGAACGCACCGTGCCCAAGGCGGCCGGGACAGCGGGCAAGAGCCTGCCGCGCGAGTTCCAGCAAGCTCTCGACGCCTACAACCGCGGACTGGAGGGGAAAACACCTTGATATGAAAAACCTGGCTTTCATTTTCCTTTGTGCCGCTTCGCTTTCTGCAACTTACGGGCAGGGTTTGCCTAGCCGTGGCGATGATCGCGTCCCTGCGCAAGTCGATCTTATCTATGAACGCGGCCTGCGTTACCTTGCCGAGAAACAAAACTCCGAAGGCTGCTGGGACGATAGTAGCATGGGCAGCGAACCGGGCGTGGTCGGCCTGTGCGTTGCGGCGTTCCTCGCGCACGGAGAGGATCCGAACAACGGGCCTTACGCGAAGGTGATCCGCAAGGGGATCGACTACATCATTTCGAAGCAGAATTCGGTGAACGGCTACATCGGATCGAGCATGTACAACCACGCCTTCGCCACCAAGGCATTGGCGGAGAGCTACGGCGTCATTGAGCATCCAAAGGTGGAGAAAGCGCTGGAGCAGGCGGTGGAGCTGATCCTGAGTTCGCAGAAGCGGAACCGCTTCGGCGCATGGCGCTACACGCCGGATAGCCGCGATGCGGACACCACGGTCACAGGCTGCCAGGTGGTGAGCCTTTTCGCCGCGCGCAACGCCGGTATGCCGGTGCCGAACGAGGCGATGAAGAAAGCCCTCCTCTACCTCGCGAACTGCCGTGGAGGCGACGGGTCCTATGGCTACACATCGGCACAGGGCGGAAAACCGACCTTGACCGCCATCGGCTCTCTTTGTCTTTCGCTGGCGAAGGAAAAGGACTCCAAGGGCTACGCCGCCAGCCTCGCCTTTCTGAAGAAGAACCTCGATTACCGGGATCGGTCTTACCCTTACTATTACGAATACTACATGTCCCAGGCGCTTTTCCATGCCGACACCGCGACATGGGAGGAGTGGAACGGCCGCAACATCCGTTACCTTGCCACGATCCAGTCCGCAGACGGATCTTTTCCCGGAAACCAAGGCCGGGCGTTTAACACGTCAGGGGCGCTGTTGTCGCTCGCCCTGAATTACCGCTATCTCCCCATTTACGAGAAATGAGATGCCTTACCCTCGCCCTCCTTTTCGCGGCGGCCGCCCTTCTCCATGGCGAGGAGCCGCGCCAGGATCTGTTGAGCTTTGCGAACGGCGACCAATTGCATGGAAGGCTTTCCGGAGTTGCCGCCGGGCCATCGGTCCGGTGGAAAAGGGACGATGTGGGTGAAGAGGTGATATTCAAATCCTCCGAGTTGCGGCGGATCGTACTGCGCGGCGGCAGGCCGGAAAAATCCATTGGGGATTTTTCGCACGTGGGAACCTCGAACGGCGACCGCATTCCCGGAGTGGTGAGGGAAATGGATGACAAGCGCATTGTCCTCGACACGAAGTTCGGAGGCACGATCCAGATCCCCCGCGATCAAGTTGGTTTGCTGGCTCCCCATCCGCTGGGTGGCAGGATCCTTTACCATGGGCCATATGACCCGGAGGAGTGGGTGATGATCGACAACGAGCACCTGGAGGGAATTCCCGCGCTAAAGGTCGATGGGGAAGCGAAAATGTCGGTATGGAAGCACTCCGGGAGCGCATGGTATTGGCAGAACAAGGAAATCGGCACGGCGCTGGTGAAAAAGGCCGGCCTGCCGGACCGCGCGGTCCTGCGCTTCGACATCGCATGGAAAAGCAGGCTGTCCTGCGCGATCGCGTTTCACTCGAATTTCAAGCAAGCCCCGCAGGCCGCCGCCAAGGAGGTTGAGATCGAGGGGCAGGGGGTGCAGATGCGCATCGTTGGCAGGATGAACCACTCCGCTTCGCTGCCGGATATGTTCGGCGAGAGTTACGTGCTGCAACTTTATTCAAACTACGTGATGCTGCAACGTACATCCTTCGATGCGGATGGCAGTCCCAGGCTGGAGCGTGTGCAGACGACGAACAGCAACCTGCGGCTGGGTGATTCCGGCAGTGCCACGGTGGAAATCCGCTGTAACCGGCTCACCGGAGAAATCTCACTTTTCATCGATGGCGAGTTCGTCGTCCAGTGGAGCGAGGTGGCCGGCGGCGGGGATGAGGGTTACGCTGGAAAAGGCGAGGGCTTCGGGTTCCTTGTGCAATCCGAGGAATCTCCGGTGCGCATCTCCGAAGTGGTCGTCGCGGAATGGAACGGAATGCCGGACGCGGCGCGCAGTATGCAGGTGGATGGCGCGGACATCGTGCTTCTTTCAAACGGCACCGACCGATTTTCCGGCAAGGTCACCGGACTTGGCGATGGGAAGCTGAAGCTGGAGGGGCGGTATGGTGATTTCGAATTCCCGATGGAGGAGATTGCGGAAGTCCGCTTCGCGAAATCAGGCATCGCCGAGTTGCCGGAAGCGCCTTCGGAGGAGGTCACGATCCGCCTCCATCCGCTCGGCAGGATCAGTGGCCGTCCGCTCGCCGGGGACCCAGGAAACCTGCGCATCCTCAATGGGGCGGCGGGTGAAATTGATATCGACCTCAGCTCCGCGGTGATGCTGGAGTTTCAGAAAACGGAAAGCTTTTTAGATAACTGGGATGCAGAGTTTTAATTTCCAACGCCTCTCGGCAATGATGCTCGGCATGGCGGCTTCCACCGCCCTCGCTGCCGATATTTCGATGATGGGCGACGCAAAGCTTTCCGGAGAGATCACCGGGATGGCGAGCGATGGCACGATCACGCTGCTTTCCCCCATCTCAGAAAAACCCCTCGTGCTGAGCGCTGATCAGGTCAAGCGGGTCGCTTTCGGAAACGCCGGCGCGAGTCCGGAGGCGCCCGAGCAGAGGATCGAGCTTTCCAACGGCGACATTCTCCCTGTGAGGGTAACCTCTATGGTTGCGGGCTTGATTCAGGTGGAATCTTCTGTTCTTGGAGCCTTTGGCATTCCGCGCGCTGTGGTGAGTTCGCTTCAACTCGGCATTGTTCCGAAAAAGGTTGTCTATGCAGGGCCGAAGAATATCCAAGGCTGGTCAATGGACGAAAGTGGTAAGCAGGCATGGAATTATGAGGACGGGAGTTTTGTCGCGAGGGGGCACGGGGCGCTTAGCCGGGATGTCGCGCTCCCAAAAAAATTCATCCTGAAGTTCACGTTCCGCTGGCAGAACCAACCGAATTTTCAGTTCTGCTTTGCCCAGCCGCCGATGGCAAAAGGAGTGAGACAAGACAGATACATCGCCGAGTTCAGCGGTTCGGGATTCGGGGTTTTCCGGGAAGCGGCAAACCGGGCGAGAACCCCGGTCATTCTGCTGGCGCGAAGCCCGGAACAGATGGCAAAACAAAGCATGAAGGTCGAGATTCGCGTGGATCGGACGAGGGGCTTGCTGGAGCTCTTCATCGATGGCGAACTGGAGGGGCGCTACACGGATTCCGTCCAGCCTATCCCCGCCGGAACCGGTATTTCACTTGTTAACCAAGGGACCATCGAGAGTAGGCAGAGCGTCCGCAGCATCATGATCCTCGAATGGGACGACCGCGGCGATAGGCACCGGAGCGAGGAACGGGGTGACGGCAAGACGGATTCCCTGATCGGGCGATACGGTGAGAGGTTCGGTGGAAAGCTGGAGAGTATCCGCAGGGAAGGCGCATCGACGGTGTATGTTTTCAAAAGCGATTTCCAGAAAGATCCGCTGGAGCTTCCCGAGGAGGAGGTTTCCACTGTGTTCATGGGAGGGCAGGGTGAGCCTTCCCAATCTGCAGCCACCGGCGGCCTGATCCTGGGCTTGCGCGGGCAGGGTTCGATGCGAGTTTCCACATGTGTCCTTGAAGCCGATTCCGCAAAGGTCGAACATCCGTTGCTCGGCTCGCTCGAGTTCGGGCGCGCGGGAATCTCCTCTCTGGAGCGCATCTGGAAACCCAAGCCACAACCTGTAAACGACTGATGAAAACTACCACCTTGTTTCTAGTAATGATATTCCCCTGCTTTGCTCAGCAGGAAGGCTCCGTGGTTCGTTTCTCCAACGGTGACAAGCTGACCGGCGATCTGCTGGCGCTGACCGGCGAGAAGATTTCCTGGAAATCCTTATTGCTGAAAGAACCTGCCGAGTTCGACCTGAAAAAAGTGGACGAACTAGAGCTTTCCATGGCAGTGCCGCCCGCAGACCGGCCGGTTGCCGCGCACGAGGTGATCATCAGCATGACCAATGGCGACACGATCCGGGGTCAGCTCGCGGGCATGACGGATACGGAGATCCGCCTCTCGACGTGGTACGCCGAGGAACTCATGGTCAAGCGTGTGAACGTGAAAACGGCCAAGGTTACCAGTCTCTCCGATATCCACTACCGCGGCCCGAACAGCATGGATGAATGGTCGCTGGGCGAAGGCGAGGACGGCTGGCGTTTCCGGGGCGGTGCCTTGCGCTCCACGTATCCCGGTGGCATCGCCCGCGAGGTTGATTTCCCGGATGAATGCGTGATCTCGTTTGAGGCGGCTTGGCGCGGAGCCTTTGACGCTAGGATCGTGTTTTTCTCAAAGGATATCACCAACCCCTCAGACCCGGGGTCCGGTTATGAGATGGTTTTCCAGGGCGAAACGGTTCAATTTAAAGAGGTGAGGAGTAACAAAAGGTTCGGGTATACGAAGAACGCCGGCATGCTGAGGGCAAACGAAAAGGCGCGCATTGAGATCAAGGCCAGCCTCAAGAAAGGCAAGTTCGCGCTCTTTGTGGACGACCAGTTCATCGATTCCTGGCAGGATGCGGCGGTGGATCGTACAAAACTCGGCGAAGGTTTTCACATCATCACGAGGAATACTTCGCCGCTAAGCATCTCTAACATCGAGGTTTCCGGCTGGGACGGTTACCTGGAGAAGCAAATCCAGGGAGGGCAGGTAGGTGGTGCGGGCGACCCTTTCGAGCTGGACGGAAACTCGGAGGTGCCCAAACCCGCCAAGGAGGAGATTCCCGAGGGCCGCATGCTGCTGCGCAATGGTGATTCGATCGAGGGGGAGGTGCTGGGTATAGTGAACGAGGAAATCATCCTCAAGACCCCTATCGCCGAGGTGAAATTCCCCCTCGCTCGGCTGATGAACTTGTATCTCTCCAGCGACACGATGGAGGAGGCGAAACTCTACAAAGCCGATGTCCGCGCTACGCTTTCCGACGGTTCGTGCATTGTTTTCCGCTTCGATGGGGTGGAGGGAAATTCGCTCATAGGATTCAGCCAGAATTTCGGCACCGCAAGGTTCAGGAAAGATGCGTTCAGGCGCATCGAATTCAATCTCTACCAGTAAGCCTTGAAAGGAAATGGGGGATTTGAAATGGAGAGATTAGGTTCTTACTTTCAATCACTTGGACATTCGGCCCGACTCATCCAGAAAGTGAGTGAGCATTTACTATTAAGTCGTTGAACCTAAATCCCCAATTTCCCTTTAGGGTAAGGGAAAAAATTCAGGGTGCCATGATTTCGATGCCTGCCCGGTGAATGGATGAACGGGTGAGACGCAGCAAATCCACAGCATGGGGGCTCATGCCATGGATGCACAGTGTTCTCGCTTCCATGGGGATGATGGCTCCGCCCAGAGATGTGACCGTGCGATGAACAGCAATACCGAGGGCCTGCGCCACCGCTTCGTCGTTGTTTTCGATGAGCGCCCGTTCCTCGGTGCGCGGGCAAAGGTTGCCGTCCTCCTGATAGCGGCGGTCGATGAAACCCTCCGCACAAGTGACGAGCTTTATCGCGGCAGCGGCCTTGGCGAGCGCGCCGCGGGGAGGGCAATAGAGGATGGTGAACGGCTGGATCTCCGCGATGGCGGCGACGAGGGTTTCCGCCAGCGCCTCATCCTGATTGGACTGGTTATACAGGGCTCCGTGCGGCTTGACGTGATGGAGACGGGGGTGAAAACGCAGGAAGCGCTCGAGTTGGCGCAGGATGAGGTCGCGGATTTCTCCGGCGGAGAGGGACAAGGGCTTCCTGCCAAAATTCGCTGGATCCTCGTAGCCGGGATGGGCGCCGATGGCGACCCGCGCCCGGATGGCGTAATCAACCGCACGCCGGATGCTTTCCTCGTCTCCGGCATGCCCGCCGCAGGCGATGTTGGCCGAGCTGGCCAGTGCCATCAGCGCTTCATCGTGTGCGCCGCCTTCTCCGAGATCCGCGTTGAGGTCGATGGTTTGCATCAGGTGAGTTTCATCATCAGGCCGGCATGGAGAAGGCCGAGGTCGCGCTGCAGTTCGTTCCATGCCTGCCGGGCTTCGTCCAGATCGACTTCGCGGAAACGCACCTTCGTGCCCGGCCAAGCGCGGGCGAGTTTGGGCATGTCCGCCGAAATGATGTGGCCGATCTGCGGGTAGCCGCCGACGGTCTGGCGCTCGCTCATCAGGACGATGGGCTGGCCGTCCGGGGGGACTTGCACGGATCCGCAGACAACAGGTTGGGAAACCATTTCGCGGGGTTCTTTGAGTTCGAGCTTATCACCCTTGAAACGTGTTCCGGTTCGGTCAGATATCGGACTGATCTCGTAAAAATTTCCTGAGAAAAGGCAGTGGGCTTCCTCGGAGAACCAATCCGTCTGCATCCCCCGGAGATAGCGGAGTTCGATGAACCTGCCATCGGGGTGGGGCCAAGAGACGTGCCATTTTTCGGAAATGAGAGCGGTGCTCGCCGTGCCGATGGGCAGGATGTCTCCAGCGCGCAGGGAGCGTCCGTGATGCCCCCCGAAAACGGCGCGCAGGTCGGTCGCGCGGCTACCGAGCACATTGGGCACTTCTATGCCACCTGCCACCGCGATGTATCCGCGCAGATGGCACATACGCCTGCGGAGATCGATCCGTTCGCCGGCCTTGATGGTATACGGCTTTCCGGAAGTTTCATCGGCCCAGCCGACCCATGCTGCCCGAGCATTCACATCGAACCGCAGCACCGGGCCGGACATGGTGCATTCGATGACGGCGGCCTCGTCCGGATTGCCAACGAGTCGGTTGGCGATGGACGCCAGAACCGGATCGATGGCTCCACCGGGCGAGACACCGAGGTGCTGGCACCCCCATCTGCCATGATCTTGGATGGAGCTGAGTGCGCCCGGATCGATGACTTGGATACCGACGGGCAAAGCCGCAGGCTGCGTGGGTGAGGGCTCGGTTTCCTCCGCAGTCTCCGCTTCCAAGAAGCGCACCTTGTCCCCCGCTTGCAGCAGTGCGGGAGGCTCGCGGTGGGGATCGAAAAGTTTTAGGTTCGTGCGACCGATCACATGCCATCCGCCCTGTGAAGCGAAAGGGTAGATGCCGGCCTGCCCGCCTGCGACTGCCACCGATCCCGCCGCCACTTTGCGCGGGCTGGAAAGGCGCGGTAGATGGAGTTGGGGAGGGAGCCCGTGGAGGTAGGGAAAACCGGGCGAGAAGCCGATCGCGGCGACCGTGTATTCGGCGTTGCGGTGGAGGTCGACGATTTCCCTCGCGGTGAGCTTTAGGGCATCTGCCAGCGCGGGCAGGTCGGAACCGTCGTACGCTACGGGGATGCAAACAGTGCGGCCCTTGAAAGGCGGCCGGTCATCGGCCTCGTCGAGGTGGAGCGAGGTCAGGTGATCCAGCACCTTCCGGCCGTCGGCGGGATGGAAATGCACCGCGATGGTGTCAAATGAGGAAACGGTATCGATGATCTCGGGGATGGGATGAAGCTCCAGTAACCGGCGCAGGCGGAGAACCAGCTCCAGCTTGCTTTCCGGAGACGTTCCGCCCGCCTTGAACAGCCAGGCCGTGTCTCCGAGCGAGTGCAATCCCATGTGATCAGGATGGCAGAAACGCGGGGAAACTTTAAACTCTAAACTTTAAAGACCCGCGCAGAGGATTCACAATCCGCAGCATGAAGTTGGCGCGGCTGGGGGACGGGGCGGAAATTTTCCATACCCTGCAGGGTGAGGGGGTGAGCGTGGGTGCGCCTGCGGTGTTCGTCCGGCTGTCGCTTTGTAACCTGCATTGCGTTTGGTGCGATACGGATCACACGTGGAATTTCGAGGGGACACCGTGGAAGCATGAGAAGGATGGAGCGGCGGGCTATGCAAAGCATCGCAAGGAGGACGTAATCGTCACGATGTCTCCCGATGAGGTGGCGGAGATCGTGAGGGGCTTCGGTTGTCGGAGAGTGGTGCTGACGGGGGGAGAGCCGCTTTTGCAGGAGGCGGGGCTGGTGGGATTGATGGAGGCGCTGCGCGGTGAGGGCGGGGAATGGTTTTTCGAGATCGAGACAAACGGAACGATCATGCCGGGGGCAGGTTTTCTCGGGCTGATCGGACAGATGAACGTTTCCCCGAAGCTGGCCAATAGCGGGATGGGCGAGGATTTGCGACTGAAGCCCACGGTGCTTACCGGGCTGGCAGCGACGGGCAAGGCGTGGTTCAAATTCGTGGTGCGGGACGAGCGGGACATTTCCGAGATCCGGACGCTGCTGGATAGGGCGGAGATTCCGGGAAACCGGGTGATCCTGATGTCCGAGGGGCGGACAGTGGAGGCGTTGGACAAGACGGCCGCCTGGCTGGCGGAGCGGTGCCGGGATCTCGGGTTCCGCTTTTCCGACCGCCTCCACGTCAGGCTCTGGGGCGACCGGCGGGGGGTGTGAAACTTTCTGCGAAACTTCCGGGTGGATCGGGTGTTTCAGGAGATGTAGAACGATAAAGATGAACGAACGGGAAGATTGGGACGATAAAGATGCCACATGGGAGCTGCTTGGAAAAGCTGCGTCCCGTAAGGCGGGCGGGCGCTTCGCGGATGATACCCTGCGCGTCGTGAAAATGCTTCCCGAGGCGGATCCGTGGTGGCCGAGGTCGCTCAATTTTTCGCCGTGGTTCGCTCTGGCCGCCTGCGCTGCGGTAGCCGTTTTCCTCTTCCTCAACGCCATTGAATTTGGCGGGGAAGGTTCTGCCCCCGTTGCGAATGCAAGGGATGAAGCGGAGCAATGGGTCGAGATCGAAGCGGTAGCCGAGGAAGAAATGCTGGCCGCCGCTGCGGATCATTTGGAGCGCTTCAGTGACCAGGAACTGGTCACGCTGATTGGGTTTTAGAGTGCCGGGCAAATGAACCCATCTCAAAGCGGCTTGGGAGGCAGGAGACCGCCGTCCGGTTCGCCTTCCTCAATCTCGGGGAGATCGGGTTCCTCGAAGTTTCCGGGAATGAAAGACCAGAAGGATTTTTTTCGCTCGTAGGCCAAGGCGCGGTCTTTGCCGAGGGGCATTTCCTTGAGATCCTTTTCGCGCACTTCGACCACATTGATTTTAGACGGGCGAAGGTCGGTAAGGGAAAATTTGCTGATGCCTTCGGTGGCCTTCGCTGTGCTGCTTTTTACCGCATCCACAGCTCCACAAGAGGCTAGCAGGAGGGAACCAGCGCATCCGGTTAGAATTGTTTTAAACATGGCCGTTGTGGGGTTGAAATTTTTGGCTACCACTGAGGTTCATATATAAAAGCGGTTTTGTCCAGAATCCGTTTTCGTAGCGCTTTTGTCACTTGGGTTTGAGAATCAGGAAATTGCGAACCGGGCGGTTAAGGAAGCCGCGTCGTTCGAAGGAACCGCCCGGAATCCTCGCCGAAACGTAAAGATCCGTGGAGCGCCCGCCATCGAGGTTGAGTGCGTGCTGGACCGGCCAAGCGGCGGGTGACTGTGAGGCGAGCGCCTCACCGAGGCCGGCGAGGGAACAAGCCGAGGTCTTGCCGATCCACCAGCGCGTGCCGCCATCGGTCAAGAGAATCGAGCGGACGGCGATTTTTCCCGCATCAAGTCCGCCGACGGCACCGCCGTTTTCCGTGAGCAGTGGCCCGGCCTGGATGAGTTCGCGGGCATCTAGGAAGGCGGTGGGAGAGCCTCGCCGGGTGATGGAAAGATGGCCCGTGGCGCTTTCCGAGAAGATGCCGGAACCGAGCGAAGAGGCTGAGTTCCATGCGCCCGTACGTTTCCCCTTGGAGATGACGAGTCCGAGGGGATCGCCATCAGGGGTGAAAAAACCGGCGTTCAGTGCGAGCAGGGCGTCATGTTGGCGGGCCACTTCCTGACATGTGGCGAACGTGGAGGCCGGCCCGTTTGGCTGGTCGATGACTAGCAGGCGGTGGCTGCGGGCATCGAAGGACGCGCCTTCGAAATGAATGCCTCGAATGAAGACCTGGGTGAGTGCCGGAGCCTTGGCCGGGGAGGAGGGAGCCTGGGGATTGGGCGGAGCCAAGACGGCAGTCACGGCAGGATGGGATGGCGGTGCGGGAGGGGCTTGTCCCCGGATGGCATCAAGCGGAGCCGCAGGACGGCAGGCAGAGAAAGCCAAGACAGGCAGAGAAAGAGCGAACACGGCGCGGAGCATGGCCATACCTAGCAGCGGATGGCGACGGGTGACAAGTGTCAGTCCGGAGGATGCACAAGTCCGTTCGGAAACCGTGCGCGCCATGGAAGCTATGATCCTCCAGAAACCCTCCGAGATCGGCGCGAAAATGCCCGCGCCGGAGCGAGAGTGAGCTTGGCGGTTGCGGACCGGCCGAGGCGGTGCGAGTCTCCACGCGATGACTGGTCTGAACCTTCCCCAGAGATGCGGTGTGATGCTGTTGCCGGATTGCACCCTTTTTCCCCAAGGCGGCCTGCCGCTTTTCATATTCGAGGAACGCTACCGACTGATGCTCGCCGAGGCGCTGGCCGGGGATTGTGTGTTCGCTGTTGGCCGCGTGCGTGATGACGGGAAAAATGAAACCATCTCGCCCGTCGGCACCGCAGGCTTGATCCGCGCATCCCGGGAGAGGGACGACGGAACCTCTGAACTCCTGCTGCATGGAGTGATCCGGGTGCGCTTCACCGAATGGCTTGAGGACTCGCCCTTTCCCTGCGCCCTCATCGAGCCCGTGCTATCCGAAACTCTGGAGGGCAGGAAAGGCGAAGCAGCGATGAAAACCCTGAGGGACACGGTCGAGGACGGGATCTCCCATCTTCCCGAGGAGGTACGGGCGGGAGTCTCCGCCCTGCTGGATCAGGCCGATAACCCCGGCCTGATGGCGGATCTCGTCGCGCAGCAGATGGTGCATGAGCCGGATCTCCGCCAGAAACTTCTGGAGACCGTTTCTCCCGGCGAGCGCATCAGCCTGATCTGCGGCTTTTTTCATAAACTCAAGGAAGGAGGCTGAGTGTGCCGCGCATTTTCGGGATTGATACGGACGGGCGGGCGGAGGTAAGTTGCTGACAGGATGATCTTGGCGCAGTGGGAGGTATCGGGACTGATCGAAAAGGGGGGGCCGCTCGTATGGGTGCTGCTGGCTTTGGGTTTTTTCGGATCGGTATGCGTGGTGGAGAGGCTTTTCTATTTCCACCGGGCGAGGATCAATGTGAGTTCGCTGCTGGTGGGCCTCGGGGTTCATGTGAGGCGGCGGGCGTTTGCGGAGGCGCTGCATGAGGCGGCCCGCGCGCCAGGGCCGGTGGGCCGTGTGGCGCATGCGGGTTTGCTGAGATATTATCTGGAGCGACGGGATCTGATCGATGTGATCCGGGAGGCGGGCCAGCTCGAAGTGCCTAGGATCGAGAAGAACATCCGCGGCATCTTGGCGGTGGCGCTGCTGGCTCCCCTTGTGGGGATGCTGGGGACGATGCTAGGGATGGTGGACGCGTTCCAAAGGGTGGGTGAACAGGGCGGGGCTTCCGGGCCGACTGAGATCGCCGCCGGTGTGATGACGGCGCTGATCACTTCCGTGGTCGGGCTTACCGTCGCGGTGCCGATGTATGTTTTCTACCTCTACTTTGTGGGTAGGTCGCGGAGGCTAGTGAGCCGGATCGAGCGCGCGGGCATCGAGATCGTTCACATGATCGCGGACGCGCGCGAAGAGGAAGAGTTTGCGCCTTTCCGCGGGGAAGTGATCCACGGCAAGAGGCACCCGCAAGCCAAAGCGAAACCTCCGGCAACCTCGGAGACATGAAACTGGAGACGACGCTTGAGGAGAGGCCGGGCTTCCTGCACGCCATACCGTTGTTCGATCTTTTCGCACTGGTTACGATGCTGTTGCTGCTCGCTCCCTTGTTTCTAAGTCAGGGCGGGATCTCCGTGGAAGTGCCCACCTCGCGTTTCCAAATGCAACGCTACGGGGATTCGGTCGTGGTGACCGTGGGTGCCGGTGGTGAGGAGGCGCCGATTTACCTGGGCAGACAGGCCGTGACCCTTGGGGAGCTCGCGGCGCAGTTAGCGAAACTGAAACTGGACGAACGCATGGGGCGGGCCGTGGTGCTCTTAAAGACCGACACGCGCACCACCGTGGGCATGGAGCGAAAGGTGAGCGAGATCGTCCTTGGTGCGGGTTTCCGCCTAGCGCTGGTGGGCGAGCCGGATAGGGCTGGCAAGGAAAGCAAAGTTGACGCCCCCCTTCCCGAATGACAAAGCGCGAACTCATTTTTGACTGGAGCAGATCGGAAGCGAGCCGCAAGGATCAGCTGCTTTCCGTGGTCATCGTGGGAACGCTTTTCATTTTCCTTTATGGGGCGATCAAGCTGAACGAGCCCTCTTACCGAACCTACCCCGAGGAACGTGGATCGCTCATCCGTTTGGTGGATGGGGAAATAGCCAAATCTTGGTCGATGCAGGCGGATGAGAACGGCCCATTCCCCGGACGGTTGGATACGGGCGGAGAACCCGGCGGAACGATTTTTTCCGAGCAAGAGGGTCTGGCTTGGTGGCGGGATTATAAAGTGAAACTGCGTCCCATGCGGGAGGATGATGGCGTGAGCCGCGTGGATATCACGCCGAGGGGCAAGCTGGAGTTTCCGGCGCTTTCCATAGCGGCCGAGGACGGGGCGGGCGCGGTTTTAGGCACCGCTTCTTCGGCGAGCGAGCCGATCCTGATACCCTACCATTCAGCGGCGATCGCGTGGCTGCCCGAGGAACTGCCCGCGCTCGATACGCGCGGCCTTGCCGGTGCCACGGAGAACCCGCTACGTTTCCTCATCAGCCTGCGTGAGGACGGGAGCTTGGCAGAGCTGATCCCGTTGGCTGGTACGGCGGAACCCGCACAGGCAACCTTGGAGGGTTGGCTGCGCGGGATAAGGTTCAAGGAAGGGAGTGGCGAGCGTTGGTTCGGGCTTAGGATCGACTTCATGAACAGGAGGGGTAATGAACCTGAGCCTGAATGACTTCGTGACCGGGGTATTGGCCGCCAGCCTTGTTTTGGTTGCCGGTATCTCGTTTCTATCCAGATACCTGCACATGCGTGCGGAGAAGCGTCTGGTGCGGATGAGGATCATTTGTAGGCTTTGCGGGAATAGCTTTGTCTCCGAGCATTCGGGAAAAATTTGCCAATGCCCCTTATGCGGTAAACCCAACCTGCGGCGCAGGAACGGCAGACTGGGATGAAAATCAGCTCTCTCCAGAAATTTTGCGTGTGTCCACGCGGCACAGCTGATTAGATCGTTCAAATCCATGCAAGCGACGCTTTTGCCACCGAAGAATTCCGTGTTCTGCGCCCCTGTGACTGCGAATCGCGGCTTGGCGGAATGCCTGATTGCCAACGTCCCGATGATTGATCTGCTCTCCGCCGAACTGACCCGCGCGGGACTCCAGCTTGTTGGGAACGACGAGGCGGGGGAGCGGACTTTGAGGATTCCCATCGACACCTGGATCGAGCTTGGCGCGCTTCTTTTGCTGGGGCGCAACGAGAAATCGGCGCGGCTCTGCGATTCCGACGGGGTGGTGCTGGCATGGAAAGGTTTCGAGAAACCCGAAGACTGCGAGCAGGAGCTGCGGACGGAGGCGGGATGTTTTCCCATCGTCTATCCATGGGATCTGCTGCGGATGAACGAGGAAGTCATCGCGCTCATGGATGAGACATCCCTTGCCGGGGAAATCAGCCCGCTGGCTACGATCTCAGGTTGCGTCCGCATCTCACCGACGGCGCGCATTCTTCCGGGGACTGTGATCGAAGGGCCGGTGGTGATCGGCCCGGGAACACAGATCGGCCCAAATGCGCTCATACGGGGCGCGACCAGCGTCGGCGCTCACTGCTATATCGGGCATGGGGTGGAGATCAAAAACTCGATCATTTACCCCAACACCTATATCTCGCGCCATTGTTATGTGGGCGATTCCATCATCGGTTCCCATGTGACGCTCGGATCCGGCACACGTACGGAAAATCACCGCCATGACGGGAGGCATCATGTATCAATGATTCAAGGCAAGCTCGTCGATACCGGGCGTTTCAAACTCGGCGCGATCATCGGGGATGGAGTGCGGACGGGTGTGAACACGTCCATTGAGGCGGGGGTGAAAATCGGGATCGCCCGCACCACGAAACCCGGCAGCTATATAAATAAGGATCTGTTGTGACCAAATCGTCACACTACACCCTTTCATGAAATGAGCGCCACCGAGATACATGACTCTTTGATGCAACGAGTTTTGATTGTTGAGGACGAGGTGGACATCGCCGATCTGATCATGTTCAACCTGCAACGCGCGGGTTACGAGGTGCTCAAGGCGCACGACGGGATCACCGGCACGGAAACGGCCATCCGCGAAAGACCTGACCTGATCGTGCTCGATCTCATGCTGCCGGGGCGCGATGGCTACTCGGTGTTTCGCGAGATCCGCCGGGACGCGAGGACATCGCGCATCCCAGTGATCATACTCACCGCCCGGGCGCAAACGGAAGACCGCATACAAGGACTCGAGGCGGGAGCGGATGATTACCTGACCAAGCCCTTCAGTCCCAAGGAACTGGTTTTGCGCGTGAACGCCATCCTCAAGCGCACCGACGCACCGCCCGGAGCGGTGGAATATGACTTCGGCCCGTTCCGTTTCGACAAGAACGCCGTGCGTTTCTATCTGGACAACGAACCGGTCGATCTCACCGGCACCGAGTTCAAGCTCCTGCTTTTCCTATGCGAGCGCTCCGGCAAGCCGCAGGATCGCAACGAACTGCTCCGCACCGTGTGGGGGTATAGCGACGAAGTCCACAGCCGCACGCTCGACACACACATGAAGCGACTGCGCCAAAAACTCGGCACGCACGGAGCTTTGATTGAAACGGTGCGCGGCGTGGGCTATTGTGTGTCCAGCCCGGTCACATGACAGATAAACTCGCCATCCTTGCGTCCCTCGCCGCTTTCGCCGCCCTTTTCCTACAGGTCATCCGGCTAAAACGCTCCAGAAAGGAATACGAGTCGCAGGTAAAGGCATGGAAACTGCGACTCGAACTCGATCTCAAACAAGCCAAAGATGAACGCGACCGCCTGCTCGACGCCCTTGGGGATGCCTTCCTCATCGTTGATTCGCGCGCAAACATCCTCTTCGCCAACTCTGCCGCGCAGGAGCTTTTCCGCGGGCGTGCCCTTACCGGCCGGCCGGTGCGCGAGGCGTTCCTCGACCCCCGCCTCGCCGAGGCCTTGCTGCGTTGCCTGGAAACGGGTGAGCCGGTGCGTTCCCGCGTCGTCCTGCCCCAGCAGACATCACCGCTCGGCGATCTCGAGACCCGTGGCAACAACGCGTGGATCATCGACGCCGCCCAGCTCTCCGATACCCCTGACGGCAACCCCAATACCCGAGTCGTGATCCGTGACGTGACATCCGAGTATCAGCTCGACCAGATCCGCAAGGACTTCGTGGCGAACGCCTCGCACGAACTGCGCACACCGCTTGCGATCATCAACGGGTATCTGGAAAACCTGCTCGACGATGGGATGATCGAGGATACGGAAATGGCGAAGCGGTTCCTCACGGTGATGAAAAAACACACGGAAAGAATCTCACGCATCGTCGAAGACATGCTGGTCATTTCCCGCCTGGAATCCGGCGAGGCCTCCGCGATCAAGATCGAGCCCTTCAAGCTCCGCCTATGCGTGAAGGATGTCCTGGAGCGCCTCGAATCCGTCGTCCGCAGCCAGCAGGCGGATGTTTCCATGCACCTTCACGACGACGAGGTTACCCTGCAGGGAGACCGTTTCTACTGGACGCAGGTGCTTTTCAATCTCGTCGAGAACGCGCTGAAACAGAACCCCTACAAGGATCTGAAGGTCGAGGTCGGCAGTTCGGAGAGCGGTGATCATGTCCTGATCTGGGTGAAGGATAATGGCATCGGGATTCCCAGCGCGGATCTTCCGCACATTTTCCGCAGGTTCTACCGGGTAGAAAAGCATCACTCACAGCTTGAGGTGAAAGGCACCGGTCTCGGGCTTTCCATCGTGAAACGCGCGGTCGAGGCGCACCACGGCACGATCTCCGTGACCTCCGTTCCCGGTGTGGAAACGAAATTCCTAATGACGATCCCCAAGTCCCCGTTCTAGGCTGCGGGCATGAAACGGATCGGGATTTTCGGCGGCTCCTTCGATCCCGTCCACCACGGCCACATCCATCTCGCCTCCCTCGCGAAGGAAGCGGCGCAGCTCGACGAGGTGTGGTTCCTTCCCTGCCAGATTTCCCCGCACAAGACGCACCGCCCGCCGACCCCCGGCACCACCCGCGCCGAATGGCTGAGCGCAGCCCTCGCCGGAATCCCGTGGGCGAAAACCAATCTCACCGAGCTGGAAACGGATGCCCCTTCCTTTTCCTACCTGACCATGGAAAAACTCGTTTCCCAATATCCCGGCAACCAATGGTTCTGGATCATGGGCGGCGATCAATGGGCGGCGCTGCCAAGCTGGAAGCATCCGGAAATCCTCGCGGGCTTGGTGGAGTTCATCGTCCTCGCCCGCAATGGTTCCGCGGTTCTCCCGCGTGAAGGATACCGAATGATCCCTGTCCACGGCGAGCACCCCGCCTCCGCCACCGCGATCCGCGCCGCCCTTGCGAAAGGGGAAACTGAGATCCCGCACCTTGATCCTGAGGTGTTGATAGCCATCCGGAGCTGAGCTCCGCCCGGCGCAAGTCGCCGCCCGCAAATTCCCTCCGATTTCGGCGCTATAAAAATTTTATCGGACACGCACCGGCGCAGCACATCTGCTCCGGATTACCCCTCTCCGCGTGCCCGGTTGCACCCCTTCAACCTCCATTCCATCCACCTTCCAAGCCATTTCATCGGCCTTCCAGCCCTTGGCAACGACCTTCCACGCCTTGTAAGTGACGTTCCATCTCTTGTCATCGCGCTGCCAAGCTTTGGAAGCGACCTTCCAAGCCTTGGAAACCTCTTGCAATCCCTTGTCATGCCCATGCCAATCGATTGCGAATCGATGTTTTCCGGTCACGACTTGCGGGAGAGGGGCACTTTAACCTTCCCCCTCAAGCCAAGGCGGTTAGAAACATGCTAACAAATGTCAGCCCGTAAGAAAGCCTCCAACACCGCCAAGAACTCCAGCGCCAATCTCGGCTTCGAGGCGAAGCTCTGGCTGGCGGCCGACAAGCTGCGGAACAACATGGATGCGGCGGAGTACAAGCACGTGGTGCTGGGGCTGATCTTCCTGAAATACATCTCCGATACCTTTGAGGAGCACCGGGCGAAGCTTTTGGCCGGGGAGGGGGATTACGAGGGGGCGGATCCCGAGGATCCGGATGAATACAAGGCGGAGAATGTTTTCTGGGTGCCTTCCGATGCCCGCTGGCCGCACCTCCAGGCGAAGGCGAAGGAACCCTCCATCGGCAAGACGGTGGACGATGCCATGGTCGCGCTCGAGCGGGACAACATCCGGCTCAAAGGCGTGCTGCCAAAGGACTACGCCCGCCCCGGGCTGGACAAGCACCGGCTGGGCGAGCTGATCGACCTCATCGCCACTATTGAACTCCTTGGGTCGTCCGAACCCTCACCCCCGGCCCCTCTCCCAGAGGTAGAGGGGAGTTCATCTTCTCTCCCTCTCCCCGTGGGAGAGGGCTGGGGTGAGGGAAGATCGACGACCCATAGGTCGGTCGATCTTTTAGGGCGGGTGTATGAGTATTTCCTCACCCGTTTTGCCAGCGCGGAGGGGAAGAACGGCGGGCAGTTCTACACGCCCTCCTGCGTGGTGCGCTGCCTTGTCGAGATGCTCGCCCCCTACAAAGGCCGCATCTACGATCCCGCCTGCGGCTCCGGCGGGATGTTCGTCCAGTCGGAAAAGTTCGTGGAAAGCCACGGCGGCAAGCTCGGGGACATCTCCATCTATGGGCAGGAAAGCAATGCCACCACCCGCCGCCTCGCCGTCATGAACCTCGCCATCCGCGGGATCGAGGCGGATATCGGGAAGGAGCACGCGGACACCTTCCGCAACGTCCAGCACCCGGATCTCCGCGCCGATTACGTCCTGGCGAACCCTCCCTTCAACGACTCCGACTGGCACCGCAAGGACGACGACGTTCGCTGGAAATACGGCGTCCCGCCCAAGGGCAACGCGAACTTCGCCTGGGTGCAGCACTTCATCCACCACCTTGCCCCGGACGGCATGGCCGGCTTCGTCCTCGCCAACGGCAGCATGTCCTCCAACCAATCCGGCGAAGGCGAGATCCGCAAGGCTCTCATCGAGGCCGACCTCGTGGACTGCATGGTCGCCCTCCCCGGCCAGCTCTTCTACAGCACCCAGATCCCCGTCTGCCTCTGGTTCCTCACGAAAAGCAAAGCCGCCGATCCCAAGCGCCAATTCCGCGACCGCCGGAAGGAAACCCTCTTCATCGACGCCCGAAAAATGGGAATCCTCACAGACCGCGTCCACCGCGAGCTGACCGATGCCGATCTGGAAAAAATCACGGGCACATACTACGCCTGGCGAGGTGATTCAAAAATCAACAATCCAAAATCATCAATCGTCAATTATACGGATGTCGCCGGGTTTTGTATGTCTGCGACGACGGCAGAGATCGCCGCCCACGGCCATGTCCTCACTCCCGGCCGCTACGTCGGCGCAGAGGAAGTCGAGGACGACGGCGACCCCTTCGAGGAAAAGATGCCGCGCCTCGTCGCCGAACTTCACGGTCAGTTTGCGGAGTCGGCCAAGCTGGAGGCCGCGATCCGAGCCAATCTGAAAGGAATCGGTTATGCACTCTGAATCCAGACAAAAAGAAACCCCGGTCCCTATCTGCCGCAAGCGACTGAGGAAGGGGTTCCGGGGTCAACAGGGAAAAATTGCCCTATCTCGCTTGACCTGTCAACGTCGCAATTTGCAATTTTGCAAACCATTCCGTCCTTTCCAGCACCGATGAATCCGAACTTTTTCCAGAAAATCGAAGACATCCTGCACACGGAGCGCATCGACTCCTACCGTCGGGATGGCGCGGACGAAGCGCTGACTCTTTCCCGTTACGCCCTCAATATGGCGTTGAGCGAATCACTCTATCCGGCGCTCCAATTCGCCGAAATAGCCCTCCGGAATGTGGTTCACGAGACCATGAGCGACCATTGCGGCACCGACACTTGGTATGACCATCCGCATGCCCGATTGCTTGGGTGGCAAAGCCGAAAGGTGGCGGAAGCCAGACGCACACTTCAGAGTAACCAGAAACAGGAAACCCCGGGACGCATTGTCGCGGAACTGAACTTCGGCTTCTGGACGGGTTTCTTCAACCTGGATCATGCCCAGACGGGCGTGGGGCACTATCTTGCCAGCCGCGCATTTCCTCATGCTCCCATCGGCGAGCAGTACTTCATCAAGCTCGGTCACCGTTGGAAAAAGATCCGCGACCTGCGCAACCGCGTCTTTCATCACGAGCGAATCATCCACTGGAGGGATCTCGATGCTCAGCATCTTCGTATCCTCGAAGTGATTTCATGGATATCCCCCGAATTGTCCGAACTCGCCCATGTGCTTGATCGGTTTGTGTCCGTGCGATCAACTGGGCTCAAGCCATGGCAATCGAAGCTTCAACGCCAATGGCCGGCGAATGCTTCAGGCTCACCCACAGGGTCCAGTTTTATCGAGTGGGTCGATTCTTCATTCGATGCCAGTAACGGCGCGCAAACCCCGTTCGGCCACCGCTGGGGCGGCGATGTCTTCCCGCTCACCCACAGCCACCTCGAAACCATCCACCAAGGCCAAACCCTCGCCCTCGATGTCATGGGCGAGTATGTCGTATTTTTGAAATCAGGGGAAGGAGGCGAGCGATGAACCCCTTCGAGGAAAAGATGCCGCGCCTCGTCGCCAATCTACACGGCGAGCCTGCCCTCCGAAGCTTCAGCGAAGGAGGGTTCGCCGAGTCCGCGAAACTGGAGCAGGCCATCAAAGCTAACCTCGCGAGTCTTGGATTCAACAAACCGTAAGACGATGACACCTAAACAACGCCAACAAGGGGTTTTTCACGAACCGCTTCGCCCGAAAGACACCGCGACACAGACAGAAGGATGTCGCCATACGAACCCTGATATTTGCGCAAATAACCGAATGCCGGGAGTTTGCGCGTTCGTTCGACCCGACGTGATGTGCCTTCGCCCACCAAGGTCATGGGCTAAACAATTTGAGGTGTTGAAAGCTGCCGGATCGAAAACAAAGAAGTGATGCGCCGAAACCAAAAAAACGGAGGAGACTCTCATATGGCCGTTAGGCAAGACATGCCCTTCGCGGAATTGTTTGAAACTCCGCTCCGCAATGGACTCACCAAGCCAAAGGCGGTGCGCGGTGAAGGCATGAAGATGGTGAACATGGGGGAAGTCTTTGCTCATCGGCGGATTCATAACCTCGATATGGATCGTGTTCCGATGGAAACCAAAGAGCGGAACAGTAGTCTCCTGCGTGGTGGGGATTTGCTGTTCGCTCGCCAATCGCTCGTTCTGTCTGGCGCAGGTAAATGCGTATTGTTCCAAGGAGACAATGAAGATGTCACCTTCGAGTCGCACATCATTCGTTGCCGCCTTGACCAGCAAAAAGCGGCTCCGGCTTTCTATTTCTATCTTTTCCAATCCACGCAGGGGCGCTCGCTAATCGAATCAATTGTTGAGCAAGTGGCTGCAGCTGGCATTCGAGGGAGTGACCTTGGGCGGTTGTTGGTTCCAGTCCCACCCCTCGCCGAGCAAAAAGCCATCGCGGCGGTGCTTGGGGCGCTGGACGACAAGATCGAGTTGAACCGGCGGATGAACGCGACGCTGGAGGCGATGGCGCGGGCGCTGTTCCAGAGCTGGTTTGTGGATTTCGACCCCGTCCGCGCCAAACTCGACGGCCGCCCCCCCGCCGCCCTCGACCTAGCCACCGCCGCCCTCTTCCCCGAGCATTTGGAAGAAACGGCACTCGGCCACACTCCGAAAGGTTGGGAAGTTCGCAGCCTCGATAAAACAGCACATTACCTTAACGGTCTTGCCCTCCAGAAGTTTCCGCCCGGCGACGGCCCCACGCTCCCGGTCATCAAGATTGCCCAACTCCGCAAAGGCGATTCCGTCGGAGCCGACCGCTGCAACACCGACCTGCCGCCGAACTACATTGTCCAAGACGGCGACGTGCTCTTCTCATGGTCCGGCAGCCTCGAAGTTGAACTCTGGTGCGGCGGCCCGGGCGCGCTGAACCAACACCTCTTCAAAGTCACTTCGCCCGAGTTCCCGAAGTGGTTCTACTACCTCTGGACGCTTTACCACCTAGACGAGTTCCGCCTCATCGCCGCCGACAAAGCCACCACGATGGGGCACATCCAGCGCGGCCACCTCACCGCCGCGAAAGTCCTCATCCCGCCGCGCCCGCTGTTCGACGCTATGACCCGCATCATGTCGCCGCTCATCGACCAGATCATCGCCAACCGCATCCAATCCCGCACCCTCGCCACCCTCCGCGACACGCTGCTGCCTGAGCTGCTGAGCGGGGAGCTGAGCGTGGCGGTAGTGTCACAAACCTAACCGCAAGCCAATGCTCAAAAAGATTCTAAAGCTACAGAACGTCGGGCTGTTTCACGACGGAACCCCGGCTCAAGTCGACGCGGCAAAAGTGACCCTGATTTACGGAGAGAACGGACGTGGCAAGTCATCCTTCGCGGCGATTGCTCGTTCGTGCAGTGAAAACAGACCCGATCTCATACTTCGTCGGCGTACAATTGACCAAACCGGTGACCCAACCATTGAGTTCATTTTCGACAACGGACCAATCACGTTTAAGGCTGGTGCTTGGTCTAAGCCGCGCCCGGAGGTCTTGGTTTTCGATGACGACTTCATCGAAGAAAATGCCTTCACTGGCAAAGGGATCACATCTGCAAACCGGCGTAGTCTCTACACTTTCGCCCTCGGCCATGCAGTCGATCTTCAAAAGCGCATGGATGCCGCCGCTGCAAAAGCGAACGAAGCAGGCAGGGCAAGAGGTGAGAAAGAAAAAGCTGTCCTGTCGCATAGCGGCCAAATTCCGCTGAAAGAGTTCCTCGCCCTGCCGAGCGATCCTGAAGCAGAGAAGAAGCTCGCGGAATTAACGAAAGAGCTCGAAGCCGCCAACTCGAGTCAAAAGATTCAAAAGAGGGAGAGCCTTGTTCGACTGGCCGGTCTAAATCTCGATCTACATGGCGCCTTTGCTACCTTTCGCAAGGCACTGCCAAGTATCCAACTTGAAGCCGAAGGATTGGTTAAGGCTCACATTCAGAAACACCCCACCGCTGGTTTCGAGGACTGGATCAGCCGAGGTCGGGCTCATACGGTCGGCGAGGAATGCCCGTATTGTGCACAGGCGATTCAAGGGATCCCGCTCGTTGCGGCCTATCAATCTTACTTCAACGTGGCTTACGACCAACTCAAGGCGGAGGTCTCTAAACTCGAGACAACTACAATTCCAGCGATTGTCAGCTCAGCCGCTCCGTGGCAGGGAATTATCGACGCGAACCGAAATCGGGCAGCGACATGGGCGGAACAGATTGAGACGGTCGCACCAGAGTTCGATTTGGTTGGCGCAGTTAAAGAAGCCGAAGCTCTTCGTGATTTATTGCTGGGTATTACTGCCAGCAAGAAAATGCAGCCGCTTGATGCAGTCGGGTCAGATTTAGAGGCAAGGAAAGCAGTTGAGATCCTCGAACGGCTTAATCGAATGATTCAAGTCTACAACGAGGCTGTGCAAAAGCTTAACGAAGTGTATGATTCCAAAAAGACTGCCCTTGGCACCGTAAACCAACAGGAACTACGAAAGCGAATCGAACTGCAACAGGCGCGCGTCAGGCGGCACACCCCATCGGTTGCTGCGCTTGTCACAGAACTGCAGCAGGCGGAAAGCGATTCCAAGAAGTTCACCAATGAAAAAGAGGACGAAAGGAAGGCGCACGACAAAGCGATGGAGTATACTCTCACCGCTTACGAAAAGGACATCAATTCTTACCTCAAGAAGTTGCGCGCCGGCTTCACGATCGTGGAGTTGAAGGGGCAGCATTCGGGAGGGAAGGAGCCGCGCACGACCTACGCAATACAACTTCGTGGGAAAACGGTTAAGGCGCTCCAGCGCGACGAAGATCCTACTGGCCCATGCGTGCCTTATGCGCTGAGTGAAGGTGACAAGCGTTCGCTGGCGCTCGCGTTCTTTTTGGCACGGCTTAAAACTGACGTGCAGAAGCAACAGCGAGTCTTGGTCTTTGATGATCCGGTCACAAGTCTTGACGAGAACCGTCGCAAGGAAACGGTGTCCGAGCTCGTCGAACTCGCACAAGCCTGCGACCAATTGTTCGTCCTTTCCCATGACCCGTATTTTCTCCGCCAAGTTCGGGACGCTGTTACCGAAAAGGGTATCCACAAAAAGGAGTTCAAAATCGGTTACGCGGCAGATGACTACTCATTCTTTGACAACTGCGATTTGAGCGTGGTTTGCGAATCTCCCTACTATCGAAACTACCGGCTTGTGCATGAGTATCTGGCTGGAGTGCCGCAAGGCGACCTCCGCCCCGTCGCCCAAGCGCTTCGTCTTGTCGTCGAAGGCTTCTACAAGCGCCGATATCCCGGTCGCGTCTTACCGCGCTGGACATTCGGCGACGTCATAAGGACTGCCAGAAAGCTCGAACCTGGAAACCCGCTTAGTTCACTCCTCCCAATTGCCGACGCACTAGATGATTTTAACGAATATGCGAGCCGCTATCACCACGACTCCAATCAGGATGGATGGCAAACGGAGAAAATCTTGGAGTTAGACCTTCGTAAGTATTCGCGAATTGCGATGGACTTAATCCACGCTGACGGACGAGGAATTTCCCCATAACCAATGAGCCTCAACGAATCCATCATCGAAGAAGCTGCGCTCGAATGGTTCGGGGAGCTTGGCTATGGGGTGGGGCATGGGCCGCAGATGGCTCCGGGCGAGGTGACGGCGGAGCGGGATACGTTTTCCGAGGTGGTGTTGGTGGGGCGCCTGCGGGAGGCGATTTCCCGGCTGAATCCCTCGGTGCCGGGGGAGGCGCGGGAGGATGCGTTGCGGAAGGTGCTGCGGGTGGGTTCGCCCTCGCTGACCGGGACGAACCGGGACTTTCACCGGATGCTTCGGGACGGGGTGGAAGTCGAGTATCAGCGGGCGGACGGGAGCATCGCGGGCGACCATGTGCGGCTGGTGGATTTCACGGAGGTGGGGGCGAACGATTGGCTGGCGGTGAACCAGTTCACGGTGATCGAGGGGCAGCACAACCGCAGGCCGGATATCGTGGTGTTCGTGAACGGGCTGGCGCTGGGGCTGGTGGAGCTGAAAAAACCGGAGGAGGGGGAGGAGTGGTTCGATGCGGCTTTCAAGCAACTGGAAACCTACAAGGCGCAGATCCCCTCGCTGCTGCATTACAATGCGGCGCTGGTGGTGAGCGACGGCTTGCAGGCGCGGATGGGATCGCTGACGGCGAACCGGGAGTGGTTCAAGGTATGGAGGGAGCCTGATGGCACCCTTCCACCCTCACCCCCAACCCCTCTCCAAGTGGGAGAGGGGAGCAAGAATTACAGGGGTGGCTTCAATTTCGCGGGTTTGACCGGCAAGGCACGGGAGCTTCGGGCCAAACAAACACCGGCTGAAGAAGTCCTATGGGAAATGCTGCGAGATCGGCAACTGCTGGGTGCGAAGTTCCGGAGACAACACCAGTTCGGGGAATACATCTGCGATTTTTTCTGCAATGACGCAAAGCTTGTCATTGAGTGTGATGGCGAGCCGCATTCTGAAGCCGCGCGCATGAAGCACGACGCCAAACGGGACGCTTATCTCAAGTCACAGGGACTTACTGTTGTCCGGTTCGCGAACGAACGTGTCCTGAATGACACTGAGACAGTTCTTCAGGAGATCGGCTCCCATCTCCCTTCTCCCCCTGGGAGAAGGGCCGGGAATGAGGGGCAGCAGCCAGCACGGCCGAAAGCAACCCTTGAACTTCAAACCCTGATTCACGGTGTCTTCGAGCGAGAACGCTTTCTCCAGCTGCTGCACCACTTTATCGTCTTCGAGGAAGATCCGGACAACGGGGCGCTGCACAAGATCATCGCGGGCTACCATCAGTTCCACGCCGTGAACGCGGCGGTGGAGGAGACGGTGCGGGCGAGCGGGATGGAAGCGGAGGACGAGGGCGGTGGGCTGAAAGAGCCGGAAGGAAGGTATTGGGCGGGAGCGATGAAAGGCGGGAAGCCCGGCGACCGGCGCGCGGGCGTGGTGTGGCATACGCAGGGCAGCGGCAAGAGCTACTCCATGCTCTTCTATGCGGCGCGGGTGATCAGGCATCCGGCGATGAAGAACCCGACCCTGGTGGTGCTGACCGACCGCAACGACCTGGACGACCAGCTCTTCGGCCAATTCCAGCGCTGCGCGGACATCCTCGGCCAGACACCGTTGCAGGCGGACAGCCGCGACAACCTGCGGACGCTTCTGAACCGGGCGAGCGGTGGGGTGGTTTTCACGACCATCCATAAGTTCATGCCGGAGAAGGGCGAGGACATGCCGGAGCTGAGCGGGCGGCGGAACATCGTGGTCATCGCGGATGAGGCGCACCGCAGCCAATATGGGTTCGGCGGGAAGGTGAACGAGAAGACCGGGGCGATGTCCTATGGCTTCGCCAGCAACATGCGGGATGCGCTGCCGAATGCGTCCTACATCGGCTTCACCGGGACACCCATCGAGAAGACGGATGCGAACACGCGGGCGGTCTTCGGGGATTACATTTCCGTGTATGACATCCAGCGGGCGGTGGCGGACAAGGCGACGGTGCCGATCTATTACGAGAGCCGTATCTCGAAGCTGAGCCTGAACGCGGCGGCCTTGCCGGGGATCGACGAGGAATTCGACGAGATCACGGAGGGCGAGGAGCTGACGAAGAAGGAGAAGCTGAAAACGAAGTGGGCGGCGCTGGAGGCGCTGGTGGGGGATCCGAAGAGGATCAAGATGGTGGCGGAGGATCTGGTGAAGCATTTCGAGAGGCGGGTGGAGGCGATGGAAGGCAAGGCGATGATCGTCTGCATGAGCCGGAGGATCTGCGTGAATCTCTACAACGCCCTTGTCGCGGTGCGCCCGGAATGGGCGGATGGCAGGATGAACGTGGTGATGACAGGCAGCGCGGAGGACGGCCCGGAGTGGCAGCCGCACATTCACAGCAAGGAGAAGCGCAGGGAGCTGGCGAACCGTTTCAAGGATGCGAAAGACCCTTTCCGGATCGTGATCGTACGGGACATGTGGCTGACGGGATTCGACGCGCCGTGCCTGCACACGATGTATGTGGACAAGCCGATGCAAGGCCACGGCCTGATGCAGGCGATCGCGCGGGTGAACCGGGTTTTCAAAAACAAGCCGGGCGGGCTGATCGTGGATTACCTCGGGCTGGCGGATCAGCTCAAGAAGGCGCTGGCGACCTACACGGAAAGCGGCGGCCGGGGCAACCCGACCTTCGACACGGCGGCGGCCATCGCGGTGATGCTGGAGAAATACGACATCGCCTGCGACATGATGCATGGCTTCAACCGCGACAGGTGGGTGGACGGCAAGCCATCGGAGCGCCTCGCGCTGATCCCCGGCGGGCAGGAGCACATCCTCGAACAGGAAGACGGGAAGCGGAGGTTCGTGCAGGTGGTGACGGAGCTTTCCAAGGCGTTCGCTCTATCGGCTGCGAGCGATGAGGCGGCGGCGATACGCGATGACGTGAGCTTTTTCCAGGCGATCCAAGCGGCACTGGGCAAGAAGGCGGGGGAAAGGGGCAAGTCCCCGGAGCAGATCGACGCGGCGATACGCCAGCTCGTCTCGAAAGCGATCTCGGCGGAGGGCGAGGTGATCGACGTCTTCACGGCGGCGGGGCTAAAGAATCCGGATATCGGAATTCTGGATGAAAGGTTCCTCGCAGAGGTGCGCGGGCTGAAGCACCGCAACGTGGCGGCGGAGCTTCTGGAGAAGCTCCTGAAGGATGAGCTGAAAGTCCGCTCGAAGCACAACCTGGTGCAGAGCCAGTTGTTTTCCGAGAAGCTATCGAAAACCCTGAACTCCTACCACAACCGCGCGATCTCCACGATGGAGGTGATCGAGGAACTGATCCGCTTGGCGAAGGAGGTTCAGGCGGCGGGCAACCGCGAGGGACTGACCAAGGACGAGTGGGCTTTCTACGACGCGCTGGCAACCAGCGACAGCGCGAAGGACGCGATGGGCGACGACAAGCTCAAGGTGATCGCGGCGGAGCTGATCTCGAAGGTGAGGCAGAGCGTGACGATCGACTGGACGCTGCGCGAGAGCGCGCGGGCGAGGATCAAGGTAATGGTGAAGCGCATCCTGAACAAATACGGCTACCCGCCGGATCTCCAGGAAGATGCGATCAAGACCGTGCTCATGCAGGCGGAGCTGCTTTGTGCGGAGTGGGTGTAGCCCGCCTCCGGCGGTAGTGCCGGGTCGGAAGTGCGAAGTGAGCAGTGTCTGCCCGCTGACTCCCGGCTTGCCTAGGGCGGGGCGCTGGAAAGAATCCCGGCGATGAGTTTTTCGGGGAGGTGGAATTATCCGGGTGAGTTGCCGGTGGTGGAGAGGCGGGAGGAGATCATCGCCGCGATCCGGGAGAACCAGGTGGTGGTGGTGGTTTCCGATACGGGCTCTGGCAAGACGACGCAGCTCCCGAAGATGGTAGCAGAAGCGCTCGGCGAAGATACCAGAGACCAGAGGCCAGAGGCCAGAGAAGAGGGAGAACGCGAGGCGGGGGAGCAGCGGGGTGACAAGGATTCTTCGGTCTTGGCTCTGAACACTGGATTCTCCGGTCTCCGCCGCCGGCGGCTCATTGGGTGTACGCAGCCTCGGCGGATTGCGGCGGTGAGTGTGGCGAAGCGGGTGGCGGAGGAGCTGGCGGTGCCGTTGGGGGATTTCGTGGGTTACCAGGTGAGGTTCGATGACAGGACTTCGCGGGAGACTCGGATCAAGTTCATGACGGACGGCATCCTGCTGGCGGAAACGCAGGGGGATGCGGGCTTGGCGAAATACGATGCGCTGATTCTCGATGAGGCGCATGAGCGATCGCTAAATATTGATTTCCTGCTGGGCTATCTGAAGCGGCTGCTCGAAAAGAGAAAGGATCTGCGGGTGGTGATTTCCTCGGCGACGCTCGACGCAGGTGCTTTCGCCGCGTTCTTCAAAGGAACTCCCCAATCATCAATCCAGCGAGTGCCGGTGATCGAGGCTCCGGGGCGGATGTTTCCGGTGGCGGAGTTTTTCCTGCCGGGCAAGGACGACGAGGAACTGGCGTCGCTAGTGGCGCGGGGGATGGATCAGCTCAATGATATCGATCCCATGGGCGACACCCTCATTTTCCTGCCGGGCGAGCGCGAGATCCGCGAGTGTGCGGATGCGCTGGAGGGTCGGCGCTATAAAAATACGGAAGTGCTGCCTCTGTTCGCGCGGCTGGGCATGGCGGAGCAGCAACGGGTGTTCGAACCGGGTCGGCTGCGGCGTATCGTGCTGGCGACGAATGTAGCGGAAACGAGCCTGACGATCCCGCGCATCGCTTGCGTGCTGGACAGCGGGTTGGCGCGGGTGAGCCGTTGGAACGCGGCGAAGGGCGTGCAGCGCCTGCAGGTGGAGCCGGTGAGCCAGGCGAGCGCGAGGCAGCGGAAAGGGCGTTGCGGGCGAGTGCGGGACGGCGTTTGCCTGCGGCTTTATGCGGAGGAAGATTTGCTGGATCGGCCGGAGTTCACGGAGCCGGAGATTCGCCGCAGCTCGCTGGCGGGCGTGATCCTGCGGATGAAATCGCTGGGGCTGCCGGAGATTTCCGAGTTCCCATTCCTCGATCCGCCGAACCCGAAAGCGGTGGCCGAGGGATACCGGACGCTGCGTGAGGTCGGCGCGCTGGACAAGGACAGGGAGCTGACGGAGATCGGCCATGAGTTGGCGCGGCTGCCGGTGGATCCGCGCATGGGGCGGATGCTAATCGAGGCGCATCATGAGAAATGCGTGGAGGAGGTGACGGTGATCGTCGCCGCGCTGGAGACCAGCGATCCGCGCGAGCGCCCGGCGGAGAAAAAGCGCGAAGCGGATGCGGCGCATGCGAAATGGAACGACCCCGAAAGTGATTTCATGGCGCTACTGAATCTGTGGCGCGACGTTTCCAACTACTACGATGGCCGTAGGTGGAGATGGAACCAGCTCAGGAAATTCTGCGGCGCGAATTTCCTCAACGCGAAGCGTGTGACGGAGTGGGGGAATGTCGTTGAAGAACTGGCGGAAATTTCAAATTTCAAATTTCAAAATTCAAGGAAGAGGGAAGAGGCGGGCTATGATGCGGTGCACCGGTCGTTGTTGGCGGGGGCGCCGCGGCAGTTCGGGCTATGGGACAAGGAGAACAAGGCTTACCGGAGCGCGGCGGGCGGTTTTTTCGCGGTGTTTCCGGGTTCATGTTTGTTTTCGCTGAAGAAACGCAACGAGTGGGTGATGGGGCTGGAAATGGTGGAGACGAGCCGGCTATGGGCGCGGCGGGTGGCGCGGATCGAGCCGGAGTGGGTGGAGATCGTGGCACCGCACCTTTGCCGCAGCCGTTATGGCGAGGCGCATTGGGACGAGAAACAGGGCGCGGTCTATGGCAAGGAGACGGTGATCTGCGGCGGGCTGCATGTGGTCGAAGGGCGGCGCGTGCATTACGGCCGGGTGGACAAGAAGGCGGCGCATGAGGTGTTTCTACGGGAGGGGCTTTTGGGCGGTGGCTTGCGGCGGAAGACGCGTTTCCTGGATCACATGGAGGCGATGCGGGAGGAGATCAAGGGCTTGGAGGACAAGCTCCGCAGGCCGGGGATGCTGTGGAGCGAGGATGCGGTGGTGAGGTTTTTCGGCAGCCGCATCCCGCTGGAGATCAGCACGGCGGCGGCGTTCCACAAGTGGCGCGAGGCGAACGAGGATTCGCTGATGCTTGGGATGGCGGATGTGGTCTGGGAGGAGCTGAAAGGACTGGAGTTTTTTCCCGACACCCTGCGTCACGAGGGCGAGGAGTATCCGGTCTATTACCATTGCGCGCCCGGCGAGCGCGACGATGGGGTGACGCTCGGCGTGCATGTAGATCAATTGCCGGTTTTGCCCGCGTGGCTGCCTGGGTGGGGGATCGATGGAAATCTGGAGGAGCGGGTGGAGTTGCTGCTGCGCGGCTTGCCCAAAGATTACCGGAAAGCCTGCCAACCCATCGGCGAGGTCGCGCGGGGCTTCGCGGAGCTGTGGATGGGTGCGCCGAAAGAGACGTCCATTGAGCGGGCCATCGTGGAGTATGTTTCGGAAAGGACGGGCGCGATGGTGCCGGTGAGCGAGTTTGACACCGGGAAATTTCCCGAGCATTTGATGACGAAAATCTGGGTGTGCGATGACGAGGGGGATGAGCTGGCGATGGGCATGGATGTGGCGGAGCTGAAACTGCGGCTCGCCGATCGGATGAAGGCGCGCTTCGAGGCCGCGGCGACGGCGGATGTGGAGCGTCGTGGCATGAGCCGATGGGATGGCGAGAGCCTGCCGGAAGAGGTGATGACAGCAGGCGGCCCCACCTTCCCGGCCTTGGTGGATGAGGGGAAAACCGTGGGCGTGCGGGCTTTCACGATTCTGCAGGAAGCGCGCGAATCGCATCGCGCGGGCGGGGCGCGGCTGATGGTCTTGGCGGCGGAACGGGAGGTGGTTTTCCTGCGGAAAAAGTTCCCGATGGGGCTGCTCGCAAAGGTGGAGATGGGGAGAATGGGCATCGACATCGAGGATCTGATTCTTCTCACCGCCGAGGGCGTGGCGGGCGGAGATTTCCCGAGAAGCCCCGAGGCGTTCGCGAAGCTCAACGAAATCACGCGCGGACGCTGGCATGAGGCGGCGGTAAAAATCGGGGCGGCGCTGGATGGAATCGTGGAAACTGTTAGAGAGGTGCAAGACTGGATCGCGGCGCATGCGAAAGACCGCAACCACGGCGAGATCGCGACCGACCTTGAGGAGCAACTTGCATGGCTTTTCCGTGCGAAATGGGCATGGCGGGCGGGCTACGAGAGGCTCATCGATTACCCGAGGCGGCTGCGCGCGATCCGCTCGCGGCTGGGGCGCGTGAGGTCGCTGCCCTTGGTGAAGGATCTGGAGAAAATGGATCTCGTCCGCCATCACTGGGAGGGCTGGTTCACGGAATGGATGGCCGCGCCGGAGGATGCGCGGCTTTGGGAGGCGGGCTGGCTTTTGGAGGAGTGGCGGGTGCAGGCCTTCGCCCCCGATGTGGAGGTGAAAGGGAAGATCTCCGAGAAACGGGTCGCGGCGGCGTTGGAGAAGAGGCTGTGAGCCGCCGCGATGTTAGATCGATCTGAGAACGAAAAACAGAACTCAATCCGGGAATACGATGGCGCGGTGGCCGTCGATGAGGGTGCGGTCATGGACGTGGTAGCGGATGCCCTTGGCGAGGGCGATGCGTTCGCATTGGCGGCCGAGGCGGGCGAGATCGGAGGGGGAGTGGAAATGGGACACGCGCTCGACTTCCTGCTCGATGATGGGGCCGGCGTCGAGATCGGCGATACGCATTTTATAAGGCAGCGTGCGGAAGTGCCATGAGGCCTGGAGCGAGCGGCCGAGGGTGCCGAAGCCGTTGGTGAAATCAGCGACGTCCACATCAAGGTCGGTGGTATCGATTTCCAGCCGCGCGAAGAATTTTCCGCCGAGGCGGTCGGAGAACTGGCTGAACTCGATCAGGTTGCCGCGGTGGGACGCGACGTAGGACGCGATTCGTGCGACGATGCCGGGCTGGTCGGGGGAGGAGAGCTTGAGGATGAGTCCGGGGCGCACTGGTTTTGAAATTTTAAACTTTAAATTTTAAACCCTAAGGAAGAGGGGGGTAGAAGCGGGAGGCTCCTTTGCGGAGGAGCGGGTCGGTGTTCGAGGCTTTGTCGATGAGGTTTTCGGGGGAGTTGCGTTTGCGCCAGCCGTGGTAGGCGGAAAGGGCTTCGAAGGAGGCGTTGAGCGAACCCTGCATGGGGTTGTGGAGCGTGAGGTCGGCCTCGATGTTTTCGGCGAGGCCGAGAGGGAAGAGGAACTGCTTGGAATCCAAATCACGCAAGCCCTGTGGGTAGAGTCGAGGGGCGCTGAGGGCAAGGCCCATCATCATGTAATGCGGGTGCAACCAACGCACACCCATGACCTCGGTGCCGTTGGCCGTGTAGCCGCCGCCGGGCATCCCCGATTCGCCCGCCGAGAGGCCGAAGATGCCGCTGCCGGCCGCGGCGGAGTCCGGCCAGCTGGTTTTCGGATAGGCGATCTGGGCGGCGAGGAGTTTCCCGCGAACATCCGGCCATGAGATCGCGGTGAGGAGATCGGGTTCGGGCCGGTCGAAGTCTGGGTAGAAAAGGCTCTGGATTTCCGCGATGAAGCCGACACCCCGGTAAGGCTGGCCGCTGGGGATCATTTTCCCGCGCGGTGGGCGGTCGGGAATCATGGCTTCGAGCGCCAGGATGAGCGCCGTTTCGCCGCCCCAGTCGCGCCAGTTGGCAGCCAGCGGCGTCTTTCCGTCATCGAGAAAGCCGTGCCCGATCCATCCCTCCGTGCCGGTGACTGTGTTGAAATCGATGGCCGCGATCATGCCCGCGACCTCTGCGTTCCTTTCCGGCAGGTCGAGGATGCGGGTGGCGAGGAGGAGCGATTGGAGCGCGATGGAGGTGTCAACGGTGCTGAACTCCGTGCCCGGGACGATGACGTGCTGGCCCTCGTCATTGCGCCGGACGAAGTGAGGCAAAAACCCCGCCGCGGCGGGGAGTATCCGGAGCGCCGCGATCGTGGTGGAGATTTCCTGAACGACCTTATCCTTTCCGAGAATGCCTTCCGTGACACCGATCGCGCTGGCCAGCGCATGCATCCCGGTGGAGGCGATGGAATCGAACTCGCCCGCCGGGAGGTGGCCGCGGTCGCGGGTGAAGCCGCTGGCGGGATCGTGGCAGCGGCGGAGCTTGCCGAGGGAGATCCTGAACGCCCATTCCTCCAGCGGCATGTCCGGGCGTTGCGCGATGAAGCCGATGGAGGAGAGTTGGAGGTCGCAGCCCGGCTCCGCGATCCAGTTCATGAACTTGATGTCCGTGGGGAGGCCGGTGGGGATGGGGAAGTTGAAGGTGGTGGTCCCGGCGCTATCGAGAGTGAGAGTGGTTTGCCAGACGACCTGCCGGGTCACGTCCGCGAGTTCCAGGCGGATGACCCCTCGCCCGCTGGCGTTCATGGCGAGTTCGCGGATACCGCATCTTTTTTCCGGCGCGCAGCCCAAGCCGGTGAGGTCGGTGGGATCGAAGGTGCGGTTTCCCTGTGAGGCGAGCCCGGCCAGCGAGTGCCACGCGCCGGTCCATTCGCCCGTCGGCTTCACCCGGATGATCCCGCCCTTTGAATCGATCCTGCCCTCGCCCGGCCCCATCCATCCGAAGTCCGAACTGAAGTGGGTAAAATTTTCGAAGGGGTTGATCATGGGCGCGGCGTCGGCCCGGTCGCCGGGGAAGGAGATCGTGTAGTCGATGATCGGCTGCCAGACGAGCTTGCCCGCAGCGGGGCAGGACAGGGAAAGGGCGAGGAATGCGAGGACGGAGCGGAGCATTGGGGGGATTTTTGTTGGGAAAGGGCGGGCTGGCAAGGATTGGGATGGTGTCTGCGCACGTAGGGTATTATGGATGTTTATGGAAATTAGAAATCGCGCAATGCAGAAAGCGTTCACGACGAAGGACGGCTCGACGATCGTCAGCTTGTTGGATTCGGCGAACGCGCCGGTGAAAAACCAGAGTCTCGCCGAGGCGCGCCTGCCCGCAGGATGCTCGACGCAGCGACATTACCACAAGGAGAGCGAGGAGTTTTATTACGTTCTCCACGGGAGTGGACGGATGGAGATCGATGGGGAAGTGGAAAGTGTCGGTCCGGGCGATGCGGTGCTGATCCCGGCCGGGGCATGGCATGAGATCAGGGCGGAGGAAGAGCTGGTTTTCCTGTGCTGCTGCGCGCCGCCGTATCGGCACGAGGATACGTTTTTCGCGTGAAAGTTCGTATTGCGGGAAATTTTCCGTGAGCTAAGACTGGGGGATGTGGAAAAGCATTCTTGCCGCGATGATGGTCTTTGCTCCGATGAATTCCGTGTCCGGTGAGGTGGAAAAGGAAGACAACCCATTTTTCGAACTCCGCACCTACCATGCCGCACCGGGCAAGCTCGATGCGCTGCTTGCGCGTTTCCGGGATCACACGCTGAAGCTTTTTGAGAAGCACGGGATGAAAAACGTCGGCTACTGGGTGCCGGTGGACAACAAGGACAACCTGCTCGTTTTCCTCCTGGCCTATCCTGACAAGGACGCGCGGGAGGCTTCCTGGAAAGCGTTCGTCGAGGATCCCGCGTGGATAAAGGCGGCGGCGGATTCGGAAAAGGACGGCAAGCTGGTGGAGAGGGCTGACTCGCTTTTCCTGAAGCCGACGGATTTCTCGGAAGGTTTCGCGGAGCTGGTGAAGGGGAAAGAGCAGCTCTTTGAGATGCGCACCTACACCACGGTGAAAGGGCGCTTACCGAACCTGCATTCACGCTTCCGGGATCACACGCTCGCGCTTTTCAAAAAGTACGGGATGACCAACCTCGCCTATTTCCAACCCGCCGAAGGTCAACCCGGCGCGGACAATACGCTGCTGTATTTCCTCGCTCACAAGGACATGGACGCCGCGACAAAATCCTGGGCGGATTTCCGCGCCGATCCGGATTGGTTGGCGGCGAAAAAGGCTTCCGAAGAAAAGGCCGGCGGTTCGCTCACGACCGAGGGCGGGGTCGTTTCCCTTTTTCTGAAGCCCACCGATTTCTCGCCGGTGAAATGATGCTCGCCCGGGGAAATGCGAGCTTTCCTTTCCGGCTTTTGGATAGGATATTTCGTGCGGTGAAGCTGCTCTGCGCACTTATCCTTGGCCTTTCGCTATCGCCGCTCAAGGGCGCTGATCCGGGGGAGGCGGCCTTGGATTTTCTTGAAAAAGTCAGGGATGGGAAGCTGGATCTCCAGCCGGGTGGGGACACCGCTCTGCTGGAGCACATCACGGATCAAAAGCGCGAGAGCATACAGAAGCGGATCGTGAGGTTCGGGGCGGAATTGCGCGGCGGGGAGCTGGAACTCGGTGAGGTCAAGGAGGACGGTGGTTTCGCGGCGGCCATGATCCGCAAGAGCAGCGGGTTCGATTCCGCCGAGATACAGGTGTTTCCCATCGCACTGGTGAAGCGCGGCGATAGGTGGTTGGCCGCGCCGGTGCCCGCCTCGTTCGAGAACGCCGTCGCCGGATACACGGTGCCGCTGAAAGCACGTCTCGTCGCGCTTGAAAACTGGATGACGCGCGAGCGGGTGACCGGTCTGGAGAGACTAGCCTCGGAATCGGCGGCGAGGACACGCGACCTGATCCGCAACAGCATCGGCGGCGAGGACTTGGAAGGCGATGACATCGGGAAAATCACCGACCGTTTCCTGGAGGCCTGCGCGAAAGGAGACCGCGCCGCGATCCTTGGGTTTCTCGGCGGATTGTCCGATCCGTTGCCTACGGATTGGGCCGCGCGGCTCAAGGCTTCGAAAGCCGCGGTCAGCGATCACGCGGGCTGGAGGTGGCTGGTGTCTCCGGAGGTTGTCCGGGTCAGGGTTCGGGAGAAGCGGGATGAAAAGGGCGGCTTGGTATCCATTGCCTGCCTAGATCCGAAACGGGCGGCCACCACCGGGATCAGGGGCGTTCACCTAGCATTTTCCCGCGACACGGCGGCGGGGCAGTGGAGGATCGATTTGCCCGGGTTCCTCGCCTACGACTCGCCGGCAGCCTCCGACGGCGATCCCAATAAGGCTTTGCTTGATGGCTTTTCGCGAAAACTCCGTGAGCAGGAACCCGCCGTTTATTCAGAATCCGCGCGCGCGGCGGGGGTGGCGTTGATGGATGCGCTGAAGACCGACCACCTCCGCGAGACGCTGCGCCGCATCGATCTGGGCGCCAGCCCTAGGGAGGGAGACAAAGCGTGCGCTGAGGCGGCGGAGGTATGGTGGTCATTGCACGAGCCGGGAGCGTCTCGCGTTCCGGTGGAATTGGGATTCCGGGAGGAGGGCTCGCTGGCGGTGTTCTCTTACCAGTGGTTTTCTCTCTTTGAACCGGATCGGTTTGAACTGAGGGCGCTCATTTTCACCAAAACGGATAAAGGGTGGGTCTGGTGTCCCGGTAAGATTCCCAAGGCATTGAAACAGGATCACGAGGCTCTCTTAAAATGGATCGAGGGCATGGAGCCGGAGTGGAGGCTTTCATGGAGGGAGATTTTACTGCGGCCCAGCGTGAAGCTGGACAAATTGGATGTCAGAAAACTGCCGACCGATGAAGAGGCGAAAGCCTTGGTCGTTGAATGGCTCAATGCGTTGGAAAGGAAGGATCTGGGCGCGGCGTTGGCCTGCTCCGCCTGGTTGAGCGATGGGCAGGGTATTCCGATGGGAGTGCTGCGAAATATCAGCTACGAAATGAGCGGATCGAGTCGTGGTGAGCCGGAGCTTTTCAGGCTTCATCGCTCCGCTTCGTGGGTCGCGGCCACGATCCGCCGCGTTTCTGGGGATCAAACCCAGGATATGCTCTTGCCTATCGTCATGACGACCGATGGCGCACGGCTGCTGCCGGAGATCGACCTGATCGCAGAGGACACGAGAACCCGGGATTTTCTAAACAAGGCCACTTTCGGGAGGCTCGGGAAAATCATGGAGGCGGGCGTGGTTTCTGAACTGGAGACGCTCTTCGGGAATAGCATGAAAGAGGTCGATTAGGCGGTGGCGACCCCGCGCTTTTCGGAGCCGACGGATAGGTTTGTCTATTTTTACTGTGGCTGCGGGATTTTTCTGAATCGACAATCCACAAGCCTGTGCCACCCTAAATCAAGAAACAATACCACCAACGACTACCCCATGATGATATCAACAAGGCTACGCAATGCGACGCTCGCCATAGGCTTCGCCGCTCTCTCCAACCCGGCGTGCGCGCAGCAGGCGGATTTCAACGAGGTGGGCAAGCAGATGGCGATCATGTTGCAGAACAGCCACTTCGCTAGGCTGCCCTACAACGCCGAACTGAGTAGGAAATTTTTTGAGGATTACCTCAGAGAACTGGATTCCCAGAAACTGTATTTCACGCGACAGGACGTGGACGGCTTCTCCGAGAAATACGGGGACAAGCTCCACACGCTTCTGCTCCAGGGCGATAGCGTGGCGCCCGCCGCTGAAATTTACGATGTGTTCAAGCAACGGGTAGCCGCCCGCGTGGGCGACGCCCAAGCGCTGCTGAAGGGAGATTTCAATTTCACCGCGGATGAGACGATGACGATCTCCCGCAAGGAAGCCAACTGGCCGAAGGATGAGGCGGAAGCCAAGAAAATCTGGGCCGCGCACATCAAGGAAGCGGTGCTTTCCGAGACACTGCGGCGCGAGATGATCGCAAAAATGGCCAAGGAACAGAAAAAGCCCGACCCCGGTGCCAATGACTTGGATCCGCGCGAAAAAGTAGCGCTCCGATACAAGCGCCTTCTCGCCAGCGTGAAGGACGTGGATCAAGAGGACGTGGCCAACTATTTCCTCAGCGCCGTGGCGCGCTCCTATGATCCGCACACGGACTACATGAGCTTCCGCGAGATGAATCGATTCAAGGGGGACATGAAGAACGAACTTGTCGGCATCGGCGCTCTTCTCCAAGCCGAGGAGGACGGCGCGACGATCATCAAGGGAATCGTCGTGGGCGGCCCCGCCGACAAACAGGGGGTTCTCAAACTGAACGACCGCGTGGTCGCGGTCGATTCCTTGAACGGGAAAACGTCAGAAACGATGACCGACATCATGTTCATGCCCATCGACAAGGTCGTGGAGCTGATACGCGGCAAGGAGAGCAGTTCGGTCGCCCTCAAGGTGGAGCCGGCGGGCGGTGCACCGGGTGAAACTAAAATCGTCGTCATCAAGCGCGAGAAGGTCGAACTCAAGGACGAGCAGGCCAGCGGCGAGTTGATCCACATGAAGAACAAGGACGGCGATTTCCGCAGGATCGGCATCATCACTCTCCCTTCGTTTTACGCGGACTTCGACGAAGGCACCACCCGCTGTTCGGTTGACGTGGAGCGAATCCTTCAGCGGCTCATGGAAGAGAAAATGGACGGGCTGATCTTCGACCTCAGGAACAACGGCGGAGGATCGCTGGAGGAGGTGCGCAGGATGACCGGCTTCTTCGTCCCCAGCGGCCCGGTGGTTCAGGTGAAAAACACCCTCGGTCAAGTCCAGGTGAAAGATACGGACGGCGGCAAGCCGATTTACAACGGCCCCATGGTGGTGCTTTTGGACAAGAGCAGCGCCTCAGCCAGCGAGATCCTGGCCGGCGCACTGCAGGACTACAATCGTGCCGTGGTGGTCGGTGACTCCTCCACTTTCGGGAAGGGAACCGTCCAGCAACCGATGGACATCGGCCGCATGCTGCCGCTCTTCGCGGCGCGCGATAAGGCAGGCTATCTGAAAGTCACGATCCAGAAGTTCTACCGTCCCTCGGGTTCCTCCACGCAGATGGATGGCGTTGTGCCGAACGTCGTGCTGCCGAGTATCATGGATGCGCTGGACGTCGGCGAGGCGCACCTTGACAACGCCCTGCCACATGATCGCATCCGGCCCGCCGCCGACTTCCGCGGCCAAGACGCACAGGCGCTGTTTCTTCCCAAGCTGAAAGAACTGAGCCGCGAGCGTGTGGAGGCCTGCGGCGATTTCTCTTATGTGATCGAGGATATCATCAAGACGAAAGAGCGGATCAAGGCGAACAAGGTTTCGCTCAACAAGGCGGAACGCGAGAAGGAGCTCGCCGAGGCAGACGCTCAGAAAAAAGAGCGAAACGCGGAGCGCCGCGCGCGTTTTGCGAAGCTCTCCGCCGAGGACGCGAAGAATTTTGTCTTCTACAAGATCACGCTCGACGACCTTGAGAAAGAAGGGGATCTGAAACCTTACGATCCGTCCAAGGATGACGGCGACTACATGCGCCGCGCGGTCGACGAGACGGAAAGCCTGGACGATACCCCCAAGTGGGCATCCGGCCTCAACGCCGAGAAACGTGAGGCGCTTCACATCATCAAGGATCTCGTGGAACTCACGGAAACCGCCAAGATGGTGGGCGTCCTAAAAAGCGACGGCGGAGTGCGCTGATGTCGGTGATCCCGGAACAACTTGCGGGAATCCGCCAACGCTTGATGATCGCTTGCGGGCGGGCGGGTCGCGACCCCGCTTCCGTGCGGTTGGTGGCGGTTTCGAAAACATTCCCCGCGTCCGACATCCTGGAGGCGGTTTCATCCGGCCAGACCTGCTTCGGGGAAAGCAAGCTCCAGGAGGCGGAGCCGAAGATCGCTGAACTCCCGTCCGGTCTTGAGTGGCATTTCATCGGCCGGGTGCAGCGCAACAAGGTTCGGAAAATCCTCCCGCTCTTCCGTTATATCCACGCGGTCGATTCCCTGAAACTCGCCGTTTTTATGGATGGCATCGCAGGGGAACTCGGGCTTTTTCCGGAAGTTTTCCTTCAGGTCGACCAGGCAGGGGAAGAAACAAAGGGCGGATTCTCCCCTGCTGAGCTTCACGCGGCGATGCCGAGCTTGGCCAGCCTCTCCAACCTGCGCATCGTAGGTCTCATGTCGATCCCGCCTGCTGCCGATGATCCCGAGGGTTCGCGTTGCTGGTTCCGCCAGCTGAGGCAACTTAGGGACGACCTACGCGGAAAATTTCCGATGGATCTGCCCTTTCTCAGTATGGGCATGAGCGGTGATTTCGAGGTGGCGGTGGAAGAGGGGGCGACCCATATCCGGGTTGGTTCCCTGATATTCGGCAAACGCGGATACAAGGTGGAAGGGGAACTAGGATGAGTGGATTCGTGAATGTCTGCGTGATCGGCCGCGAGTTGGCCCTCTCTCTCGGCGACGGGCGAGAGATGTATTTTCCACTCTCCATGCTGAGAAGGGCCTGCCCTTGCGCCGCCTGCCAAGGTGAACCCGACGCCTTGGGGCGCGTGATACGCCCTGCGGTCGAGCACGGCGCGGGTGCGTTCGACCTCCAACGCTTCGAGATGGTCGGTGGATACGGAATCCAGCTCCACTGGGCGGATGGGCACGGGTCCGGAATCTACAGTTTGGACTATCTGGGAAAACTCGATGCCCTGGCTCGCGGTGACTGATCCGGCGGAATGCTGCGTTCCGCTCGTCCGGGCCAGTGCTCACCCATTTTTTTGCAGCGATCCGGCAAGGTCAGTCAAAGAATCCCCGCTGGGTCAAAACAACCGGACGAGACTCGGGTTATGGTGAGTGATTCGTTTCGCTCTCTCCCACCTCTTCCTTGAATGTTTGATCTTGAAGGTGGAGAGTTGAGCACATGTTACTCCAGCAGCTCATCCGCATCCCCTCGGTAAACCCGGACAACGCCGCCGCCGATCAGGCGGGCGTGACCCACGAGCAGGCGATGGCCGATTTCCTCGCCGACTGGCTCACCGACATCGGTGCGGAAGTGATGCTTGAGGAAATCCAGCCGCGCCGCCCCAATCTCATCGCCCGCTTTGCGCCGCTCGACGGCCGTCCGCGCATCCTGCTCGGCCCGCACCTCGATACGGTCGGGGTCGAGGGTATGACCATCGATCCCTTTTCCGGCGAGATCCGCGACGGGAAAATCTGGGGACGCGGTGCCTGCGATACGAAGGGGCCGATGGCCGCTATGCTCGGTGCGCTGGCAGAAAATAAGGACATCCTTGCGGATCTGCTGGTCGCGGTGGATTTCGTGGGCTTCATGGGCGAGGAGGCATCCCAACATGGCTCCAAGCATTTCGCACAGCACCACGCGAAGGATTACGTCTTCGCCCTCGTTGGCGAGCCGACCTCGATGGACATCGTCCACATCACCAAAGGCTCGCTGTGGGCGACGCTCGTTGCGGAAGGCGTCTCCGCGCACGCCTCCCAGCCCCATCTTGGCGATAACGCGATCCTCAAGCTCTGCCAAGCCCTCCTTCTCCTTCAGGAAACCCTTGCCCCTGCCCTTGCCTCATTCACCCACCCAGTGCTCGGCCACTCGACCATGAACATTGGCACGATAGGCGGCGGCAACGCGGCGAACATTGTACCGAATCTCGCGAAAGCACAGATCGACATCCGCCAGACCCCGGATCTCTATGCCTCCGGCGGCGCGCTCCAGCTCCTCCGGGAAACGATCTATCAGCTCCGGCTGCCCCTTGAAATCGGCTATGCCCACGAAAACCCGCCGATGGAGACTGATCCCGCAAACCCCTTCATCCAAAAGCTTCTCGCCACCGATCCGCGCACGAAAACTGTCGGCGCACCGTGGTTTTCCGACGCCGCCCACCTATCCGACGGCGGCATCCCCTCGATCTGCATCGGCCCCGGCTCCATCGCTCAGGCGCACACCAAGGACGAGTTCATCGACCTCCGCGAGTTCGAGCAAGGCCAGGCGTTCTTCTCAAAATTCATCCGCTCGCTGGCGGAGTGAGCTACCTAATTCTGAAAGAGTGAACCATCAATGAACGCGGATAGTTGCTTGGTTGAAACCCTATGCTCGCACCAAAGAGCTCAGTTGAATTTCTTTTTTAGCGTCGCCAAACCCCTTACACGCCCTGCACCTCGCCAAGTTTCCGCCATGTCCGCCGCCGCCCTGATATTCCCGCACCAGCTCTTCGCGGATCATCCCGCCCTCGCGCCGGCGCGTCCCGTTTTTCTCGCGGAGGATCCGTTGTTTTTCGGAAACGACAGGCATCATCCGGTCGCCTTTCACAAGCAGAAGCTTGTCCTCCACCGTGCATCGATGAGGGCGTATGCGGACGAACTCCGCGGTCTCGGCCACAACGTCCAACTCACCGATTCGTATCCAAACTCTCTTCCTTCCGATCTAACCGATCTCCATCTCGCCGAGCCGCACGATTTTATCCTCGAGAAACGTCTGCGCCGCTTCGCAGAAGGGCGGAGGATTGCCCTCCATATCCACCCAACCCCGGCCTTCCTTTCCCCGCTGGAATTTCTGGAGGAACATATCGCCCGCCGGAAAAAGCCGTTCATGGCGACCTTCTATCAGGCGCAGCGGAAACGGATGGGTATCCTCGTCGATGCTGATGGCAACCCGGAGGGCGGGCAGTGGTCGTTCGACGAGGACAACCGGAAAAAACTCCCCAAAAACCATACCCCGCCGGAAGCGCCCGTTTCAAAAAAGAATCTGTATGTCATCGAAGCCATCGCATGGGTGGAGAAACATTTTCCTGATCATCCGGGCACCACCGAAAATTTCCGCTACCCCGTGACCCGCGAGGACGCGAGGGAGTGGCTGGAAAATTTCATCACCGAGCGCTTCGCGGATTTTGGTGTTTACGAGGATGCGATCTCCACACAACACGCCTTCATCAACCACTCTCTCCTGTCCCCCGCGCTCAACATCGGGCTACTGACCCCGCAGGAGATGATCGACGCCGCGCTTACGAAAAAGGGGATACCTATCAACTCGCTGGAGGGCTTCGTGCGCCAAGTAATCGGCTGGCGCGAGTTCATGCACGGCATCTACAGGCACCGTGGCGTCGCGATCCGGACCACGAATTTCTTCGGGCACACCCGCCCCATACCCAAATCCTTCTACGATGCCACCACCGGCATCCCGCCCATCGACCGCATCATCCGCCAGCTCCGCGACGAGGCCTACTGCCACCACATCGAGCGCCTGATGATCCTCGGAAATTTCATGCTGCTATGCCGCTTCGATCCCGTTGCGGTTTACAAATGGTTCATGGAGTTTTTCATCGACGCCTACGATTGGGTTATGGTGCCGAACATTTATGGCATGTCACAGTTTGCGGACGGCGGCACCTTTACCACCAAGCCCTACATCTCCGGCTCGAACTACGTCCTGAAAATGTCCGACGAAAAATCCGGCGCGTGGACGGAAACATGGGACGCACTTTTCTGGACTTTCGTCGCCGATCACCAGGAGCTTTTCTTGAAAAACCCGCGCTCCTCGATGATGGCGCGAACATGGCAAAAATTTTCCGCTGATAAACAAGAGCGCCACCGTGAAACAGCACGCATCTTCTTAGGGAGTATGTGAACTTATGTGGGTCCGGAGCAAGCCGGACACCCTCTGCAGCGGCGCTCCGCATTGGCGATCAAATTAGGACGGATCGCTTGAATGCCATGACCAGGCGGAGCATGGAAGTGATCGAAGCGCCTGCCAGAACCTCTGGGTTTTCGGAGGGAATCCATCGAACAGCTAATAGAGTCTTGACAGATGGTATGTCGGTAAACAGGGTTTGTGCGAAAAGGAAGTTAGATCATTGAGATAATATGCAACTTCAGCCCGCCACGTTACTTGCCGGATTTATGACGTTGACCAGCGTTTCGGAGGCTGCAACCAGTGTTTTGCAATCTGCAACCGCCTATGCGGTGGATCTTCGCAATGATCGTTTCCTGAGCTTCGACGTCAAAAATCCCGGTTCCCAGAATGTATTGGCCACGGGTTATTCGGGGAACTATTTCGGACTCGATTTCAATCATACGGGAACGACCCTCTACGGGCTGTTATATACCGATTTTGGAGCGGCTCGGTTGGATAGTTTGAGTCTCACCAATGGTTCCATCCTCGGTAGCGTGACCGTCGGGGGTCTTGACTCCAACGCGGTGGTGACGGGTCTGACCGTCGGGCCGGAGAATTTAGCTCATCTCACCACTTATGGTGGCACCACATCGAAGCTCTACACGATCGATCTTACCACCGGCACCACCGCGCTGGTCGGGGTCATGACAAGCTCCGGATTCATCGTGGATATCGCCGCGAGTCCGGGTGGTGATCTTGTGGTTCATAACGCAACCACCGATTCGTTCCATTTTGTCAATCCAGAGACAGGTGCGCTCACCCTGATCGGGTCGCATGGCATTGACGCGAATTTTACGCAGGGAATGGATTTCGATCCGACGAGCGGCTTTTTATTCGCGGCGGTTTATAGCGGTGAGGGAGTGAACACCTACGGTACGGTCAGCATCTTTGACGGAACGATCGACCAGATCGCGGGCTTGTTGTCCGGAGAATACGAGATCGCGATCGCCGTGCCCGAGCCGGGAACCGCGTCGCTCCTTATCGCGGCCGGAGCCATGATGTTCCGCCGCAGGCGTCCGGTGGCTTGAAGGCGGGAATCCCTTATTCCGCATGGCTCATCGGCATGTGTCATCCCCTAGCTACTAGGAACTTGCTTTTAGCGGCAGCCCCCTGCAAGAGCTGGAGGAGGCCGACTATCGTCGCAGGTGGAACGCCACTCCTAACCCGCAGTTTCCATTGAGAAATGCGGGCCAAGGGGCGTAGATTGATGCGGATCATTTTGTCACGACCGGGCCACGAGTCATCAGATAAGCGACTAGGTTCTTTACCGCTGTCTCGTCCATTGTCTTCAGTAGACCTTCGGGCATCAGGGAGACGGGCATCGTTTGACGCTTTGAAATGGTGTCCTTCGGAATCACGATTCGCTCCATTTGCGACTGGACGGTCACAGCCCGTTCATTTTCCTCAGGCACTACCCCGGAGACAACACGACCATCCTTCAGCGTGAAAATGGTGAGGCGATAGTCGGCGGGAACGACCTCGTTGGGATTGACGATGTTCCCTAGGAGATAGTCCAGATTGTGTCGGTCGCTACCGGTGAGGTCGGGTCCGATCGCGCCTCCTTCACCGTAGAGTTTGTGGCAGGCGGCGCAGAGGGCGGCGTAGGTCGTTTTACCTTTCGCCGGATCGGCTGCGGCGATGACCTCGGGGGTGAGCAGCGTCTTCCAATTCGCGATCTCCGTCTTTAGTGCCTCGGGCGTGTCACGTAAATCGCCCCAGATCTCGCCGAGTTGTTTGGTCAGGGCCTCGTCGCCGAGATTGCGAATCTGGCGGGCATGAAAGGGACTGATCGCGTCGCGGGGGATAGCCCCCTTGGCGATGTTCGCCAGCAAAACCCCGGCGAAGGAAGCCCGCGAGACGAGCACATCAATGGCAATGGCGCGGTGGACGGTGTCGCGTTTCCACTCATTGAGGACGCAGTTCGGGACATCGGCGTCTTCGTAGTTGGCAAGTCCAAGGATGGCCTCGCGGCCAAGAACGCGGTCATTGGTCCATTCCTTGAGTTTGGGCAACAGATCAGGTGTGGGATCACGAAGCAGGTTGGTCAGGGCGGCGCGGCGGGCACTGGGATCGGCTTCGGCGTTATTGGCAATGGCGAGCAGCGCGTCACGGGCCAGCCCGTCTCCGAAGACGAGGGAAAGTTCGCGGATCATCGTCTGCGTTTCCTCGTTACCGCCGGCCTTGGCAATGGTGTCCCAAGCAACCGGTTTCGGAGCTTTGCTCCAGCCCTTAAGGCCCTCATTGAGACCGCGCAGGATGGGGAGTCGGTTTTCGTCGGTGGCGCGGGAAAGGAGATCGTTCACCGGTGCGGGTGTCTTTTCAAGATCCTCGGCAAGGCGGCGCGAGATGAGCTGGGTGACGGTGGGGAGTTTGGAGGTGAGGGCGAGGTTTACGGCTTCTTTAGGGTATTTCGCAACCGCTTCGGCGATGCCATACCAGATCATGAGAGATTGCTGGCGGTCGGTGGCGTCTTCCGTATTCCAACAGAGGAGTGCGGCAATTTGAAAACGTGACTCTTCCGGCAAACGTTGTAGTGCCGCAGCCATTTCAAGGCGTGCGAGGCCGGAAGAGAATAATTTTTCTTGGGTAAACACTTTCAATAGAGGCGGAGTCACCTGCCTCTTTGCAAGATTTTCGCTGAACCATCGAATGGCCATGGCGCGTTTTCCTTCGTCCGGAGAACTGAGTATTTTTTCGATATCAGCATCCGTCACCTCACCTCTTCCATGGCGCGTAAGCCACTCAGGCCGCCCCGTCGAAGCTCTCCCCTTGTCCGGCCCGTCATACACGATCCGGTAAATCCGTCCGCTCGTGCGGTGAATGCCGTCGTTGTCGTGGCATTCGCCGGTGTCACTCCAGTCGTTCATCCAGACTTGGCCATCGGGACCGGTGATGAGATCGAGACCGCGGAACCAGGGATCCTTCAGCATCATGAAATCCTTACCGTGCTTCCCGACATAGCCGTTGCCCTCGCGCTCGAGGATTTCCATGTTGATGCGGCGGCCGTGCAGGTTGCAGGTGAAAAGTTTGCCGTGGTATTCCTTCGGCCAGACGCCGCCTTGGTAGATGAGGCAGCCCATGTGGGCGTGGCCGCCGCCGAGCTTGGAGGTCTTGTCGCTGATGCCTTCGTTGATGTGGTCCCATTTCTCCGTGCCGCGATCCCAGTGGTAGTGGTCGGCGGTGTGGCCGATGTACCGGTAGGCGAGCGGATTCAAATGCGCGCCGAACATGCGTTCGTAGTAGGCGCCGGGGATAGCGTGCCAGAGGTGGCCGATGACGGTGTTCGTGTAGAAAAGTTGGCCGTCCTCGTTCCAGTCCATCCCCCACGGATTCGTGCCGCCGTGGCAGAAAACCTCGAGCTTTTTCGTGACTGGATGAAAGCGCCAGATCGCGCAGTTCATGGCAACGCGGTCTTTTTCCGGCGTGCCGGGAACACCCACGTAAGAGGTCGAGGTGATGCCGTGGCGACCGTAGAGCCAGCCGTCGGGTCCGAACTTCAGGCCGTTGACGATGTTGTGTCCTATCGTCTCTGCGTCGAAGCCGTCGAGCATCACGACCGGCTCGCCATCGGGAACGAGGTCGCCGTCGGCATCGGGGATGAAGAGCAACTGCGGCGCACAGGTCACCCAGACACCGCCGTGACCGACTGCGACAGAGGTGAGACGTTTGCCTTTGTCCCAAAAGACAGTGCGTTTGTCGGATTTTCCATCGCCGTCCGTGTCTTCGAGGACGATGACACGATCCTGAAGCTTCATGTCCCAGCGTAGCGGTGTCTCCGCAAAGGTGTAGCACTCGGCGACCCAGAGCCGGCCCTTATCGTCAAAAGTGATTCCGATGGGCTGCTGCACCTCGGGCTCGGATGCAAAGACCTCGAGACGAAAGCCTTCGGGGAGCACGGCGGTTTTGGTCGTTTCCTCGGGCGACATCGGTTTCGATTTCTCGGGCTCGGTGTTGTAGATCTTCGGAAAGTCATCGGCGAGGGAGATCGTATAGGTAAGGGTCAGGAGCCCGAATGAGGAGAAAAGTTTGATCATCGTCAGGAAATTACAGTCACCCAGGGAACGGTCTAGCAATTTTTTCGCGATCCGCGGCACCCGCCTTGCGGTATCCATGCGCAGCGACCGCCCACAGATTCCGCGAGTGCCGCAGGATTACCGCGCCGCGCCGCGCCACTGCCAGATCCGCTTTCTTACTTTTCCCGGCTAAGGGCAAGGCGTTCGTAGAAGGAGTTGGCGATCTGGCGCTGGAGTTCGCTCACGCTCCACTGGTTGGCAGCGGCCAGGGTGGCGAGCCCATTTTTTATGCATTGTTATGAGGAAAGACAGATCCGCCTCAAAGGATCGTCGCGGGGAGCCTGAGTAGGGCGAGGATGCGATCGAGGTCGTCGTTACCGTAGTATTCGATCTCGATCTTGCCCTTTTTCGCGGAGTGATTGATGGCAACGTGGGTGGCGAGGTGCTCTTGGAGGAGCTTGGTTAGCTCGCGTACGTGGATGTCGATCTCGCGGGGCTGGGCTTTCTTCGGATCGTTGCCGGTATCAGGGTTGGCGAGGAGGGATTGGGTGAGTTTCTCAGCGGCGCGGACGGTGAGCTTGCGGCGGATGATCTGGTCGGCGGCGAGCTTCTGGCTCTCGGCATCCTTGAGGGCGAGGATGGCTTTCGCGTGGCCGACGGTGATCTGGCCTTGGGCGAGGTGGGTCTGGATGTCCGGGTGGAGGTCGAGCAGGCGCATCGCGTTGGCGACGGAGGCGCGGGACTTGCCGACGCGGGTGGCGATCTCCTCCTGTTTCAGCGTGAACTCTTTGGCGAGGCGGACGTAACCGGCGGCTTCCTCGATGGGGTTGAGATCCTCGCGCTGGAGGTTCTCGATGAGAGCCATTTCTAGAACATCGCGGTCGGATGCGATGCGCTCGATGACCGGCACGGTGGCGAGGCCAAGTTTTTTGGAAGCGCGCCAGCGGCGCTCGCCGGCGATAAGTTCGTATTTCCCGTCCACCAAACGCGCGATGAGCGGCTGGATGATGCCGTGTTGGCGGATCGATTCGACGAGGTCGTCGAGCGGCGCATCGATAAACTGGTTGCGCGGCTGCAGGGGGGACGCGACGACGTTTCCTATGGCGATGTCACGAACGCGCGGCGAGTCGTCGGTGGAGTCGCTGGCAGGCGCACCGTGGTTCTTCTTGATGAGGGCGCCGAGGCCTTTGCCGAGTGCTTGCTTTGACATGGGGTGGGGAGTGTGCGGAAACGGAGCGGGTAGGGGAAGATGAATTGGGGAAGCGAATCATTTTTTTTGAAATTTTTTGCAGTATAGTGAGGTTATCAGGTCGCGCTTGCTTTTGTGCTCACCTCTTCAGGTGAGCATCCCTGTTCGCGAAGGATGCGGATGGAGCGGGCGGCATCGCGTTTCGCCAGGCGCCTGCCGTGTTCATCGCGGACGAGGGCGTGGTGCAGGTAAACAGGTTCGTGAAAGCCGAGGATGGATTGGAGCTGGCGCTGGACGTGGGTCGCTCCCAGTAGATCCTCGCCGCGGGTGACGTGGGTGATTTCCTGGAACGCGTCGTCCACCACCACTGCGAGATGGTAGGCGGTGCCGATGTCCTTGCGGGCAAGCACCACGTCACCGTTCATGTCCGGATCGACTTGTGTCGTGCCGCAACGGAGATCGGTGAAATAGATCGCGCCGTGAAGCGTGGCGGCCTTCGCGGAATCGAGCCGCCAGGAATGCGCTACGCCGTCCGCGATGCGGTGTGCGGCTGCGGTTGGATCAAGGCTGCGGCAAGTGCCGGGATAAATCATTTCACCGTGACCGTGGGGGGCGGAAAGGGCAGCATGGATGTCTTTTCGGGTGCAGAAACAGGGATAGGCTAGGCCGAGTTCGCGGAGTGTCCCCAAGGCCTCGTCGTAAGCCTCACGGCGGTCGCTTTGGCGGAGCGGATCACCGTCCCATGTGAGGCCCAGCCATTCGAGGTCCTCTTCGATACGAAGATAAGATTCGGGTTTCACGCGGGGTGTATCGATGTCCTCATGGCGCAGCAGGAAACGTCCGCCGGGGACCGATTTCGCGAGGTCGCGGGCCACTTTCGCGGCGAGGATATGCCCGAGATGGAGATCACCGGTGGGGCTGGGGGCGAATCTTGTCACGATGCTCATCGGATTAGAATTCAACGTTTTGGGGCAATTCTCTAACAGAAGAGAAATTTAACCACAGATGGACGCAGATTCACGCAGATGGGAGAGTAGAGATCTTGGGAAAAGCTGTCGCTAATTCTTCCCAATTTACGTCCATCTGCGTTCATCTTGGTTTATATCTCTCGATGGAGCCGGTTGGCTGCGCTTGTGTGCTCGGGTTGTTGGGCAGCAGAATGCAGCCCCTCCTTGGTGCCGCTCAGAAAAACACGGTGAAGTAGATCACCAGCAGGACGCCGAGGCCGAAGCTGAAGGCGTAGGCCTGGAGGTTGCCGGACTGGGCTTTGGTGAAGAGCCTGCCCGCGCTGTCGGCGAGGCGGGTGAAGCCGCCGACGAGGAGGCCGTTGATGACCAGATCGTCAAGGAAATGCACGATGGTCGCGAAGCCGTCCTGAAGATATTTCACGAGGCCTTTCTCGTAGATCGTGTCGAGGTAGAAGCGGTTGCGGAACAGCGGGATGGAGAGTGGGTCTTTCGTCTTGCCGTTGTAGAGGACGAAACCGGCGGCGAGACCGAGAACCAGCGAGGCGATGGAGGCGATCAGGATAAAGGTGTGCCCTTCGGCGTGTCCGTGTTCGTGGACAGGGCGGATGGCGTTGAGCGCTCCGGAAAGGAAGGGGAAGCCGGAGAGGATCGCCATCCCCGCGAGGGCGACGAGCGGGATCAGCATCAGCGGGCCGACCTCGTGGGCGTGGTCCGCGTTTTCGGAGCGGGTCTTGCCGAGGAACGTGATCACGAAGGCGCGGGTCATGTAGAAGGTTGTCAGGAAAGCGACGAGGACAGCGATGGCGAAGAGTGCCTTGTTGCCGTTGTAGGCGGCGGCGAGGATTTCCTCCTTGGACCAGAAACCGGAGGTGACGTAAGGCACGGCGATGAGGGCGGCGGTGCCGATGGTGAAGGTGATGCCGGTGATGGGCATTTTTTTCAGCAGACCGCCCATTTTCCAGATGTCCTGTTCGTGGTGGCAGGCGTAGATGATCGCGCCGGAGCCGAGGAAAAGCAGCGCCTTGAACCAGGCGTGGGTGAAGAGGTGGAACATGCCCGCCTCACCTACGAGCAGGCCGACGGCCATCACCATGTATCCGAGCTGCGAGAGGGTGGAGTAGGCGAGGATTTTCTTGATGTCATCCTGCTGGGTGGCCATCAGTGCGGCCATCAGCGAGGTGATGCCTCCGACCCAGGCGATGGTGGTTCCGGAGAAGCCTTCGAACGCCTCGGCTCCGATGGAGAACTGCACGCGGAAAAGCATGTAAACGCCGGCCGCGACCATGGTGGCGGCATGGATCAGGGCGGAAACGGGGGTGGGGCCTTCCATCGCGTCCGGCAGCCAGACGTGGAGCGGGAGCTGTGCGGATTTCCCGACCGCGCCGCAGAACACGCAGAGCAGCGCCGCGCCGAGGACTCCGGCGGAAACCGTCGCAGGAACCTCCATTTCCGAGAAGGTCAGCGTGCCGGTGATGCCCCACATCATCAGGATGCCGATCATGAAACCGAAATCGCCGATGCGGTTCGTGAGGAAGGCTTTCTTCGCGGCATCGGCGGCGGAGTCTTTTTCGTACCAATGCCCGATGAGAAGGTAGGAGCTGAGGCCGACCAGCTCCCAGAAGATGAAAGTCATGATGAAATTCGAGGCCAGCACGATGCCGGTCATCGAGAACATGAACAGGGCGAGGCCAGTGAAATAGCGGGCCTTCGCGGAATCGTCCTTCATGTAGGCCAGTGAGAATACATGGACCAGCAGACCGACGCCGGTGACCACGATCATCATGCCGGTGGAGAGCTTGTCCAAGGTGATGCCGATATCGATCTGGAAATCCCCAACCGTGGCCCAGGCAAAGGAAAGGCTGTCTTGCTTTCCGAGCAGCAGAAGCGCGATTGCAAAGGTCGCGGCGGCGGAGGCGGTGGAGACCCAATGCGCGATCCCGAGCTTGCGCAGGAAGAGCTGGTTCGAGACGGCGGCCAGGAGAGGAAGGATAAGGAGGAGCCAGGGCATGGTCGTGTGGCGGGGAAGATGGGGGTAGATGCCCCCCGTTTCCAAGCAGGAAATGCGCCGTGCTTTGGGTAGGTGATTCGACTTTTGGCAAAACAGGCTTTGTAGGATGGCTAACAGGCGATCGTCGCCCCAGGCGCGGGATTCGGAGTATTTTCTAGGAGCGGTGAAGGATAGACTGGAGGGTTTCAGTGATCCGGAGTGGTTGTGACTGGCGATTGAGGAGAAGGAACCGGGTTCCTACCGGCGAGGGCTTCCTTCATGGTAAAGCGTCCCGCTGAGTGATCTTGGAGGCGGTGATTTTACGCGCCCATGATATCAATCAAGGCGTCCGCGCCATCCGTCATCCGCGTTCACTTCATGCACCCGCGCTTTTTTAGCCATGCGTCGAGCGAGCCTTCCCAGGACGGATTCATTATGAAGACATCGGGGCCGTGGCCGCCTTCCTCGAAGATCAGGCAGGTGGCAGGCACCTTGTTGGCAACAAGGGCCTCGTAGAAACGCAGGCTGTTTTCCACGGGCACGACGCTGTCGTCGCTGCTGTGAAGTAGGAAACAGGGTGGCGTCTCCGGCGTCACCCTTAGTTCATTGGAGTAGTGCTCGATCAGAGCCTCCTTGCCCATTAGGTTTTGGCGCGATCCCTTGTGCACGATTTCCTTTTTCATGCTGATCACCGGATAGAACAGGACGGAGAAATCCGGGCGCGAACCCATGCGCTCGACCGGATCTTCACTGGCAGGATTTCCCGCATCAAACACCGTTGACACCGTGCTGGCCAGATGGCCGCCTGCCGAAAATCCCCAGACGCCGACACGTTTCGGATCGATGCCCCACTCCGCGGCATTGGCTCGGGTCGTGCGGATTGCACGGCGCGCGTCGTTCGCTGGGATCAGGTGGTTCTGGTTCGGCAGGCGGTATGTGAGCATCACTGCGGTGATGCCGCGCTCATTCAGTTCCCTGACGATTGGCATGCCCTCGACTTCCACGCAAACCACCCGGTAGGAGCCGCCCGGCATTACCACCACTGCCGCGCCCGTGGCCTTTTCCGCCGGTGCCTTGTAAACCGTTATGGTGGGGATGCTGATGTTGCCAATGCAGTCTTCCACGGTCTCCGGCCCTTCCAAGCCATTGCTGTCTGGGGCTCCATTCGGCCAAAGAAGCTGCGGCTCGGGCGTGGGTTCGGCACCCAAGGCCGCGGCGGCACCCAATATCAGTGCTGCCATCCAAGCGCCTGTTCTCATCGACCATCGGTTAAGAAGTGGATTTTCCATAGGCGCGGAGGATAGTCACGCTACCGGCCGGGAAAAGCCCAAAGAACACATCAATCAGGGTCTTTCACTTCCCCTTTCACCGCCCGCCGAATCCATTCCCGCCGTTGATGGAAAATACGTTCGCAAATACACTGAGATATAGGTCTTGCAGGTGCAGATCAGACCGAGGTCTTGAATTCGTGTTTGGGCACCAGGATTTCCTCTTTCTGTTTTTTCGGCAGGCAGAGCAGGGCTTCGCTGATCAGGAAAAAGAGCACGGCGAGGAGGAAGGCGCGCCACATATCGGTGGAGAGCGAGGGATCGGCGGATTGACCGACCTGGTCGAGCAGGCGGTAGTCCGTCCCTGCGAGCATGGCGTCAAGGTTGTCCTTGGTGGCGATCTGGAGGTCGTCCTCCGCGAGCGGGCGGTTTACGGCGACGAGGCGCTCGCCGAGGCGGAAAACACCGGCGTCGTGGGGGGTGTTTTCCTGCGAGAAATCGTCCACGCGGGCACGGGTTTCCCCGGGTGCGAGGGTGGCGGGCTCGGTGTTGATCTCGGCGAGGTAGGAGGAATCGAAGCGATCCGCGCCGAGGGCGAGGATGCGCTGGGTGGCGGGGAGGAGCACGTCGGCGTCGCCGAGGTTCGACCAGGTGTAATCGGGGAGGGAGCCCAGGAACCAGAGAGTGCCGCGATCTACGATTTTTCTAGTAATAAACGGTTCGCCGTCCTCCCAGCGGGCGAGCGGGGCGGAGTCGCCGGCGGGGATGGCGCGCTTGATGGCGCGGAGGCGCTCGGCGGGAAGAGGCGTGCCGTCGATGCCGTCGCGCAGCGGGCCGTCGGTCTTATTCCAATCCTGCAGGATGAAGAATTTTCCCCTCTGGGCCTGGGCAACGGGTTCCCATTTCATGCCGAGGAAGGTCTCGCTGGAAGGCTCGGTGGCGGGCAGGCAGACAATCTGGCCGCCGGCTTTGAGGAAGGCTTCGAGGAGGTTCGCGTTGGTGGCGGAGGGCAGGGCAGCCGCCCAGAGGATCATGGAATAATCGGCGGTGGAGGTTTGCGCGAACGCGGCGGGATCGATGCGCTCGGCGGTCTGTTTTTCAAAGCCCGGAGGTGCGGCGGCGAGGGCGAGGTAATCGGCGGATTCACCCTTGGGCGCGACGATAAGGGATTTCACAGGGCGGGCAGGGCCGTAGGCGAAGAAGACGGCGTTGTCGCGTGGGTTGCCGTCGGCGGGGATGGAGAGCCAGCCGTGGCCGGATTCCGCCTCGTCCTTGATGGCGATGCGTTTCTGGAAACGGAGGGACTGGCCGGGAAGGGTTAGGGACTCACCGGAGGCGGTCCCGTTTACTCTGACGGTGAGCGGAAGGTTCAGCGTGCCGCGGTCGTCCTCGGAGCGGATGAGTTCGAGATCGAGCAAGAGACCGTCCGCCGAGCGGCGGCTGCTGAGGACGCGGAGGGAAACGTTCGGCGCGGAGTCGCCGGTGAGCGAGAGGACGCGGAGGGCGGGCTTCTGTGGCAGTGCTGCGAGGTTGGCGCGGGCGGCATCCCAGCGTTCGCTGTCGTCGGGGCGCCAGTTCGAGTTCTGCAGGTCGGAGGCGAGCCAGATTTCCGAGCGGCCCGAGCCGGTGGAGAGGGTTTCGGTGGCGGCGGAAACCAGCGCCGGTATGTCGGCGGCGGAATCGGTGGCGGCGGTGGCGGATATTTCCGCGAGGACATCGGGGGAGGGGACTTCCTGGGCTTTTCCGGTGGCGCTGTCGATCAGGACGAGGCGCGGGTTGCCGATGTCGGCCATCGCGTCGCGGACTTTCTGGAGGACGAGTTCGCGCTTCGCCGCCTGGCCGTCGCCGGAGCGGAGCTCCATGGAGGCGCTGCGGTCGAGGATGAGAACTACGGTATCTATCGTACCTGCGCCCCAGCCTAGGAGTCCGGAAACGACAGGCCGGGCGGCGGCGAAGGCGAGGGCGGCGATGCCGAGCGCGCGGCAGGTGAGGATGAGGATGTGGCGGAGTTTCTTTTTCCCCCGGGACTCGCGGGTGGCTTTCAGGAGGAACTGCATCGCCGCCCACTGCACTGTCTTGTGGCGGCGCTTGTTGAGAAGATGGATGATTACAGGTACGCTCGCCGCGGCGAGGAACCAGAGGAGGAACGGAGAGAGGAATGTCATTCGCGGGAAACTTTAAACGTTAAATTTCAAACTCCAAGGGAAGAGATTTTCAGATGAAGGTCTCTTCTCCGACATGTCTAGGGAAGTCCATGGACTCGTGGAGGATGCGGGCGATTAGGAGGAAATCGGCATCACGGCGATAGAAGATTACGTGATGCGCCACCTTGAAAACGCGGCACCGTTTCGCCAGCTTTTCAGCGGGGTTGCTTCCGGGGCGCAGGGGATTTTCCGCAAGCTGGACGAAGGCTGACTCGAGTTGAGCGGAATAAATATGAACCTGTTCCTCGCCCCATTTCCGCAAGGTGTATTCGAAAATTGCCAGAAGATCGTCCTTCGCAGGCGAGGTCAGTAGGTAGCGGTTCACGCTTCCGTCTTTTTACTGTGCTTTCGGATTGCTTCGGCGGCGATTTCCGCAACCGATTGGCTCGAGATATCGCCACGATCAAAGGCGTCAAAACCTTTCCTAACCTCTGATCTTAGTAGATCGAATTTCGACCTCGTGAGATTGTCGTAGTCTTCCCTGGAGGTAAGAATGAACTCGGGGCGCCCGTGTTTCGTAATGGTTACGGGTGCGGTGCGGGCGCTGTCCAGAACCTGGCCGAAGTTCTGTTTCGTCTCGTTGGCGGTAAATGTTTTCATCAATTTCGTCCAAACTAGATGAAACGGATGAAAGGGCAAGGTCGGAGTTTTCACTTACTCGGAGCAAGGAGGACGGAAACCTCGGCATGGAGCGCACGTGCTGCAGCTTTGCGGTCAGCGGGGAGGGGAGGTGCCATTCCGATGATGAGATGGGCGGTGAGGTTTTGGATTTTTGCGAGTCGGAAAAGGTGGGTGGCGAAGGTGTGGTCACCCCAGTAGCAGACGTCGTTTTTCAGGTCGCCGGAGGTGGCTTGGTAGGAAATGGCGGCGGGGGTGATGGGCTTGCGGGTGTCGAGGGCGGTTTGTAGGAGGGTGGGTTTAAAAGGGAGGACGCGGGAGCCGTCGGAGCTGGTGCCTTCCGGAAAGAAAACGACGGGGAGATCGGATTCCATTACGTGGAGCATTTGCTGTGAGGTTTCCGCGGCGCTGGTGCGGCGGCTGCGGTCGGCGAGAATGCAACCGGCGGATTTGATAATGCGCCCCATGATCGGCCAATTTCTCGTGTCCGATTTAGCCACGAAAACAAGGGGCGCTTGGGAGCCGATGATGATCGTATCCAGATAGCCGAGGTGATTGCAGACCACCAGGCCAACGGAGGGAAACGTGCCGGTGACGGTTACCTTCGTCTCAAGTGCGCGGAGCATGCGGCGGGCTTGGCGCTTCTGCCACTCGGCTTTTCCGGTGAGGGAGGATAACGGCCGATCCACGATGAGGCCGTAGAGGATAGACCAAGCGAGTTTGGTGAGTCTGCGGAGTGCGGTGAGGGAGGCGATCAATCGGTTTTGAAAAAGTGTCGTTTGCCGGCGCGGGTCATGTTTTCCAGATCGAGGATGGTAAGGAAGTCGATTGTTTTGAAATCCTTATCCAGAGCGGGTGGGCCGGCGATCCTCGCGCCGACGGCGAGGTAGGCGGCGAAGAGTTTTGGGGTTTTGACGGTTTCCGCCGACGCTGGGGGGCGCTGCATGAAGTATGGTCCGATGGGGTGAGTCCGCAAGTGGGAGGGCGCGAGGAATTTCTCTGCCAACTGTGCGTAGAGACCCCAGCCTTCCCGAGGACTTTGAGAAGTGAGTGAGCTGCAACCGAGGAGATAGCGCGAGCCGCTGGTCTGCGCGTAGCGAGCGATGCCGGTCCAGAGTAGATCGAGGACGGCGCGGTTGCGGTGGTCGGCGCGGATGCAGGCGCGGCCGAGTTCGAGGATTTCATGGCGCAGGGATTCGTAGGGGGAGAAATCGAATTCCGTGGCGCTGTAGTAGCCGAGGCCAGCGGCGGCCATCGCCCCGGTTTGGAGGCGGTAGGTGCCAACGACTTGACCGGTTTCCTGTTCCTCGATGATGAGGTGGTCGCACTGGGCATCGAAGGGATCGGCGTCGAGGCCGCTGTCATCGGAGGAGGTGAGGCCTTCTCCAAGTTCGACATTGAAAACCGCATAGCGCAGGCGCTGGGCGGACCGGATTCGAGAGGCTTCGCGTGTGGTTCTGATACGGTAGCGCGGCGAAACAGCAGTTGCGGGCATTTGCCAATCATGCGGAAAAAAAGCACGCACCCGTAGAAATCATTTATGAACTTTTCGACACATGTGCGCCGTGATCTGCGGAGTGGTTTCCGATTTCGATCGCCTGCCGCCATTGCGAGATAAGTGTGAGGAAGGCGGTATGGAGATGGGTGTGCGGATGATAGATGTGGGTGGCCTCGGAGGTGAGGCCGTTGAGTTCGATGACGTGGATGCCTTCGCCTCGTTTCCGGGCCATTGCTAGGGAATTGCTTTTGGGGTATAGCCCGTTGAAAAGCCGGTGGCCGGGCCGGAGGCGGAAAAAAAGGGGTTGCGGCCACGGATGGTTGAAATACTAGGGTATCCGTAGCTTAAGGATGTCCATACATCCCGTGCGCTCGCGGATGCGGATGATGTGGGTTCGGACCGTGGCTTCGCCTACGTTGAGTTTGTCCGCGATCTCCTTCACGGCGAGGCCGTCGCGGAGACCTTGAAGGACAGACATCTAGCGGGGCGAGAGATCAGCGGGATGGCCGGATACGGGGTCTGCTTCGAGTTCGCAACCGATGCTCTTGATGCGATTATCTATGATATGGGCGAGAGCCTCTTCAATGGAGCATTTCTTCAAAGTCGCTAATCTCTTCGCATGAAGGTTGAGCTTACGGTGAATGGAGAGCGGCGGCCTATTGGTAGACTCGCCAAAATCACCCTCATTTCTTAAATCCTGATGCAACTCAATCATATTTTTGCTGGTGGATTCAAGCGGCTAGCGCAATCGGTGGTGGAACAATTCGTTAAGCTGTAGCAGATGCCTATGAGCAGTTGTATTTTCTTTGTTGGATGCATTTTAGTTGGCGTTGGAGTTGGTTCCGGGCAGCAAACTTTCGCCGAGAATCAGTTCCATTCCAACATGAGGGGTGGGACATTTATAGGGTCATCCCAAAAAATAGTGATTAATTGCTAGGAAAATGCTTTTGGGGTGAAGCCGTTGAAAGAGCGGGTGGCCGGACCGGAGGCGGGGAAAAAAGGCGAACGCCAGCCGGCCTACGTTGAAGGATAAAAGATCACGAACTTCTTCGGTTTCTAACAAACGGATCCGCGCTCAATGCTTCGCCTTCGGCAGGCGGGCGGTGAGGAATTCGCGGAGCAGCGGCTCGAGGGGGGTGTCGGTGGTGACGAGCTGGTAGTCGGCGTTGGCGTCGTGAGCCTTGTCGCGGACGTTTTTCAGGAAATCCTTGAGGGCGGAGTGGTATTCCTCGGCGATGAGGTTCGGCTCGGCGACGATGGCGGTGCCGTCTTCGAGATCGACGAAGCGGTGGGGTCGGTCGAACGTGAAGCCGATTTCCTGCGGATCCATGAGGTGGAAGAGCGAGATGTCGTGCTTGCGATAGCGGAGGTGCTGGAGAGCTTCGGAGAGCTGTTCGGTATCCGTGAAAAAATCGGAGAGGATGACGACGAAGGCGCGCTGGCCGATCTTTTCCGCGATGGTGTGGAGCGCGGGGATCAGGCCGGTTTCGCCGGCGGGTTCGACTTTCTCGATGGTGGAGAAAAAGCGCTCCAGGTGCGCGGCGCGGCGGGAGGGCGGGACTTCGAGGTGGAGCTTGTCGGTGCAGATCGAGAGGCCGGCGGCATCGCCTTGGTTGACCAGCAGATACGCGAGCGACGCGGCGATGCGGCGGGCGTATTCGATCTTTGTTTCCTGGCCGGGGCTTTGGAAATTCATCGAGCCGGAAGCGTCGATCACGAAGTAGGCACGGAGATTGGTATCGGCCTCGAATTCCTTGATGTAAAATCGGTCGGAGCGGGCGAAGGCCTTCCAATCGAGGCGGCGGGTGTCATCGCCGGGGACGTATTTCCGATACTCCGCGAACTCCACGGAGGAACCGCGGTGAGGCGAGCGGTGCTTGCCCGCGACGTTGCCCATCATCGGCACGCGCGACTCGATGGGCAGCGAGCCGAGGCGGGAGAGGAGGGCGCTATCGATGAAGGTGTGCATGTTTTAGAATCTAGAGGCCAGAAACCAGAGACCAGAATTTAGAGGCCAGAGGCCAGATAAGATTTTTGGGCGGAGCGTTATGGTTTTTGGGTTAGTTTTCCGATCAAGGCGCCGAGCATTTTGGAGATTTCGCGGGCTTCTTCGATCATAACGGCGGTTCCGGCGAAGGGTTCGGTTGCGAGTTCGCGGCTGACAGCTTGGTGGATCATGAGTTGTGTGCGGAGTTCGCCGCATGAACCTTTGCTGTAACTGAGGAAGCGTGAGAAATCGGCATCGGATGATCTCTCGGCTCCTTCGGCGATGTTTGATGGTATCGAAATCGCGGAGCGGGTAATCTGATCTTTCAGGACAAACTCACGTGTTTTCGAAGAAGCGACACAGACATCTACCGCAAGCCTGCAACCCCTCTTCCACACCTCCAGGTTCTCGAAATTATGAGTCTGCATCTTCTCTACTTTCCGGATTCTGGATTCTGGATTCTGGATTCTTCAAGCGTCCGCCATTTCCCCGATCAGCTTCTGGATGATCTTCTTCGAGGTCATGCCCTGGGATTCGGCGGCGAAGTTGGTGATGACACGGTGGTTGAGCACGGCGGGGGCGACGGCCTCCAAGTCTTCGAGCGAGGCCATGTAGTTGCCGCGGAGGGCGGCGCGGGCTTTCGCTCCGAGGATGAGGTATTGCACGGCGCGCGGGCCGGCTCCCCAGCCGACGGTATCCCTGATCCACTGCGGGGATTCGGGTTGGGCGGGGCGGGTTTTACGGACGATCTTTACCGCGTAGTCGTAAAGATGGTCTGGAACCGGCACGCGGCGGACAAGCTGCTGGAAGGCGATGATCTTTTCTCCGTCGATTAGTTTCGATAGCGCCTGCTTCGCGGCACCGGTGGTCTCGCGGGCGATGCGTTTTTCCTCTTCGGCGGATGGGTATTCCACCTCGATGAGGAACATGAAACGGTCGAGCTGCGCCTCGGGGAGCGGGTAGGTGCCTTCCTGTTCGATGGGGTTCTGGGTGGCTAGTACGAAGAACGGTGGCTGCAGCGTGTAGGTTTTGCCGAGGACGGTGACCTTGTTTTCCTGCATCGCCTCAAGCATGGCGGATTGGGTTTTCGCAGGTGCGCGGTTGATTTCGTCGGCGAGCAGCAGGTTGGCGAATACAGGGCCTTGCACGAACTCGAACTCGCGCTTGCCGCTGGTGGATTCCTGGATGATGTCGGTGCCGGTGATGTCGGCGGGCATGAGATCCGGGGTGAACTGGATGCGGTTGAAGGAAAGGTTGAAGGTCTGTGCGACGGAGGATACGAGCAGGGTTTTCGCAAGGCCGGGGACACCCATCAGTAGGGCGTGGCCGCGTGCGAAGAGGCAGATCGCGAGCTTCTCGATTACTTCATCTTGGCCGACGATCGTTTTCGCTAGTTCCGCGCGGAAGGCCTCATAGGTTTTCCCCAGCTCATCGATGGCTTCCACATCGTCCGGAGGGAGCTGATAGGGGGAGTTTTCAGTCACGATGGACTTGATGGTTTCTGCGATGATTTCCTCGGGTGCTTCGGTGGTGGTATCCATGTGTGCGGTGATGTTTTGCGAAAGCTAGGTGGAGAGGGCGTTTTGTCGAGGCAGGATGCGGGGAATGTGAAAGTGGGGCGATATTGCTTGGTTTGACGCGAAAAAAGCCGTGCAATGCGGTTTTTTCCATTTCCGGCTTGCCAGAGTGCGTTCTTCTGGTAAATCACCCGCCCCGCGGGGCTTCCGACATGGATCGGTGCCCCGCATTTCACGAGAACTTCCGCACACCATGGCACGTATCCTAGGCATCGAAATCCCCAACGAGAAGCGCATTGAAGCTTCCCTCACTTACATGTTCGGCATCGGCCGCTCCCTTGCGAGCCGCGTCCTAGAACACGCCGGCATCGACCCGGACATCCGCACCGGACAGCTCAGCGAAGACCAGCTGGTAAAAATCGCGCAGGTGATTCAAGCCGAGCAAATCATAGTTGAAGGTGACCTCCGCCGCGAGCGTCAGGTTCAGCTCAAGCGCCTTACATCGATCAACTGCTACCGCGGGATCCGCCACAAGCGTAGCTTGCCATGCCGTGGCCAGCGTACCCGCACCAACGCCCGCACCCGCAAGGGCAAGAAGAAGACCGTGGGTGTTAAGAAGTAATTTTTCCCCGGCTGCCGCAAGGTAACCGAACTGTTCCCTAAATATGTCCGAAGAAACAAACAATACAGAAGCTGAAGAAGTAGCGGTTCCCGCTGCCGAGGCTAAACCCATAACCCCGGCCCCTGCCCCTGCGGCAAAAACGGAGAAAACATCCGCAAAAACGGAGCAAGCATCCGCAAAAACGGAGCAAGCATCCGCAAAAACGGATAAATCCAAAAAGGCCGCACCTGCCGCTGAGGCACCTGCTGCGCCTGCCCTCAATCCCGACGGCTCGCCGAAAAAGGAGCAGAGGAAAGATATCTTCGCCGAAATCGGCGGAGGTGAGGAGGAAATTAAGATCCACAAGGCAAAGGGATCCAAGAACGTTTCCCGTGGCATCGTCCACGTGACCGCCACTTTCAACAACACCTTGGTCAGCGTGACTGACCCCAACGGCAACTCCATCGGTTGGTCGAGCGCCGGCAAGATGGGCTTCAAAGGTTCCCGCAAGAGCACGGCCTACGCCGCGCAGGTGGTTTCCCAGGACGCGTGCCGCCAAGCGATGGGTCACGGCCTCAAGGAGGTCGATGTCCGCGTGAAGGGCCCCGGTTCCGGCCGCGAGTCCGCCGTCCGCGCCGTGCAAGGCTTGGGTCTCGATATCCTCTCGATCCGTGATGTCACGCCGATCCCACATAACGGCTGCCGTCCGAAGAAAGCGCGCCGCGTTTAATCCAACACTTTAAACACCTAACTTTCCCAAATTCATGGCACGCTACACAGGTCCCCGCACCAAACTTTCCCGCCGCTTCGGCGTCGCGCTTTTCGGCCCCTCCAAGTCCTTGGAGCGCCGCAACTTCCCACCCGGCCAGCACGGCGTCCGCGCCGGGCGCAAGAAGAAGTCGGAATACTCCGTCGCCCTCGGCGAGAAACAGAAGCTCCGTTTCCAATACGGCGTCCTCGAGAAGCAATTCCGCGGATACTATGAGGAAGCCGCCCGCCGCCGCGGCGTCACGGGTGTGATTCTTCTCCAGCTCCTCGAGTGCCGCCTAGATAACGTCTGCTTCCGCGCGGGCTTCGGCAACTCACGCCAAGCCGCCCGCCAGATGGTCAACCACGGTCACGTCCTCGTGAACGGCCGTTGCGTCGATATCGCCAGCTATCAGGTGAAGCCCGGCGACCATATCAAGGTCGGTGCCAAGCCTTCCTCGCAGCAACTCGCCCTCCGTATGCTCGATCTCACCCAAGCCGTCCCTTCCGTGGACTGGCTGGATGTGGATCGTGAGAAAATGGAAGCCACTGTTTCACGCGTCCCAGAACGCTCCGAGATCGACCCGCTCGTCAACGAGCAGCTCATCGTCGAGCTCTACTCCCGCTGATCCGATCAGTTAAGGATTTTAAAAACGCCCGGAGGAAACTCCGGGCGTTTTTTTTGTGGGAGAGCCGTGTCTTCGACCGGCTGTATGCTTTGGTTGTGCGTAGAAGCCGGCCGGAGGCACGGCTCTCCTTTATTCTTTCTCCCCAAGGAACGACCTCTTGCACAGCTCCGCGTATTTCCCCTCACGCGCGAGGAGGTCGGCGTGAGTTCCTTGCTCGATGACCTGGCCTTTTTCGAAAACGTAAATCTTGTCTGCGTTCTGGATGGTGGAGAGGCGGTGGGCGATGACGAACGCGGTGCGGTTTTTCATCAGGCGGTCGAGGGCGGCCTGGATCTGGCGCTCGGTTTCGGAATCGACCGAGGCGGTCGCTTCGTCGAGCAAGAGGATGGGCGCGTCCTTTAGTAAAGCTCGGGCGATGGAAAGGCGCTGTTTTTCCCCTCCGGAAAGTTTCACACCGCGCTCGCCGACGCTGGTGTCGAGTTGTTTGGGAAGCTCCCGCACAAAGGATTCCGCGTTGGCGGCGGTGAGTGCGCGCCACATTTCTTCGTCGGTGGCGTCGCGTTTGGCGAGAGAGAGGTTCTCGCGGACGGTCCCGTTGAAAAGAAACGCCTCCTGGGTAACATAGCCGATTCTCTCGCGGAGGGAATTCTTGGAAAGGGAGGAGATGTCGGTGCCGTCAATGGTGATGGTGCCGGAGTTGAGTTCGTAGAAGCGGTTGAGGAGGGAGAGGACGGTGGATTTGCCGGCCCCCGTCGAGCCCACGAGGGCGATCGTGTGCCCGGGTGGTGCGTCGAGGTTGACCCCGTTGAGAGTGGGTTGCGATCCGTAGGCGAAGGATACGTTTTCAAAACGGACGTGGGCCTTGATTTGTGTGGGAAGGGATTTCCCATCGGCTGCGTTCGCCTCGTCCTCCGAATCCATGATCTCGAAGACGCGGTCGCCGGCGGCGCGCGAGGCAAAAATCATTTGGTTGAGCTGGCGGAGCTTTCCGACTGGCTCATAGAAGAGGCTGAGGAGCAGGAAGAAGAAGGTCATGTCGCCAAGGGTCATGCGCCCTTCAATGATTGCGGCGGCTCCGAAACCGAGTACGAGGACGTAGCCGAGCATACTGGCGAAGGACATGGAGGGATTGTAGAAGGCCCACCATTTCATGAGGTAAAGAGTGGCCTTGCGCACCTGGTGGGAGAGGCGGTTGAAGTTGGCATGCTCCTCGGTTTCGGCGGCGTAGGATTTGATCTGGCGGATGCCGGCGATGTTGTCGTGGAGGAGTGAGTTGAGGGCGGAGGTAGCGTTGCGCTCGGCCTTGTGGCGATGGCGCGCGTCCTTCGAGTAAACCCAGGCGCCTCCGATAAGGATGGGGATGGGAAGAGTGGCCCATAGGGCGACCTGCCAGTCGGTGAGATACATCACCAGGCCCACGGCGACGAGCTGGATGATGGCGACCAGGCCAAGCTCAATGCCATCGATGAGGACGCGCTCCATGGAGGTGACGTCCTCCACGACACGGGTCATGATGTCTCCGGTGCGGCGGGAGTCGAACCAGTTGAGCGGGAGGCGCTGGATTTTCCGGTAGAGATCGGAGCGGATGTCGAAGATGACATTTTGCTCGAAGTGATTGTTCACGAAAATGCGGGCGCAGTTGAGGCCGTCCTTGAAGAGGTAGGAGGCGGTGGCGAGGATTGCCCAGAAGAGGAGTTCGTCGTGGCGCGCCGGATCGGGAACGATTCGATCAATGACGATCTGCGTGATTTTAGGAAAAAAGATGACCGATACAGCCATCAGGGTTGCGCAGATGAACTGTGCAGTCGCAAGGCCGGGATAGCGGCGAAGATAGGAAAAGACGCGGAGGACGGAATTCATGGGGCGGGGTGACCCTTCGCGCAGGAAGTCCCGTTGTAAAGTCAAGCATGCTAAACGCCGATGGATCCCGTAAAAATTGAATATTTTGGTATTGCTGCCCTCGACTGCTGTCACCTAGGTTTTCCCAGACCCGGAATCACACACCGAAAAAAAACCCCATGGCCAACATTTTAGGTATCTTTACCGCTATCATTCTCACAGTCGCCGCTTATGTGGCGTTCAAAAACAACGCGCGCTTCGAGGAGGAGATCGCCAACCGGGCCACCGAAGAGGGCAGTCTCGCCCAGAGCCAAGAAAGGCTGAAGGCCGCTCTGGCCGTACTCAAGGCTCTACCGATTGAGCGCGCCGAGGTGGACGCTCAGTTTGCGGCGAAGACCGAAGTGGAGACGGGGCTCAAGGATTCCAATGAAGCGATGAAGGCGGATATCGCGGACAAGACGAATCAGATTGCAGCCAACACCCAGGAGCTCGATGCGTTCCGTGAGAAAGTCGCCAAGATCGGCAATATCCGAGAGCTCGCACCGAAGATGAAAGCGATGCGCACGGAGCTTGAGGAACTTACCCAAAGCATCACCGACAACGAGGCATCCCTCGCCAACCTCACCGCACAAGACGCAGCCACAGCAGCCGATGCGAAAAAGCGCAAGGAAAATTTGGATATCCTAGCCAGCGGCGAATCGTTGCCATCCCTCAAGACCAGCATTCGCAGCATCTACCCGACATGGGGCTTCGTTACCCTCAATGCCGGCAACAACGCAGGTGTTACCGCCACTTCAACTCTCGATGTAGTTCGCGACGGCGCTACCATCGCCAAGCTATTGGTCACCTCGGTGGAAAGCCGTAGCGCCTCCGCCAGCATCATCCCCGACTCGATCGCCCAGGATGTCACCCTCATGGTCGGCGACCGCGTGGAGACCTCCAAAACGAAGTAGGCCGCAGATAACTGATCTTTCCACGCGAACAAAAACCCTTCACCGAAACCCATGAAATTCGTATTTCCTATCCTAGCCATTTTGGTTTGCGGCGCCGCCGCTTACTACAGCTTCACGCAGTCCGAGAAATTCCAAGAATATCAGGACGCCCGCCTGCTTGCGATCGCCACGAACAAGACGGTTACCGCTAGCGCAGACAAGGCCGACATCGAGATCGAGGAGGAGCAAGCCCTTCTCGAGGATTCCAAGAAAAACTTGGATATCGTCACGGCCAGTGTGCAAGCACTTGAGTCCGATGCGACACGTCTCAAGAATGAGCTGGGCAAGGTGGATGCTGACCTCGCCGCCCAAGATGTGGAGAAGGAGCAACTCAACAATGCGCTCAAGGAAGTGCAGCAGATTTTCGTCGACATGAACCTCGGTGATGATGTGAACATCGACAACCTTGCCGATAAGATCGGTGAGATCGACGAGGATATCAAAGGCAAGCATACGAAAATGGAGGAACTGGAAACACTCATCGATGGTGCGAAAAAGAGCCTTGCCGCGAAGCAGGAGGATGTATCTCGCCTTGTTGCGAGGAAAGACGCGCGCGATACCCGCATCAGCCGCAACGCCATGGAGGCACGTGTCACCGCTGTGAACGGCGATTGGGGATTTCTTGTGATCGGTGCCGGAGAAAATTCCGGTTTCACTCCACAAACCACCCTTCTCGTGCAGCGCGACGGGCGCCTTATCGGAAAAGTGAATCCTTCCGCGATTGAGCCCACACAGACTATCGCCGAGATCGACTTCAAGTCCATTTCTCCCGGTGTCCGCATCCAGCCGGGTGACAGCGTGATCCTCGCGAAACCCGCGGCGAACTGAATCTTTCGACATCCACTCTTGAACTTTCGTCAAAGCGAGCTTCCTTCCATCCCATGAAACGTATCCTCTTTCTCGCTCTCACCGCCGTAATGTTTCCATCCTGCGCCGATGAAACGACGAAGCCTGTCGGCCCCGTTTCCGAAAGCAGCCGGATCCCATGGAACGTTCCGGTGGCCGGCCAAGGCGGGGGGCAGTTCAGCATGCTGCCACAGAATCAGTACCGCCGCTAAGCGCGATGGATATTGCATCCTGTTTTTTCAATCCCGGTGCTTCAATCCCGGTGGTAAGGGCTGCCTGATTTGATGCAGGCGAGGCGGTAGAGTTGCTCCAGCAGGACGATTAGCGCAAGTTCGTGCTGCATGGTGAGCTTGGATAGCGAGAGAACCATGTCGCAGGCCTTGCGCAATTCGGGTGTGTGGCCATCCGCCGCGCCGATGAGGAAAGCAACCGTCTTCACTTCACCATTCATTTCCAACGCTTCCATCTTCCCTGCGAGCGAGCGGGTGTCCGGTGTTTCGCCCCGCTCGTCGAGGGCGATGCGGTGGCAGCCCTGGGAGGCTTCCAGAAGTCGCGCGGAGACGGATGCGCTGTCACCCGCTTTGACAATAACGAGTTCGCCGCCGCCGAGCCGGACCATTCGCTTCAGGTAATCCGCTACGGCCGCTTTCGCGTAATTCAGCGCGGGCTTACCCGCCACAACGATTCGAAATCTCATACGCTCAGACTTGCAGAAGGCTGCCGCACGCTCCAGCCTCTTTCCTATCATGAAATACTTCATAATCCTACCGCTCGTCGCCCTCGCGGCGTGCGCCCCGCAACCCGGCCCGGTGAAACGCCAGATGATCGGCCTTCTGGAAAAATTCGACCGGTGGGATTACAATGGTGATGGACAGCTTACACTATCTGAACTCAAGGACGCCGAGGAGTTGAGCGGAGTGCCCGCAGCGGACATTCTCGCGTTCTACGACACCGGCAAGAACGGCCGAATCTCGCTCGCGGAGGCTGAGGCGGGCATGTCCAGGCACGACGAGGCGAAGCTGACCGTGAAGGAAATCAAGAAGCGGCCATGAGTGATATCTACGAAGATCCGGGCGTGCTCGCCGAGTACCTGCTGTTCCATTACGGGACGGCGGAGGAAATCCTGCCGCCGGATGTAGCGTGGCCAGAAGGCATGTCCCGGGCGCTCGATTTCGCCGTCCGAACCACCCTCCATTTTTCAAAGCATAACGCGGGGCGTGGACTTGACCTCGGTTGCGCCGTCGGAAGATCCACCTACGAGATGTCTCGTAGTTGCAGCCATGTTATCGGGATCGATTTCTCGCAGGCTTTCATCGATGCTGCGGATGCGCTCCGGGCGGGGGGGACTGTAGGTTACGTTCGCCGTGACGAAGGGCATTTGTTTACCGGCCTCACGGCGAAATTACCGGCAGGCATCGACCCCTCGAAAGTGTCATTTTTGCGGGGTGATGCCATGGCATTGCCTAGCGAGATCGGAGCCTTCGACCGTGTGCATGCGGCAAATCTGATCTGCCGCCTTACCGATCCCGTCCGGTTGCTCGATCGTTTTCCCGAACTAGTGAATCCCGGCGGTGAGCTGGTGCTGGCCACGCCCTGCACCTGGCTGGAGAGCTTCACGGCTCCCAAAAACTGGCCGCCGGGCGATACGCTGGCGTGGCTGCAAGGGCATCTTGGCGGCGCTTTTGATCTTGTGAAACGCGCCGATGAGCCGTTCCTGATCCGCGAGACCGCGCGGAAGTTCCAGTGGACGCGCTCGATGCTGACGGTGTGGCGGCGGCGCTGATCACAAACGGGCGGCAAAATGTCCCCCCGGACGGACTGGGACTCAAAGTCCCAGCCACAGAGTATGATCAGGATTTTTTCTTCCGCAGGAAGGGCGGTAGATCCAGATCCTCGCCATCAAAAACGTTGGGATTCTCTCCTTCGAATCGGCCTTTCGGTGCGCTATCGAACGGGAGTTCGCTTTGCGGGCTGGGGAATTTAGGATCGAGCTTCAGTTGCGTGGCGGGAGCTTTTCTGGCGGGCGGGGAAGGTGGTGTGATGTCTTTCTCGGAAGGATCGCTGTCTTCGGATTCGACCTTGGAAGGTGTCCCAGATTTACCCCAGAGCGGCTTGTTAGGTGCGCGGTGCTTTGGTTGATCCCCTGAAATGAATGCGTCGTGGGATACGCTCTCGTGCGGATCGGGTTCAGGCATGATCCCTACGGCGGGTTCTGTCGTTGTAAACTCCGCGAACGGCCTATCCTCTTTTTTAGGCGTCTCGGGCTCGGGCTGCGAAGGTTCGCCCCGCTCCGGTTGCTGAAAGAGCGCGGCTGTCTCAACGCCGATCTCGGGGTTCGGCCCAGAACGCACTATCGTTTCCGCGAGTGGATCTGGATGATTTTCCGATCGATCGGCAGCGGAGGATACTTCCTCCAGCGGCTGCTTCGGTGTCATGGTTTCAATGGCTATGGGCGCTTCGGCATTCCGTTCGATCTCCTGGAATGGGTTCTCGATCACCAGAAGGGCCGGCTCCTTCGTTTCTGAGTTAGCGGTGGGTTGCGGGATTTGGCTGGTTGAAGCCCTGCCGCCGACGCTGAGCGAGTCTTCCGGCAGCGCACTGATCAGCGTGATGGAGAGGTTCTCGCCCATGGCAGGATCGATCGCTGCGCCGAAAAGGACGTGCGCCGTTTCCGGGACATGCTTCTGGAGGCTGCCCATCAGTAGCTCGATTTCAAACAGAGTGAGCGACTCGCCGCCCGAGAGATGGACGAGCACGGTCTGCGCTTCCTTGAGAAGCGCCCCTTGGTCAAGCAACGGGCTTGAAAGGGCGTTGCGGAGTGCTTTCGATGCGCGATCCTTGCCATCGGCGATCCCTGATCCGAAAAGGCAACGGGAGCGTGTGGTGCGCAGCGCAGACATCAGGTCATCCAGTCCGACGTTAATCAGGCCCGGGCGGATCACGAGGCGGATCACCGCCTTGATTGACTCGGAGATCATTCTGTCTGCGGCGCCGAAGGCCTCATGGATGCCCTGCTTGGCTAGGACAAGCTCGCCCATGCGGTTGTTGTCGAAGGTGACAAGCGCGTTGGAAAGGACGGCGAGCTGGTTGAGCGAGGTCTCCGCCTGTTCGCGGCGGCGGCGGCCTTCGAAGAAAAAGGGCATGGTCGCGAAGACGACAACAAACGCTCCTTCCTCGCGAGCGATGCGCGCTACGATCGGCGCCGCGCCGGAGCCGGTCCCTCCACCAAGCCCTGCACAAAGAAAGACGATACGCTGGCCCGCGAGGGCGGCGCGGACTGCGTTTTCCGCCTCCAGCATCGCCTGCTGGCCGAGTTCTGGATCGCCGCCGGTGCCAAGGCCTTTGGTTAGGGTCACGCCCAGCTGGATCTTGTCCTTGGCAAGGCATGATGCCAGAGTGCGGATGTCTGTGTTAAGCGCCAGCAACTCAGCGCCTTCCATGCTGTCGAGGGCGATGCGTTCGAGCATGTTCGCCCCGGCACCGCCGAGGCCGATGATCTTTACTGCAGAGGCGGGGATGGATTCGCGGGAGTCGCGGGAGTCGCGTGAGTAGGAAATCATATCTCGTTTCGGGGTCGTGGGTTAGCGGCCAAACGGCCAGAAAAGGCGGAATAACTTTCCGAGGCAGCCGGGCGGCTTGGTGTTTTCTGTCTCAAGAATCTGGGCATAGCGGATCAGGCCTATGGCCGTGGCGTAGCGAGGATCCCTGTATGAGGGGTGATCGGAGTCGGGGTTGCTGGAATTCTCAGGACGATAGATGTCGCGACCGAAGACATCGAAGGCCAGTTCGGAAAATCCGTTCATCAGGCTGGTGCCTCCGGTGAGGAAAACACCCGCGCCGATATTTTCCACAGCTCCTTTCGGAAGGCGCTCGTGCACGAGCTTAAGGGTTTCCTCCAGCCGCTGGCGGATCACTTCGTTGAGAATCGCGCGTTTCACCTCCACATCGGCGAAGCCGCTTTCGTCCGTCAATTTCGCATAACCGACCGAGAGCGAAGGATCCGACGATGCATTGCCTTCCAATATCTTGAGCTTCTCTGCCTTGGAAAACGGGAGCCCGGTGACGAGGTGTATGTCATTGGTGACGTGGTCGCCACCGACGGGTATGCATCCCGATGCGGCGATGGCACCGTCGAGGTAAAGCACGTAATCCGTTGTGCCACCGCCGATGTCAATAAGCAGAGCGCCGCGCAGCCGCTGTTCGCGGTCGAGCGCCATCTGCGCGGTCGCTATGGGGGCGAAGACGATGTCGTCAACCTCCAGCGGGCACTCGCGGACGAGCTTGATCGAGTTTTGGATGCGGTTACCGATTCCGTGGACGACGTGGAAATCCGCCTCCAAGGTTTTTGCAAAAAGGCCGATGGGAGAGGCGGATTGCTCAAGGTCATCGACGAGATACTTCCGAATGATCGTGTGAAGGCAGACATGATCTTGCGGGTAGTGCACATCGCGGGCGATGTTGCAGACCTCCTCAAGGTGCTCCGGAAGGATGTTTGGTTGGTTGTCCGGCAGGCGGAAGGTGCCGCGGTTGTTCACACCCTGCATGTGGGAGCCTGTCACCGAGAGATACACGGATCCGATCTCCACATCGCTCGCGTCCTCGGCTTTCGCCAGAGCATCCTTCAGACATGCGCGGGCCTGCACAAAATCGGAGATCCCCCCCTTGCGTACGCCGGCTGATTTCGTCACGCCGATTCCGAGGATCTTCACCGCGCTATCCGGCTTCACCTCGCCGACGACGATACAGGTCTTGCTGGTGCCGATTTCCAATCCGACATGAATTTTCGTGCGGCGTGCCATGGGGTGTCAGTTGCGGTTTAGGAGGGTTCGGAGATCGTCGGCTTGGCCGCGTGCGGGAGTATCCTCCAGTGCTTCCTCGGAAACCGGGATAGCGCGCGGCGGAGGTGTGTCGGTGCCAAGTGTGATGGGGATATTTCGCCTCGGGATTAAGTTGATCGTCCCGATTTCGTAACCTTTCCGCCGCGCATGTTCGAGAGCGCGACCGAGGTATCCAAGCTGCCGGGCATGATCTCCCAGGCCGAAGGTCGCTGTCGTGCCGCTGCGTGTCACGAGGTTGAGAGACCAGGCGTTCGCCTGCGAGATGGTGTCAACCGCGCGCAACTCGCCCGGCGACTGGGAAACCACCGACTTCAGAAGCCGCAGGGTTTCGGTGTATTGCGGATGATCGAGGGTTTTCCCGGCACGAATCGGGTGATCCTCGTTTTTGGAAAGGAAAAGTATGGGCAGTGATTGGTTCATATCCACCTGTCGCCCTGGGCAGTGGTAGGTGAAACCCTCCTGATCCACCAGTAGCGAGCCGATGCTGCGTGTCGCGGGGAAACCCTCCTCCGGACAGGCAATCCATGCCGCGGGCTTGCGCGTGGTGAGGCGGAAATCCAGTGTGCCTGGCAGGTTGCGCTCCACCCGGGCGGCGGCAATCGCAGGTTGCGCTATAAGTTTCGACTCCAATTCATCCACATCGATGTCAAAGATGTTGGCCGCAAGGTCAATTTCCAGCAGTTCCACGAGCTCCGCCTCGTCGAGCACGTCGTTGGGGCTGAGGTTGATCGCCTTGAGCTGAAAATCCGGATTGCGATGGAAAGCATGCTCAATGGCCTCCCGAATTCCGTAAGCGGCAGCAAGCAGCAGCCCAATGACCAAGGTGATTTTCGTGAGTGCGCGCAGGGCACCGAGAAAATTGATCCACGCGATGCGCGGTGACATCACTTCCGACTTCAGCACCTTCACGTGGTGCCGATGGCGTCGGGTTTTGGAGGTTCTTAGGCGCATGGTCAGTGAGGCATCGTCAGGGTCTAGCGTTTGGGTCTAGGAACGTTCCACTTTTCATGACGGCAACCATCTCCGGGGCAGATTAGTAAAGAGAGCCTAAATGTCAACACGCCTCGCGTTTTTCTCTCGGTGAAACGAAACCACCACCAGAGGCAGGGCGCGGAAGGGCGACCGACCGCGTGAAGGAGCCGGAGCGCAGCGGAGACGGCCTGCCAGCGAAGCGATGCAGGCAACGCTATGGGAGAACTGCGAGCTGATGGACAAGAACCGGATAGAGCCGGAGCGTAGCGGAGACAGCCCGCCAGCGTAGCGATGCGGGCAACGCCGACACGGCGCGATGAGCTGGTACAACACAGCGAAATCGTCTGGTATGCCCGTGGAGGTAAATCCGGCGGCAGTGCGGTGGAGCAACGTGCCATTACCTGGCAGAATCAGGCTTTCCGATCACACCGGGATTCTGGATGGAACTCTGTCAAGATTTGCACACTGACCCCCATTTCCCCATTTCCTGACCCCCATTTCCTGACCCCCATTTCCTGACCCCCATTTCCTGACCCCCATTTCCTTGGAGCGGAAAGCCGGCGCGCTGGGATCGGTCTCGACCGGAGCCTCTCGTGTTACCCAGCAGGCGGCTCCCGCGCGGGCAGCTGTTTTGGCGGCGGGAGAGCCGTCCTTTCAGGCGGCTTGCGGGAGCATAGCTGCTGCGGACACGGCTGCTGCGGCGGCAACCGGATGTGAACCCGGCTTATCCGATAAGGGTTCCCAACAGCCGGCAGCGGAACGGCGGCAAGTTGCGTTTACATCCCGGTGCTCCTGGAGAAAGGATCTTTCGCTGTTCCGGGGACTCACGGATGTGGAACGATCCGGCTTTTTGATCCTTCTCGAATGGTTTGAGAATTTCCGTCTGCGCCATGAGCTCGCTGCCGGGCGTGAGGCGGCGGCTCATTTCTGGCAGTCGGAAGTGAAACGGGAGGGGCATCCGCGCGAGCCATGGCAAATCAAGCAATGGGGCGATGCGATCCGGTGGTATCTGGACTGGCTGGAAGCCTGCAAGGAGGCAGGCGGCGATCATCGGAGCCTTGTGGAGCGGCTGAGGGCTGCGGTGAATTCGGCCGGTTCGTGCTTGGGGCATTCCAGGAATACGAAGCAGTGCTATGGGGCGTGGGCGGCGCGTTACGCGGTATTTGCGGGGGATGAGCGCAAGGTGATGGAGGTGGCGACGGCAATGATTTAATTGATGAATGACGATTGATGATTTTTGATTTGGAAGAAATAAATATGAAGCCTCAAGAACTTGAAGATAGGTTGATAAATTTTGCTGTGATGGTGATTGGCGTGGTCAAGGTTTTACCTAATTCCAAGGCGGGTAACCATATTGCTGGTCAACTGGTTCGCTCCGGCACTTCACCAGCGCCGAACTACGGTGAAGCGCGTAGTGCGGAATCGAGGAAAGATTTCATTCACAAGATGAAAATTTCGCTCAAAGAGCTGCGTGAATCTGTGATTTGGCTTAAGATCGTTTTGCTTAAGAATCTCGTCGATGAGCGGTTGGTTACCAAAGCGATCGCGGAGTGTGGTGAACTCATCGCAATTTTTGTGTCGAGCACAAGAACCGCGGATGGTGAATCAATATCTTCCAAAATTAAAAATCATCAATCATCAATCATCAATCATCAATCAACAATCAACAATCAACAATCAACAATCAACAACCCTGCCAGTTTGTATGGCGCCTTGAATGCTGATGGATGATCCATTTCACTTCCGCTTTTTCTTCCCGCCGCCGACTTTTTTGCGTCGGATCGGCTTCGACGGAGAGTCGTCGAGCAGGGCGGAGTAGATGTAGGGGAAATCTTCCAGCTTGCGGCGGGGGATGGTTTGGTTGACGAAGATTTCGACGGATTTTGCGAAATCGAGTTCGTCGGCGGTTAGGATGGTGAAGGCGTCGCCTTCGGCTTGGGCGCGGCCGGTGCGGCCGATGCGGTGGACGTAGTCCTCGGCGTTTTCCGGGACGCGGTAGTTGATGACGTGGGAAACGCCCGAGACATCGATCCCGCGTGCGGCGACGTCGGTGGCGACGAGGATTTCATAATCGCCGCTCTTGAAACCGGCCAGCGCCTTCATGCGGTCGGTCTGGTTGATGTCGGAGTGCATAGCGGCGACTTTCACCTGGCCGGTGGTCTTGATCATCGCCGTCACCTCATCGGCCTCGCGGCGGGTGCGGGTGAAGATCATCACGGAATGATAATCGGTTTCCTTCAGCAGGGCCAGGAGCAGTTCGTCGCGCTGGTCGATGGAGACGGGGTAGAAGGCGTGGGAAACGGTGGCGGCGACCTCGCGGCGGGCGATCTCGATCTTCATCGGATCGACGAGGCACCATTGCGCGAAGGTCTGGATCGCGGCGGGCATGGTGGCGGAGAAAAACAAGGTCTGGCGGCCTTCCCACGGGCAGAGGTTTACGATTTTCCGCACCTGCGGGAGGAAACCCATGTCGAGCATGCGGTCCACCTCGTCGAGGATGAGGATCTTCACTTCGCCGAAGCGCATGGCGGCGCGGTAGAAGCAATCGACCAAGCGGCCGGGAGTCGCGACGACGATATCCGCGCCGTCGGTGAGCTGTTTCATTTGCTCGCCGAGGCCGACGCCGCCGTAAAGCAAGGCGACCTTCATGCCGGTGTGCTTGCCGTATTTCTCAAACTGCTCGGCCACCTGGTGGGCTAGCTCGCGGGTTGGCTCCAGCACAAGGATCTGGGGTTTGCCCATCTTGGTGATTTTGGAAAGGGCGGGCAGCGCGAAGGCGGCGGTCTTGCCGGTTCCCGTTTGCGAGGCGCCAATCACGTCCTTGCCTTCGAGGATCACGGGGATCGCCTGCGCTTGGATCGGTGTCGGTTCGGTGTAGCCTGTTTGCTCGATCGCTTCGAGTATCGGGGCGCTGAGGCCAAGTGTGTCAAATCCCATGAGGCGGGGGGTTTACGCGGGCATTTCAGCGGGGTCAAGGATTTGATGGGCGGGGATCGTGGCGGCGGATTGTATCCGCCATGCCAAACCCATCATGAGGAAGGCAGTGCGGATGCAATCCGCCGCCACGCTTGCTTTGTCATCACTGGTGGGTGAGAAGCGGCGAGGTTTTATGGAACGCGAAGATGAAAGAGCCGACCTGAGGGGCATGCTGTGGATGTTTGCCTCGGTTGTGCTTTTTGCGGCAAACACGCTGCTGATCCGCGCGGCCTCGGAGGTCTCGGCGGTGGCGGACGGGTGGATGGCTTTGCTTTTCCGCGGGGTGATCGGGGTCGTCCTGCTGCAGGCGATTTACCGGAAGGGAGGGGTGCTGGATTGGCGGCGGATGTTTTCCAACCGCCTGGTAGTGATGCGCGGCCTCATCGGTGGGGCGGCGATCATTTGTTTTTACATTACCATCGTGAAGCTCGGTGCGGCGCGCGCGACGGTGATCAATCTCACTTACTCGATGTTTGCGACGGTGATCGCCGCGTTCTGGCTGAAGGAGAAAGTCCGCATGGCGAAACGTGTATGGCTGGCAGTGGCCTTGGCGGGGTTGGTGGTTTTCCTCAGCGATGGGAAATCGGCGCTCTCGCCCTCCGCCTACGATTTACTGGCGCTGCTTGGCGCGCTCGCGGCGGGGTGGGTGGTGGTGATCATCCGCAAGCTGCGCCACGACGAGCATCCGGCGCAGATCTACGGCTCGTTGGTGGTCTGTTCTTTGCTGATGGGGCTGCCCTCGATGGGAAAAATCCCTGAGTTGTCCTGGGCGGCTTGGGGTTTCCTGGCGGCGGCCGCGTTTGTCGTCACCTTCGGGCAGCTCTACATGACCAGCGCCTACCAGCGGCTATCCATCGCCCACGGCTCCTCTTTACAAATGACCTTGCCGGTCGTCACCGCTTTCGGCGCCTTCTTGTTCTTTGGTGAAACATTCCAAGCCTACGAGCTCGCCGGGGCGCTGGTGACCCTTTTCGCAATCTGGCGGGTGGCGGTGGGAAGAATATAGGGGGGCGAAGGATATGTCCGGATCACGGTGAGAGCGGTTGGGAGGGTAGGGGCATCCCAGTTTATAAAAACGAATAACCCACCGGCAAGCCCGTCACCTTCTCCAGTTTGATCCCGTAAAGCTCGGCGATCTCCGGAGCTTCGGAGGCGTGATAAACTTCCTGATAATAGACCTCCTTGATGCCGTAGGCGCAGAGCGTCTGCATGCAGGCGGTGCAGGGCATGGTGGTGGTTGCCACGATCTTCGCCTCGCCGCGCTTGAAAAGGGAGCATAGGTTGATTTCCGCATGGAGCATGAATTTCTGGCGTCCTTCGCGGTCGGTCCAGAAATCATCGGGTGCGTTGAAGCCGGGCGCTAGGCCGTTGTAGGCGGTGGCGATCACGCGGTTGTCATGGTCGAGCGCGGCGGCGCCAACCTTGCGGTAGGGATCCTCGGAGCGGAGGCTGGCCACTTGGGCGAGAGCCATCGCGTAACGAGGGATGCTGATACGGCTTTCGGACATGGGTGGATTTTCCGAGTTACAAAGCAAACTACAAGGAGAGAAAGCGGGGAGTTGCCACAGGCTGCCGACACTAGGGAGACAACCGCGCCGATCTCCGATCGAATCAAGAAACAGGGAACCGCGAAGGCGCTAAGACGCAAAGTTTTCTCAGATTGCATTCATCAAAAAACATAAACCCCCATTGTATCTGCTTCGCGTCTTTGCGCCTTCGCGTGAAGCAGCCTCTCACTGCGAAGGGAATTTGTGGTTGTGCGCGTTTCGAAAAACGGGACATTCACCCCACATGAGCGAAGCACTACCACCGGCGACCGTTCGCATCCTTTTCCTCGGTGACATCGTCGGCGAACCGGGACGCAAGGCGGTCATCGATCACCTCGCGGAGATCAGGCGCGCGCATTCCATCGATTTCGTCATCGTGAATGGTGAGAACGCCGCAGCAGGTAAGGGGATCACGCCTCGGATCGCCATTGATCTTCTCAGGGCAGGTGCCGCGGTGGTCACGACCGGCGACCATGTCTGGGATCAGAAGGAAATTGTGGACTATTTCCCCACGGAACCACGACTGCTCAGGCCCGTCAATTATCCGGAGGGCACGCCGGGCGCGGGCAGCGTTACGCTGGAGACGGCGAAAGGGAAAATCGCGGTGGTTCAGGCGCAAGGCCGCACTTTCATGCAGCCGCCGCTGGAAAACCCGTTCCTTGCCGTGGAGGCGGAAGTGCGGCGTTTAAGGGACGAGGGTGTCCGGGTGATCGTGCTTGATTTCCATGCCGAGACGACCTCAGAAAAAATCGCAATGGGCAGGATGTTGGATGGCACCGTCTCGCTAGTCGTAGGCACACACACCCACGTCCAGACCGCAGATGAAGACATTTTCCCCGGAGGCACCGGATACCTCACCGACGCGGGCATGTGCGGGCCGGAGGTTTCCGTGCTCGGCCGTTGTGTTGAGTCCGTCGTCTGGCGTTTCCGCTCCGGGATGCCGACCCGTTTTCCCATCGCCAGCGGTGCCGTGAAGCTTTGCGGCGTGATCATCGAGGCGGACTCCGTCTCTGGGCGCTGCCTCCAGATACGCAGATTCGCTGAAATATATGGCGATCAGGAACCGAAAATCGCTCCGGATATTGCTCAAAATCCCGCAGAATGAAGGGATTTTGGAAAAGTGACGAAACAACCATATTTTTTTTGACAGGATGCCGCGAATTGCTAACTTCCCGCCCGCTCTTCCCCACATGCAGTCAGGGGTGCCGCGCCCAGTCCCGGGTTAAACGAGACAGGTCGCGGTTCTTTTGTCGGCATAAGGTTGGGCTCACAACAATGCACATTGCTCGTGTAGCTCAGGGGTAGAGCGCATCCTTGGTAAGGATGAGGTCGGGGGTTCAATTCCCCCCACGAGCTCCATGAACCACAAGAATATCTCCTAAACATCTCCTAGAACGTCTCAGCGAAACCACAACGAAAATGGCCAAAGAACAATTCCAACGCAACAAGCCGCACGTAAACATCGGCACCATCGGTCACGTCGACCACGGCAAAACCACCCTCACCGCAGCGATCACAAATACGCTCGCTGAAAAAGGCTTCGCCCAGAAAAAAAGCTACGCCGACATCGACGCCGCTCCCGAAGAGCGTGAGCGCGGTATCACGATCAACACCGCGCACGTGGAGTATGAGACGGAGAAACGCCACTATGCGCACGTCGACTGCCCCGGACACGCCGACTATGTGAAAAACATGATCACCGGCGCGGCCCAAATGGACGGTGCGATCCTTGTTGTTTCCGCCGCCGACGGCCCGATGCCGCAAACCCGCGAGCACATCCTTCTCGCCCGCCAGGTCGGTGTTCCAGCCCTTGTGGTCTTCATGAACAAGGTTGACCTTGTTGACGACGCAGAGCTTCTCGAACTCGTTGAGATGGAAATCCGCGATCTTCTTTCTTCCTACGACTTCCCGGGCGATGACATCCCGATCGTAGCCGGATCCGCATCGAAAGCCCTCGCCGGCGATCCCGAGCAGATGGCTAACGTGAACAAACTTATGGATGCGGTTGATTCCTACATCCCCGAGCCAAAGCGTCCGATCGACAAGACTTTCCTCATGCCTATCGAGGACGTGTTCTCGATCGAAGGTCGTGGAACGGTCTGCACCGGCCGTGTCGAGCGCGGTATCGTCAAGAAAATGGAGGAAGTCGAAATCGTCGGCATCCGCGACACCCAGAAGACCACCGTCACGGACATCGAAATGTTCCGCAAACTGCTCGACGAAGGTCGCGCTGGTGACAACGTCGGACTTCTTGTTCGTGGTCTTAAGAAAAACGATGTTGAGCGCGGCCAGGTGATGGCCAAGCCCGGCACCGTGAAAGGCCACACGGTCTTCAAGTCCGAGATCTACGTCCTTTCCAAGGAAGAAGGCGGCCGCCACACCCCGTTCTTCTCGAACTATCGCCCGCAATTCTACTTCCGCACGACCGACGTCACCGGCAGCATCAAGCTCCCCGAAGGCGTCGAGATGGTCATGCCCGGTGACAACATCGGCCTTGAGGTCGAACTCATCAACCCGATCGCCATGGAACCAACCATGCGTTTCGCAATCCGCGAAGGCGGCCGCACCGTCGGCGCCGGACGCGTGGGCGAAATCATCAAATAAGTCAGACCAACGGTATCGCCGGTGAGCTTAGTTCACCAGTGAGCCAAGCGCTTGGGGCACCCCGAAAAACGGGGTGCCCTTAAGTCGCCTCAAACCCCTTCATTTTTCCAAACAACGCGTCAGTAGTTCAATTGGTAGAGCGTCGGTCTCCAAAACCGAATGTTGGGGGTTCGAGTCCCTCCTGGCGTGCCACTTTCCGTTACCCTAACACAGCGAATGAATTTCCTCGAATACCTCAAGATCAACGATAGTTGGATCGCCTCGGGGATCATCTATGCGATCCTGATCGTAGCCCTTTTCTTCTTGTTCCGGCATCTCGCAAAGGTTTCCCGCTTCATCGGCGAAGTCAAAGGCGAGCTCCGCAAGGCAAGCTGGCCATGGGATTCCGATCCGAAGGCCAAGGGCTTTCGGAAATACAAGGAACTCATCGATTCCACCATTGTCGTCCTCATCGCCGTCATCCTGCTTGCTGGCTTCGTCCAGTTCTGGGACTTCATCCAGATCCTCACCGTAGGTTTCCTGTCCGATATTTTCCGCTAGTTTTCCAATTTATCCCGCCAACCTCCTTATCCATGCCCGACGCCAAAAATTACAAAGACCAATGGTATGTCGTCCAAGTCCTCTCGGGGATGGAGGGTAAGGTGCGCGAACGCATCGCCCGCCAAGTCGAAGCCGAGGAGATGCAGGATTACATTCGCGAAGTCCTAGTCCCCACCGAAATCGTTTCAGAGATCAAGCGCGGCAAGAAAACCGAAACGAAGAAAAAATTCTTCCCTGGCTACATTATCGTGAACATGTATCTAGCCACTGAGGACGGCCAACTTGTGGAGAAAACCTGGTTCTTCATCAAGGAGATGGAAGGCGTGATCGGCTTCGCCGGCACCAAAGACCGCCCCACTCCCATGCGCCCCCGCGAAGTGGAGGCCATGCTCTCGCAGATCCAAGAGCGGGAAGAAACCGTCCGCCCGGCCATCTCCTTCGAGGTCGGTGATACCGTCAAGGTAGCCGACGGTCCTTTCCAATCCCAAACCGGAATCGTCGAGGAAATCGACCCCGAGCGCGGCAAGCTCCGCGTTGCCGTCGATATCTTCGGCCGCACCACTCCCGTCGAACTCGAATACTGGCAGGTCGAGCGCGAGTAAGCATCCATTTCAGCATTTCAGTTTTCAGCATTTCAGTTTTCAGTTTTCAGCATTTACCAAACAACATCATGGCCAAGGAAGTCGTCAAAATCATCAAACTCCAGATCAAAGCTGGAGCCGCCAATCCATCCCCACCGGTCGGCCCAGCCCTCGGTCAGGCGGGTGTCAATATCATGGGCTTCTGCAAGGAGTTCAATGCGGCCACCCAAAGTCAGGCCGGCGACGTGCTTCCGTGCGTGATCTCGGTTTACAAGGACAAGTCGTTCACCTTCATCACCAAGAAGCCCCCCGCAGGCAACCTGCTCAAGAAAGTCGCAGGCCTTGCATCCGGATCGGGTGAGCCGAACAAGAAAAAGGTCGGCAAGATCACCAAGGCCCAGCTCATGGAAGTGGTGAATATCAAGATGCCCGACCTCAACACCAAGGATCCCGAAGCCGCCGCGCGCATCCTCGCCGGCACCGCCCGCCAGATGGGCCTTGAGGTCGAGGGAATGTAAATCAGTCTCAGCTCCCCGCAAGGGAAGCACCCGCAAGAGGGTGGGCCGCAAGTCCCGTCCGTTATCACTGCAAACCAACAAACAACATGTCCAAACTACGCAGCAAACGCTACCGGAAAGCCGCCGAACTCGTCGGCACCGGAAAATCCTACTCCCTCACGGATGCCATCAGCACTGTGAAGAAACTTCCCGCCCCGAAGTTCACGCCCACCGTCACGCTTTCCTTCCGCCTTGGCGTTGACCCCCGCAAGAGCGACCAGATGGTCCGTGGATCCGTTTCCCTTCCGCACGGAACGGGTAAGAACGTCCGCGTAGTGGTCTTCGCCCAGGGCGCCGCCGCTGAGGCCGCCATCGCAGCCGGAGCCGAGCACGTCGGTTACGAGGATCTCATCAAGAAGGTGCAGGAAGGTTTTGTCGATTTCGACTCGGCCATCGCCACCCCCGACGCCATGGCGGAAGTCCGCAAGATCGCCCGTGTCCTCGGCCCGCGCGGCCTCATGCCGAACCCCAAGACCGGCACCGTCACCGACGATGTCGCCAAGGCTGTCAAGGAGGTCAAGGCCGGCCGGATCGACTACAAGCTCGATAAGAACGGCAACGTTTCTGGAGCGATCGGCAAAGCCAGCTTCGACGAAAAGCAGCTTGAGGACAACGCCCGCGCGTTCCTCGAAAGCGTTGCCCGCGCTAAGCCGCCTTCGGCAAAAGGTAATTTCATCCAAGCGGTCACCCTCGCCGCCACCATGCTTCCGGGCCTCCCGCTTGAAGCTGCGGCCTACTCGAAAGCCATCGCATAACACCAGCAAACAACGACAATGAATCCAGACAAACAAATCATCATCGACAGCCTGCTGGCAAGGGTCAACGACTCGCCTTACGTCATCGTCATCGATTACACCGGCCTCACCGTTCCCCAGTTCAGCGAGCTCCGCAACCGCCTCGGCGACAACGGCGCGAAATGCACCGTGGCTAAAAACAGCTACATGCGTAAGGCTCTCAGCGAAGCCGGCCTCCCGGATGTCGGCGCAGATCTTGTCGGCCAAACGGCCTTCGTGACCGGCAGCGCCGAGGTGTTCTCAGCCGCGAAAATCCTCAAGAACTTCGAAAAGGAGTTCAAGAAGCCCGAAATGAAGATCGGAATTCTTGGCAAGGATGTCCTCGACGGTGCCAAGTTGAAGGCCATCGCCGATATCCCTTCGCGCGAAGCCGTGCTTTCCCAGCTTCTCGGACTCATCAACGAGCCGGCTACCCGCATCGCCCGCATCCTCCTCGAGAAATTCGATCCGGAGCGCCAGCACTTCCAATCCGGTGGCTCGAAAGAGCCAGCCTCCGAAACCGCCGAGGCACCCGCCGCAGAAGCACAGGCCCCGGAAGCACCCGCCGCAGAAGCACCCGCAGAATCAGAGGCCGCACCCACGGAAGCAGCAGCCGAATAAAAACAATCTGAACGGATGGCCCGAGCGTCTCCACGCAAAGGCCTGATTAACAAATGGTTCCTCGTCGGTCTCCCAGCAGGGAGGCTGAAATCCCCGGAAGCTCCGGGGGCGACGATACCGCAAAAGGAGATAATACATGTCAAACATCGCAAACCTAGTGGAAGAACTCGGCAAGCTTACCGTTCTGGAAGCTGTCGACCTCGTTAAGCAACTCGAAGAAACCTGGGGTGTCTCGGCAGCCGCGGCAGTCGCCGCCGGTCCAGCCGCCGCCGCAGGCCCAGCCGAAGCCGCCGAGGAGCAGACCGAGTTCAACGTCGTCATTACCGGAGCAGGTGCCAACAAGATCGCCGTCATTAAGGCGGTTCGTGAAGTTGCCCCCGGCCTCGGTCTCGCCGACGCGAAGAAGCTCGTCGAAAGCGCACCGATCAACGTCCTCGAGGGCGTTTCCAAGGACGCCGGAGAAGCTGCCAAGAAGAAACTCGAGGAAGCTGGAGCGACCATCGAGCTCAAGTAACCCGTCAAGGATTTCCCCGGGACGGATCCTGTATCCGTCCCGGGCATTTCCTCCCCCTCATTTCTCAACTCCCCATTCAAACCCGGCACCGACACGTGACACTAGCCAACCCCATGGTGTTACGCGCCGTTTCCGCGCATTTGTCCTCTCCGTCTACTACCTGATCCCAAGTCGCCCGAGCCTAATAAGGCTCCGGGCCTGAACCCGTAACTCCACTACCAACGCACCACCATGGCTGAACGTCTCTATTTCGGAAAATTTGAAGAGGTTATCGAACCACCCAACCTCATCGAGGTGCAGAGCAGGTCTTACGACGAGTTTTTGCAAAAAGAAGTTTCGCATGGTGACCGTTCCGACACGGGCCTTCAGGCGGTATTCCGCGAGGTCTTCCCGATCAAGTCCTACGATGAGGCCATCGAGCTGGATTTCGTCTCATACGACATCGAGGATCCCAAGATCACTTCCCTCGACTCGCTCCGCAACGGTGAGTCCTTTTCCGCCGCTCTCTACGTCACCTTCAAGCTGAAGGACGAGACCGGCACCAAGAAAGAGCGCGTTTACATGGGCGAGCTGCCGATGATGACCCGCCGCGGCACCTTCATCATCAACGGCGCGGAGCGCGTGATCGTTTCCCAGCTTCACCGCTCGCCGGGCATCTGCTTTGAGACTTCGCAGCACCTTAACGGCAAGATGCTGCATTCCTTCCGCATCATCCCCGACCGCGGCTCATGGCTCGAAGTGCAGTTCGACACGAACGATCTGCTTTACGTTTATCTCGACCGCCGCCGTCGCCGCCGGAAATTCCTCGCGACCACCTTCCTCCGTGTTCTCGGATACCCGACCGACCGCGATATCGTCAGCCATTTCTATTCGATCGAAAACCTCGCGCTCGGCACCAAGATCGACGAAGCGGAACTCGGTCATAAGGTGCCCTTCGAGGACATCCTCGACGGTGAGCTTGTCATCGCGAAAGCCTATGAGCCGCTCACCGCAGGTATCGTCAAGCAGCTCGTCGCCCTCGGCCAGAAGAAGCTTGAGGTCATCGACGGACGTGAGGACGAAATTCTCCTCAAATCCCTCCGCAAGGATCCCGCGAAAGACGAGGAATCCGCGCTTAAAGACATCTACCGCAAGCTTCGCCCTGGTGATCCGCCGACGGCTTCCAACGCCCGCGCCCTACTCAAGCGGCTGTTCTTCGACGCGAAGAAATACGACCTCACCCGCGTCGGCCGTTACAAGATCAATCAGAAACTCGGCATTGGAGTCGATTCCGACCAGCGCATCATGGTGCCCGAGGATTTCCTCGCCGCCGTCCGCTACATCCTGAAGCTGAAAAAGGGCGAAGGCGTCATCGACGACATCGATCACCTTGGTTCCCGCCGCGTCCGCGCTGTGGGTGAGCTTCTTGCGAACCAGTGCCGCGTCGGCCTCGCCCGCACGGAGCGTTTGGTGAAAGAGCGCATGACTTTGTTCGACGTGAACATCGAGGGCATGACCCCGCAGAAACTCATCAACCCGAAGGCGCTTTCCGCCGTCGTGCGTGATTTCTTCGGCCGTTCGCAGCTCTCCCAGTTCATGGACCAGACCAACCCTCTGGCCGAGCTGACCCACAAACGCCGCCTCTCCGCGCTCGGACCGGGCGGTCTGAACCGCGACCGCGCGGGCTTCGAAGTCCGCGACGTTCATCCTTCCCACTACGGCCGCATCTGCCCCATCGAGACCCCGGAAGGCCCGAACATCGGCCTCATCAACTCGATGTGCACCTACGCCCGCATCAACGAGTTCGGTTTCATCGAAACCCCTTACCGCAAGGTCAAGAACGGCAAGGTCACCAACGAGATCGAATATCTAACAGCCGACCAAGAGGAAAACTACCTCATCGCCCAGGCATCCAACGTGATCGACAAGGCATGCCGTTTCGAGAAAGACCGCATCGACGCCCGTGAGCGCGGCGAGTTCATCGAGTCCACCCCGGATGCCGTTCACTACATGGACGTCTCACCGAAGCAGCTGGTTTCCGTCGCCGCAGGCCTCATCCCGTTCCTTGAGCACGATGATGCCAACCGCGCGCTGATGGGATCGAACATGCAGCGCCAAGGTGTGCCGCTCCTCGTTTCCGAGGCGCCGCTCGTCGGCACCGGTCTTGAGGCCAAGGCCGCCCGCGATTCCCGTGCCGTGGTCGTTTCCGAAGCCGACGGCATCGTGGCCGCCGCTACTGCTGAGATCATCATCACCACCGCCGACGGCAAGCTCCCCGTTTCTGAGGAAAAATTCCTCAGCGAGCCGGAGATCGTCAAAACGAATGTGGCCAAGGGTATTTTCGCCTACCCGCTGCGCAAGTTCATGCGTTCCAACGCCGGCACCTGCATCAACCAGAAGCCGATCGTCAAAGCCGGCCAGAAGATCAAGAAAGGCCAAGTCCTCGCCGACGGCCCGAACACCGAGAACGGCGAACTGGCCATCGGCCGCAACGTCCTCGTCGCGTTCATGCCATGGAACGGCTACAACTTCGAGGATGCCATCGTCATCTCCGAGCGCGTGGTCAAGGACGACGTCTATACCTCGATCCACATCTCCGAGTTCGATGTCGCCGCCCGTGACACCAAGCTTGGTCCTGAGGAAATCACCCGCGACATCCCGAACGTCGGTGAGGAAGCCCTGCGCAACCTCGACCACGACGGCATCATCCGCATCGGTGCCGAGGTGAAGCCCGGCGACATCCTCGTCGGCAAAATCACCCCGAAATCGGAAACCGAACTCGCCCCCGAAGAGCGCCTCCTGCGCGCCATCTTCGGTGAAAAAGCAGCGGACGTGAAGGACACCTCGCTGCGTGTCCCATCCGGCTGCACCGGCATCGTCCAAGACATCCGGGTTTCCTCCCATGGCCTCGCCAAAAAGCGCGCCGAAAAGGTCGATCCCGTGGAGCTGAAAAAGCACCTCAAGAAGATCAACGACGAGCACAAGAAAAAGGCCGACAAGCTCACCGACGACCTCACGGAAAAACTCTCCGATATCCTGCTCGGTGAGAAAATCCCGCTCGACGTGGTGAACGCCCAAACCGGCGAGATCATCATCCCCGCGAACCGCAAGATCACCAAGACCCTGCTCCGCAAGCTCGCGTCCGTCCACGATCACATCGAGATCGACCCCTCCCCGATCCGCAACAAGATCGTCGAAATCATCAATTCCTTCCAAAGCCGCTTCCAGGAGCTGGACACCGACCGCGAGCGCAAGCTCGACCAGCTCGAGTCCGGCGACGACGTCGATCCCGGCGTCATCAAGGAGGTCAAGGTCTTCATCGCCGCAAAGCGCAAGCTCTCCGTGGGTGACAAGATGGCCGGCCGCCACGGAAACAAGGGCGTTGTCGCCACGATCGTTCCCGAGGAGGATATGCCTTATCTTCACGACGGAACGCCGGTTGATATCTGCCTCAACCCCCTCGGCGTGCCTTCCCGGATGAACGTCGGTCAGGTTCTCGAAACCCACCTCGGTGTCGCCGCCAAGGCTCTCGGCTTCACGGTCGCGACACCGATTTTCGACGGCATCAAGGAAGATATCATCTGGAATTTCATGTCCGAGGCCAAAAAGGTCGATGGCGTGAAAATCATCGGTGGCGGCGAAAAAGCCCGCGAAAGGAAGCCAAACGAGAAGGAAACAGCAGGCTACACCTGGATCGGCGATGGCAAGGACGGCAGCACCGCCGGTAAATCCACCCTCTATGACGGCCGCACCGGCGAGGCTTTCCACAACCCCGTCGTGGTCGGCATGATCTACATGCTCAAGCTGGGCCACCTTGTCGCCGACAAAATCCACGCCCGCGCCGTCGGTCCCTACTCGCTTGTCACCCAGCAACCGCTCGGAGGCAAGGCGCAATACGGCGGCCAGCGTTTCGGAGAAATGGAGGTCTGGGCGCTCGAAGCCTATGGCGCCGCTTACACCCTTCAGGAAATCCTCACTGTCAAATCCGACGACGTCCAAGGACGCACCCGCATCTACGAGGCGATCGTCAAAGGCGACAACAATCTCGAAGCCGGCACGCCGGAATCGTTCAACGTCCTCATCAAGGAGATGCAATCTCTCGGCCTCGATGTCCGTCCCGGACGCCAAGGTCAGAGCACCCACGGCTCGCCGCTTGCTGGCGGTGGTGTGGATGACTTCTCCCTCGATGACCTCACCCTGTGATCCAAACGCGAAACCAACCTAACATCCAACATTACTACCTACCATGAGTGTCGATAACAACCTTCGCGAAATCTTTGGCGTGGACGAGCGTCCCGAAGCCTTTGACCAAGTATCCATCACCGTAGCCTCACCGGAAATCATTCGTTCCTGGTCCAAGGGCGAGGTGAAAAACCCGGAAACGATCAACTACCGCACCTTCAAGCCGGAAAAGGGCGGCCTTTTCTGCGAGCGTATCTTCGGCCCCACACGGGACTGGGAGTGCGCCTGCGGAAAATACAAGCGCATCAAACACAAGGGCGTGGTCTGCGACCGCTGCGGCGTCGAGGTGACCCTATCTCGCGTCCGCCGCGAGCGCATGGGCCACATTGAGCTGGCTGTGCCGGTTTCCCACATCTGGTTCTATAAATGCATGCCCTCACGCATCGGCCTCATGCTCGATATGAGCGCCCGCCAGCTCGAGCGCGTCATCTACTACGAGGATTACGTCGTTACCGAGCCGGGCAACACCGCGCTCGAGCTTGGCCAACTCCTCACCGAGATCGAACTCCGCGAAGCGGAGGACACTTATGGAGACGGCTCCTTCAAGGCGATGATGGGCGCCGAGGCGATCATGGAACTGCTCCGGCAGATCGATCTCGCCCCGCTTGCCCTGAAGCTTGAGGAAGAACTCGGCACCACGAAGTCGAAGCAGAACAAGAAGAAGCTCTCGAAGCGTCTCAAAATCACCCAAGGCTTCGCGGCTTCCAAGACGCGTCCCGAGTGGATGATCCAAACCGTCCTGCCCGTGATCCCACCGGATCTTCGCCCGCTCGTCCCTCTCGAAGGCGGACGTTTCGCCACCTCCGACCTCAACGACCTGTATCGCCGCGTCATCAACCGCAACAACCGGCTTAAGAACCTGCTGCTTCTCAAGACGCCGGAGGTCATCATCCGGAACGAGAAGCGCATGCTGCAGGAAGCCGTTGATGCGCTCTTCGACAACGGCCGCCACGGCCGCGCCGTCACCGGAGCAGGCAACCGTCCGCTCAAGTCCCTCAGCGACATGCTCAAGGGCAAGGGCGGCCGTTTCCGCCAGAACCTTCTCGGCAAGCGCGTCGATTACTCCGGCCGCTCCGTCATCGTCATCGGCCCCGACCTCAAGCTCGGCCAGTGCGGTCTTCCCAAGAAGATGGCCCTCACCCTGTTCGAGCCGTTCATCATCCGCCGCCTCAAGGAACTCGGCTACTGCCACACCGTTCGCTCGGCGAAAAAGATGATCGACCGCAAGACCACCGAGGTCTGGGACATCCTCGCGGAAGTCACCAAGGGTCACCCGATCCTTCTGAACCGCGCGCCGACGCTTCACCGCCTTTCGATCCAGGCGTTCGAGCCGAAGCTCATCGAGGGTTCCGCGATCCGCGTCCATCCGCTCGTTTGCACCGCCTACAACGCGGACTTCGACGGCGACCAGATGGCCGTCCACGTGCCGCTTTCGATCGAGGCTCAGATGGAGTGCCGCCAGCTCATGCTTGCGCCGAACAACATCTTCTCGCCCGCGTCCGGCCGCCCGATCACGGTTCCTTCGCAGGACATCATTCTCGGCACCTACTACCTCACATGGGCGGGCATCCGCACCCAAGTGGATCGCGATAAAAAGGAGCATCTCCCGCTATTCGAGAACTCCTCGGAAGTCGAGTTCGCTATCGCATCGCGGAAAATCGACTACCACTCGTGGATCCGCATCCGCAACCCCGACTTCGGCAAGAAGACCCCTTACGGCGAGGCTGACCTGAAGATCATCGAGACCACCCCGGGCCGCGTCCGTTTCAACGAGATCTGGCCGGACGAGATCGGTTTCTACAACAAGACCGTCGGCAAGAAGCAGATCGGCGACATCATCTGGCGTAGCACACAAGTCGCCGGAAAGAAGAAAACGGTGATCGTTCTCGATGAGCTGAAGTCGCTCGGTTTCCGCGAAGCCATGCGCTCCGGTATCTCCATCGGGATCATCGACATGCTCATCCCCGAGGAGAAACCCGAGGTTATCGCCAAGGCTTACGAGGAGGTCGAAAAGGTCTCCAAGCAATACCGCAACGGCGTCATCACCAACGGCGAGCGTTACCAGAAGGTCGTGGACATCTGGACCCAGGCCACCGACACCATCGCCAACGCGCTCTATCGCAAGATCGAGTACAACGAAGGCAAGAAGAAGGCATCTCCTCTCTTCATGATGGTCGATTCCGGTGCGCGGGGCAACAAGTCCCAGATCAAGCAGCTCGGCGGCATGCGCGGCCTGATGGCCAAGCCCTCCGGCGAGATCATCGAGCGCCCCATCATCTCGAACTTCCGCGAAGGCCTCTCCGTGCTGGAGTATTTCATCTCCACCCACGGTGCCCGCAAAGGCCTCTCCGACACCGCCCTGAAAACGGCTGACTCCGGATACATGACCCGCAAGCTCGTCGATGTCGCCCAGGATGTGATCGTTTTCCAACAGGATTGCCATACTGCAAACGGCATCACTGTCGCGGCGATCTACGACGGCGACGAGGAGGTCGCCTCGCTCTCCACCCGCGTCTATGGCCGCGTATCTTGTGAGAAGGTCACCGATCCGATCACCGGCGAGGTCATCGTGAAAGTGGACGATGTCATTTCCGAGTCCCAGGCGCATGCGCTTGAGAAAATCGGCCATGAGAAGCTCAAGATCCGCTCCGTCCTCACCTGCGAGGCGGACCGCGGCTGCTGCGCGAACTGCTACGGCCTCAACCTCGCGACGGGACTTCCGGTCAAGATCGGTGAAGCGGTCGGAATTATCGCCGCGCAGTCGATCGGCGAGCCTGGAACCCAGCTCACCATGCGGACGTTCCACGTCGGCGGTGTGGCTTCGGCCACCTTCAAGCAGCCCACGATCAAGGCGAAGAACAGCGGACGTCTCATCTACAAGGATCTCCGCACTGTCCAAGATTCCGATGGTAACTGGGTCGTCCTCAACAAGAATGGCTCCATCTCCATCCGCGACAAGGGCGGCCTCGAGCTTGAAAGCCACAACATCATCATCGGCTCTGTCATCAAGGTGAAGGATGGCGAGGAAGCGAAGAAGAACGACACTATCGTCGAATGGGATCCCTACAACGTGCCGATCCTCACCGAGAAGGCGGGCAAGGTTGAGTTCCGGGATATGATTCTCGGGATCACCGTCGCCGCCGAGGTGGACAAGGAAACCGGCAAGAAGGGAACCATGGTCACCGAGCACAAGGAGGATCTCCATCCCCAGGTTTGCATCACCGATCCGAAGACCGGCGAAGTCATCATCAGCTACTCCATCCCAGTCGGCGCCCACCTTTCCGTTAAGGAAGGTGAGAAAGTCACCGGCGGCACGCAGCTTGCCAAGACCCCGCGTAAGGTCGCCCGCACCAAGGACATCACCGGCGGTCTTCCCCGCGTGGCCGAGCTCTTCGAGGCACGCAAGCCCAAGGAGGCCTGCGTCATCTCCAAGATCGAGGGCGAGGTTTCCTTCGGCGGCAACGTCCGCGGCAAGAAAAAGGTCATCGTCACCGACGCCGTCACTGGCGAGCAGATCGATCACCTCGTCCCCATGGGCAAGCACATTATCGTCACCGATGGCGACAAGGTGAAGCGCGGCGACCAGATCACGGAAGGCCCCGTTTCCCCCGAGGATCTTCTCGAGGCATGCGGCGCCACCGAGCTCCAGGAACACTTGGTCAACGAGGTGCAGTCCGTCTATCGCGTCCAGGGCGTGGAGATCAACGACAAGCACATCGAGGTCATCGTCCGCCAGATGCTCCGCAAGGTGAAGATTACCGAGCCGGGCGATGCGGATCAGTTCCTCTGGGGCGATCAGGTCGAGCGCACCACCTTCAAGAAGGTCAACGCCGAGATCATCGCCAACGGCGGCAAGCCCGCCGAGGGCGAGCCTGTCCTCCTCGGTATCACCAAGGCCTCGCTGGAGACCGATTCGTTCATCTCCGCTGCCTCCTTCCAGGACACCACCCGTGTCCTCACCGAAGCGGCGACGCTTGGCCGCATCGACTACCTCACCGGCTTCAAGGAAAACGTCATCATGGGTCACCTCATCCCCGCCGGCACTGGCTTCCACCACCACCGCGACTCGGAATTCGAGTTCACGGTCGAGGAGCCAGAGCCGATCATCGAGGTGCCTGAAATCCTCGAGGACGAGGAAGACGTCGTCTCCGCGTAATTCGAAAACAACTCACAAAACCCCGGTCCGTCGCAAGATGGCCGGGGTTTTTTCGTTTTTGGAGAAATCACAACCTACCGCCGCGCCATGGCCTAGACCATTTGCCAAAAGTCCGTTCGTAAAAATTCATTACCGCATCTTAACTCTGTGAACTCCGTGCTCTCCGTGGTTTAAATTTCCGTTCTCGAAAACGAAAGCACTTTTGGCAAGCGGTATAGCCTCAAGCACGAACGCATCTGTCTCTACAGCCATGGGACGGTCGGTAAACTCAACGCCCACGTCTCGGAAAGTAAATTCCAAGGACTCAGTTGTATCTGAGATGGGATGGATGTGAATTAGTGTGAGACGCGAGTGCGGCCACCGCCGATCATTACGCGGACTTTGTCACCGACGTAAAAGTTTTCACGTGGATTCACTTCTTGAACGACCGAAATACGCTCACGGTTTTGGTCGAGGCGAACATCAATCTCGATTCCACGGCGTGAGTTTATGGATTGCCCGGCTTGTGAGCCGAGCGCGCCGCCGATCAAGGCACCTCCAACTGTGGCGGCAGTCTGGCCGGAGCCTTTGCCGAATTGATTGCCAAGCAGACCGCCGACACCAGCCCCCACAAGCGTGCCGCCAGTGCTGTTGCCTTGGATATTGATGTCACGGATGGATATGATGGTGCCAGTTCTGACGCTCTGCGCTTGGCCGGCTTGACCACGCGAAACGGTGTCACCAGTTAGGGAATCCATTGCGCAGGAAGTGATCAGAAATGGAGCGAAAGCGATGCAGATTAGTTTTTTCATGACTTCTTTTTTCACTGCTACCGGGCATGCAGTAAAGTAAAAAATACATTTACCAATGTCCGCATTGCGCCAAGTAGAATGACATCGGCGCCGCTCTCGTCGCCCTCGCCATCCCGCCCTCATCGAAACGCTTCACTTAGCACTGGCAAAGCCCCGCCCTAGGCGGTAATCCATCCGCCCCGTGACCAAGCACCGCACCGACGACCTCCGTATTTCCGGTATCAATCCGCTCATCTCCCCGGCGGTGCTCGCCTATTACCTGCCCATCAACGAGCGGGTCGCTTCCGTCGTCCACACCGCCCGCACCGAGGCCGACGCCATCATCCATCTTCAGGACGACCGCCTGCTCGCCGTCGTCGGCCCCTGCTCGATCCACGATCCCGAGGCCGCCATCGGATACGCCGAGAAACTCCTCAAGGAAGCCGACCGCCTCCGCGACGATCTCTGTCTCATCATGCGGGTCTATTTCGAGAAACCCCGCACCACCGTCGGCTGGAAGGGTCTGATCAACGATCCGCACCTCGACGATTCCTTCGACATCAACCAAGGCCTCCGCGTCGCGCGTAAGCTGTTGATCGACCTTGCGAACATGGGCATGCCCGCCGGAACCGAGTTCCTCGATACGATCTCCCCGCAATACATCGCGGATCTCATCGCCTGGGGAGCCATCGGCGCGCGTACTACGGAATCCCAGATCCACCGCGAGCTTGCCTCCGGCTTGTCCATGCCCGTCGGTTTCAAAAATGGCAGCGGCGGCTCTATTCAAATTGCACTCGATGCCATCCAATCCGCCTCCAACCCTCACCATTTTCTCGGAGTCACGGCACAAGGCGTCTCTGCCATCGTTTCCACCGCCGGGAACAACTCCTGCCACCTGATTCTGCGCGGCGGAAAAACCGGCCCGAACTACGACGAGGAAAGCATCGCGAACGTCGAGGCGATGCTCACTGAGCAGAACCTGCCACTTTCCTTGATGGTCGATTGCTCGCACGGCAACTCGAACAAGGACTTCCGCAACCAGCCGCTCGTCGCGAAAGCCCTCGCCCACCAGATCGCTGCGGGATCGCGCACGATCACCTCGGTGATGATCGAGTCGAACCTCGTCGAGGGGAATCAGAAGCTGAACTCCGATCTAACAAAACTCACCCGCGGCCAATCCGTTACCGACGCGTGTATCAACTGGGACGACACCGTCGAGACCCTCGATGTCCTCGCCGAAGCCGTCCGCAAGCGCCGCGGCTGAGGGAGAGCCGCGCCTCCGGCTGGCTTTCTTCCGAATCTGAGGGAGAGCCGCGCCTCCGGCCGGCTTTCTTCCGAATTACGAGAAAGGAATTCTAAATCCCTTCTCCATAGAGTGAAATCCGTGGGGAGCGCACGCAGCTTGCCCGCCATAGCTTAAGCGACGGCTGGGCCATCGCGTGCTGTTTCCGGCGCCCTCGCCGGAAATGTGGCCGGAACCTGCGGGATGGTGCGAACTAGGATCCCAAGGCGATACCGAACCTTGATTCCAGCCGCCGGGCAGCGAGGGCCCAGCCCGGAACACGCGAGGGCGCGTGTGCTCCCCTTCGCGCATCCGCCCTACACCTGCCCCAGCTCCTTCAGAGTCTCAATAATCCCCTCGATCTGTTCCGTGCGTTTCGGGTTCTTGCGGCCGAAGCGCATGGAGAGCTGTTCGGGGGTGGCGGTGGGGTCGGTGGCTAGGAGCTGGCGGAGGAGGGTGACTTGTTGCGGGAGTTTGCTTGGCCAGGGGGAAGAGGGATTGATGATTGATGATTGTTGATTTTGGATTGGTAAGATTCGGTTTCGGTGCCGGGGAGGTGGGCTTGGGTGGGCGACCGAAGATCGCCCCCACGATCGCAGCTGCGGTTCTGGTATTCCGGGCGGAGCTAGCGGATGTGGCGGATCTTTTCCTCGGCCGCCCGCGCATGGTTAAGCGCAACAAGGCGCGCCAGCATCTCCTCTTTTCTTGTGTCTTCTGTCTTTAAGTCTTCTGTCTTGCGGTCTTGTGTCTCGATCTACGGGAGGTCGGGCAATCTCCTTCTACCGCTTCCCCTTCGGCGTTTTCAGGAACGCCTCGATCTCTGGCGCAGTGCGCGTATTCAGAACGTCTTCCCGCCGCAGCCAACCTTTCCTCGCCACCGCCACGCCGGGTTTGATGTGGTGCAGCCGCACCCGCGAATGGGCGTCGGGATTGATTGAGCACAGCACGCCCTTGTCTCGCGCCCGCTTCCACCAGCGCCAATCCATGTCGAAGCGCATGGGGCTGCAGTTCAGCTCGATCACCGTTCGCGTCGCCGCCGCGCAGTCGATCACCCGCGCGTGATCGACCGCATAGCCCTCGCGCTTGAGAAGCAGCCTGCCGGTCAGGTGTCCGAGCATGGTCACATGCTCGTTCTCCATCGCGCGGCAGATGCGGGCCGTCATCGCCGCCTCATCCAGCGAGCCGAAGTTGTGAACGGATGCGACCACGAAATCCAGTTGAGCCATGATTTCATCCGCAAAATCTAGCGAGCCATCCATGAGGATATCCACCTCGTTGCCCGCAAAAATCCGGAACCCTCCGAGAGTCGCTTCCAGATCGCGTATCGTCGCCACCTGCTTTAGCAAACGCTCCTCATCCAGCCCGCCCGCGTACCAGGATGATTTCGAGTGATCGGAAATGCCGAGATACTGCAGGCCAAGATCCATCGCTTCCTCGACCATGCCTTCCAGCGTATCCTTACCATCGGATTCGGTGGTGTGGTTGTGGAAGGTGCCGCGCAGGTTCATCAGCTCCACGAGGCGCGGCAGCTTGTTCTCCGCCGCCGCCTCGATCTCGCCGCGGTTCTCGCGCAGCTCCGGCTCGATGTACTGCAAGCCTAGTAGCCGGTAGATGTCTTTCTCCTCCTCGACGTGCGGTGGTGCTTCCTCCGGGTTCACGGGGTTAAGTCCGTATTCATTGAGCGACCACCCCTTTTTCAGCGCCAGTGAGCGCAGGGCCACATTGTGCTCCTTGGAGCCGGTGAAATACTGCAGCGCGAAAGGAAACTCGGAGTTTTTCACCGCGCGGAGATCGCAATGCATCCCGTTTTTCAGGCGCACAGAAGCCTTCGTGTCGCCGCAGGCGATCACCGTATCCACCTGCGGCAGCGTGGTGAAATCCTCGCAGACCAGCGCGCCCTCTTTGGTAGCCACGAGAAAATCGAGATCGCCCACGGTTTCCTTCGCGCGGCGGTAGGAACCGGCGACGGCCACCCGCGAGACCTCGGGATGTAACCGCAGAGTCTCCAGCATCCCCTCCACCAGATTGCCGATGCTGCCGTAGAGATAGCGGTCGGCAAACTTCTCATTCGCCGCCATCCCCTCCAAGATCTTCGCCTGCGTCTTCGCGCCGAAGCCCGGCAATTCCGCTACCTTGCCCTCCTCACAAGCTGTTTTCAGCTTTTCCAATGAATCCACGCCCAGCGCGTCATACATCGCCTTGATCTTTTTCGGGCCGAGACCCTGGATTTCGAACAACGCGAACACGGTCTCGGGGAATTCCTTTTTCAGATTCTCGTAAAAGCCCAGGCTTCCCGTCTTTGCTAGCTCGCCGAGCTTGTCGCGCAGTGCATCGCCGATGCCCTTGATGCCTTTCAGTTCGTCGTTCTTCGCTAGCTCCACCACATCCCCCTCCATCGCTAGCACGGTCTCCGCGCCCTGTCGGTATGCCCGCACTTTGAACGGATTCTCGCCTTTCAGCTCCAGCAACAGAGCGATCCTCTCCAAAACATCCGCCATTTCCTCCCGGTTCATTTCGGCGGGAATATGTGTGTTGGGCTCCGCACGCGCAACGCGCTTTTGAGTGCGGCGGGCATCGCCGCTTTTGTATCCTTATGCCCGATCAACGGGCGGTGACCGGAAGTTCCCAGCGCACACGACAAACGAGCCGGACGTGAATGAAAGCGGCGAAACATCGCCGCACTCAAAAGCCTCCGGCAGATGGGACGGCACGCGAAGACCTACGGTCCATCCAGCAATAGCGTTTGAACATGCGCCCATCCTGTCTTCTGTGCGAAATGAAGCAAGCCTTGGACTGCTACAGCCTGCTGTAGCTTTCGGTCTAGCAGCCCTGCTGCCGACCGGACGGCATTGGCACGGCGATGCTTGATCGCTCCCAGTCCTCCGCCGTGGACAGCAGGCTGTTTCACGGAAAGCTACAGCAGGCTGTAGCAGTCCAAGGCCTTCGGCAAATCACCGCCGCGCGACGTAAACCGTGCTCTCGGAAACCGTGTCGAGCAGGGGATTGGGAAACGGCACGACCTCCGACCGGACATCCCCGAAAACGGCGCTCAGATCTGCTATGAAATCTTCGTCCGGCGCGTCGTCCGACCAGAGCGCGAACACACCGTCCGGATGCAACCGCGAGGCGAGTTTCCGCAGGCCGTCCGGCGTGTAGAAATCGGCGTTGCGCGGGGCGAGGAGATTGCGCGGCGAGTGGTCGATGTCTAACAGTACGGCGTGGAATTTCCTGTCGGGCGCATCGGGATCGAAATTTTTCCCCGGCTCCGTCGCGAGCGCGAAAAAGTCACCGAGCACATACCGGCAGCGCGGATCATCGTTCATCGTTTTCCCCAATGGCACCATCTCCCGTTCGTGCCAATCGATCACGCCCTCCAGCGCATCGACGACGAGCAACGACTTCACCTCCGGAAAAGCAAGCGCCGCGACCGCCGTGTATCCCAGCCCCAGTCCGCCGACGACGACATCCCAGCCATCTCCATCCAGCGCCCCGAGCCCGAGCCGCGAGAGAGCCTCCTCGACCTCATGGAACATGCTCGACATGAGAAAGGCATCGCCGAGTTTCACCTCATAGACCACCTCGCCGTCGAGCTGGAGATACTTGCGGCGCTGGAGGATGAGATCGCCGATCGGCGTGGTGCGGAAATCGAGTTCCTCGAAAAGTTTTTCCATGTCCCGCAAGCCTCGCCCTTATGGTGGAAGGGCTGCAAGCGGCGATTTCCCTAATTCGCACGCGAAAGCCATGATTACCCCCGCGAATCTCCCTCTACTACATGGGTTCAACTTTAAAGTGGTGGTCAGTGCGTCGGCGCAGCCGACGGGGAGCATACGCGCCCTCGCGTGTTCCGGGCTGCGCCCTCGCTGCCCGGCGGCCGGAATCAAGGTTCGTCATCGCCTTGGGATCTTGGGTCGTGCTATCCCGCAGGTTCCGGCCGGTTTCCGGCGAGGGCGCCGCAAACAGCACGCGGTGGCGCGTGCGCTCCCCATGGATGCTGCTCGCGCGGCTTTACCTGCGTTATTCGGTTGCCCCTTGATTTCCTATTCCCTCCCGCCGTTTTCATGATAGGACTTGGCGCATGGAAAGCAGCACGGAGACGACATTCTGGAAAGGCAGCCCTTCGCAGTGGCTGAATATCGGGCACTTCGCGGCGGCGCTGCTGGTTGCGGTGGGTATCGTTATTGTCGGAGTGTTATTCGCACCCGCTTTCATCGCGCTGATTTTCCCGCTGGGCTGGATCGCTTGGCGTTACCTCGTGGTTCGCACCCAGACCTTCGAACTGACGAACGAGCGCTTACGCATTTCCAAGGGTGTCATCAACCAGGAGATCGACGAGGTCGAGCTCTACCGCGTGAAGGACATTCTCGTGGTGCGGAAATGGTGGATGCGCATGACCGACCTCGGCACGATCCATCTGGATACTTCCGACCGCTCGATGCCGCAGATCGACATCCACGCGATCAAGGATTCTTTGGAACTGCGCGAGTCGCTTCGTAAAAAGGTCGAGGCGATGCGCGACAAGAAGCGCGTCCGAGAGATGGATTTCGACGAAACCGCCGCGGAAGACGGCGGTTCGGAAGAAATGGTTTAGCTCAGAATTCCACAGTCACGCCCGCGAAGAATCCCAGCCCGGCACCTTGGATCGGCGTTCCGAAACGGGAAAGCTCGTAGGCCTGATCCGCGAGGTTTTCCACCCGCGCGTGGAGCGTGATGTTTTCCCTGATCTCGTAACTGCCGTAGAGGCGCAGCAGGAGGTATTCGTCCAGCGGGCCGCCGCCGTAGGAGCGCTCGTCCACGTAGCTCGCGCCGATCCCTAACAGAAGTTTTTCCGAAGGCTGCCAGTCGATGGATGCGGTGGCGGTGTTGTCCGGCTGATCCTGAAGCGATGCGCCGAGCCATGTCCATGCGAAGCGGTAGGCGACGCTTTCAGCAAGAGCTCCGTTCATGGCGAGTTCGAGGCCACGCGTGGGGGTTTCGCCGGGGAGGTTCACGGGCGGGGTGGGGAAGGAGCGGATGCGGTTGTCGATGGAGTTCTCGAACCACGTGGCGGAGATCATGTGGTTTTTCCCGATATCTTGCTCGATCCCGATATCCCAGCCGATGCTTTCCTCAGCATCTAGGTTCGGGTTTCCCGCTCCGAAGGCGGTGCCATAAAGATCTAGAAGGGTGGGCGTGCGGAAGGCTTTTCCGATCCCGGCGCGGAGGCGGGTTTCCTCCATAGTCTGCCACGAGGCACCCATCCGCCAGGTGACCTGATCGTCGTAATCCGCGTAATCCTCCCACCGGACGACGGACTCAGTGACAAGCCATTCCAACGGTGACCACTCCCATCCCAGATGCGCGCCGTAGCGGTATTCATCCGTATCGGTTCCAATCGTGTTGGAGAAATTCGAACGCTCTAGGAAAGCGCCCCCGAGCAAGCGGTGGTATCGGTTGATTTCATAGGACTGATCCGTGGAAAGCACCGTCCGGTCGAGATCCGTGCCGTAGTTTCCTCCGAAAAACCCCTCCGTGTCGTTGTCGTAGCTTTCCCGGTAGTTTCCGAGAGTGAAACGAGCCAGCCATCCGGGCGCGAGTCGGGCATCCGCGTAGATGGTGGCGAGTTCGCTGTCGGTGTGGTCGGTGTTCGTCCCGAAAAAATCATACTGGAAACGCGAGTCCAGCGCGCGGTAGGTCATGCCCAGCGTGAGGTTCTCGGTTTGCGCCCATTCCATGCGCAGCGCGGCGCGGGCTTGGTCGAAGTCCTGCAAGACATCGTCGTTGTGTGTGCCGTCATAACCGCCGCCGAGGAACCACGAGAACGGGCCTTCCTTTCCGGAATGGGAAAGGAAGCCGTTGAGCGAATCAAACGAGCCGCCCTCGATCCGGAGGCGAGTCTTGGGATCTCCGTCGCCACGCGCTGTTTCCAGCCAGATCACACCGCCGACGGCCTCGCCGCCGTGGATCGCCGCCTGCGCTCCGCGCAAGACCTCGATCCTTCCGAGATCATCCAGCCGCGCGCCGGAGAAAAAGTTTCCCGAGGGCGCGGTGGAGTCGCTAAGCCGGACGCCATCCACCACGAGCTGCGAATACGAGGTGGTGGTGCCGCGGATGAACACGGAGCCGATCGCCCCGGTTTGGCCGGAGGTGGAGGTGGCGTTCACTCCGGGCACCTCGTTGAGCGCCTGCCGTAGATCGAGCACTCCGCGATGTTCCAGTTCGCGAGGATCTAGCGCTGTCACCGCCGATGTTGTTCTCGAAGCCTCGCCCGGCATCCGCAGGGCGGAGACGATGAGTTCATCGAGTTCCCGTATCGTCTCGGCGGAAAGAATTCCACCGAGCGTGAGCGCCGAGGTCATGAGGATGGCGCGGCGTGTCCTTGTCGTCCGGTTTTTTCCGGACGTTATGTATTGTGTCATGTTTTTGGTATCCGTCGGGCTGAGTTCCGCAGCCTTATTAGACAACTCCCCGGGCTGGCGATCTGGCTCGGCTTGCTTTCGCAAACCATACAGTGGCGGTACCGCTCCGGATTCTAACCGGATTCCCCATCAATTTCCCGCCCTAGCGAAGGGCTTCCCGGAGGGTGCCGCTTTGTTTTTCACGGCGCGCAAAGACTAGCCCCGCCTTGGAACCGCAGGCAACTCATTTTCGTTGGAGTTTAAAGTTTAAAATTTAAAGTTTCCTCCCTTACTATCCCGCGCATGAACCAACCCCGCATCCTCGACGGCAAGTCCGTCGCCGCCTCCGTCCTCGAAGAATGCCGCGCCGAAACCGCCGCCCTGAAAGCGAAAGGCATCACGCCCGGCCTGGCCGTCGTGTTGGTCGGCGATGATCCGGCCTCTGCCGTTTACGTAGGATCAAAAGCCCGCACCTGCGCGGATCTCGGTTTCCACTCGGTGAAGATCGAGCTACCCGCGGAAACGACCCAAGAGGAACTCTTGAAGGTGGTCGCCGACCTCAATGCCGACCCCGCCGTCCACGGCATCCTCGTGCAGTTCCCCCTTCCCAAGCAGCTCGACGAACCCTCCGTCATCCGCGCGATCCATCCCGGGAAGGACGTTGACGGACTCCACCCGGAAAACGTCGCCAAGCTCGTTCTCGGCGATCCCACCGGCTTCGTCTCCTGCACCCCCGCCGGCAGCATGAAACTGCTCGAAGTTTCCGGCGCGGAAATCAGCGGCGCGGAAGCCGTCGTCATCGGCCGTTCCATGCTTGTCGGGAAACCCGTCGCACTGCTACTCCTCGCCCAGAACGCCACCGTCACCATCGCCCACTCCCGCTCGAAAGATCTCCCCGCCATCTGCCGCCGCGCCGACATCCTGATCGCCGCGGTAGGTCGCCCGGAAATGGTCAAGGCGGATTGGGTAAAACCCGGCGCGGTCGTCATCGACGTCGGGATCAACCGCGTTCCCGACCCCTCCAAAAAATCCGGCCACCGCCTCACCGGCGATGTCGATTACCCGGAGGTTGCCCCGCGCTGCGCCGCGATTACGCCTGTCCCTGGCGGAGTCGGCCCGATGACCATCGCCATGCTGATGAAAAACACCCTGCAAGCCGCGCGGCAGCTCGGATAAGCGCGTTTTGTTTCCCCGCTTGCAATCTTCCTCCGCACGCGGAAAACTCCTGCCGACTCCTTGTCGATTTCCCCCATATCATAAGCCCTTAAAAACTGAAATGATCCGCAAACTAGCCTTCTTGTTCACCTCCCTCGTTCTCGGAGCGCTCCCTGCCCACTCGCAGGCCGTCGAGGTCAACGGCATCGCCGCCAAGGTGAACGGCAGTGTGATCACCAAGAACGAGGTGGCCTTCATGCTATCGCCGCTTTACTCCCAGCTCGTAACTCAGTTCCCTCGTCGTGGCCCTGAGTTCGAAAAGCAGTTCACTGAGGCTCGCGAAAAAATCCTTCAGGAGCTCATCGACCGCCGCATCATCCTTGATGAATTCAAGCAGATCGGCGCAAGCATCCGCCCGAACCTCATTGATGAGGAGGTCAAGCGCCAGATCCGCGAGCTCTACAACGGCAACGAGGCGCTTTTCCGCGAGGAATTGAAAAAGTCCCGCATGACGATGGATGGCTACCGCGAGATGACCCGTGAAAAGATGGTCGTCCAGGCGATGCGCGCCCAGCAGTTTTCCGATGCCCCGCCTCCGCTGCCCAATGAAATCCAGAACGAATACAACGAGGTGAAATCCACCCTCCGCGATGTAACCAAGGACAAGATCTCTTTCCGGAAAATTTTCATCCCCGCCACGGATCCCGAAAATCCCATCGCCAGCCCCGAGACGCAGCTCGCCCTCGCCGAAGATATCGTGAAACAGGCCAAGGAGGGGAAATCCTTCGAGGACCTCGCGAAGACCTATTCCAAGGACGCGTTCGCGGAACTCGGCGGACTCCAGGAAAACCTGCCCCGCACCGATCTTTCCCCGGAATTCTCCGCGATTCTTTTCGATGCAAAGGAAAACCAGGTCGTCGGCCCGTTGCTTGATCCTCGCGGCTTCACCATCGTCGTGGTCATTTCAAAAGCCCCCGGTCCCGCGCCCGCGCTTTCCACCGTCCGCCCCATGGTTGAAGAGCGTGTCCGCCGCAAGAAAACCTCCGCGCAATACGACCGTTGGATCGAATCACGCCGCAAGCGTGCCATGATCACCCGATCCGCAAACTGAGAGACTGACCCATTATTCAACGCAAAATCCCAGCGCATGGAAGAACGATACGAATTTAAGGGAAAGATCGGTCAGGGTGGACTCGGGGTGGTTTACCGTGCCCATGATCTCCGCATGAACCGCGAGGTGGCGATCAAGCGCATCATCACCAACACCGACGATGTGACGCTCCCCAAAGAGGCGACCCGCCAGCTCATGCAGGAAGCCGGCGCACTCGCCTCACTCCAGCACCCAAACATCGTGACCGTATATGATGTAGGCAGCGATGACGACGGGGCCTTCGTGGTCATGGAACTCCTCACAGGTGACACGATCGAGGATGCCATCGTGAAAGCTTCCCTTACATGGGCGGATTTCCGCCAGCTCGCGATGCAGACCATGGAGGCACTGATCGCCGCCCAGGAACTCGACATGGTTCACCGCGACCTTAAGCCCAGCAATATCATGCTCACCTGGCTGCCATCGGGGAAATTTCAGGTGAAAATCGTCGATTTCGGGCTGTCCAAACTTTCCCCCAAGCCCTCCCTACAGACCATTGACCAATCGGACGGTGTGTTCGGATCCATTTATTTCATGGCACCCGAGCAGTTCGAGCGGGTTCCCATCGATCTCAAGGTCGACCTCTATGCGCTCGGCTGCGTGTTCTACTATGCGCTGACCGGAACGTATCCCTTCGACGGCGACACGGCTGCTGAAGTGATGGCCGCCCACCTTCAGCACCATGTCACACCGATCCAGGAAATCCGCGAAGGCATCCCGCTCTGGGCTTGCGATTGGATCATGTGGCACATCAACCGCCATCCCGCGGACCGGCCCGCTACAGCCCGCGATTCCTTGCGGGTGTTTGTCGAAAATGACGAGCAATCTTCGCCGCCCCTTAGCACAGGGCAACCCGCCGTAGCGGTTGAGCAGCCCAAGCGCCCTCGCCTCGTCATCCCCGGCTCAGTTCCCGTCCCCGAACTGGTCAAGGAGGTGACGCAGACCCAAGCTCTCAAGACGGCATCCATACCGAAGCCCCTCGCTCCTCCTGCCGGCTCGAAACCCAGCGTTCACACTACGTCACAGGTTCTGGAATCAGCAAAGCCCGTGGTGGCCACCCCGCTAACTGATGTAACCCCACAGCCCGAGGTCGCACCGGCCACGCCCGCCGAACCCGTCCCTGAAGTGGTGAAACCCGCCTCTACTATCCTAAAGCGGGCTGTGATACCGGTCGCTCCGCCTGCATCGATTGCCATTTCCAAACCCAAGCTCACACCCATCGCAAAACCCGCGGCGAGCCCTGTTCCCACATCTGAGATTCACCCGATTTCCAATGCCGTCCCGGTCACCGCCACGCCTAGGAAAAAAGGCCTGTCCAACGGATTAAAAACGGGCATCGCCGCTCTTCTTGGGGTTCTTGCTGTGGGCTTGGCCGTGCTTTTGCTGAAAAAAAGCGGTGATAACGCCGAGGCGAAACTCTATAACGAGATGATCGAACAGGCCGCGAAGCCAGATGCAGCGGAGGTCCCCGTGGACAAACGCAAGCTGGACATACTGCTCCGCACCGCCACCTACGTGGGCGCGAACACGCAACGTGAGGCGACCTACATGGCGCTCTATCTCGCTAAATCAACCGACGGCACGGATGTGGACGCACGCATTACGGAAGTCGCCACCACTCAGGAAATCGTTCCCAATATCAGGATCGTCCTGATCCGGGATGTCCTTCGCAAACGGAACAACCCGGCGATCATCGGCACGCTGATGAAATTCGCCCGTTCCACCAAGGATGTTCAGGCCGCAGAGGCTGCGATCCAGGCCACCCGTTTCATGGCGGACGACAGCCATTTCGCTGAGATGCTCGACATCATCAAAACCTCCAAGGAGCCGCGCATCCTCACCGCGGCGGAGGAGAACGCCGCGAAAATCATAGAGAAAAGCAAATCCAAGGAAGCATTGGGCACTGCCATTGCCGCCGCTTATGACTCCGCTCCCAACGACTTGGTCCGCCACACTATGCTCAGGCTGTTCGGACGGATCGGCGGGGACAAGGCGCTGCAACTGGTGCAACAGAACCTCGATAGCGCCGAGATGAAGGACAAGATCGCGGCGATCGTCGCTCTGGGCGTATGGGGTGACCGGGGCGGTTACACCACGCTCATCGGATTCCTGAAAACCGCCACCGACCTCCAGATCCGCACCCGTGCCTTCAATTCCGCCTACGAGTACGCGGCCCAGAACGAATCCGAGATTCAGGAAAACTGGACTCTGCTTGCCGCGGAAACCAAAACGCAAGACGAGCAACTCAAGCTCATCCGTGGCATGGTCAACATCAAACCGGCACCGTGGGTTTACGCCATCATCCAGAAATTCGCCGATAGTTCGGAATACGATGAGGTGAAAGACCTCGCCGAACGCGCGACCAACAAGCTGAAGGATATCGAGAGCATCCAAGGCGGCGGCGGCAAAGACAAGGAGTGATCCTTGACCCGTCGCCCCGCTTGCGCCATTCCATCCCAAAACGCATGTCACTCACCCCGGAACAACAGCTCGCCCAACTCACGGCGGGCGCCGCCAAAGTCCTCTCCGAAAAGGAACTGCTCGAAAAGCTCAGCTCCAGCCGCCCGCTGCGCATCAAGCTAGGCGTCGATCCCACCGCGCCGGATATCCATTTCGGCCACACGGTCGTCATCGAGAAACTCCGCCAGTTCCAACAGCTCGGCCACCAAGCCGTGCTGCTTATCGGGGATTTCACCGCCACCATCGGCGATCCCTCGGGTCGCTCCGTCACCCGCCCGCCGCTCACCCGCGACGAGGTCTTGGCGAACGCGGCCACCTACACCGAGCAGGCTTTCAAGATCCTCGACCGCGAAAAAACCGAGATCGTTTACAACGGCGATTGGTTCCGGAAAATGAGCTACGAGGAAATCCTCAAGCTCAACGCCCGCGTCACTCTCCAGCAAATGCTCCAGCGCGAGGATTTCCGCAACCGCCTCGACGCCGGCCAGGAAGTCCGCCTCCACGAACTCCAATACCCCGTCATGCAGGGCTGGGACTCCGTCGAGATCCGCGCCGATGTCGAACTCGGCGGCACCGACCAGCTTTTCAACATCCTCGTCGGCCGTGACATGCAGAAGGCCGAGGGCCAGCCGCAGCAGGTGGTCATGGTCATGCCGCTCCTCGAAGGGCTCGACGGCGTGAAAAAAATGTCGAAATCCTACGGCAACTACATCGGCGTCTCCGAACCGCCGCAGGAAATGTTCGGCAAGATCATGTCCGTCTCCGACGAGCTGATGGATCGCTACTACCTGCTCCTCCTCGGGGAGAAACGAGATCCCTCGTCGCATCCCATGGATTCGAAAAAGTCCCTCGCGGAGAAACTCACCGCCCGCTACCACGGCGCGGAGGCGGGTGCCGCCGCGCGGGAGGATTGGGACACGCGTTTCTCGAAAAAAGATCTCACCGCCGCCGAGCTACCAGAAATCAGCGTCCCCGCCGATTCCACCGTCCTCAGCCTCACCGCCTTCGCTTTCCAGACCGCCTTCGGAATCGAGAAATCCAACGGCGAACTGCGCAAACAGTTCATCCAGTCCGGCTCCGTCCAGCTCAACGGTGAGAAACTCACCGATCCCGCCGCAGCCGTTTCCCCGGAACCCGGCGATGTCCTGAAACTTTCCAAGAAACATGCCGTCCGTCTGAAATAACAATCCCGCCTTAACCGTTTTACACAAATTATGAAACCGAAACTGATCCTAACCCTCGCCCTACTCGCCTCCTTCGCTACCGCAGAGGAAACCCAGCTCTTCAACGGCAAAGACCTCACCGGCTGGGAGGGCGATCCAAAATTCTGGTCTGTCCAGGACGGAGCGCTCACCGGAGTCTCCAGCAAGGAAAACCCCGTTCCCCACAATACCTTCATCATCTGGAAAGGCGGCGAACCCTCCGACTTCACCCTCACGCTGAAGTACAAGACGACGCCCGGCGACGACAAGAAATTCACCAACAGCGGCATCCAATACCGTAGCAAGGTCATCGACCCCGCCAAGTTCATCGTCGGTGGCTACCAGGCCGATCTCGAATACGGCGAAACCTACAGCGGCATCCTTTATGAGGAACAAGGCCGCGGCTTTCTCGCCAGGCGCGGCCAGCAGGTCGTCATCAAACAGGGCGACACACCCGCCAAACCGAAGCTCGAGGTCACCGGCAAAGCCGGCGATAGCAAGGAAATCCAGGCGACCATCAAGAAGGACGACTGGAACGAATACAAGATCGTCGCCAAAGGCAACAATGTGAAGCATTACATCAACGGTAAACTTACCGTAGATGTCACCGACGAAACCGCCGAAGCCCCGAAAAGCGGAGTCATCGCCTTACAGATGCATGCGGGTGATCCCATGAAAGTCCAGTTCAAGGACATCGTGCTAAGCACCAAGTAGTATCGAATCGCCAAACGGCTGCCGGCGGAGGGCTTCTCGCACAAAAAACCTCACTCTCCCTTTCGGTAGGCTCTTGAAACCATTTCCAGGCTTGACATTTTATTACAGCTTCGTTGACATCCCTGTCAGACAAATAAAAGCCATTTTAAGCTCAAATTTTTGATATCAGGCTTCCCATTCCCCCCTTTTCAAGCAGTTACTGCCCCGTTCAATCCATATCAACAAGCCTAATGGACATCACATCACCTATTTGGTATTTCGCTTACATTACCGTCTTGATCGGTTTGGCCGGTTACGGTTCGCACCGCCTCACGATCATTTTCCTCTATCTGAAGCACTCGCGCAACAAGCCTGTGCCTTTGCGGGAATTCGAGGAACTGCCGCTGGTAACCATCCAACTCCCCGTTTTCAATGAAATGCACGTGGTGGATCGCCTTTTGGATTCCGTCTCCAAAATCGATTATCCCAAGGACAAAATCCAGATCCAGCTCCTCGACGACTCCACGGATGATACCGTCGAAATCTGCCGCTCCGGGATCGCGCGCCTCGTGGCGCAAGGCTTTGATGCCGAGCATATCCATCGCACGGATCGTACCGGCTACAAGGCGGGGGCCCTGGAAAACGGCACCCTTTACGCGAAGGGGGACTATCTCTTTATCCTCGACGCCGATTTCGTCCCGAACGCGGATGTTCTCAAAAAAACGATCCACTATTTTTCAGACAACAAGATCGGCATGATCCAGACCCGCTGGGGTCACCTCAACCGCACCTACAACGTTCTCACGCGCATCCAGGCGATGTTCCTCGACGGGCACCTTGAACTCGAACAAACCGCCCGCAATCGTTCCGGGCGTTTCTTCACCTTCAACGGCACAGCCGGTATCTGGAGGAAATCCTGCATCGCCGACGCTGGCGGCTGGGAGCACGACACCCTCACCGAGGACATGGATCTCAGCTATCGCGCCCAGCTGAAAGGTTGGCGCTTCATTTTCCTCAACGACGTGGAAACCCCCGCCGAACTGCCGGTGGATATGGACGGCTTCAAGAGCCAGCAGCATCGCTGGACAAAGGGTTCCATCCAGGTCTGCAAAAAGGTGCTGCCCGCCATCTGGAAGAGCAAAGTGCCCCTGTTCGTGAAAATGGAGGCCACCGCCCACCTCACATCGAATTTTGCCTACCTGCTCCTGATCTGCCTGTGCTTCCTGATCTATCCGAGCCAGCACGCTCATCCTGATTTCGGCGCGCTCACCTACTACATCATCAATATACCCATCTTCTTCTTCGCCTCAGTCTCGGTGCTGCTGTTTTATCTCACCTCGCAGAAAGCGCTGCGCCCGGACACATGGTGGAAGGAAATCCCTTACCTGCCTCTGCTTCTCGCACTCGGCATCGGGATGTCGATCACCAACGCGAAAGCTGTCATCGAGGCGCTTTGCAACCACCAGACCGCCTTCATCCGTACGCCGAAATACGGTGTTGAGCTGAAAAATTCGGATTGGAAAAAGAGCAGCTATAAGGCGATGAAAACACTGACGCCGTTCGTAGAGTTCCTTTTCGGTTGTTTCTTCCTTTTCGTGGTCATTGAGGCGGCGATGCAGGGTCGCTGGTCATCCGCGATCCTTTTGCTCCCATTCCCGGTCGGGTTCTTCTACACATCCACCGCCTCGTTGGCACGTATGCTGCCTTCCGTCTCCAGTCCCAAATCCGCAGGAGCGCCAGCCACCAATCTTTCCGATCCACTCTGAGCCATGAAAAAAGGTATCACTCGCCTTCTTCTCTCCCTTATGGGTTTTATCCCATTCGTGACCAGTTGCGCTCCCTCTGTGGACAGCAACAACAAGATGATTGTCAGTGTTCGTGACCAGAAAATGCTGCTCGTCCGCAACGGCGAACCGATCAAGGCCTACAAAATCTCCACTTCAAAATTCGGCCTAGGCGACCAGCCCGGCTCCAACCGCACACCACTAGGCAGGATGAAGGTCGCGAAGAAAATCGGCTCCGGATCCCCGCCGGGCGCAGTTTTCAAGAGCCGCCGCCCGACTGGCGAGGTGCTCAAGCCGAACGCACCGGGGCGTGATCCGATTGTCAGCCGTATCTTGTGGCTGGCAGGAACGGATTCAAACAACCGCAACGCTTTCCGCCGTTTTATCTACATCCATGGGACTCCTGAAATGAGCCGTCTCGGAACGCCCGCCTCCTACGGCTGCATCCGCATGGGATGCCGCGATGTCGTGGACCTTTATGACCGCGTGGGGCAAGGCGCGGATGTCTATGTGATGCGCGGTTCGTTGCCTCCTTCGGTCGCCCCCAAAACAAACAACATGGTCATCCGGTGAGCGCGGATTTTCCGAAAACATCAGCTTGACACCAATATCCCACCTCCTCTAGCGTCCCGCCCCCATGAACACCCACGCGGGGCAAAACAGAACGAATTTTTAATACCATGGCCAATCACAAGTCCTCAATCAAGCGCAACCGCCAGACCGTCGTCCGCACCGAGCGCAACCGCGCAGAGAAATCCCGTATGAAGACGGTCCGCAAGAAAGCCATCGCCGCGATCGGATCCGGCGACAAGGATGCTGCTGCCAAGGCTGCTTCCGAGTTCTCCTCCGTGGTGGACAAGGCCGCCAAGCGCAACCTGATCCACCCGAACAAGGCGGCGAATCTCAAGAGCAAGACCGCCAAGGCGCTTGCCGCGATCGCCTGACCGGCATTTTAGGCTCCGGGGTTCATTTGCCCACGAAATAAAAGCGGGCCGGTCATCCGGTGCCGCTTTTTCCGTGCCCGAACCATGCAGACACCTCCATCCAACCGCGCGGAGACAGCCGCGAAGATCGCCTCGAACCCAGGGAACTACAAGGTCTGCGAAGGCTGCGATTCCATTGTGGGCAAAGCCACCGCGATCTGCCCGAATTGCCATAGCTTCCGTTTTGACGCGGAGCCCCAGTCGGTGGTGACACATGCCGTCATGCTCGGTAGCCGCGAACAGCGCTCCGTTACGGCGGACGACCTCTCCTAAGTCGTTTCCTAACAAGCTTTTTTCGTTGCTTCGCGCGTGCGCTGGGAGAGGATCATTTCATATGAGACTCAAGTTTTGCGGAGCGGCGGGGACAACCACGGGCTCCCAGCACCTGCTGGAAATCAACGGCAAGCGTATCCTCCTCGATTGCGGGCTTTACCAAGGCCATCGCAAGGACGCTTACGAAATCAATTGCTGGTTTCCCCACTTCGATCCGGCATCCGTCGATGTAGTGGTTCTTTCCCACGCGCACATCGACCATAGCGGCAACCTGCCGAACCTCGCCAAAAAGGGTTTCAAGGGATCGATCTTCGCCACCAACGCGACCCGTGATCTCTGCCAGATCATGCTCCGCGATTGCGCCCGCATCCAGGAAAGCGACATTGAATGGCTCAACAAGCATCGCGTCCGCAAAGGACTCGATCCAGTGGAGCCGCTGTATGATGAAATCGACGCCGAAAAATGCCTCAGACAGTTCGTCACTATCGGATACGAACGGCCCATTATGATCTCCGACGGGGTGGAACTCACCTTTGTTGATGCGGGGCATATCCTTGGTAGCGCCCAAGTCATCCTCGATGTCGCGGATCGATCCGACGGCAGGAAGAAGCGCTTCCTGTTTTCCGGTGATGTGGGTAGAGGAAATAACGAAGTGCTCCGCGATCCGGTGGCGGTGACGGATGTCGATTTCCTCCTGATGGAAAGCACCTATGGAGGGCGCGAGCACGACATGGCGCCGGGCATCGACGATCGCTTCGCCGATGTGATCCGGCAGGCGGTGAAACGCGGCGGAAAAATTCTGATCCCCGCCTTCGCTGTCGAGCGGACACAGCAGATCCTCTTCTATCTAAACGATCTCCTGCTCAAGAACCAGATTCCGCACATCCCCGTCTATGTGGACAGCCCGCTTGCTGTCAGCGCCACCGAGATCTACCGTCTGCACCCGGAGTCCTTCAGCGACGAGGTCTATCATACGCTATTCGAGAAACAGAACCCGTTCGGCTTCGAGGAGCTGACTCTCGTCCGTTCCGTCAAAGGCTCCAAGGAACTCAACGACATCGAGGGAGTGGCGATCATCATTTCCGCCTCCGGCATGTGCGAAGCCGGACGCATTCTCCATCACCTCCGCAACAACATCGAGAACCCTCACACGACCATCCTCTTCGTCGGCTACTGCGCCGAAGGGACCTTGGGCAGGAAAATCCGGGACGGGGCGAAAGCCGTCAACATCCTCGGCGATAGTTTCCATGTCCGGGCGCACATCGAAACCATCGACTCCTTCTCCGGCCACGCCGACCATTCGGAGCTGCTCGATTACTACAGTCGCATCACCGGCCCGAAGACACACACCTGGCTTGTCCACGGAGAGGCCGATTCGGCGGCGAGCCTTCAGTTGGCTTTGAGCGCCATGGGCGCTTGCGTCAAGGTCGGGAAACTCGGTAAGGAAGCCGTCTTCTGAGGCTATGAGTCTGTGAATGCGTAAACAAAGGGGATTCGTTTCCGGGCGGCGTTTTCGTCACATCATTTTCTCCAAATTGATTGACGCGCTCATGCATGTTCTACACAAACCCAATATGACCTTGCCGCTTGCCGCTTGCCGCTTGCCGCTTGCCGCTTCGCTCTAGTCTGGACGGTTTTCTGCAAAGCAATCTTTTCCTGCGTATCGCGGCGGGGGCTTTTTTCCCCGCATACAAGAACCCTGAGTTCCTGTCGCTCGGTCTTTCGTCTTTGGGATTTCTTCATTCCCTCCTCCCTCTGGCGCTTTTTGCGCGTCGGCTTTTCGGCGCCCGCTGATGCATTCCTCTAGATCCTTATTGAAAACCCACCTTCCCGCCTAACCACCACAACATTTTATGTCATTACGTACATTTGCTTGCGCTTCCTTACTCTTTGCTAGTTGCCGTGCTTTGTGACGATTTCATCACAGGATAAGTTTGCAAAAGAGCCATGTCTGCCGTTTAAACAGATTAAGAATGAGCAGTGTATTGGTCACAGGGGGGGCGGGTTTTATAGGTTCCCATCTAGTCGAGAGGTTAATTAGAGGTGGTCATTCTGTCACGGTGCTCGATGATTTTAATGATTACTACGACCCTATGATCAAGTGGGCGAACCTCTCGGCGGTGCGTGCCGATATCAATGTGGTGGAGGGAGACATCCGCGATGCGGTGTTAGTGGAACGGAGTTTCACCCGGGGAAAATTCGATCTCGTGTATCATTTCGCGGCGCGAGCGGGGGTCAGGCCCTCGATCATCAACCCGAAACTCTACATGACGACGAACATAGAGGGCACGTTTCATTTGCTCGACGCGTGCCGCCATCACGGGGTTGCGAATGTCATATTTGCCTCGTCTTCCTCGGTGTATGGGGTGAACCGCAAGGTTCCTTTCGCGGAGACGGATGCCATTGAGAGGACGATCTCGCCCTACGCGGCGACGAAGTTGGCGTGTGAGCAGATTTGCTCGAACTATAGCTATTTGTTCGGGATGCGGATGAGGTGCCTGAGGTTTTTCACAGTATACGGGCCGCGGCAGAGGCCTGACCTAGCGATATCCAAATTTACCCGAGCGATTCTGGCAGGGGAGCCCGTGACCAGGTTCGGCAAGGGCGATAGCCGCCGTGACTACACCCATGTGGACGATATTGTGGACGGGGTGATGTGCTCGGTCGCTGATCCGGGGAGCGCGTTCGAGATCATTAATCTGGGAGGTCATGCGACAACGAGCCTGTGCGAGATGATCCGCCTGTTGGAGGAGAGGATCGGAAAATCGGCGAGGATCGAAGAGAAGGAAGAACAGATGGGGGATGTTCCGCAGACGTATGCAGATGTCCGAAAGGCTAGGGAATTGCTCGGTTGGGAACCGAAGATCGGGTTTGAGGAGGGTCTGACGCGTTACGTGGACTGGGTGATGGAGAGCCAAAGGATGCAAAAGGGGGAGACATGGGCATGATGATGACGAAGGGCACTATGAATCAAAAAGTGGCTTGGGGATTGGTGGTTCTTTTTCTACTGCGTATCCTGTGGCATTGTTTTGAGCCGATCGGGGTGGTCGGGGACGAGGCGTATTATTGGGATTGGAGTAGGAGGCTAGATTGGGGTTATTTCAGCAAGCCACCGGGGATCGCCTGGATCCACGCGCTGGCTGGTTTCCTGGGCGGGCAGAGTGTGCTGGGGATGAAGTTAATGGCGACGGCGCTGGCGGTCGGCGGGATATGGTTTCTCTATCGAGCGGTGCTGCTGATCGCGGGTGAAAAGATTGCGGTGGCGGCGGCGCTGGCGGCGGCGTTGTTGCCGGGGAATCTGTTGTTGGGAAGTTTTTTGACGACGGATTCGCAGCTGGTTTTTTTCTGGAACCTAGGCTTTTGGATGTCATGCAGGATTGTCCTGGAAAAGCGCGTTCCGGGATATGTTTTTTGGACGCTGGGTTTCGCAATCGGGATGGGATCACTCTTCAAACAGATGATGCTCGTGCAGATTCCGCTTATGTGGATCGGGATTCTCTGGCTGCGAAGGGATGTGATCCGGAGGTGGGAGTTTCCCGTCGCAACTGTGGGTTCGCTGGTCTTCCTAATACCCACTTTACTTTGGAACATCTCTAACGATTGGATCACGGCGGAGCATACGGCTCATCACTTCGAAGGGCGCGAAACAGGGTTCATGCCCTTTCTGAAGAGGCTCGGCGATTTTTATGGCGTGCTGGCGCTGCTTTTGTCGCCGGTTCTGTTGGGGTTGATGCTATACGCGGGCTGGATGCTGACGCTGCGACTAAGAGCGGCTGACATTGAGAGGCGTTGGTTGTGGCTGTGGAGTGTTTTGCCGTTCCTGGTGATGACCCTGATGACGCTGAGGCAGACGGTGAACGCGAACTGGCCGGCGGTTTATTTCAGCGGGATGATCGCTCTGGTGGCTGTTCATTTCGGAGGACGGGGCGGATGGTGGAAATCTGCATTGGGGACGGCAGCGTTTTTTACGCTATTGATCATGGTGGTGCCCTTCTACCTCGATTCCCTATATGCGGGTGGGAAAGTCATACCCCAGCGCAGGGGATGGACGGGTTATCCCGAGATGGCGGCGGAGGTGGATGCGGTGAGGAGGAACGGGGAAAATGTGATCGTGGTGGGACACAGGTTCACGGCGTCGCAACTGGCTTTCCACATGCGCGGCCAGCCGCGGGTGTGGCATTGGAACGCGGGGGACAAGATCCGTTCCCAATATGACCTTTGGCCGGGCCCAGGTGGACGCGAAGCCTGCCTGCTGGTTGTCGAAACGGTGCCAGGAGCCACTCTGCAGGACGAGATCACCGATGCGGCGGGCGGCTTGGAATTTCTGAAAGCGGTGCCTCTGCACAAGCATCGCCCGGATACGGAGTTTCATCTCTATCGGGCGGACGGGCTGAACAGGTGGCCGCGGCCGGTCGCGTCAAAGTGAATTTTCCAAACACGCTAGCTTATGTCATATACGATTGTTATCCCGTTTTATAATGAGGAAAGCACTGCACGGGCGGTACTAGAGGAGGTGAGGCGCACAAACCCCGATGCGGAGGTGATCGCGGTGGACGACGGTTCGGTGGATGGGACGCTTCTGATTTTGCGGGAGTTCTCGCCCGGAGTGAGGGTGCTAGCGGCGGCGCACAACGGCGGGCAATCCGCGGCGATGTACGCTGGGATGCGTGCTGCGAAATCCGATGTGGTGGGCCTGATGGATGGGGACGGGCAGAACGATCCGGCGGAGTTTCCGCGGTTGTTCGAGGAGCTGCGGAGGAGCGGGAAGGATTTTGTATGCGGGTATCGGGCGGAGCGGAAGGACACGGTCTCTAGGCGGCTCGCATCAAAGTTCGCGAACGGGGTGAGGCGTATGTTTTTGCAGGACGGTGTGACAGACACAGGATGCTCGATGAAGATGATGAGGCGTGCGTGCGTGGAGCATCTGGTGCCATTCAACGGGATGCACCGATATATCCCGGCGATGTTATTGCGCGCGGGATATGACTTTACGGAGATCCCGGTGAATCACCGTGAGAGGCTGGCGGGCGCGAGCAAATACACGAACTGGGAGCGCGGCTTGCGGGGGGTGTATGATCTGGTGGGAGTTTCCTGGCTTCTGAAGCGCAAAATACGCTGGGATAACGAGGAGGTGCGGTCGTGAGCGCCGAAATCATCGATGCCGCAGGGCTAGCCACGGTCATGCACCGGACTCTATATGAGGGTGAGCTGTTCGGGTTCCAGGTGCTGATCGTGCCATGGAAATTGATCGGTTACTTCGGGGTGCTGATGTTCGGTTGCCGCTGGATCCCGCAGATGTTGGCGTCCCGCCGAGCGAAGCAGGTGAGGATGCCGCGCGTATTCTGGATCATGTCGGTGGTGGGTTCGCTGTGTTTGCTGACTTACTTCGTTTTTGGTAAAACCGACTCGGTGGGCATTCTCTCGAATCTCTTGCCGGCCTTCGTGGCTGGTTACAATCTTTACCTCGATCTGAAGCATAGGAGGGGGGGGCAGCGAGAATGACGGGTGACCGTAGGTGGATCACTTTAATCGTGGTCGCGGGTCTACTTTTTCTGGTGCCCGGGATTTTTCATTTACCGCTACTGGATCGGGACGAGGCTCGTTTTGCGCGCGCGGCGGTGGAAATGTTGGAGCGGGACAGCCCCCTGGTGCCGTGGTTCAATGGAGAATACCGGTTCGATAAGCCGCCGTTGACGTATTGGCTGATGTGGCCAGGTCTGATGGCGATGGGGGAAAAGGAGGCGGCTGTGAGGCTGCCATCCGTTCTGGGGGCGGTGCTGATCGGTGTGCTGATCTTCTCGCTGGGACGGAAGATGGGCATGAGCGGTAAGGACGCGGGTCTGGCGGCGATGGCCTGGCTTTGTAGTCTGCAAGTGATGATCCACGGAAGGATGGCGGTCGCGGATATGAACCTCATGGTTTTCTTGGTGCTTTCGATGCGATGCCTATGGGAACTCTACGAGGGGGGATACGGGTTCCGGGATGGAGTGCGCCGCGCCTGTTTTCATGGGTTATGGATCGCGATGGGGCTGGGTTTTTTGGCGAAAGGGCCGCTGGCGATGGTGGTGCCCCTGCTGGCATTGCTGCTGACGGGTTTGATGGAATGGAAATGGAAGCCGGAGGGCGGGAGGCGCGTCCCAGCGGCACTGCCGTTGCTACTTGCTGCGATGCTGCCGGCGATCGGGTTGGTGGCGCTGTGGGGTGTGCCCGCCCTGATGGAGACGCGGGGCCTGTTTCTGCAGGTTGGGATCGGGACGCATGTGGTGGAGAGGGGGTTGGAAAGCTTCAACAACCGTATCCACATCCCGGGAATTTACTATCTGCTGGTGTTGCCGTTTTTCATCGCTCCGTGGGCGGGGCGTCTGCCAGCGATCCGTGATAGCGTGACGTCACACGGACGGACGGGAATATTCTTGGCAGGCTGGGTGTTGGCTCCGTTCGTGATTTTCTCATTTTTCGCCACCCAATTGCCCCATTACGTGCTGCCAGCGTATCCGGCGATCCTGTTGCTAATGGCGCTGGGAATCGGAACTGCCAAAGTGGGATGGCTGTCGAAGATCCTTGGGATGCTGGTGGCGGTGGTTTTCCTAGCGCTGGCCTTTGCTACAGTCTGGGGTGCGGTATTGGCGCGGGAGTTCGACCCCGGGATGGTGCTGCTGCTCTCCGGAATGGCTGTTCTGACCAGCGCGATCGCTCTGAGCTCGGTTCTCGCTCTGCAGAAGGATGGGGGATGGAAGGCGGTGGCGGTGATGGGTGTAATGGGGGCGGCGGGCTTCCAAATCACGGCAATGGGTCTTTCCCGGGTGCATGTGACGAAGCGTCTGATCAATGACATGGGCGGGAATTGGATGAGGCCAGCGGCTGCCGGGTATCAGGAGCCGAGTTTGGTCTGGTATGGCTCTTGCGAGTGGGAGATGGGTGGGGTGAGCTCCGAAACGGCGGACGCACAGGTGTTGCGGGGGAAACATTGGCGGCTGGATGGAAAAACAGTGAAGTCGCTTCTGAAGGGTGAGTCTCCGGCTCCGTCGCGCGAAATTTCCGTGGAACACGCGGATTTGATCCGCGGGGGGGCGCGCAAAGTCGAGGGCTTATCGATCGCGGACGGGTGCTGGGTAGAGTTATGGTATTTTACTCAGGAATAACCGGATCTCGAGCGGCGCAAACGTGAACGTATGCAGGAGAGATGTTGGCCAGCGAGCAGACCGATGGCGGCGCCATAGCTCAGGCCCGCGATGACATCGGTGGGGTAGTGGTAATTGTGAGTGATGCGAGATAAGCCGACTGTCAGCGCCATGAGGATGAGGGGCAGAGCGAGCCGGGGAAAAGCAAGGGCGAGGATGGTGCACGCGGTGGCCGCAGTGGCCGAGTGGCCGCTAGGATAGGATCGAAACTTGGCCTTTAGGGTGGGACCACGCAATTCCCATGCGTGAACCTCGCCGCGTTGGACAATGGGCGGACGGGGTCTGCCGACCGCAAGCTTGATGACCTGAACGCCCAGACTGCCGATGACTCCGGCAACGAGTAAGCTGCTTGCAACGCGCGAAAGGAATGGCTTTTTAAGGGCGAGTGAGCAAAGCACCAGAGAGGTCGGCACGATGAGGAAAAATAGGATGAAATCCGCGTAATTGTGGATGATGCTGGAAAGTGTTTTTATGAGTTCGTCACTGAACCACGGGATGCCTAGGTTTTGGGAGCGGAGGACGGCAATGGCATCATGAGCCCCAAAAAGAAGGCCTGCGAGGAGGTTTAGGACAAGCCAAGCGAACAGGGCGCGCCAGCCGTGCTTGACGAGGTTTTTCACAAAGCGCGCATACGCCTGACGGATTCGGTGAAGTGGCATTGGAAAAATTTCTAATTTTCTATTTCATCAGTCGTCTGACGATGTTTTGGATGTGGACATATTGTCACATAATCTTGATGGAAGGCTGTATCTCTGTGGTGCGATTGAAGCAATCTTGACCACGTTGAATATTAAAGAAAAAGCGTTTGTAATTCCTGTTGCCCTAATTTTGTTGGTGACTGTATGCGTAAGGATTTGGGATTTGGATATGGTTTTCCAGAACTTGTTTTGGGACAAGGAACGCGAATTTTGGAAGCATGAGGAAACCCGCTGGGTGCAGTGGGTGTACGGGGTGGGAGTGGTTCCCGCTCTCTTGATCGGTGTGTCGGCGCTATGTTTATTAATGGTCGGGATCGGAAGGCCGGACTTAGTGGTTTATCGGAAAGTTTCTGGGTATCTGTTGGCTGTTCTTTTGCTGGGGAGCGGGGTGGTGGCGAATTTGTTGTTGAAGGGACTTTGGGGGAGACCGAGGCCATCGCAAGTAGAGGATTTCGGCGGGAAATACCCGTTCGAGCCGGTCTTGTTGTATGACCATTTGAGCGGTGGCAAGAGTTTCGTGTGCGGTCATGCCACCATGGGTTTCTTCTTTTTCGCTGTGGCGCTGGTGATCCCGAAAAAGTATGTTGGATGGCGAACGGTTACGATGGGGTTCGCGCTCGCGCTGGGGGCGCTACTGGGGTGGGTGAGGATGGCGCAAGGGGGGCACTTTTTCTCCGATGTGGTCTGGGCTGGGGGGGTGATGTGGGTCATGGCTTGGGGTTTGTTCCATTTGTTTCGTCTGCATGAGAACCGTTTGTATTTGCCTACGCATGAGTTCAAGAGACGTGTTCCGACTTGGGCTTTCGTCGGCTATGCGCCAGTGATCACTTTGGGCATGTTCCTCGGCTTGCTTGGAACACCCTACGAGCGATCTGAGGCCGTGGGGAATTTCGGTAGGGATGTGGTGAGGATCCGCATCGATGCCGAGGGCGAAGTGAAAATGAAAGAGGGTGATATTTTCGGGATACGCTCGCGTATTCAGGGGTTCGGCGTTCCAAATAGTTCGTTTCAATATCACTACGATCTCCTCGATGACGGCACGTTGCTCGTGGTATCAAAAAGGAAGGGTTTTTTCACCGAACTGCGGCCCATTCTTGAAGTAACCATACCAACAGGGTCGGAGTTGCCGGTTGCGATTCGCCAATGAGGCTCGCGGCGGATATTCCACAAATTTACGGCACATCAGAGATTTTAGTGGGTGGCGAATCGTATGAACAGCGGTCGCCAGGAGATTTGCCCCTTATATTGGGGTCAGTCCTTTCGGATTGATTTTTTTATCTGCCAGCTTGAAGATATCAATCCGAAAGGGCTGACCCCAATAACTACGCGAAACCCGCCAGGTCATCCTCTGGGCCATCGGCATCGGCCTCCTCGCCGCGATCATCTCCGTCCTCCCAGCCCTACCCGCCACTGGCCTGCACACCACTCTTGCCTGGATCACCGCTCTGGCCA
>Ga0247836_1000123_pt1 | contig 129987 bp, 135 predicted proteins | sample LaCruzMarch2015__4_FD_187116 | JGI IMG/M metagenome (GOLD analysis project Ga0247836, IMG submission 187116) | Freshwater microbial communities from meromictic Lake La Cruz, Castile-La Mancha, Spain - LaCruzMarch2015_14m | ecosystem: Environmental > Aquatic > Freshwater > Lake | place: Spain...
AAGCCGGGATTAGCTCGTCAAATACTAAAAGAGCTCTTGACTCCCCCCAGCTTGCTCGTTTTACACATCGATGAGTCGCGCAAACATCAGGTCCACTGCCCTAGCTTTGGCCGCGAACTCCCTAAAGCAAGCAACCTAAATTATGCCGTCAAGCTTGCCATACTAGCAAAGGCCTGTCTGGTTCCGGTGTATTTACTGAGAGAGCCCGACGCACACGTACACTTTACCGTCCACACCATCAGAGTGATGGATTTCAATAGCGTTGCGGTTGACGAGCAAGATGCCCTCCAAACAATTGATCAGGATTTTGAGCAGATTGTGCGCGAATACCCTGAGCGCTGGCTGCAGATTTACCATGCGCGGCTGGGGTCGGACTAGCTTGATCTCGTGATCTCCTGCAGGTCTAGCCAGTCATATAGAACCTTATAATATGTAATTTATAAATTACTTTAATGGAGTAAATTTATAAATTTGTGATATATAATACTCATTATGAGTATGCATAAAAAAGCCACAATAGAATCAAAACATGAACATCTGGCTCCCTTGATCCAGGACTTCGTTCGTGCGCGCAAGGCACAGCATTTGACCCAACATCAACTAGCCGAAATGTCTGGCGTTTCGCGCCGCACAATCGTGCTGATCGAAGCAGGTGGAGACTGCACGCTTTCCACCCTGAGCCGCGTCGCTTCCGCCCTTGGCTTACAAATAAATGCGCAGACACGATATGTACCCACGCTTGATGACGTTACACGCGAAAACGAAGCACTCTTTTCTAGCATGCGTGCATCCAAGAATATATAGATCAGAGGTCGCGGATGCTTGATGTGTATGTTGCCAAACAGCTAGTAGGCGTGCTCGATCAGCCTGATGCGTATACGTTTGTTTTTAACTACCTCCCTGATGCTCCGAGTGCGCTGCCCGTATCACTTCTCATGCCAAAACGTACCGAGAGCTGGGTCAGCAGAGCGTTGCACCCTGTTTTCCAAATATCGTTACCCGAAGGTGCATTGCGCGAATTAATTATCAGAAAATTTGGCAAACATGTTGAGCACTTCGGAGATCTCGAGCTGCTCGCGGTGGTTGGTGAGAACATGATCGGTCGCATTCAGGTCACGCCACACGGCCAGCCGCTTGCGGGACTCACTCCGCATGAATCCTTATCCAAGTTGATTCAGGAGGACACAACCAACCTGGTGAAACATTATCTTGGAGACCGCCTGCATGAGTCTGGTGTTTCAGGTGGTTTGATCAAATTTTTAGCCAAAAGCCCAACTCAATATCACGACGGTCGTACCACCCTCGCACTAGAGGACTGGATTATCAAGCTCAATGATGATGATCACCCACACATCGTATTAATCGAATACTTTGGGATGATGGCCGCACGAGCTGCCGGATTGAACGTGCCAGAAGTCCATCTTTCTAAAGATCGCAAGCACCTGCTTGTTAAACGCTTTGATTTAACATCAGAGGGCTCCCGCCTGGGCTTTGAGGACATGTGCGCGCTGCTTGGCCTGTCTGCCCGAGATAAATTCGCAGGGTCCGTTGAGCGCGTGATAAAGACGATAGGAACGTATTGTCAAGGTGGTGAAATTAAAAATTCACTAGACCAGTTTTTTGGACAATATCTATTGGCATCAACCATACGAAATGGTGATGCGCATTTGAAAAATTTCGGCCTAATTTATGATGATTTAAATAGTACAAAGCTTGCCCCGACCTACGACATGCTCAGCATGTCCGTGTATGCGCCGACCTTGCCCAACTCCGACGATGCGGATGATGGATTGGCTTTGAACTTTGGAGGCTCAAAGCGCTGGTTAACGGCAAAGACCATCAAAGAGCTCGCAAACCAATGTTTGATTAGCACAAAAAGTTTGAATGCGTGGGAGACTCGCATTGCAGGCGCACTCGTTGAGACATCTAAAAAAGTGATTGAATTTCTCGACGAGCACCCTGGGGACGATGTTGCACCGATGGCAAAACGCATGCTTACGCTATGGGCGATTGGGTTAGAGCCTTTTGATGGTGAAGCTGCCCAACGTATTAAAGATTTGACTTCTTAAGTTGAGTAATTCATCACCTCATTTAGGCCGCCAAATCCGCCAACCACGTCGCGGCATCCGTCACAAGCACACCCCGTCTCGATTGAGTTTGTCTCAACTGCCCCACTAACTGAACGGCAGTCGCCTCTGGAAACTCCTCTGCAAATCTTGCCAGTGCCGGATGCACGCGATCATCCGTCGCTTTACATTCAATTAGATGCGTTAATGCTCGATCTTCGCTGATCGCAAAGTCCACCTCGGCACCATCCTTGGTCCGGACATAATGCAACTCTAGCTCCCGCCCTGAGCGATCTTGCAAAAAATGCACATGCTTTTGCAGCATCGTCGCCATTGCATTTTCAAGACGAACCCCTGCATCCCCTCGCACCAAGCCCGTGTCATAAAAGTACACCTTCGGGGTTTTAAGTAAGCCTCTAGCAATATTTTTATGCCAAGGGCGTATCGTGAACACTATAAAAAGTGCCTGCAAAATTTCCAGATAAGTCGCCACGGTCATGGGCGAAATCGCGAGATCTCGTGCGATCGATGCGAGCGAAAGAGTTGAGCCAACACGATCACGTAAAAGCTCGACAAAAAGCCGCATGGCACCGACCTCTCGCAAGCGCGAAAACTCAAGCACATCATCGCGAATCAAGCCTGTTAAATATTGAGATCGCCAACGATTCGCGTCCTCTGTCGACTCAACCATGCACGGCTCAGGAAATCCACCGCGCTCGATCATATGGGAGAGTGCCACTGCAGGCTCTACACCCATCGTCGAGCACCACTCCTTGACCGAAAATGGATGCAAGCGATACGAATAAAAACGTCCTGCCAAAGACTCACCAGCATGTCGAAAAGTATCCATCCGCGCACTACCCGTCACCAGTAACGCCTGAGTCTCAGGTCTCCCGTCCACGACGCCCTTGAGCCAATTTTTCCAGAGATTCATTTTGTGAATCTCGTCCAGGATGAGTAGCCCGGCATCCTGTCGCCAGGCTTGATCGACCAACACGCTTCGGTCTTGAGCCACATCCCAATTTAAGTACTGTGCCCGCTCGAACTGTGGCATTAGTTGCTTGGAAAGTGTTGTCTTGCCGACCTGGCGTGGTCCAGTCACGATCACCATCTTGCGATGGAGATCTTTAAGGATGAGGTCATCGAGATAGCGTTTCATTCGACTATTTTATAGTAAATTATATTAAAGTCGCGACTATTTTATAATTGACCTTATAAAAGCTGCAACCAGCCCACTACCCCCGCACCTGATTCCGCGGCAGTGTCATCGAAATCAGCCCCGCCGCAATCAGCAACCCACCTGACATCCCAAACGCCACCCAGTGCGTCCCAAAGGTCTCATACCCCCAACCACCAAGCCAAGAACTAAACGTCGCACCAAACTGATGTCCAAGATAAGCCAACCCATACAACACGCCCACCAGCCTCACGCCATAGGTATCGGCCAAAATCGCGGAGGACATCGCGATACTACCTGCCCAGACCAACCCACCGACAAAAGAGGCTGCGAAAAGCTCGACGTGCGTACCCACCATCACCAACGCAAAGAAACCGAGCCCGCGAACAAAATAAATCACAGCCAAAATACTGCGGCGCTCAAGTTTGTCCGCCAGACGTCCCAAAATCAAGGTACCAAAAATCGCGACAATGCCAATAATGCTTACCCCCAGCGCACTCGTCGCCGAATCAAAACCATGGTCCATCAACATCGGCATGCCGTGAGTACCCAACAAATTCATACTGAAGCCGCAAACAAAAAGACCCAAACAGATTTTCCAAAACACGACCGTACGGACGGCTTGGGCAAAAGTCATCGCTGAGGCTGCAGCCGCTCTCTGTTTATTTTCAGTTGTAATCTGAGAGGGTAAGAGATCCGTGTTTTCTGGAGCCTCATCACGAATAATGAATAGCGCAGACGGGATGGTCAACAACGCAAACACGATCGCAAAGCCAAGCAACGTTGTTTGCCAGCTATAGGTCTCAATCGCCCAGGTCATCAAGGGGGTCATGATGGCGATACCGGCCATCGAGCCTGTCGACAGATAAAAGAGCGCCATGCCACGCTGACGCGTAAACCAGCGACTAATGACAGGCGTCAACGCCACGGGGCTGGTAAAGGCCAGACCCACTGACATCAGTACCCCGAACGACAGCATGAACGACCATGGCTCTCGCGCCACGATGGCCCATAGGACCGAGCCCATCACGATCGCAGTCCCGACTAACAATACAAAGCGCGTGCCGAAGCGCGCGACCAACATTCCCGCAACCGGCATGCCGATTCCGTAAAACAGCATACCAACGGCCACGATACTAGCGAGCAAGGTCCGGCTAAAACCTAGATCTTCGGCCATCGGAATAAAGAAGGGCCCGATCCCCAGTCTCATTCCCACCGTGAGTAAGGTCAAAAATGTCGCAGCAGCAACAATGTTCCAACCGAAATACCACTTACCTGACCTTGCCTGCACTTGAGTCAATCTCGTCCCCTCTAATTTTTATTAGGATGCCCGCAGCGCTCTAACTGTACATCTTCGATGGAGCGTTCTGCGTGGTCGGCAGCAGGTAAAGGCACATCCTTTCCCTTTAAACGCGCCCACAACCAGGGCAATGCAGTGACGATATCCGGTCTCTGGCCGACCGCGCGCGACAAAATCGCATCCGTCACCTCGCCCACCTGCCCCACATCGAAACGGAAAAAATAATACGGTTCCTGGCCCATACGCAGATCCATCACGGTCAGGCGCCCATCTTGCTGGCCGAGACTATAAAAGCCATGGCTAAATTTCGCGATCGCCGCAACACCAGCATTGTCTGAAGGATCGCGAAGCAAAGCGTCGCATCTCGGATAGCGTTGCCACGTAATATGCGCGTGTGCATCCAATAACGACCGAAAGCCTTCGTAGTAATAGTCAGGCGTCATCGCCACCATCCGCCACAAGACTGAATTAAAAGCAGTAGGGTTGACTAACAGTCTTTCAGCTTGAATACCGGTTTCTTTTAGGGAGGCTTGGGCAAGGTTTGTGATGTAAAGCTGTGCAAAGAAGCCCCACATCAGATACGAGGTACTCAGCGCGAGTCCCACTTGATTCCACTTCAAGCCATGCGATGATTTCAAAAATATCGCAGCGCCCAGACCCAACAAAAGCGGCAAGGTATAAAGCGGATCAATAATAAAAACACTACCCACACCATAGGGGTGATCCGTAAACGGCAGCAATAGCCGCGTGCCATACACGGTCATTAAATCCAGCAACGGATGCGTAAAGAGCGCCAGCCACAGTGCCAGGGTCCATCTTCGCCACAACGCCGTCTGCAACGCTTGAACTCGCATTTGCAGACGCGCCAACCCCCACCCCAACAAAGGCGCAAGCAAGGTCAGATACAACAGAGAATGACTCTCAGCCCGATGGTTCACCATATTCAAAATGGCATCACCATGGTTGATGACAACATCAAGGTCCGGCAGAGTGCCTGCGAGCCCGCCCCAAAGCGCGGCTTTCCATACTGCTGTGCGACGGCCCATCACAGTGACACTCAGGGCAGCCCCCAAGGCAAACTGACTTAACGAGTCCATTTAGACCGCCACATCAACAACACCAACAGCAACGCACAGGCCGAGCTAAAGACATATAACATGCTTGGCCCACCCGCTCGCATCATGGCGCCAGCGATCAACGGTCCGATCGCGGCCCCAGCACCGTAAGTGATCAGCACGACCGCGGCAAGACCCACGCGCTTCTCAGTACTCACGCGATCATTCGCCAGATTGGAGGCCAGGGTATAAAAGGTGAACTGAATTGCACCAAAAATAGCGGCAAAAATCAACATCACCCAATAGGGCCAACTCATCCAGCCCCACATTAATACAGCGATTACTGTAAAGATCACAGCATTATGACGAATCAACTTCGCACGCTCCGTGCGATCAGACAACCACCCCATCGGCCACTGCGCCAGGAGGCCCGCAATCACACTTGTTGCCGTATAAAGGGCGATCTGTGGCGTGTTCAAACCTTGGCCTACCGCGAAGACCGCGGCCAAACCGTAAAAAGAGGCAGAAATATTGCCAGCTAAAAATACCGTAAACATCGCCTGCGGCGCAGCTTTGAAAAAATAGGTGAAATCTATGGGTGCAGGCAACTGAGGGATGGGCAGTTTGCGTTGCGTCAATACAATCGGCAGCAAGCTTAACGCCTGACAAAAAGCGACAAAAATCAACGGCCGCAAATCGAGCGTCGGATACAGCGTGATCGCCAGTTGCCCAAGCGCCGTTCCGGAATTAGACATCACCATATAAACTGACATCACACGCCCACGGTGACTATTTTCTGTTTGCTCGTTAAGCCAGCTTTCAACCACGATGTACTGGATCGACATCGCCACGCCGACAATCAGGCGCAGCACGATCCAGACAGGCAGAGATTCGAACAAACTTTGAGACAGCACAGCACAAATCGATACGATAGCAGCCGTCGCACAAGCACGCACGTGACCGACGCGGATAATCAACCGATGTCCAATCCTTGCACCAAACATCAGACCCAGGTAATAGGCTGAAATCAGTGTCCCGATCCAAAAGGCGCTCACAGACTCTGCAGACAATTTCAACGCGATATACGTGTTGAATAGTCCCGTACTCACCAGCATTAATAACGTGGCAAGGTACAGCGAGGGAAAAGAGCAGAGAGTTGAGATCATCTGAATATAAAAACATCCCGCCTACGCAGGACACGGATCCTAAGTAGACGGGATGAAAGTACAGCGTGAGTATGACAATAAAGCCGCCACACTCAGCCTAAAAGAAAACCAGCAAAAATATCTGCAGGGTTAGATCGCCTTGAGCATCGAAGCTGCATCGCTGACTTCGTACTTGCCAGGACCTTCGACGTGCAAAACCTTGACTACGCCGTCGTCGATGTAAGCAGCATAACGTTGCGAGCGAGTGCCCATGCCACGTGCAATCAGATCCAGTTCCAGACCGAGTGCCTTGGTCCACTCAGCAGAGCCGTCACCCATCATGCGGACCTTACCAGCAGCTTGTTGCTCACGCCCCCAAGCGCCCATCACGAACGCGTCATTGACTGCGACGCACCAAACTTCGTCCACGCCTTTGGCTTTGATAGCATCAAAATGCTCAACATAGCTAGGAACGTGTTTGGCGGAACATGTAGGTGTAAATGCACCAGGCAAGGCAAACATCAAAATCTTTTTGCCTTTGACCAGGTCAGCGACCTGGAAAGAATTGGGGCCAATGGTGCAGCCTGCTGTTTCAGTTTCGATAAATTCTGTGAGTGTGGCATCGGGTACTCGATCGCCGACTTTAATAGTCATTTCCGCTCTCCTGAGGCTTCACGGGCAACGACGGCTGCCGCACTTGAACCTTGCTTAAACTTTATCATAAACCAGTTTAAATAAGCTTTACTTGGTTGATTTGGGTTCGTCTTTCGCGCGATACACCAGCACCGAGGTATGGGTCAGCGCGAGAACCTTGGTCGTCACACTACCGAGCAGCAGACGCGTCAAACCGCTGCGACCATGGCTTCCAATAAAAATCATATCGCAATGATAATCCGTCGCAGCCTGAACGATTCCGTCGGCGATATTGAAGTTTGACACGGCATGTGCTGTCGCTTTGACTCCAGCAGTCTCAGCACGATCTACGACACCTTTGAGGTATTTTTTAGCCTGATCTGCGTTGGCTTTGTCATAATCCTCATCGGTAATCGCATAGGCGGCCGACATACCATCAAAACCCATGGTCGCAGCAAAGGGCTGCGACACGTGAAGCGCAACCACTTCAGCCCCCGTCGAACGAGCAAAAGTGATACCCGCATTCGCAGATTGGGCTGACAGGGCAGATCCGTCTGTCGGAATCAATATTTTATTGAACATCATGGTATTTACTCCAAAAGAGAACGACATGACGACATACTAGACCTTAATCCGCGAAAGCCCAAGAGACTTTGGGCAGACCGTTGATCCAGATCAAGAATTTCCAGTCGCAGCACGGTACAACACCGAAGAGCGCGTACCAGAGCGACAATACGCCAAAATTGGCTTAGGCATCGTAGCCAAAAGCTCAGTAAACCGTTCAACATCCTGTGCCGTCATCCCACCACTCACCACAGGCTGATATTCAACAGCCAGTCCGGCGGCCTGGGCAGCAACAATCACCTCGGCCGCTGTTGGCTGATTGGGTCCCGATTCGTAATCGGGACGGTTGATAATGACGCTTTTAAAACCTGCGGCAGCTACAGCCTCCATATCGCTCGGTTGCAATTGAGGTGCAACGGCAAAGTCAGCATTCAAGGCGCTAATTGGCGTGGACAAGAACATCTCCTAAATTTTCAAACAAGCTTGAACCAAGCTTAGTATACGCAGCGAAAACCAATATAAACCACGTACACATCCTCGGGTTTGTATTGCATGCCCTCCACACGCATCTGTGAGGGGCCATACCACCAGGAGCCGCCTGCGGTTAAATGGGTCTTACCCTGTGCGTCTAATAACCACTCCCAGGCATTCGCCCCCATATCGAATAGTCCATTGACGCCTGCTCGGGTGCGACCGACCGGTGCGTGGGTCTCCCAACCATCTGCACCACCTTTCACATTCGCGCCCTCACCAGTGTCTCCAGTGGGATACTCATAGGTTTTGCCACGCACAAAAGGTGCGGGCGGATTTTGACGCTGCTCTGTATACGCCGCACGCTGCCACTGGGCTTTGGTAGGTAAGTCACCTCCGGCATCTTGACAAAAGGCGCGTGCCTCAGACCACTTCACCTGGACAGCGGGTTCGTCAGGTTGGGCAGGCGTGCCAAAAGGTGTGCGCCAGTTCCAGCCTTTGCGCTTTTGCCAACCCATAACATATTCAAACCCGCCTCCGCTGCGCTCGGCCTCCGTCACGATATTTTTACGCTTTGCATACTCGGCAAACCGACCAATACTGACCTCCGTCAGATCAATCTTGAAGTCTCCCAGGTCAACTCTGGCGCTCTGCGCGGCGGGCTGAGCCAGTGCACACGAGGAGGCCGCTAAGGCGACCATCAGGACAAACCCGTTCAGTTTTGCGTGAAGGGCGTTAAAACGAGTCGTCATGTTCTGAGGCATATTTCGGGTCATCTTTGGGATCTCTTGGTGCAAGGACAAATTTGAGCGATACTCAACTGTAAATCAATACAACCCAGTAATACATAACATTCCTATACGCCGGAGATAAAAAATGATTTTGGTTGGCCGCTACGTTTCCCCCTTTGTACGCCGTGTGGGCGTCGTTCTACAAACACTTGGCATCGCTTATGAGCACAAAAGCTTGTCGACCGCCAAAGACGTCGAGGCCATCAAGGCGTTTAACCCGATTGCCAAGGTACCCGTCCTGGTTCTCGACAACGGCGAACACTTGGTCGAAAGCTCCGCCATCATCGATACCCTGCTTGAAATGAGCCCCGGCCAGAAACTGCTGCCCGTCAGCGGTGCGGATCGTCGTCATATCCTCCAGCATTGCGCCGTGATGACCAGCGGTCTCGACAAAGCGATTCAGATTTTGTACGAACCCCTCAAGCGTCCTGCTGAAAAAGTGCATCAACCTTTCATTGATGGCCTGAGTGCACAAGTCCACGCCAGCTTGGTGGTGCTCGAAGCACTCGCAGCCAAAAACACCTTTCCGGGTGGCGACAAAGCACGCCTAGATTGTCTGACCGTCTCGGTCGGTTGGTTCTTTCTTAACAAGATGATCCCCAAGGTTGCCGTGGCAGCCGACTTCCCTCACCTCGTGGCCTTGACTGCCCGTTGCGAAACATTACCCGCGTTCAAAGCCTGCCAGCTCGAGGCCTAAGCACGTGCAGCACGCCACGCTAGCCATGAAACAAAAAGTTTTTCATGGCTGGTGGATGGTCGCAGGCTGCATGGCAGTTGCGACCGTCGCGTGGTCCTTTGCGCTTTATGGACCCAGCGTGTATCTGCACACCATTAGTGAGATGCACGACTGGTCGATTGGTTTGGTGTCTTCTGCTCTGACACTTGCCTTTCTGGTCAACGCCTCCGTTTTAAGCTTCGTCGGCAGCGCCATCTCCAAATACGGTCCTCAGCGCGTCATGGCACTGGGCGCTGCCGTCATGGCGAGCGGCTTTATCGCCATGGGCAGCATCTCTCAGGTCTGGCATGTCTATGCGTGTTTTGCTTTGATGGGCTTGGGCTGGTCATGCCTCTCCACCACGGCGATCACCTCTTCTCTAGCACCCTGGTTTGATCGTTACCAAGGTCGCGCGGTATCCACCGCGATGCTGGGTGCGAGTATCGGCGGGATGGTGGGTGTCCCTTTCTTGCTCATTCTGATTGGCTGGCTAGGCTTTTCCAGTGCCATGCTCGTGGTCGCGCTGATTGTCCTTGCGACCGTCTGGCCTATTAGCGCGTTCATTTTGAGACGACGTCCTCAAGATCTGGGACTGCTCCCCGATGGACTCGCCTCAAAAGACGATGCACACGCCACACCCACACGCACATGGACGCGCTCAGCAGCACTTAGCACCGCCATGTTGCGAACCGTGATGCTCGCCTTTGGTCTTGCACTGATGGTGCAAATCGGCTTTCTGACACATCAAGTATCACTCCTACTCCCCGCAATAGGCGCCTCCGCCACAGCGCTATGTGTCACCTTCGCCGCCGTGTTGGCCTTTTGCGGTCGTATTTTGCTGGCACGATTTTCCGATCGTCTGGATGTCCGCTTGATTGCCTGCGGCGTGCTGCTCAATGCCGCACTCAGCTTGGGCCTGGGGGCCCTGTTTCATGACTCCACTTTGGCGCTCATCATCGCCGTATTGGGTTTTGGACTGTCTGCCGGCAACATCACAACGCTACCTCCTCTGATCGTACGCCGAGAGTTTGGCGCAGCCTCCTTTGGCATCATCTTTGGCATTGCCGCCATGCTGATGCAGCTGATGTCCTCGCTCGGCCCTGCATTTTTTGGCGTGCTCTACGACCTCAGTGGTGGCTATCAACTCCCACTAGGCTTGGCCGCTGGCCTAAACTTTTTTGCGGCCGCAGTCGTTATGCGCGGCCGTCATACATCCACCAAGGAGATCTCATGAGCTGGGCTACCACCAAAGACAATATTCGCCTGCACTACGAAGAAGCGGGCCAAGGCACACCCATCGTGTTTGTGCACGAATTCGCAGGCGACTGGCGAGCGTGGGAGCCGCAAATGCGGCATTTCTCACGTCGACATCGTTGCATCACCTATTCCGCACGCGGCTACACCCCCTCGGATGTGCCCAAGGACGTCAGCGCCTACTCTCAGGAACATGCAGTGCAAGACATCCTGGCGGTGATGGATGCCGCCAAGATTGAACGCGCGCACATCGTCGGTCTATCAATGGGTGGTTTTGCGACCTTGCATTTTGGACTCACCGCTCCCGAACGTGCCTTGTCCCTGACCGTTGCAGGAGCAGGCTACGCCGCTGAAAAATCGACCCAAGAACAGATGCGCGCCAAATCACGCGCCACCGCTGATCAGTTTGAAAAAGTTGGCGCCAAAGAGCTCTCCAAAACTTACGCACTCGGCGCGACCCGCGTACAGCTTCAAAATAAAAGTCCACGTGGCTGGCAAGAGTTTGCCACCCAACTCGGTGAGCACGACAGTTTAGGCGCGGCCAACACCATGCGCGGCGTTCAAGCTTCACGTCCGTCGATCTACGATTTTGAAGCACAACTCAAAAACATGCATGTCCCTACACTCGTGATTAACGGTGACGAAGACGACCAATGCATCGCACCTGGTATCTTTCTCAAAAAGACGATCCCGGCCTGCGGTCTACTCATGTTGCCCAAGACGGGTCACACCATCAATCTCGAAGAGCCTAACTGGTTTAATTTGTTTTTAGCGGACTTTATCGCAACGGTTGAGGCAGGTCGCTGGGCCGTCCGCGACCCGCGCTCGATATCCCACGCGTGAGTGAAAAAATGAAGAGATACCCATGAGCATTCACCCTTCCATCGAGCAGCGCCTCACGGATCTGGAGATTAAAACCGGACTCGCCGACGATATGCTCGATCAACTCAATCAAACCATTTTTCGCCAGCAGCAAATGATTGATGCGTTGGCGCGGGAGGTCAACACCTTGCGTCAACAGCTACCCCAAGATCGCAACTCGGGTTTACAAAACCTGCGTGAAGAGTTGCCACCGCATTATTAATTACTTGGCCATAATGCGTTTAAACAAGTCGCTTTCTACCCAGCCGCGCAGCCATTGCCGAGTTGCTGGGTAAGGACTTGTCTCAAACCAGGCCGCATCGACCGCAGCAAATTGTCGGACAAACGGAAACAACGCAACATCACTCAACGCCGCGGTATCTCCACCTAAAAAAGCCTGCTGAGATAAATATTTCTCCATCAGATCAAGCTGACACGTCAAGGCTTGCTCACGATAATAGGCTGACGCAAACTCTGGATAACGCTCAGCATACTTATAACGATCGAGCCAGTGTTTAAACGTCGTGTCATTACATGCAATTAGAGACTCTTGCTGCGCATACTCTTCTGAGCCCACCGCCCGACGCGACCAATCCAAGGGATCGTTTTGAGCAAGCGCCCAGCGCATGATGTCCAAGCTCTGCTCGATCACACGCCCATCTTCACAATGCAACACGGGCACCGTTCCCTTCGGTGAAATCGCCAGCATCTCGGGCGGTTTGTCGCGCAAACTAATTTCACGTATCTCGACGGAAATCTCGGCACAGCGTAGCGCCATCCGCGCGCGCATGGCGTAGGGACAGCGTCGATAGGAATACAAAATCGCTGACAAGATCCCAGTCCTCACTCAAGCGTCATAGACAAACGATACGCCTTGGTTGCCGTACCAAAAAACAAAGCATGCTTTTCTGCAGCCGTAAAAGGCATCGCAACACGTTTAAAGGCGTTCCACAACACGTGATACTCGACAGAATCACGATCAGGTGGAAAGTTACTCTCAAACATACACCGCTCAGGACCAAAGGTTTCAATACAAAAATTGAAATAAGGACCCCAGGCCTCTGCCAGCAACTGAGAGCTAGGTGGACGCTCAAGCTGGTCTATTCCAAAACCAAGATAAGGCATGCCTAAACCACCGAGCTTGACGTATACATTGGGACAGCGTGCCAACGCACGCATCGAGGCTTGCCAATGCGCCGTGGCTTCGGCTTCCTGAGCCCGATACGTCCGAGTTTTGGCAATCAAACCGCCGATGTGGTTGAGAATGATCGTCGTATCAGGAAAGGCACTCGCCAGATCCGCTAACTCCAAGAGTTGCGGGTGATACACCATTGCATCAAAACTCAACTCTCTAGTTTTTAGTTGCTTAAAACCCGCGCGAAATTGCGGATGACTCAACAAACCTGTTGGAATCACATACCGACTATTGTTGAGCGCCTCGTCTGCATCCCATTTTGTGATCAAACGAATCCCGCGATACCGCTTGGGTGCCGTTGCCAACTGGGCATCAAGGAGTGCAGCGATCTGCGCCCCAAAGGTCAAATCTGCGCCACCTACAATCCCGGATGCAACCAGCGTGTTGCCATACGCTTGACTATCTGCGACTGCCGCCATGCCGTTGGCAAACTCCACCTCACCGAGATGCTTCATCATCTCCGGCACACTTTTACCGTAATAAGACCCGCCCTCGATGTACACCGTGCCACGAATATTGTGGCCAGACTGCGCATCCGCAAAAAACTCGCGGATCAAATACGTCTGGCCTGGCTTGTCCCACAGATGATGATGCGAATCAATAATCGGACGCTCAGGCTCGATGATCTCTTCGCGCAGCATACCCCGCCAGGCCGCATTGTCTTTAAGGACATGCGCGGCAGCTGGCGATCCGTCTGGATTTTTATGTTGTCTAACCTGCAATACTGAGGGCATGGCTGCGTTCCAATTTAAAAAGTGACTAACGTTACTTTAAGCGCGTTGCCTCAAGCGCGCGACACCAGAAAAGGCGGCACCGATACGAACTCTTCATCCCCCGAAGTATTGTCTCGCCACATAAAAATATTAAACTTTCCAGGCGCATCAAAAACAGTCAACCCATGATGCCAAACATTTGGCTTGTAAGTAATACCCTGCGCGTCATTCGCTAGAAAAGCTTGCACACGTTCCATGTCTGGTTTGCCCTCAGCATCATGCGGCGCAACCACAATCATCCAGACCGCAACCTCTGCGGGCATAAAGCTCTGAGAGGAAAACTCATGACGCTCCAGGGCATTAATCTGAAAAGGCAAGGCCGGACTCGGCTCTTTATACGTCGTTGAAATAGACGCTGCAGCATGCGGGCGCAGATTACCAAGCGCCTCTTGGAAATACACACGACTCGGCGTTTTGGGCATATCCAACACCTCGCCAAATGGTGCAAAATCTTTTGCATTTAATGGTGTGGCAATGATGGTTTTCAATTCGAAACTCCTTTGAAAAAATGCATCAACTCCGCTGAGGGCGCATAAATCGGCATGTACCCACGCATGTACACCTGCGTGTTGCGTGTGTAAGCGGCCCAAGGAATCGCTGCGCCTTCGCCTGATAAGGTCCCACAGATCCGAGCGCGCAATATGCCCGCGGGGTTTTCCATATCAACAACGATTTCTCGTTCTTCATTTGAAAACGCTTCCAAATGCTGCGCAACATCATGGGCCACTGTACCAGGCAGCAAACACGCCGTCGCCAGGCAACAACCTCCCGTGACTGCGAGAGAGTGATGCGCCGACTGAGGGGTGAAATATCTGACAGTAATGTGCCCTCCGCGCTTAGGCGGTGACACCATACAGATTTTTGGAACCGTTTCGCTATTTTCCAACTCGGTACGCGTCATTAACTCGCCGTTGCGTTTCTTCAACCCCATTTTGAGGCCAGCCTCGACCCATATGTCACGTAAGCGCGCTTTCAGTAAAGGGTTTTGATTCAACGCCTCTGGCGATTCATCTCCAACCTGCCCTAGCTCTGCGGCATTCACAATCACCATCGGCACAGCGACATCCAAACAGCTCACCGTCACGCCCGCAAAGACATCCTTGCGATTGTCAGTAGGAAAAAGCTTGCCCGTCTTGGCGCCAATCGGCTGACGCAAACTGAGCTCTACACCAGGAAATTCTCCCATCACGCCAGGAATCTCCGTGTCCGCAGGCACCATCATATTGCCCTCAGGCGTACTCAGGCGCGCATCAGTAATGACTTTGGTGTTGGTATTAAAAATCCGTAGTTGTGTCTGAGGTTTTTGCGCCTGAATCAAGCCGGTCTCTAATGCGTAAATCGGCAGAGCCGAAGACATATTGCCGCAATTCACGCTCCAGTCGATGGCTGATTTATCTGCGGCGAGCTGCGCCAGAGTGCTGCTGAGATCCGCTTCAGGACCGTCGTAAGCACTTAATATAAATACTTTATTACTTGTCGCAGGACCTCGGCCCAAGCCGTTAATTTGCTTGTTACCTTTGGTTTCACCCGCTACCGGAACACCCATCACGCGTCGGATCAATTCTTCTTTTATATCTAACGACTGCGGTAAGTGTGGCTCCCAAAGGACAACACCGGTAGAGGTACCACCACGCATGTAATAAAGGGGGAAATGGGCGACACCATGAATCAGTCTCGGTGAGAAACTTTCAAAACCGGGTGGCTTGGGCGCGTGCGCGAAGGCATTGGACGCTTGGTTATTCGACATTTTCAGCTCTATATATGGGCGAATTTGGAAGAAAACTTTTGCCCATCATAGCTGCTGGTCGAGGCCAGCGCTATTGCGCCAGCCCAGAAATACACATTACTTGAGAATCATGACCTTGATTTCTTCCATCGTCACAAAACCATCGTTATTTGTGTCGATTTTCTTGAAATTGGAAGCGATCCGCGGCATACCTGCTTTGGCTTCCTCGAGAGTGAGCTTGCCATCAGCATTCTTGTCAGCAGCGGTAAATTTTTCCTGAGCTTCTTGAATCTGATTTTGCTGGCTAGCAGTGGGGGTTTGTGCATTGGCGGCCGTGGCAAACGCTAAAGCAGCGACAGCAACAATACTTGAAATCAATTGACGGTTAATCATGAGATAAATCCTAGAGAGATAATCAGCAAAAGCGCAGAGTCGCATAGACTTTAGCACCAAGCCACTCCTTTGACCGCTAGATATACTCACAAATACTGACAGCTCATCAAATCTACATTGATTACCCGATCTCTTTGGACAGCCAAGGCAACACCACCCCAGCTAGCTGCTCAGGCTCCTCCATCGGCATCATGTGACCACAGTGTTTCAGCACCACTAGAGGGGCGTTTGCGGCCTGTGCCATTTCCTCGGCCTCTTGCATGGATCGCAACCGATCCTGATCCGCAGTCACCACAAGCACGGGGCACTGAATCGTGTGCATGTCCTCAAGATCTGACTTTCTCTGCAGCGCAGACAGTCTGGCGAAAATCTCGGCACCCAGGCGCTCGCCCATGTCTTTGAGTCGTGCAATCAGGACCTCGTCATCTTCACGATCCACATGCACAGCGCGTTTGAGCGCACTGCGACTCATGCCACGAAACATCTTGGCGGCCGGCCCATCCGACACGGGCGGCGCGGTCGGGCGCGTCGATGTCCCTATCAAAACCAAGGCCGCCACCCGCTCAGGTGCCTGGTACACCATATGACGCGCGATGTAGCCCCCCAATGAGAAACCAATCAAAATGAAACGCTCCGGACAACGCCGCAAATTACTCGCGGCCAATTCCTGCAATGTTGTCCCTTCGCTAAAGTCAGCATAGATGACGTTGTAATCCTTTAAAAAAGGAACAAAATCACTCCACATGTCGTAGTCGGTCATAAACCCGGGTGCCAACATAATGGTGGGTTTAGTCGTTGTGTTCGCGTTCATGCCTCGTCCAATACCTTTCGAATCGTTTCAATCATCAGCGACATATCCGCATTGGGATTGGCTGCAGTGTTACGCAACCATTTGTCTTGCCCAATCGTGACTGTCGATGTCATACCGACCGGCAAACTTTTTACCAGACGCTCAAAGACCAACCGACTGCGTGCACGCCACACCACGATCCCTGTCGTTGGCAAAGCAAACAGCTCCAGCCGCGCCTCGTTACCAATATATTCAGCTAACTGGTCTGCCAAGCCCATGCACCGCTCGATGCGAAGCGCTACGCCCGCGCGGCCCCAACTCATTAACATCGCCAGTAGCGGAATCGCCGTCGCACCATGCGAACCCAACAGACCCACGTTTGGCTCTGTCAAGTACGCGCCACCAAAACTGATGGCCTCAGTCGCCTTGATCGAATCACGAAAAAAAACAAGCGCGGACTCTTTAGGCTGAAACAACCACTTGTGCGAAGACACCGCAACCGAATCTGCCCGCTCAATGCCGGCCAAGCGATCCGCATAACAGGTCATGCGCAGCGGCCCGCCCCACGCGGCATCCACATGCGTCCACGCCGCCTGACCAATCAGTGACAGTGGGTCCAGTGCGCCAACACTCGTGGTCCCAGAGGTCAAGACCAAAGCGGTACGCGTCATGTCCTTGGGCAACGCCTCCACACACAACACACCACGCGTATCCGTGGGAATCATCGTGAAACGCAAGCCCAGAATATGCGCAGACTTTTTAATGGATAAGTGTGCCGAGTCTGAAGCCACCACCTCAGTCACGCCCGCGCATTCGCGCGCGGCCCAAAGTGCCGTGAGATTCGCCGCAGACGAACCTGGCGTCATATGACCGCCTGTCATACCGAAATACGGACTCAACCATTCAACCACTTTTTCTTCAAGCTCACGCGCAATTGGAGCCGTAGCAGGATGCAACAAGTTTTGATTGAGAGAGGCGTTCCATAGCGTGGTGGCCCACGTGATCCAAGGTGTCGGTGGGTCCTTGTGCGCAAACGCGACTGGCGAGCCCAAGTGCGCAGCTTGACCGAGCACGACAGGGGCAAGCTGATCCAAGGTCGCAAGCGACCCCACGCCGGTCTCGGGTAAAGTTGCACCAAGTGACACAGCATCGCCTGAGACAAAGACCTGTCCCATCAACGCGACCGCATGCTCTAGCGCCTGGGCGTCCAGCAAAAATTCCTGATCAAGCTCACGTGACACGTGTCATCCGCCTCGAAAGTCCATAGGTTTAACCACATTCAATTTTAATATTATCGCCGAGTACGGTCAGAGATCGCGCAGCCCTATTCCTTAGCGTCACTTCTCTGACCTCTGTTATTCTTTCTGTATGGAAATACTTCAAATCAACCTTGAAAAAGGCTGGCGTGGCGGCGAGCGACAAACGCTCTTAACTGCTTGCGCGCAACGCAATCTCGGTCACAACGTCGAGCTCATTTGCCGCGCAGGTGCCGAGCTTTCTCTCAAGGCCCGCGAGGCCGGCTTCACCGTTCATCACGCCCGCAATGCCGTCTCGCTTGCCGGTTGGCTTGCATTAAATGGTGCGCGCTTTGATATTTTGCATGCGCAGACAGCGGGCAGCGTGACAGGGGTCGTTTTAAGCAAACCGTTCCATCGACGACCCATTGTCTTTTCCAGACGCACCGACTTTCCTGTCAAGACAGGTAAGTTTTTGACCCGTCTCAAATGGCAATGCGTGGACCAACTCGTGGCAATCAGTCAGGCTGCCGCCTCCGAGCCACGCAGATTGGGCATCACGCCCCTCATCATTCCGAGTGCCACACTCGCCATCACCCCTGACATCGACAGAATCAATAGTCTGCTGTCCACACACGCTCTCGCAGACAAACGACTCATCGGTACCAGTGCTGTTCTCAAGCCTGAAAAAGATCCTCTCACCCTCATCCAAGCCGCTGCTCGGGTCTGTCAAGCCCATCCAGATGTTGTTTTTATTCATTGGGGGGCCGACGGCCCATCTTCTGACGCTGCGCGCGCCTGCATCGTCGAACTGGGACTTGAGAAAAAATATCTGCTTTTAGGCTTTCAAAAAAATCCCGAAGCGCTATACCCCGCTCTTAGCGCCTTCGTCCTGTGCTCGATCTCTGAAGCACTGGGGAGTAGCATTCTGGATGCCATGTCCTTGAGTGTTCCCGTGGTTGGAACGAATACGGGCGGAATCAAAGAAGTCTTGGCTGAGGGGCGGGGCTTGCTCGCACCCGTTGGTGACGCAGCGGCGATTGCTGAGCACATCGAATGGTTACTTGGTCATCCAGATTCTGCCCAAGAAATGGCGGCTCGTGCCAAGCAGTATGTCAAGAGCGAACATGATGTGCACGAGATGGCTCAAAAATATCTGACGCTGTACGCTAAATTAAGTCGTTAATGCTTGTTGGATAAATTGCTCAAGCGACTGTGCCGGCAATGCACCACTGACACGATTGACTTCCTTTCCGCTCTTATAGGTCGCAAGTGTCGGGATCGAACGAATATTGAGGCGTTGCGATAACGCTTGATTTTCTTCGGTATTGATTTTGACGTGTAACACCTGATTGGCGTGTTTGGTTGCACTGGCCTTAAAGGTCGGTGCAAACATTTGACAAGGGCCACACCACACTGCCCAAAATTCTGCCACGATAGGTAAAGACGACCCTGTTAACAATTCGTTAAAAGTCTGCTCATTCACGTCTACAGGAGCCGACAGTAAATCTTCTTTACATGCGCCACAAATCGGAGCACTAGATAAACGCTCAACAGGCAGTTGATTGGTTTTCTGACAGTGGGGGCAGGTCATTCTCATAAGTTTCTCCAACAGCATAAAGTCATCTAAAGCCTCTGACATCTCCGTCACGTCATGCAAATGATAATCACATATGCGTGAAAAACGCTAGGTACTACTACCTTGTATCCAGGTACTCAACTGATAAAAAATCCGACCCATCCACTCGCGCACCATGACATCCGTCAACCGCAGTGCGCGCGGATCAGGCAGGAAATCCATTGGGGTAAGTGCATGAGCACGCACTTTAAAATCCACCGGAAATGCGCTGACCTCAAAGCCCTGACGTTCAAACTGTTGCTTGGCGCGAGGCATGTGATACGCCGAAGTCACTAGCAATATCTTTGTTCCACTGAACATCGCTCTCACCACAATGGCTTCTTGCTCTGTGTTTTGCGCGTCACCAGTCACACTAATACTTGACTCAGGAATCCCGATTCGTTGCGCATGCGCTTTAAGAACAGCCCCTTCACTTTGCGACGTTTTTTCCCAAGGCAACAAGCCCCCAGTAAAAATCAAACGTGGCGCTTTGCCAGCTTGATACAGGTCCACACCCGCAAAAAACCGATCGGCATCATTCCATTCGACGACCGGCCCCGCAGCACCCTGCACGTGCGTCATCATCCCGCTGAGCACCACAATCGCATCCGCGTGAGGCGCATACTTGGCCTCAATTTTCAGACCTTGGCCTTCAAGTTTTGCAAACAAAAATTCCGCTACGATAAAGGTGCTTGAGGCATAGAGCAATACTAAGGCTGCAACGCAATAACGCTTTTTATTTTTTACAATCCCGAACACCACCAACATCATCGTGACGATGAGCGGGGAAAAAATAAAGGGTAGGATTTTGTGGAGATAAATCATTTGTTCAATTGTTGTTGAGGGACATGCTCATACTTAAAAACTAGTTACGCCAAGATCCTAGCTGACCTAACTTTGGATCAAACTGAGAGCCACGCGGCAGGACATGCATCCTGATACCCGAAGCACCAACCGTATCATTATCCTCGTTCACAATATATGCTCTCCTGGCGTCGTAAATCTTGATATGGCCATTGCCTAAGACTTCCCATTTGCCATCCGAGCGAACAATCAACGCTGTTTCCTCATCAATGCCGACCCCTAGCAATTGAGGATTATCCAACACCGCACTGACCAACCGATTATCACGTGATCGCCGACTAAAGTGTTGATCGATAATCGCACCTGGTAACAGACCAAACCCTGGCGTGACCTCAGTGCTGCGCAACGCAACTGCGTTGGGATCCTCGTTAATACGGCCACTTGCTGTCCGACGCTCACCCGTGAGCATTGTTGCCGTCATGACGGCCGCTCCCGCTGACGTTCCGCCGATCACGGCGCCTTTTTCATATTGAAATTCAATTATTCTAAGTGCCCGTGTGTCGAGTAACGAAGCGGCCAATACATTTTGGTCACCGCCTAAAAACCAATAGCCGGTAAATCCAGTCAACACCCTTTCCATTTCTCTGGTTTGCGCTTGGTCCCGGTCCATATTGATAAGAATCGCCTCTGCACCTAACCATTTCAACTCGGCGAGAACTTCTTCAGCCTCTTCGTCATATTCGGTCGCAGCCATTGGAAAAATTGCGACACGCGCGCGTCCAGGTCCTCCAGCGAGTTCTACAAATCGTTTTTGAATCCCATAAGGTGTGTCGCCACCGCCGACAATAATGAGTGAACCACGCTTATGCTTCTCTATGGTGGCTTCGGCATACCCTTTAGATGTAATGAATACCCCCATTAAGAGTGCGATGCATATGAACAACGTTTGCACGTTCTTTACAAATGACACTTTTTTTCTCAAAGGTGGCGCCTCAATTCTTTGCGCATATGAAGCTTGAATTCCGTTGCAATTGGCGACAACCTCTTACTGGAAGGATGCACAATATGCCAATTAGAGAGAATCGGAAAGCCCAATATATCGACAACGGCGACACCGTGTTCTTTTTGCTGACCGTGCAAGGAATGACGAGAAACGATTCCAATTCCCAGCCCTCCTGCCACAGCTTCTTTAATCGCTTCGTTACTGCCTAGTTCCATTCTGATATCAGGTTTGAATTTATTTTTTTTAAAATACAGATCAACACCCATTCTCGTTCCAGAACCCTGCTCCCTGAGGATGAAGCGCTGATTCCCCAGACTTTTTAACTCAACGTGCTCTTGTTTAACCAACACAGAGCGCGCCGCAGCAATTACGACAAGCGGATTTGCCATAAAAATCTCATCACTCAAATCTAGATCATTAGGAGGCTGAGACATGATGTATAGGTCATCCAAATTGTCGCGCATCCGTTGCACCACACCATCGCGATTAAGGATTTCAAGCGACACATCAATGTCTGGATATTTTTTACAAAAAGATCCAATTAGACGAGGGATAAAGTATTTTGCGGTGCTCACTACCGCCACCTTAAGCTTACCTCGCGCAAGGCCTTTCACACTATCCGCACCCTGTTCAAAAGCCTCCCAGGTCTGGACGATCGTGCGTGCTGTCTGTGCGAGTTCACGACCCATGTCGGTGAGATGCACCTTTTTAGAAATCACCTCAAACAAAGGAATGCCGACAGATTGCGTGACCTCTTTGAGTTGCATCGAGGCAGTGGGCTGCGTCACATGCATCGTTCGTGCAGCCGTACTCACGCTACCCGTCTCTGCTAGTGCGAGAAAAAGCTTGAGTTGTCGAAAAGTGATATTCATAGATATTTATCTATACATTTAAACATTAGAATCGATTTTACAATGAATAGGATGTCGCTTTACCATTGCATGAAAGGACGCACATGCAAAATCTTATCGACCCAGCCATTCTGTTTTTCATCTTTGGCGTATTGGCTGGTTTTGTACGCTCCAATTTAGAAATCCCGCCCGCTATTTCTCGATTTTTGTCTCTATACCTGTTGATGGCACTTGGCCTCAAGGGCGGCTTTGCGCTTGCGCAGTCTGGACTCACTACCGAAGTGGCAACGAGTTTAGGTGCTGCGATCCTGTTGGCCATCCTTGTGCCTGCTATGGGCTACTGGATACTCAAACGCTTTATTTCAGGTTTTGATGCTGCGGCCATTGCTGCCACCTATGGCTCTGTCAGCGCAGTCACCTTTGTCACTGCCATTCAGTTTTTAGAAAATCAGGAAATCGCCTACGGCGGTCACATGGCTGCAGCGATGGCACTGATGGAGTCGCCCGCGATTATTTTGGCCGTCATCCTTGCCAACTCCTTACGTCAGCAAAAATCCATCCCGATTGGAAAAATTTTGCACGAATCTTTTACTGACGGCGCGCAACTCCTTTTGCTGGGTGCCATGGTGGTTGGGTTGTTGACGGGCGAGGCAGGTCAAACCGCCATGCAACCCTTCTCGGGCGATCTGTTTAAAGGCATGCTGGCGTTTTTCTTGCTCGACATGGGATTGATGACTGCGCGCAACCTGCCTCAGTTTAAAAGTATCTCACCCGCACTGATTCTCTATGCAGTGATCGGACCGCTCTTTCATGCCGCGATTGCGCTCGGTCTGGCGCTACTACTCAATCTTTCACCCGGCAACGCTACGCTGCTGATGGTGCTCGCAGCTAGTGCGTCCTATATTGCTGTGCCAGCCGTGCTGCGCTATGCCGTGCCTGAGGCCAACTCAAGCCTGTATTTTGGTTTGTCGCTCGGGCTGACTTTTCCGTTTAATTTAATTATCGGAATTCCGCTTTACGCAAAGGCTGCTGCATATTTTTTAGGCTGATATCTCACCCTGTTAAGATCACTTCTTTAACCACGTGCGGCTGCGCCAATCACTGGCCCAGATCTCCATGGAATCCCTTCTTGTATCAACAGGCGTTGTCGCACTCGCCGAAATTGGCGATAAAACACAGCTCTTAGCATTCATTCTCGCCGCGCGTTTCAAAAAACCCTTACCCATCATTCTTGGTATCTTGGTGGCGACCCTGATTAACCACGGCTTAGCTGGTGCCCTCGGTGCCTGGATCACTTCCGCCGTGACGCCAGAGATCTTGCGCTGGGTATTGGGCATTTCCTTTATCGGCATGGCGATCTGGACCATGATTCCCGACAAGATCGAAGAAGAGGAAACCAAGGTCGCCCAAAAATTTGGTGTCTTTGGTGCTACGCTCATCACCTTTTTTCTCGCCGAAATGGGCGACAAAACACAGATCGCAACGGTTGCCATGGCCGCCCATTACGCGGCCCCCCTCTTGGTGGTCATCGGCACAACGCTCGGCATGTTGATTGCGGACGTCCCCGCAGTCTTTCTCGGGGATAAATTAGCCAACAAGATCCCGATGAAACTGGTCCATTCCATTGCGGCGGCGATCTTTGCCATCCTCGGTATTGCGACATTGTTTGGTGCAGGCGCGGGATTTGGGTTTTAGAAAAACCATTTAAATCAAGTATCTAAATCACTTTTAACCTATTTTTTACAAATCTAAAGTTGAAACTTGGATTTGTAAAAGGCTCATCGTGATGCAGCACCTACGCGTCAGACTGGACTCAGAGTCTTAAAAAGTGGCAATCACTCGCAGGCACTGAGTCCCTCGACTTGACCATCCTGTATGGCGGAACAAACAACTTCGACCGCGATGGCATCAACGTATGGGGCTGGAAAGATGTCGCGAAAGCCTCACCGCTTCCAGGGATTTCTTAATCGCTCATCCTTTAAAAAATCCTCATCCGTTAGCGCATGCAAAAACGCGATCAGGTCTTGCACCTCTTGTTCGCTCACCTGAAACCCCACTAATAATTCACTGCGCTTCGGGTTAGGACCCGAAGGCTCTCCACCGGCACGACCCGCACGCGCGTAATGTGCGCGAATCACTGTCGCCAGGTCCGGCACAGAACCATCGTGCATGTAGGGCGCAGTTTTAGCAATGTTTCGCAGAGTCGGTGTGCGAAACTTGCCCATATCCGAAGCTGCGCCTGTGAACTCTTCAATCCCCGTCTGCCCATTAGGATAGGCGCCTTTTCTATCTACGTTGTAGAGACCCGTATTGTGAAAGCCAAGCTCCGGAAATGGCAGGCGTGCGTGCTTGATATTGTCAGTAAAGTTCAGACCGCCATGGCAGTGATAGCACTCCATTTTTTCACCAAAAAATAAAGCCTCACCACGCTTGGCCTGCGGACTCAAGGCGGCCTGATCACCGCCATAACGAAACCGGTCGTACGGGCTATCAAAAGACAGCAAGCGTCGTTGAAAGCTTGCAAGCGCCTTAGTCACCGTCGAAAGAGAATACAACTCAGCCTCTCCGCGCTGCGCCTCTTTGGGGAATGCCTCCCGAAATAAATCTTGATAGACAGGCTCCGTCTTTAGGCGCTCAAATAAAAGTGCTTCCTTGCCTGCCATGCCCATTTCAACCGGATGCTCTCCAAATAGCGGGATTAGCGCCTGCGCCTCCATCGAAGTCAACAGTGGATTGGACCACGTCAATACAGGCAGATATGCAACATTTGTCAGTGACATCGCATTGCGAATCGCCTGCTGTCCGCTCATTCCTTTTGCAAATCGACGACCATCCGTAAACGCCTTGTCTTGGTGATGACAGGTCGCACAGGACATGGTTTGATCTGCCGACAATCGTTGATCGTAAAAAAGATGACGCCCTAATTCGACTTTTTTATCCGTCATAGGATTGTCGTCAGGCACCACAGGCACAGGGACCCATTGTGGAATATCCCACTGATAGGTCTGTGCAGCGACATTAAAATTTACGGTACTTGCCATGATGCCCAAAAAGGACACCACGGCCAGGCGTAGTAAACGCAACTTCATCGGCTTACCGTTTCATGATGAACTGCTGAGGACCCGAGGGTGCCTTGCCATCGTAGGGCAGACCCATCGCATTCATGATCGGCGGACAATCCGCATCCTTTGGAAAGCTCATGCAGCCCGGCGAAGTCTTGGGTGCATTCACATCCACATTAGAGCGGGCCAATACTCGACCCATATCCACCACCACCTGATTTTTCTTTAAATCAAAGTCAGTCAGTGTCACGTCAATCCGGTTAGGATTCTGACAGGTGGATGGCGCTTGAGTCCGAGCTGGAGAAGCACACAACGTGCTCCCTAAGTGCACCGAAAAACCAGATGCACTGGCACTCCCATGCGCTGGTGACTCCGCCGTATGTAATGGACGACCTGAAGTCGACGCATCAAACTTAATGAACTTGTACCCTGCTTGCCACGTCCAGAACATGGCTGTCGAACTCAAAGGCGCAGGCGCAACCGTGGGGTCACCATGGTTACGCTCAAAAGGTACTCCCACAGTAAATTTGACACCGGTATATTGTCCTACAGGCGCGATGCCACGGACAACCGTATTCATGGGAGGCGAACCATTTCCGCATGGACCCTGACCGTTTTCAAAGTCCAACAAGGCAACACCCTCAAGCTGCCAAGTCTTATCTTGCGTCAACTCAACAGGCACAGCTTTTCCTTCTGCCGTCATCAAGTGCACTTGACTGACAAACATCCGGAAATCGGTAGGTGTCATCGTTGAACGTGTCGTACCAATATTTTTATAGGATTGACCACATTCGAACGACTGTCCGTTGACCTCTGCGACAAAACGTAACTCAACAGCCTGAGTGGCAGTCTGCTGCGAAGGGGCGGTCGAACATGCGACCAACAATGTTGTTCCAACTAAAACTAAATAGTGTTTCATCTGTATTCCTTAATGTTTGTGATCGTGCTGAGGCGCTTGCGTCCCTCTGGGTGTCTGTACCCAGACCATGACTTTCATTTCTCCTGCGTGACGAAACGTCAGCCAGATCGGAAAGCGATCGCCGCTTTTCAAAGGTGCTTTAAGATTGACCAATAACAAGTGATATCCACTTGCCGCATCATGCCGAAAAGAAGGGCCCTGACCGCTCGGCAAATTCACTTCCTTGACTCTCAGCTCCTCAGGAACTGCGCGCCCTGGCTCAGTGCGTTGAATATCAACACGCTCAGCGACATCGGCACGCGCGCCAATCAGTGCATCAGCATTTTTCCCGCCGTTTTCAAGGGAGCGAAAATACACAGCACTATTTTTCTCGCCGGATGGAGTGGGCGTCGCATAGGGATGATCGACTTTTAAACCGTCGGCTTTATAGGCGTGACCATGGACCACTCCCATCACAAAGGGCAGCGCCGCAACGCTTGCCAACAATGTCCGACGCACGAGTTGAACTCGGCTCATGACTTCTCCAAATATATAAATGCAGCTCCCCGCGCCTACAGGCGAGAGGCTCTCTGGATTTAGAACTTAGGAGAGGGCGGGTGGCGCTCGGGCGAGCTGAGGTGCCCAGGCAAACTGAGACTTAGGTGCTTGATAAAAAAGTGAGGGAAAAAACGCGAGGACTCGAACATTCAGAAAAGTCTGCGCTGCAGGGGGTGTAAAGGAGGTGAGCTGAAGATGACAATAAGGACAGTCCTCAGCATGCGCACTGTGCTCCCCTGAAGAATCTTGCGAAATCAACCCCGATTCCGAAAAACTGATCCGTTTGACACCCTCAGTCGTACAAATCTCAATCAATGCAGACTGCGACGCATCCATCACGATCACTTTGGAAATCGTGGGCGCAGAAACAGCCAACAACATCACCGCGAGGAGCGCTGTAGCGAGGCGTTTAAGTTGAGTGAGCGTAAACATACTTAATAAGTTTACTGCAATTGAAGACTAATGATTTTCCCTTGAAATGCTTGTCTGACACCCAAAAGTCAGAGTCATGCTGTATAAAAGCAATTCTTACAAAAATACCGGAGATTGACATGCGCATTATTTCGACCATGACCCGCGCTATTGTCGCAGGTGCTGCCCTTGTCGCATTCGCGCATGGCACTGCCTCAGCCCAAGCCGACTACCCAACGCGCCCCGTAAACGTGATCGTGCCCCAAGGTGCAGGTGGCGCCAACGACACCATTGCCCGCATTATTTCCGCAAAGCTCAGCGAGGTTCTCGGCCAGCAATTTGTTGTTGAGAACCGTACCGGTGCAGGTGGCAACATTGGTACTGCCGCCGCGGCAAAAGCTAAACCAGATGGTTACACACTGATGCTCACGACCAACGGCGCACAGGTGATCAACCCCTGGCTCTACAAAACCACAGGCTTTGATCCCATTAAAGACTTCACGCCCGTTGGCCTTGTGGCGAGCGCGGGTTATGTACTCGTCGCCAATGCCACCTTTCCAGCCAACAATGTCAATGAATTGATTAAGGAAATCAAAGCCAACCCAGGCAAATACAACTATGCCTCAGCAGGAAATGGCACGCTCAATCACCTGATCATGGAAATGTTCAAACAGCAGATTGGCCTCAACATACAACATGTACCCTACAAAACTGCTTCTGCTGCAGCAGCAGATGTGGCGGGCGGAATCGTGCCCGTCTCAGTACAAAGTGCGCCCTCCTCCCTGGGCTTAATTAAAGCCGGAAAAATCAAAGCCTTGGCTGTGACTAACGAAAAACGTATCGGTGCGCTGCCTGACGTCCCCTCTATTAGCGAAACGATTCCTGGCTTTGGCTCAACGCCCTGGTACGGCATTTTGGCGCCTGCGGGCACACCGGTTGCCATCGTCAACAAGCTCAACGCTGCCATCAAAACAGCCTTGGCTGACAAAGATGTCCAGGAGCGTTTACTCAAGCAAGGCTGCGAGGCGCTTGAGAGCACACCTCAACAGTTCGCCACACTCATCAAAGATGATTTGGCTAACTGGCAGAAAATCGTTAAGAGTTCGGGCGCAAGCGTAGATTAAACAACGCATTGATGCACTCGCGCACGTATTGCTCAGGCAATAAAATGAGGCTGCTTCCCAAAAGGATCGCAGCCTCATTTTTTAAACTATTTCAACAATACTAAAGTAAACGCTCAAATTTTCAAGCAGACATTTCCACATCCGACGAAACAATTTGCTCGCCGTATTTCAAAAAGTTTTCTCGATGTCTTCTGTAGAACAGCAGGCCTTCTTTTAAACTCGCAACCGTTGCACCCTGCTTCAGCATTTTGTCCCAGAGATTCCAATCCTCTTGCGGATGCCTGCCATGCTCAAATCTTCTCTGGTACCCCACACGTTGACCGAAATCCGTGCGGTACATCATGGAACCGTGGTGCTGCGCTTGGCGATCCCAATACAAATCTCCCAAATGTGGACGCGTCTCACCTGGCACGCGCGTCAAGATTTCTTCTTTTAGCTCACCCGTCACTACGATGTCATAGGTCACGATATCTGTTGTTGCGGTAGACAAAAGCTCGATCGAATCAGACCTAAGCCAATTATCCGCTCCAATAAAGAGAACGTATTCAGACTTGACTCTGGAGAGCATGTCTTGAAAGTTATTGACCGTACCTAAATTTTTAGGTCTGAGGATGTATTCAATATCTGGATACAAGCTAGGAAGATGACCGCAATCCATCCCGCCATCATCCACAAATAAAATTCTCGAAGGGGGGCTAGTTTGGGACAAAAGAGATTCGATGCAATGTGCAGCGAGGTGCCCGTAGCGATACGAAGCAATAACGACAGTAATCATAGTGAAACGCAGTAGAGCATGAAAATATTCCTTAATACCTGAAGACCACACCAAATATGTGCGTGGGCAGTCTGTATGTATTGACGTCAGTGCCTTTTACGTCAATGATTCATAGATAAACACTCAAAATTACGAAATGGAGCGAGACAATGAAAGAAACCATTCGCATCGGTTCAGGTGCTGCGTGGTGGGGCGATCGCGTTGAACCCGCTGCCCAAAACGCAGAACATGGCGATTTAGACTACCTATGCTTTGAAACCATGGCTGAGGCCACCGTCTCTGCCGCACAAGTTAGAGCCAGACGCGACAAGTCTTTCCCGGGCTACGACACTTATCTTGATGACCGTATGAAGGCTGTCCTCCCCGCCTGCATGAAACACGGCACCAAAATCATCACCAATCAGGGATGGATCAATCCCGACGCTGCAGCACGACGTATTGCAGGACTTTTACAAGAATTAGGTTACAGCGGTGTGAAAATCGCCTCGGTCAACGGCAGTCTCATCACCGAACATGTGCTTGAAATGACTGACACGATTATGGAAACAGGTGAAAAAACCTCCACACTCAAGTCAACCTTGATCTCAGCCGAGGCCTATCTCGGCGCAGAACCCATCGTCGAGGCATTGAAAGCAGGCGCTCAAATTGTCATCACTGGACGCGTTGCGGACCCGTCTATCTTTATGGCGCCCATGATGTTCGAGTTTGGCTGGGATCCCTTGGATCACGTCAAACTTGGCCAAGGGACCGGTATCGGCCACCTGATGGAGTGCGGCGCACAAGTCACCGGTGGTTATTTTATGGATCCCGGCTTTAAAGACGTCCCTGAACCATGGAAATTCGGTTTCCCCATCGCAATCGTGAGCCGTGACGGTAGCGCCATCATCACCAAAGTCGCCGGCACAGGCGGTGCCGTTACGTTGCAGACCGTCAAGGAGCAACTCCTGTACGAAGTCCATGACCCAGCCAACTACCTGACACCTGATGTCGTCGTAGATTTCACCACAGTCAAACTCGAACAAGTTGGCCCAGATCGCGTAAGCGTGAGCCACATCAGCGGTAAACCACGCACCCCCACTCTTAAAGTCTCGATTGGCTGCACAGAAGGACATATCGGCGAAGACATGTTTTTTTATGCCGGCCCAGGTGCCCTGCGACGCGCACAGATCGCCAAAAAAGTGCTCGAGGAACGCTTCAAAATCGTCAAGCTTCAAGCCGAGGACCTTCGCATCGACTTTCTGGGTTTGAATGCCATCCATGGCGATGCCACCCCAGCGGATGCCCCCGAGCCCTATGAAATTGCCGTGCGTGTTGCGGCTCGCACCAAAACGAAAGAAGAGGCCGCCAAGGTAGGTCGCGAAATTGATGGCATGGCCGTCTCTGGCATTGCCCACACAGGCAAGCGCGTGCCACACCAGGACCGAACACGCGAAGTGATTGGCGTGTGGTCCTCACTCGTACCACGCGAAAAAGTCCCTGCGTCTGTTACCTACATTGAGAGCTAAGCCATGAAAGTCAAACTACAACACGTTGCGCACACGCGCTCAGGCGACAAAGGCAACACGTCAAATATTGCAGTCTTTGCCTACGTACCAGAGCTCTATCCCCTGCTCAAAGAACAACTCACCGAAGAACGCTTCAAAAAATTTTACGGTGGCGCGATTACAGGTACTGTGACACGCTATGACGTTGACAATATTCATGCGATGAACTTTGTCTGTCAGGGTGCACTCGGGGGTGGCGTCTCCAGAAGCCTATGCCTGGACAACTATGGCAAGGCCCTTTCCGCGGCAGTGCTGGGTTTCGAAATTGAGGTACCCGAGCATTTAAAAGTATTTCTACAGGCCCCAGAACTGATTACCTAAGAAGCCGCAATCTGTATTTGTACTGACAGACCTGAATTTCGATCATGTCATTAAAAACCTCATAACAATCTGGAGACATCATGACTCAACCTACTCGTATTCAAACACGTCGCACCACACTGAAAGGTCTAGCGCTCACCACACTCCTCGCCTGGTCTGCACTTGCTGGCGCGCAATCGACGGACAAAACCTTGCGTATCGTCGTCCCCTATCCGCCCGGTGGTACCACAGACCTTCTTGCACGCAACCTCGCGCCTGGACTGCAGCAACGCACCGGCATGACCGTCGTCATTGAAAACAAAGCGGGCGCAGGTGGCGTGATCGGTTCACAACAGGTGTCAAAAGCCGCGCCTGATGGTCGAACGCTCGTCATGGGCACGATCGCCTCCCACGGCATTATCACAGCGCTACAGTCGCCACCACCTTACGATCCCACCAAGGATTTTGTCCCTGTAACGCTGGTTGCCAGTACGCCTAACGTTTTGTTGGCGAGCCCCTCGTTCCCTGCAAAAGATGTCAAAGAACTGATTGCGATAGCCAAAGCAAAACCAGGCACGATTAATTTTGGTTCGACCAGCCACGGTGGCTCGCCACACATGAGCGGCGAACTACTCAAAACGCTTGCAAAAATCGATATCGCCCACATCCCTTATAAGGGTGGTGCACCGATGTTGACTGACCTGATGGGTGGACAAGTGCAAATCGGTTTTGACAACTTACCGTCCTCGATGAGTCTGATTAAAGCAGGCAAAGTGCGTGCACTGGCCATCACCACAAACACGCGCTGGCCTGCCGCACCCGATATCCCCACCTTGGCCGAAGCAGGTTTACCCGGTTATGAAATGTCAGCATGGTTTGGGTTGTTTGCGCCCGCAGGTACTCCAAAGCCTCTTGTGGATGACTTAAACAAACACATTGTTGCGATTTTAAAAACGCCTGAGATGCAACAGAAACTGCTTGAGTTGGGTGCGCAACCTGTCGGCGATAGCCCCGAACAGTTTGCCGAATACGTACGCGCCGACAATAAAAAATGGCAAGAGGTCGGCAAAGCAAACAACATCAAGCTCAACTAATCATCGACGGTTTTATTTGCGCGGCGCTACCACACGGGAACCTGCCAAAAATGGGTAGCGCGCAAAAATTGAAATCATCATGTTCTGGACCATGACCTCCGTTACCGTCTGCTGGGCATTGCCCAAAAGCGTCGTACCGGTGCCTTCCCACACCATCTGCTTGCGCTTAGCATCGATCAAGTCGACCTTCATCGTACCTTCGTTGTACTGAATGACATCTGGTCCAAAGGCATAGCCCGGCCAGCCACCATAAAAGCCCGCCCCATAACCAAAGCCAAAACCACCGCCCCACATCATGGGTGGTGGACCCACATACTCCGTGCGACTTTGCACATTTGTCTGAAAATTAATCAATAGATCCGGATTTTTTTCATCTAAGGCATAGCCGCGTGATTCCATTTGCAAGGCAGCAGCACGCTTGAGTCGTTCAGTCAGCAGTGTTGTGTAACCAGCACGGTCGGTGCCGAGCGGCTCCATAAAAGCGAACGTTCGATACGAAGCGAAATCAGCGCGCGGGTCGTAATCGCTCCGCACGATCGGGGCGTTGCTGCACGCAGCCATCAGGCCAACCAATACCGTAGCGCCTAAAAAACGAAGAATAAGTGTCATCATTTTTCCTGATGAATTGATTTAGCTTTTGTAAAGACCAATCAAAATTGAAACTTGATACCCATATTAGCAGTGCCTAGTGCTAGCAGTGCCCAATGCGCCACCAAAGAAACCATTGACGTAGAAATACTTGCTAAAGTGTCGTCTACGCATTCAGTCTCAGGAAATCAGCATGGCTCAGCACCTTAAGAACAATCCCTTAACCCCGGCAGAGATCGAAGCCTTCGATGAGTTTTTGTCCGAGTTGCACGGCTCGATTCTGAGCTTCGAAGCGCTTGATGGGTTTTTTTGTGCTTTGATTTGCGCGCCCCATTTGGTGCCACTCAGTCAATACTTTGATGTCATCATGGACGAGACGGACGCGTTTAAGACTGAAAAACAGTCCCGTGAGGTGATGGAATGGATGATGCGTCACTGGAACACCATCGCGGACGAGCTCCAAAGCACCGTCAAGACCGATAACATTTATGTGCCTCCCCTCATCATGGACGAAGAGGGCGTGACCTTAGGTAATGAGTGGGCAGCAGGCTTCATGTTGGGCGTGTCTTTAAGCGACGACGGGAGTTGGTCAGACCTCATGGATGACGAAACACTCAGCCAACTCCTCGTGCCAATGATGATGCTGGCCCATGAGCATCACCCTGACCCCGAAATGCGTCCCCCAGCCATACTCCCCGAGGCCCGTGAGGAGCTGCTCGAGTCAATGTTCGAGGGTTTGGCTAACCTATTCGCTTACTTTCAAAAACGTCGTCGTGGGCCCGGAAAATGACAACCCTCAACGCTTCTCCACAATTACCCCCCGGCTGGCTAGGCGTCATCGGCGGCATGGGTCCGCTCGCCACAGCGGACTTTCTGAGCAAACTGACGCTTTCCACAACAGCGCAAACCGACCAGCAACACATCCCTGTTCTTTTATACGGTGACTGCACGACCCCCGACCGAACAGCATCTGTTCTCGGGGAGGGCCCGAGTCCACTTCCGCAACTACTCGCTGCGGTCGACTTCCTGAACGCGGCGAACGTGCAAGTCATTGCGATGCCTTGCAATAGCGCGCATTGCTGGTACGAGGACTTGGCCAAACGCGCGAAGATGCCTTTTCTGCATATCGTGGATGCAAGTGCTCAGCAAGTTCTGGCTCGCAACCCTAATGCCAGCTCGATCGGTGTGCTTTCAACGGAGGGTACTGCACACATGGGCATTTACACTCAACGTCTGACGGCGTTGGGTCTCAAGCCTCTGGTACCGAGTGAAGAGGATTTTCATGAACTAGTGTCGCCCGGTATCGCTTTTGTTAAAGCGGGTGATCTAGAGGCAGGAGGCGCTCTTTTGAGAAAAGCCGCCAATCGGTTATTTGATCGAGGGGCCGAATCTGTGATTCTTGGATGCACAGAGATTCCGCTTGGCATGATCCACGAACTGGAAAATGACCCACTGCGATTTATCGACTCTACGCAGTCTTTGGTGGAGGCGACGCTGTTGCATCTTAGGGGCTAAGCCTAAAGCCTGAATTTCGTGATGGCGGGGCAGGAATAACAACATCACAAACCGCCTGAGGTGCTGAAATCTCAAGTTTTTTGCTTTTGGTCTGCGGGAGGGATTCGAACCGCCATCACTCTTGAGCAATAGCAAACTCTCGAAGCCTAGTTGCTTGACCATAGCTGCATAGAATAATGACTGTTTTGTCTCAGCATATTTCCAGTCAGCGTTCATGTGTTTAAGGCATCCCATGCTCGCCAAAAATCGTGCTGCACGACTTGAATGTGTCAAAGGCCTTTTTTAAACAATGGATTGAATTCTTTCGAAACATGGATATGCTCTGATTTATTTCAGGATGAACACCTGAACAACACCATGGTCGATACCTACATGGATTTCTTAGAGATGGATTTTCGAGGCAAAAGTGCGACAACGTTCACTCGATGAGCTCAGAGTTAACGGTCGCGGCCGCTACCTGCCGCTCAAAGCGGGGCTGACCCACGTCATTGAAGAGGGTCAGGACGATCAAGCTGCGATCCTGCTGGTACACGGCGCCACGGTTCCTGCATGGGAGTTCGACCGACTGATTCCGCATCTCCGGGCCGAAGGCTGGAGGACCATCCGATTCGACCTGTTCGGGCATGGGCTTTCAGACCGCCCTGCAGTCCAATATGACTTCAGCTTCTTTCTTGAACAGGCGTTAGAGGTCCTGGACGGCATTACCTCCCACCGCCCACTGACCTTGCTAGGTCATTCGTTTGGCGCGGCGCTCGCGGCTGCGATGGCCAGCCAGCGACCCGAGCGCATCGAGCGATTGGTGCTAGTCGCGCCGCTCCTGGACTTCATGGCGAACTCCTTCTGGGGCCAAGTCTTCTCGCTGCCTGGCATTGGCGGCCTAATGATGCGCCGTGTCGGCCTTCCGGTAATAGAGAGTCGCCGCGCACGCCGGTACAAAGCCATTGGGGCCGAGGATTTGACATGGCGCTTCGTCAGCGAGGCGCGTGCACCAGGATACGCCGATGCCTTGGCCTCCATGTTTGCAAACCGAACGCTGGGCCAGCAGAGGGAGCACTACCAACGCCTGCAATCGAGCACGCATGAGATTTTTGTGGTGGCGGGCAGCGCTGACCGAATCGTTCCTCTGCGTGATGTGGCCGAAGTTCGCTCCCTGTTGCCAATGCATGAGTACCGGCAGATTGAGAATGCAGAACACAATCTACTACTGACCCATCCAGCGCTGGTGACATCAGTACTTCCGCCGCCTCATCCGGGGACTAGATGAGAAAGATCGCTCAACGCGGATGCGGACGGCGACAATTTCAAGATAGATGTGACGGGTCTGTATTCGGCCCACGTGCCATCGCCAAGTCGTCGACTCGGATCTGGCTGCGTGCTGGATGTGCGTGAAATGCAGAGGGCAGGGATAACTCGCGACTCAAACAAATCGCGTGCATTGGAGAAAACTTCTTTTTGAATCGCTTCGTGCGGCCTACCGAGCTCAGGCTACGGGGCGACAACACAACTCTCAGGCGCATCGACTGCTGCCTTTAAATCTCTACCTTCGAAGCGTTGAGACTTTCTAAGTTTAGGCACGGCCTTCTTATCCCCTTTGGTATGACTAACCTGTTAGCCGCCAAGATGCCTGAGTTCTAAGAAAGGTAGACGGTTGCTGTCATAAATTAGCAATATAATTCTATTATTCTAAATATATAGAAATATTTATTCGAATCATGGAAGAAAAAGACGCAATTGCCGCACTCGCCGCGCTAGCGCAGCCAAGCCGATTACGCATCTTTCGCCAACTCGTTGAGGTAGGCAAGTCGGGCTTGACCCCCGGAGCCCTTGGTGAAGGCTTGGACATACCGCCAGCAACCTTGTCTTTTCATCTGAAAGAACTGCTCAATGCTGGGCTACTTGAGCAAACGCGAGAGGGCCGAAGCCTAATCTACAGCACCCGTATCAATCATATGGCTGGCCTGATCGACTACTTGACTGAAAATTGCTGCCAGGGTGAGCCCTGCCTTGTTTTGAAGACAACGTGCAATGGTTGAGGGAGCAACGATGAGAGAGCTAATACAACCTACCCTGCGTCAACACGCGTAAATACTGATGGAGCTATAAATGACTACAAAAATTTATAACGTATTGTTTATCTGCACCGGTAACTCGGCACGCAGCATCATGGCTGAAGCTATTCTTAACAACATCGGCCACGGCCGGTTCATTGCCTACAGCGCCGGTAGCCACGCCTCTGGAAAAATAAACCCCTACGCGTTAGATCTCATTAAAAGCAATCACCTACCTCATGAAAACTTACGAAGCAAAAGTTGGGATGAGTTTGCTCAGCCAGACGCACCTGAGCTTGATTTTGTCTTCACCGTTTGCGATAAAGCCGCTGGTGAAGTGTGCCCCATCTGGCCCGGCCAACCCATGAGTGCACACTGGGGCGTCGAAGAGCCGTCCGCCGTTGAGGGCACTGAGGAGGAAAAGAGGAAGGCGTTTTCTACCGCGTTCCGAATATTGCACCGCCGTCTTTCTTTGTTCACCTCTTTACCAATTGATAAGCTTGATAGTCTTTCGTTAAAGCGCGAATTGGACACAATTGGCACCGTTAAAGTTGAAGGTGCATAACGCACAATGGTGACTACAGCCAATACCAGAGCCAAGAAAACCGTCGGCGACACGATGAGCACTTTTGAAAGATTTCTAACTGTTTGGGTCTTTCTCTGCATCGTCGCGGGTATTGTGCTGGGTCAGCTTTTTCCAAGCGTGTTTCAGTCGATCGCCCAAATCGAAATTGCGCAGGTCAATCTACCGGTGGGGTTTTTGATTTGGGTGATGATCATTCCGATGCTTTTGAAGGTGGACTTTTCGTCTTTAGGCGAAGTGCGTCGGCATAGCCGTGGTATCGGTGTCACGCTTTTTGTGAACTGGTTCGTCAAACCCTTCTCTATGGCATTTCTGGGATGGCTGTTCATCCGTCATTTATTCGCCGACCTTTTGCCGCCTGATCAACTCGACAGCTACATCGCTGGCTTGATTCTCTTGGCTGCAGCACCATGCACCGCAATGGTGTTTGTTTGGAGCCGGCTCACAGGGGGGGATCCACTTTTTACACTTTCACAAGTCGCGCTAAACGATTCAATAATGGTGGTTGCGTTTGCACCGCTCGTTGCCCTCTTGCTTGGCATTTCTGCCATCACGGTGCCTTGGGACACCCTGTTGACCTCAGTTGTTCTTTATATTGTGGTGCCGGTGATTCTGGCTCAGCTTTGGCGTAAGGCCTTACTTAAAAAAGGCGAGGCTGTCTTTAATGCAGCACTGGAAGCGATCGGACCTTGGTCAATCGCTGCCTTGTTAGCCACTTTAGTATTGCTGTTTGCGTTTCAGGGCGAGGCGATTCTTAAACAACCACTAGTCATTGCGCTTCTCGCCGTACCAATCCTGATACAAGTTGTTTTTAACTCAGCACTGGCTTATTGGCTAAACCGTGTACTTGGCGAAAAACACAATGTAGCATGTCCGTCTGCTTTGATTGGTGCTTCTAATTTCTTCGAACTTGCCGTCGCGGCAGCGATTAGTTTGTTTGGCTTGCATTCGGGTGCCGCCCTGGCAACCGTTGTGGGTGTGCTTATAGAAGTTCCCATCATGCTGTTGGTGGTTTATGTAGTGAACAATTCTAAGCAATGGTATGAAAAAGCTTGACTCTCTTGATCTGTATCTGTCCAACCGACTGTCCGAGGGTTGGACAGATCCACTTAAAAACCGCGTGCAATCGGCACAGTTCAAATTCAGTTTTACCCCGTCCAACTTAATGGGGTAGAGCCACTTAATCATTGAATTACTGGCGGACAGAGGGGGATTCGAACCCCCGATACGCTTTGAACGTATACACGCTTTCCAGGCGTGCGCCTTCAACCGCTCGGCCACCTGTCCGTTTTCACTACAGCCCGCTATTCTAGCATTAACGAGGCAAAGACAGCATCCGCTGGACATAACGGGCAATCGTATCCACCTCAAGATTGACCCGTTGACCGACTTTCAGGTGCTGCAAGGTCGTGACGGCGATGGTATGAGGAATCAGGTTGATACTGAACCGTGTCCCACCCGCCAAATCTTCGACACGGTTGACCGTCAAACTGACGCCATTGACCGTGATCGAGCCCTTGTAGGCTAAAAAAGGTCCTAAGGATGCCGGCGCTTGCACAATCAACTCCCAAGACTCGCCGACAGGCTCATACTTAATCACCTCGCCCAGACCATCTACGTGGCCCGAAACGATATGACCGCCGATCTGATCACCGACACGCAAGGATTTTTCAAGATTGACGGCACCTTGAGCATCCAGCCCCATCGTCAGTCGCAAGCTTTCACGCGATACGTCGACGGCAAAACCCTCTGCATACTTAGACACCACCGTCATGCAAGCACCTTGAATTGCAATGGAGTCACCCAGACCCACATCGCTTAGATCCAAACCACCCGCATGAATAGAAATATGCACGCCCGCATCCGCCTGACCGCCCGCGAGGGGTTCTATTTTTTCAATGCGACCCACGGCCGCGACGATCCCAGTAAACATTAGAGTGCCTGTCCTGTGCTGTATTCAGTCAAATGGATTTTTTGCATCAGCTCACGCCAATGCTCTGGCAGGCGGGCACGCAAACGCACATCCGCGCCGAGCTGTTTGAGCTCCGTAAATTCAAAACGTTGCACACCCTCAAGCTTGGTCAACGTTGGCAATTGCGCCATCCCCATGCCCTCTCCAAGCAGCATCGGGGCGAGATAAATCAACAACTCATCGACACAATCCGCATTGAGCAGCGCGCCATTCAAACCCGAACCCGCCTCGATGTGCACCTCGTTTGCGTCGTGCTCACCCAGCCATTTCATCATCGCGCGCATATCGACGCGACGACGTGCACGCCCATCATTAGGTGCATCGTCTTCGGGCACATAGACCACCTGCACACCTCGATCCGTCAAGCGCGCAAACTTATCCGCGTTTTGATCACCCGTAAAAACAATCGCCCCCTCACCCTTCAAGATGGTGGCGTCTTCGCTGATATCAAAGCCCGGATCAATCACAGCACGGCGAGGCTGGCGCGCCGTCGCCACATGCCGCACATTCATTTGCGGGTTATCCGCCCGGACAGTGCCGATACCCGTCATCACCACGCAACTGCGCGCGCGCCAGTGGTGTCCGTCCGCACGCGCTTCCGAACCTGTGATCCACTGGGACACACCATTTGTCAGCGCGGTACGGCCATCCAAAGAGGCGGCGATTTTCATCCAGACATAAGGGACGCCACGCGTCATACGCGAAACAAAACCTGGATTAATCGCAAGCGCAAGGTCTGCACACACACCCACATTGACCTCGATCCCCACCTCACGCAGTAAGCGCATACCGCGACCCGCGACGTTGGGGTTTGGATCAAAATGCGCAAAAACCACCCGCTCAGGTTTGGCCGAGATCAGAGCATCCACGCACGGTGGCGTACGGCCATGATGACTACAGGGTTCGAGGGTAATGTAAACGGTTGCGCGTTCAGCCGTTAAACCACGCGCGTGCATATCCTGTAGCGCCATCACCTCCGCATGATGAGAACCAACGGCCTGCGTGGCACCGCGACCAATCACCTGCGCATCACGCACAATGACGCAACCGACCCGTGGGTTCGGGGATGGCACATAGAGCGCTCCTTCAGCAAGCGCGAGCGCCTGACGCATAAAGAACACGTCTTGATCGGGATTGCGCACATCGAGAGACTGAGAAGATTTCATATTTAAGTTTTGCGCTGCGCGGGCGGACCCTGCATCTCGCGTATCGCTTCGACAAACTCACCGATGTCTTCGAAACTTTTGTAAACGGAGGCAAAGCGCACATAGGCGACCTTGTCGAGCTTTTTTAATTCATTCATGACCAGCTCACCCAAGTACTCAGTCGAGACCTCTCGCTGCCCACTGGTCAGCAAGCGCTCTTGAATGCGCGCCACTGCGGCATCGACCTCTTCAGTACTCACGGGACGCTTACGCAACGCGAGCGACAAACTCGCCCGTAGCTTAGTGGCCTCATAATCGTGACGGCTACCGTTACGCTTGACGATCGTCGGCATCGCGAGCTCAGCACGTTCGTAAGTCGTAAAACGTTGCTCACAAGAAGGACATCTTCTGCGACGACGGATAAAGTCTCCTTCATCCGAGCCGCGTGAGTCAACAACTTGTGTATCGGCATGCCCACAAAAGGGACATTTCATGAGGTCGCCTTGATCAAAGGACTCAGGGCAACGCGCTGCGCTGCCCGCAGATTAACGGTAGACCGGAAACGATGCTGTCAACGCATTCACACGCTCACGCACCGATTTAATGTTCGCAGGGTCACGGGGGTTGTCAAACACGTCAGCAATCAGATTGCCTGTCAGTTGAGCCTCAGTTTCCTTAAAGCCACGTGTCGTCATTGCAGGCGTACCCAAACGGATACCGCTCGTCACGAACGGCTTTTCTGGATCGTTCGGAATCGCATTTTTATTAACAGTGATGTGTGCTTCGCCCAAAACAGCTTCAGCTTCTTTGCCTGTAATGCCCTTGGCGCGCAGATCGACCAACATCACATGGCTTTCTGTACGACCGGAGACGATACGCAAACCACGCTTGACCAGCGTTTCGGCTAACACTTGCGCATTTTTCACCACTTGCGCGGCATAGGCCTTGAACTCAGGCGTTAAAGCTTCGCGGAACGCCACGGCCTTGGCTGCGATGACGTGCATCAACGGACCCCCTTGAATGCCTGGGAAAATGGCAGAGTTGATCGCTTTTTCGTATTCGGCTTTCATCATAATCACGCCGCCACGAGGGCCACGTAAAGACTTGTGCGTGGTGGAGGTGACAAAATCAGCATGAGGAACTGGGTTGGGATATGCACCACCCGCGACCAAACCTGAATAATGTGCAACGTCGACCAATAACAAGGCGCCACTATCTTTAGCAATGCGGGCCAGACGCTCAAAGTCAATGTGTAAGGAGTAAGCCGAGGCACCTGCGACGATCATCTTTGGCTTTTGGGTCTTGGCGAGCTCTTCGACCTTGTCGTAGTCCAACACCTCATTCGCATCCAAGCCATACTGGTGAAAGTTGTACAGCTTGCCCGAAGAATTGACTGAAGCACCGTGCGTCAAGTGACCGCCCTCCGCCAAGCTCATGCCCAGCACGGAGTCACCTGGTTTCAAGAAAGCCAGATACACCGCTTGGTTGGCCTGTGAGCCTGAATTGGGTTGCACGTTTGCCGCCTCAGCGCCAAACAAGGTTTTGAGGCGATCAATGGCGAGCTGCTCGACGATATCCACATACTCGCAACCACCGTAGTAACGCTTGCCGGGATAACCTTCGGCGTACTTGTTGGTCATCTGGCTACCCTGCGCCTGCATCACGGCAGGGCTGGCATAGTTTTCGGAGGCAATCAGCTCAATGTGCTGCTCTTGCCGTGTGTCTTCTTTCTGCATGGCGGACCAAACTTCAGGGTCAACGCGGTCTAGAGTGAGTTTGCGATCAAACATAGGAATCCTGGCAAAATGAATAGCGGAATTTGAATGTTGCTAGTGTACTGCGCCTTGCCTCTTTTAAAGACTCAAGGGGCTTAGGGATAGCTCAAGCCACCGTCACGCGGGCAAACTTACGCTTACCGACCTGAATCACATAGGTACCGGCCCCAAGCTGTAAGCCTTTGTCCTCGACCCGATCACCATCCACCCGCACACCCCCTTGCTCGACGTTGCGCTGCGCTTCGGCACCAGAAGCCACCAGCCCCGCTTCTCTCAGCAGCTTTAGAATGCCCACCGGAGCTCCAGCAACGGTGACTTCAGGCATATTTTCTGGCACCGCACCGTCACGGAAACGTGCCTCAAACGTTGCCAACGCAGCTTCGGCAGCAGACTGAGAGTGAAAACGGGCCACAATTTCCTGGCCCAGCATGACTTTCGCATCCCGAGGATTGCGACCCGCCTCGGTCTCGACACGCAGAGCGGCAACCTCTTCGATGCTGCGAAACGACAGCAAATCAAAGTATTTCCACATCATTGTGTCGGAAATCGACATGATTTTGCCAAACATTGATTCAGGCGCCTCACCGATTCCGATGTAATTATTTTTGGACTTGGACATCTTTTCGACGCCATCCGTCCCCTCCAGCAAAGGCATCGTCAAAATGCACTGAGGCTCTTGGCCGTATTCTTTTTGGAGCTCTCGGCCTACCAGCAGATTGAACTTTTGGTCTGTGCCACCAAGCTCAAGGTCAGATTTGAGCGCGACCGAGTCGTAGCCTTGCATTAACGGATACAAAAACTCATGCACCGAAATCGGCACACCCGACTTAAAGCGCTTGGTGAAGTCATCGCGCTCCATCATGCGCGCCACCGTGTAGCGGGAGGCCAGCTGAATCATCCCGCGTGCCCCCAAAGGATCGCACCACTCGGAGTTGTAACGGATCTCTGTACGCGCAGGATCCAGCACTAAACTTGCTTGCGCATAATACGTGCGGGCATTTTCCTCGATCTGCTCACGCGTCAAGGGAGGGCGAGTTGAGTTGCGACCCGACGGATCGCCAATCATCGAAGTAAAGTCGCCAATAAGGAAAATAACGGTGTGGCCAAGGTTCTGCAACTGGCGCATTTTATTAAGCACAACAGTGTGCCCAAGATGAATGTCAGGCGCCGTAGGATCCAGGCCCAGCTTGACTCTCAGCGGTACTCCAGTTGCTTGACTTCGAGCCATTTTTTGAGCAAATTCGGTCTTGACTAGCAGCTCATCGCAACCCCGCTCGACTATGCGTAAGTTAGCTTCAATTTCGGGAGTAATCGTGTATTTAGACGTCAACATAAAAGAAGTAAGCCAATTTGATCGGTGAAAGTGACAAAAAAGCTGTTTGATCGCTGGAAATCGGCTAACATACTTTTTTACAAGATTGACATCATACGCAAACTAATCTTGCTCTGCCACGCAAAATCCGGCACGAGTGTGGTGTTTAAGCATCGTTTTATGTAAATGCTACACACCACTGAGGTTTTGCTGTGTGCTGTACCTAGGATAATTCACGAATGCATTTGAAACACCAATCGATCACCAAGCCCACGCTCACTCCATCAGCCTCAACGCTGCCCGGCCAACAGGAAAGCCGTTCGGGCATGGTGCGTGGTGTGGTGGTGAGTGCAGTGTTATTGATGGGTTTGGGCGCTGTCGCGCTTGGCATTTTTCAGCCTACCCAAGTCGATGCGGCCGAAGGAAAGTCTCAGATTGCAAACGAACCTGCGCCTGAGCAGAAGCTAGTTCATAACGTTGTACCAGTACCTGCTCCAACGGAAGCTTTAGCAGTTGAACAAGCTCCCGAAGAAACCCCCTACATTGTAGAGACCAGAGTTCGCTCTGGCGACACACTCGCGACGGTACTCAAGCGCGTCGATGTCTCCGACGCTAGCCTATTGGCTTTCATCGCGCGTGAGTCCAAAGCACGCTCTATCTACAGACTGATTGTTGGACGTTCCATCCAAGCGGCAACGAATGACGAGGGAGATTTATTGTGGGTGCGCTATTACCACACCCCCAATTCTGATTCCAATGGCGCTGGTATGGCCAAGACTCTCCAGATTACCGCCACAAAATCTGGCTTTGTTGCCGAAGAGCTTCTTCAGCCTCTCGAGACTCACATTGAAGTTGCCGTCGGCACTATTCGCTCTTCACTTTTTGCAGCCACTGATATTGCGGGTGTGCCCGACGGCATTACCTCGCAGATGGCCGAGATTTTGAGTAGCAAAGTCGACTTTTTACGTGGCCTGCGTCCCAATGATCAGTTTCGTGTCGTCTACGAAACCCGCACGATTGGCGGTCGCACCGCTGGTAATGGCCGTGTGCTTGCGCTTGAGTTTATCAATGGCAAAAAAATACATAATGCGGTCTGGTTTAGTCCGGATGGACAAACCGGCGGCTATTACGATCTCGAGGGTGAAAGCTTGCGGGGTGCGTTTTTACGCAGCGCGCTCAAATTTTCCCGCATCAGCTCTACATTTGGTATGCGGACGATTGCGGGCTTGCAAGCTTGGTCCGGTCACCATCCAGGCGTTGACTATGCCGCACCCACCGGCACACCGATTCACGCCACGGCTGACGGTACAGTTGAGTTTGCTGGTTGGCGAAATGGCTACGGCAACACCATCATCCTCAAGCACCACAGCAAAATTACTACTCTCTATGCCCATCAGAGTCGCTTTGCTTCAGGTCTCCAGGCGGGTAGCAAAGTCTCACAAGGTGATCTGATTGGCTATGTCGGCTCCACAGGCTGGTCAACGGGACCGCACTTGCATTACGAATTCCGCGTAGCAGAAAAGCCAATTGATCCGTTGACTGCGACTGCAAACATGCCGACATCTCAACCACTCGCGCCAGAACATCGCGAAAAATTCGCCGAAGTCGTTAACCCCTTCAAGCAGCAGTTACAAGTGCTTGCCAAGTTTCAGGAAGCTGTTCCCGAAACGAGCAATGTTGCTAGCCGCTAAAAGCGCACGCTCTTTTGGCTGAGCACACTCTTTACGTTGGACTCATGTCTGGTACCAGCCTGGACGGCGTTGATGCCGTCTTAGCGCGCTTTGATCAAGCAGGTCACCCTGCATTGCTGGCACGCGCTGGCATTCAATTTCCTCCTGCACTACAAACTGAGCTTCTCGCACTCAACGAGACGGGTTCTGACGAGCTTGAGCGCGCTGCACTCGCCGCAAACGGACTGGCTGCACTCTATGCTCAGGTCGTTCAAGAAGTTTTGCTCAAGGCAAGCGTCACACCAGAACAAGTTTCAGCATTAGGTGCGCACGGGCAAACCGTGCGTCACAGACCTGATCGTGGCTATACCATTCAGCTCAACGCACCCGCACTCTTGGCCGAACTCACTGGGATAAGCGTCATCGCTGATTTTCGGAGTCGGGATGTCGCCGCCGGTGGGCAGGGTGCGCCACTTGTTCCGATTTTTCATGCTGGCATTTTCCCTGCACCCCACACGCGTGTGATTTTGAATCTTGGTGGCATTGCCAACATCACCATCCTGCGTCCCAATCAGCCTCCTGTGGGATTTGATACTGGCCCCGCCAATGTACTGATGGATATGTGGTGTGCGCGTTACACAGGACGCGCCTTTGATCAGGAGGGAGCATGGGGAGCTGGCGGCCAAGCCGACTCAGCGCTACTAACAGCGATGCTTGACTCAGAGCCATGGTTCGCCTTACCCGCACCAAAATCTACCGGGCGAGACTTATTCAATCGAGACTGGCTTGAGACAAAACTGAAAGCTTTTCAAACAGCGTACAAGCAAGGCAATGCTGTCAACTACCCGCTCGCCCAAAACGTCCAAGCTACGCTCAGACGACTGACCGCGGAAACGGTCGCACGCGCGGTAAAGACTTACGCCGCTGATGCAAAAGAAATACTCGTTTGCGGGGGAGGTGCACGTAACGTCGCACTGATGGCCGACTTGCAACGAACACTAGCTTGCGAAGTACGCACCACGGACAGTGAAGGGATTGGCACTCAAGATGTTGAAGCGCTGGCATTTGCCTGGCTTGCTTGGGCTCACCAACAGGGAATACCTGCTGGCAACCCTGCCGTGACGGGCGCGAAAGGAATGCGCATCCTTGGCGCGCACTGGCCTGCGTAAACTAGCCTGCGTGATTTAGACTGAGAAAGAAGAACCGCAACCGCAAGTCGTTGTTGCATTTGGGTTGCGAATCACAAACTGCGAACCTTCGATGTCTTCTTTGTAATCAATTTCAGCGCCGACGAGATATTGAAAGCTCATTGGATCTACCAGCAAAGCTACGCCATTTTTTTCTAACGTAGTGTCATCATCGTTGACGTCTTCATCAAACGTAAATCCGTACTGAAAGCCCGAACAGCCGCCACCCTGCACAAATACGCGCAGCTTGAGATTGGCATTTCCTTCTTCGATCAATAGGTCTTTAACCTTGGCCGCAGCGGAATCCGTAAAGAGAATAGGCGTAGGGGGTGCCTGAAGATTGACGGTTTGGCTCAGTGTGCTCATGTTTGGCTCCTGCCCTGTTTAAGGGCAACTTTCTATACGCCGGAGATACCCGACTAATTAGCTCAACTATACCGCAAACTAGCGATGGAATTAAAGATCAACCTTGCGCGAAGCAAGGACAATCTCACCCGACAAAATACTCACGACCACTGAGCTTGGCTCAAAATCCTTGGGCAGAGCAAGCACGCCTTGGCTGCGCTGAAACTGATCAAAACTTAGCTTCAAACTGTCTTGATCCTCGGTCGCAGCGCCAAGCGTGTTTAGGGGAGACTTTGAACCTCCTGCACTGACGGCACGCTGAGACGATTGCAACACCACGAAGACCTCTTGTCCCTCCTTGGTGCCCGTTGCAACAAACTGTAAGCGACCATTAAACCGTTCGCCAGGTTTAGCCGGCTTGCCACTGCGCATCAACAACACACGAAACGCAAGCGTGCGACCCTGCCGCTCAAGTTCGACGGCGCGCAAAGCAATAGCGCCTTGAGGCCCAGGCGGCAAAAGCTGCTCGTAAAATGCCAAGTGATCTTTGCTGCGACCCAGTTCTTCTTGCAACGCCGTGAGACTTTTTTCTAGCTCTGCACGTGCTGCCTGTTCGATCGTCAGCGTTTGTTGAACTTGCTGAATGCGCGCGTTGGCAGCAGCAATTTGTGCCTCAAACTCCGCACGGACTTGAACTTGAGCGGCTTGCTGGCTACGTAGCTGTAGCTCAAGCGCCTCTGGGCCAGAGTCTTGGGTCAAAAACACACCTGCACCCATCCCTGCAGCAATCAAGGCAACAGCTCCGAGCACCCAAAACACGAATGTTTTGAGAGGAAACGTGTCATTAGAAAATCCGCTCAAGAGGAACTCCTCAAGGCAAAATCGCAACCTGATTGAGTCCAATATTGTCTGGCAAGCCAAACATCAGATTCATGTTTTGAATCGCCTGCCCTGCCGCGCCTTTGACAAGATTGTCTTGTACAACAAGGATGATCAGTCGATCGCCATTACCTGGGCGATGTAGTGCAATACGCAAGGAGTTGGAAGCGCGCACAGAACGCGTATCGGGCAAGCTGCCCGCAGGCATCACATCCACAAACGCCTCGTCGGCATAACGTTTTTCAAATAACGCCTGAAAATCAGTGTCACGCGCCTCTGGCAAAATTCGGACATAAATTGTGCTGAGCATGCCACGAATCATCGGAACCAGATGCGGCACAAAGGTCAAGCCGACCGAGGTCCCAGCCAAACGATCTAGCTGAGCCTTGATTTCGGGGTGATGACGGTGACCGGCTACACCATAAGCTTTGAAATTATCACCCGCCTCGGAAAACAACATGCCAACCTCGGCCTTACGTCCCGCGCCACTGACGCCAGACTTGGAGTCAGAAATAATGTCCGAGGTATCAATGAGCGGTTTACCGCCGAGCAAGGGTGCCAGACCCAACAAAACCGTGGTGGGATAACAACCAGGATTGCCAATCACGCGCGCACGTGAAATTTCGTCGCGATTGAGCTCAACCAAACCATACACCGCCTCTTCGAGGATCTCAGGACAGGTATGAGGGATCTTGTACCAATGCTCAAAGGTTGCGATGTCCTTCAAACGAAAATCAGAAGCGAGATCGATGATTCGAACACCTGCTGCAAGCAGTTCTTTGGCCTGACTCATTGCCACACCATGGGGCGTCGCAAAAAATACCACATCACATCCTGTCAGAGGCGCCTTGTCCGGTGAGGAAAAGGCCAGCCTGACATGCCCCCTGAGGTTGGGAAACATATCAGAGACAGGCATGCCGTCTTCTTTGCGCGAAGTAATCGCGTGAAGATCGACTTGGGGGTGCTGAGACAAAATTCGCAACAGTTCGACACCGGTATAACCCGTGCCACCAACGATGCCAACTTTAATGCGCTTTGATGATGTTTGTGTCATGAGAGTGATCCTGAGTAATGCCTACATTATCCCATGCGAATTTACACGAGGGACGTTAAAAAACAAACAGGCCGCTTGCGCGGCCTGTTTGTTTCGAGATCCCGAAAGATCTCGCGCTAGAGTCATCAGCGCATGCGAGATTAACGCTTGCTGAACTGTTTCCGACGACGTGCTTTGTGGAAACCGACTTTCTTACGTTCGACTTCACGTGCATCGCGTGTGACAAATCCGGCTTTAGAGAGCGCGGATTTGAGCGTTGCATCATAGTCAATCAGCGCACGTGTAATACCGTGGCGCACCGCACCCGCTTGACCGCTTTCGCCGCCACCGTGTACGTTGATATGAAAGTCAAACGAAGCAGTGTGGCCTGTCAGCTCAAGAGGCTGACGCACCACCATACGACCTGTTTCGCGGGCAAAGTACTCGTCAACGGGCTTGCCGTTCACGACGATCTTGCCTGCACCTTTTTTCATGAAGACGCGAGCCACCGAAGTCTTGCGGCGGCCGGTTCCGTAATTCCAATTACCGATCATGGCCTATCCTTAAAATTCGAGGGGCTGTGGCTGTTGGGCAGAGTGCGGATGCTCAGCACCAGCATAGACCTTCAGCTTTTTGATCATCGCGTAGCCCAAAGGACCCTTGGGCAACATGCCCTTAACTGCCTTCTGGACTGCACGACCCGGAAAACGCTCTTGCATTTTTGCAAAGTTCGTTTCGCGAATACCACCTGGGTATGTCGTGTGACGGAAATATTTTTTGTCTTGCGACTTATTACCGGTTACGACGATCTCAGCGGCGTTGATAATGACGATGTAATCGCCAGTATCAACGTGGGGCGTGAATTCTGGTTTGTGTTTACCGCGCAAACGGCGTGCGACTTCGCTGGCCACACGACCGAGGACTTTGCCCTTCGCGTCAATCACGAACCAGTCACGCTTGACTTCATGCGGCTTAGCCACAAATGTCTTCATGATTGGATCCTAATAAATTCTCCCTGGGACCATCCCAGAAAGACTCCCCTTGATTTTTGAGAAATAAAATTGCCAAAGCGTTGTTACCCGCCCGTGCAAACACCCACAAAAACCGAAGCTTGGACATCAACAACAATGCCAATGCTCGGGGAAAGCCTTTAATTCTACAACAAAATCAAGTGATCAGCCAACTAGGTCCCTGCAATCGACATCCGTTCTATGAGGATTGAGCCGGTCGTCTTGCTACCTCGTGTGATGGTGTCAGCCCCCACCGCAACGATTTGGGCAAACATATCCTTTAAATTGCCAGCAATCGTGACTTCTTCGACTGCGTGCTGAATCTGACCATTTTGGACCCAATAGCCAAATGCACCACGTGAATAGTCGCCCGTCACGTAGTTCACACCCTGACCAATGAGCTCGGTCACCAAAAGACCCGTGCCCATTTTTCGTAACATCGCCTCAAAATCGTCTTTTTTACGCGTCAGCGAAGAACGTAGCACGAGGTTATGAGAGCCTCCTGCATTGCCAGTGGTCACCATTCCGAGTTTGCGTGCCGTGTAAGAGGATAAAAAGTAACCCTGCAATACACCCGCATTGATGAATTCGCGTGCTTGAGTTCTAACACCCTCCTCATCAAAAGGCGAACTTCCCATCGCACCTTTGATGTGGGGATCTTCCAACACATTGATATGCGAGGGAAACAGTTTGTGACCCAGTGAATCTAGCAAAAAGCTCGTTTTACGGTACAGCGCGCCGCCACTCGTTGCGTGCGTCAAAGCGCCGAGCAGGCCGAGCGCGAGGGGTGCTTCGAACAGTACCGGAAAGTGGCCAGTCGGGATACGGCGTGCACTAAGACGTGCGAGCGCGCGCTCGGCAGCGTAGCGGCCCACTGCAGCAGGATCTGCCAACCGGTCGGCGCGGCGATCGCTGGTATACCAATAGTCTCGCTGCATGGAATGACCGCGTCCGGCAATCGGTGAAACAGACAAGCCATGCCTCGAATATGCATAACCATCTAAAAATCCACGCGTGTTACCTAGAACAAAATGGCCCTCGTGGGTATCGACGCCCGCCCCCTCAGTGTTGGTGATGCGCTTATCGGTGACCCGCGCAGCCTGTTCGGCCTCTACAGCCAACCGTGTGGCCTCTTGGACACTCAGCGCCCATGGATGATGTAGCTGCAGCTTGTTTTTGACCCCAATAGCCAACTGATCCGCCTCGGGCAGCCCCGCAGCGGGATCCTCAGCGGTATAGCGCGCAATGTGCCAAGCCGCTTCTACGGTTTCGCGTAACGCTTTGGTGGAAAAATCAGAGGTCGAGGCTGAACCACGGCGCTGCCCGGCAAATACCGTCACATCCAGCGAACGATCGCGGGTCTGCTCAACAGTCTCGACGTGACCCTTTCGTACCGAGATGGCCAAACCTTGTCCCTCGGATACCTCGGCTGCAGCGTCGCTCGCGCCTAAACTTTGTGCATGCTTGAGGGCTTGGGTCACTAAATCTTCGAAAATCGGTCGATTTTGAGCAACAGGAAGAAAAGAAATTGATGAAGTCATATTAGTCCGATAGCGTGAGGCTTTATGATAGCAATATGACACAAGAATTACCTCAAACACCTGATGGGACTGATGAGTCCCCTTACGACGGCCCAAGCAAGTCGCAATTAAAACGCGACATGCACGCTTTGGTCGACCTTGGGCGCGAACTGGTGGACCTGTCCCCAGAGCGCCTTAAACAACTGCCCTTGTCTGAACGCCTCTACGATGCGGTCCGACTCGCGCAGCGCACCACGAGCCGCGAAGGCCTGCGTCGCCAGATCCATTACGTTGGCAAACTCATGCGGGATGCGCCCGCAGAGGAGATCCGCGTGCTTCTGGATACCTGGAAAAATGGCTCACGCGTGCAAACGCAAGCCATGCATCGCCTCGAAGCCTTGCGTGACCGCCTCCTCAAAGAAGATGACGCGCTGACCGTTTTGTTGCAAAAATACCCACTCGCGGATGTTCAGCATATTCGCACACTCATTCGCGAAGGGCGCAAAGAAGCCACTGCGAATGCGTCCCTGCGCCAAGGACAAGAGCCACAGCGCAAACATTATCGTGCTCTATTTCAAGCCATTAAAACTCTTCAAGATTCGGATACTGAAGCATGACCACAGATGCCTTGCTTGACTGTGTTGAACACAGTACAGGCCCTAATCCTACACATTGCGTCCTGTGGTTGCACGGCTTAGGTGCCGATGGTCATGACTTTGCACCGATCGTACCTGAGCTGCGCTTACCCGCTTCGTTAGCGGTACGCTTTGTTTTTCCACATGCCACCATTCAGCCTGTCACTATCAACGGTGGCATGGCGATGCGTTCTTGGTATGACATCTTGACGCCCAATCTCATCAAGCGTGAGGATGAGAAAGGCATCCGCCTCTCCGAACAAGCGATTGCAGCGTTAATCGCACGCGAAAATACGCGCGGCATTCCTTCCGAACGCATCGTATTAGCCGGCTTTTCACAGGGCTGCGCCATGACCTTGCATACAGGCTTACGCTTTCCCGCCAAGCTTGCGGGGCTAATGGGGTTGTCAGGTTATTTACCTCTCATCGATATGGCGGATATAGAACGCCACTCCGCCAATGCAGACACACCGATTTTTTTAGCGCACGGCACGCATGACCCTGTTGTCGCGCTAGAACGCGCAGAAGCCTCTCGCGCCAAGCTCGTTGCCTTAGGATACTCCGTTCAGTGGCAAACCTATCCGATGCAGCATTCCGTGAGCCCCCAAGAAATTCACGATATTTCACGTTTTTTGCAAAGCGTGCTGATTTAAAAGGTTTTTATGTCTCCTGCGTCAACACCCGTTCGCACACGCTTTGCGCCCTCACCCACTGGCTTTTTGCATTTAGGCGGCGCCCGCACGGCATTATTTTCCTGGGCCTACGCTAGGCATTTCGGTGGCACCTTTATTTTGCGCGTCGAAGACACAGACCTCGAACGGTCAACACCTGAGGCGGTACAAGCAATATTGGATGGCATGGCTTGGCTGGGACTGACGCCTGACGAAGGCCCTTTTTATCAAATGCAGCATATGGACCGTTACCGCGCGGTAGTGGCCACTATGCTCGCGCAGGGCACAGCCTATCATTGCTACAGCTCGCCTGCCGAGGTGGACGAGATGCGCGAACGTGCGCGCGCCCTTGGTCAAAAACCCCGTTACGACGGCACTTGGCGTCCCGAACCAGGCAAAACCTTGCCCGCGATACCTTCTGATCGCAAGCCAGTTGTGCGCTTTAAAAGCCCTCAGGATGGCGCCACCGGTTGGGTTGACATGGTCAAGGGACCCATTACTTTCGACAATAGTGAACTCGACGACCTCGTCATCGCGCGCCCCGACGGCACGCCGACATATAACTTTTGCGTGGTCGTGGATGACTGGGACATGCGCATTACCCACGTGCTGCGTGGCGACGACCACGTCAACAACACACCGCGTCAGATTACGATTTTGCGCGCACTGGGTGCGCCCGTGCCCGAGTATGGTCATGTCCCAATGATTTTGGGCCCCGATGGCGAAAAGCTCTCCAAGCGCCACGGTGCGGTCAGTGTGATGGAGTATGACCGGGACGGCTACTTACCTGAGGCGATGATTAATTATTTGGCACGCCTGGGCTGGAGTCACGGCGATGACGAACTGTTCTCTCGCGAGCAACTGGTCGCGTGGTTTGATCCACAGCACCTGTCCAAGTCTGCCGCCCAGTGGGACCCCAAAAAACTCAATTGGGTCAATGCGCACCATATTAAGCAGAGCGATGATTCAGCCCTGGCCCAAGCAGTTGCCCCACGCATCGCTCTTCGCGGCGGTGACACGCAAAAAGTCGACCTGACTCAAGTCGTCGCGCTATTAAAAGATCGCGCAGAGACGCTTGAACAACTCGCCGATAGCACCATGTTGTTTTGCGGTGCCTTTCAACCTGCCGCACCAGAACTTGTTGCGCAGCATCTCACTGAGTCAGCACGTCTTGTTTTAAAAGACTTTGCGTCACAGGCTGCCTCCATAGAATGGACACGGACTGCGCTGAATGCGTTGGTTAAATCTACCCTCGCGACGCATGGCTTAAAAATGCCCCAACTTGCCATCCCTTTACGCGTAGCCGTTGCGGGCACCACGCAAACACCTGCAATTGATGCAGTGTTGGAGATTTTAGGGAAAAGTACCGTGCTAGAAAGACTTGCCTTAGTTTAACGTCGTGCGCCTTCTAGGAACGGTTTACATCAACCTAAAGCTGTCTTGCACGCGCTGACCCGTGAGGGGTTTGCTACCTGGCTTATCCTCACGAAAGACGACTCTACGCGAATCGTTACGCTCAATGAGATAGGTCAGCGTATACATCGGGTCTCGGTAATCCACCAATTCTCCGTTAGAGCGGTCAATGCGCAACACAAGTTTTCCTTGTGGTGCTTCCCAACAGCCTGTTTCACGAAGCTCAGAACGAATGTTGCGTCCTTGTTTGACACGAATCTGCTGTCGCATCTTGCCGTCAGCGGTCAAGGTCAACAAAGTTTGAACCTCACCGGCCACATCCGCTTGTTTTCGCACAACATACCAAACGCCTATTAGCGCTTGTCCAGCCGCAGGTGCCACACAGACAGGCTCAGGTAAGTTTTCTGGTGCAAGCAACAGCAACGAGTCAGTTGGGCGCGGAATCCCGCAACCAGCCAAGGCCAAACAAACAACCGCTGCAGACCAGCGCACAAACCCATCTTTGGACATCGAAACCTCTGAGCAAGAGCAGAATCAGAATACGTATTCGGAATAGTGCTACACATTTGGCTAAAAACAGTCACCACTTAATAGATTTAACAAAATCCTTTTCGTCACACTGAAAAATTTGCTTTTTCACAACACTTTTTCAAAAAATAGGGTTAACGATAGGTAAAAAATAAATAATTTAAATATTGCCTAGCTTGGACGCAAACACTAGAATTAGTATTCACTAATCACTAAAACACTACATGTAGTGGTCGCTTGCCAAGATGCGAAACAGCGCTCTGCGCATACGTCCTAATCGACTACATGATTTGTCATGACCGAATTCTGATGAGGCGTGTGCCTCATCCACCTTGCAGGAGCCCAAATGCAAACTTCTACCTTCACAGTATCTCAGCGCGAAGCTGCACCACAGTTTTCTCAAACTGCTGCGCCTATTACTGAGACCGCTTGGAACCAATATCACATCATTCGCCGCAACGGCGCCGTTGTTAATTTCGAGCCTAGCAAAATCGGCATCGCAATGACCAAGGCTTTCTTAGCCGTTAACGGCGGTCAAGGCGCCGCCTCGGCGCGCGTCCGCGAACTCGTCGATACACTGACGCAACACGTTGTTCAAGCATTGGTTCGCAGCCGCCCAAATGGCGGCACGTTCCATATCGAAGACATTCAAGACGCGGTCGAACTGGCACTGATGCGCTCAGGCGAACATGATGTCGCCAGATCTTATGTGCTGTATCGCGAGCGTCGTGCACAAGAGCGTGCGAAATCCCACGTCGAGCAAGCCTCCGCCGAAGCTACCACGCTGCATGTGATGGATGGCGGCGTGCGCAAGCCGCTAGATCTCGCCAAACTTCAGGCCACAATAGAATCGGCTGGTTTTGGTTTGGGCGAGTTCGTTGACACCGCTGCAATTCAACGCGAAACACTCAAGAATATTTACGATGGCGTGCCTGTGGATGAAGTCTACAAATCCGCAATCTTGGCCGCACGCTCGATGGTCGAAAATGACCCAGCCTACAGCAAGGCGACTGCTCGCCTGCTGCTGCACACGATCCGTAAAGAGGTGTTGTCCGAGGAAGCTTCGCAAGAAGATATGGTGACTCGCTATGCCATTTACTTTCCTACATTCATCAAGCGCGGCGTCGATGCGGGCCTGCTCAACTCCGAACTCTCACGCTACAATCTGCCACGCTTAGCGGCCGCCCTTGATGCTAGCCGCGACTTGCAGTTCGACTATTTAGGCCTACAGACGCTGTACGACCGCTATTTCTTGCACATCCGTGGTCAGCGCATCGAGCTACCACAAGTGTTCTTTATGCGCGTGGCGATGGGTTTGGCTATCGGAGAAGTCGATCGCGAAACACGTGCGATTGAGTTCTATCAGATCTTGTCGTCCTTCGACTTTATGAGCTCCACACCAACACTATTCAATGCAGGAACTCTGCATTCACAGCTGTCGTCTTGCTATCTCACAACCGTGTCCGACAATCTGGACGGCATCTACGAAGCCATCAAAGAAAACGCGTTATTGGCCAAATATGCAGGTGGCCTAGGCAACGACTGGACACCTGTGCGCGCCATGCGCAGCCACATCAAAGGCACCAATGGTGAGAGCCAAGGTGTTGTGCCCTTCTTGAAAGTAGTCAACGACACCGCAGTCGCGGTCAACCAGGGCGGCAAACGCAAGGGCGCCGTCTGTTGCTACCTAGAATCTTGGCACCTGGACATCGAAGAGTTTCTGGATCTGCGTAAAAATACAGGCGATGAGCGTCGTCGTACACACGACATGAACACCGCAAACTGGATTCCTGACTTGTTCATGAAGCGCGTGATCGAGGGTGGAGACTGGACATTGTTCTCACCCTCCGATTGCCCGGACCTCCACGAAAAAGTCGGCGTTGAGTTTGAAAAAGCTTATGTGGGCTACGAAGAAAAAGCGGCACGCGGCGATTTGACTTTGTTCAAAAAAATGCCTGCCACTAATCTCTGGCGCAAAATGCTGTCGATGCTGTTTGAAACAGGCCACCCATGGATCACCTTTAAAGATCCATGCAACATCCGTTCGCCACAGCAACACGTGGGTGTCGTGCACAGCTCAAATCTGTGCACAGAGATCACGCTGAACACAAACGAGACTGAAATTGCGGTGTGTAATTTGGGATCAGTCAACTTGCCTGCGCACTTGAAACAGAACGCAGACGGCACGTTGTCACTTGATCACGACAAACTTCAGCGCACCATCAAGATTGCCATGCGCATGCTTGATAACGTGATCGACATCAACTACTACGCTGTCGCGAAAGCTCGCAACTCCAACGTGCGTCATCGGCCAGTCGGTTTGGGCATGATGGGCTTTCAAGACTGTCTGCATTTGATGCGTGTTCCTTATGCATCACAAGATGCGATTGAATTTGCTGATCGCTCAATGGAAGCCGTCTGCTATTACGCCTACAGTGCTTCAAGCGATCTCGCAGCAGAGCGCGGTCGTTACGCAAGCTTCGAAGGTTCGCTGTGGTCGCGCGGTATCTTGCCGCATGACTCCATTGCACTGCTGCGTGAAAATCGTGGTGGCTATGTTGAAGTCGATGAGTCCAGCACGATGGATTGGGATTCGTTGCGTGAACGCATCAAACTGCAAGGCATGCGCAATTCAAATTGTGTTGCAATTGCCCCAACAGCAACAATATCGAATATTATTGGCGTGTCCGCATGTATCGAGCCAACTTATCAAAACTTGTACGTTAAATCGAACCTCTCCGGTGAGTTCATTGTTGTCAACGAACACCTTGTTCGTGACCTCAAAAAACTTGGCCTCTGGGATGAAGTGATGGTCGCCGATCTTAAATATTTCGACGGCAGCTTATCCCGCATAGATCGCGTCCCAGCCGATCTGCGCACCCTTTACGCTACAGCCTTCGAAGTTGAAACCAACTGGATTGTCGAGTGTGCTGCACGTCGTCAAAAGTGGATCGATCAAGCCCAATCACTCAATATCTACATGGCTGGTGCTTCCGGCAAGAAACTGGACGATACCTACAAGCTCGCATGGCTGCGTGGACTCAAGACCACCTACTATCTGCGCACGCTTGGTGCCACGAGCGCTGAAAAATCAACAGGACGCGGTGGTGAACTCAATGCGGTCAACGTTGCAGGTGCTGGTTCCACCAGCGGCACGTTTGCTTCGGCGGCGGCTCCTGCCTTGCCCGACCCTGAAATTCTCGGATCGGCCTGCACCATGAGACCTGGCGATCCAGGTTTCGAAGAGTGCGAAGCCTGCCAATAACTGCCACCGGAATACATATTATGCTTAGCTGGAACGACGAACCCGCAACACAAACAGGCCTGACAGCAGGCCTGGTAGATGCAATGCGCAGCAAACTACCTGCTTCCTCGACTGCGCGCGCCGCGACAGGTATCTTTGGTGACTCTGCCTTACCAACACCCGGTCTGATTCAGACACCTGTTGCGACCAACCCCGCAACACGCGTCAATGTCGCCGACAAACGCATCATCAACGGTCAGACAGACGTTAATCAACTCGTGCCCTTCAAATACAAGTGGGCCTGGGAAAAATACATCGCCACCTGCGCTAACCACTGGATGCCGCAAGAAATCAACATGTCGCGCGACATCGCACTTTGGAAAAACCCAAGCGGTTTGACTGAAGATGAGCGTCGCATCATTAAGCGCAACCTTGGTTTCTTTGTGACCGCGGACTCGCTCGCGGCCAACAACATCGTGTTGGGTACTTATCGTCACATCACTGCGCCCGAATGTCGCCAGTTTTTGTTGCGCCAAGCCTTCGAAGAAGCGATTCACACGCATGCCTATCAGTACATTGTTGAGAGCTTAGATCTCGATGAGTCTGAAATTTTTAATGCTTACAACGAAGTGCCTTCGATTCGCGCCAAGGATCAGTTCCTGATTCCATTTATTGACGCCATCGCAGATCCAAACTTCAAAACCGGCACACTCGAAACGGATCAAACGCTGTTGAAGTCCCTGATTGTGTTTGCCTGCCTGATGGAAGGTTTGTTCTTTTACGTTGGTTTTACCCAGATTCTTGCGCTGGGACGCCAAAATAAAATGACAGGTGCCGCAGAACAGTACATGTACATCCTGCGCGATGAATCCATGCACTGCAATTTCGGTATCGACCTGATCAACACCATCAAGCTCGAAAACCCACAACTCTGGACACCAGCTTTCCGCGAAGAAATTCGCGCGCTGTTCGCCAAGGCGGTCGATCTTGAATATGCTTACGCCGAAGACACTATGCCGCGTGGCGTGTTGGGTCTGAATGCACCCATGTTCAAGTCGTACTTGCGCTTTATCGCTAATCGTCGTTGCCAGCAGATCGGCATCGAACCTCTGTTCGCCCAAGAAGAAAACCCCTTCCCTTGGATGGCAGAAATGATTGATCTAAAGAAAGAACGCAATTTCTTTGAAACACGTGTGATTGAATATCAAACTGGAGGCGCCCTCAATTGGGAATAAGCCAATTGGGAATAAGCCTTTAGTCAGATTTCAATCTCACTTTGTACTTGCCAGTCGGCGCTTGATCCCGCCAACTGGTGCCATTTGAATTGGTTCGCGTCCTAACGGGAGGCAGTTCAAATGGCTGTGCCGGATTCATCAGCACAAATCAACATACTACCGATGTCTGGTAGTGGCTTGTGACGATGAATAACTCGGGCGAAACATCCTCCCATGGTGGGCGGAGTCAAGCACGGGTTTTAATGTTTGGGACCCTGAACTAAGGAGTATTACCATGGCAACAGCCAAAAAAGCAGTGAAGAAAGCCGCAGCAAAGAAGCCCGTTGCAGCTAAAAAAGTCGTTGCAAAAAAGCCAGCAGCTAAGAAAGTCGCTGCAGCCAAGCCAGTAGCAAAGAAAGTCGTTGCTAAAAAAGCAGTCAAAAAAGTAGCGAAAAAAGCAGCTGCCAAAAAGCCAGCCGCAAAAAAAGTCGCCGCAAAAAAGCCTGAAGCAAAGAAAGTCGTTGCTAAAAAAGCAGTCAAAAAAGTAGCAGCTAAGCCTGCGGCCAAAAAAGCCGTTGCTAAAAAGCCAGCCGCTACTAAAGTTGCTGCAAAAAAAAAAATAGTTAAAAAACCTGCTGCTAATAAGCCGGCAGCCGCTGCCCCCTCGACAGCTGCAGCTCCAGGTGCAAAAACTGCCCTGAATCCTGCTGCGTCGTGGCCGTTTCCTACGGGTGGCCGTCCCTGAGCTTTTAGCTGAGGTGAGTTAGTCCTAGCCGCCTGGTTCGCCAGGCGGCTTTTTTGTCCATATGCTCCTGCTCAATCTGGTGCAAGCAGAGACTCACGTGCGACAATAAGGATCTTGTTTCTCCACTCGGGAAAGACTCATTATGATTGGCGAAATACTCCGCTTCATTCTTGATATCGGCTTTACATTAATAGGCGCGGTGCTGCTTGCACGTGCCTGGCTGCATGCCGTCAAACTACACCCTTTCAATCCGATTTCACAGGCGATTATTCAGGCAACTAACTGGCTCGTCACTCCGCTGCGTCGTGTTGTGCCCACCGGAGGCGGCATCGACTGGGCCAGCCTGCTGGGCACCCTGATCGCAGCGATCGTATATCTAGTCTTGTTATGGCTAGTATCAACCACCAGCATGTTGCCACTCAAAATGATACCTGGCGTCATTGGCGCGGGTTTCACGACCGTCGCACGCTGGGCACTCAATTTGATTGTTTGGCTAACCTTGATTCAGGCCGTGCTGTCTTGGGTCAATCCGATGGCCACCATCATGCCCGTGCTGCGAACGATGACAGGCCCCCTGCTGGCGCCCATCCGTCGCATCATGCCAAATCTGGGTGGCTTTGACTTATCACCCATCGTACTGTTGATCTTGGCTCAAATAGCCATTATGGTGATCAACAGCATCACCTACCAACTTTTCCCGCTGTTCATTCTTTAGCGTTTGGCACGCTTAGTTCTGTGTGAGAGGAACCACGCGCGTGGGTCCAGCTCCGCTAATGACCTGCACACGCTGATTCATCATGATCGGCAAGTCTGCCTCTTGCGCAATCACCCGCGTCTCGCCATTATCTAAACGCACTGAAATTTCCAGCCCGTCTTTTTTATCTATTTTGTCTTCGATTGCATTACCGGCTAACGCACCCAAGATCGCACCGCCAATGATTGCCAGGGTACGTCCCGTGCCGCCGCCGATAGCACTACCCGCCACGCCACCGACAGCGCCACCCGCAATCGCGCCACCACCAGAAGTCTGCTCACTCTGGATCGTGATCGGTCGTACATTAATAACTGTGCCATTACGCACAATTTGATCACGTTGCGTTTGGTTGTAATTGTAGACATTCGCAGAAGCTGAGGGCTTTGCACAACCTGAAACAAGCACCACAGCCGACAGGGCAAATGCCCCAATAATCAGACGGGCACTTATGTTATTGGAGAAACTTTTATTCATCGTAGGCCTCTATTAAAAACGCTCAGGGCAGTTGCAAATTGAACTGCGCCTTGAGCATGGCACTTATTTCGGCTCGGCTCGGTGCGTGATTTTGAGGACCGCGCGATGCAATCTTGATCGAACCCATCAGATTACCGAGTTTACAGGCATCCATCCACGTCCAGCCTTGTGTCAGACCATATAACAAACCAGCACGATGCGCGTCGCCGCAACCTGTAGGATCCACAAGACCTTGAGGCGTGACTGAATCAATATGATGCGCATGTCCTTCTGTATACAGTGTCGCGCCAGCTGCGCCGCGCGTCACCACGACCGCATGCAAGCCTTGAGCCAACTCAGCAACACTTTTGCCAGTACGCTGCTCAACCACGCTAGCTTCGTAATCGTTCACGGTTAACGCTTGTGCAAGGCTGATCATCTGACTGATGTCATCGCCATCAAACAACGGCATTGCCTGACCCAGATCAAAAATAAATGGTGTGCCTTGGGCGTGCAACCGCTTGGCATGTGCAATCATGCCCGCCTTTGAATCAGGTGCCACAATCGCCCACGCAGCTTGATGGCCAGTCAAATCGTTTTCAGCAGAGCGATCCATTGCGCCAGGATGAAAAGCTGTAATTTGATTGTCATCGAGATCGGTCGTAATGAAGCACTGTGCAGTCAAGGTATCAGGCAAGCTGCGGATCATGTTGACCTCGATACCCAGTTGATTAAAGCGCTGCAAATAATCTGTCGCGTCCTCACCCACAGTTGCCACAGGGATTGGGTGACCACCCAAAAGTTTGAGGTTATAGGCAATATTGCCCGCACAACCACCAAACTCTCGACGCATACGGGGCACTAAAAAAGACACACTTAAAGCGTGAATCCGATCGGGCAAAATATGCTCTTTGAACTTTCCTTCAAACACTGCGATCGTATCGAAAGCGACTGAACCACAAATTAAAACGGACGCTGTCATGCTAAATGCCTCAAGGAAAAAATGGTTTTAACGAATAGCCGTTAATCTGTAAACCTGTCACAGTAACGGGCAACATTAGACTGACTTCCTGACTAGCAGCAAAGGGCTTATCAACCAAGGCTGCAGGCAGATATTCACTGGGACTCAAACGTTTTCTCAAGACGACCGTGCTCGACGCATCGGTCAATTCAAGCGAAAGGTATGGCCAAGGTTGTGGCTGTTTAAAACGATTGCGTAAGGAAAACTTCAGACTCATTTCCGCTGACTTAGACACTTGATCTGCTGAAGACTGACGCTCGAACGCGATGACCGAAACAAAAATGCGCTCAAGATGTCGGCGCAAACTGACTTCGCAACGCAGCTTGACACAGAGAGACTCTAGCGCAGGACGCCAGGCAGGTACCATGCTTGCCAGATCATTACGATACACATAGGCCAACTGCACCACGAGTAACGCGAGCGCAAAGACACTCCCTAGGCTCCATAACAACATCTTTAATCTAGGTGTGTCGACCTCATCGACCAAAAACTCTGGTTGGGTTCGACCGACGGACGGTCCGTCTCCCCGCAAACGTGACTCACCGACGATCATTGCGTCCGCTCGCACTTGCTCATGCGCTTGCTCTTGCTCTGCTGACTGGGCAGAAAAAGAAAAGCGTTGCGCCGGCTGCGGCGACAAGGGTTCAACGCGTTCAGCGTGCGAGTCGGACTCAGAGAACGCCCTAGGCTCAGCACGTTCAGCGCGATGACGCAGCACTGTTGGCGCAGGTGAGGGTGTGGAGATTGTCGCAGTAGTGAGTGTCTCTGTGCGTGAAGGCGTTGCTGTCAAGGTCGGTGCGGCGGAGGTTTCACCCTCCCTCGCGCCAGCACCGGGGCGCTGGGTCAACGTCGGCAACTGACTTTGCAATGTCTCAAAGCCATCAAAAATCTGCGTACAAGCACCGCAACGCACTAAACCATCAAGGGCTTGCAACTGCTCAAGCTTGACGACAAAATCACTTTGGCACTTGGGACAACGAGTGATAAGACTCATACGCGCACCTCAGGGTTTGGGACCAGCCAGACACACCCAGCCATCGCGGGACTGCCACACGGTCAACGGCAACCAGTGCGCGTAGGCCTCTGCCACTTCTAACGCCTGTCGCTCAAGCACGCCAGACAACACCAAACTTCCACCGGAACGCACACGCGTCGAAAGCATAGGTGCCAACACTTTAAGAGGATTGGACAAGATGTTCGCGACGACCACATCGAACTGCCCATCAGTGAGACCCTCGGTCATTTGCGCATCGACTTCAGTTTGATTGGCAAGCGCATTCGCAGCTGTTGCTTGAACTGCTTGCTCATCAATGTCTACGCCCGTTACGCTTGCAGCACCCAACATTTTGGCCGCAATCGCCAAAATGCCTGACCCGCAACCATAATCCAGCACCGTGGCACCGGCAGGCAGTTCCTCGGCTAACCATTCCAGACAAAGATGCGTTGTGGGATGGCTGCCTGTACCAAAAGCTAAACCTGGATCCAATTGAATCGCGATTCGCCCGACCTGAGGCGTTGCTGGCATCTGATCCGCATGCCAACTGGGCACAATCAGAATATGTTCGCCTACCGAGATCGGACCAAATTGCGACTGCGTCAGCCGCACCCAATCCGCATCCGGCACCTGACGCAAATGCCAAGGCAAATCCGTCGTTGTATCAAGATCTTCACGCGCACTCGCAAGCAACTGTTCGGGATCAGTCCCATCCGCTAACAGCACCACCAGGCGATTACGCGCCCATGCTTGAGAATTAGGTTCGCTGCCGGGCTCCCCAAACAACGGTTGCTCTTCTTCAGTATCGAGATCGGCATCCTCGACAGACACAGACAGGGCACCGGACTCGAGCAGGCCGTCAGAGAGTGGCTCTGCGAGAGCGCCAGGACACAACAACACCAGTTCACGCATTGTGGTTTCCGTTATTCGACTCTTGAGGCTAGCTTGTGTTCGAGATAATGGATGCTCGTGCCTCCCTCAACGAACTTTGAATCAGCCATCAGCTCTCGATGCAAAGGAATATTCGTTTTAATACCTTCGACCACCATTTCAGACAGGGCAATCGACATGCGCGCAATAGCTTGCGCACGTGTATCCCCATACGTAATGACCTTCGCGATCATCGAATCGTAGTTTGGTGGAACAAAGTAACCATTGAATACATGCGAGTCGATGCGCACACCAGGACCGCCAGGCGTGTGCCAGTTGGTGATTCGGCCAGGACTGGGCATAAAGTTGAAAGGATCTTCCGCATTGATACGACACTCAACCGCATGGCCGCGGAACGTAATGTCTTTTTGACGCAAAAGGAATTTCTCTCCTGCTGCGACGCGAATCTGCTGCTGCACCAAGTCAATGCCCGTGATCAGTTCTGTGACGGGATGCTCAACCTGAATACGGGTGTTCATCTCAATAAAATAAAACTCGCCGTTTTCAAATAGAAATTCAAAGGTCCCCGCGCCACGATATTCAATCTTGCGGCAAGCCTCTGCACAGCGCTCGCCGATTTTTTCTATCAACTTTCGTTCGATACCGGGTGCAGGCGCCTCTTCGATCACTTTTTGGTGACGGCGCTGCATTGAGCAATCGCGCTCACCCAGCCAGACGGCATTCTTGCCGCCATCCGCGAGCACTTGAATTTCGATATGGCGTGGATTTTCTAGGAACTTTTCGAGGTAAACCTCTGGGTTATTAAAGGCAGCCCCCGCCTCTGACTTTGTCATCGTGACGGCATTGAGCAAGGCTGCTTCAGTGTGAACAACACGCATCCCGCGTCCCCCCCCGCCGCCTGCAGCTTTGATGATGACGGGGTATCCCACCTCGCGCGCCGTGCGCAGAATCTCGGCGGGATCATCGGGCAAGGCACCCGCGGATCCAGGCACCACGGGCACACCGGCCTCGATCATGGCGTGTTTTGCGCTGACCTTGTCACCCATCAGACGGATCGACTCAGGTCGCGGTCCGATAAAGACAAAACCACTCTTTTCTACGCGATCTGCAAAGTCAGCATTTTCGGACAAGAAACCGTAACCGGGATGAATAGCTTCGGCATCCGTGACTTCGGCTGCGGCGATAATCGCCGGCATATTGAGATAGCTATCGCGTGACGCGGGTGGACCAATGCAGACGGACTCGTCAGCCAGACGCACATACTTGGCATCACGATCCGCCTCTGAATGGACCACCACGTTCTTGATACCCATTTCACGGCATGCGCGTTGAATGCGCAACGCAATTTCGCCTCGGTTGGCGATCAGAATCTTTTCAAACATATCAGACGATCACAAAAAGTGGCTGGCCATATTCGACCGGTTCACCGTTTTGAACCAAAATTTCCTGGATTACGCCAGATTTATCCGCCTCAATCTCATTGAGCAGCTTCATCGCTTCGATGATGCACAGTGGCTCGCCTTCTTTTACGGTCTGCCCAATTTCAACAAATGAGGGTGAGCTCGGGTTCGGTGCGCGATAAAAGGTTCCGACCATCGGTGCCTTGACGGTGTGACCCACAACCGCCGCGGGCATTGGGGCGACCGGGGCTGTGGGTACCGCTTCGGCACTCGGCTGAGGCGCATATTGTGGTGCGGGTGCGTAGGCCATCGGCTGGATAGCCTGGGAAAACTTGACTATACGGACCTTACCCTCACCCTCTGTAATTTCCAGTTCGGCGATGCCTGACTCGGCCACCAAGTCAATCAAAGTTTTTAGTTTTCTCAGATCCATAGTATTTCCGTAAGGTTCTAAATAAGCTCGTATTGAGCGGCAAAGCGCACAGCAGCCTCGTAGCCCTCAGGGCCAAGACCTGCCACCACACCAACCGCCAAATCTGACAGATAAGAGTGATGGCGAAATTCTTCACGTTTGTAAACGTTAGAAACATGCACCTCTACAAACGCAATACGGACACCCGCCAAGGCATCCCGTATTGCAACGCTGGTATGGGTATAAGCACCAGCGTTAATAATAATGAAATCCGTTCCGTCGGTGCGGGCTTGCTGTATTCGGTCAACTAACGCACCTTCGTGATTGCTCTGAAAAGTCGATAACTCGACGTTTAGCGTTTTTGCTAAGGCAACTAAACCGGCCTCCAATTCGGGCAATGTCGTATGTCCATAGAGATGCGGCTCTCTCAACCCGAGCATATTCAGGTTGGGTCCGTTTAGAAGAAGGAGATTTTGTGCCATGCCATATCGCCAAAAGCAATGATCAGGTGCGCATTTTTACGCCAATTTCTGCGATTTGTCTATCTACGTCTTTTATTTTGCGACTAAGCGGGTGATTCGCACTTGCAAATCCTCATGCGAGACCTGACCCAGTATTGTGTCGAAAATGCGGCCTTCTGCATCCAACAGTACGGTAAAAGGGAGCCCTCCAGCCGCATTACCCAATTCTCTCACCACAGCTATACCTGAATGCCCCGCCACATACAAAGGATAAGAAACAGGTACTTTAGTGACAAATTGAGAGATATTGGCAGCAGTATCGATACCAATACCGACAAATTGAATATCAGGCAATGATTTTGACAGTGTATCGAGCTGCGGCATTTCCTCGACGCAAGGTGCGCACCACGTTGCCCAAAAATTAGCGACGACTGGACGCCCCTTGAGCTGACTCAGGGCAACGAGTTGTCCCGACAAATCGGGAAATGATGCTGAATACAAAGCGCTAGGATTAGCCGTGGCTTTTGGCGCGGCATTGCCGGAGAGTGCCACGGCACGATTCGCAGCCGGAGCACGCTTTGACGTGGACTGCCAGGCAAACCAGGCAGTCGTCGCGATCGCCACTAAACCCGCTCCGCCAAAGATGACTGTTCTTCTCTTCATAACCGTCATCATAACGCCCCTTGTGGACTCCATGCGCGAATCACTACAGGGGTACTACCGCCACAGTCGCAAACAACATCTGCCTCTACAATGTGGCGAGGAGACTGTTCATGCATCTGCATATATTGGGAATTTGCGGCACATTTATGGGTGGCTTGGCGCTCATTGCGCGCGCCGCAGGACATCGCGTCACAGGCTGTGATGCGGGCGTCTACCCCCCCATGAGTACGCAACTAGTGGAACAAGGCATTGAGCTGATTGAGGGGTTTGAGCCTGAACAACTGAACCTCAAACCTGATTTGTTTGTCATTGGCAATGTGGTCTCACGTGGTAACCCCTTGATGGAAGCCATCTTAGATGCGGGCTTGCCCTACACGTCTGGCCCTCAATGGCTCGGTGACGCTATCTTGCAAGGTCAGCATGTATTGGCCGTGGCTGGCACACACGGCAAAACCACTACCAGCGCCATGCTGGCCTGGATTTTGCATTGCGCAGGCAAAAAGCCAAACTTTCTCATTGGCGGCGTAGCCCCAGGACTCGAAGTCTCGGCGCGATTTGATGCCACATTTCCTCTATTTGTGATCGAAGCGGACGAATATGACACCGCTTTTTTCGACAAGCGATCGAAATTTGTCCACTACCGCCCCCGCACGGCCATTTTGAATAATCTTGAGTATGACCATGCGGATATCTTTCCCGATCTTGCCGCCATCGAAACACAATTTCATCACTTGTTACGGACGGTGCCGCGCAGGGGCTTGGTGATTACTCCCTCACAAGACGATGCACTCTCTCGCGTGATCGCGCGCGGATGCTGGGCCGAGCACAGCGCAATCAACGCACCTGAGGGCTGGCATACACATACGCGAGACGCCGAGTCTTTTGACATTCTGAACGGCACGCAAATACATGGCACGGTGGCGTGGTCGCTTACGGGGGCGCACAACCAACATAATGCGCTTTCCGCAATCGTGGCAGCACAGCACGTCGGGGTCAGCCCAGAGGCCAGCATCGCCGCGCTCTGCACGTTTAGTGGTGTCAAAAGGCGCATGGAAGTTCTCGGCACTGTGCGAGACATCACAGTCTATGATGATTTTGCGCACCACCCTACCGCAATCGCCACGACACTGGCAGGGTTACGTACGCAAGCAGGTACGCAGCGCATCCTCGCCGTGCTCGAACCACGCTCCAATACGATGAAACTTGGCACGATGGCTGCTCGACTGCCTGCAGCACTGGTCGACGCAGATTTAGTGTTTTGTTATGGTCAGCGCGAGGGCAAGCAGGCACTCGGCTGGGATCCGGCCGAAGTACTTGCTTCACTAGGTCCGCGTATGCAGGCGCACCATGAAATTGATACCTTGGTTCTGGCCATTCAGCGCGCCGCGCAACCCGGGGATCACATTGTCATTATGAGCAATGGCGGCTTCGCTGGGGTGCATGGTCGACTCCTGGAGGCGCTGGCCGCCTTGCCCGCCTAAAGGGCACTTTTAGACTCACTGGAACACCAAAATTCATGTACGTTTTATACGAAGAAGATGGCACCTTTAAAACAGGCCACGTTATGGCAGAAGCCGATACAACCCTTCAGGTCGAATCGGAGTCTGGCAAACGCAGCAAGGTTAAACGTGCGAATTGCATCTTTACGTTTGCCAATCCAACCCCTGATGTGCTGATGCCTCAGGCGGACACTCTCGCCCAAGAGATCGATCTGCCCTTTCTTTGGGAATGCGCACCTGCCGATGAGTTCGATATTGAGACGATGGGTGCTGAGTACTTTGGACACCCACCAGACACTGTTGAAAAAACAACATTGCTGCTCAGACTGCACAGCGCGCCGATTTATTTTCATCGACGCGGTCGTGGTCGTTATCGCGCTGCGCCGCCAGAGATTTTAAGCGCGGCTCTCGCCGCACAAGATAAGAAACAGCGTGCGGCTGAGCAAACAGATGAGTGGGCGCAAGCTATTGCCGCCGGTCAACTTCCGGATGAAGTGGCCCAGGCCGCCATGGCCCTGATTACAAAACCTGACAAAAATTCGCAAGCATGGAAAGCGCTCGACGCCGCTTGCACGCAACGACAGACCTCACCTGAACGGCTCTTACTCGACGCGGGGGCTTGGCCACATGCACTGGCCCTTCACAAAGGACGCTTTCTTGCGACTCATTTTCCGCGTGGGACAGGTTTTGCTCCCTGCGAAGTACCTGACATTGGACGCACCTTACCGCTCGCAGAGGTTGAAGCCTACTCTGTCGATGACGTCAGCACGACAGAGATTGATGACGCGCTCTCTGTGACGCGTCTTACTGACGGCAATCTGTGCGTGGGCATCCATATTGCTGCGCCTGGACTGGCGGTCACCAAAGACAGCGCGCTCGATAAACTCGCCCGCGCCAGAATGTCAACGGTCTATATGCCGAGTGACAAAATCCCGATGCAGCCCGACGAAGTGATTGCCGCTTTTTCTTTGGATGAAGGACGTCCTGTTCCCGTGTTGTCGCTTTACGTTACTGCCAATCCCGAAACGGGGGAGATCCTTTCACATGAAAGTCGACTTGAGCGTCTCGCCGTGCGTGCTAATTTGCGTCACAACACACTCGATGCGCTGATCACCGAGGCATCGCTTGCAGACCCCGAAATCGAACTGCCTTATAACGACTGGATCCGCCCGCTTTGGCAATTGGCGCTTGCGTTGTGCAAACAACGTGAAATCGTGCGTGGCAAACCCGAAAACAATAATCGGGTTGAGTACAGTTTTTATGTCGAGGGTGATCCCAATGACCCGGGCTCGCACGTACGCTTGGTGCCACGCTTACGCAATGCGCCCTTAGACAGATTAGTCGCCGAGTACATGATCCTGGCTAACAGCACATGGGGTGGCTTACTCGCCACCCATGGTCTACCTGGCATTTACCGCTCTCAGCAAACAGGGCGAGTGCGCATGAGTACACATGCCCTCCCACACGAAGCCATAGGCGTTCCACAATACGCTTGGTGTACCTCACCTTTGCGCCGCTATGTTGACCTCGTCAATCAATGGCAACTGATCGCTGCTATCGAAAATGGTGTGTCAGCACCACTCGTCGCGCCTTTTAAACCCCGTGATGCAGATTTGTTCGCCATCATCGGAGGGTTTGAGTCACAATATGTGGCATGGCATGACTTTCAAAACAGCATGGAGCGTTTCTGGTGTTTGCGTTGGCTTCAACAGCAGCAAATCACTGCGTGCGAAGCGACCGTTCTCAAAGAGGACTTGGTGCGTTTGAATGATGCACCGATGGTCGTGCGTCTAGCGGGACTTCCAGCGCTCGAGAGAGGCCAGCGGATTGAGCTCCACATCACGGGGTTCGATGAGCTGGCTCTTGAAATGGATTGCCGATTTGTGTCTCGTGTTGAAAGCGAACAACCTGAGGAACTCAACCCAGCAACGTGAACATCAGTCTCCCTTCCCCCCTCGAGGCGTCTTCGTCAGGCGGTGCAAGCTGGCTGACTGCGCAGCAGCGTTTTTTTCGCTGGGGGCTGTTGTTGTCTCTCGCTTGCCACCTAGCTTTGCTCGCCTGGCAAAGACCCACTCCTCCCGCCTTTGTCCCTAGACCCTCCGAGCTTGAAATCGTCATGGTCAATGCCGCGACTGAAAGCGAGCCTCTTGACGCAGTTGTGCTCGCACAGAGCAATGTGGATGGTGGCGGTCAGGCCGACAAAGGCTATGTGACGACTATGATCCCGCATACTGGCGACGCGGTCGAACCCATCATGCTAGAGGCGCTGATTCAAAAGCGGCAACAACTCGAAGTCCAACAACAGCAACTGCTGACCCAGCTTAGCGCCCGAACGTACACAGCGCCAGTAAGGCCCAAGTCTTCACCCACTGAAGCCAGCGAGCTCGCAGGCGAAGACGAAGCAGATCAAGACAATATTGTTTTAAACGGGCAGATTGCAGTATTGACTCAGCGTATCGAAAGCGAAAACGCACGACCACGTAAACATTTTGATGCAGCCTCTGCACGCAAAGCCGCCTATGCCCCTTATATTGACCAATGGCGCCAACGGGTTGAACAGGTGGGTACAGAACACTATCCTAAAGGCGTGGACGGCAAGTCCTACGGAAGCGTACAAGCAACTTTAACCATCCGCGCAGATGGTTCAATTGCTGACATCACCATCAATCGCCCTTCCAACCAACCCTTACTCAATCAAGCGGTGCGACGCATCGCCCAACTTTCTGCCCCATTTGCGCCATTTCCCGCCGATATGGCCCGACAAATTGATCAGCTTGTACTCACCCGAACCTGGCAATTCGTCAATGGCGCTTTGGAGACCGGACAACCATGACACTCAACGTCAAAGCCAGACCAATCACGACAGCCAATCACGCTGTTAGTCAACAATTCGCTGTGATAGGTCATCCCGTCAAGCACAGCCGTTCACCGGCGATTCATCAACAGTTTGCCGCCCAGTTGGACGTCGCACTCACGTACGAACGCATCGAAGCACCTTTGGATGCCTTCACAGCAACGGTCATTCACTTTTTTTCGGATGGTGGCTGCGGTTTAAACGTCACCGTACCTTTCAAACTCGAGGCATGGGAGTTGGCGCGCACGCACCTCAGCACCCGAGCGCGACAAGCCCAGGCAGTTAACACCCTTTGGATGCATCAGGGTGCCTTGCATGGCTGCAATACCGACGGGGTTGGTTTAGTGGCCGACCTAAAGCGCCTGGGTGTGCAGAGTCAGGGAGCCCGAATACTAATGGTCGGAGCAGGGGGCGCCGCGCGGGGGGTTTTGGGGCCACTCATGGAAACTGGTTGCAAGCAACTCCACATCGTGAATCGGACTGTTGAACGCGCACAAGCCTTAGTGTCTGAGTGGCACGCGACACAAGCTTCGACGCAAAAGACCCTTTCCGCAGGAAGCTTAGCAGAGGCCTCCCGACAAGAAAGATGGGACCTCGTGATCAATGCAAGTGCAAGTAGCTTGGGAGGTGAAGCGCCAGCCCTACCCGCCGAACTGTATGCGCCAGGCGCCTGGGCCTACGACATGATGTATGCGGCACAACCAACCGCATTCATGGCGCAGGCCAAAGCCGACGGTGCAACACATCTGAGCGATGGTTTAGGCATGCTAGTGGGGCAAGCGGCAGAAAGTTTCTTCCTTTGGCATGGCAAGCGGCCAGATATCGCCCCCGTATTGGTTTCTTTACGCGCAGAACTCAGTCAACCGTGATTGGGGATTACACTTGAAACTATGAGAACTGCCCGCCGTTACCTCGCCCGAGAAATCTACCGCTCCACCTCGGTGGTGTTGATTGCCTTACTCGGACTTTTTACTTTTTTCACCCTTGTCGACGAACTTGACACGGTTGGAGACAAGTTCCCGCTCGCGGCACTTTTTTATCTGCAATTTCTCTCAATTCCGACACGCCTTTACGACCTGCTGCCCATAGGCGTATTGATTGGTGCCATTCTTGCGCTCTCGAGTCTTGCCCAGCGCAATGAGCTCGTCATTCTGAGAGTGTCGGGCGTGAGTGGCTTTGGATTGCTCAGGATGCTTTGGACGGTGTCTTTGCCCATTATTTTTGGTGCTCTCATCCTGTCCGAATTTCTCACACCTATGGCAGAAATCAAAAGTAGCGAAACCAATTTATTGATGCGCGGAAAGGTCGAAGGTGGACGACTCGCGAGTGGCTACTGGTTTAAAGAACCCACACCAAATGGAGGCACACGGATCATCAATGTGGGTAACTTACTCGCCTTAGGTAACGTTTCTAATTTGCGTGTCTATGAGTTTCCGGACGGTCTGACGCTTTCTCTGGTCGCACAGTCCGAAACTGGTCGTTTCGTTGATGGCAAGCTCGTGATGCAAAAGGTCACAGAAAATCATATCGCTCCTTCAATCGAACAAACGCTCTCTGACGCCAAAGCCTCCACTACACCTTCCGTCACTGTGACCCAGTCTGCCGAGCGCAGCTTTGAGACTTCTCTTTCAGCCGATCGTTTGGTTGCAAGAATACTCACCCCGGAGCGTATGTCACTACTCGCTCTGAATGACTACATCGATTACCTCACTCGCAATCAACTTCAAGCTGACCGACAAGTCGTGGCGATCTGGCGCAAACTTGCCTACCCCTTCACCTTGTTAGTGATGCTGACGATTGCTGCACCGATCAGCTTTATGCAGACGCGACGTGGCGGCGTTGGCGCCAAAGTATTTCTAGGCATTTTGCTGGGAACGGGTTTCTTTATGGTGAACCAGCTCGCCTTAAATGTAAGTTTGCTTTACCACTGGTCGCCCGTTGTGACAGCACTATTGCCAAATATCGGTGCGATGATTCTCGCGCTGTCTGCTGTCTTTGCGATGGAAAATCGCAATGCGATTGCTAACCGTCGGCGTGATCACTCTTTTTGGAAAAAATCACCGCTATGAGTATGCCTAGCATCTGGATGATCGGTGATATTCAGGGCTGCTGCGGCTCCCTAGATACCTTGCTGTTACAACCCGCCCTCCTAGAAGACCGCGATGCACAATTTTGGTTTGCAGGTGACTTGGTTAACCGAGGTCCTCAATCACTCGCTACGCTCAGACGTATCATATCGCTTGGCGAACGCGCAACCGTTGTCTTGGGTAATCACGATTTACACTTGTTAGCGATGGCGGCTGGGGTGCGCAAAACCGGTAAGAAAGACACGCTCGACGAGGTCCTCGCCGCCGACGATGCGAAAGACATCATCGACTGGCTGCGTTTTCAACCTCTCGCGCATTTTGATTATGGACATTTGCTGGTGCATGCCGGCGTACTCCCGCAATGGGATGCCGAAAAAACTGTCGCGCTCGCAGGTGAAGTCGAGTCCGTACTCCAAAGCCCAGACTGGAAAAAACACTTACAGCTGATGTACGGCAACACCCCTGATCAGTGGGATGATCGCCTCAAAGGTCCAGACCGTTTACGTGTCATCATTAATGCGCTGACGCGTGTACGCTTTTGTGACAAACAAGGGCGCATGCTCCTGAGCGTCAAAACCGAACCCGCACCAGAGGACAAGTCCCACATACCTTGGTTTAACTTACCCAAACGCGCGACACGTGACGTAACGGTGGTGTTTGGACACTGGTCTACGCTAGGACTGAAACTCGACAACGATGTGATCTGTTTGGATAGTGGTTGCCTCTGGGGAGGTCATCTCACTGCGGTGCGATTACAAGATCACGCGGTGGTTCAAATACCTTGTTCACAGACGCTTGATCCACATGAGGACTAAGCAACCCTAAGGCTATTGAGCAATGGCCCTGCCCTCAAGGAACCAGGCCTTGAGCAAGGCATTGACTGGCTCAGCCGCCTCGTAATTCACCCAGTGCCCAACCTCTGGCAAAATGACGCCTTGACGCCTCGCCTGCCCCTCGATCATGTGGGTCATCAGATACTCTGGGGTGCATGTGATGTCATGCTCACCCCAAATGATGAGCGTTTCTCCGCTATAGTCATCCAGCGCTGGGCCTAGTAAACCGCGGCCCGAAATACCCCGGCTGCGAAAGCGAGTTTGGATGCACGAGTAAGTGTGGATTCCCATTGCAAAAGCATCGATTTGTTCATCCGCATAAATCATGTGTGCCCAGAGGTTAAAGCGCATCGCCTCAATCAGTGCTTCGTCCGTCTCAGCGCGCTTCCAGTTAACGAGCTTGCCGCGCTCACGACGCGGCCCCCCATGGCCACCCGGCCCAAGTAAGGCCAAACGACGAACCGGTAAGCCCTTAGCTGCCACATTGGCAGATACCAAACCTCCGAAAGAAAACCCAGCAAGATCAAAAGGCATCGCTGTCCCAAATAATTGCGTCAAACAGTTCGCAGTAACATCCACCATGGTTGAAAAATCATCAAATCGGGGATCGCTGGAATCGCCATAGCCAGCCAAGTTTGGGATCCACAGCGAGAAATCCTTAGAAAGCGCCTCGATATTACGCGCCCAATGCAGCCAACTGCCGTGACCCCCATGAATCAGAACGAGCGGGGTGCCCTCACCAAACTGTCGCCAGCTGACTTGGTGCTCACCCACCGTGACAACATGACGTGTCGCACGCTTTTCAAACTCGGCCATCCAGTCGAGGGTCTGCTGATTAACGGGGTTGGACATGGCAACGGTTCCTCTGTGGCAAAAACAAACATGACGCTCGCAAGATAATATCCCAATGGACAAGTCCGTCAAACGCACAAAAATTGTGTAAAGTGTTTGTTTGAATCGTTGACAGAGCTCAAAACATGATTATCGATTGCCACGGCCACTTTACGACGACCCCGCCCCAGGTCGCTAAATTTCGCGCAGACCAAATCGCTGAGTTTCAGCGAACAGGTCAAGCACCGACTTCGCTTCCACCTGCTGTATCAGACGAGGAAATCCGCCACGGTATCGACAACAATCAGTTGCGTATCATGAAAGAGCGCGGCATCGATATGACGATCTTCTCACCCAAGGCGGTCGCAATGGACCACCATATGGGTAACGAAGATACCAATGTGGTCTGGGCACGCTACAACAACGAGTTGATCAGTCGTGTCTGCAAACTATATCCGGAGCACTTCATCGGCGTGTGTCAGTTGCCGCAGGCCGCTGGAGTCGCACCGGGCAAGCGAGTGATCCAAGAGCTTGAGCGTTGTGTCAATGAGTTTGGTTTTATTGGTGCAAATATCAATCCGGACCCCACAGGCGGCCATTGGAGCGACCCACCGCTGTGGGACAAAAAATGGTGGTATCCCCTTTATGAAAAAATGGTCGAGCTTGATGTCCCCGCCATGATCCATGTCAGTGGCTCATGCAATCCGCATTTCAATGCGGTGGCCACTCACTACATCAATGGCGACACGACAGCCTTTGTCCAGTTCATGACCTCGGATATTTTCAAGGACTTTCCGACGCTCAAGTTCATCATTCCCCATGGCGGTGGCGCAGCGCCTTACCACTGGGGTCGTTATCGCGGTATGGCCCTCGACATGGGGCTTCCCTCGCTTGAGGAAAAGGTCCTGAACAACGTATTTTTTGACACCTGTGTCTATCACCAGGCTGGCATCGACTTGTTGCTGCGCGTGGTACCCAATAAAAACATTCTGTTTGCGTCTGAAACCGTCGGCGCTGTTCAGGGGATTGATCCTCTGACCAATTTTTACTTTGACGACACCCGTCGCTATATCGAAGCATCGCCCTCTGCAGACCCCTCGGAGAAAAAGCAGATCTTTGCGAATAATGCGCTTGGTGTTTACGCACGTCTACGTGCTCATCCAAGCTGTCAGAGTTGTTGAGCGACGCCTGCGCACAAAGAGACGGGTGGTTGAGGCCTCAGCGCCTCAACACAACATCCCTCAAAACCTGATGGGCGCGAGCACCAAGCGCTGCGCGTGCCGGAACGGGGAGTCCGTCCGGCACCCAGATCGGTGCCAAAAACTCTACCTCTATGCGCACACCCTTCGCGCCTAATACTTTCCAGAGATTTTGAATGAGATTTTCTTCGCCGACAAAGGCTGCGAAATCACTACGCTTGTTGTGATGGAAATATAACAAGGCAACGGGTTGTATCGCGACGTTTGCACGCCGGGCAGGCTCAAACAGATTGGCATAAAAAGGCAATAAATCGTAACCTGTAGACGTCGTTCCCTCAGGAAATAATCCGACCGCTTGGTCAAGCGTAAAGACTTCCTGCATTTCTTGGCCAACTTTTTTCACAGTGTGTCGGGAGGCGCGTTCGATGAAAATCGTACCCGCACCATGCGCGAGCAAACCAATCAAAGGCCAGCGACGAATTTCACTTTTTGCGATAAAGACCACGGCACGCGCAGTATTGACCGCAAAAATATCTAACCATGAAACGTGATTAACGACCAACAAAGCGGGCCCACTCAGCAGAGGAACGCCCTTATGCGATACCTTTACGCCACATAACCGAAGCAACAGCGCAGACCAATATTGCTTGGTCCGCGAGCGTCCTGAAGGCTTTAACAATGGAAAAATCAACGTTATCACGATCAGGCCAACCATGACCCATAGCAAGACAAGCAACGCCCTCAGGGAAAAACGCAATACCTTCACGACTGACGCTCCCAGACCATCTGACCATTCAATAACGTCGCACGCACGCGACCCGGTAACTCTCTGCCCAAAAAAGGCGTACATTGACTTTGGCTAACGATATTTTCACGACTCACTACCCAATACGCCTCTGGGTCTAAGATGCAGACATCTGCCAAGGCCCCTAAAGAGAGCGTTCCGGGCAGGGGGAGAGAGCCACTGTTCGCTAATACTTGACCTGGACCAAAGGTTACTCGCTTGAAAGCCTCACTCAGCGGTACCCTTGCTTCTTGTGCCCACTTAAGCGTCAGTGAGAGCAACAATTCCAAACCCATCGCCCCCGGTACAGCGTTGGCAAAGGGCAGATTTTTGTCTGCGGTCGTCAGCGGAGTATGGTCCGAACATACAGCATCAATCGTACCGTCTAACAATCCAAGTCGAATCGCATCGCGATCACGCTGACCGCGCAACGGCGGCTCAAGACGGAAATGGCTATCGTAAAACCCGATGTCAATATCGGTCAAATGCACATGATTTGCGACCACGTCGCAGGTGATGGCTTGCCCCTCTTTTTTGGCTTGGCGGACCATAGCGATCGCTTCGGCACTCGACAAACGACACAGGTGCATACGCACACCTGTGGCGCGCTGCAATGAGAGCAAAGTGTGACACGCAATTGTCTCAGCCTCTACGGCAATAGCTGCTAACCCTAAACGCGACGCATACGCACCGCTCGCAGCAACGCCACCGATGGAGAGCCACGGATCTTGAGGTCGACACCACACCGAATAATCAAACGATTTCGCATATTGCATCGCGCGCAAAAGGATTGCAGTATCTTGAAGAGGCGTATTGCCCTGGGAGAAGCCCACGCAGCCTGACTGAGTCAGCCGCACCATTTCAGTCAAGGCCTGCCCCTTCAAGTCTACGGTCAATGCACCCAAGTGATAGACATTCACCTGAGGACTGAGCGTCTGCGCGGGCACTCGCGTCATCTCGGGTGGCTGCACTAAGCTGGTGACCCCGCCCGCCAAGGCGGCGCCAAAGGCCTCGCCAGATGAACCCACGCGCGCGGACAGATCGACGAGTCCGGGCAGCACTAGCATGCCGGATGCATCAAGCACCTTGTCCGCGACAAAGCCCTCTGGAACCGCTCCGACAGCAATGATCCTGCCCTCTGCAATACAGACATCCGCCAAAGCATCGATGTTATTAGCGGGGTCGATGACACGTCCCAGTCGGATATGATGCCTCATGCTGTCGCCCCCACAACAAGGCTCATCACAGCCATGCGCACAGCGACACCAGCAGCCTCTCGCTCTAAACCTTGCACTCCAGTCCCGAGCACCAGGCACTCGGGTTTTGCGCAGGCAAGTGTTTCTTTTGTGAGTCCATAGCATTCGAAATACTCTTGCGCTGAAGGCACATAGCCAGGTACGCACGCAGGCATCACACCCATATGTGCCTGATCCAGCATGATGATCACGTCCGCGTCTCGTAGGCCCTCAGCCATATCCGTGTATGCGCGCACGCCTAACTGCGCAAGTCCCTCAGGCAACAAGGTCAAAGGGGCTACTGCGCGCACTTCGGCTACACACAGTGTGGTCAGTGCATGTATGCAGGAACGCGCCCGAGCCGAATGCAACACATCTCCCACCAAGACAACGGTGAGGTTGGCAAAATCTTTTTTTACGCGACGGATCGTGTGCATATCCAGCAAGGCAGATGTAGGATCGGCATGGCAACCATCCCCCGCGTTCATCATATGCGTGTGCATACCGACCTGCTGTGCCATCCAGTAAGACATACCGCTCACTTCGGTCCGCAATACGATCATGTCGAACTTGAGGTCAGCCTTGAGGTCGGCAAGCGCAGGAATTGTGAAACGATCCAGTTGTTGTATGCCCAGCCATTCGGCGGACAAACTCAGGGTCGCACGCTCAAATACCCCAAGCGCGGTTGACGCTTGATCAACAGAACCATCGTCAACGAGGCTCAGCACTTTTTTGCCTTGAAGAAGCGGCGTTTTTTTGACCTCGCCAGCTGTAGGAGTGAGAAACAACTCAGTCGTGTCAAGAATACGCGTCAAGAGCGCACGCGACAGACCTTCGGTTGTGAGGAGTTGCGCGAGTTCGCCGTGTAGGTTTAGTTGAGGGTTGCGCATGCGTCTATAAAGCCCAGAGTCATTTAAGTCAGCGAATCAAAATATCGCTGCAAAATGATAGCCGCGGCAACGGCATCATCAGGGTCATTACCAGTGATTTTTTGGGCCTGAACACTCGACCCTCGCTCGTCAATCATCGCGGTGGGCAAACCAAATCGCCCCTCGAGCTGACGTGCAAAACGTCGACAATGCGCAGTGGCATATTGCTCACTTCCGTCCGAGGCGAGCGCCAACCCCACAACCAGTCTGTCAGGCTGCCAACGTTTGAGCAAAGCCTCGATCCGTGTAAAACGACCGTCGCGCGTAGACTCCATGATAATGTCTAGCGGTTGCGCCTGTTTGAGCAAAGTATTACCCAAAGCGACGCCTAGTTTTTTGGCGCCATAATCAAAAGCCAGAAGCGTTTCTTCAGGCATGGCCCGCCGCACCAGTCAACATCACTGGATCGATGCCCAACAACTTGAGGGCTGCTGGATAACGGTCTTGGGGTGGCGTGTCGAAAATAATGTTTTCTTGGGCTGCGACGGTCAACCAGGCATTCTGCGCCAGCTCATTTTCAAGCTGACCTGCCCCCCAGCCCGCATAACCAAGTGTCACAAACAGCTGTTCGGGACCGTTTCCGTGCGCCACGGCCTCTAAAACGTCTCTGGACGTTGTCAGGGCTAAACGACCCAACTTGATGCTTGAACTGTAATCACCCGCAGGAAAATGCAACACAAACCCACGATCCGTCTGAACTGGACCGCCAAAAAATACCGCAGCACTCTCTGCAGCCTGTTGCTGCACACTCTGCTCAGGCGCAATCTCAAGCTTAAGGTCGATTTTTTCAAGCAAACCCGCCACGCTCAGGTCAGTTGGCCGGTTAATCACCAGCCCCAAAGCGCCTTTTGAATTGTGCTCGCACAAATAAATGACTGTACCAGCGAGATCTCCAGAAACCATACCCGGCATCGCCATCAAAAACTGATTGGAGAGGTCCGTCACAGTCTCAGGTATAGGTTGAGAGTGATCCATACGAGCGCGTTAGATCTCCATCAACTCAAAGTCTTCTTTGCGGGCACCGCACTCTGGGCAAACCCAGTTGGGAGGCACATCTTCCCAACGCGTGCCGGCCGGAATCCCTTCTTCGGGTACACCGGTCTCTTCGTCGTATATCCAGCCACAAATCAAACACATCCAAGTACGCATCATTCTCTCTTATGGTGTAACCCGTCTGCCCTCAAGGAAAAGGACAAGTAAAACGGCTCATCTCTTACAATGGGGTCAATCTTACCGAAACCAGCCCATCCGTGCCTACACATCGCCTGTCTTTTTGACATGAATCAAACCATACCAACACCTATCACCTTAATTTTTGGCCCTTTTGACCCAACCGGCTCAGATGGCTTACCTGCGGACGCGATTACTTGCGCGGCCTTAGGAGGACACGCGATTTCAACGCTGACCGCCCTCACTATTCAGGACAGCGCGCAAAGCGAGTCTGTTTTGCCTTGCTCGGCGGAGCAAATTGACGATCAGGCGCGCTGCCTGCTTGAGGACATTCCCGTGCAGGCCATCAAAGTCGGCGCGCTCTCCTCAGTTGAGGCCGTGAGCGCCGTCGCTCAAATTGCGGCTGATTACAGCCAAATCCCCCTGGTTCTGCATCTTGGCGCCCAAGAAATTGATACAGAAACGCCTACGGAAGAAGACGACGAGGTGGATGACTTGATTGGCTCGGTCATCGAACTTCTCGTTCCGCAAGCGCACATTGTGGTGATTGAAGCCAGAAGACTCAACCAATGGATTACTGAAGAGGTAATAGAGGCTTCTGGTCATGCAGGCGGTGCCCAAGCTCTACAGGCCATTGGCGCCCAATGGGTGCTCATCACTGGCGTCAAACAACGGCCGGGTCTCCAGGCCAATGTCCTGACCGGACCTGAGAGCGAAACCCTTGCTTGGCCCTGTGCCAACGCACCCGAGGGCACGCGAGACGCGGGCGGCTTGATCGCCACTGCGCTTGCTTGTTTGCTTGCCCACGGACTCAGCGTGCCCAAAGCAGCCGAACAAGCCTGTACGCATGGTGGTCAGGCCCTCCTACAGTCTTTTCAGCCAGGGATGGGACACTTCATTGCCCGACGCATACCGATTGCGCCTGAATAAGAGCGCCTGAACGATTACGCCTAAAAACAACGCTTGAACGATTGCACCGTTAAAATTACATTCTAAAGATCCAATTTACTGATGCCTCTAACACTCAAGTTTCCTGCAGGTCTCTATGGCGTGACCCCTGACTGGGATGATGCCGCAAGCCTAGAGCAAGCCGTTCGCGCCGCGGCGCGTGGCGGCATGAAAGCCCTGCAGCTGCGCCATAAAACGGCTACGCCTGCGCTGCGTCGACATTTAGCTCAAACGCTGCTGTCCGTCTGCACCGAGCTCGATATCATTTTTTTAATCAATGACGACTGGCGTCTCGCCCTTGAACTGGGCGCTCATGGCGTCCATCTCGGTCAGCACGACGATGAGCCTGGCCGAGTCCGACAAGCAATCGGACCTGAAATGCTGCTTGGGGTGTCTTGCTATGCAGATCCCCAACGCGCGCAAAGCATGCTGAAACATCAAGTTGCGTACATCGCCTTTGGTGCGATGTACGCCTCCTCGACTAAGCCACACGCCCCAACGGCACCACTTGAGGTGCTCCGAGCTGGGCAAGCGCTCTGTGAGGTGATGGACGCGCCGCGACCCGCCGTGGTTGCCATCGGCGGAATCGGTATTTCACAAGCGCCGACCTTGGCAGCAGCGGGTGCGAATAGCATCGCAGTCGTGGGGAGTTTATTTTTGGCTCCAGATATCGAAGCAGCGGCACGGGCGCTTTCTGCACCGTTTATTCAAGCACCGCAAGCACACTCTATTTCCACATCCACTTCTCCCGTCTGAACGGAGCATTTTTTATGTCACGCAACGTAGAGCTTTTTGAACGCGCCTGTCTCAGTATTCCTGGCGGCGTGAACTCACCCGTTCGGGCTTTCCGCTCAGTGGGCGGTACACCGCGCTTTGTCGCGCGCGCGCAGGGTCCCTATTTTTGGGATGCCGACGACAAACGCTACATTGACTATATCGGCTCTTGGGGTCCGGCCATTCTGGGCCACGCACACCCAGAGGTTGTCAAAGCGGTCCAAGAGGCCGCCGTGCACGGTTTGTCCTATGGTGCGCCCACTGAAACCGAAATCATCATCGCTGAAATGCTGATCGAGCGCTTACCCTCCCTTGAACAGGTGCGCCTGGTGAGCTCAGGCACCGAAGCCACTATGACCGCTATTCGTCTGGCACGTGGTGCAACAGGTCGCAATAAAATCATCAAATTCGAAGGCTGTTACCACGGCCATGCAGACAGCTTGCTGGTCAAAGCGGGCTCGGGACTTTTAACGTTTGGCAACCCAACCTCCGCCGGTGTACCGCCCGAATTTGTCGCCCATACGATCGTGCTCGACTTCAATGACATTGAGGGTGTCAAAGCGGCGTTCGCCCTGCACGGCAAAGAAATCGCCTGTGTCATCGTAGAGCCCATTGCCGGCAATATGAATATGATCAAGCCGATCGCGGGCTTTCTCGAGGGACTTCGCAGCGAATGTTCTGCGCATGGTGCGCTGCTGATTTTTGATGAAGTCATGACCGGTTTTCGTGTCGGTCCTCAAGGCGTGCAAGGTCTAAGCGGCGTCAAACCAGACATCACGACCTTGGCGAAGGTCATCGGTGGCGGTATGCCAATCGGTGCGTTTGGCGGTAGTGCCGAGGTCATGAAACATATCGCTCCTTTAGGTGGCGTTTACCAAGCCGGCACACTGTCAGGCAACCCTGTCGCAGTCGCCGCAGGCATCACCACACTCAAGCTGCTGTCTAAACCAGGCTTTTATGAGTCTCTGGACAAACAGACACGCGCACTTACCAAAGGCCTGACCGAGCGCGCGCACGCACACGGCATTCCTTTTAGCGCAGACAGCGAAGGTGGCATGTTCGGCGTATATTTCACCAACGACATCCCCACCTCCCTTGCAGCTGTTTCAGCTAGCAACATTGAGATGTTCAAGGTGTTTTTCCATGCCATGCTGGATGAGGGCGTATATTTTGCACCCTCAGCCTACGAGGCGGGCTTTGTCTCCGCCACGCATGACGACAGCGTGATTGCCGCGACAATTGCAGCAGCAGACAAAGTGTTTGCCAAATTAGCAAAGGCTTAATCCTCTGAACGCATTTTATAAATGCCTTTGCACGGCGTTTAAGCAATCTCCATGCTTAAACGCCAACAACTAAACACCCAAATACCGCGTCCACAGACTGCGATCCGCATCCAGTTCCGCAGAATTGCCCTGCCACACGACAGCACCCCGTTCTAAAATCACATGACGATCGGCAAGCTTTAAGAGGCGCTCGACATACTTATCAATGACAAGGATAGTCTGCCCGCTCTCACGCAAGCGAGCAAGGCACTGCCAAATTTCTTCACGCACCAGTGGCGCAAGGCCTTCGGTCGCCTCATCCAACACGAGTAGCTTGGGATTGGTCACTAAAGCCCGACCGATCGCCAGCATTTGTTGTTCCCCACCGGATAATTGATGACCCATGTTGTGCGATCGCTCTCGCAAACGCGGAAACATTTCAAACACTTTCTCGGCATCCCACGTCTCGCGAATCTCAGGATTCCGATGCGCAACAAAGGCTGTCAAATGTTCCTTCACGGTCAGGTTGGGAAAACACTGGCGACCTTCGGGCACAATTGCCAAGCCCAGTCTCGCAATACGATCGGACGTCCAGCCCGCGATACTCTGTCCTTCGAAAGTCAGAGTGCCTGCGGATAACGGTAGCTGACCAAACAGCGTCTTGATCAGGGTGCTTTTGCCCATCCCGTTTCGGCCCAATAAAGACACCACTTCACCGCGTTGAATATCGAGCGAAACCTCAAATAGCACCTGGCTCAGACCATAACCGCTCTGTAACTGATGGGCATGCAACATCAGGCGTGCTCCTCGCCCAAATAAGCTTCTCGCACGGCAGCATGATTGCGAATTTCCTCGGGCGTACCGGTGGCGATGAGGCGGCCATACACTAAGACGGAGATACGATCTGCCAGTTTAAAAACAGCCTGCATGTCATGCTCTACCAGCAACATCGTCGTGCGCCCTCGCATCGACGCGATCAGTTCAGTCAGCTTCAATGTTTCATCTGGCCCCATCCCCGCCATCGGCTCATCGAGCAGTAACACGGACGGCTTGGACGCCAAGGCCAAGGCAAACTCCAGCTTGCGCTGCTCGCCGTGCGGTAAGGTACCCGCCGCCACGCGCCAACACGCAGACCCAATCGCGCAGTCTCGCGCCAACTGTTCCGCAGCCTCCGACAAGGCATGGTCCTGCGCACGTGGTTGCCAAAAACTAAAGCTGCTGCCCGCGCAGGCTTGCACCGCTAACAGTAGATTTTCAAATACTGTGAGTTGTTTAAAAATATTGGTGATTTGATAGGACCGTGACAAACCTGCCGCCGCCCGCTGATGCAAACGCGTGCGCGTGAGGTCGCGCCCCTTAAGCGCAAGTCGTCCGCTCTCTGCAGTAACAGCGCCAGACAGCAAATGAATCAACGTCGATTTACCCGCACCATTGGGTCCAATCAGTGCGTGAATCTCACCTGACTCCAGCGAGAGCGACACCTGATCGCACGCAACCAAGGCGCCATACCGTTTGGTCAACTGCTGCGCTTCCAACACTATTTCAGGGGCGGGAGCATTCATCGCGTACCGCCCTGGTTAAACATGCCTGCAAGGCCGCGGGGTGCAAACAAGACAATTGCAAGCAACAACACACCAAGAGGCAGATGCCAATAGTCGGTATACAAGCGCAAAACTTCCTCCAGCCACAACATCACAGCAGCCCCGACAAGCCCGCCATAGCGCAAGCCAATACCGCCCACAATCACCATGATGATCAGATTGGCCGAAGCCGTCCAATGCATCAGACTTGGGGAAACAAATTGATTGTGACTGGCCAGCAGTGCCCCGGCGAGACCCGCCATCGCACCCGCGATGACAAAGGCCAATAACTTAATCCGAAAAACCGGATAACCCAAAGCCTCCATACGCGATTCATTTTCTCGGATACCCTGCAAAGCCTGACCAAAGCGCGCCTGAATCAGCCGATTGAGCCACCACACACAAACCAGCACCACGCACAACACAACGTAATAAAACGTTCTGTCATCCGCAAGATTGAACCCGGGTATCAATGTGGGGCCCGCGAGGTTGATGCCATCCTCGCCTCCATACTGGCGCAAAGAGATAAAAAGATAAAACACCATCTGAGCAAAAGCGAGCGTGATCATGATGAAATACACCCCCCGCGTACGCAAGGAAATTACTCCAATCACGAAAGCCAGTGCGCCGGCTGCAAGCATCGCCGCAGGCCAGGCAATCAGCGCCTGCGAGACACCTTGCACGGAAAGCATTGCGACGACATAGGCACCTGCCCCAAAAAATGCTGCATGACCAAGCGCGACCATTCCACCATAGCCCAAAATAAAATTCAGACTGGTCGCAGCCAAGGCAAAAATCAAAACCCGCCGGACAAAAGAAACATAAAAATCGAGATTGAGTGCAGGCGCCAGCAGGGGAAACGCCAACAGGAGCACTAGTCCAAGTGCTGAAAAGATCTTCGCATTGAATAAGGTGGGCCTCATCAGCCGCGTGCCGGGAAAAGACCTGAAGGTCGAAATACCAACACCACCGCCATCAAGATATAAATGGACAACGCTGCCAGCGTAGGTCCCACACTAGACGCCACGGCGGGCAAGAAAAAGATTTTAAGTAACGAGGGTAAAAATGCACGGCCAGCAGTATCCACAAAGCCGACTAACAGCGCGCCCACGAACGCTCCGCGCATGGAGCCAATGCCACCAATCACGATACAGACCAGCACCAAAATCAGGATCTGCTCGCCCATACCCGTTTGAATCGCCGTCACCGGCCCCAGCAACGCACCTGCAAGCGCCGCCAACATCGCACCCAGCACAAAGACGCCGAGAAACAACAGTGGGACCCGCACGCCCATTAGTGTGGCCATCTGCCGGTTCGAAGCCCCCGCACGCACCAGCACACCCGCTTTCGTGCGCGTGACAAACAAATAAAGGCCCAAGGCAGCCGCCAAGCCAACCGCAATGATCAACAGACGATAGGCCGGATACATTAAATCTGGCAAGAGTTGAACCGGCCCAGACAAGGCTGGCGGCATACTCATCATCATCGGCGCAGGTCCCCAGATCATTTTGACCACATCGTTCGCAATCAGAATGACTGCAAACGTCCCCAGCACTTGCGCCAAGTGATCGCGAATGACCAGCCTTCTGATGAGAACGAGCTCAAGCACTAGGCCCACCAGTCCGGTCACAACGGCCGCCACTACGACTGCCGCAACAAAGGACTGTGTCACCTGCATCGTTTGGGCGGCCACATAGGCGCCCGCCATGTACAGCGAACCATGCGCGACATTTAGGATATCAAGAATCCCGAACACCAGGGTCAGGCCCGCAGCAATCAAAAACAACATCAGGCCAAATTGCAGGCCATTGAGCAACTGCTCGGCGATCAGCGTCGAACTCATATCTTTAGAACAGGCGCTAGAGTGAACGTTATTTTTTGCATTCACCTACATAAACGTCTTGGTAGGAATCAAACACCTTACCCACCAGCTTGTTTGTAATCTGACCCGCAGCGTTCTTTTCGATCAGGCGCACGTAATAAGGCTGAATGGGGAAGTTGTTGATCCCGTAGGTAAAGGGTCCACGCACTGAAGCAAAGTCGGCTTTTTTAAGCGCCGTCAACACAGCGGCACGATCCGCCACATTTCCATTTGTGGCTTTGACAGCGGCGTCGATCGCCATGATCACGTCATAGGCTTGGGCGGCATAGACCGAAGGCATACGATCCTTGTATTCCTTACGGAAGGCCTCGACAAACATCTTATTTTGAGCATTGTCCAGATCATGGGCCCATTGCGCAGTATTGAACATACCGAGCATCGGATCACCCACCGCGCGGATCACATCTTCATCCGCTGAAAATCCTGGGCCCACCAGCTTGATGCTTTTATTCAGTCCCGCGGAAACGAACTGCTTGATAAAGTTGATCCCCATGCCACCTGGTAAAAATATATAGACCGCTTCAGGTTTGGCATCGCGGAGTTGCGCGAGCTCAGCCGCATAATCGATCTGTCCCAACTTGGTGTAGACCTCTTGGCCCACCGTCGATTTGTAGCCGCGCTTAAACCCGTTGAGTGCGTCCTTGCCAGCCGGATAGTCGGGGGCCATGATCACCATATTTTTAAAGCCACGGTCAGCCGCAACCTTGCCAGCTGCTTCATGGAAGGCGTCGTTCTGATAGGACACGCCAAACCAGTAGTCATTACACTGGGCGCCCGCAAATTGGCTTGGGCCTGGATTGTTAGAGAGATAAGGGATCTTGGCGGCAAACAGCACAGGGCCAACCGCTAACGCGACGTTCGAACCAATCGGGCCCGTAAAGAAATCGATCTTGTCGCGTTGGATATACCGGTTGACGAGCTGACGCGCCTGATCAGGATTACCGCCCATATCAGTTTGTAAAAATTCTGCAGGTTTACCGCCCAGCTTGCCACCGAGCTGCTTGATCGCCAGATTAAAGCCATCACGCGCTTCTGCACCCAACGCGGCAAAAGGTCCAGACAAATCATTTGTAATACCGACTTTGATCGGTGCCTGCGCGAACGCCAAACTGGGCACGAGTGCGGCCATAGCGAGCAGTTGCTTAAGTAAACACATAAAAAGTCTCCAGAGCGAGCAATCGCCCAAAACGGGGCAAAAGGGGTGCTAATTCAACGCAAATATTAGCAGGTGAGCCCCGTTCCGATAGCTTTTAGACCTCCTCAAGCCGGGGTAAAACAGGTGATAATGACAAATTACTTAACTCTTTTATTTGCAGACCCATCATGGCCGTCAATTTGCACATCCCCTCCGACGATGCAGTCTTCCCAGTTGCAGGTATCGAAATCGGCGTGACCGAAGCAGGTATCCGCAAGGCAAACCGTCGCGATCTGACGATCTTTCGACTGAGCCTCGGCTCAACGGTTGCCGGTGTGTTTACCCGCAACCGTTTTTGCGCAGCGCCCGTGCTGGTCTGTCAGGAGCATTTGGCCGGAGCAGGCTCGATCCGCGCCCTCGTCATCAACACAGGTAATGCCAATGCAGGTACCGGCGAGCCCGGCATGCAAGCCGCCAACGAGACCTGCCAGGCACTCGCTGCACTCATGCAGCTCGACAGCAAGCAAATCCTGCCCTTTTCCACCGGCGTCATTCTTGAGCCCCTGCCCGTTGACCGTATCAAAGCCGGCTTGCCAGGTGCGCTTAAAAATCTCAGTGAAAACAACTGGGTTTCAGCTGCGCATGGCATCATGACAACCGACACCCAGCCCAAAATTCATTCGCAACGCCTCAGCCTGGGCGGCCACCACATTACCATCACTGGCATCAGCAAAGGCGCGGGCATGATTCGTCCCAACATGGCGACGATGCTGAGCTATCTAGCAACCGATGCGGGCATTGCCCAGCCTCTACTCAACCAGCTCGCCAAAGAACTTGCCGATGTATCGTTCAATCGCATCACAATTGACGGTGACACCTCGACCAACGACTCTTTTATCGTGATGGCGACAGGCAAAAGCGGTTTGATAATCGACAGCGCTTCTCACCCACAATATGCGGCGCTCAAAGCTTCTCTGGCCGCTGCCGCCACCGACCTCGCTCAAAAGATTGTGCGTGATGGCGAAGGCGCTACAAAATTCATGACTATTCAGGTCGAAGAAGCCAACACCACCGAGGAGGCCTTACAAGTCGCCTATGCCGTCGCGCACTCACCTCTGGTCAAGACCGCCTTTTTTGCCAGCGATCCAAACCTCGGACGTATTCTGGCCGCGATTGGCTACGCCGGCATTTCCGATCTTGATGTCAGTGGCGTCAAGCTCTGGCTCGGAGATGTACTCGTTGCAACAAAAGGTGGGCGCAATCCCGACTATCAGGAGGCAGACGGCCAACGCATCATGAAAGAGTCCGAAATCCTCGTGCGCATCGCACTGGGCCGCGGCAAAGTCTCCGACACCGTTTACACCTGTGACTTTTCGCACGAATACGTCAGCATCAACGCAGATTACAGATCCTAATGACAACCACCTCAACAACCAATGGCCAGGACATGGCCGAACTCTTGGCGCGTGCTACACGCGTGCTCGCTCAACTTGAAGCCTGGCTTCCACCTGCCCCACCGGCCACTAGCTGGGACGCTCATGCCTTTCGCTGGCGTAAACGTGGCACCTCGCACGGTTGGCTTGATGCTATTGCCAACGTCTCACTGATTCACACCGAAGACCTGCAGCATATCGAACGTCAAAAAGACATCATTGACCGCAACACACGCCACTTTATCGACAATAAACCTGCCAACAACGTACTGATGACCGGAGCACGCGGAACTGGCAAAAGTTCACTCGTCAAAGCGATGCTGGCCGCTTACGCTGAGCGTGGTCTGCGACTCATTGAGGTCGACAAGTCCGACTTGGGTGACCTGGCGGATATCGTTGATATGGTCGCCAAACGTCCAGAAAAATTTATTGTTTTTTGTGATGATCTTTCCTTTGAAGAAGGCGAGTCCGGTTACAAGGCACTCAAGTCAGTCTTGGACGGCTCCGCAGCCTCAACCGGCAATAACGTGTTGATTTACGCGACTTCCAACCGTCGTCACTTGATGCCCGAATACATGAGCGAAAATCTTCAAGCCAAACACGGTGCGGATGGCGAAGTTCACCCAGGCGAAACCGTGGAGGAAAAAATCTCCCTCTCAGAGCGTTTTGGCTTGTGGCTGTCCTTTTACCCATTCCGTCAAGACGACTACCTGGATATTGTTTATCACTGGTTACGCACGCTTGGTTGCTCAGAAACGAGCATCATAGAGTCGCGCACTGAAGCCTTGCAGTGGGCGCTCGAACGCGGCTCGCGCTCAGGCCGTGTCGCCTGGCACTTCGCACGCGACTGGGCCGCCCGCAATGCCTGACAAAATCATTGATGTCGCAGTGGGCGTTTTACTGCGACCCGATGGCACGGTATTGTTAGGCAACCGACCGGCTGACAAGCCTTGGCCAGGCTGGTGGGAACTCCCTGGCGGCAAACTTGAACCGGGCGAGTCCGTCCTGCAAGCACTCACGCGCGAACTACAAGAAGAAATCGGCATCACTGTGACTCAGGTCACACCTTGGGTAACCTACGTACACACTTACCCCACCACCACGGTTCGCCTCGCCTTCTGTCGCGTGACGGGCTGGAGAGGAGAGCCGCAGGGCCTTGAGGGGCAGCTGCTACGGTGGGTACCCATCGACTCAGCGCAAGACGTCCCGCAGCTTCTGCCCGCAACATATCCACCCTTGCGCTGGTTACAGTTACCGACGGCCTATGCCATATCGTCGGCCGGCTCTCCTGAGCAGCTGCCTGAGTTTTTAAAAAGACTGGACCAGGGTCTTAAAGCTGGCATCAAATTGTTTCAGTGGCGCGAGCCTGGCTGGCCAGGTGGGCCCGCTCAGGCAGATCTGCATCAAGCCCTCAAAACGGTACTCACACGCTGCCATGCGTTTGGCGCCCGCGTGTTGGTCAACAGCATTCACCCCCAAGCGTGGTGGCACGAAGCCGACGGCGTACATTTACGCACGCATGATGCCGCAGGTCTCATCAGCAGGCCGGCGCTGGGCAAAGATAAGCAGGTAGGCGTCTCCACGCACAATCTCTCCGAACTCGAACATGCACGCTTACTCGAAGCGGATTTTGCAGTACTTGGTCCGGTTCTACCCACCGCCTCACATCCTGGACACCCAGGTATCGGCTGGGAGGCGTTCGCACAACTCAATGCACAAGCGGGATTGCCAGTTTTTGCACTAGGTGGTCAGTCCGCCGCTACACTTGCACAGGCCCAGTCAGTTGGTGGGCACGGCTTTGCTGGGATTCGTGGTTGGATTGCCTGAGTCGTCTAGACTCTTGAGATCATCCGCCGACCATCCACCCCCCAAAGCTGCCACCAATCGCACACTCGCAGCAAAACGATTGCCGACCAGCGTGATGTAAGTGCGCTCATTGTTGAGTGCCGTTGTTTCAAGCACCGCAACACTCAGATAATCAATCAAACCCTGATCGTATTGATTGCGCGCAAAACGCAAGGACTGTTGTGCGGATAACACTGCTTGTTTTTGTACAACCTCTTCTTGTTCAAACACGCGCATCTGCACCATTGCATTTTCTACCTCTTGCAAGGCAGTTAAGACAGTCTGGCGATACGCAGCCGCTTGCACATCGAACTGGGCACGCGCCTGATTGATCTGAGCCTGTCGGGCGCCACCGTCGAAAATCAATGCGGCTAATTGCGGACCCAAGGCCCAGATTTGTCCAGGAGCACTAAACCACTGCGTAAAGTCGTTGCTCCGATAGCCAGCACTTGCGTTCAGCGTTAAATTTGGAAACCAAGCGGCTGTGGCCACCCCAATCAGCGCATTGGCCGAGGCAGTTCGCCGTTCCGCTGCGGCAATATCGGGCCTGCGTTCTAAGAGCTCAGAGGGCAAGCCCACCGGCACGGCAGGCGGCACAAGCGGCACTTGCGCAGGCGCAATCTCAAACGTCGAAGGCGGTCGTCCAGTTAAGACCGCTGCAGCATTTTCAAACACCGCACGCTGCTGCTCCAGATCAATCAGTTGCGCACGCGTACTGGCAAGCTGCGTACTCGCCACTGCGACATCACCTTGGCCAGAGATGCCGGCTTTGTAGCGATTTTGTGTGAGCTTGAGCGCACGCTCATACGCAGCAACAGTTGCAGTCAATAAACGTTGTTGCTCGTCGAGCACGCGCACTTGCAAATACGCGAGCGTCAAGGCCGTCTGAGCGGTCAGCCTGGCCCCCGCCACATCCGCCGCTAAGGCCAGCTCGGTCGCATCGGTGGATTCGATGTTGCGACGAATACTCCCCCAGATATCCAACTGCCAACTTGCCTGAGCATTCAAGCCGTACCCGGTCACGGGTGCACTGCTCAAGGCGGACACTCCGCCACCGCTACGTGTTGTATTTGCGGTTGCAGAAACTGAGGGTAAAAGAGGCGCGCGTGCGCCTTGCGTGACCGCAACAGCTTGCCTGAACCGTGCCTCAGCTTGCGCAATGTTTTGGTTTGAAACATTGACTGCCTCAATCAGCACACTGAGCACCGGATCGTTATACATGGCCCACCAAGGGCCGCGTGGATCGTTGGCAGCAGGACGCGCCACCTTCCAGCCAGGTGTTTCCTTAAATTGCGTCCCCACATCAATCGCTGGGCGCGCATAATCAGGGCCGACCATACAGCCCGTCATCACGACGCAGCAAATGAGCGCACCAAACAGGGGACGGCCACGCCTCACAGCACCATTGATTTTTTTACACGGAGCAAACATCATCGCTTTGCACACCACAAACGGAAACGATCCAGATATAAATACACCACAGGCGTAGTGTAGAGCGTCAGGAGCTGGCTCAACAACAAACCACCCAAAATCGTAATACCTAGCGGCTGGCGTAACTCCACGCCCGCCCCCGTTGCAAACACCAACGGCATCGCACCAAAAATAGCGGCACACGTCGTCATCAAAATAGGCCTAAATCGCGTTAAACACGCCTGATGGATCGCATCTCGGGCTGACATACCCAGTCGACGTTGCGCATCGAGCGCAAAATCCACCATCATGATGGCGTTTTTCTTGACGATACCAATCAATAAAAACACGCCAATCAGAGCAATCAAACTGAACTCCGTCTTCAGTAACAACAGTGCTAACAATGCTCCTACACCAGCCGAAGGCAAGGTCGACAAAATTGTCAGCGGGTGAATAGTACTTTCGTACAACATCCCCAACACAAGATACATCGTAATCAATGCTGCCAAAATCAACCAAGGTTGATTAGATAACGCGCTCTGTAAGGCTGCCGCCGTTCCTTGAAAACCCGCTTGAATACGGTCACTCGGCAAGTTGATCATGGCCACAGCCTGTTCAATCGCCTCATTTGCTTGCCCAAGTGATACTCCGGGAGCCAAATCAAATGAAATCGTGTCGGCCGCGAGCAAACCCTGATGGCGCACACTCAAGGGAGCATTGGTCGTTTCAAATTTCGCAAACGCAGAAAGCGGCACACGCTGACCCGCTTTACTCAACACATAGACGTCGCTCAGAGACTCCAGCCCTTGAGCATGGCGTGGTGCGACCCCCATCACGACACGATACTGATTTCTGGCTCCGTACATCACAGAAATTTGTCGCTGACTAAAGGAGTTATTAAGTACCGCAGAAATACTATCCATCGATACACCCAGTCTCTGTGCAGCATCGCGATCAATTGCAATTGATACCTGCCTGCCACGATCCTCAACATCTGTATCCACATCTACCAGCTCTGGGAGCGCAGCAATTGCTTGCTGAACCTTAGGCAACCATTCTTTTAAATCCGCCAACTCATTCGCCATCAACGTGTATTGGTATTGAGAACTTGACTGCCGACCTCCAATTCTGATGTCCTGTTGTGGAACCAAAAACAACCTCGCACCAGGAATGCTAGCCAACTGCGGACGCAAACGCGTGATGACCTGGCGGACAGGCACCTTGCGCTCACTGACTGGTTTGAGCTGCACCGCCAGAAAACTGGTATTGCTTCCGCCTCGACCGCTTGCATAGGCCGTTACAGTGTTAATCGCCGGATCTTTCATCAGCACTTGTCGAAACTGGTCCAGCTTGGGCTTCATCGACTCAAACGAGGTACCGTCATCCGTCGAAAAAAATCCGAGCATCATTCCGGTATCTTGTTGTGGGAAAAACCCTTTTGGCACAACGTTGTAGAGATAAAAATTAAAGCCAACCGTTGTCACTAGCAGCAACATCATGAAGCGACTATGCACAAGCGCCCAGTTCAGAGAGCGCGAATACGCATTGATTGTGACCTCCATACTACGGGCCATTACCCGTTCAAATAAACGAGGACCACCTGTTTCTTTGTCTTTTGACGGATGAGATTTTAGTAAACGCGCCGCCATCATGGGGGTCAGCGTAAGCGAAACAAACATTGAAATGAGGATCGCAACAGACAAGGTCACAGCAAACTCACGAAACAGCCGTCCAGGTAATCCCCCCATCAACAAAATAGGGATAAACACAGCAATCAGGGAAATACTCATGGACAACACTGTAAAACCCACCTCACGGGTTCCTCGCAAGGCCGCGCGCTTGACAGGCTCGCCGCGTTCAAGATGTCGCATGATGTTTTCCATCACCACAATCGCATCATCCACCACAAAACCCGTCGCCACAATCAACGCCATCAACGACATCGTATTGAGCGAATAGCCCAGCAAGTACATCACACCAAACGTACCTATCAAGGAAACAGGTACTGCAACCGTTGGGATGAGCGCTGCACGCCAATTGCGCAAAAATAATAGGACAACAAGCATCACCAAGCCAATTGCAATGATCAGCGTATGCTCCGTCTCTTTGACCGAAGCGCGAATACTGGGTGTGCGGTCCTGCGCCACACTTAAATCGGTATCGGCGGGCAGCATCGCCCTCAGGATGGGCAAATCTGCGCGTATTTCATCGACAGTTCGAATGATATTGGCTTTGGCTTCACTGCGCACCAACACCAAAATCGCTTGTTGGTTATTAAAATAACCAATGTTATTGGTGTCTTCGACAGAGTCTTCGACTTTAGCCACATCTGACAGACGGACGGGCGCGTCATTGCGCCACGCCACAATCAGCGGTCGGTAATCTTCGGCTTTCCAGAGTTGGTCATTAGCGGTAATGAGCCACCGATTCACATCGTTTTCCAACAAGCCTTTCGGTTTAGTGGAATTGGCCGAAGCAATGGCTGCACGCACGGCATCAAGTGAAACACCGTATTGCGTTAAAGCATCAGGACTCAGTTCAATCCTTACCGCAGGCAACGAACTGCCTCCGATCTGCACCTCACCCACTCCCTGAACCTGTGAAAGCTTTTGCTGAACCGTTGTGGAGGCAATATCGTAGAGCTGCCCCTGCGACAAGGTCGCTGAAGTGAGCGCGAGCGTGATGATGGGTGCTGCAGAGGGATTGGCCTTGCGGTAGGAGGGGTTGCCTTGCAAGCCACTTGGCATCATTGCTCGCGCAGCATTGATGGCGCCCTGCACGTCCGTTGCAGCACTATTAATATCGCGACTCAAATCAAACTGCAAATTAATGCGTGTCTGACCGGTTGTGCTGCGCGAGGTCATTTCCGTCACACCCGCGATCGCGCCAAGAGAGCGTTCGAGGGGTGTTGCTACGGTTGCCGCCATGACCTCAGGGCTCGCACCCGGCATACTGGCACGCACCGAAATAACCGGCAACTCAATTTGTGGCAGAGGCGCGATAGGCAATAAACCGTGCGCAAGCCATCCGGCCAACACTACACCTAGCCAGATCAACGTCGTCGCGACTGGACGGACGATGAAAGGGCCGGAAATATTCATGGTGTCACACTGTCGACCGGCGTGCGCTTAGGATGCGAGCGCAGGCGATCAAAAAATAAATAAATCACAGGCGTCGTAAATAAGGTTAGCACCTGACTCACCAGCAGCCCTCCCACCATCACAAGGCCAAGGGGTTGGCGTAATTCAGAGCCTGTACCCGTCGACATCATCAATGGAACTGCTCCAAACAAAGCTGCCAGGGTCGTCATCAAAATCGGTCTAAAGCGCAGCAGCGCTGCCTGCTCAATGGCCTCGCGCGCAGAAAGACCGAGCTTACGTTCGGCATCCAACGCAAAATCAATCATCATGATCGCATTTTTCTTAACAATCCCAATTAACAAGATGATCCCAATCACACCGATCATGTCAAGATCTCTGCCTGTCAGCAACAACGCAAGCAAGGCGCCAATCGCAGCAGAAGGCAAGGTAGACAAAATTGTCACGGGATGGATAAAGCTCTCATACAACACACCCAGCACGATATACATTGTGATGATGGCAGCCAGAATCAACAGCAACGTGCTTGAGAGCGAAGCTTCAAAGGCACGTGCCGCTCCCTGAAAGCGAGTTTGAATCGCGACCGGCAAGGCAATATCACGCGCCGCGCGAGTCACGGCATCCACTGCACTTGATAAAGAAGTACGGGGCGGCAAATTAAAAGAGATCGTGACCGAAGGAAACTGATCAAGACGGTTAATGACTAGAGGCGTTCGCCCTTCGGTGATCTTGACAACAGCGCTCAAAGCAATGGGCTTGCCCGTGTTGCTCTTGACATAGACCGAATTCAGCGCTGAAGGATCACGTCGAAACTCCGGAGGGACCTCGATCACCACACGATATTGATTGGACTGTGTATAAATAGTCGAAATCTGCCTTTGACCAAAAGCGTCATACAGCGCGTCATCAATCGAGGCGGCTGACACCCCCAAACGCGCTGCCGCATCACGATCGATTTGAACGAACGTATTCAGGCCATCTTCTTGTAAATCATCCACGACCCCTTCGAGCTCTGGCTGTGCCTTTAATTGCTCCACCAGTTTGGGCACCCACTCCGCAAGCAAGCCTGCATCGGCACTCTCAAGCGTTAGTTGATACTGTGTTCGACTAATACGATCTTCGACAGTAAGGTCCTGCACCGGCTGAAAATAAAACTGCAAGCCCGCCACATCGTTTAATTCAGTTTGCAGGCGTTGCATCACTTGTGTCACGCCGTCGCGACGCTCACTCTTCGCACGCAAAGAAATCTGGATACGACCCGTATTGACTGTTTCATTGACGCCGTCAATACCAATAAATGACGCCACACTTGCCACACTCGGATCTTTCAAAATAAGCGCAACCGCCTCTTGCTGACGCGTGGACATTGCACTAAATGATAAGTTTTGTGGGGCCTGCGTGACCATCTGAATCAGCCCAGTATCCTGCGAAGGGAAAAATCCTTTCGGAACCGCAAGATACAGCAAGGCAGTCAAGACAAAGGTCCCCAACGCGACTAACAAGGTGGTGGTCTGGTGACGTAAGACGAGTTTCAACCCTTTCGCATACTGACCAATCAGAGATTCAATCCACTGATGCGTTTTACGCGCCACCCACCCGTACTTTTGCTCATCGCCTGTTCGCAAAAACCGTGCGCACATCATGGGCGTCAAGGTCAGTGAGATGATGAGTGATAAAAATATTGCAACGGCCAGGGTGACCGCAAACTCCCTAAACAAACGCCCGACGACCTCTGTCATAAATAGCAGGGGAATCAGCACTGCGATCAGCGATAACGTGAGCGAGACAAGCGTAAAACCAATTTGCGAAGCGCCTTTGAGTGCGGCCTGCAAGGGTTTTTCGCCACGCTCAAGATAACGTGCGATATTTTCAATCATCACAATCGCATCATCGACCACAAAACCAGTCGCAATCGTGAGCGCCATCAGCGTAAGATTATTGATACTAAATCCAGCGAGATACATGATGCCAAACGTACCAATCAAGGAAAGCGGCACCACGACACTTGGTATCAGAGTTGCCGTCAACGTTCGCAAGAAAACGAACGTCACAAGCACCACTAAACCAATCGCAATCAACATTTCAACCTGGACATCCTTGACCGAGGCACGGATCGTTTGCGTGCGATCAGACATCACAGTGACGTCGAGATTACCAGGCAACGCCGTGCGCAACTGGGGCAATATCTTTTTTATCCGGTCGACGACCTCTATGACGTTTGCGCCCGGCTGGCGCTGGATATTGAGCAAGATTGCAGGCTGTTGATCCGCCCAGGCAGCCAAGCGAGAGTCCTCGGCATCCATCACGACGCTGGCAATATCAGCCAGTCGCAAAGGCGCCTCATTGCGATACGCCACAATCAAGCCACGATAATCCGATGGATTTCTAAGTTGATCATTTGCATCAATCGTCGTGGAACGTACAGGGCCATCAAGCGTGCCCTTGGGTTGATTGACGTTGGCTGATACCACTGCAGTCCTGAGATCTGCCAGCGTCAAACCATAGGCGGCAAGCGCTTGCGGGTTAGCCTGAATCCGGACAGCAGGTCGCTGGCCACCCGCAACTGTCACCAGACCAACCCCCGACACTTGCGATATTTTTTGTGCCATGCGGGTATCGACCAAGTCACGTACTTGGGGCAACGGCACCGTTGGCGACGTAATGGCGAGCGTCATCACCGCTGCATCTGCAGGGTTGACCTTGTTGTAAATGGGTGGAACAGGTAAGTCTCTTGGTAATAAATTTGAGGCGGCATTGATCGCCGCCTGCACTTGCTGTTCAGCAACGTCCAAAGGTAAAGACAACGTAAACTGTAACTTAATCGATGAAGCTCCCGTCGTACTGCTGGACGTCATCTGACGCAGGCCTGGCATTTGACCAAATTGACGCTCAAGAGGCGACGTCACTAACGCTGCCATCACCTCAGGACTCGCCCCCGGATAAAAAGTTGTGGTCTGAATAGTTGGGTAGTCGACCTCGGGCAGCGACGAAACAGGTAACCACCGATAAGCAATCAAGCCACACAAGAGCATTGCGATCATCGCGAGCGTTGTCGCAACGGGTCGCAAAATGAAAGGGCTCGAGATATTCATTGACGCGACAACCTAAGGTCTTGCTGCGCCCGGCGCGCCAGACTGAATGATGCGAACCTTCGCACCCTCGCGCAAGCGATCCGTACCCTCCAAGACCACACGCTCTCCTGCCTGGATACCTTCGAGAATCACGAGTGACTCTGCTGTGCGGTCGCCGATTTTTACGACGCGAACCGTTGCCGTTCCGTCTGGCGAGATGACATACACGAACGCCCCTCGGTTGCCTTGCTGAATGGCCCCGGCAGGAATCGTTAAGGCCTCTTTAATCGTCCGGACTTTTAACCGCACGTTGACAAATTGATTGGGGAATAACGCATCGTCTTCATTTTTAAACTCTGCCTTTAACTTCACTGTACCCGTTGTGATGTCAATCTGATTATCAATCGAGATCAGGGCGCCGCGCGCGAGTCGCTTGATATCCGCGCGGTCATACGCCTCAACTACGAGTTTTTCTCCGGCCAGCATTGGCTGACGAACCGCAGGCAGATCGTTTTCAGGCAAAGTAAACACCACCGATATTGGCTGAGTCTCAGTAATCACCACCAGTCCAAGCGGATCATTCGCATTGATCAGATTGCCCGCATCGACACGTCTCAGACCTAACTTTCCAGAAATGGGTGCAGTGATCCGCGTAAAGCTCAGTTGCAAGCGTGCGTTATCGACAGTGGCCTGATCGCTCTTGATCTGACCTTCAAACTTTCTCACCAATGCTGATTGCGTATCGAGTAATTGAGGTGCAATCGAGTCCTGCTTGCGCAGAGTTTGATAGCGCTGCAAGTCCCGCTTTGCGTTTTCATACTGTGCCTCATTTTGCTGCTGCGTACCAATCGCCTGATTGAGCGCAACTTCGTAAGGGCGTGGATCAATTAGTGCCAGCAAGGTCCCTTCTTTGACCTGCTCGCCCTCTTTAAATTTGACCTCTAACAACTCCCCCTGCACGCGACTTCGAACGGTGACCGTGTTTAAAGCTGTGACAGTACCCAGTCCGCGCAAATAAATATCCAAATTTTGAAGGCGAGCAGCTTCGACCTTGACAGGAGTACCTGCCGACATGCCTGCAGGAGGTTTCTTTGGCGCGGTATTTTGGTGGCCCCCGTAAAACCACCAGCCAAGCCCAGCCAAAGCCAAGACAATCACGATCCAGAGCAAGGGTGAGCGAAACGCCGACCTTGCCAACTTCCGCTCAGACATATGTATTCCAACTGGCCCTATAGGGCACAAAGGGTCATTTTGAAGGCAACGTCGTGATTGACGGCCTGGGGTCTTTGCTCGCCATCTTGTGAAGAATAGCGAATCCAGACCATGTATTTATTGGCGCTGATTTCAGGGAAGACGTCCGCAGACTCATCCACCCAGACGCGCAAAAGTTGATAGGTTTTACCAGCAAGCATTTGTTGATAGGCGCCCTGAGGCGCGATCGCATCCGTGGCCTGTCCAGTTTCGCGTAAAAGACGCATCACCATGCTAATGCCAGCCTGCAAGGGCATCAGGGATGACATCCATTTTTGCAAATCGGCACAACGCTGCGATTCTGTGCGGTATTGCCATGCATGAAAAGACGGCATATCAACCTGCGTGCCGCCTCCAGGGACAGCCAAGCGCCCTCTGAGGCTGCTGAGCCATTCATTGGATCTAAGTTCTTGGCCCGTTTTGCCCGCAGCGTTGAGATTCTCTATCACACGTTCAATCTCAACGAGCATCGCTGCCAAGGTCTTAGGCTCTACGCCCGGATGTTCACGCAGGGATTGCAACACGCCACGCTGGCGCTCCAAATCTTGCAACACACTGCCCTTCATATCCGAGCGTTCGGTGGCGTCCAGCAGATCAAACAGTGCAGCAAGAGCGACCTGATGATGTCGGGCATCTCCAGGTTTGGCAAAGAACATCATTCGGTCGAGCAAAGACTCCAGGCGCATTAGCGCACGGACTCGCTCATTAAATGGGTATTCAAAAAGAATCACAGGTTCTCATCATTCAAGCCAACTTGGCGTTTGCACTTTATTTAACGCTTTTCACCTAACTACGCTAGGTTACACCACGCTTTATGCAAGACCAATACTTGTTTTTCGAGTTCGGCCAGCGATGTACTTGCCATATTGGAAATTACATCGTCTGCCGCGTCCAGTCTCTCTTGCCGTGTTGCTTGAGCCGCCATAATTTTGCGAATTGTCTCGCTTGGAATGGCGCTTCGAGCCTCAACGCGCGAGATCTGCGTCTCTGGTTCGCAATCCACCACGCATAACCGATCTATTCGGTCCCGCCAACGCCCAGACTCTACGAGCAGTGGTACAACAAATACAGCGTAAATCCCCGTAGCATTTTGGGCCTGTCGGACGACTTCTTCTCCAATCATGGGATGCAAAATACCCTCAAGCTCGGCGCGTCGCTTGGGATTTGCAAATACAAGCTCTCGCATGCGCCCGCGATCTAAAGCACCTTTTGAATCGATGAGAGCCGCACCAAAACATTCGCCAATCGCTTGAATCGCGGCACCTCCAGGCGCAGTGAGTTGATGGGCAATCAAGTCTGTGTCGATGACGGTCGCGCCCCAGCTGGCCAACAGGTTGGCGACATGGGTTTTTCCAGACCCAATCCCACCGGTTAAACCTAACTTAAACATCCATTTTCTCCTAAAAATTTGACCATCACCAGTCAAAAAACAGCACCAGAATACCCCCAAGCGCCAATCCGGGTCCAAAAGGCATGGACTCTCGCAGACGACGGCCCACAAAAAAGCTAGCTAACAAGGCAATCAAGACGCTTGAACCAGAGGCGATTAGCCAGACAGAGGGCAAGGCCAAGCAACCGAGCCAGGCACCAATCGCTGCCGAGAGCTTAAAGTCCCCATGTCCCATCACCTCTTTGCCACACCATTGGCTCAAACACACACACGGCAGCCATAAAACAATATAGCCCGCGACGGCGCCCCAAATCGATTGCGCCAAGGGGAGATCGCCCAAATCGGCGGCATGCCAAAGTAAGCCCGCCCAAAGTAAGGAAAGCGTCAAAAGATCTGGTAATAAATGTGTACGCAGATCAATCCGAGCAAGTAGTAGCAACACTGCGCAATAATAAAAACACACTAAACCCTTTAAATCCGCCCCCTTGTAAGCCAATGCGCAAATGGCACTGGCACATAACAGCACAACCAATAGAGCATCTTGCCAAGAAAAAGCGCAAATCGCTGGATCAGACCATACAAAAGAAGCATGCACATTTTCATTGGCAAAGATATGCTGAGGTATCTTCCAAGACAGCCAGATAAGCGGTATGGACGAAGACAATCCCATCACAAAACCTACGAGTATTGTCAGTCCAAGATTGCCCACTTTAATACTTCCTGCGTGAATCAGATGCATGGCCGATACCAAGTGCGTAAAATGCAATCATTCTTTATCTGCTCCATTCGTTTTTAATTGGGAAGGTCATCATGTCAGGACATACCGCAGGGCAATCATCACTTCGCGCCAATATTTGTCGCTACCTCGCTATTGGCCTGTCAGTATTGCTTGCAGGCTGCGCCCAAATGCAACAACAGATGCAGCAACCTGGCTACTACAAGCCTGCCGCTGCAAGCTCCACCACGGACGCGATTGAGAACGCTGAAGGCCCATACGGCACGCAAACTATTCGCGCGCCAAGTCAGATTCAGATCGGCCTGAACAACAGGGGTGCTGACGCCGCCCCCTTACAAGGCACATCCAAACAGACTGGCCAGTCAGCCAACCGATCAGCGCAAAGCGCTGCTGCTGCAGCCGACTCGCTTCAGGCTTCGTTATTTCCCGAACCCCTGACCTTTGCCGGAACGCTGCCGTGCTTTCATCCTGAGATGAAGTGCTCTGCGCAACGGATCACGATTACGCTTGCGCCAAATGGTCGCTGGCGCGCTCGCGCCTCGTATTTGGAGCAATCTGCTCAAAGCGGCGCGCCACTCGCCGACCAAGGTTGCTGGAGAGTGATTCCGCAAGCGGTTCCAAGAATTGTTTTGTTGAATCCGTCGGGCAATGTACGTGCTGAATTAGCGTTGAGTTCAATCAACGTGCTGCGTCTGATTTCGATCAACGGCGACTCAGTCAACCTCGCCTATACGTTGACCCGTCAGCCTGACCTTGATCCCATCAACGAGCTTGACAAGAGCACTGCACCCTCTTGTCCTTAACCGTTTGCACCAAGCCGCTAAGTCTCAGGGTTGGTGCAAACCTCACGCGCAAGTTGGACTGCATTGCGTACGCCCATTTTGTAAAAAATTCGTGCGCGATGCGCCTCAACAGTACGCATCGAAATGCCCAGCTCAATTGCAATATATTTGTTTGATTTGCCTTCGGCAACTGGGTGAATCACGTCGCGTTCACGGGCTGTGAGCGCACGCCAGCCTGCACCGCGCACTTCGTCAAATTCTTTCATCATGCCTCCATATCATTACGCAGAACAGTCTGGCAGACAGAAGGCACGAGGGAAAGCTGTCAAATCTGACAGGAGGATTAACCCTAGGTACGTATTGACAGCACGGCGGATAGCAACATTGAGGTGCTCTGTATCAGAGTTCTAAATTATCAATGAGACGAGTGGCGCCTAACTTGGCAGCGGCAAGTGCAACCAGTGGCTCGCCGGCGATCACTTGTTCTGGAGTGGGTGGATGAAGGTCCCGACGACGTCTAATAGCGATATAGTCCACATCCCAGCCACGTGTATCAAGAAGTGCAACAACCTCACTCGCAAGCTGCTCCACATCTTGTCGCCCCGCCTGAAGCTTGCGCTGCAATGACTGCAACTGTGCGAACAACTGCGGGGCTTCCATGCGTTCTGCTGACTGAAGGTACACATTCCGAGACGAAAGAGCCAAACCATCCTCGGCGCGCACTGTTTCATGCGCCAAAATCTCAACAGGCAGCTGGAACTGTCGGCACATATTGCGTATCACCATCAGCTGTTGATAATCTTTTTTACCAAACACTGCCACACGTGGCTGAACGCAAGAAAAAAGCTTGAGTACGATTGTACTCACGCCACCAAAGAAACCCGGTCGACATTCACCTTCGAGGATGTCTCCGAGCTCTTGCGGGGGCTGTACGCGATAGCTTTGAGGCTCAGGATACAACTCCCGCTCATCTGGGGCGAACAATACATAGACATTGCGATCGCGCTCAAGCTTGGCGATATCGTCTTGCAACGTTCGAGGATAACGCTCGAAATCCTCATTCGGTCCAAACTGTAGCCTGTTCACAAAAATGCTTGCAACAACCGGATCTCCATGTTGCCTAGCCAGTTTCATCAGCGCCAGATGACCTTCGTGCAAATTACCCATCGTCGGTACAAAAGAAACACGCAACTGCCCTCGCAGCTGGTCGCGCAATTCCTCAATAGTGTGTACAACCTTCAATACATTCTCCGAATCGATGGGCGGTAAAAATCAGACCGCTGCGCTGGTATAAGCCAGCCGCACATAAATCGGGGCATACGGCTCAGCCTGTGTAATTTCAAGCAAAGACTCGCGTGAAAGTTCGAGCAACGCAAGAAAATGCACCACGACCACGGCAACTGCTGCACCTTCAGTGATGCGCTCCATGAATAGTTCGCCGAATTCGATGAAACGCACGTCGGATAAACGACGCAGAATATGTGTCATGTGATCACGCACAGACAGCTGCTCGCGCGTAATGTGGTGATGTGCATTGAGCTTGGCCCGTTTCAAAATATCAATCCAGGCCTGCCGCAAATCCTCAACACTCACTTCGGGTAAAGCGCGTTCAACACGCAGATCAGCAAAGGCCTGTGCACGTTGAAAATCACGCCCAAGCTGAGGCAGCGCATCCAGCCGCTGAGCGGCAAGCTTCATTTGCTCATACTCAAGCAAACGCCTGACCAATTCAGCACGGGGGTCTTCTAACTCTTCGCCAGAGTTCGTTTTTTTAACGGGCAACAACATCCGCGCTTTGATTTCGATCAGCATCGCTGCCATCAGAAGATACTCAGCGGCAAGCTCAAGGTTGTGCATCCGAATCTGGTCTACATACGACAAATACTGCCGTGTGACCTCGGCCATTGGAATATCCAAAACATTAAAGTTTTGCTTGCGAATTAAATACAACAATAGATCGAGCGGTCCCTGGAAGGTTTCCAGAAATACCTCCAGCGCGTCTGGCGGTATGTACAAATCATTTGGCAAGGCGAACAAGGGTTCGCCATACAGTCGAGCAAGGGCGACCGCATCGATGACATCTGGCGTCGTGTCCACCGTAGGATCTACCAACGCACTCAGACTATCGCCAGAAACTTGATTTGAAACCATTCGGTTTTATTTGTTCTGGTAGACGTAAGGGGTTTGACGCACACGTGCTTGTTTAAACCCCTCGGCTTGCTCTTGATCCTGGGGGCGATCCCACAGTCGAGCACGACCGTCGCGCTGGCGTTGCTCAACGTCAGGATGCTCCGACTTAAATTTCTGAAGGAACTGTGTAATTTCGGAAGTGTATTGGTCGGCCATGACTCGTCAACAAAAAGGTTAGACTGCTCACTAGTGTACTGTAGAGCTGCCCATGACTAGCCCACTTCTCGATCCACCCACACCCGCTCAGCGCATTCTGCCCTTTATTGTCGGCTGTGCACTGCTGATGCAGATGCTGGACTCGACGGTTGTTACCACGGCACTTCCAGCGATGGCACTTGATTTGGGATCGGATCCGATCAGCATGAACATCACAATCACCTCTTATTTGATTGCGGTGGCCATGTTTGTGCCCGTGAGCGGATGGGCGGCAGACCGCTTCGGCGCCCGAAAGATATTTATCGCAGCTGTGGTGCTGTTTACGCTCAGTTCCTTGACCTGCGCCCTCTCAAACACTCTGACCCAGTTGGTGATCTCCCGCGTGGTGCAAGGACTCGGTGGTGCCATGATGGTGCCGGTAGGACGCATTATTTTGCTGCGAACCATACCTAAGCATAACTTACTTAAGGCGATGGCTTTTTTATCGATGCCTGCGTTGATAGGTCCCATGGCTGGACCTCCCCTAGGTGGGCTGCTCGTGACCTATGCCTCATGGCATTGGATTTTTCTGATCAATATCCCAATCGGCATCCTTGGCGTTTGGCTCATCGTGCGCTATGTAAAAGAGCTTCCAGCCGAAGCTAAAACACCCCGTCTGGATGTAATAGGATTTTTACTCAGTGCAGTGAGCATGGCGGCGCTCGTGAGTGGTTTTGAGTCTCTTGGCCACGGCGGCCCCAGAGCATGGATTTCAATCGCGGTGATCGGAACGGGTCTCCTGACTGGCTATCTTTACGTCCTGCATGCGCGTCGGCATCCCAACCCAATTATCGACTTAACGCTGCTCCGCATTCCAACGTTTCGAACCGCTGTTCTTGCTGGGAACCTGTGTCGTTTCGCCGTAGGTGCCACGCCCTATTTACTCGCACTCCTCTTGCAAATCGGTTTTGGAATGAGTGCGCTCTCTGCGGGCCTGATCACCTTTGTCGGCGCAGTGGGCTCGCTACTGATGAAAATAGCCGCCCCACGCATTCTTAACCGCTGGGGTTACAGAGTCGTCTTGACAGTGAACGCAGTGCTGACAGGCGCGAGTTTGGCTGCCTGCGCAAGCTTTACGCCGGATATGCCAGCCGTGCTCATGCTCGGAATTCTATTGGTTGGTGGATTTTTCCGTTCATTGCAATTCACGGCGGTTAATACACTCGCCTACGCCGATATCGCCCATGCAGACATGAGTCGCGCCAGCAGTTTTGCCTCAATGGCTCAGCAACTTGGTGTCAGCTTGGGCGTCGGTGTAGCCGCAGAGGCTCTGAGCTTAAGTATGGCCTGGCGCAATAGCGACACGCTCATCGCTGCGGATGTCATGGTCGGGTTTATTGTGATTGGGGTCTTGTGTGCGCTTGCCAGCCTTTCATTTTGGCGGATATTGCCTAACGCTGGTGAAACGCTTCGCCAGCATTAAATGATTAGTCGACTTTTGCGCCTGAAAGCTTGACGAGCTCTTGATATTTTTGACGCTCCTGCTCCACCATCTCGGCAAACTGATTAGGCGTCAAGACCCTTGCATTTGAGCCCATCTGTTTGAGACGTGTTTGAATAGCAGGGTCAGCCAACGCAGAACTGTAGGCTTGATAGAGCTTGGCGATCACGGCTGGAGGCGAACCCGCAGTCGTAAACACGCCAAACCAAGTGCCAATGTCAAACGGCTTGACGCCTGCTTCTTGAACCGTGGGAACCTCAGGCAAAATATCTGAGCGCTTGTCAGTTGTCACCGCCAAGGCCACCACACTGCCATCTTTGATCAAAGTGGCTGCAGAAGCAAGGTTATCAAACATAAATTCGGACTGACCCGCTAACAAAGCCAACTTTGCAGGCGCAGCACCTTGATAAGGAATATGGACCGCCTTGATCTGCGTACGCGCAGCTAACAATTCGCCCGCAAGATGACCTGCGCTACCCGAACCACCCGAGCCGTAATTCAACTTGCCTGGATGCGCAAGGGCATACTTCACCAAGTCTTGCACTGTTCGAATACTATTTTTTTCAGCAAATTCTTTATTGACGATCAGGACATTGGGCACAGAGGCAACAAGCGCAACCGGCGCAAAGTCACGCACTGCGTCATAAGGAATCTTGCTGTAAAGAGCGGGATTGATCGCATGCGTTGCTACCGCGCCCATCACCAAGGTATAGCCATCGGGCTGCGCCTTTGCAATAAGATCCGCACCAATATTGCCACCAGCACCAGGACGATTTTCGACAATCACTGGCTGGCCGAGAGAGGACTTTACCTGCTCAGCGAGTACGCGCGCCATCGTATCGAGTGGTCCGCCTGGTGGATACGGCACGACGAAACGGATAGACTTGGTCGGCCAGTCATTGGATGACTGTGCCTGTGCGGCCATGCTAAACGACACACTGCCCAGACCGAGCGCTAACAATAAGATTCTACGAAGTCTGCTGTGTACTGCATGCATGATCATTTCACTTAATGGAGAATTTGACTGAGAAAGAGCTTGGTGCGTTCGTTCTGAGGGTTATCAAAGAAAGCGTCGGGCGTGTTTTGCTCGATGATCTCACCCTGATCCATAAAAATCACTCGGTCTGCCACTTTGCGGGCAAAACCCATCTCATGCGTGACGCAGATCATGGTCATACCGGACTCTTCGGCCAGTCCAACCATGACATCCAAGACTTCTTTGACCATTTCGGGATCCAGAGCAGAAGTCGGCTCATCAAACAACATAATCTTGGGGTCCATGCAAAGCGAGCGCGCGATGGCGACACGTTGCTGTTGTCCACCAGATAATTGCCCAGGGAACTTTAGTGCTTGCTCGCTGATTCTGACACGCTCCAGATATTTCATCGCGCGGGCTTCGGCTTCAGCTTTTGGTGTTTTCAATACCCAAATCGGACCAATAGTCAGATTTTCCAGCACTGTCAGATGAGGAAACAAGTTGAAGTGTTGAAACACCATCCCCACTTCACGCCGAATCGCTTCAACATCACGCAAATCATTGGTGATTTCCGTGCCATCCACGATGATCTGGCCTTTCTGATGCTCTTCGAGTCGATTAATGCAGCGAATCAGCGTAGATTTTCCAGAGCCAGAGGGTCCGCACACCACGATGCGCTCACCCTGAGCAACTTCCAGATTGATATCACGCAGCACGTGGAATTTACCGTACCACTTGTTGACGTCTTTCATACGAATGATGGCGTCAGCCATACATATTCTCCAAAGATCGGGCGCGCTCAGAGATTGGCGCGCAGCCCTTACCGCTCATGACCCGTCGAGAGTCGCTTTTCAAGCAACTGACTGTACTTGGACATTGAGTAACAAAATACGAAATAAATCGCGGAAATAAAAATGTAAACCTCGACGCTAAAGCCTCGCCACGCTTGATCGGTCAAGGCGACCTTGGCAGCTTGGGTCAAGTCAAAAATACCGATGATGACCACCAGTGAAGTGTCTTTGAATAAGGCGATAAACAATCCCACTAATGGCGGAATCACAATCTTGAGGGCTTGGGGCAAAACGATCAAGCGCATTTGCTGCCAGTAGCTCAGACCTAAAGAATCCGCTCCCTCAAACTGTCCTTTGGGGATCGCTTGTAGTCCACCACGAATCGTCTCGGCCATGTAGGCAGCGGCAAACAAAATAATGGCAATCTGCGCGCGCAAGAGCTTGTCGATATTCATGCCCTCTGGCAAGAACAATGGCAACATGACCGCCGACATAAACAGCAAGCTAATCAGCGGTACGCCACGCACAAGCTCGATATACACCACGCAGATCGATTTAATAGCCGGCATATTTGAGCGACGACCCAAGGCTAAGACGATTCCCAAAGGAAATGCGAGTGCAATCCCGAAGGTAGAAAGAATCAGTGTTAACGGCAGACCGCCCCATTGGCTATTTTCAACGTAAGTTAGGCCGAAAACGCCCCCCCACATCAAAATTGCTACGGCGACCAGAGCGAGCGTCCACAATACGAGCAGTGAAAGATTCCAGAGTTTTCTCCAGCCGCTCAGAACAATGGCGCACACCAAAATACCTGTCGCAATCAAAGGTCGCCACTGCTCATCATAGGGGTACAAACCAAACAAAATGATGCGGTGCTTTTCAACAATCATGGCCCAGCAAGCGCCTGTTGACTGCCGACACTGATCAGCGGTTGACGCGCTAACATTTGCGTTGATCACAAACCAGTCCACCATCGCTGGCACGGTTGCCAACAACAGCCACACAGACAAAATAGTCAGCAGACTATTGAGAGGAGAAGAAAACAGCTGGGATCTTACCCAGGCAAACATGCCAACCCCACTGGTAGGCGCTTGCTCTTTGGAAACATTCACTGTTGGCGTGCTCATATCACCGCTCCACCAGCGCAATACGTTTGTTATACCAATTCATAAAGACAGAAATTGACAGGCTCACGGTTAAGTAGGCTGCCATAATCATCATGATGCCTTCAATGGCCTGTCCGGTTTGATTGAGGGTGGTATTAATCACCGAAACAATGTCTGGATAGCCAATCGCGACAGCAAGTGAACTATTTTTTGTAATGTTCAGATACTGACTTGTCATGGGTGGAATGATGACGCGCAAAGCCTGGGGTAGGACGATCAAGCGGAGTATCTGTCCTCGCTTGAGTCCAAGCGCCTCCGCAGCCTCCCACTGGCCTCGATTGACCGCCTGAATGCCAGAGCGAACGACCTCAGCAATGAAGGCAGCGGTATAAATCACCAATCCGATCAACAGTGCTGCGAACTCGGGAGACAAGTTCATCCCTCCCGCAAAGTTGAATCCTTTTAACTCAGGCACATCGACCGTCATTGAAGTACCGCTAAAAAGCCACAACCCTGTTGGCACGACCAGCAACAACACCAACGACCAACGGATCATCGGAAAAATCTGACCCGTTTTCTCCTGATTCTTGCGCGCCCATTTTGCCATCACGATCATCAGCAAAATCGCTACGAGTACGCCGATGGCTAGCCAAAGCAGACCCTCACCATGAACTGCGGGCATTTGAATGCCGCGATTAGAGACAAATACGCCGGGCAAGGGGTGTAAGGCTTGGCGCGGTCCCGGCAGCGTCTCGGAGAGGATGGCGTACCAGAAGAAGAGCTGTAACAGCAAGGGAACGTTACGCATGACTTCAACATAAATGCTTGAAATCTTACGGATTAACCAGTTGCTTGACAGCCTGGCAATGCCGATGAGCGTACCCAAAATCGTGGCCAGCACAATCCCAATGAGGGCAACACGCAGCGTATTGAGTAAGCCAACCGTGATCGCTCGACCATAGGTGTTGGCAGGACTGTATTCGATGAGCGATTCGCCAATCGCAAAACCAGCCTCTTTGCTCAGAAAATCAAAACCGGTCGAAATGTTGCGCGCTGACAAGTTACTCAGCGTGTTGTGGATTAAAAACCATGCAGCACCGCCAACGGCCAGCAAGGCAAGAATTTGGTACAAAATTGAACGCGTGCCAGGATCATTCCAAGACAAGCGTCTTCGAGGGGGGGGTACAGCAAGAGAATCTTTAGGCTTTGTCATAACTTAGGGCGACCGCAGAGCGGTCGCCCCTGTCCATCAATAAAATTTAGCGGATAGGCCAAGCGTACATCAAACCGCCGTTGGTCCACTGTGCATTGAGGCCACGCTCAAGCTTTAGGGGAGTTTTAGGACCAATGTTGCGCTCAAAACTCTCGCCGTAGTTACCCACCTGCTTGATGATGTCATGCGCCCACTTTTCTGACACACCCAGATTTTTACCCATACCTGGTGTCACGCCCAAAATACGCTGAATGTTAGGATTGGTGCTCTTGAGCATTTCTTCGACATTCTTTTGGGTAATGCCATACTCTTCAGCTTCGAGCATTGCATAAAGTGTCCAGCGGACAACGTTCAACCACTGCTCGTCACCTTGACGAACTTGAGGGCCTAAAGGCTCTTTTGACAGATCCTCAGGCAAGATAATGTTGTTTGCAGGATTTTTGAGCGTCGTACGTGACGAGGCCAGTCCGGACTTGTCTGTCGTGTATGCATCGCAACGACCCGAATCATAGGCACGCACCACTTCGTCAACTTTCTCGATCACAACTGGCTTGAAAGTCAGCTTGTTGGCGCGGAACCAGTCAGCCAAGTTCAATTCTGTTGTTGTGCCAGGTTGTACGCAAATGGTTGCGCCGTTGAGTTCTTTGGCGCTCTTGATGTTCAGGTCTTTGCGGACCATCAAACCTTGGCTGTCATAAAAGTTGACACCCGCACCGAGCAAGCCCAATGAGGTATCGCGTGTCATTGTCTGGGTAGTATTACGTGTCAGCACATCAATTTCGCCAGACTGCAGCGCTGTAAAGCGTTGCTGAGCGGTCAGGGGGGTGAACTTCACCTTGGAGGCATCACCAAACATCACGGCAGCTACAGCACGGCAAAGGTCGATATCCAAACCGGCCCAGACGCCCTTGCTGTCAGGAGCTGAAAAACCAGCCAAGCCTGTGTTTGTTCCGCATTGAACAAAGCCTTTCTTTTTGACATTGTCGAACGTTGGACCTGCCTGCGCGACGGTGTTGGCCGCAAGCATGACTGCGCCGACGACTGCTAGTTTTAAGAATTTCATTCATCGATCTCCGAAATATCAAAGGGAACGGCAGCCAAAGGGCAAACCGCAGGTCTGATTGTGCAAGGCACTAATGTTAGCCCTACATACAGTTGGACTGTATGGGGGAAATCCCTCTCAGTCAATGACTCCTGTGTCATTAGCTTATTTATTTCCCCGCAGGCGAGGTTATCATTAGGGAAAAACCTATGTGATGCCATGATCGAATTTCAGCACGTCTTCAAATCCTATGGCCAAGGGCGTAACATCTTGGCGGATATTTCTTTTCGCGTCGCCGCCGGAGAATTCGTTTACGTGGCGGGGCCGTCCGGCGCTGGTAAATCTACGCTGCTCAAGCTCATTGGAGGCCTTGAAGCGTCTAGCCGCGGCTCCATTCAGGTCAATGGTCAAAAACTGGAGCAACTTTCTGCGCGTGCCCGACCTTACCTCAGACGGTCGGTGGGGGTGATTTTGCAGGATACGCACCTTCTTTATGATCGTAGCGTCATTGAAAACGTCTTATTACCTTTGACTGTCACAGGCTTAGCCACTGAGGTGGCGCGCGCGCGCGCACGCGCTGCACTCGAAAAAGTGGGACTCAGCGCCAAGGAAAACGTACCTCCGATCGAACTCTCGGGCGGAGAACAACAACGTCTGGCCATTGCGCGCGCGATTGTGAACCGACCGGCTATTTTGATCGCGGATGAACCCACCGCCAGCCTCGACAAAGACACTGCTCGTCGCATTATGTCTGTTTTCAAAGACTTTAATCGCGTGGGCGTCACAACTGTCATCGCCTCTCATGATGACGCGTTGATGGCCGATTATGCCACCCGCGCCTTCAAAGTTGAGCCCGGAAAATTTGCCGACTCCGCAGCCAGACGTCCAAGCTCTGCCCCTGTTCAAGCATCCGTATCGGGACACATCGAACCCCGCCTCGGTGGAGCCGCTTAATGAAAAGCTTACTTAGACAGCATCGCTACGCAATGACCGTTACGCTAAGACGATTACTGGCCCAGCCAATCTCTTCTTTAGCGAACTTATTAGTGATCGCCCTCGCTCTGGCACTTCCATTACTTGGCGCCTCCCTTCTCATCTCGGTTGAACCCGTGGCTAAACAAGTTTCAGTGACCCCTGAACTGACCGTTTTTCTTAAAACCGATGCCGCGTCCTCTGCCGCCGAAAAACTAGCACGCCGGATTCGCGATGAACATCCCGAACAAATCGTCAAAGTCCGGGTCATTTCTAAACAAAGTGCACTAGAAGATCTCCGCGCGAACCCAGCTTGGGAACAGGCGTTAAAGGTCCTGCCAGTCAATCCACTTCCAGATGCCATCGTTGTCGAACTCGCCCCTGGGGATGACTTAGCCAAGCGCGCCGATCAATTGGCGAACGTTTTGCGCAAGTGGCCAAGCGTCGATTTAGTTCAACTTGATAGTGCCTGGGTACAACGCCTAGAGGCACTTTTGCGCTTTGGGCGTATCGGACTCTTGCTGCTCGCACTGAGTGTCATGCTGGTAGTACTTGCCACAGTATTCAACACGGTCCGCATGCAAGCGCTTTCTCAGCGAGAGGAAATTGGCGTGGCGCGCTTAGTGGGTGCGACGGAATCTTTTGTCAGACGACCCTTTTTATACTTAGGCGCCTTGACCTGCACTTTCGCGGCACTGATTAGCCTGGGCATTGCTCGCCTGACACTCACGCCACTTAATGACGCGCTTGCCTCGCTTGCACGCACCTATGATGCGGAGTTTGCGCTCACACTCCCCACACCTCCCGTGCTGACGGCCTGCGTTGTGCTTGTGGCGGTGCTTGGCGCACTCTCAGCCAGATGGTCGGTTCAACGTAACACGCGTTTTTAACCATTTCTACGCGCTGCTCAATGAAACTCGCCAACAGACTGATTGCGTGGCAACGTTCGCATGGGCGCCATGATCTTCCCTGGCAAAATACACGTGATCCCTACCGCGTATGGCTCTCCGAAATCATGTTGCAGCAAACGCAAGTGAGTGCGGTGATCGAATACTATCAGCGCTTTTTAAAACACTTTCCCGATGTAGAAACACTCGCCCTGGCCTCCTCCGAAGCGGTCATGGCACAGTGGGCGGGCCTTGGGTATTACGCACGCGCCCGCAACCTCCATGCCTGTGCAAAACGCGTCATGACAGCATGGAATGGCTGTTTTCCTAGAGACGCAGCCGGCCTCGCAACGCTGCCAGGGATTGGGCCCTCAACGGCCGCGGCCATTGCCTCTTTTTGTTTTGGAGAGCGCGCTGCGATTATGGATGGCAACGTAAAGCGCGTATTTGCAAGATATTTTGCCATCGAAGGCGATCCAACCCGGCGTGCGACAGAAATTCAACTTTGGCAGCTCGCCCGCCAAGAGCTCCCTTCGGTCAAAACCTGTGCGACCGATCCAGAAGCCATGGCGCGTTTCACGCAAGGCCAGATGGATCTTGGCGCGACACTCTGTACTCGCAGTCGTCCTCGTTGTACAGAATGTCCAATCGAAAAGGGCTGCCTCGCCCGCCGCACTGGTCGGACCGAGGAGTTACCTTGGCCGCGAGCACGCAAAATTTTGCCCGAGCGCGCAATTGGCATGATGGTAGCCTGCCAAGATAGCCATGTGTTGTTGGAACTTAGACCCGAAACTGGGATTTGGGGTGGGTTGTGGAGTCTGCCAGAGTTTGAGGCGACCCTAACACCGGAGCAGGCCTGTCAAACAGTTGGTCTCCAGACCAAAAGCTTGCAAACATTAACATCTTTTCTGCATGTCTTTACGCACTACCGGCTGACAATTTCACCCCTGCTCGCGCACGTATCAATGCATAGCACCACTTCAAATATCACCTCAAATGAGCGGCGCTGGATTCGTGTAGAACAGCTCGACACACTCGGCCTGCCAGCTCCTGTCCGCAAACTACTTGAGGGACTCAGAGCCGATCAGCTCCTGACATAAACAAAAAATCGGAGCCTTTATGGACGCGGATCAGCGCGATTAAGGCAAATACTTCAGCTCTCTGCATTCGGAAAATAGTGGCTAATACTCATCAGTATGCCGCACGCAATACCAATCGTCACTAACGCCGTTCCCCCATAGCTGAGCAAGGGCAAGGGCACACCTACAACTGGCAGAATGCCCGTGACCATCCCAATATTGACGAACACATAGACAAATAACACCATAGTGAGCGCACCCGCTAACAATCGACTACCGTGGGTCGGTGCACGAATGGCAATCGCAAGCCCTCTAGCAATCAGTAGCAAATACAACGCTAATAAAGTCACGCCACCGTACAAACCGAACTCTTCTGCAAACACAGCAAAAATAAAATCCGTTGTACGTTCAGGAATAAAGTCTAAGTGTGTCTGGGTGCCACTCATATAGCCTTTGCCATACACACCACCTGAACCCACAGCAATCGTGGACTGAATCGTGTGGAATCCTTTACCTAAGGGATCATTATTGGGATCAAGCAAGGTGCAGACACGATGTTTTTGGTAGTCGTGCAACACTACCCAATCCGTGCCCTCCTGACAAAGATCTTTTTGATACGTAATAATGCCGCCAATACCGACGACAGCAACAACCAAGAGGGGGACGAGTAACTTGAATGACAGGCCTGCAAAATAAATCACACAAAAGCCTGCCCCAAAAACTAGCAACGCAGTCCCGAGATCAGGCTGTTTCACAATCAATAAAAACGGGACGAGCAGGAGTGCGCCAGCAGCAAAGAAATCATAAAAGCGTAAAGAACTTTCCCGTTTGTGAAAGTACCAAGCCAGCATCAAAGGCACAGCAATTTTGAGCATTTCAGAAGGCTGAATCCGAATAAATCCAAGATTGAGCCAGCGTGTGGCGCCTTTGCTAGTAGAGCCAAAAAACTCAACACCTAGCAGCAGTATCACACCCAAAATATAAAACGGCACAGCAAATTTCAATATGTATTGAAAAGGGACCATCGCCACCACCCACATGACACCCAACCCAATCAACAAATTACGCAAATGATCGGCATAACGCCAATCTGTTCCACCCACAGCAGAATGCATCACCAATAAACCGGTCGCACCCAAGAGCAGCAGCACAATCATGAGTGGCCAGTCAAAAGCCGTCACACCACGTAGGAGAAATTTAAAAAGTAATTTCATCTTGGCGCAACGCTCCCCTTGGGATTGCGTAACAGCCATTCGTCAAAGACTTTGCGTGCAATCGGTGCAGCCACGCTCCCACCCCAGCCTGCATTTTCAACCAAAACAGCAATCGCGATTTTGGGGTCTTTGACTGGGGCGAAAGCCATAAACAACGCATGATCACGCAAGCGCTCGTCAATGGCACTACTCTGATATTTACCCCCTCGTAAACTGTACACCTGTGCAGTCCCGGTTTTACCGGCGGTTTGATAGGGCGCTCCCACAAACGCTTGGCGGGCGGTCCCGCTGACCGTCACATCCGCAAGCGCACGCTTGACTGCCTGGACGTTTTCAGACTTTAACGGAATGCGATGTGAGGCTTCGGCTACAGTCAGCCTCTCTTGACCGGACGTTGGATTTTTAATCGCACGAACCAAATGCGGCTGCATATAGGTACCGTCATTGGCCAACACAGCCGTTGCCTGTGCGAGCTGCATCAAAGTGAAAGAGTTGTAACCCTGCCCCACAGCAACAGAAATCGTCTCTCCTGCAAACCAGCGTTGCTGTTCACTCTTTTTATAGGCATTCTTTTTCCACTCTGTCGAGGGCAGCACACCCCTACGCTCACCCTCAATGTCGATGCCCGTAATCTGCCCGAACCCAAACGGCTTCATGAAATCATGAAGCGCGTTCACACCAATTTCGGGGGCCAATGAGTAAAAATACGTATCGGAAGATACCACCAAAGCTTGGTGCATATCGATTGAGCCAAAATACGTGGAACCCGCGTTACGGAATCTTTGACCGCCAAACTCAAAGTACCCTGGATCATTGATCCGATCGGCCGCACGTCGTTTATTAAGTTCTAAGGCTGCCAGTGCAACAAAAGGCTTGTAGGTAGAACCAATAGGATACGTCCCGTAGACAGGGCGATTAATCAAGGGATGATCCGGCGATTCGTTGAGACGTCGCCAACTTTCTACATCAATGCCGTCGATAAACAAATTAGGATCATAAGAAGGTTGTGAGACAAAGGCCAACACATCGCCTGTGGCAGGTTCAATTGCAACCAATGCGCCGCGTTGATCTTTGAACGCGTCCTCTGCAATGCGCTGTAACTCCATATCCAGCGACAGTACAAGGTTCGAACCTGGAATAGGATCAACTTTGCGAAGTCGACGTACAGGCTTTCCTCGGGCGGTAACCTCGACCTCCTCAAAACCTGTTTTGCCATGCAAAACTGACTCGTAGGTTTTTTCAAGCCCTTTTTTTCCAATAATATCGGTGCCCCGATAATTACCAAGCTCGCCCTTGTCTTCAAGCATGGTCATATCGGACTCGGAAATTCGTCCCACGTAGCCCACCACGTGTCCAGCTGCCTTACCTTGCGGGTACTCTCGCACCCAACGGGCACGCAATTCCACACCAGGAAAACGTAAAGAGTGTGCAGAGAACCAGGCAGCCTCGGTTTCATTGAGATTATTTCGCAGCACAATGCTGGCATACCGTCCTGATTCAGTGACACGGCGTTTGAAACGTCTCTGATCCGCGCTGCTGACATAAACCACTGGCGTCAAACGGCTCAACATTTCATCGAGGTTACCGGCACGCCCCGGAACCACCTCAAGGGTAAAACTCAGAAAATTGCGTGCCAACACCTCACCGTTGCGATCCACAATATCACCGCGTCTTGGGGGAATAGGCAGCACGGCAATACGGTTATTTTCTGCGCGGGCAGCAAGGCTTTCGTGCCGCTCCACTTGCAGCACCCAAAATCGCCACCCCAGCAAACCGAAGCACGTAATGGCTAAGATACCTGCCACAACGGCTCTCACCAAAAAGCGTCGCTTTTGGTCTTGATCTGTTGGCTTGAAATCAAACATAGTGTGTCAAGCTCAAGCTGAGCCGCCTTCAGCATCATCCAGACGATGCTGAGGCAATAGAAGCAACCAACTCACTAGCGGCCAACATGCAGCAGTCAACAATGCACACAATAACCATGACCAGCCTGGCCATGCGCTGACCAAAAAGGCGCCAATTAATACTGTGACTAATTTAGTCCCTATGAAAATAGGGAGTAAATGAATCGCCTGCTGGAATAAATCAAAACGCAACACACGGCGTTGCATTGACTGAGCAGCATAAACGGTCAGGGTAAACATGAGCGCCTGCAAACCGAGCGGCCCAACATCGTGCACATCGAGCGTCAGTCCAAATAAAAAGGCCACTACCATTCCTACACGTCTTGAGTCGCGAATAGCCCAAAAAGTAATCACGACCAGAAGCAACTCAGGCGCAGCATGCCAGTTTCTCCAGGGCAACAAGGACAACATCCAGATCCCAAGCATCGTGGCCCATACATAGCCTGCTCCCATAGTGGCATTAAGGGACTCAAGGCCCACGGCATGGGCCATTGGCATTGGGGGCCGTTTACTTGGTCTTGTTTGTCGCACCTGCAAGCTCCGTCGATGATGTAGCAGCCGCTGAAGGCAATGACGTCAAACCATCACCAACCGGAACTTGTAAGACCAAGAAATGTCGATAACGTTCCGGATGTGACGCAGGTTGTGCTTCGGCGCGCGCAAAGCCGGAAGCAGGATTGCGCTCAACGTGATCAATGCGGCCCACGGCAAGCCCCGCTGGAAATACGCCACCGACACCACTTGTGACAAGCTGATCACCCTCACGAATATCTGCATCCGAAGAAAAATATCGAACCTCAACCTTTCCTGGAGCGCTTGAGCCAAAGGCAATCAATCTCAAGCCGTTGCGAAGCACCTGAACAGGAATGGATACGACCTCATCGGTCAGCATGGCTGCCTCGGAGGTCATGGGCGTCACGCGCGTAATTTGTCCCACCACACCGCTTTCATCAATCACAGGCATTCCCTGCGCGATGCCCGCGCGACTCCCTTTGTTGAACACAATGCGCCGGGAGAAAGCGTTAACAGGCTCGTACAAAACCTCAACCACAACTGTTGGACGGTCTACTGCTGTTTCAAGCACTCCTAACAGGCGTCTGAGCTGAGTGTTTTCAGCCGAAAGCAAGGCAGCGTTTGCAGAAACTTGTGATAACGCAATGCGCTGACGTTGAAGCGCTTCGTTTTCCGATTTAATGAGTGCAGCCGCATTGACCCACTCATTAAACATGGTGAGCATGTCACGAGGAAACACCACCGCACGTTGAAAGGGATAGAGAGAAGTTGCAATGGCCAAGCGGACCGGATTGGTTTTGCTCCATGTCGCATCTGTAAATAACAGAACGATAGAGATTAGAACCAAAAAGGTTAAGGTGACTTCGGCCGCTGGGCCGCGCCGAAAAAGTCGAAGGGTGACGTGTTGTTGCATTAGAGCTCAGTACCAAGCCACCCGGAATAAAAGGCCAGGCTGACTAGTCGTTAATGAAAATTGCGCCTAACTTTTCAAGGTGCTCAAGTGCATCACCGCAGCCGCGCACCACGCAGGTTAAGGGGTCCTCTGCCACGATCACAGGCAAGCCAGTCTCTTCTTGGAGCAAGCGATCGAGATCACGCAGCAATGCACCGCCGCCCGTCAAGGCAATACCCTTGTCTGTAATATCAGCACCCAATTCGGGGGGAGTATTTTCAAGGGCTATCTTGACTGCGGAGACGATCTGATTGAGCGGATCAGTCAGTGACTCCAAAATCTCGTTAGACGAAACTGTAAAGCTGCGCGGAACGCCTTCGGCTAAGTTTCGACCTTTGACTTCGATTTCGCGCACTTCTGAACCGGGGAAAGCAGAGCCGATCTCTTTTTTAATGAGCTCGGCTGTCGGCTCGCCAATTAACATTCCGTAGTTGCGGCGAATGTAGTTAACGATTGCCTCGTCAAACTTATCTCCACCCACCCGGACAGAGCCTTTGTAGACCATGCCACCCAGGGAGATCACGGCAACCTCGGTCGTACCACCGCCAATGTCGACCACCATGGAGCCACTTGCATCTGAAACGTTCAGACCCGCGCCAATCGCAGCGGCCATCGGCTCCTCAATCAGATACACACGGCTTGCGCCAGCACCCAGGGCGGACTCACGAATTGCGCGACGCTCAACCTGCGTTGAACCGCAGGGAACGCAGACAATAATTCGGGGGCTCGGCGCAAACATATTGCGTGGATGCACCATACGAATAAATTGCTTGAGCATTTGCTCCGTCACAGTAAAGTCAGCGATCACGCCGTCTTTCATCGGGCGAATCGCCTCGATATTGCCTGGGACACGCCCAAGCATTTGCTTGGCTTCGCGACCAACAGCCTGGATGATTTTTTTTCCTCCGGGGCCACCATCGTGGCGAATTGCGACAACGGAGGGCTCGTCGAGAACGATGCCCTTACCGCGGACATAAATAAGAGTGTTGGCGGTACCGAGGTCGATCGCCATGTCACTGGAAAAATAACTACGCAGGAATCCGAACATGAGAGCCCAGCCAGAATAAAAATTGATGCGCGCGGGTCGCGGCGATTAGCCCTCCATCATAACTTATAATTCTCCGACAACAGCAAGATTTGCTCTCGTCAAGCCCGGAAAGTCACGGGCCGGCTCCCTGAATGGATTAAACCTGTCTTATGGCCCTCACCGACCAAGAAGTCTCCCGAATAGCTCGCCTGGCAAGGCTTCATTTGACCCAGGATCAGCAGGTGCAGGCACATACCGACCTGAACAAGATCCTCGGTATCATCGAAGCGCTCCAATCTGTTGACACCAGCGGCATAGAGCCTCTGGCGCATCCGCTTGCCTCGGTCTCAGATATCCATCTGCGCCTTCGCGAGGATGTGATCACTGAAGTTTCCTCCGCAGAACAACGCGCAGCGCTCATGGCCAATGCCCCGGGTGCCTCTGAGGGACTTTTCTTGGTTCCAAAGGTCATTGAATAAGATGTCCAACGCCCTCAAGCTCTACCCCAGTATTTCCGCCCTGAGCCAGGCGCTTGCCCAGCATCAACTCAGCGCCACTGAACTCGCCCAAGACTGTCTCGCGAACATTGCGGCGCAATCCGCACTCAACGCCTTTGTTCACGTTGACGCAGCACTCACGCTAGATCAGGCGCGCCAAGCTGACGCGTTACTCGCTGCTGGGAATGGCAATATTCTGACTGGACTGCCCATCGCGCACAAAGACGTCTTTGTGACCCAAGGTTGGCGCAGCACAGCCGGCAGCAATATGCTTAAGCACTACATCAGCCCTTTCGACGCCACAGTCGTCCATCAGCTGCGCGCAGCCGGTTGCGTCACGCTCGGGAAACTAAATTGCGACGAATTTGCGATGGGCTCAGGCAACAAGCACTCGGTCTTTGGCCCCACGCATAATCCTTGGGACACGACTGCAGTGCCAGGGGGCTCATCTGGCGCCTCAGCAGCCGCCGTTGCCGCCAAACTCGTCATTGCGGCCACTGGCACTGACACCGGTGGCTCTGTGCGACAACCTGCGGCACTTTGCGGCGTGAGCGGCATCAAGCCCACTTACGGCGCCGTCTCCCGCTATGGCATGATTGCTTACGGCTCAAGCCTCGACCAGGCCGGCCCCTTGGCCTCCAGCGCTCTGGACCTCGTCGATTTGCTCGATGTCATGAGTGGTTTTGACAACAAAGACTCCACGAGCGCAGAACATTGCAAAGACGTGCCCAACGCACCCGGTCGTATCCGCGCTGAATTCAATCGTGCAGACTCAGGCTTTAGCAGCAACGCCAATCAGCCGCTCAAGGGCTTGCGCATTGGCGTACCAAAGGAATTCTTTGGCGAGGGCCTATCAAACGATGTTGCCCATGCCATCGAAGTCGCCTTACAACAATTTGAAAAACTTGGTGCGCAGCGTGTCGACATTTCCCTGCCGCGCACAGAGCTATCCATTCCTGCTTATTACGTCATTGCGCCTGCTGAGGCCTCTAGTAACCTCTCCCGCTACGATGGAGTGCGCTACGGGCATCGCAGCGCGTCCTACTCAGATCTCGAAGACATGACCGCACGTTCACGCGCAGAAGGCTTTGGCTCAGAAGTCAAACGCCGCATCCTCATCGGAACGTATGTTTTGTCCCACGGCTACTACGACGCTTACTACCTTCAGGCGCAACGTTTGCGGCGCATGATTGTGGATGATTTTCAGGCTGCGCTGACACAACATTGTGATGTCATTATGGGGCCTGTCACACCGACGGTGGCTCAAGCTATCGAGCAAAATCATAACGACCCGACTGCTGACTGGTTAGCGGATATTTACACCTTGGGACTCAATCTTGCGGGCCTGCCTGGTATGTCGATCCCTTGCGGCTTTGGTCCAGGCGCCTCTGGCAAACCTTTACCAATTGGTCTGCAAATTATTGGTAACTATTTTGATGAAGGAAGACTGCTGGCAGTGGCGCATCAGTTTCAGCAAGTCACGGACTGGCATCAACGCGTTGCGGGGCAAACATAATGGCATGGGAAATCGTGATCGGACTGGAAACACATACCCAGCTCTCGACTCAAACCAAAATTTTTTCAGGTAGCTCTACGCGTTATGGTGCTTTGCCCAACACACAGGCCAACGCGGTCGACTTGGCGCTCCCTGGCTCGCTGCCGGTCATGAACCGCGCGGCCGTTGAACGCGCAATCCGTCTGGGTTTAGCCGTAGGTGCTACGATCGCGCCCCGCTCAATCTTTGCTCGTAAAAACTACTTCTATCCCGACTCTCCAAAAAACTACCAGATTAGTCAATTTGAGATTCCTGTTGTACAAGGCGGCTCAATTAGTTTTTTTGTAGGCGATCAGGAAAAAACGATCAACCTGACCCGCGCGCACCTCGAAGAGGATGCCGGAAAATCCATGCATGATGACTTTATCGGTCCGCATGGCGAGTCCTCTACAGGCATTGATTTAAACCGCGCAGGCACGCCTCTGCTTGAGATTGTGTCTGAGCCTGAAATGCGCTCTGCAGCCGAAGCAGTTGCTTACGCAAAAGCCCTACATAGCTTAGTCATGTGGCTGGGCATTTGTGATGGAAACATGCAAGAGGGTTCTTTTCGCATAGATGCAAACGTGTCTGTGCGTCCTGTCGGCCAAGAAGCGTTCGGTACACGCTGCGAAATCAAAAACGTCAACTCCTTCAAGTTTCTTGAACGCGCTATTCAATATGAAGTTCGTCGTCAAATCGAGCTGATTGAGGATGGTGGTCGCGTTGTGCAAGAGACGCGTCTGTATGACTCAGACCGTGACGAAACACGTAGCATGCGCAGCAAAGAAGACTCGCACGACTATCGGTATTTTCCTGATCCTGATCTCCCACCGCTTGTGATTGCCCAGGATTGGATTGAGTCTGTGCGTCAGACCATGCCTGAGCTCCCAACAGCCTTACGCGCCCGGTTTATCGCCGAGTTTGGACTGACGCCCGTGGATGCCGCGCAACTGTCGATTAGCCGCGCGCTCGCCGCCTATTTTGAAAGCGTCAACGCAACTCTTCCCTCAGGCCAAGCCAAGCTAGTGGCTAACTGGATCATGGGTGAAGTCTCTGCGACACTGAATCGTGAAGAAAAGGACATCACCGAATCTCCTGTTTCGGCAGCAGCGCTCGCAGCTCTGCTGACTCGCATTATTGACGGCACCATCTCAAATAAAATTGCCCGCGATGTGTTTGCTTCGATGTGGGCAGGCGAGCTTGGTGGCAATCCTGATGCCATTATTGAGGCGAAAGGCCTCACGCAAATTAGTGATTCAGGCGCTATTTCTGCCATGGTAGATGCAGTGCTGGCTGATCATCCAGCGATTGTGGCGGAGTACCGCGCAGGCAAACAAAAAGCCTTTAATTCTCTGGTCGGTCAGATTATGAAAGCAGCAAAAGGCAAAGCTAACCCCCAGCAGGTCAATGACCTCTTAAAGGCAAAGCTCGACAGTTAAATATGCACGTTGCAATCGAGTGACCCGTGCATCAACCGTCAGATGCCGTAACGCGCACGATACGCCAACACCGCCTCGCGGTATTCAGCGAAGGCGGTGTCATGCTCAAGCAATGTCAAGATATCCGCCAACGAGGCAATGCTGACAACGGGTAAGCCATAGCGCTGCTGCACTTCTTGGACAGCGGAATGCGGTGAGAGCGAACCATCCGGTCCTGCGCGCTCCATGCGATCCATGGCGATGAGGACTGCGCACGGCTCAGCGCCTGCAGCACGGATGATATCAACAGACTCACGCACCGAGGTACCTGCCGTAATAACATCATCAATGATGACGACTTTACCCTTGAGCGGTGCTCCCACTAACACGCCACCTTCACCATGATCTTTAGCTTCTTTGCGGTTATAGGCGAATGGCACATCGCGTCCGTGAAGCTCTGGGTGCGAAGCGAGCGCGACTGAAGTGGCTGTGGCCAAAGGAATGCCCTTGTAAGCAGGCCCAAACAACATGTCGAAAGGTAACTTGGCGTCCACCAGCGCCTGCGCATAAAATTGTGCAAGTTTGCCGACAGAGGCGCCAGTATTGAAAAGCCCAGCGTTAAAAAAGTAGGGACTTGTGCGGCCTGACTTTGTCACAAAACTACCAAAGCGCAGTACGCCCTCTTTTAAGGCAAACTGTACAAACTCTCGACGATCAGCACCTAGCGACATAGCATTCCTTTCTGTTTCGACTCAGCTTTAAACTCTCACATTATCTCACCGAGTAGGAGTTCTTCCTTGCTGCGTATCACCTCACTGAACCTAAATGGTATTCGCTCCGCCTACAACAAAGGGCTGTTGGCATGGCTGAAATCACATCAGGCAGATATTCTTTGTCTTCAGGAACTTAAAGCGCACCTGGAGGACATTCAGCACGACTATCAACATCCTCTGGACTATACCGGTCATTTTTATGCGGCTGAAAAGAAAGGCTACAGCGGTGTTGGCCTCTATTTAAAACAGCAACCCGAGCGTGTGTTGGCAGGCATCGGCTGTCCAGAATTCGACCAAGAAGGTCGCGTCATTCGTGCCGACTGGTCTAACTTGACCGTGATCAGCGCCTACCTTCCCTCAGGCTCCAGCGGCCCCGAAAGACAAGAAGCAAAATTCCGCTTTCTGGGTAAATTTGGTCCATGGCTTCAAGCCTTGATGGACGATCACAAAAAAAATAAACACGAATACGTGATCTGCGCTGACTGGAATATCGCCCACAAAGAAATCGACCTCAAAAACTGGAAATCCAATCAGAAAAACTCTGGCTTTACACCCGAGGAACGCGCCTGGGTTACACACACTACTGAGAAAATTGGTTTTGTGGATGTGTTTAGAACGCTAGATCCAAGTCCCGAGCAATACACGTGGTGGAGCAATCGCGGGCAAGCCTGGGCCAAGAACGTGGGCTGGCGTCTGGACTACCAACTCGCCACGCCGGGAATCGCTGCGTTGGCGCGCTCAACAAGCATTTACAAAGACGAACGCTTTTCTGATCACGCGCCGCTCACCATTGATTACGACTTTACACTTGTGGGAAAAGCTTAAAGCCATTCGCGCTCAAACTTTACGCGTCACACGCCCGCGGCATCGATACGCTCAATGTCGCGGCGACGCCACCACAGCAGCAACAAACCTGGCAGCGCAATCACGACAGTCATTAAGAAAAAAGTGGGCCATCCTGCGAACAGCACCAGAGGCGGAGTCAGCGGTCCTGCGAGATACGTACGACCAACCGCAGACAGGGCCGACAACAACGCAAACTGCGTGGCAGAAAACTCTCTGTTGCACAGCCCCATCAACAAGGCGACAAACGCAGCAGTACCCATACCTCCACATAAATTTTCAAGCCCCACACCTGCGGCCATCAAGAAAACACTATGTGGCCCCACCGAAATGACCCAAAACCCAAGATTGGAAACAGCTTGTAGCAAACCAAACACCATCAGTGAACGATACAGGCCTAACTTGGCCATCAGCGCCCCTCCCGTCAAGGCGCCCACGATGGTAGCCGTCAAACCCAGTAACTTATTGACCGTTCCGACCTCCGTCGCCGTGTAACCCGCGGCACGCAAAAGAAAAGTCGTCGAAAGCGCTCCTGCAAAGGCATCACCGAGCTTATAGAGCACAATTAACAGCAAGACCGTTAGGGCTTCGGGACGACTGAAAAACTCTTTGAATGGTTCAAAAACCGCCCTAGAAAGCGAGCGAGGTGTCTGGGCGGGCACCTCAGGCTCGGGCGCCCAAAGCGTGGCGATTGCAACCACCAACATTAACGCCCCCATCAACATATAGGTGTGGCCCCAGCCCAGCCACTGGTCCGCCAAAATCAACGCCAGCCCGCCGGAAGTCAACATTGCAAGTCGATAACCGAGCACAGACAAGGCAGCACCCGCTCCCCTCTCTTCTTTGCGCAGCACATCACTGCGATAGGCGTCAAAAGCGATATCCTGCGTGGCGGAAAAAAACGCCACGGCGACCGCAAGTAATGCTAGCGGCAACAGACTCTGACCCGGCGAGAGCAAACCCATCGCCATGATGCCAAGCGCAAGTAACAACTGCATGATCAGCATCCAGCCTCGCCGACGTCCTAAAAATGGCGGAGCGTAGCGATCAATCAATGGAGCCCATAAAAACTTGAGGGTATAAGCTGTTCCCACGAGCGTGAGAAAACCAATTTCTTGTAGAGAAACTTGTTCGAGCGTTGCCCAAGCCTGCAAGGTTCCACCAGTAAGTGCCAGTGGCAACCCACTCGCAAAACCGAGCGCCAGTAAAGGTGCAACGCGTCGACTGGTATAGAGTTTTGACGCGGGAATCGTCTGTGCCTGAGCTTGGGGTTGCGGTGCTTGCTGAGACGTCATGAGACTCACCTGGCAGTAAATCGATACGCAGCCAGCGTGCTGCGCCAACCTGCGAACAATTTCACCTCGTGTTGATCATTAAATGTTGCACGCTCAAGAATGGTGAACTGAAGCGTTTTGGCTAAACGCTCAAAATCCTTGAGCGTACAGAGGTGAATATTGGGCGTGTTGTACCAGTCATACGGCATCTGACCCGTGACAGGCATACGACCACGCAAAATCGACCAACCATGTGGCCAATAACCAAAGTTAGGAAAAGACACGATCCCTTCTCGGGCCACGCGCGCCATCTCACGCAAAATATGCTCGGTATTATGCATAGACTGTAGGGTCTGAGACAATACAACCGTGTCAAACTGCTGATCATCAAACATCGCCAAACCGTCTTCGAGGTTTTGCTGAATCACATGTACCCCACGCTGAATACAACTCAGCACACGATCATCACTAATTTCAACGCCCACCCCCTGCACGCTTTTAGACTGCTTCAAGTGCGCAAGCAGCGTCCCGTCACCGCAACCTAAATCCAACACACGGCTATTGGGCCGAACCCACTGCGCGATGCGCGCCAAATCCCCGCGTAGATCACCTTGCATCGTTTGACCACTCAGCGATAGCTGTTCGCTCATGCTTGCACCTCGCTTGCAGTCTCGACTTGCGCCAGAGTCGCTGCAATTCTTAAAAAATAAGCACGCATCAGGCTGTGATAACGTGAGTCGTCGAGCAAAAATGCATCATGCCCGTGTGGCGCATCAATCTCCGCATACGTTGCAGGCTGACCGTTTTTAAGTAGCGCCTGCACAATTTCGCGGGAACGCTCAGGCGGAAACCGCCAATCTGTCGTAAATGAAACCAACAGAAAATCAGCCTGTGCAGGCGCAATCGCACGCGCGAAATCCCCCCCGGTTTTCTTGGCCGGATCAAAGTAGTCGAGGGCACGCGTTATGAGCAAATAGGTATTCGCATCAAAATACTTGGAAAACTTTTCACCCTGATAGCGTAAATAAGACTCTACCTCGAATTCCACGCCATAACCGTAATGATAGGCACCGTCTGCAGCAGGTTCGCGCTGCGTGCGTCCAAACTTTTCTGCCATATCATCGACTGAAAGATATGTGATGTGACCAATCATTCTCGCTACAGACAAGCCATGGCGAGGCACGACATTGTGTGCATAGTAATCACCCCCGTGGAAATCGGGATCCGTGATGATGGCGCGACGAGCCACTTCGTTAAAACCAATATTTTGTGCGGATAATCGTGGCGTACTAGCCACCACAACGCAATGCGCGACGCGCTCGGGCAAAGTGATCGCCCAGCCGAGTGCCTGCATCCCACCAAGGGAGCCCCCCATTACCGCTGCAAATCTTTGGATACCTAAGCGATCGGCAACACGCGCCTGAGCAGAGACCCAATCCTCAACGGTCAAGACAGGGAAGGCCGCTCCCCAAGGCTTACCCGTTTCAGGCTGGATACTTGCGGGGCCCGTGGAGCCAAAGCACGAACCCAGGTTATTAATGCCAATGACAAAAAACACATTGGTATCCACCGGCTTGCCGGGGCCCACCATATTGTCCCACCAGCCAATATCCTCAGCGTTTTCTGCCGAAACCCCCGCCACATGATGGGAGGCGTTGAGTGCATGGCAAATCAGAACGGCATTGCTGGCCTCTGCGTTTAATGTCCCATAGGTTTCAATCGCCAAATCGTAGGACGATAAGGTATGGCCGCTTACTAAAGGCAGCGGCTCATCAAAGTGCAAAAACTGTGTGTGGACAATTCCAACAGAACCTATCGACGAAACATGTAGATCTGCTGCGGCGGATGCGCCCTGATTACTGGACGGAGATGTCATACAGACCTTCTTTAGCGGGATTTATGAGGCGCCCGCAAGCGGATCGAGCAAATCGGCGCCAACTATTTAAAAGTTTAACATCGACGCACTCACATAACAGCGTAGCGAATTGCACGTGACCTCCCTCCCATTCACACAATATGTAACAACTTTTCCAGTATCTCAAACACTTTCTTACAAATGAAGCTGCACGCACAGGGGTTCTGCGCATTCTAATGAGAGGAATAATCACTCACACTAATAAATTCTCATTTGCGTCCATTGGGGGCCTTTTCTGATGACAAATCCTCGTCTTTCCGGACGCGAGCTGCAATGCCTGGAGTGGGTATTTGCTGGCAAGACCAGCTGGGAAATTGGCTTGATCCTTGGACTGTCCGAACGAACAGTCAACTTTCATTTGCTCAATGCCTGCCGCAAGCTCAAGGTATACGGTCGGCAAGCAGGCGTTGCCCAAGCCTTACGGCTAGGTTTCTTGACCGGCAATCCTCACTTCAAGCTTAGCGAGCGCACAAACTCAAGCGCATTTTCATTTGAAAGGGATTGTTTCGGCCCGGAGACCACGACTTGAATCAACATACCGCGGTGAACCACAACCCGCGCCATCATGAGCGAAGGCTTATTTGCCACGATTGTCTCTAACGTAAAAATCTCTCCGTCAAGCGCGCTGTCTGGCGCTTGTTTTCCAGCACGTGCAGCGAGTGCCGCAACCACTGTCTTGACCAAAGCCTGGCTTTTCTCTTGGCCGAAGAGCTCTGGCAGCGCAATAAACCCAACCGAGAACACGTTTTGCCCAACCGCAGATGAAGTCAGGGAAAACGTTGTCGAACGGCCCTCGACTTCGATTTGTCGCTGCTCGGTCTGAATGCGAGAGGGAAACATGATGACAGCGCGATTATCAGCCACCATTGACTCTCGCCAGTTGTATTCAGGCGTGCACCCACCCAGCAAGATGAGAGATAACCATATTATTAACAGGGAAATAGCTTTAAGCACAAATCGCCTCGGACAAAGTCATTCAAAGATGACAAATGAATGACCAATCAATCAATCACAAATTGTCCTCTATTTTTGCCAGATGCGGGAACAGTGGCGCATCCCTTAAAATGGATGGATTCGATTCAGCAATAGGTTTACCTGTGTCCATATTGACTCAACGTCTTGCCGCTCTCCAATCCCACCCAGAGGTTCTTGGGAAGTCGCTGCGCGGCATTGAAAAAGAAGGTCTGCGCGTTGACCTCACAGGCACTTTATCCACACGCCCTCATCCCTCAGCCTTGGGCTCTGCCCTGACCCATCCTCGCATCACAACCGACTACTCAGAAGCGTTACTTGAGCTTATTACAGGCACCCACTCCACGGTAGATAGCCTGATGGCAGAGCTTGGCGAGGTGCATCGCATTGTCGCTTGCACACTAAGCGATGAGCTGATGTGGAACCACTCGATGCCGGCAAACCTGCCTGCGGACAATCAAATTCCGATTGGTTGGTATGGTACTTCCAATACAGGGATGATTAAACACGTCTACCGCAGAGGCTTGGCAGAGCGCTATGGTCGCACCATGCAGTGCATCGCAGGCCTGCACTACAACTTTTCCTTTGACGAATCATTTTGGGAGCGACTCGGCCGTCCAGAGACTACGGCACAAGATCGTCGCTCGGCTGGTTATATCGCACTGATCCGCAACTTCACTCGCTACAGCTGGTTACTGATGTACTTGTTTGGCGCATCCCCCGCACTTTCAAAAAACTTTTTGCGCGGAAAAACAGATGATTTAGTTGAACTGGACGAGCAAACCATGTATCTGCCTCACGCCACGAGTCTGCGCATGAGTGACCTTGGATATCAAAATAAGGCGCAATCCGGACTGAAGCTTTGCTACAACGACCTCAATACTTTTCTTGAGCGCCTCTACGACGCGGTCACCACACCTTGGCCTGACTATCAGACCATTGGAACCCACCGTCAGGGAGAATGGATACAGCTC
>Ga0247836_1000131_pt1 | contig 127193 bp, 124 predicted proteins | sample LaCruzMarch2015__4_FD_187116 | JGI IMG/M metagenome (GOLD analysis project Ga0247836, IMG submission 187116) | Freshwater microbial communities from meromictic Lake La Cruz, Castile-La Mancha, Spain - LaCruzMarch2015_14m | ecosystem: Environmental > Aquatic > Freshwater > Lake | place: Spain...
AGCGCCGATCCGTCGACGACACCTGGCGACACATCGGAAAACTCGTCCAGACAATCGGGCCAGACGAATGCGCAAACTACATCGCAAACGCAGGATACGCGGCAACCTAAACGTGAAACGGTCTAGGGAATCAGCACTGTCGAGCCAGTCGTTTCCCGTGCTTCCAAGGCAATATGCGCCTCCACCGCTTCGGCCAGCGGGCGGCGCTGGTCGATCGAGATCGTGATCTTGCTGTCGGCGATCATCTGGAACAGAGCGGCTGCCGCAGTCCGTAGGTCCTCCGGGGTTCGGAAGTACGATGCGCCCGTGGGGCGGGTGACGTAGAGGCTGCCCTTTTCGGCCAGGATGCCGAGCCGCGGCAGCGAGACCGGACCCGAGGCGTTGCCGAAGCTGACCATCAGGCCACGCGGGCGCAGGCAGTCGAGCGATGGCTCGAATGTTGCCTTGCCGACACCGTCATAGACCACATCCACGCCGCGTCCCCCGGTGAACTCCTTCACGTGGGTGACGAAGTCGTGCGTCTTGTAGTCGACGACCAGATCGGCCCCGAGATCGCGGACCAGTTCGCATTTCGCTTCCGAACCGGCAGTGGCGATCACCGTTGCGCCGATCGCCTTGGCCCACTGGACGAGGATCTGGCCGGTGCCGCCCGCTGCGGCATGGACCAGCACGGTCTCACCGGCCTTGAGCTCATGCGTCCAGTGCAGCAGGTAGAACGCGGTCGTCCCCTTCAGCAGCGCCGCTGCCGCCACCTCGTCAGCGATGCCATCCGGCACAGGCACGGCCTTCTCCGCCGGCAACAGACGCTCGTCGGCGTATGCTCCGACCGGCCCCTGGTAGGCCACCCGGTCGCCCGGCGCAAAACCTGTCACGCCGGGTCCCACGGACAGGACCTCGCCGGCGCCCTCGTTGCCGGCGACGAACGGCAGCGGCGTCGCGTAGAGTCCAGTGCGCTGGTACACGTCGATGAAGTTCAGCCCGATGGCGCGGTTGCGGACCTTGATCTGGCCTGGCCCCGGCGCTGGAACCTCAAGCTCCTCAAGCTGCAACTGCTCGGGGCCACCATTCTCACGGACAACGAAGGCGCGGCTCATGCTATTTCCTCGGCGCTGACTTCGGGCGCGACTGGGCGCGAGCGGTCGTTGTGGCCCTGGGCTTCGGCTTCGGCGGGACGATCGCGGCAGCCGCTGCGTTTTCCGGCACCATCGCCGCGGCTTCCCGCTTGTTCGCGGCTATGGGATGACCGGCCGCCGCTGCGCGGGCGACCCGGCGCTGCTTGGAGATGATGTTGACGGATTCGACCAGCACCGAGAAGCCCATCGCCGCGTAGATGTAGCCCTTCTCGATATGGAAGCCGGCACCATCGGCCACCAGCGTTACGCCGATCAGCAGCAGGAACGCGAGGGCCAGCACCTTGGTCGTCGGGTGCTTCGCCACGAAGCTGGCAATCGGCCCCGAGGCGATGAACATGATGCCCACTGCAACAATCACAGCGGCCACCATCACCTCGATCTGCTGCGCCATCCCTACTGCGGTAACAATCGAGTCGATGGAGAACACCAGGTCGATGATGATGATCTGCGTGATGATTGCCGAGAAGGCATTCGACGCGGCCTGCTTCAACCCGGGCTCATGCGGCTCCTCGATCTCGGCGTGCATTTCGTGGGTCGCCTTGTAGATAAGGAACAAGCCACCGGCGATCAGGATGATGTCTTTCCACGAGAAATCCTGGCCAAACGCCGAAAAGAGCGGCTGACTGAGACCAATGATCCAGGTGAGGAGGAAGAGCAGCGCTATCCGGAAGATCAGCGCCAGCGCGAGGCCGAGCTTGCGAGCCCTGTCGGCCTGCTCTGCAGGCAGGCGTGAAACGAGGACGGAGATGAAGACGATGTTGTCGATACCGAGAACGACCTCCATCACCGTCAGCGTCGCGAATGCGGCCCACACATTGGGATCGCTCAGCAGTTCCATCGTCTATCGTCCTCAACAACCAGGTTTTGGCGTGGCGACATACTTAGGGCGGAGCGAGGCGGCTGGGAAGAGCGCGGTAGGCGCTTCTACCGGGTGCTTTTTTCGCTCCGGGCGCATGCGGTGGCATGAACGCGCCGTGTGCGGACTTGGCCGCCCTCGGCCTAGGGCGATACAGTGTCCTTCTCTTGCACACGGACAGGCTCTCCATGGACTCCTTCTCTCCCATTCCTGCGCTGCTCGGCGGCGCCCTGATCGGGCTCGCTTCAGCGGTACTCTGGCTCGGCAATGGCCGGATCGCCGGTATCTCGGGCATCTTCGGGCAGTTGCTGCCGCCGGCACGCACTGTGGTGTGGCGCGTCGTGTTCCTGCTGGCGCTGGTGCTGGGCACACTCGCCGCGGCCTGGCTGTTTCCGGGGCTGGGCGTCGGTGGACCTGGCGGCAAGCCTGCGGACCTGGTCAGCGCCCCCGCTGCCTGGGGCATTTCCACCCCGGTCTGGCTGGCGATCGCCGGGGTGCTGACAGGGTTCGGGACCAAGATCGGCAATGGCTGCACGTCGGGGCATGGCGTGTGCGGCATCGCCCGACTGTCGCTGCGGAGCTTCGTGGCGGTCGGCATCTTCTTTTCGGTCGCCATCGTCACCGTCGCCGTGACGGGGGTGGTGTGATGAGCCAGACCACTCGCCTGCCCTATCTTGCCACAGCTGCACTGAGCGGCCTGCTGTTCGGCGCCGGGCTCTACGTCTCGCAGATGGTCGATCCGCTCAAGGTGCTGCGCTTCCTCGACTTCGGGGCGGTCTCGACTGGCGGCTGGGACCCCAGCCTGGCCTTCGTGATTGTCGCCGCGATCGGCGTGATGTTCGTCGCGATCCGCATCGGGCGGAAGCGGCAGGCTCCGGCCTTCGATACTGCGTTCAACGAGCCTGAGTTCCGGCGCATCGACACGCCGCTGGTGGCGGGCTCCGTCCTGTTCGGCATCGGCTGGGGCATGTCCGGCATCTGCCCGGGGCCAGCGATCTCCCTGATCGCCTTCTGGCCGCCCGACCTGCTGATCTTCCTCCTCGCCATGTTCGTCGGTTCCTACGCCGGAGCGCTGATCATTCCGAGCGGTCGCGAGCGGCGGCTGGCGGTGGCGCGATGAGCACTCCGCAGTCGATCGTCGTCGGTGGCGGCCTGGCTGGCATGTCCGCTGCCATTGCCGTGGCCAAGGTCGGGCTCGATACTGTTCACCTCGCGCCAAGGGGGCCACCTGACCGGCGCACCTCGGCGCTCATGATGCCGACGGTGCAGTACCTGCAGTCAGCCGGACTGATCGGCGACGCCGCGGAAATCGGTCATCCGCTCACCCAGATCCGAATCATCGACGCGACCGGGCGGCTCGTTCGCGCGCCGGAGACCCTGTTTGACAGCGTGGAGGCGGGCCTCCCCGCCTTTGGGTGGAACTTCTCGAACGTGAAGCTGCTTGAACGTTTCGAGGCGGCTCGTTCGCGTCTCACCAACCTGCGGACAATCGAGCAGTCGGTCACATCCCTCGATAGGGTATCCGATGGTTGGCGGGTAGAACTGACGGACGGCAGCAGCATCGTCGCGCCGCTGCTGGTCGGTTCGGACGGCAAGAAGTCAGTGGTGCGGACCGCTGCCGGTTTCCGCGCCCGCGAGAACGGCTTCACCGAAGCAGCGCTGGTCTGCGACCTGGAACTGGGCCGGCCGCTCGGGGGAGCATCGGTGGAGTTCCACTACCCGCGCGGGCCCTTCACCCTCGTACCCGCGGGTGGCAGCCGGGCCAACCTTGTTTGGATCGACGACCGCGACGTGCTCAAGGCGGCACAGGCGGCGGGCCCGGAAGAGTTGCGACAAACGTTCATCGACAAGTCGCAGCGCCTGTTCGGGGACATCAGGCTGCTTACCCCGGCGCACATGTTCATGCTCTCGACTCTCAGCGTCGATGAGGCGGGACATGACGGCGTGGTGCTCGCTGGCGAGGCCGCGCACGCCTTTCCCCCGATCGGGGCACAGGGCCTCAACCTCGGGCTCCGGGATGTGGCAGACCTGTCGGCCGCGTTGTCGGGTGTCGACCCCGACAACGCAGGCTGGGCCATTGCGGCAAGCGAAGACTATTCGCGCCGGCGCTCCGCCGACCTGGGGCGCACCGGTGGTATGGTCGATACGCTGTTCCGGTCGCTGCTGAGCGGCATGCTGCCGGCGCAGGCGATGCGGGCTGGCGGACTCTGGGCCCTCAAGCTCAGCCCACAGTTGCGCACACAGGCCTTCTCGGTGGGTATGGGGATCCGCTAGACGTCTCCGCTAGCCGTCAACGAAAAAGGGCGCCCCGGAGGCGCCCTTTCAATTCTTGCGGTGGCCTGGCGCTTACTGCGCGGCAGGCGCCGGAGTCGTGCCTTCAGCCGGGGTGGTCCCGCCGTCGAGCTGCTTGCGAAGCTCCTCGGCCCGGTCCTGCAGCTGCTGCTCAAGCGCCGACGGACCGGTGGTCTGGTTGTTGAATTCCTCGAAGGTCATCGCCGCCTCGCCGTCATAGACGGACGTAAAGCCGGCGAGCGTGATGTCGATCACCAGGTCCTTGTTCTGCCGGTTCTTGGCAGTCAGCTTCAGCGTGCCGCCCTTCTTGAGGCTGTTCACGTAAGCCTCGTTGATCACCAACTGGGTGGCGCAGGAGGTCGGGTCGCACAGCATGAAGGGGACGCGGATCGGCTTGCCGCCATCGATCTGCCAGGTGAGGCCGAACGGCAGTAGCACGCCAAGCGGTACCGCCGCGACGGCGAGCAGGCGGCTTTCCTGGCCCGGATCGTCGCGCAGCAGGAACGAGCCGAGGAACTGGCCGTTGGCCACGATGACCTGGCGCATGATGCAGGCCTTCTTGCCGTCGGCCAGCGGATCGCAGACCTTGAGCCAGTTCGTGCCGGGGGTCGCGGCCGGGGCGGCAGGAGTCGCCGGAGTGGCGTTGTCCTGCGCGAGCACCGACATGTTCGGCAGCATCAGCGCGGCGACCGCAAGGCCGGCAACAACGAGCTTCTTGAGGGTCATCGAGTATCCTTGTGGTTTCTACCAGGTCGTGGCTCCCCGGCCACTCTGAATTTCCGCGTTCTTGAATGCACGAAATCGGGCAATAACATGACGGCCCGCCGTTCCGGAAGACTTATCCGGCGAGTGTTGCCACTGCGCCCGTTTGTCCGGCAATCCGGGCCATTCGGGACAGAATCGCCGCCGTTCCCTTCAGCCTCGCATCCGGACTTGGCCAATCTCGGGCAAACACGAGTTTCTGATCGGGTCGTACGCGCACCTGCATCTGCCGGTCCGAGATCAGTTGCACCAGCCCCGCGGGGTTGGGGAACTCGTTGTTGCGCAGCGTAATGATGGCGCCCTTCGGACCGGCATCCACCTTTTCGACATTCGCCTGGCGGCACAGTGCCTTGACCAGGATGGTCTTGAGCAGCGCTTCCACTTCCGGCGGCAACGGACCGAAACGATCGATGAGCCCGGCACCGGCTTCGTCGATGTCGCGCATATCGGTGAGGTCACCGAGCTGGCGATAGAGCTGCATGCGTACCTGCAAGTCCGGCACGTAGTGTTCGGGAATCGCAACTGGCATGCCGAGCGAGATCGTGGGGCTACATTCGCCTTTTTCCTCGTAGTCGGTGTCACCGTTGCGCAGCGCGGCGACAGCCTCTTCCAGCATCGCCTGGTAGAGCTCGAACCCGACTTCGCGGATGTGGCCGGACTGCTCGTCACCCAGCAGGTTGCCAGCGCCGCGAATGTCCAGATCGTGGCTGGCGAGCTGGAAGCCGGCGCCCAGACTCTCCAGCGACTGCAGCACGCTGAGTCGGCGCTCGGCCGTGTCGTTGAGCTTGCGGTCGGGCGGGATGGTGAACAGCGCATAGGCGCGCTGCTTGGCCCGGCCGATGCGGCCGCGGATCTGGTAGAGCTGGGCTAGGCCGAAATTGTCGGCCCGATGCACCACCAGCGTGTTGGCGTTCGGAATATCGAGACCGGATTCGACGATGGTGGTCGCCACCAGCACGTCGAACTTGCCGTCGTAGAAGTTGTTCATGATGTCATCGAGTTCGCCTGGTGCCATCTGGCCGTTGGCAACGACGAACGAGACTTCCGGCACCTGCTGGCGCAGGAACTCGGCGATATCCGGCTGGTCCTTGATCTTGGGCACGACGTAGAACGCCTGCCCGCCGCGGTATTTCTCGCGCAGTAGCGCCTCGCGGACGCTGAGCGGATCGAAGGGCGAGATGAAGGTGCGGATGGCGAGGCGATCGACCGGCGGCGTCGCCAAGAGGCTGAGGTCGCGGACGCCGGTCAGGGCCAGTTGCAGGGTGCGCGGGATCGGGGTGGCGGTCAGCGTCAGCACATGGACATTGCCCTTCAGCTCCTTCAGCCGCTCCTTGTGAGCAACACCGAAATGCTGCTCCTCGTCGACGATCAGCAGGCCCAGGTCCTTGAAGTCGACCGACTTCGAGAGAAGCGCGTGCGTGCCGACGACGATGTCGACCTTGCCCTCCCTGAGTTCCTGCTTGGTGCCCTTGAGCTGCTGGGCCGAGACCAGCCGCGAGGCCTGCGCAACGCGCAGCGGCAGTCCGGAAAAGCGGTCGCGAAAGTTGCGAAAATGCTGCCGCGACAGCAGCGTCGTCGGCACCACCACCGCCACCTGCCGCCCGGACATGGCGACGGCGAAGGCGGCGCGCAGCGCCACTTCGGTCTTGCCGAAGCCGACATCGCCGCAGACCAGCCGGTCCATGACCTTGCCCGACGACAGGTCCTCGAACACCGCGTTGATGGCGACCAACTGGTCCTCGGTTTCCTCATACGGGAACCGGGCGGCGAACTCCTCGTAGAGCCCCGGCTGGATGTCGATCGGCGGCACCAGCGTGAGCTGGCGCAGCGCGGCGATCTTGATGAGCTGGTCCGCCATCTCGCGGATGCGCTTCTTCAGCCGGCTCTTCTTGGCCTGCCAGGCGACGCCGCCGAGCTTGTCGAGCTCGCCGACATCGGTGCCGTAGCGGGTCAGCAGCTCGATGTTCTCGACCGGCAGGTAAAGCTTGGTATTGCCGGCGTACTCGATCTCGACGCAGTCATGCGGGGCGCCAGAGACCTCAATGGTCTTCAGCCCCAGGAAGCGGCCGATGCCGTGGTCGACATGCACGACCAGGTCGCCGGCAGCGAGGCTGGCAGCTTCGGTCAGCGCGTCTGAAGCCTTCTTGCGCCGCTTGGGACGCAGCAGGCGTTCGCCAAGGATGTCCTGTTCGGCCAGCACCAGCATGTCATCGGTGGCAAAGCCGGTCTCGAGGCCGAGCACGACGATGGCTGTCGTCTCGGCGGAGGTGGTCTCGGCGTCGCGCCAGTTCTCGGCGAGGCGCGGGTGTTCCAGGCCGTGGTCCTTCAGCACCTGCACCATGCGGTCGCGCGAGCCTTCGGTCCAGCAGGCGATGATGGTGCGGCGCTTCTTCTTCTGCTCGGCCTTGAGCAGGTTGGCCACCGCGGTGAACAGGTTGACGTCCTGCGCTTGCCGCTCGGCCGCGAAGCTGTGCGCCAGCCGGCCGCCGGCGTCATCGCCCTTCCGGCTGTCCGGAGCGAGGAACGGCGAAAGCTGCAGAACGCCGCCCTTGGGCGCGAGCGCGTAGAGCGCCTGCTCCATCTCGTAGAGCAGTTCGGGCTTGACCGGTTTGTAGGGCGCGGCGCCGGTGGTGTTTTTCTCGTGCCGGGCCTCTTCACGGGCGTCGTAGTAGTCGGCGACCTGCTTCCGGCGGTCTGCAAACGCTTCCTTCGCCTGCTCATCGAAGACGAACGGGGCTTCGGCGGTATAGGCCGTCAGGTGGTCGAGGCGCTCGTAGAAGAAGGCGAGCCAATGCTCGACGCCGGGGTAGCGCTGGCCGGCGCTGACGGCGGCATAGAGTGGATCGTCGACGGTGTTGCCGCCAAAGGTGGCCGTGTAGCGCTGGCGGAAGCGCCTGATCCCATCCTCGGTCAGCAGCACTTCGGACATCGGCGCCAGCGCCATGCGCTTGAGGTTGCCTGTGGTGCGCTGGCTGTCGGGATCGAAGGTCCGGATCGATTCGAGCTGCTTGCCGAAGAAGTCGAAGCGCATCGGCGCTTCCTCGCCCGCCGGGAACAGATCGACGAGGCCGCCGCGCACGGCGTACTCGCCCTGTTCGCGCACCGTGGGAACCCGCAGATAGCCATTGCCCGAGGCCCAGGCGATGAGCCTTTCGCTGTCCACGACCTGTCCGGCTGCCGCCGAAAAGCTCATGCCGCGCACCACATCGAGCGGCGGCAACTTCTGCACCAGCGCGTTGACGGTGGTCAGCACGATCGCACCCTTCACCGCGCCCGAGGCGATCGACGAAATCGTGGTCATGCGCGCCGCGATGGTCACGCCGTTGGGCGACACGCGATCATAGGGCAGGCAGTCCCAGGCGGGGAGTTGCAGCAGCGGATGTCCCGGCATCAACTGCTCGAGGATCTCCGCCATGCGCTGCATGCGGCGACCGTCGCGGGCGACGAAGACCGCCGCAACCGGCTCGTCGGCATGGACCTTCAGGCGATCCTCGACGAGACGCGCCAGTACCACCGGCTGCATGCCATCGGGGACATTGGAGAGGGTACGGTCGGGCCTGATGTCGGTCATGACGCGGTCTTGAAGGCGAGGAGGTCGGCCAGCATCTGGTGATCCGCGTCTGGCGGGGCAGGCTGGGTGCCGGTGAGCCAGTCGAAGAGGTCGGTGTCCACCTCGTCGAGAAGCACCTCGAAGCGATCGAGTTCCTCGGCCGTCAGCAAGGGGAGCTTGGCGTCAGCATAGGGGCCGAGAATCAAGTCCATCTCGCGGGTACCGCGATGCCAGGCGCGATAGCGTAGGCGGCGCAGTCGCATAGACAATTCTTCACCGGCGTCTTTTGAGGGGGCCATGAGCGGGGTCGTCTCGGGGAATGGAGGCTTCTGATACGCGCTTCTCCACCCGCTGTCACGCGCTCGCGGAATCCACTAGGTTCGCGACATGTCCCGGCCCCCTGCCCTCGATCCACTGTTTCGTTCGCTCCACTCAATCAAGGGTGTGGGGCCGCAGCTATCGGCCCTGCTGACCCGCTTCTTTGGGGCGCCCGAGGGGCAGGAGGCGATTGCGCTTGATCTGCTCATGCATATGCCGACCGGGGTGGTTGACCGGCGGCGGATGGATGGGATTGCGGGGACGTTCCACAACCAGGTAGCGACGCTGAAGCTGCATATCGACCGGCATCTGCCGCCGCCGCGGGGGCGGCCGGGCGTGCCGCACCGGGTGTTCGCCCATGACGAGACCGGGGAGATTCAGCTCGTCTACTTTCGGGCGCAGGGCGGCTGGGTGGAGAAGCTGCTGCCGGTCGGCGAGGACCGGTATGTCTCTGGCACCATCGGCATGTTCAACGGCGAAAAGCAGATCACCCACCCTGACTACGTGGTCGAGGCGGACAAGTTCGACGAGATGCCGCTGGTGGAGCCGGTCTACCCGCTGACGCAGGGGCTGAGCTCGCGGGCGCTCACCAAGCTGACGCGACAGGTGCTCGGGACGCTGCCGGAGCTGCCGGAGTGGGGGACGCCGGAGACGCTGGCAAACTTCAAATGGCCGAGCTTTTTCAAGGCGATGCACCTCGCCCACGAACCGGAGACGCCGGACGATGGGCAGCTTTGGTCGCCGGCCCGGATGCGGCTCGCCTATGACGAGTACCTGGCGGGGCAGCTGGCACTGCTGATTGTACGGTCGCAGCTGATCGCGCCACGCGGGATTGCGCGCAGGTTCAATGGGTTGATCACCGGAGCGGTGACGGCCGCCCTGCCCTATACGCTCACCGAGGGGCAACGGCTGGCGGTCGAGGACATTCTCGCCGACCTCGCGGCGCCAGAGCGGATGTCCCGGCTGGTGCAGGGCGACGTGGGAGCCGGCAAGACGGTGGTGGCGCTGATGGCGATGGCGGCGGTGGCCGAGAGCGGCGTGCAGTCGGTGGTGATGGCGCCGACGGAACTGTTGGCAAATCAACACTTTAGGTCGTTGGCGCCGATCTGCGTGAAGGTAGGGCTCGGGATCGAACTGCTGACCGGGAAGATGCCGGCGGCCGATCGGCGGGCGGCGCTGGCGCGGCTGAAGTCGGGGGAGAGCACAATTGCCGTGGGGACGCATGCTCTGTTCCAGAGCGGTGTGGAGTTCCACAACCTGGGGCTGACCGTCGTCGACGAGCAGCATCGGTTTGGGGTGCACCAGAGATTGGCGTTGTCGGAGAAGGGGGTACACGCCGACCTGCTGGTGATGACGGCGACGCCGATCCCGCGGACGCTGGTGCTGACGCACTTTGGCGACATGGCCGTGTCGATCATTCGGGACAAGCCGCGCGGGCGGCAACCGATTGATACGGCTGTGCTTTCCATCGGCGAGTATGCACGGGTGGTGCAGCGGTTGCAGGCGCGGATTGCCGAGGGGGCGCAGGCGTTCTGGGTCTGCCCGTTGGTGGAGGAGAGCGAGCACCTCGAGGTGATGGCGGCCGAGGACCGGTTTGCCGAGCTGAAGAAGGTGTTCGGCGACCAGGTGGTGCTGGTCCACGGCAAGATGTCGGCGACGGCAAAAACTGAAGCGATGGAACGGTTTAGCCGCAACGATGCCAAGATTCTGGTGGCGACGACCGTGATCGAGGTGGGGGTGGATGTGCCCAACGCGACCATCATGATCATCGAGCATGCCGAGCGGTTCGGGCTGGCGCAGTTGCATCAGTTGCGGGGGCGCGTAGGGCGCGGCAGCCAGCGCTCGGCGTGCCTGCTGCTCTACAAGGAGCCGCTGTCGGAGACGGCGACGGCGCGGCTGGAGACGATCCGGAAGACCGAGGACGGGTTCGAGATCGCAGAGAAGGATCTGGAACTCAGGGGCCAGGGCGATGTGCTCGGCACGCGGCAGTCGGGCATGCCGGGCTATCACCTGGCGGTGCCGGACGTGCACCGGCATCTGCTCGAGTGGGCGCATGCAGATGCCAAGGCGGCGCTGACGCGTAACCCGGGGCTGACCGGTCCGGAGGGTGAGGCGCTCAGGACACTGCTGTACCTGTTCCGGAAGGACCTGGCATTGCCCTTAATTCGGGCTGGATAAAGCGATGATGATGAACGGATTCTGAACGGGGTTTCGGGGGTGAATGTGCCCGGAATTGCTGGGCTTGATTGTAAATGAACGTTTGGGAATGCGAATTTCAGCCACCTCTTTCCACCACTGATGGAGCTTACCATTGTGGTGGGCTGAGGGGATAAAGTGCGCGTCTCCCGGTCGGTGTCTGGACCGGCCCCGCCGCCATGCTGCGCGGTGGAGCCCCCCCCCGATCACCCTCGGCGGACTAGTCGATCGCGTAGCGCTTCAGGACGTCGATTTCGACGTAGCCGAGGACGGACTGATGGGTGGCCGCGAGGACGACTTTCGGGGCCATGCCGGCTTCGAGTGCCTCGATCCAGCGGGGGGCGAGGAGGCACCAGTGGTCGCCTGCCTTGAGGCCGGGGAAGGCGTATTCGGGCATCGGGGTGGAGAGGTCGTTGCCCTTCGATTTCGAGTAGGCGAGGAAGGCGTCCGTGGCTTCGATGCAGACGGTGTGGCGCGCCTGGCCGTCGGGGCCGGTGATGCAATGGCCGGTGCGGTAAAAACCGGTGAGCGGGCTCATCGAGCACGGCTTCAGCGGCTCGCCGAAGACGTTGAGTTCGGGCGGGCCCTCGAAGAATGGCTTATTCAACCGTCACACTCTTCGCCAGGTTGCGCGGCTGGTCGACGTCGGTGCCCATGAAGGTTGCGGTGTGGTAGGCGAGTAGCTGCACCGGGATGGTGGCGAGTATCGGGGCGACGAAGCTCGACACTTTCGGCAGCACGATGATCTCGGCGACGCCGTGGCCCACGGTCGCCGCGCCCTCCGCGTCGGTGATGAGGATGATCTTGCCGCCGCGGGCCGCGACTTCCTGCATGTTGGACAGGGTCTTTTCCATCAGGTCGTCGGACGGCGCGACGACGATAACGGGCATCTGCTCGTCGACGAGGGCGATGGGGCCGTGCTTCAGCTCGCCGGCGGCGTAGCCCTCAGCGTGGATGTAGCTGATTTCCTTGAGTTTCAGCGCGCCTTCCATGGCGATGGGGAACATCTGGCCACGGCCGAGATACAGCACATCCTTCGCCTTGCTGAGGCCCTTGGCGATGCGCTCGATCTCGGCTTCGGTGCTCAGCGCCTGCGAGACGGCGGAGGGCAGCTCGACGAGGGCGCGGACCAGTTCTGTTTCCTGGTCTTCGGCGAGCGTGCCGCGCGCCACAGCGGCGGCGACGGCGAGCGAGGCGAGCGCGGTCAGCTGGGCGGTGAAGGCCTTGGTGGAAGCGACGCCGATTTCCGGGCCGCAGAGGGTCGGGAACACCACCTGGCTCTCCCGCGCGATCGTCGACTCAGGCGAGTTCAGCAGCGCGGTGATATACTGGCCTTCGCGGGCGCAGTAGCGGAGCGCAGCGAGGGTGTCGGCGGTCTCGCCCGACTGCGAGATGAACAGGCTGGCGCCGCCCGGCGACAGCGGCGGCTCGCGGTAGCGGAACTCGCTTGCCACATCGACATCGACGGGCAGGCGGGCATAGCGCTCGAACCAGTATTTGGCGACGAGGCCGGCATAGTAGGCGGTGCCGCAGGCCGAGATGGTGAGGCGGGTCAGCGATTTGAAATCGAAGGGAAGTTTTTCACGCAGAGCCACCTTTTCGGCGCCCATGTCCACGTAGTGGCTGAGGGTGTGCGAGATGGTTTCGGGCTGCTCGTAGATTTCCTTGGCCATGAAATGGCGGTGGTTGCCCTTGTCGACCAGCAGGGCCGAAGCGTTGGAGACCAGCATCTCGCGCTTGACGATAGCATCCTCGCCGTCGCGGATGGTGACGCCGTCCTTGGTCATCACCGCCCAGTCGCCATCGAGCAGGTAGCTGAGGCGCGAAGTGAAGGGCGCTAGCGCCATGGCGTCGGAGCCGAGGTACATTTCGGTGGCGCCATAGCCGATGGCGAGCGGCGCGCCGCGGCGGGCGGCGATCAGCAGCGCATCCTGACCCTTGAACATGAAGGCGAGTGCAAAGGCGCCGCGCAGCGACTTCAGGGTGCGGGCGACGGCCAGCTCGGGATCGAGGCCGCGATCGAGTTCGCGGGTGACCCAGAGGGCGACGGATTCGGTGTCGGTCTGGGTCTTGGGCAGATAGCCGTCCTTGGCAAGGTCTTCCAGCAGCTCGCGGAAATTCTCGATGATGCCATTGTGGACAACGGCGACCTTGTCGGTGGCGTGGGGGTGAGCGTTGCCCTCGGTCGGCGCGCCATGGGTGGCCCAGCGGGTGTGGCCGATGCCGATATTGCCGGCGAGCGGCTCGAAATCGAGCTTGGCGCGGAGGTTGCCGAGCTTGCCTTCGGCGCGGCGGCGGCTGATCTGGCCGGACTCCAGCGTCGCAACGCCAGCGCTGTCGTAGCCGCGGTATTCGAGGCGCTTCAGGGCGTCGACCAGCCGGGGCGCGACGGGTTCAATGCCGATAATTCCGACGATGCCGCACATGGATGCCAGGCTCCTCTATCAGTTTGTGGTCCGGCCCCACCGCCTCCTCCCCCTTGGTGGGGGAGGATAGTGGAGCTTGGCGGCTTGCCGCCTAGCGGAACTGAGGAGAGGGGGTGGCCCGGCGTAATACCCCCTCTCCTCAGCTTCGCTAGGCCGCTTTGCGACCAGCTTCGCTATCCTCCCCCACCAAGGGGGAGGAGGCGCGGCGGCGAGCGCCTATTCCAACTGGTGCACGCATCGAGATGTTCATGGTTGCTTCTTCGCCCGTTTGATGGCTTCGGCGCGGGCGCGCAGCTTTGGCGCGTAGCCGGGTTTGTTTTCCTGCCGGGCGCGGCTGATGGCCAGCGCTTCGGGCTCGACGTCCTGGTTGATGGTGCTGCCCGACGCGGTGTAGGCGCGATCGCCGACGGTGACCGGAGCGACCAGAGAGGTGTGGGAGCCGATGAACACGTCGTCGCCGATGATGGTCTTCGACTTGTTCACCCCATCGTAGTTGGAGGTGATGGTGCCGGCGCCGATATTGGTGCGGGCGCCGATCTCGGCGTCGCCGAGATAGCTCAGGTGGCCGGCCTTCACGCCGTCGCCGAGGATCGATTTTTTGACCTCGACGAAGTTGCCGAGGTGGACGTTGTCGCCCAGCGTGGCGCCGCCGCGGATGCGGGCGAACGGGCCGATGGTGGCGCCCTGCCCGATCACCACGTCCTCGATGTCGCAGAAAGCGCGGATCTCGACGTTGTCGCCGATGCGAACGCCGGGGCCGAAGACGACGTTGGGGAAGATGGTGACGTCGCGGCCGATCTCGGTATCGTAGCTGAAGTAGACGGTGGATGGGTCGCGCAGGGTGACGCCTGAGCGCATGAAATCGTCGCGGCGGAGCTGCTGGAACTGCGCCTCGGCCTGCGCCAGCTTGCGGCGGTCGTCGACGCCGATCACCTCGTTGGCGTCGGCCTCGACGAACTCGACACGCCGGCCGTCGGCGTTGGCGAGTTCGACGGCGTCGGTGAGATAGAACTCACCCTTGAGGTTGGCGTTGCCAATGCGATCGATGACGGCGCGCAGGGTATCGGCGCGAAAACCCATGATGCCGGAGTTGCAGAGGCCGACCTGGCGCTCGGCCTCGGTGGCATCCTTGTGCTCCCGGATGGCGAGCAGGCGGCCGTTCTCGGTCAGCAGCCGGCCGTAGCCGTTGGTATCGGCCGGGCGGAAACCGACGACGACGATGTCGGCGCCCGCATCGAGGCGCTCGGCGATGCCCGAGAGCGTCGCCTTCGAGACGAGTGGCGTATCGGCGTAGAGGACGATGACGTGGCCTGCGGCGTCCTTGTAGGTCGCTTCGGCCTGGCGGACCGCGTGGCCGGTGCCCTTGCGCTCATGCTGGGTGGCGAAGCTGGCATTGGGGGCGAGGCCGGACACCATCTTCTCTACGGCATCATGACCCGGCCCGATGACCACGGCGAGCGAAGTGCTGCCAGCCGCAACGGCGGTGCGCACGGCGTGCCCGACCATCGGCAGGCCGCCGACCTGGTGCAGAACTTTCGGGAGTGCCGATCGCATCCGGGTGCCCTCGCCTGCGGCAAGGATGATCGACAGCAGTTCAGTCATCGGTGTGGCCCCTTGCAGCCGAAGCGGTCCGGCGGTTCCGCCGCCGCGCCTTCCGGGATTCGCGGTTTCCCCCGAGTTTATGGCACCAAGATGTTGGGATTCCGATAACGCGGTTAGCCAGTGGTAAACTGAGTTTGCCGATTCGTGGCCGATGGAGACCCGCAAGTGAAGGCCGCCGACCAGTTCCGCTCATCCGACGTCACCAAGTGGGGCATCACGGCCCTTGTCGTCTGGGGTATCGCGGTGCTCGGCGCCAACCTCAGCGGCCTCGTGCCTCCGGCCGTGCTGGCATCGCTGCACGCCTCGCGGGTCGAGGGTGCGACCATGGGGCAATTGCGGGCCCAGGTGGTGGCGCTGCAGGCCGAATCCACCCGGGCGAAGCGCGAGGTCACAGAGTTGCTGGCCCGGTTCAACATGAACGAGGATTCGACAGCGTCGGTGACCAAGCGGGTCGGGGCGCTGGAAGTGAGCATCCCCAAGCTGGTGGAACAGCAACTGGCGAGCGCCAACATCCAGCGAGTCGATCCGACGGCGACCGGCTCCATCGACACGCCGATCACCTTCGAAGTCGATGGCGGCTCGGTGGAAGTGCGGCAGATCCCGCTGCTGCCCGGATCGCAGGACGTGAGGTTCAAGACCGTGCCGCTCGCCGCGGCAATGCCGGACGAACTGATCCCGAGCGGCTCTGCGATGGGCGTCGGCCTCGGCTTCCCCGTAAAGCCCGACGAGGCCGAGCCGACGTGGCAGGCGATGCTGGCCGACGCTGGCACGATGCTGATGGGGCTCAAGCCGGTGCTGGCAGAGGCCGATGGCACGACCAACAAACTGATCGTCGCGGGACCGATAACCGACAGGGCCTCGGCGCTGGACCTCTGCAAGCGGCTGGACCAGCAGGGTATTCCCTGCCAGGCCCTGCCCTATGTCGGCGCGCCGCTGCCGCTGCTGAACTGACGCGGCCCGCCAAGCCGCGATTGCGATTGACAGGCGGGGCACAATCCCTATGTTCCGCGCCGTTCCACCAAGGCCGCCAACGGCCGTCGAGCGCCCGTAGCTCAGTGGTAGAGCATCCGACTTTTAATCGGATGGTCGATGGTTCGAATCCATCCGGGCGTACCACTCTGGAACCGTTTCCCCGAGGACAGCGCTTGTTTCGCCAGCATTCTGCCAGGCAGGAGACGCCATGAGCATTTTCGACAGGTTTTCGAACGCCATCTCGGAAGGATCGGGGAAGGCGGTGACGTTTGTCGCGGCTTGCGGGCTGATCGTCGTGTGGGGCGCTACCGGGCCGTTCTTCGGGTTCTCCGAGACGTGGCAACTGGTGGTCAACACGGCGACCACGATCATCACATTCCTGATGGTGTTCGTGCTGCAGCACACGCAGAACAAGGACGGCGAGGCGGTGCAGGCCAAGCTCGACGAGCTGATCCTGCATATGAAGCACGCGGACAACAGGCTGATCGGGGCGGAGCGGCTGGACGTGAAGGAACTGCACCGGCTCCGCGAACTGATTGCTGTGCAGGTGGAGCACGGCCAGCGCCGGCTGGAGGAGATCGATGCGACCGCTGCGCGGCTGAAGCACAAGCCCCCGGCGGAATAAGTACTCCCCGCGCGCAACCATTTTGCCGCAGCGACACTTCTTTGTGAAGCAAACGCGTCAAGGGAGTGTCGAATGAACGGCGTAATTTATCTCGTCGGCCTGGTTGTAGTGGTCCTGGCCATCCTGTCCTTTTTCGGTCTGCGTTGAGGTCGTCGGTCATGAGCGATCTTGCGCCAATGGACGTCGTCGTCGCGCCCGAGGCAGACGACAAGACGTCATACGTGGACTGGCCTGCGATCATCGCAGGCATTGTGCTGGCTTCGGCGATCTCACTGGTGCTGCTGACTTTCGGCTCGGCACTGGGACTGAGCTTCGTCAACTTCCGTGCCGGCGAAAACGTGCTGCCGGTCTGGGTGGCGATTGCGGCCGCGAGCTGGTTGCTGTGGGTGCAGGTTTCGGCTTTCATGGCCGGCTCGTACCTCACCGGGCGGCTGCGGAAGCGGCATCTCGATGCCACCGAGCATGAATCGGACGTGCGTGACGGCGCGCATGGGCTGATCGTCTGGGCCGGCGGCCTCGTGGTCGGTGCCATCATTGCGGCAGGCGGCGTTTCCGCGGTGGCAAATGCTGTCGGGTCGGCCGCTTCGACGCTGACGACGGCGGCTTCCAATGTTGCCGACGATGCGGCGGCAATGGACCCCAACGCCTATTTCGTCGATACGCTGTTCCGGCCGGCGGCTGATGCCGCTTCGGTGGCTCCGGGCGCCGATACTTCGGCACAGCGGGCCGAGGCCGGGCGGATCATCGCGCAGGGCGCCGTGACCGGTTCGGTTTCGGAGGCGGACAGCGCCTATCTCGGGCAACTGGTGGCTCAGAACACTGGCATGCCCGCCGAGCAGGCCAATGCCCGCGTCGGCGAAGTGATGACGGCAATCGACAACGCCAAGGCCGAGGCTGAACGCGTTGCGGAGAATGCGCGGCGGACGGGTGTGCTTGCAGCCTTCCTGACGGCGGCTTCGCTGCTGGTCAGCGCTGCGGCGGCCTTCTGGGCGGCCCAGAAGGGCGGCAACCATCGCGACAAGGGGACGGCGTTCCCCGAAGTCTTCCGGCGCTTCTAGGGAGAAAGCACCATGTTTCGCTCACTTGGGCTGTGGCTCCTCGGGATCCCGATCTGGCTGATCATCATCATCTTCCTGTTCATCAACTGAACAGCCGAGGCGGACCCCAGGGTCCGCCTCTTTCGTTTCAGGCAGCGCGGCGGGGTGCCGCCCAGATGCGGCGCGGCGAGCCGCCCTCGTCGCTGATGAAGACTTCGGAACGGCGATCGGCGTCGCCGTAGGTGATGGCGATCCGGACCGCCTCGATCTGGGCTTCGTCGCGGGAGGCGAACGGGCCATAGGCCTTGCCCTCGCAATCGACCCACCACTGCCCGACGCTGTGAATGACGATGAACCAGCAGGTTCGCATGGCTGCTCCTTTGATGACTTCGAGGAGAGCAACTCTGCGTGCACTCGTAGGGTTGCGGTTCAGCGGCCGGCGGCGAGGCGCTGCGCTTCAGTCCGTGGCGCAAACAACCGCGCAATGCGGGCGGCGCCAATGCCTTCGTCGAGGCAGGCAAATGCCTCGGCGAACCGCGCCTCGGGACCGGAACCGGCATCGAGGCCGGCGATGGGTAGCTGAGTCTCTGCCTGCTGCCACTCCCGGTCGGCCGTGAAAGAGTAGCTGACGACAAGGGTGAGCTGTCGCGCCGGCAGGTCGGGTTGCAGTTGGACCAGCAGATACGGGCACTCGGCTTCGTGACGGGCGAGGAAGGCGTGCTTCTGGCGCTCGAAGGCGGCGGTGATGGCGCCGATCGGACCGGGAGTGTGCGAAATGGCTTTGCGGCCTGGCTCGGCTGACATCGGATTGCCCCCGATCGTCGCTGCGGGACCGTGAGGCTAGGTGAGCAGTGTGGCTGGTGAACGGCTCAAATGGGGCCGAAGCGCGATGGGCGCAATTGCATCGACCTCGCAACCTCGGCGAGAGGCCGAAGTTTACCAGATGAAGCGACGGGCCCGCGTGCCAACTGGCCGTGATGGAGAAAAGGAACAGGGCGATTTTGCCAGTCTCCCGCCTTGGCCAACGAAACGGCAGACGAGCCTCTCACCCGTCCGCGGGTCCGTCGCTTCATCCCATCAGACGGTCGTCATGACCAGGGCGCCGCGTTTGGTGGCGACGATGGTGTGCTCGAACTGCACCGTGGGCGCCTCGGGCTCTGCCCAGAGGGTGAAACCGTCCTCGGGCTCGGCATCGACGGCGTAGCGGGCGCCAAGCGACAGGAACGGTTCGACGGTAAAGACGAGGCCGTCGGTGATGCGACGACGCTCCTTGCGGTCAGGCCAGGTCGAGATTTCGCTCGGCTCGTCGTGCAGCGAGTTGCCCACCCCGTGGCTCGCGAGGTTTTCGATGAGGGAGTAGCGGTGCTTCTTGGCGAAGGCGCCGATGGCGTTGCCGATATCGGCGAAGGCGCCGCCGGACTTGACGGCGCGGATGCCCTCCCACATGGCGCGCTTGCCGTCGCGGCAGAGCGCGGCGAGCTTCGGATCGGCGACGGGAACCACGAACGAGGCGCCGGTATCGGCGAAGACGCCGTTCAGTTCGGCGGAAACGTCGATGTTGACGAGGTCGCCGGCGGCGATGACGCGGTCGCCAGGGATGCCGTGGGCCACGACTTCGTTGACCGAGATGCAGGAGGCGCCGGGGAAGCCGTAGGTGATCTCGGGAGCCGAACGGGCGCCGTGCTCGCTGAGGACGGCGCGGACGATGGCATCGAGTTCGGCGGTGGTGATGCCGGGCCGGAGCGCGTCGGCGGCCTTGTCGCGGGCGATGGCGCAGACGCGGCCGATGGCCTTGAGGGCTTCGAGTTCGTCTTCGGTGGTAATGGTCATCCCGGCGTTTTGCGCCGGGATGGATGCGGGGTCAACTGGAGCGGTTAGCTACGCGGCACGAACATGCGGCGAAGCGTGCCGTCCTTCACGATGAACTGGTGGTAGAACGCAGCGGCCGCATGCACGAGGATCAACACGATGAAGACCGGCTTGGCCAGTGAATGGATGTCGCCGATCTCCTCTGAGACGTAGAGGGTCATCAGGCCGCTCACAGGGACAGCGAAAAGCAGAGCGTAGAACAGCCAGTGCATGGCCGCCGCCGCCAGCTCGATGGGGGTCGTGGGGCGCTGGGCCCGAACGCCAGAGGTGAGCCGGAGGACCAGGCGGACGGCGACGAGGCAGAGTATGGCGATACCGACCCAGTAGTGGCCGCCGCTCAGCAGGATGTCGGTCTGCGACGCCTGCTCCCCTTCTTCGGCCGCATCCACCACCGCCACCATGCTTTCGCCGAAGACGAGCTGGAACAAGACCAGCGCAGCGACAAGCCAGTGGAGGCCTATCTGGGTGGTAGAGTAACCGGGTGACGTCGTGCTCGAGCTCATTACAGGTCTCCAGGTGAATGCTCTCTCCTACGCGTCAATCCTGACACGGGGCTGAACATGGGCGAAGCCTAGTCCCCTGCTCGTGCATCGACCTTGATGTACTGCAACCCCCTGCCCTCCGCTGATGCATGAAGGAAAGAAGTACCGGCCCCGCCGGGAGAAGCGCGGGACCGGTCGTAGCGGGATGCCGGGTCAGCCGGCGGTTACCGCCGAGGTGGCTTCGGTGGAGGGGGCGATCATGCCGTGACGGCCGTCGTGGCGGCCGTCATTGCGGCCCTTGCCGCGGCCACGTTCGCCGCCGCGATCATCCGGACGGCCAGCGCGGTCGCCACGGTCATCGCCGCGTGGGCCGTGATTCGGGCCGGCCAGCGACAGCAGAGCCGTCTTCTGGGTGTCGTCGAGGCTGGTGTAGAGCGCCTCGAAGCTGGGCAGCACCGCATTGAGTGCCTCGAGCGATGCGGTCTGCCGGATCTGGCGGTTCTTCAGCATGGTCAGGGCATCCGGCCCGGTGCCGGTGGCGGCGGGCTGCACCGTGGCGCAGGCTTCGGCGAAGCTGGTCTGGGCGGTCAGCGCGGCGGCCTTGTAGTCATCGAACAGCGGCTGCTGCTCGGTGGTGAGCTTCAGCTGGGTGCCCAGATCGGCAAGCCGGGTTTCAAGCAGGGCGGCGCCGTCGGTGCTGCAGATCATGCCGGCGATACCACCACGCTGCTCGCCACGATGTTCGCCGCGACGCTCACCCCTGGAGCCGGCGGGACGCTGACCGCCATTGTTGTCGGCCTGCGCCATTGGCGTTTCATCGGCTGGGGCGCCTGCATCCTGGGCGAAGGCGGTCGGGGCGAGCATCGACAGGCTCATGAGCCCGACGAAGCCGGTGGCGAGAAGGAGGCGGGGGGACATGGTCATGGTTGTCTTTCCTCTTTGGTGGCCGGGTTGGGAGGTCCGGCTCGTTCGCAGCGGTGTCGCTGCGATGTGGCGGCAGAGAACCACTCCAAGCTGTCGGCCACCTTGCGGGGCCGCAGATTTTTCGTAAGCCTCGTGACAGGACCGCCTGGCTCAGAGCTGGTACACCGTCACTCCAGCCTGCCGCGATACCGATGCAAACGAGTTGAGTAAGATGCGATCTGATCGCGTTGACGACGCATCAATTACGTGGTCCTTGAGCCGCCGAGGGCGCTTCTTTCATGTCATCGTTCTACTTCCTCGAGCTGTTCGCCGATCCCTTTGTCTTTTCGGTCCCAGTAGGCTGGGGATTGTTTGATGGTTTGTCGCATTGCCGCAGACGAGCCGGTGGTCGCCCTTTCTTCGTTGTAATGCCAACCTATTGGGACGTTGCGGTTTCGCGCGATGACAATGCCCGCACATGGGCCAAAATCCGGCATCTGTATCCTGAGGCCACGGTGATTTGGCTTGTGCCCCGGCGCAGCGATGCCGAGCTGTTGGCCAGCACGGGGATTGAGGCGGTGCACTGCCACCAGAATGCTTTCCTCGACGAGACGATCTTCCGGCCAGACAAGCTCACGACAAAGCGCTACGCGGCAGCCTTCAACGCCAACTCCGCCGCTTTCAAGTGCCATGAACTGGCATGGGGCGTAGAGCGTCTGGCGCTGATTACCTACATTCTCGAGGGCGACAGCCCGGAGCGCCTCGAGGGCTACCGTGATCTCGCATTCAGCAATTTCGATCGCGTGTCGCGTACCACTGCTACGCTCTCCGCAGTAGAGGTCGCCTCGGTGCTAAACAAATCGCATTGCGGCTTGATGCTGTCGCAGCAGGAAGGGGCCAACTTCGCGTCGGCGGAGTACATGCTATGCGGCATCCCGCTGGTAACAACGCCCTCCATCGGTGGCCGCCACGAGTTCTATAGCTCCAGGCAGGTCATGGTCGTTGCTCACACTCCGGTCGCCGTCGAGGCCGGCATAGCCCAGTGCAGCAATTGGCCAGTCGATCCAGAGGAACTGCACGCGCTGGCTCTCGCAAAGGCCATTCCCCACCGTCGCCGCCTGCTCGACTGGCTGAGCCAGGTGATCGAGCGCGATGCTCACGCCTTGGCCAACGCCAATGCGTGGCTGCCAAGCTTCCGCGACAAGCTGCGCGCGTATCATCAGGCCAGCCTGGCGTGACGAGTGACCGGCCAATCCCCGAATACTGAACGAATACACTAGGAACGGCATGTCGAGAGCATTCATTATTGATCCGCCGCTCCGCAATTTTGCTGGGCACCACCGTGCACTCGCATCCGGTTGGGCCGCCGCAGCGCACGAGAACGGCTATGACGTTCAGATTCTCGCCCACGAGGACTGGCCATCCGACAGCCTCGATGGCTTTGACGCAAAGCGGGTGTTCAATGGCGGGTACTATTCGGTTGCCACCGGCCGCGACCTACCGCTCGCGACGCAGCTGCGACTGCGGCAGACAGCGTTCCGTGACAGCTTGACCAAGCCGCTTTGTGGCATCAGCAGCGACGATATGCTGGTTCTGACTTTTCCCACTGCCTACACCATGAATGGTGTCGCCGCCTGGGCTGCCGGGTTGCCGGAGGGGCGTCGACCGCGCCTGATCGTCTGGCTGCTGTGTGGTCCTGCCAACGACGATTTTGCCGCAGCAATGAACTCGACCGACATCGTCATTGCCGCCTATGACCGGCTGCGGCAACTGTTCGGCGACAGGGTGACCTTTCTCGCCTCTACCCAAGTCATCGCGGCAGAATGTCGTCGCCTGGGCGCAGGTGACTTTTCGGTGCTTCCGTTCATCGCATTGCGCGCCCCTTTGTCACCGTTGCCCGCTGCCGCTACGGCGAAGACGCCACTGCTCGGCGTCGTCGGCGATATCCAACCTTACAAGGGCTCGGGCCACATCGCCGCGATCGTCGGTGCGATAGAGCGGCAGGGCCTTGCAGTTCGCTGGCTTGTCGCCGGTTCGGCACAACATGCCCCGCCGACTGATCGCGCGGCGATGGAAAAGTTGGCAAGACGCGAGGGCGGGCGGTTTCGGCTTGAACTGCAGCCCAGCGGCCTGGACGACTATGACGGCACACTGCGCGCCCTTGATCTCGTCGTGCTGCCCTATTCGCCCGAGTATTACGCCACCCGGGGTTCCGGCGTCGCCGAAGAGGCGGCACTGCTCGGCTTGCCGATTGTTGCACCGGCGGTGATCGCAAGGGACAGGCCCGGCGCTGTCGCATTCGAGGAATGGACGTCGGAGGCGATCTCGGCAGCCGTGGCAGAAGCTATCCGCCGGCTGCCCGAGCTAACCGAAGCAGCCCGTGACGCGGCCCGCTTGCAGGCCGCGACGCTCCGCCGGGAACGCATGGCGCTACTTGTCCGGCTGTTTCCTTCGCCGGGGTCCGAACCGGTCGCGGCTGCAGCCCAGGTCGACCAGTTGCCGCAGGTCGATGTGGTGGTGACGCTACACAACTACCGGCGGTTCCTCCGGCAGTGCCTCGAGTCGGTGGCTCGGCAGAGCTATCCCAACTGGCGCTGCATCGTCGTCGACGATGCGTCGACGGATCTGTCGTTTGCCGAAGGGCGCGTCCTGATCGAAAGCCTGGGGCCCAGATTCACTTATGAACGGCATGCGACCGCCCAGGGACAACTGCGCGCCATCGCCACGGGAGTGTCGCTTGGATCGGGGCAGTTCGTCGCGATGCTTGATGCTGACGACTATCTCGACGACGATGCGCTCGACCACCATATCGCGTGGCATCTGAACAGCGTCGATCCGGTGGCCTTGACGTCGGGCGCACTCACCGTGGTCGACACCGCGGGGATCCGAGTCGCTTCGGCTCTCGATACCCACATATGGAAGTCACACAAAGTTGGCTACTCGCTGAACAGCGACAAAGCCTTTGGCCGTCCGGGCGCTGCGACCATGCCGGGACCGGCAGTTCTGCTCGATCAGGCTGAGACGGCGCCCGGAGAGTGGTTCTGGAATCCCACTTCCACGATGGTCCTGCGCCGGTCTGTGGTGGAACTGATCATGCCGGAAGAGGGCGAGATCGGTCGCTATGCCGCCGACACCTATCTGGGCTTTATCGGACACGCGGTGGGCGGCTCGTTGTGCTTTTACTCCAACGTGGCCTACTACCGTCGGCACGGTGACAACGGCTACTCCGACGCCCCGGTTGTCGGTACAGGCACATTGCCGGTCCGCGAGAGCTCCTCCAACTGGACGACGGTCTCCGCCATCTTCGGCCGGCATTTGCGGGCGCGGATGCCGCTGTTCGAACGCAACGTGGCGCGACACCATATCGACCGGTTGCTGGCAATGACGGACGGTAGCCAGGGCACGGCGCGACAGTTTCATGTGCAGAGGCAGTTCGACGCGAGCGGGCGCGCGCTGTCCGGCGCAGTTGCAGTCGATGCCATGACGTATCCAAGGCTCCTGACCTATACTGCGGGGCGCCTGTGGCGCGGCGGTACGCGTCGTCTGCTGCGTCGCGCGCCGGCCGCCAACATCAGGGGGGCTGACATGCTGTCGTTCCGCGACCTCGCGCGCCATGTCATCCAGCGCACCCGTCGCGGGCTCGACCGGCGGCTGCAGCGCTGACGACGGACCGGCTCGCAGGCGACCTTGCGGGGGCGCAGATTATTCGTAAGCCTCGCGACAGGTTGGTGGGCTAGAAACCTCGGTCAAAGGGGCTTTCGCGTGCGGATTCTGCTGATCGAGGACGACTATGTGCTGGGCGAGGCGATGCGCGACCAGGTGGCGGCCGACGGGCATGGCGTCGACTGGATGCAAAGGCTCGACGACGCCCGCGCGGCGCTTGATACCGTCGCGTACGGGCTGATCCTCCTCGACCTCAACCTGCCGGACGGGCGCGGGCTCGACCTGCTGAAGTCGCTGCGGAAGGCGGGCAACCCGGTGCCGGTAATCATCGCCACCGCACAGGACCAGATCGCGATCCGCATCGAGGGGCTGAACGCGGGCGCCGATGATTACCTGGTGAAGCCGTTCGACCTCGACGAGATGAGCGCGCGGGTGGCCGCAGTGGCGCGGCGCTATGCCGGACTCTCGGCGCCGCAACTGATCGTGGGCGAGGCGAGTGTCAACCTCGCGACCAAGGCGGTGACGATCGCCGGCAAGGCGATCAGCGTCACGGCGCGCGAATGGGCGGTGCTGGAGCGGCTGCTGAGCCGGCGCGGCGGCATCGTGACCAAGTCCGAAATCGAAGACTCGCTCTATCCCTTCGGAGCCGAGATCGATGGCAATGCGGTGGAGGTCTATGTGAGCCGCCTGCGCAAGAAGCTGGGGGCCAGCATCATCACCACGGTGCGCGGGCTCGGCTACAGGATCGAAACATGAGGCGCCGGTCGATCGCGCTGCAACTGGCGGTGTGGCTGAGCGCCGGGATGCTGGTGTTCTGGCTGGGCGGCGCAGTCATTTCGACAGCGGTGCTGCGGAGCAAGCTGGAGGATGCGTTCGACGAGACGCTGCGGCAGAGCGCCATCCGCCTGCTGCCGCTCGCCAATCGCGATGTAGACGATAACGGCCGGGTCCGCGGCCCGGTGCCGCGGCTGCTGCGTGAGGAGATTCGCGGGCGCGGGCGGCGAGGCGACGACGCTGCGGTGGCAGATCAGCCGCCGCTGGCCATCGAGTCGTTCACCTATCTGGTGTTCGACGAGGACGGCGATATCAGGGTGCGCGCCGACGACGCGCCCACGATGCTCCCTGCCCTGCCGGCGGCCGACGGGTTCATGTTCGTCGATGGACAACGAGCGTTCAAATCCACCGACCGGCGCAACGGCACGGGCATCCTCGTGCTCGAGACGACAAATGCTCGCCGCGAGGCGCTGTGGGGGGCTGTCGCCGGCTTGTTGTGGCCGCTGGCGGCTTTGTTGCCGCTCGTCGGGCTCGGCATCTGGCAGGCGGTGCGGATCGCGATGCTGCCGGTGCAGCGGCTGAGCCGCGACGTGGCCCTGCGCAGCGGGGCGAACCTGTCGCCGCTCAACGACGACGACCAGCCGGCCGAACTGGCGCCGATCGCGCGGGAGATCGAGGGCCTGCTGGGGCGGCTGCGGGCGGCGATGGAGGCGGAGCGCACGTTCGCGGCGAGCAGCGCGCATGAGTTGCGGACACCGATTGCCGGCGCGCTGGCGCAGACGCAGCGGCTGGCGCGGGAACTGGGCGACCATGCCTCGGCGCCACGCCTGAGGGAGATCGAAAACTCGCTGCGCGGACTGTCGGAGCTGTCCGAGAAGCTGCTGCAGCTATCTCGGCTCGAGGCGGGGTTCGCGCGGTCGGAGACGGCATCGGACCTCGGGCCAGTACTGGACCTGGTGATCCGGGATTTTGCCGCGCAATCGAGCACCGCGGGACGGGTGCGGTTCCAGCGGCATGGCGACGGGCGCCTCGTCCAGCGGATCAACCCCGACGCGTTTGCCATCGCGGTGCGCAACCTGATCCAGAACGCCCTGATCCATGGCGCGGCGGATGGGACGGTGTTCGTCGAGGCCGGTCCGGGCGCGGTGGTACGGGTGCGTAACCACGGGCCGGTCGTGCCGCCCGAGGTGATGGCGCGACTGACCGAACGGTTTTCGCGCGGGACGACGCGGGCCAGTGGCACCGGGCTCGGGCTGGCGGTGGTGGCCACGATCATGGCGCAGACGGGCGGGACGCTGCGGCTGAGCTCGCCGGCCGAGGGTTTTGGCGACGGGTTCGAGGCGGTGCTGGCGTTCGGAACGGCGGATTAGGCGTGGTGCCGATGCCGCCCCCTCCACCACGCTTTGCGTGGTGATCCTCCCCCGCTGCGCGGTGGAGGATCACCGAGAGCTCGGCGCCCTATCCTAAAGTCGGCCTCAGCCCTTCAGCTTGAGGTAGGCGTTGACCAGACCGACGGTGGAGCTGTCGTGGCCTTCCGACGCCTTGCTGCCCTGCACTTCGGGCAGGATGGCCTTGGCCAGCTGCTTGCCGAGCTCGACGCCCCACTGGTCGAAGCTGTTGATGCCCCAGATGGCGCCCTGGACGAAGACCTTGTGCTCGTAGAGGGCGACGAGGCTGCCGAGGCGTTCGGGGGTCAGCTTTGGGTACATCAGGACGTTCGAGGGCCGGTTGCCGGGGAACATCTTGTGCGGGGTGAGCGACTTGATCTTTTTCTTGTCGAGGCCTTGGGCGGTGAGTTCGGCTACGACCTCGTCCTTCGTCTTGCCAAGCATCAGCGCTTCGGCCTGGGCGAGGACGTTGGCGACGAGCTTGTCGTGATGCGGCGGCAGCGCCTCGTGCGGCTGGGCGGCGACGAGGAAATCGACCGGGATCACCGAGGTGCCCTGGTGGATCAGCTGGTAGAAGGCGTGCTGGCCGTTGGTCCCAGGCTCGCCCCAGACGATGGGGCCGGTGGGGTAGTCGACCGGCTTGCCCGAGAGGTTCACCGACTTGCCGTTCGATTCCATATCCTGCTGCTGCAGGTAGGCGGCGAAGCGGGAGAGGCGCTGGTCGTAGGGCAGGACGGCGTGGGTCGCAAAACCCCAGGCGTTGCGGTACCAGACGCCGAGCAAGGCCATGATGACCGGCAGGTTCTTTTCCAGCTTCGTATCGAGGAAGTGCTGGTCCATCTCGTAGGCGCCGCGCAGGAAGGCCTCGAAGTTGTCGAAGCCGACGGCGATGGCGACCGGCAGACCGATGGCAGACCAGACCGAGTAGCGGCCGCCGACCCAGTCCCAGAAGCCGAAGATGCGGTCGGACTTGATGCCGAAATCGGCGCAGGCCTTGAGGTTGGTGGAGAGCGCGGCGAAATGGTCGGAGACGGCGGCTTCGCCGAGCGCACTCGCGATCCACGCGCGGCCGGTGGCGGCGTTGGTCATCGTCTCGTCGGTGGTGAAGGTTTTCGACGCAACGATGAACATGGTGCGCTTCGGGTCGAGGCCCCGGAGCGTGTCGTGGATGTGGGCGCCATCGACATTGGAGACGTAGTGGACGCGGAGGTCGGGGCGCGTGTAGGGCGCGAGCGCGAGGGTGACCATGGCGGGGCCGAGGTCGGAGCCGCCGATGCCGATGTTGACAACATCGGTGAAGGTTTCGCCGGTGGCGCCCTTGATGGTGCCATCGCGAACCTGATCGGAGAAGGCCCGCATGGCGGCGAGCACGGCGCGGACGTCGGGCATCACGTCCTTGCCGTCGACGACGACCGGCTGGTCGCCGAAATAGCGCAGCGCCATGTGCTGGACGGCGCGATCCTCGGTGACGTTGATGTGCTCGCCGGCCCACATGGCGTCGCGACGTTCCTCGACGCCGGCGAAGCGGGCGAGTTCGAACAGCGCGGCCATGGCCTTTTCGTCGATGCGGTTCTTCGAATAATCGAGCAGCAGGTCGCCGGCGTGGGCCGAGAAGTTCTCGAAGCGGCCCGGATCGGCCGCGAACAGGTCGCGCATGGTGGTCTCGTCGAGACGCTTGCGAGACTTCATCAGCGGATTGAGCAGGGACTTTTTCGGGCTGGCCATGACGCTGGTCTCCAAGTTACGGGGCCGGGATATCGCCGGCCGCCCACATTGCCCGGGTTTGTGCCGCATAATCGGCGAAGGTGCCAGCCTCGATCGCGTGGCGGGCGCCGATGCAAAGCTGCTGGTAGTAGTGCAGGTTGATCTGGCTGAGGATCATGGCGCCCAGCATTTCCTCCGTGCGGATCAGGTGGTGCAGATAGGCGCGGCTGAAGCGGCGGCAGTTGGGGTTGGGCGATTCAGCGTCGAGGGGACGCGGATCGTCCTTATGCCGGGCGTTCTTCAGGTTGATGACGCCGAAGCGCGAATAGGCGTGGCCATGGCGGCCGGCGCGGGTGGGATGCACGCAATCGAACATGTCGACGCCGCGCTCGATGCCGCCGAGGATGTCGTCGGGCTTGCCGACGCCCATCAGGTAGCGCGGCTTGTCGGTGGGGAGTTCGGGGGTGATTTCGCCGAGGACGCGGAACATGGTTTCCTGCGGTTCGCCGACGGCGAGGCCGCCGATCGAGTACCCGGAAAAGCCGATGGACTTGAGACCCGCGGCGGAGCGGGCGCGGAGCTCGGCGTTGTCGCCACCCTGCACGATGCCGTGGAGCGAGCGGGCGGGCTGGTTGCCGAAGGCGGCCTTGGACCGGTCGGCCCAGCGCAGCGACAGCTCCATGGCGCGCTCCATCTCCTTGTAGTCGGAGGGGAGCGGGATGCACTCGTCGAGCTGCATGATGATGTCGCTGTCGAGCAGGGTCTGGATCTCGATGGAGCGCTCGGGGGTGAGTTCGTAGGCGGCGCCATCGATGTGGCTGCGGAAGGTGACGCCGTGCTCGTTGAGCTTCCTCAGCTTGGCCAGCGACATGACCTGGAAGCCGCCTGAATCGGTGAGAATCGGGCGCTGCCAGTCCATGAAATCGTGGAGGCCGCCAAGCGCCGCGACGCGCTCGGCGCCGGGACGGAGCATCAGGTGGTAGGTGTTGCCGAGGAGGATGTCGGCACCGGTGTCCCGCACCTGCTCGGGGTACATGGCCTTCACCGTGCCGACGGTGCCGACCGGCATGAAGGCGGGGGTGTTGACCTCGCCACGCCACGTGTCGATACGCCCGGCGCGGGCCATGCCATCGGTGGCGTTGAGGGTGAAGGCGAACGGGGATCGGTCGGCGGGGGATGTCGAGCTGGCGGTCATGGGGCGCGTTTTAGTGCGCTCGGGCCGGGATGTCACCAGATCAGTGGGGTTTGCTGCCGGGCATCACTCGAAGAGCTCGCCGCGCAGGTTCATCCGGACGTGAATGAGAGCTCGAATGAAGATGTGGTCCGTCGCCTCGGTGTAAAAGACGTAGTGTGACTGGAATCGAAATCGCCGGAAGCCCGGCAACAGTTCGTCGGCTGCCACGCCTATAAGGGGAAACTGCGCGAGCAAGCCGAACGTATGCTCAAGGCCGGCGTGGTAGGCATCCGCCTGATACCTGCCGAACGTGCCATCGGTATAGGCGTAGATATCGAGAAGGTCCGCCTCCGCTCGACGAGACAAGCGGTAGTCAGCCACGCCGCGCCTTCGCTGTTGCCTGCGCCCGACGCAGAATGTCGCTCATGTCCGCCCCACTCGGGGTGGCGCAATCCGGATGGGTAAGGGCGGAGCGCAGGCGCTTCAACTGCTCGTCGCGCGACAGACCATGCCATTCCGAGACATCCTCAGCGCTCGGTGTCGCTGAAGGCATGACCAACGGACGCGTTTCGACAGGACTGCTCATGTGCGCATCGTAGCTGAATCACCGGGTCGGCTCCAGCCCCCGGCGCCGTTTCCGACAAGGCCTACCTTAAGCTCTTATGGCTTCGAGCACCTTCAACGCCGCCTCATAGTCGATGCGTTTCTTCGCGCGGCGGGTGGTGGCTTCGTCGACGGCGCCCCAGAGGCGGACGTTGTGGTCTTCGTCGACGTGGGCGGCGGCCCAGACTTCGTCGGGGGTCAGCAGGCGTTCGCGGTGGGCGATGACGAGGAGGCCCGAGCCGGTGATGCCGACGAGCGAGACCATGGCGACGGATTCGATGAGGCCGATATCGGCCACGGCGCCGGTGAGGCGGTCGAGGGTGGGCTTCGGCTGCGGCTGGTGGATGATGCCGACGGTGGGCTGGAAGCCGATGCCGAAATGGCGGGCGAGCTTCACCAGCGCGGCGTCCCAGTGCTCTTCCTGTTCGGCGACGAGGCTTTGCGGGCTGTCGGCGCGGTAGAGCAGCAGGTCGTTGGCGGCGTATTTCACCACCTCGGCCCGGAGCGCCGGGACGCGGTCGTCGCCGGCTTCGATGGCGGAGTTGATGAGGCGAACCGTTGGCATGTGCTCGGGGTCGATCATCTCGCCCTGCCTGGCCCATTCGGCGGCCATGGTCTCGGCGATCGGCCGGTGCGGGACGATCACCGGCTTCTGGCCGGGGGTGCGCGGGGTCTTGCCGTCGAGGGTGACGGCGAAGCCATCGCCGACGGAGCCGACGCCGACTTCCTTGTAGAAGCGGCGGGGGAGGTTTTCCTTCAGCTGGCGCTGGGCCCGGCCGTAGCCGTCGTCGCGGTGCTGGTGGGCGTCTTCGAGGAATTCGCGCATATCACTCCAGGACGCGGGCGATGGCGGCGTCCAGCTCCGAAAAATCGTTGATCAGCGCCCCTGCCCCGGCCGCAAGCAGATCGCGCGTCTCGTGGTAGCCCCAGCTGACGCCGACGGCACGGCAACCGGCCGAGCGGGCCAGCTCCATGTCATATGTGGTGTCGCCGACCATGACGGTAGAGGCGGGATCGATGCCGGTTTCGGCCATGGCGCGCAGCAGCATGCCGGGGTGCGGCTTGCTGGGGTTGTGGTCGGGCGTCTGCAGGGTGACGAAGTGGCCAGCGAGGCCGTGGTTGCCGAGGATGCGGGTGACCCCGGAGAGGCCCTTGCCGGTGGCGACGCCGAGGATGGTATCGGGCGCGTGCTTCAGCCGCTCGAGCGCATCGCGGGCGCCGGGATAGAGCGGCTCGCGGTCCATGTCGTGTTCGAGCGCGGCCTTGTAGAGCGCCCTGTACTGGCCGACGAGACCTTCGACCAGGTCAACATCCGTGGTGTCCGCCAGGCGACCGACGGCGACCGGCAGGGACAGGCCGATGATGTCGCGTACTGCCGCCGGTGTGGGCGGCGGCAGGCCGAGGGAGGCGAAGGCCGCGCCCATGTGCTCGGAGATGAGCGCCTGGGTGTCGATCAGCGTGCCATCCATATCGAACATGATGAGGCGCATGGCGGTCATTCTTCCGGGTCGATGTCCTGCACGTCGAAACGATCGGCATCGAAGCCCAGCACGTCGAAGGTCGCCTGCATGTGCGGCGGCAGCGGGGCCGAGATGTCGAGGATATGGCCGGAGCGGAGCGGCAGCGCGATGCGGCGGGCGTGGAGGTGGAGGCCCTTGGAGATCTCGTCGGGCACCGTGTAGTTGGCGATGTTGAAGTAGCGCGGATCGCCCATGATCGGGTTGTTCAGCTGCGCCATGTGCACGCGGAGCTGATGGGTGCGGCCGGTGACGGGCTTCAGGGTGACCCAGGCGAAGCGGCGGGCCGCTGTGTCTGTGGTCGAGTAGTAGGACTTGGAGTGCACGGCGCCGGGGGTGCCCTGCGGCACCACCATCATCTGTTCGCCCTCGCCCATCGGCTGCTTGGCGAGGAAGCACGAGATGGAGCCCTGCTTGGGCTGCGGGTTGCCGAAGACGACGGCCCAGTAGATCTTGCGCGTCTGGTGCGACGAGAACATCTCGCCGAAATGCGCGGCGGATGCCTTGGTCTTGGCGACGACAAGGCAGCCGGAGGTGTCACGGTCCAGTCGGTGCACGAGACGCGGCGACTCGCCCTTCTTGTTGGGCAGGCTCTTCAGCATCGAATCGACGCTGCGCTTGACGCCGCTGCCGCCCTGCGATGCCAGACCATGGGGCTTGTTGAAGACATAGAGCTCGTCGTCCTCGTAGAGGATGACGTCGCGCAGGGCATCGGCGTCGCGCGAATTGATCTCCTCGGGATCGCGCTTCGGCGCCGCATCGAGGGGCGGGATGCGGATCAGCTGACCAGTGGCGAGCCGAGTGCTCGATTGGGCCCGCCCCGAGTTGACGCGGATCTGGCCCGAGCGCAGCAGCTTCTGAAGGTGGCCAAAGGTGACCTGCGGGAAATGCGTCTGGAACCAGCGGTCGAGCCGCATGCCATCCTCGTCGCGGGCGACGTATTGCTGCCGGACGCCGCTCATGCCAGCACCCGCGTGGCCTGGAGGCCGACGTAAAGGCCGGCGAGGCTGAGGACGACCGACCCCACGATGTAGGCGGTGGCGAGAAGGAAATCGCCGCGCTCGATCAGCGTGATGGCATCGAGCGAAAAGCTCGAGAAGGTGGTGAAGCCACCGAAAATGCCGACCGCGACGAAGAGCCGGATCTCGTTCTGGTACTGCGGGGTGGTCTTGGCGAGGACGCCAATGAGCACACCCATGGCGAGCGAGCCGGCGATGTTGATGAGAGCGGTGGCGAGCGGGAAACCATTGGCGGGCGCCGGCACGGCTGTGCCAATGCCGTAGCGCGCCATGGCGCCAAGCGCGCCGCCGAGGCCGACGAGGAGATAGGGGTTCATCCTCGTCTAATACGGGTGAAGGCAGGGGATGGGAAGTCCCCTGCTTCGCGAGATGCTACTTCTTGGGTTCAGTGTCGGACATCATCGGTTGCACCGCCGAACTGACGAGGCCGTTGAGGCTGCCGCCCTGCAGGCCGAGTTCGTTCAGCAGGGCATCGATCAGCGGGGCCTGGCTGCGGTAGCGCAGTGCAGCATCGACGGCCTGGTCGGCGATGCCGGTGCTCTGGCTGCCATTGCCGTTGCCGCCGCCGTTCGAGTAGCCGCCGAGGCCATCGACGTGCAGGATCTTGATGCCTTCGATCGACTGGATCGGCTTGACGCTCTCGGCGATGATCTGCGGCAGCGCCTGGATCAGGGCGAGGCGGACGTTCATGGCGATCTGCTCGGGGCTCAGCTGGTTGGCGGCCTCGTTGAGCTTCTGCTTGCCCTCGGCTTCCGCGGCGTAGGTGACCTCGGCGGCCGCGGCCCTCAGCTTGGCGGCTTCCGCCTCGCCTTCGGCGAGGGTGCGAGCGGCAGCGGCGCGGTTCTGGGCGGCGGCCTTTTCGGCTTCGGCGGCGACCACGATGTTGATCGATGCCTTCTCGGCCTCCTGCTGCGCCTCGATCAGCTGGATGCGCTTGGTACGCTCGGCGACCTCGGTGGCGCGAGCCGTCTCGACCTCCTCGGCGGCCTTCGCGGCCAGGGCTCGCGCGACGTTGGCCTTGGCATCGGCCTCGGACTGCTCCTCGGACTTGGCGGCAATGGCGATGGCGGAGATCTGCTCGGAGATCTTGATCGCCTGGTCGGCACGGATCGCCGCCTCGCGGATCTGCTGGCGCGACGTGGTGCGGGCTGCCTCGGATTCGGTGGCACGCTGGGCGCGCTGCGTCTCGATCTCGGCATTCTGCTGGTCGATGCGGATGGCGATCTCGCGCTCGTTGTTCAGCCGGGCATATTCGGTGTCGCGGGTGATGGTGAACTGCGTGGTCTGGGCCTCGAGGTTCTTGGTGGCGATCGCTACCTGCGTGTTCTGCTCGATCTCGTTGCGGGTCTTGCGCCGATCCTCGATGGCCTGGGTCATCTTGGTGAGACCTTCGGCATCGAAGACGTTGTCGGGGTTGAAGAATTCTCGGTTGGTCTGGTCGAGGCCAGTCAGCGACACAGATTCGAGCTCGAGGCCGTTCTTCAGGATGTCTTCGGAGACGGCGGACTGCACCTTCTGGACGAAGTTGACGCGCTGCTCGTGCAGTTCCTCCATCGCCATTTCGGCGGCCACGGCGCGCAGGGCATCGACGAACTTGCCTTCGACCAGTTCCTTGAGCGCTGCCGGCTCCATGGTGCGGCGGCCAAGAGTCTGGGCGGCGTCGGCGATGGCTTCCTGCGTGGGCTGGACGCGGACGTAGAACTCAGCCTGCACGTCGACGCGCATCCGGTCCTTGGTGATCAGTGCCTGCTCGTTGGTGCGGCGAACTTCGAGACGCAGGGTGTTCATGTTGACCTGGATGATCTCGTGCAGCACCGGGAACACCAGCGCGCCGCCGTTGACGATCACCTTCTGCCCGCCGAAGCCGGTCCGCACGAAGCTGACCTCCTTGGAGGCGCGTTGGTAGAGCCGCGACACGATCATGCCGATGACGAAGATCGCGACGATGATGATCGCGGCGACGACGAGGATGTAGATCAGTTCGTCAAACATGCCCTGGTTACCTCTGTTGCGTGTCGAGCTTGTTGCCGTTTCTTCGAAACGTCAAACGCTATAGCCATTTGATTCTACGCGCTTTCGAACCAGAAAAGTCTGCAACTCTTCCTGGGAGCGCTATGCCTTGGTGACAGCCCGATAGACATTGCTGGTGCGCCCGACGATGAAGACCCGGTCGCCGGTGGTGTAGGTTTCTGCGGCCTCGCTGGGCTCGAGCAGAATGTAGTGGGTGCGGCCGCGCAGATCGCTGGTCTTGGCCTCGGCGGGCTGGCCCTTGCGGGCGGTGCCGCGAATGATGGTGGCGTAGGACCCGATGAGGTCCTTGCGGCTTGCTGCCTCGGAGTGATCGCGGGGGAAGATGCGACCCAGCAACCGGCCAAGCCAGCGTGTGGAGTACGCGGCCGCGATGGCGGCAGGAATCGCGGCGAGACCGGCATCGAGTGCTGCGCCGAAGACGCCGGTGGCGGTCCACTGCACGACATAGCCCGCAACGGCAAAGCTGGTCAGGGCGATGACGAAGAGCACGAGGATGGGCACGCGGCCCACCGAGAACCAGCCGAGGATCTGGGAGAACGGGCCCAACTCGACGGTAGCGGGCACGTCGGGTGCATCCGGACCGGCAAGCTCGGGCACGTCGAGGTCGGGAACATCGACTTCAGGAAGCGCCGACTCGATGGAGGCGGAGGGCGAGAAGCCGACCAACAGGGCGACCAGTTCGACAACGCCGATCGCCAGCATGACGAGCAGTGCGATGGTGAAGGGTGCAAATGCTGCCGAGAACAGTTCTATCTGACCCCTCCTCTATCCCAACGGTTGTCATATGGGACGGTTGTGTCAGATTTTCAGTGGTGGGCAAGGGCTCGGCAGCACTTAATTGGACAGAGGGATCAACTTCGACGTTCTGACGCCCCCTCCACCATGCTTCGCATGGTCCCCCTCCGCCGCTAAAGCGGTGGAGGAGCCCCTCAAACCTCGTGCTCTACTTGCCTTCCTCTTCCTCGGCGCGGCGTTGTTCGCGGCGACTGGCCCAGAAATCGAGGCGCTTGATGACTTCGCGTTCGAAGCCGCGTTCGTTCGGCTTGTAGAACTCGGGGCGGCGGTCTCCGGCCATCTGGTCGGGGAAGAACTCCTGGCCGGAGAAGGCGTCGGGCCAGTCGTGGTCGTAGCGGTAGCCCTTGTTGTAGCCGAGTTCCTTCATCAGCTTGGTCGGGGCGTTCAGGATATGCTTTGGCGGGGCGAGGGAGCCGGTCTGCATGGCGAGCGCCTTGGCGCTGGCGAAGGCGACGTGGGCGGCGTTGGATTTCGGGGCGGTGGCGACGTAGGCAATGGCCTGGGCCATGAAGAGCTCGCCTTCCGGCAGGCCGGTGCGCTCGAAGGCGTTCCAGGCGGTGATCACCTGCACAAGGGCCTGCGGATCGGCCATGCCGACATCCTCGGAGGCGGCGCAGGCGAGGCGGCGGAAGATGGTGCCCGGGTCCTCGCCGCCGACCAGCATGCGCTGCGCCCAGTACATGGCGGCCTGCACATCGGAGCCGCGGAGGCTTTTGTGGAAGCAGCTGAGCATGTTGTAATGCTCCTCCTGCCCCTTGTCATAGACGGGCGCGCGCTTCTGGACGGTTTCGGCGAGGCCCGAGACGTCGAGCATCGTGCCATCGGGGAGGGCGAAGAGTTCCTCGGCAAGGCCGATGAGGTAGCGGCCGTCGCCGTCGGCCATCTCGAGCATGGCGTCGCGGGCGTCGGCGCTGATCGGCAGGGTCTTGCCGACATGGGCTTCGGCGCGCTCGGCAAGAATGGCGAGGTCGGGCTTTTCGAAGCGCCGTAGTGTGTAGACTTTCGCGCGGGACAGCAGCGCCGCAACCATCGAGAAGCTGGGGTTCTCGGTGGTGGCGCCGATGAGGATGATTGTGCCGTCCTCGACGTGCGGCAGCAGGGCGTCCTGGGTGTTGCGGTTGAAGCGGTGCAGCTCGTCGACGAACATCACCGTCTGCCGCCCTGCCCCGGTGCGCAGCGCCTTGGCGTCGGCGATGACTCTCCTGAGGTCGGCGACGCCGGAGAGCACGGCGCTCAGCTGGACGAAGTCGAGGCCGACTTCCTTGGCGACCAGCCTGGCGATGGTGGTCTTGCCGACGCCTGGCGGTCCCCAGAGGATGAAGGACGAGACGCGGCCGGCCGCGACCATGCGGCCGATCGGGCCGGAAGGGCCGAGCAGGTGGTCCTGCCCGATGACGTCGCTCAGGTGCTGGGGGCGCAGCGCCTCGGCGAGCGGGCGCGGGGCGGCGTCGTCGAACAGGGAATCCATCCTCAACCACTTACCTCAGCGCGGATGGTCCGGCCACCGCGTTGCAGCACGACGCGCCAGAGACCGGGGCGGCCGGCCGCGGCCCTGGCGAAGGCCTCGGCGCTGTCGGTGCGGTTGCCGTTGAGGCTGACGATCAGGTCGCCGACGCGCAGACCCATGTCGTCGGCGGGCGAACCGGGCTCGACGGCGCGGACGAGGACGCCGCTGGCGTCGAACGGCAGGCCGAGTTCCTGGGCCACAGCGGGGGTGACTGTTTCGGCCGTGGTGCCCGCAAAGCGGGTGTTGCCGGTCACGGTGGCGGGCTGGCCGGCATCGGGCGGAGCGCTCAGGGTGATCGTCATGTCCTCGGTGCGCCCATCGCGGAAGAAGCGGACGGCGGCGGTGGCGCCGATGGCCTTGGTGGCGAGGCGGAAGTCGAAGGCACTCGGCTGCTCGATGTCGAAGCCATCGACGGCGATGATGACGTCGCCATCGCGGAAGCCGGACTGATCGGCGGGACCACCCCGGGCGATCTCGGCGATCAGGGCGCCACGCGGGCGACCGAGGCCGAGGCTGTCGGCGAGATCGGCGGTGACGGCTTGCAGGCGGGCGCCGAACCAGGGGCGTACCAGTGCGCCGCCGGCGATGCCGGTTTCGGCGACGAGCTTGGCCATGTTGGCGGGGATGGCGAAGCCGATGCCGACCGAACCGCCGGAGCGCGAGACGATGGCGGTGTTGATGCCGATGAGGCGGCCGTTGAGATCGACGAGGGCGCCGCCGGAGTTGCCGGGGTTGATGGCGGCGTCGGTCTGGATGAAGAACTCGTAGTTGTCGCTTTCGACCCCGGTGCGGGCGAGGGCCGAGACGATGCCGGACGTGACGGTCTGGCCGACGCCGAACGGGTTGCCGATGGCGAGGACGAGATCGCCGACCTCGAGGGTATCGGAGTCGGCGAAGTCGAGCGCCGGGAAGTTGATTCCCTTGGGGTCCTTCACCCGCAGGACCGCGAGATCGGTCTTGGGGTCATCGAGGATGAGATCGACCGGGTACTCCTGGCCGTCGGTGGTGGAGATGCGGATGTCGGTGGCACCGGCGATGACGTGGTGGTTGGTCAGGATGACGCCGCCCGCATCGACGATCACGCCCGAGCCGAGCGACTGCGATTCCTGCTGGCGGCGCTCCGAGAACGGCGAGCCGCGGCCGAAGAAGCGCTGGAAGAACGGATCGTCGCGGAAGGGCGAAGTGGCGCGCTGGCTGATGGTGGTGGCGTAGACATTGACCACCGAGGGCGTGACCGCCTTCACGACCGGCGCGAAGCTCATCTGCATTTCGATGCGGGTAGCCGGCACCTGTCGCGTTTCGGCGGCCGCTTCCTGGGCCTGCGCAGCGACAGGGGGAGCGTCCGGGCGAAGGAATATCGGCGCCAGGTACAGCGCCCCGGCGATCACGGCTGCGGAACCTGCGGCAGCCAACCAGAATTTGCTTGTCGACATAGCTTCGGAATCCCTGACCACACCTATGGCAGGCACCCGAAAAGCGCCGCGAATCTGGCGCCTTTTGGGTGCTGGGCTTACAGATTGGTAATCGGAGAAATATGACGTTGCGCGCGGGGTCGCCAGCCCCTATACGCAGCGCTCGTTTTTCGGAGCGCCTCCCGCCTTCTACCCCTCCAAGACCCCTAGAAAGGTTAGCCGCCAATGTCTGAGCCAACCACGGTCTACGCCAACACCTCGCAGCTCATCGCCCAGGTCGAGCCGGATTTTCCGAGCTTCCTGTACTCGAAAAAGGAGCTGCACCGGGCCACCAAGGTGTTCAAGAAGGGGTTCGACGGGCTCCTGACCTATGCGGTCAAGTGCAACCCCTCGCCGCACATCATCAAGCAGCTGCACGAAGAGGGACTCAAGGCCTTCGACGTCGCTAGCAACACCGAGATGGAGCTGGTGCGCGACCATGCGCCCGGCGCCGCGATGCACTACAACAACCCGATCAAGAACAAGCGCGAGATCGAGCGCGCCTATAACGAGTTCGGCGTCCGCTCGTTCACCATCGACCACCCGCAGCAGCTCGACCAGCTCGCCGCGGTGGTGACGCCGTCGCGCGACATCGAGGTGACGACGCGCTTCAAGGCCGGCAAGGCGCTGAAGAGCTACGATTTCGGCATCAAGTTCGGCGTGATGCAGGACGGTGCGGCTGAGATCGTCCGGCTTGTCGACCAGATGGGCTTCACGCCGTCGCTGTGCTTCCATGTCGGGTCGCAGTGCGAGGACGTGTATGCCTACGAACGGCACATCGCGGCGGCGGCGAAGATCGCCGAGGAGAGCGGGATCACGCTCAAGCGGCTCAACATCGGTGGCGGCTACCCTGCCCCGTATCCGACGTCGGAAGCCCCGCCGATGGACTACTATTTCGAGACCATCGAGCAGGCAGTGAAGGACAATTTCGGCGGCCACAAGCCGGAGCTGATCATCGAGCCCGGCCGGGCGCTCGTCACTTCGTCGACGTCGCTGCTGCTGCGGGTGAAGCATCAGCGCGGCGGGCAGTCGGTGTATCTCAATGACGGCGCCTACGGCGCGCTAATGGAAGTCAAGTTCATGCACTTCACCCCGCCGAGCCGGGTGTGGCGCGGTCCGCGCATCCACGACAATGACGGCGACTTCTCGGACTTCACCGTGTGGGGCCCGACCTGCGACAGCTACGACGTGCTGCCCCAAACCTTCACCCTGCCGTCGGACGTGGACGAAGACGACTGGGTGGAGTTCGGCCTGATGGGCGCCTACACCCAGGCCTCGCTGACGCCGTTCAACGGCTTTGACCGCCGCGACCAGTATTCGGTCGAGGACGTGTATACGGGCAAGGACATGCAGCCGGCGGAGTGATCCGGCGCAGATGACTGATCGGGGCCATCCTGCGGGGTGGCCCTTTTTCGTCTCTGGCTATGGGAATGGAGGGTGAGATGGGGGAGTTTCTGCCACTGGGGGCGCTGGGGCCACGGATCATGATCTGCGGGCCGTCGAACTCGGGGAAATCGACGCTGTGCGTGGCACTGGCCAGCAAGCTCGGCGCCGAGGCGTTCCATGTCGATCTGTTCCGGCACCTGCCAGGCACCGACTGGGTGCAGCGCGCCGATGAGGAGTTCGTCGCCCTGCACGACGCGGCCATCGCTCATGAGCGCTGGGTGATGGACGGCAACTACTCCGCGCTGTTCCCGCAGAGGGTGGCGCGAGCCACCGGGGTGATCCTCCTGGGTGGGGGCCGCTGGGCGAATTTCCGGCGCTATCTGTGGCGAACGCTGTTCGAGCAGCGCGGCCGGGCCGGGTCGCTGGCGGGCGACCGGGATTCCATCAAGTGGGAAATGGTGCGGTGGGTCCTGCTCGTGCAGCCGAAAAATCGGGAACGAGATCGCGAGCGGGTACGACAGATGGGGCGGCCAATGGTGCAGCTGCGCTCGATGCGGGAGTTGCAGCGGTTGTATCGGGAATGGGGGTTGGCGCGGTAGGTCGGGGACCTGCCGTTCTGCCGATGCCGCCCCCTCCACCATGCTCCGCATGGTCCCCCTCCCCCGCTTCGCAGGGGAGGATCAGCGGCGGCCTTGGAGCTTCACTGCATCCCGGAGGGCGTCAGCGCTTCGGAACCGGCTTCTGGATCAGCCCGAGGCGGATGGCGCTTTCGGCGGAGGCGAGGATGGCGTCGCGGCCGGAGATGAAGGGGCGGCCCAGCAACGCGACACTCTTGGTGGTGTCGTAGTGCTTCTCGTTGCCGATGTCGTCGATGATCTGGCGGGCCGGGCCGCCGAAGCGCGCGATCAGCTTGATGATCCAGTCGGGCGCCCGCTTTTCGGTAATCTGCCAGTCCGGATAGTTTTCGCGCAGGATGTCGGCGACGCTGTGGAACCGCACGTACTCGGCGGTCGCCAGGTAGCGCTCGCCGATGGATGCGGGGTTCTCGAGCGCCGCGACGTGCAGTGCCGCGACGTCCCGGACATCGACGACGGCGAAACCGTTGTTCGGCATCGCCGGGATCTTGCCTTCGAGCAGGCCGGTCGCGAGGCCGATGGAGATCGAGGGGTCAGCATCGACGGCCGGGCCGACGATGGCGCCAGGATGGATGGTGGTGAGTTCCATGCCATGCGCCTTGGCATGGGTCCAGGCGTTGCGCTCGGCGGTAGTTTTGCCGACGCAGTAGGCCCAGGTGTATTTGAGATTTTCGAACTTCGTGAAGAAGGTCTCGTCGAAGGTTCGCTTGCCGCCGAGCGTGGTGCCGTGGCCGTAGCCGACGGTGGCGACCGACGAAGTCATGATGACGCGCTTGACCCCGGCCTGATCGGCGAAGCGCAGCACGCGCTCGGTGCCCTCGACGGCGGGACGGATGACGAGGCTCTGATCCTTGGGCTCGTCGCCCCGAATCGCAGCGGCGACATGCATGACGGCGGAAACGCCGCTCATCGCCTCGGACCAGCCCTTGTCGTCGAGCAAATCAGCTTCGTACAGCTCGAGGCGCTTCAGCGCGTCCTGATCCACCTGTGTGCCAACGCCAGCCTTCACTTCAGCGGCTCGGCCCAGCGACCGGATGGTACCGCGAACCGCGTAGCCAGCCTGCAGGAGCAGGATCACCGTCCACTTGCCCACGAAGCCGGTCGCGCCGGTGACGAGGATGAGACCCTTGTCGGCCATGTCGTAGTCCCCCTGTTGCAGCTCTCACCCAGAGGCGTAGCCGACTATGTTCCGATTGAAAACGAAAAGGCGGCCACAAGGACCGCCTTTATCAAGTTTCGTGCGAAATGCCGCTCGCTTATGCGTCGGCGCCTTCGTCTTCGCGGATCTCGACCGGACCCGAATCGAGGCCCTTGGCTTCGACATCACGGTCAACCAGTTCGATCACCGCCATCGGGGCGTTGTCGCCGTAGCGGAAGCCGGCCTTCAGGATGCGGGTGTAGCCGCCCTGACGCTCCTTGTAGCGCGGACCAACGGTGGAGAAGAGCTTCTGCACCTGGGTCTCGTCGCGCATCTGGGCGATGGCCTGACGGCGGGCATGCAGGTCGCCGCGCTTGCCCAGCGTGATCAGCTTCTCGACGATCGGCCGCAGTTCCTTTGCCTTCGGCAAGGTGGTCACGATCTGCTCGTGCTTGATCAGCGAGGCAGACATGTTGGCGAACATGGCCTTGCGGTGGGCCGAGGTCCGGTTGAGCTTACGGTTGGTGTTACCGTGGCGCATTTTATTACTCCCTAAGGCCCGGGCGTCTCACGACGGGCGGTTGGCGGCTCTCGGCCAGCTTAATAATGATCTTCGTAGCGCTTGGCCAGATCGTCGATGTTCTCTGGCGGCCAGTTCGGCACGTCCATGCCGAGATGGAGACCCATCTGAGCGAGAACTTCCTTGATCTCGTTGAGCGACTTGCGGCCGAAGTTCGGGGTGCGGAGCATCTCGGCTTCGGTCTTCTGGATGAGATCGCCGATGTAGACGATGTTGTCGTTCTTCAGGCAGTTCGCCGAACGGACCGACAGCTCGAGCTCGTCGACCTTCTTGAGCAGCGCCGGGTTGAAGGCGAGTTCCGGGACAGCGTCCTGGGCCTTTTCCTTGGTCGGCTCTTCGAAGTTGACGAATACCGAAAGCTGATCCTGCAGAATACGCGCAGCGTAGGCCACGGAGTCTTCCGGCGAGATCGCGCCGTTGGTTTCGACGGTCAGCGTCAGCTTGTCCTTGTCGAGGCTCTCGCCGGCGCGGGTAGCGTCGACCTTGTAGGAGACGCGACGGACCGGGGAGAACAATGCATCGACCGGGATGTAACCGATCGGGGCATCGTCAGGACGGTTGCGATCGGCGGGGACATAACCCTTGCCGGTGTTCACCGTGAACTCCATGTTGATCTCGGCGCCATCGTCGAGATGGCAGATGACGAGCTCGGGGTTCAGCACCTCGATGTCACCCGACACCTTGATGTCGCCGGCCAGCACGGCACCAGGGCCCTGCTTGGTCAGAGTGAGGCGCTTGGGCCCCTCACCCTGCATCTTGACAGCGATTTCCTTGACGTTCAGCACCAGATCGGTGATGTCTTCACGCACGCCCGGAAGCGAGGAAAACTCGTGCAGGATGCCGTCGATCTGGATGGCAGTTACGGCAGCGCCCTGGAGCGAAGACAGCAGGACGCGACGCAGCGCGTTGCCCAGTGTCAGCCCATAGCCGCGCTCAAGCGGCTCGGCGACCACCGAAGCCTGGCGATGGTTGCTGTTGTCCGAAACGATGTCCAGTTTGGTCGGCTTGATGAGTTCCTGCCAGTTCCGCTGGATGGTCACGGTGGTGTCCTTTCAAATGGGCGGTCCGCCTAACCGCCTGTTTTAAAGCAATATCCCTATCCCGGCGCGAGTGCGCGCACCGGGAGATCAACCGTGACGAGGGTTAGACGCGGCGACGCTTGCGCGGCCGGCAACCATTGTGCGGGATCGAGGTGACATCGCGGATGCTGGTGACGTTGAAGCCAGCAGCCTGCAGCGCACGGAGCGCCGACTCGCGACCCGAACCGGGACCACGGACCTCGACCTCAAGGGTCTTCATGCCGTGTTCCTGGGCCTTCTTGGCCGCGTCTTCAGCCGCAACCTGCGCGGCGTACGGGGTCGACTTGCGCGACCCCTTGAAGCCCATCACGCCCGAGGACGACCACGAGATCGTGTTGCCCTGCACGTCGGTGATGGTGACCATGGTGTTGTTGAACGACGCATTGACGTGCGCCACACCGTTGGTGATGTTCTTGCGTTCCTTGCGCTTAACGCGCGCGACTTCTGGCTTTGCCAATTTTCTTCCTTCAGTTCGATATCGACGCTGCCGTAGTTCCAGCAGCTACATCAGGACGGCGGAGAGGTGCTCCGCGCCCCGAATTACTTCTTCTTGCCGGCGATCGGCTTGGCCGGACCCTTGCGGGTGCGGGCATTGGTGTGGGTGCGCTGGCCACGGACCGGCAGACCCTTGCGGTGACGCAAACCACGGTAGTTACCGAGATCCATCAGCCGCTTGATGTTCATCGCAACACCACGACGGAGGTCACCCTCGACGGTGTAGTCGCGATCGATCGCCTCACGGATCTGGATGACTTCGGCGTCAGTCAGCTCATTGACGCGACGCTCTGCCGGGATGCCCACCTTGGTGGTGATATCCGTGGCGAACTTCGAGCCAATGCCGTGAATGTACTGAAGCGCAATAACAACGCGCTTGTTCGTCGGGATGTTGACGCCAGCAATACGGGCCACGTCCGCTCTCCTTTGGTCGGCGGGTTCTAAACCGCCAGTTTGTAACGACAAGGGACCGGATTCCTGGCCCTCAACTCAACCGAGGAACCGAATCCAGCCCAATAATCCATGAGACTGGCGCGGTTCATAGAGGCACGGGCGGCCGGAGTCAACCGGACATCCCCTGCCCTGCTACATACTAGTTATGCACGGCGCGGCGGATGGCCGCCGTGACTTCATCGACAGGCTGCATGCCGTCGACTGACTTCAGCAGACCCTTGCCGCGGTAGAACTCAACCAGCGGTGCAGTCTGCTCGGAGTAGACCGAAAGACGGTTCCGGATGACATCCGGGTTGTCGTCAGCGCGGTTGCTTTCCTTGGCGCGATTGATGACACGCGCCACCAGCACATCAGGATCGGCCGTGATCTCGACGACCGCGTCGAGACCCATCCCCTTGTCAGCGAGCATCTTGTCGAGCGCGCCGGCCTGCGGGATGGTCCGCGGGAAGCCGTCGAGGATGAAGCCAGGCTTGCAATCCTCGTGGTCAAGCCGCTCCGAAACGATGCCGTTGACGATCTCGTCGGAGACGAGGTCACCGCGATCCATGATCTCCTTGGCAGCAAGGCCCATCGGAGTCTTCTCGGCGATAGCGGCGCGGAGAATGTTGCCGGTGGAGAGTTGCGGAATGCCGTAGGCGGAAACCAGGATTTCGGCCTGCGTGCCCTTGCCCGCACCCGGCGGGCCCAGAAGGATCAACCTCATTTGTTACGACGTCCCCCCAGACGCGACCGCTTGACCAGACCCTCGTACTGCTGGGCGATCAGATGGCTCTGGATCTGGCTGACCGTATCGAGGGTCACCGTCACCATGATGAGCAGCGAGGTGCCGCCGATGAACTGGCTGACATTGAGCTGGCTGTGGATCAGCTCGGGAATGAGCGCCACCACCGTCAGATACAGCGCGCCAATCACGGTGATGCGCGTCAGCACGAAGTCGATGTACGAGGCCGTCCGCTCACCCGGCCGAATGCCCGGGATGAAGCCGCCGGAGCGCTTCAGGTTATCGGCGGTGTCGGTCGGGTTGAACACGATCGAGGTGTAGAAGAAGGCAAAGAAGATGATCAGCGCGGCGAACAGCAGGATGTAGAGCGGCTGGCCGCGACCGAGCACTGCCGCCGTCACCTGCAGCCACTGCGGTGCGTCGCCCTGCGCCGCAAACGACGCAATCGTGGCGGGCAGCAGCAGCAGCGACGAGCCGAAGATCACCGGGATAACACCGGCGGTGTTGAGCTTAAGCGGCAGGTGCGAGGTGTCGCCCTGGAACATCTTGTTGCCGACCTGGCGCTTCGGATACTGGATCAGCAGCCGACGCTGGGCGCGTTCGAAGAAGACGATGATGGCGATCACGACAATCGCCAGCAGCGGGATACCGAAGCCCCAGAAGGCCGGGATGCTGCCCTGACGCGTCAGCTCGAGTGTCTCGATAACGGTGCCGGGCAGGTTTGCCACGATACCGGCGAAGATGATCAGCGAGATGCCGTTGCCGACGCCGCGCGAGGTGATCTGCTCGCCGAGCCACATCAGGAACATCGTGCCGCCGACGAGCGTGATGACCGTCGAGACCTGGAAGAAGATGCCCGGGTTCAGCACCACGCCCTGGCTCGCCTCAAGGCCGCGGGCGATGCCATAGGCCTGCACGGTGCAGAACAGCACCGTGAGATAGCGGGTGTACTGGTTGAGCTTCCGACGGCCCGACTCGCCTTCCTTCTTCAGTGCCTCGAGCCGCGGCGACGCGGACGAAACCACCTGAACGACGATCGACGCGGTGATGTAGGGAATGAGGTTCAGCGCGAAGATCGCCATGCGCTGGACGGCGCCGCCGGCGAAGACGTCGAACATGCCCGCGATACCCTGCGAGGCGTTCTCGAAGCTCTGCGCGTAAGCATCGGGATCGATACCCGGCACCGGGATATAGGTACCGAGACGGTAAACCAGCAGCGCCAGAAGGGTGAAGAGAATGCGCTGCTGCAGGACTTTCGCCTTGGCAAAAGTCGAGAAATTGAGGTTTCTGGCCAGCTGTTCGGCTGCGGACGCCATGCTCGCTCCCTATCGAACCAAAGCGAAAGCACCGGTTTAGCGGGCTTTCGCTCCAGTTCCAAAGATTGTCGCGGGACCGTGGATGATCCCGCGTTAGTCGGCGGGCGCGAGTTAAGCGTCAGCCTTGGGTTCTTCTGCCTTGGGCATATCGACCTTGCCACCCGCAGCTTCAATAGCTGCCAGGGCACCCTTGGACGCGTGAGCGACCTTGAAGGTCACCTTCTTGGCAGTGAAACCAGCATTGCCGATGAGGCGGACGCCGTCCAGCTCGCGACGGATGACGCCGGCGGCGACGAGCGCCTTGGCATCGATCACACCTGTGATCGGGAGCTTGCCCGAGTCGATGTAGGCCTGGATGCGGTCGATGCGCAGCTGGTTGAAGTGCGACGGGTTCGGCACATTGAAGCCGCGCTTCGGCATACGCATGTGCAGCGGCATCTGACCGCCTTCGAAGCCGTTGATGGCAACGCCGGAGCGGGCCGTCTGGCCCTTGCCGCCGCGGCCGCCGGTCTTGCCGACGCCCGAGCCGATACCACGGCCGACGCGGACGCGCTTCTTGTTGGCGCCCGGGTTATCCCGGAGTTCGTTCAAACGAGTCATGGTTCTCGTCCCTTATTTGGCGTCGACGACGCGCACGAGGTGCGGGATCTTACGGATCATGCCGCGAACCTCGGGGGTGTCCTTGAGAGTCGACTGCTTGCGGATCTTGTTGAGCCCAAGCCCAACCAGAGTCGCGCGCTGATCCGCCGGACGGCGGGTCGGGCTGGCAATCTGCTCGATGGTGACGGTCTTATCGGCCATTTCCAATTACTCCGGATCAGGCTTCGGCGGTCTCGCCACGGCGGGCCTGCAGGTCAGAGACCTTCAGGCCGCGACGGGCGGCGACCGAACGCGGGCTATCAACGCGCTTCAGCGCATCGAAGGTGGCCCGCACCATGTTGTACGGGTTGGCGGTGCCCTGCGACTTGGCGACGATGTCGTTGACGCCAAGCGTCTCGAACACGGCGCGCATCGGGCCGCCGGCGATGATGCCGGTACCGGGAACGGCGGCACGCAGGATGACCTTGCCGGCGCCGTGGTGACCCACGACGTCGTGGTGCAGCGTACGGGCTTCCCGCAGTGGCACGCGGATCATCTGGCGCTTGGCCTGCTCGGTCGCCTTGCGGATAGCCTCAGGCACTTCACGCGCCTTGCCATGACCGAAACCGACGCGGCCCTTCTGGTCGCCGACGACGACGAGGGCAGCAAAGCCGAAACGACGACCACCCTTCACCACCTTGGCCACGCGGTTGATGTGGACCAGGCGATCCACAAACTCGCTGTCGCGCTCTTGAACGTCTCTCATAGTATTTCCTTCCGCGCGATCAGAACTGGAGGCCGGCTTCGCGGGCCGCGTCGCCGAGGGCCTTCACACGGCCGTGGTAGATATAGGCGCCACGATCGAACACGACCTCGGAGACCTTTGCGGCCAGGCCGCGCTCGGCAACAAGCTTGCCCACGGTGGCAGCAGCCTCCGCAGTCGAGCCGTTCTTGACCGAGGCCTTGACGTCCTTGTCGATCGTCGAGGCCTGGGCGAGCGTACGGCCCGAAGCATCGTCGATGATCTGGGCGTAAATATTCTTTCCCGTGCGGTGCACGGACAGACGCGGACGGCCACTATTGTTGGCCTTGAGCGCCTTGCGGACGCGAGCCTTGCGGCGATCCGCTCCTTTGAGCTTAGCTTCCATCTCAGCGCTTCCTTACTTCTTCTTGCCTTCTTTGCGGGCGATGTATTCGCCCACATAGCGCACGCCCTTGCCCTTGTAGGGCTCCGGGGGACGCCAGCCGCGAATGTCGGCCGCAACCTGCCCAACCTGCTGCTTGTCGATGCCGGTGACAACGACTTCAGTCTGCGTCGGCGCAGCGATGGTGATGCCAGCCGGAGTCTGGAACACCACTTCGTGCGAGAAGCCGAGGGACAGCTTCAGATCCTTGCCCTGCATGGCAGCGCGGTAACCGACGCCCTGGATCTGCAGCTTCTTCTCGAAGCCGGCGCTAACGCCAACGACGAGATTGTTGATCAGGGCGCGGGTCGTCCCCCAGGCAGCGCGAGCGAGAGTGCTCTCATCGACGGGCTCGATAACGATGCCGGCATCGGTCTGCTTGGCGTTCACGATGTCCATGAGCGTCAGCGACTGCTCGCCCTTCGGCCCCTTTGCGGTGACCGTGCGATCGTTGATCGTGACAGTGACGCCACTGACCGGTGCGATCGGCTTTTTGCCTGTACGGGACATTCTACTTCAGTTCCTTTGAGTCATCGTCACACCGACGAATTCCAAGACCGGTCAGGGCCTTAGAAGACGCGGCAGAGTACCTCGCCGCCCAGGTTCTGGGCCTTCGCTTCGTGGTCGGCCATTACGCCCTTGGGAGTCGACAGGATCGACACGCCAAGGCCATTCGCGACCGAGGGAATATTCTTGACCGACGCATAGACGCGGCGGCCCGGACGCGAGACGCGCTCGATCGTCCGGATCACCGGCTGGCTGTCGGAGTACTTCAGCTCGATGTCGTACTGCAGCACGCCGTTGTCCATCGCGGACTCGGAGTAGCCGCGGATGAAGCCTTCGGACTGCAGCACGTCCAGCAGGCGACCACGGAGGGTCGAGGCCGGGGTGGTTACGGTATCGCGACGACGCATCTGCGCGTTGCGGATACGGGTCAGCATGTCGCCGATCGGATCAGAGATTGCCATGGTGTTCTCTCCTTACCAGCTCGACTTGACCATGCCGGGGATCAGCCCGAGGCTGCCCAGCTGGCGCAGCGCGATACGGCTGAGCTTGAGCTTGCGGTAGTAGCCCCGCGGGCGGCCGGTGAGCTCGCAGCGGTTGTGCACGCGGTTCTCGGCCGAGTTGCGCGGCAGCGCGGCGAGCTTGAGCTGGGCCGAGAAGCGCTCTTCGAGCGACACCTTCTGGTCCATCACAATAGCCTTGAGCTTGGCGCGCTTGGGGCCGAGCTGCTTGGAAAGGCGCTTGCGCTTGTTATTCTTCTCGATGGAGCTGGTCTTTGCCATGTCCGGTCCTTTCTTCCGTTACTGCCGGAAGGGGAAATTGAAAGCCTTGAGCAGGGCGCGCGCCTCGTCGTCGGTCCGCGCGGTGGTGCACACGATGATATCCATGCCCCAGCTCTGATCGATCTGATCGAAGTTGATCTCGGGGAAGATGATGTGTTCCTTGATGCCCATGGCGTAGTTGCCACGACCATCGAACGAGTTCGGGTTCAGGCCACGGAAGTCACGCACGCGGGGGAGCGCAACGTTCACCAGGCGGTCGATGAACTCGTACATGCGCTGCTTGCGCAGCGTCACCTTGACACCCAGCGGCATCTCTTCACGGACCTTGAAGCCGGCGATCGACTTGCGGGCATGCGTGATGACGACCTTCTGACCGGCGATCTTCTCGAGATCGGCAGCAGCGGCGCGCACCTTCTTGGTGTCGTTGACCGCCTCGCCGACGCCCATGTTCAGCACGATCTTGTCGAGCTTGGGCGCCATCATGACGTTCTTGTAGCCGAACTGCTTGATCAGCTCAGGCTTGATGGTCTCTTCGTACTGGGTACGGAGACGCGGGATATAGACGGTATCAGCCATCGATCGTGTCCCCGGTCGACTTTGCGACGCGCACCTTGGTGCCATCGTCATTGATCTTGAAACCGACGCGGGTCGGCTTACCATTGGCGTCAGCCACGGCGAGATTGCTCAGGTGGATCGGCGCTTCCTTGGAGAAGATGCCGGATTCCTGGCTGGCAGTCTGCTTGGTGTGGCGACGGACAAGGTTGAGACCCTGCACGGTGGCCTTGGTCACGTCGGGGAATACCTGGGTCACCTGACCGGTCTTACCCTTGTCCTTGCCGGCCAGAATGACGACCTTGTCGCCCTTCTTGATCTTGGATGCCATTACAACACCTCCGGAGCGAGCGAAATGATCTTCATGTGGTTCTTGGAGCGGAGCTCACGGGGCACTGGCCCGAAGATACGGGTACCGATCGGCTCCGACTGATTGTTGATCAGCACGGCGGCGTTGCGGTCGAACCGGATGACGGTGCCATCGGTGCGGCGAACCGGGAACGAGGTGCGCACGACGACGGCCTTCATCACCTGGCCCTTCTTGACGCGGCCACGCGGGATCGCGTCCTTGACCGAGACAACAATGATATCGCCCACAGAGGCGTACTTGCGGTGCGAACCGCCGAGTACCTTGATGCACATGACGCGACGGGCGCCGGAATTATCCGCGACGTCGAGATTGGACTGCATCTGGATCATGGCTTGATGCCTTCTTAGTTTCGGGGTCTGCCTACAAGGCGAGCCCTAAATTCCGGTTACGCCGAGGGCTTGAGAACCCAGCGCTTGTTCTTCGAAATCGGCGCGGACTCTTCGATCCACACCACGTCGCCGACCTTGGCCACGTTGGCCTCGTCGTGAGCGTGGTACTTCTTGGACCGGCGCACGGTCTTCTTCATCACCGGGTGGGTGAACGCACGGTCGACCCGCACCACCACAGTCTTGTCATTAGTGTCGGAGACCACGGTCCCCTGCAGTACGCGCTTGGGCATCTTGGTTTCCTTACTTCGCCGCCGACTTTTCGCCGAGGATGGTCTTTACCCGCGCGATTTCGCGGCGGACTTCACGGACCCGACCCGGCTTTTCCAGCTGCTGGGTAGCGCGCTGGAAGCGGAGGTTGAACTGCTCTTTCTTGAGGTCGAGCAGCTGGTCCTTCAACTCATCCGGGGTATTGGCCCGCAGGTTGGTGGTGTGGCCACTGCCCTTGGCCTCGGTCTTCTTTGGTGCACGTGCCATGGCTATCAATCCGCAATGCGGGTGACGACCCGCGTAATGATCGGAAGCTTCATGGCGCCGAGACGCAGGGCTTCCTTGGCGACGTCATCTGGGACGCCGTCGATCTCGAACAGGATACGGCCGGGCTTCACCTTGGCCGCCCAGTATTCCACCGAACCCTTGCCCTTACCCATGCGGACTTCGGTCGGCTTCTTGGAAACCGGCAGGTCCGGGAAGATACGGATCCAGACACGACCGGCACGCTTCATCTCGCGAGTGATCGCGCGGCGGGCCGCCTCGATCTGGCGAGCAGTGACGCGCTCGGGTTCCTGGGACTTCAGGCCGTACTGACCGAAGGCGAGCTCAGTACCACCCTTGGCATTGCCATGGATGCGGCCCTTGTGCGCCTTGCGGAACTTGGTGCGCTTTGGTTGCAGCATTTTGCGTTACGCCTTCTTAGTTCGCGCTGTCGCGATCGCGGTCGCGACGGCCACGGCGGTCATCACGGTCCTCGCGGTCACGGCGCGGAGCGCCCTGCCCATCACCACCGCCTTCGGTGGCGCGGCGCTCGTGCGCCGAGGGATCGTGCTCGAGGACTTCGCCCTTGAAGATCCAGACCTTGATGCCGATGATGCCATAGGTCGTCTTGGCTTCAGCGGTACCGTAGTCGATATCTGCACGGAGCGTATGCAGCGGCACGCGGCCTTCGCGGTACCACTCGGTACGCGCGATGTCGGCACCACCGAGGCGGCCACCAACGTTGACGCGGATGCCGCCGGCGCCCATGCGGATCGCCGTCTGCACGGCGCGCTTCATGGCACGGCGGAACGCTACGCGGCGCTCGAGCTGCTGGGCAATGCCCTGGGCCACGAGGGTCGCATCGGTCTCCGGCTTGCGCACTTCAACGATGTTGATGTGCACTTCGCTGTCGGTGAACTGCTTCACCTTGGCGCGGATCTTGTCGATGTCAGCGCCCTTCTTGCCGATCACGATGCCCGGACGGGCAGTGTGGATCGACACGCGGCACTTGCGGTGCGGACGCTCGATGACGATCTTCGAGACAGCGGCCTGCTTCAGGTCGTCCATCAGCGTGGTGCGGATCTTCAGGTCTTCCTGGAGCAGCGTGCCGTAGTCGGCCTTGTTGGCAAACCAGCGGCTATCCCAGGTGCGGTTGATCCCGAGGCGGAGGCCGATCGGGTTGATCTTCTGACCCATTATACGGTCTCCTCGACCTGGCGAACCACGACGGTGAGGTTCGAGAACGTGTGCTCGAGGCGAGCGGCGTGGCCGCGACCGCGAGCCATGAACCGCTTCATCACCAGACCGTCGCCGACGTAGCACTCTGCGACGACCAGGCTGTCCGGATCGAGGCCGTGATTGTTTTCGGCGTTGGCAATGGCGCTCTCGAGCGTCTTCTTGACCGCACCCGACACACGCTTGCGCGAGAATTCGAGCTCGGCGAGAGCCTTGTCGACCTTCTTGCCACGGATCATGGCGGCCACGAGATTGAGCTTCTGGCCCGAGGTACGAAGCATGCGGAGAACCGCCTTGGCCTCGTTGTCCTTCAGAGCGCGCTGAGTCTTCGGCTTGCTCATCTTACTTCCTCTTGGCCTTCTTGTCGGCCGCATGCCCGTAGTAGGTACGGGTCGGGGCGAACTCGCCAAACTTGTGGCCGATCATCTCTTCGTTGACGTTCACCGGCACATGCTTGTGGCCGTTGTGTACGCCGAAGGTGAGGCCGACGAACTGCGGCAGGATCGTGGAACGGCGGCTCCAGATCTTGATGACTTCACTACGGCCGCTCGCACGGGACGTCTCTGCCTTCTTGAGCAGATAGCCATCGACGAACGGGCCTTTCCAGACTGAACGCGACATGGCTTAGCGGCCCTTCTTGAGGTGACGCGAACGGACGATGAACTTGTCCGTCGACTTGTTGCTGCGAGTCCTCTTGCCCTTGGTCGGCTTGCCCCACGGGCTAACCGGGTGACGGCCACCGGACGTACGGCCTTCACCACCACCATGCGGGTGATCGACGGGGTTCATGGTCACACCACGGTTGACCGGGCGACGGCCCAGCCAGCGGGAGCGACCGGCCTTGCCGATCGAGGTGTTGCCGTGATCCTGGTTGGACACGGCGCCGACCGTGGCGAGGCAGGTGCCGTGGACACGGCGCTGCTCACCCGAGTTGAGGCGCAGGATCGCCCAACCGGAGTCACGACCAACGTACTGGGCGTAGGTACCGGCGGAACGAGCGATCTGGCCGCCCTTGCGGGGCTTCATCTCGACGTTGTGCACGATCGTGCCGACCGGCATGCGCTCTAGCGGCATGGCATTGCCCGGCTTCACGTCGACGGTGTTCATCGACGAGATCACCTTGTCGCCGGCAGACAGACGCTGCGGCGCGATGATGTAGGCGAGTTCGCCGTCCTCGTACTTGATCAGGGCGATCCAGGCCGTACGGTTCGGATCGTACTCCAGCCGCTCGACAGTGCCGACGGCGTCGAAACGCACGCGGCGGAAGTCGACCATGCGGTACGAGCGCTTGTGCCCGCCACCACGGTGGTATGCAGTCGTACGACCGGCGTTGTTGCGGCCGCCCTTCTTGTTCAGACCTTCGGTCAGCGTCTTGACCGGCTTGCCCGTCCACAGCTCCGACCGATCGGTCGTGATGAGCTGGCGACGGCCAGGAGAGGTCGGATTGTAAGTCTTCAAACCCATTTTTGTCTCTCCCCTCAGATGCCGGTCGAAATGTCGATGGTCTGACCGTCGGCGAGGGTCACGATGGCTTTCTTGACATCCTTGCGGGTGCCGAGTTCCTGACGGAAGCGCTTCACCTTGCCCTTGCGGACCAGGGTATTCACTGCCTTGACCTTCACCGAGAAGAGAGCCTCGACGGCTTCCTTGATCTGCGGCTTGGTGGCATCGATCGCCACGTCGAACACGACCTGGCTATGCTCGGATGCCATCGTCGACTTTTCGGTGACGACCGGGTTACGGATCACGTCGTAGTTGCTGAACTTGCTCATGCGAACCGCGCCTCCAGCGCTTCGAGCGCCGCCTTGGTCAGGACGAGCTTGGTGCGACGGAGAATGTCGGCGACATTGATCCCCTGCACCGGCAGCACGTCGATCTGCGGAATATTGCGCGCCGCATGCGCGAAGTTCTTGTCGACCTCGGCTCCGTCGATGATCAGAGCGCTCGACCAGGCGAGAGCGTCGAACTGCTTCACGAGTGCCGCAGTCTTCGGCTCCTTGGTCGCAACCGACTGCACGACGATCAGCTCACCCGCAGCGGCCTTGGCCGAGAGCGCATGCTTAAGGGCCAGTGCACGGACCTTCTTGGGCAGGTCGATGGCGTGGCTGCGCACTTCGGGACCGAAGGCACGACCGCCGCCGCGGAACTGCGGAGCGTGACGGGCACCGTGACGAGCGCCGCCCGAGCCCTTCTGCTTGATCGACTTCTTGGACGTGTAAGCGATCTCGGAGCGGTGCTTCACCTTGTGGGTGCCGGACATCGCCTTGAGCTGCTGGTAGCGCACCATGCGGTGCAGGATGTCCTGACGGACTTCCAGACCGAAGATGTCGTCCTTCAGGGTGACCGAACCGTCGGTCTTGCCATCCAGAGTGGTGACCTGGAGTTCCATTAGTTCGTCCCCTCGGCCACTGCTGCCGCCGGCTTGAACTTGCCGGGGACAACGACGTCCTTGTGAGCGGCCTTCTTGACCGCGTCCTTGATCTGGATCCAGCCGCCCTTGGCACCCGGAACCGCGCCCTCGACCATGATCAGCCCGCGCTCCACATCGGTGCGCACAACCTTCAGGTTCTGGGTCGTGATGCGACGGTCGCCCATGTGGCCGGCCATCTTCTTGCCCTTGAACACCTTGCCCGGATCCTGGCGCTGGCCGGTCGAACCGTGCGAGCGGTGGGACACCGACACACCGTGCGTGGCGCGCAGGCCGCCAAAGTTCCAGCGCTTCATGGCGCCGGCGAAGCCCTTGCCGATCGAGGTGCCGGTCACATCGACCAGCTGCCCCTCGACGAAGTGGTCCGCCTGCATGGTGGCACCAACTTCGATGAGGTTCGCAGGATCGACACGAAACTCTGTTAGCTGACGCTTGGGTTCAACCTTGGCAACGGCGAACTGGCCGCGATCTGCCTTGGTGATATTCTTGGCCTTAACGGTCCCGGCGCCGAGCTGGAGGGCGGTATAACCGTCCTTCTCCTGCGTGCGCTGGCCAACCACCTGGCAGTTCTCAAGGCTGAGGACGGTCACGGGGACGTGCGAGCCGTCCTCCATGAACAATCGGGTCATCCCCACCTTCTGTGCGATCAAACCAGAACGCATCGGTTGTTACCTTCTTTCTTTGGCGGCTGATCGGGTCATTCTTTCGAGAGGACCCGTTAGGCGATCAGCGCGAAGTTCAGTCTTCAGAGCTTGATTTCGACGTCGACGCCGGCGGCGAGATCAAGCTTCATGAGGGCATCGACCGTCTGCGGAGTCGGGTCGACAATGTCGAGCAGACGCTTGTGCGTCCGGATTTCAAACTGCTCGCGCGACTTCTTGTCGATGTGCGGCGAGCGGTTGACCGTAAATTTCTCAATTCGCGTGGGCAGCGGGATCGGCCCGCGCACCTGCGCGCCCGTCCGCTTGGCCGTGTTCACGATCTCGCGGGTCGAGATATCGAGCACCCGGTGATCGAAGGCTTTGAGCCGGATGCGAATGTTCTGACCGTTCATCTTGGCTTCCTGGGGCGAAAAAGGAACGCGGCGCGCTCTGCCTGAGCGGCGCGCCGCGTCTTACTGCGAAATTACTTTACGATCTTGGCAACGACGCCCGAACCGACGGTACGGCCACCCTCACGGATAGCGAAGCGGAGCTTCTCTTCCATGGCGATCGGCACGATGAGGGCAACGGTGATGTTCACGTTGTCGCCCGGCATCACCATCTCGGTGCCTTCCGGCAGCGTCACGATACCGGTCACGTCAGTCGTACGGAAGTAGAACTGGGGACGGTAGTTGGTGAAGAACGGAGTGTGACGGCCGCCTTCTTCCTTGGTGAGGATGTAGGCCTCGGCGATGAAGTCGGTGTGCGGGTTGACCGAACCGGGCTTGCAGAGGACCTGGCCACGCTCGACCTGAGTGCGGTCGATACCGCGGATCAGCGCGCCGATGTTGTCGCCAGCCTGGCCCTGATCGAGCAGCTTGCGGAACATTTCGACGCCGGTGACGGTGGTCGTCTGGGTCGCCTTGATACCGACGATCTCGACGGTCTCGCCAACCTTGACGATACCGCGCTCGACACGGCCGGTGACCACGGTGCCACGGCCAGAGATCGAGAACACGTCTTCGATCGGCAGCAGGAACGGCTGGTCGATGGGACGAGCCGGCTGCGGAATGTACTCGTCCACGGCCTTCATCAGCTCGAGCACGGCATCGTGGCCGAGCTTCTTGTCGCCGTCATTCAGAGCTTCGGTAGCCGAGCCCTTGATCATCGGGATGTCGTCGCCCGGGAATTCGTAGGACGAGAGCAACTCACGGACTTCGAGTTCCACGAGCTCGAGGAGCTCCGGATCGTCGACCATGTCGCACTTGTTCAGGAACACGACCAGAGCCGGCACACCGACCTGACGGGCGAGCAGAATGTGCTCGCGGGTCTGCGGCATCGGGCCGTCGGCAGCCGACACGACCAGGATCGCGCCGTCCATCTGGGCAGCACCGGTGATCATGTTCTTCACATAGTCGGCGTGGCCCGGGCAGTCGACGTGAGCGTAGTGACGGTTGGCCGTCTCGTACTCGACGTGCGCGGTGTTGATCGTGATGCCGCGTGCCTTCTCTTCCGGAGCAGCGTCGATCTGGTCGTACGCCTTGAAGGTGGCGCCGCCGCTCTCGGCCAGGACCTTGGTGATCGCTGCGGTCAGCGAGGTCTTGCCATGATCGACGTGACCGATCGTGCCGATGTTGCAATGCGGCTTATTGCGGGAAAACTTTTCCTTGGCCATCGTATTCTCCGTTGGGCGCCAGCTTAGCGCGCCGGCAGTAGGAACTCAGTGTCTTGGTTGCTTTGGCGATCCGGGATCAAGTCCCGGATCAGCCTGATCTTTTTGACTTAGGCGTACTTCGCCTGAACTTCCTTGGCCACCGCGTTCGGGACCTGCTCGTAGTGATCGAAGGTCATCGTGTACTGGGCACGACCCTGCGACATGGAGCGGAGCGAGTTGACGTAGCCAAACATGTTGGCAAGCGGCACCATCGCATCGATCACCTGGGCAATGCCCCGGGCCTCGGTGCCGCGGATCTGGCCGCGGCGGGAGTTCAGATCGCCGATGACATCGCCCACATAGTCTTCCGGAGTGAGAACTTCAACCCGCATGACCGGCTCGAGGATCTGCGGAGCCGCCTTCTCGATGGCTTCGCGGAAACCCGCACGGCCGGCGATTTCGAAGGCGAGGACCGAAGAGTCCACGTCATGGTAGGCACCGTCGGTCAGCGCGAACTTCACGTCCACGATCGGGAAGCCGATGATCGGACCCGAACCCATGACCGAAGCCACGCCCTTCTGCACGCCCGGAACGTATTCCTTCGGGACGTTGCCGCCAATGACTTCCGAGACGAACTCGAAGCCCTTGCCCGGCTCGTTGGGCTCGATGCGGAACTTGATGCGAGCGAACTGGCCCGAACCACCCGACTGCTTCTTGTGGGTGTAGTCGTGCTCGACCATGCGAGTGATCGCCTCGCGGTAAGCCACCTGGGGAGCACCGACGTTGGCTTCCACGTTGAACTCGCGACGCATGCGATCGACGATGATGTCGAGGTGCAGTTCACCCATGCCGGCAATCAGCGTCTCGCCGGACTCTTCGTCGGTCTTGACGCGGAAGCTCGGATCCTCGGCAGCCAGGCGAGCGAGGGCGAGGCCCATCTTCTCCTGGTCGGCCTTGGTCTTGGGCTCCACCTTGATCTCGATGACCGGCTCGGGGAACTCCATGCGCTCCAGGATCACCCTGTTGGTCGGGTCCGACAGCGTGTCGCCCGTGGTGGTGTCCTTGAGGCCGACGATCGCCACGATGTCGCCAGCGTAAGCCTCGTTGATCTGCTCACGGCTGTTGGCGTGCATCTGGAACATGCGGCCGACGCGTTCCTTCTTCTCCTTGACGGTGTTCTCAAGCGAGGCACCAGCTTCGAGATGGCCCGAGTAGATGCGGCAGAACGTCAGCTGGCCCATGTGCGGGTCATTGGCGACCTTGAACGCCAGCATCGACAGCGGCTCGTTGTCGGTGGCGTGACGCGCGATCTCGCCGCCAGTCTTGACGTCGATGCCCTTGATGGCGGCGATGTCGGTCGGGGCCGGGAGGTAGTCGATAACGCCGTCGAGCAGGGGCTGCACGCCCTTGTTCTTGAAGGCCGAACCACAGAACACCGGGTAGAAGGTCGCGTTGAGCGTACCGATACGGATGAGACGACGGATCGTGTCGTTGTCCGGCATCTCGCCGTTGAGATAGGCCTCGGTGGCCGCGTCATCAACTTCGACAACTGTGTCGATCAGGCGCGCACGGTATTCGACGGCGCGATCCTTGAGGTCGTCCGGGATCTCGACGACGTCCCACTGAGCACCGAGCTCTTCGTTGCGCCAGACCAGAGCGTTCATCTCGATGAGATCGACGACGCCCTTGAAGTCGTTCTCGGCGCCGATCGGCAGCTGGACGACAGCGGTCTTGATGCCAAGACGCTTATGCAGCGTGTCGACGCAGAAGTAGAAGTCGGCGCCGATCTTGTCCATCTTGTTGACGAAGATGATGCGCGGGACATTGTACTTGTCAGCCTGACGCCAGACAGTTTCCGTCTGCGGCTCGACGCCCTGGTTGCCGTCGAGCAGCGCAACGGCGCCGTCGAGCACACGGAGCGACCGCTCGACTTCGATGGTGAAGTCCACGTGGCCGGGGGTGTCGATGATGTTGAAGCGGTACTGGGTGCCGTCACGGCCCTTCCAGAACGTCGTCGTTGCCGCCGACGTAATGGTGATCCCGCGTTCCTGCTCCTGCGCCATCCAGTCCATGGTGGCTGCGCCATCATGCACTTCGCCGATCTTGTGGCTCTTACCGGTATAGTAGAGCACGCGCTCGGTCGTGGTGGTCTTGCCAGCATCGATGTGAGCCATGATGCCGAAGTTGCGGTAATGATTGATCGCGTATTCGCGGGCCATTTGAGAGGAGCCTTCCGTTACCAGCGATAGTGCGAGAAGGCACGGTTGGCGTCGGCCATACGGTGCGTGTCTTCGCGTTTCTTCACGGCCTGGCCGCGACCATTGACAGCGTCCATGAGCTCGCCGGCAAGGCGTTCCTTCATGGTGTGCTCGCCGCGCTTGCGGGCAGAGTCGATGAGCCAGCGGATCGCCAGCGCCTGCTGACGCTCGGTACGGACTTCGACCGGAACCTGGTAGGTCGCGCCACCGACACGACGGGAACGGACTTCCACTGCCGGACGGATGTTGTCGAGCGACCCGTGGAACACGGTGATCGGGTCCTGCTTGAGCTTCGTCTGCACGATGTCGAAGGCACCGTAGACGATCGTCTCGGCGACCGACTTCTTGCCGTCTTCCATGAGCGAGTTCATGAACTTGGTGACGACGAGATCACCAAACTTTGGATCGGGATTGACTTCGCGCTTCTCAGCTGCGTGACGACGGGACATCTATATGCTCCTTACTTCGGCCGCTTCGCGCCGTACTTCGAACGGCGCTGCCTGCGATCCTTCACCGACTGCGTGTCGAGGACACCGCGCAGCACGTGGTAACGTACGCCCGGAAGATCGCGCACACGGCCACCGCGGATCAGCACAACGGAGTGCTCCTGCAGGTTGTGGCCTTCGCCGGGAATGTAGGAAATCACTTCACGCGAGTTCGTCAGACGAACCTTGGCGACCTTGCGAAGAGCCGAGTTCGGCTTCTTCGGGGTAGTCGTATAGACGCGAGAACAGACGCCGCGCTTCTGCGGGTTTGCTTCCATCGCCGGTACTTTGTTCCGCTTGGGCTTGGAAACCCGAGGCTTGCGGATCAACTGATTAATGGTTGGCATTCACGCTCTTTCCATCGGTCCGAATACATTGCGAAAGACCAAGACAAACCAAAGGGGGCGCCTGATCCACCCCATACGGGACAGCAGCGCCTCCATTGCAGCGGACCACCGGCAAGCCGGCGTTCATGCGCACAAAGATTTATCGTCGTCTCATGCCTTTGGCAGTGTGTTTGAGCGCCCTGGATGCCCGCACAAGGTGGCAGATACCCGGATGGTGCTCACGACCGACCGCTAAGGTTGCGCCTCTATATGGGTGATGAGTCTGCGCGTCAAGGATTCTTTGAACGGAAAACCCGCGCTATCCGGCCGGATTTCCGGGCGGTTGCCATGGATGCACGGGGTCGGGCGTCAGACACATCTATCCTGCCCTTGCCGCATGGCTTGTGCGAGTCCCGACGACGGATTTTCCCCGGCAAGTTGCTGCAGGAGGTCCGCGGACCGCCCGCCCACATTGCCCGACCGATGCAAACGTGTAGGATCGCGCGCAATCGGCGGGTGAGGAGAACCAGACATGAAGCAACTCGGACTCTCGGCCGCCCTTGTCGTCGCACTGTGCGCGCCGGCTGTTGCGCAGACGATCGATGGCAATGCCATAGATGACATCGTGGCGATGGCCTTCAACTACGGCGAGGCCAGCCTGGAGACACAGGCCAACGGGCAGCCCCGGATCACGGGCGAGGTTTCCGGCATCCCGTACCAGGTGTTCTTCCTCAACTGCGACAGCGGCACCTGTGAGGACCTCAACTTCTACGCCGGGTTCTCCGGGATCAAGCCGACGATGGATGCGCTGAACGCCTGGAACCGCAGCAAGCGTTTCGGCCGCGCCTATCTCGACGGCGACCTCGATGCAGTGATCGAGTACGACATCAATCTCGAGCACGGGGTCGAGCGCGAGAACCTCAATGCGGCGTTCGGGGTGTGGTCCCTCGTGCTCGCCGAGTTTGCCGGCTATGTCGGGTACACTCCCGCGTCGGAGTGATCCGTCTACTCGACCATCAGGATGGCAAAGCCATCCCACCCCTTGGTGCCGACCGTCTGCAGCGCCGTTGCCGAGAGGCGTGGGTGTAGTCATCCACCCTGCCCCACAGTTCGGCCGTCATCCGATAACTCCACTCCAGAGGCTTGCTAGCGCTGCCTGCCTGGCAAACGCGTGACAGCCCGAGTCACCGGGGAACGCAGGTGCTCCTGGTGGGCAGCACCTCACTGAAGTAGTTGGCGCTTCCTCCGTCCTTCCTGCACATGACCTTCTCGCCAACATTGCTGGCGAGGTTGAAGGTGCAGTCGAACTTCTGCACGGGGCGCTCGCCGGTGATCTTCATCCGGCACCAGGCCTGGCAGTAGTACTTCTGGTCGCTCGGGTTTGCAGCGACCACCTCCAGCGTCGACCTGTCGGCACTGAGCCGGCAGGTCGGCATCCATGTGGTTTCGGCAAGTGCCGACATCGGCAGCAGTATTGCAGCCATGGCAATAATCGCGCGCAGCAAGGCAAACCTCGTTCTCAACCCCGCGCGAGTAAGGGCATTTCCCAGCTGCATGAACAAGACGGCAGTTCTGCTTGGGCAAAAAGAAAGGGCCCCGGAGGGCCCTTTCGGTCGTCTTCGATGTCGTTGGCTTACTCGGCGGGCTCGCTCGGGACCGGCGTCGGAGCCGCGATGGCGATGGCTTCGGCCTGGCGGCGACGCTCCTCGAGGATGAGCTCGTCGCGGCGGGCCGCGATGGCCTTGGCCTTGGAGGTACCGGCACCGGTGCCCGCCGGGATGAGGCGGCCGACGATGACGTTTTCCTTGAGGCCTTCGAGCAGGTCGGCCTTGCCGGAAACCGCCGCCTCGGTGAGGACGCGGGTGGTTTCCTGGAAGGACGCAGCCGACACGAACGAACGAGTCTGCAGCGACGCCTTGGTGATGCCAAGCAGCACCGGGTTGGCCGTGGCCGGCTTCTTGACCTCGGCGACCAGCTGGTCGTTGAGCTCGTCGAAGTCCAGCTTGTCGAGCTGCTCGTCCTTGAGCATGCCCGAGTCACCCGGGTTCACGATCTCGACCTTCTGCAGCATCTGGCGAACGATCACCTCGATGTGCTTGTCGTTGATGAGCACGCCCTGGAGTCGGTAGACTTCCTGGATCTCGTTGACGAGGTAGCGCGCAAGCTCTTCCACGCCCTTGATCGCCAGGATGTCGTGCGGTGCCGGGTTGCCGTCGAGGATGTACTCACCCTTCTCGATGGTGTCGCCTTCCTGCAGATGGAACGGCTTGCCCTTCGGGATCAGGTACTCGACGGGCTCGCCACCCTCTTCGGCCGACTCGATGATGATCCGGCGCTTGTTCTTGTAGTCGCGACCGAATTTGATCGTGCCGGTGATCTCGGCGATGATCGCATGGTCCTTCGGACGACGCGCTTCGAACAGTTCGGCCACACGCGGCAGACCGCCGGTGATGTCCTTGGTCTTGGCGCTCTCGAGCGGGATACGCGCGAGGACGTCACCAGGGGCAACCTTTTCACCGGGCTCGACCGCGATAACGGCATCCACCGAGAGCAGGTAGCGGGCCTCGCCACCACGATCGAGCTTGACGACAGTGTCGCCACGCTTGACCGCCAGAGCCGGCTTCAGGGCATCGTTCCGGGCGCTACCGCGCCAATCCAGAACGACACGCTTGGTGAAGCCGGTGGTCTCGTCGGTGTTTTCCGCCACGGACGCACCATCCACGAGGTCCTCGAACGCCACTTCGCCTTCGACTTCCGCGAGGATCGGACGGGTGTAGGGATCCCATTCGGCGATACGCTGGCCGCGCTTCACTTCGGCACCATCGTCGACGCGGAGCTTGGCGCCGTAGGTCACGCGGTGGGTCGTCCGTTCCTTGCCGTCCTGGTCGAGGATGGCAATGGTGACGTTACGGCCCATGGCGACCAGCTGGCCGCCGGCGACCTTGGCAACGTTGCGGTTGCGGATCTCGATCTTACCCTCGGCACCAGCCTCGAGATAGGACGAGTCGACCACCTGTGCCGTGCCACCGATGTGGAACGTGCGCATGGTGAGCTGAGTGCCCGGCTCGCCGATCGACTGGGCGGCAATGACGCCGACGGCTTCGCCGATGTTGACCGGCGTACCGCGAGCCAGATCGCGGCCGTAGCAGGCGGCACAGCAGCCCTGGCGGAGATCACAGGTCAGCGGCGAGCGGATGCGGACCGTCTGGATCTTGTGACCCTCGATGACGTCGATGTCCTTCTCGGTGAGCAGCGTGCCCTTGGAGATGAGGACGTCGCCGTTCTCGGGATTGACGATATCGTCAGCCGCGGTGCGACCGAGGATACGCTGGCCGAGAGACGCCACGATCTGGCCCGAGTCGACGATCGGCTCCATGGTCAGGCCGCGATCGGTGCCGCAATCGAGCTGCACGATGATCGCATCCTGCGCCACGTCGACGAGACGACGGGTCAGGTAACCCGAGTTCGCGGTCTTCAGCGCGGTGTCCGCGAGACCCTTGCGGGCGCCGTGGGTCGAGTTGAAGTACTCGAGAACGTTCAGGCCTTCCTTGAAGTTGGCCGTGATCGGGGTCTCGATGATCGAGCCATCCGGGCGCGCCATCAGGCCGCGCATGCCGGCCAGCTGCTTCATCTGCGCCGGCGAGCCACGAGCGCCCGAGTGCGACATCATGTAGACCGAGTTGATCGGCTTCTGACGACCGGTCTCCGGGTCAAACTTGACCGCGGCGATACCCTTCATCATTTCCTCGGCGACCTTGTCACCGCACTTGGCCCAGGCGTCGACGACCTTGTTGTACTTCTCACCCTGGGTGATCAGGCCGTCATTGTACTGCTGCTCGAATTCCTCGACCAGCTTGCGGGTCTCTTCGACCAGCGTGTACTTCGACGCCGGGATAACCATGTCGTCCTTGCCGAACGAGATGCCGGCGCGGGCAGCGTGCTTGAAGCCCAGGTCCATGATGCGGTCGCAGAAAATGACCGTCTCCTTCTGACCGCAACCGCGATACACGGTGTCGATCATCTTGGAGATCATCTTCTTGGTCATCAGCTGGTTGGCCGTCGAGTACGGAACCTTGATGGACTTGGGAAGCAGCTTGCCGATCAGCATGCGGCCGGGAGTCGTCTCGACGATCTCAGTCGAATGCTTGCCGGTCTCGTCGTAGACGTCGACGCGGCCCTTGATCTTGGTGTGCATGGTCACGAAGCCGTTGGCCAGCGCGTGCTCAAGCTCGCCCATGTCGGAGAAGGCCATGCCCTCGCCGGGCTCCTTCTCGTTCATCAGCGACAGGTGATAGAGGCCCAGCACGATGTCCTGGCTCGGCACGATGATCGGCTGGCCGTTGGCAGGGTGCAGGATGTTGTTGGTCGACATCATCAGCACGCGGGCTTCCAGCTGCGCTTCAAGCGACAGCGGGACGTGCACGGCCATCTGGTCGCCGTCGAAGTCGGCGTTGAACGCCGCACACACGAGCGGATGCAACTGGATCGCCTTGCCTTCGATCAGGTGGGGCTCGAACGCCTGGATGCCCAGACGGTGAAGGGTCGGAGCGCGGTTCAGCAGAACCGGGTGCTCGCGGATCACTTCATCGAGGATATCCCAGACCTCGGGCTTCTCCTTCTCGACGAGCTTCTTGGCCTGCTTGACGGTCGACGACAGACCCTTGGCCTCGAGACGCGAGTAGATGAACGGCTTGAACAGCTCGAGCGCCATCTTCTTGGGCAGGCCGCACTGGTGCAGCTTCAGCTCCGGGCCCACGGTGATCACCGAGCGGCCGGAATAGTCGACGCGCTTGCCGAGCAGGTTCTGGCGGAAGCGGCCCTGCTTGCCCTTGAGCATGTCGGACAGCGACTTCAGCGGGCGCTTGTTCGCACCGGTGATGGTGCGGCCACGGCGGCCGTTGTCGAACAGCGCGTCCACAGCTTCCTGCAGCATGCGCTTTTCGTTGCGGATGATGATGTCCGGCGCCCGCAGTTCGATCAGCCGCTTCAGGCGATTGTTGCGGTTGATGACGCGACGGTAGAGGTCGTTCAGATCGGACGTGGCAAAGCGGCCGCCGTCCAGCGGGACGAGCGGGCGGAGTTCCGGCGGAATGACCGGCACGACCGTCATGATCATCCACTCGGGCTTGTTGCCCGAAACGATGAACTGCTCGACGATCTTGAGGCGCTTGGCCAGCTTCTTGGGCTTCAGCTCGGTGGTGGCCTCGGCGATCTCGACGCGGAGGTCCGCGGCGATCTTCTCGAGGTCGAGGTTGAGCAGCAGGTCACGGATGGCCTCGGCGCCGATCTTGGCGGTGAAGCTGTCCGCGCCGTACTCGTCCTGGGCGTCGATAAACATCTCTTCGGTCAGCAGCTCGCCCGCGGTGTACGGGGTGAGGCCGGCGTCGAGGACGACGTACTGCTCGAAGTACAGGATGCGCTCGATGTCCTTCAGCGTCATATCGAGCAGGAGCGCGATACGCGACGGCAGCGACTTCAGGAACCAGATGTGGGCGACCGGCGCGGCGAGCTCGATGTGGCCCATGCGCTCGCGACGGACGCGGCTCAGCGTGACTTCGACGCCGCACTTCTCGCAGATGACGCCCTTGAACTTCATGCGCTTGTACTTGCCGCACAGGCACTCGTAGTCCTTCACCGGCCCGAAGATGCGGGCACAGAACAGGCCGTCGCGCTCAGGCTTGAACGTGCGGTAGTTGATCGTCTCGGGCTTCTTGATCTCGCCGTACGACCAGCTGAGAATCTTCTCAGGGCTCGCGATCGAGATCTTCATCTGGTCGAACATCTGGACCGGAACCTGAGGGTTGAACGGGTCCATGACGTGGTGATTGGTATTCATATGTAGGCTCCTCTTATCGGAGCTTCCCGGTGGCTATGGCCCGGGAAGCATCCGAAGTGAATGGGGGTGAACTCGGCAGCGTTATCCCGCCGCGTTCCGAGGAGGTGCAATCCGGTCAGGCGTACCGGGCTGCGCGATTTCGTTGCCTTCGAAGGTATCGAGTTCAACGTTGAGGCCAAGCGACCGGATTTCCTTGACGAGAACGTTGAAGCTCTCGGGGATACCGGCCTCGAAGGTGTCGTCGCCGCGGACGATCGCTTCGTAGACCTTGGTACGGCCGGCCACGTCGTCCGACTTGATGGTCAGCATTTCCTGCAGCGTGTAGGCGGCGCCGTACGCTTCGAGCGCCCACACCTCCATCTCGCCGAAGCGCTGGCCACCGAACTGTGCCTTGCCGCCCAGCGGCTGCTGGGTAACGAGCGAGTACGGACCGATCGAGCGAGCGTGGATCTTGTCGTCCACGAGGTGGTGGAGCTTCAGCATATAGATGTAGCCCACGGTCACCTGGCGATCGAACTGCTCGCCGGTGCGCCCATCGAACACGCTGGACTGGCCGGAGGTCTTGAGACCCGCCCGTTTCAGCATGTCGACGATATCGGTTTCCTTGGCGCCGTCGAACACCGGAGTGGCGATCGGCACGCCCTTGGACAGGCTCTCGCCCAGCCGGATGATCGAGTCGTCGTCGAGGCCGGCGACGTATTCATCACCTGCGTACAGCGAGCTGATCTCCTTCTTGAGGGGCGTCATGTCGCCCTTCTGCTGGTAGATCCTGACCATCTCGTCGATCTTCTTGCCGACACCACGGCAAGCCCAGCCGAGATGCGTCTCGAGGATCTGGCCGACGTTCATGCGCGAGGGCACGCCCAGCGGGTTCAACACGATGTCCACATGCGTGCCGTCTTCAAGGTACGGCATGTCCTCGATCGGGGTGATGCGAGACACCACGCCCTTGTTGCCGTGACGGCCGGCCATCTTGTCGCCCGGCTGGATCTTGCGCTTGGTGGCGACGAAGACCTTGACCATCTTCATCACGCCGGGCGGAAGTTCGTCACCGCGCTGCAGCTTGTCGACCTTGTCGATGAAGCGCTGCTCGAGCAGCTTGCGGCTCTCCTCGTACTGGGCGTGGAGGGCCTCCATCTCGGCCATCACCTTGTCGTCGTCGATGGCGAACTGCCACCACTTCGAACGGGGCTGGCCCTCGAAGGTCGCGTCGTTCAGCTTGGTGCCGTTGACATAGCCCTTGGGGCCGGCGTTGGCGGTCTTGCCGAACAGCATTTCCTTCAGGCGGGCATAGACGTTGCGGTCGAGGATCGACTGCTCGTCGTCACGGTCCTTGGCGAGGCGTTCGATTTCCTCACGTTCGATCGCCATGGCGCGCTCGTCCTTGTCGATGCCGTGGCGGTTGAACACGCGCACTTCAACGACAGTACCAGCATCGCCCGGGGGAACGCGGAGCGAGGTATCACGAACGTCCGAGGCCTTCTCGCCGAAGATGGCGCGGAGGAGCTTTTCTTCCGGCGTCATCGGGCTCTCGCCCTTCGGCGTGATCTTGCCAACGAGGATGTCACCGGCGGCCACTTCGGCACCGATGTGCACGATACCGGCTTCGTCGAGGTTCTTCAGCGCTTCTTCCGAGACGTTCGGGATGTCGCGCGTGATTTCCTCAGGCCCAAGCTTGGTGTCGCGGGCCATCACTTCGTATTCCTCGATATGGATCGAGGTGAAGACGTCCTGCATGGCGATCTTTTCGCTGAGCAGGATCGAATCTTCGAAGTTGTAGCCATTCCACGGCATGAACGCGACCAGCACGTTGCGGCCGAGTGCCAGATCGCCGAGGTCCGTCGAGGGACCGTCAGCCACGATGTCGCCGGCGTCGACATGATCGCCCACGTTCACCAGCGGACGCTGGTTGATGCAGGTCGACTGGTTCGAGCGCTGGAACTTCATCAGGTTGTAGATATCGACGCCCGAACGGCTGGCATCGGTTTCTTCGGTGGCGCGAATGACGATACGGGTCGCGTCGACCTGGTCGACGATGCCCTTGCGCTTGGCCACGATGGCGGCGCCCGAGTCACGCGCCACGACCGACTCCATGCCGGTGCCCACGAAGGGAGCCTCGGCACGCAGCAGCGGCACAGCCTGCTTCTGCATGTTCGAGCCCATCAGGGCGCGGTTGGCGTCGTCGTTCTCGAGGAACGGGATCAGCGAAGCGGCGACCGAAATCACCTGCTTGGGCGACACGTCCATCAGGTCGATCGACTCTTTCGGAGTCAGGCCGTTGTCGCCGGCATGGCGGGCAACCACCAGGTCGTTGACGAACTCGCCCTTGGCGTTGAGCGGAGCATTGGCCTGGGCAACGTAGTGCTTGGCCTCTTCCATCGCCGACAGGTAGACGACCTCGTTGGTGACCTTGCCGTCGATGATCTTGCGGTACGGGGTCTCGATGAAACCGTACTTGTTGACGTGGGCGTAGGTCGCGAGGTTGTTGATCAGGCCGATGTTCGGACCTTCCGGCGTCTCGATCGGGCAGATACGGCCGTAGTGGGTCGGATGCACGTCGCGGACTTCGAAGCCGGCGCGCTCGCGGGTCAGACCGCCCGGCCCGAGCGCCGAAAGACGCCGCTTGTGCGACACTTCGGAGAGCGGGTTGGTCTGGTCCATGAACTGCGACAGCTGCGACGAACCGAAGAACTCGCGCACGGCGGCAGCAGCCGGCTTGGCGTTGATCAGGTCCTGCGGCATGACGGTGTCGATCTCGACCGACGACATGCGCTCCTTGATGGCGCGCTCCATGCGGAGCAGGCCGAGCCGGTAGTGGTTCTCCATCAGCTCGCCGACCGAACGCACGCGGCGGTTGCCGAGGTTGTCGATGTCGTCGATCTCGCCCTTGCCGTCACGGAGGTCGACGAGGGTGCGAACCACCTCGACAATGTCTTCCTTGAGCAGGATGCGAACAGTGTCCTCGACGTTGCGGTCGAGGCGCATGTTCATCTTCACGCGGCCAACGGCCGACAGGTCGTAGCGCTCGCTGTCGAAGAACAGCGACTTGAACATCGCCTCGGCCGTCTCGATGGTCGGCGGCTCGCCCGGACGCATGACGCGGTAGATGTCGAACAGCGCGTGCTCACGCGTCTCGTTCTTGTCCACGGCCAGCGTGTTGCGGATGTAGGGGCCGATGTTGATGTGGTCGATATCGAGGATCGGCAGCTCGGTGAAGCCCTGCTCCTTGAGCTTGTTGAGCAGCTTCTCGTTGATCTCCTCGCCGGCCTCGGCAAAGATTTCACCGGTCTTGAGGTCGACTAGGTCGCGGGCAATGTACTGCCCGTAGAGGTCTTCCTCGACGACGGCGAGGTGCGTCAGGCCGTCGGTCGCCAGCTTCTTGGACGTACGCGGGGTGAGCTTCTTGCCACCCTCGTGGACCACGGCGCCGGTATGGGCATCGATGAGGTCGAACGTCGGCTTGGCGTTCTTCATCTTGTCGGCGTCGAACGGCTTCTTCCAGCCGGTCTTGGTCTGCTCGAAGCTGACGGTGTTGTAGTAGGTGTCGAGGATTTCCTCGGCATCCATGCCCAGCGCCTTGAGCAGCGAGGTCACCGGAATCTTGCGGCGGCGGTCGATGCGCGCGAACACGATGTCCTTGGCGTCGAACTCGAGGTCGAGCCACGAACCGCGGTACGGGATGATGCGGGCGGCGAACAGCAGCTTGCCCGACGAGTGGGTCTTGCCCTTGTCGTGATCGAAGAACACGCCCGGCGAGCGGTGCATCTGCGACACGATCACGCGTTCGGTACCGTTCACGATGAACGTGCCGTTGGACGTCATGAAGGGCATGTCGCCCATGTAGACGTCCTGCTCCTTGATGTCCTTGACGGACTTCGCCTGGGTCTCTTCGTCCACTTCGAACACGATCAGGCGAAGCGTGACCTTGAGGGGCGCTGCGAACGTCATGTCGCGCTGCCGGCACTCGTCGACGTCGTACTTCGGCTGCTCGAACTCGTATTTCACGAATTCGAGGGACGCCGTGTTGGAGAAATCAGTAATCGGGAAAACCGACTTGAAGACTGCCTGCAGACCCTCTTCGTTGCGACCGCCCTTGGGCTCGTTCACGATGAGGAACTGATCGTACGAGGCCTTCTGGACCTCGATGAGATTAGGCATCTCCGTGACTTCGCGAATGCTGCCGAAAGACTTGCGTACCTTGCGGCGGCCGTTGAACGTGGTAGCCATACCAGCTCCTCAATGTTCTCGATGTCTCGGAGGCAAATGTCCAAAGGCCCGACTATCAGCCGTCGGACATCAGGACATCTGCCTTGTTTATCATGTCATCAGGGCCCGGTGAGTGGAGGCGGCCCTGGTCAATTCGCAACTCGTCAGACGGGGAACCGCACCTGCCCCGTTACCATTGCACTGGAGTTCAAAAACTCCGAATTCCTGATTGCCCTGCCCGGCCATCCAATCGCGCGGGAGGAGTACGTCGCTAACAGCATAATTGCGACGAAAATAGGGCAGCGCGGTCCATAACCGCGCCGCCCCAGATTTGTTGTCCGTAGACGACCTTACTTGAGGTCGACCTTGGCGCCGGCAGCTTCCAGCTTCTTCTTGATTTCTTCGGCTTCGGCCTTGGGAGCCGCTTCCTTGATCGCCTTCGGTGCGCCTTCGACGAGAGCCTTGGCTTCGCCCAGGCCCAGGCCGGTGATGGCGCGGACTTCTTTGATGACGTTGATCTTGTTCTCACCGAACGAGGTGAGGATCACGTCAAATTCAGTCTTCTCTTCCACGGCGGCGGCAGCAGCGGCCGGAGCGGCAGCAGCGGCGACCGGAGCGGCAGCCGAAACGCCCCACTTCTCTTCGAGAAGCTTCGACAGTTCCGAAGCCTCGAGAACGGTGAGGGCCGAGAGGTCGTCTACGAGTTTGGCGAGATCAGCCATTTGAGTTCACTTTCGTGTTTCAGTTTTTCAGTTCGAACCACGGGGCGCGAGGTGGCGCCCCGATGTGGGTTGGTGTGCCTTAGGCCGCTTCGTTGCTCTTCTCGGCGTGAGCCGAGATGACCCGTGCAACCGCACCGCCCGGAGCCTGCAGGATCGCCGCGATACGCGTGCCGGGCTGCTTGAGCATCCCTGCGAGCGTGGCGCGAAGCTGATCCAGCGACGGCATCGTGGCGAGCGCCTTGACGTTGTTGGCGTCGAGCCCGGTCATTCCCATCGCGCCGCCGAGAACCACGAACTTCTGGTTCTTGTCAGCGAAAGCAGCCGCGACTTTCGGCGCGACCATGGGATCCGTTGCAAAGGCGACGACGGTCGGGCCGGTAAACAGGCCCGAGATGTCGGCGTTGTCGGTTTCCTTCAGAGCAAGCTTGGCAAGGCGGTTCTTGGCAACCTTGATCGAGCCACCGGCAGCTTTCATCTGCCGGCGGAGCGACTCGAGGTCAGCCACGGTGAGGCCGGCATTCTTGGCCACAACGATCGACCCAGCGCCCGCGAAGGACGTCTGGAGCGCGCTGATGACTTCAGCCTTCTCCGCTCTTTCCACTCTTAGTCTCCACATTTAGCTCGTGACCAACCACTGGTTGGCGCACGAACTTCTGCCAATTGCTGCCCCCGCGAACGGAGTCAGCGGTTGATGCCTGTCAACCGAGCCGACGCGTGAGGGGCGAAACGCCCCGTAGCGGCAACTGGCCTGGTTCGAACCTGAAGATCGGTTCCAACCCCGTCTATTGCTGGCAGGTTTAAGAGCTCGCGCTCGCCGGCAGTCTCGGACAGGACTTATTGCCTCGCGGACGAGGCAATCACGGGCGGCCGAAGCCGCCCGAAACTCTTGATGTTACGCGTTGACCGACGACGGATCGACGTGCACGCCCGGACCCATGGTCGAGGACACTGCGACGCGCTTGACGTAGGTGCCCTTGGCGCCAGCCGGCTTCGACTTTTGCACCGCATCGGCAAACGCCCGGATGTTCTGGAGCAGCGCTTCCTCGGTGAATGAGGCCTTGCCAACGCCGGCGTGCAGGATGCCTGCCTTCTCGACGCGGAACTCCACGGCACCGCCCTTGGCCGCCTTGACGGCGCCGGCGACATCGGGGGTCACGGTGCCGACCTTGGGGTTCGGCATCAGATTGCGCGGGCCGAGGATCTTACCCAGACGGCCGACGAGCGGCATCATGTCGGGAGTAGCGATCACGCGGTCGAACTCGATCTTGCCCGACTGGATGATGGCAACCAGGTCCTCGGCACCGACGATGTCGGCGCCGGCCTTGGTGGCTTCATCAGCCTTGGCATCGCGAGCGAACACGGCGACGCGGACGGTCTTGCCGGTGCCGTTGGGCAGGTTGACCACGCCACGGACCATCTGGTCGGCGTGACGGGGGTCGACGCCCAGGTTGAACGCGACCTCGATGGTCTCGTCGAACTTGGCCTTGGCACGATCGCGAACCATCTTCAGCGCGTCATTGAGCGCGTAAAGCTTCTTGCGGTCGATGCCTACCTTGGCGGCGGCGTTGCGCTTGCCTTCCTTGGCCATGGTCAGCCCTCCACCTGCAGACCCATCGACCGGGCGGAGCCGGCGATCATGGTCATGGCCTGATCAACGTTATAGGCGTTGAGATCCTTCATCTTCTTCTCGGCGATCTCGCGGATCTGAGCCTGCGAGATGGTGCCAGCCGATTCCTTGCCCGGAAGCTTGGAGCCGGACTTCAGGTTCACCGCCTTCTTGATCAGGTAGGTGACGGGCGGCAGGCGAGTTTCGAAGGTGAAGCTCTTGTCCGCATAGATGGTGATCACGACCGGAGTCGGAGCGCCCTTTTCCTGCTCGGCGGTGCGTGCGTTGAACGCCTTGCAGAATTCCATGATGTTGAGACCGCGCTGGCCGAGCGCGGGGCCGATCGGGGGCGACGGAGTCGCCGATCCGGCCGCAACCTGAAGCTTCAGGTAGCCAGTAATCTTCTTTGCCATGATACGTCCTTTCAAACGCTGCCCGGAGTCACCCGGGCGGTGAGACGCCGTGGTCCGGGACTTACGAGCGCCTTGGCAAGCGCCCTACCCTCCCACGGTTTTCCGGTAACCTTGCAGCTACCGCATCGGCTTACGCCGAATTCCTGAAGTCCTTGATCAGGACCTTTATCAGACCTTCTCGACCTGACCGTATTCCAGTTCCACAGGCGTCGGACGCCCGAAGATAGACACTTCCACCTTGAGGCGCGAGCGCTCCTCGTCGACCTCTTCCACAACGCCGTTGAAGCTGGCGAACGGACCGTCGGAGACGCGCACCTGCTCGCCGACCTCGAAGGAGACGGAGGGCTTGGGATGCTCGACGCCTTCCTGCACCTGCTGCAGGATCGCCATAGCTTCCTTTTCGGAGATCGGCATGGGCTTGTCGCCCGAACCGAGGAAGCCGGTAACCTTGGGGGTATTCTTGATGAGGTGGAAGGCCTGGTCGGTCATTTCCATCTTCACCAGCACGTAGCCCGGGAAGAACTTGCGCTCGGCGTCGACCTTGCGGCCACGACGCATCTCGACGACCTTTTCGGTCGGAACGATGACGTCGTCGAAGAGGTCCTCGAGCTTCTTCTGGGCCACCTTCTGCTTGATGTCCTCAGCGACCTTGCGCTCGAAGTTCGAGTAAGCCTGAACGATGTACCAGCGCTTGGCCATGCCGTGTCCCTATATCCGTTACCGCTCAGCGGATCGACAGCACGAGCTGCACGAGAAACGCTATCACCTGGTCCGCGACCAGAAAGAAGAGGCTCGCCACCAGCACCATGATCAGCACCATGATGGTGGAGATCATGGTTTCCTGACGGGTCGGCCATGTCACCTTGGCGACTTCCTGCCGAACTTCTTGCAGGAACTTCAGAGGATTAACGCCGGCCATGGGCTCTACTTCCGTTCAAATCGTGTTTGTCGGCCCTCGGGCCAAAAACCAGCAACCGCACGAGTCCCCCCGGGCGGCTGTTGGGGCTATCTAGTGATTTGACGGGGCGAATGCAAGCACAGATTGCCGTGCGGCGGTTGGGCGCCCGAGCTCAACCGCCCGGTCGGGGAAGCCGGCAGAAACCGGAGCAGACCCTCAACACGTTCGTCCACCGAGTTCGCACTGCGCGAGGGGGCTCGGCGCCATTCGCCATGTGTCCTGCGCCCGGTGTCCCGCCCGCGCGCAAAAGGCGACGACGGCAGCCACTCCCCACTTGCATCCACCCGCGTTTGACAGTAGACGAAGCGCCGCAGGTTTAGGGGTATAGCTCAGTTGGTAGAGCATCGGTCTCCAAAACCGAGGGTCGAGGGTTCAAGTCCTTCTGCCCCTGCCACCTGCACTCCCGGACATCGCTACGCGTAGCCTGCAGAATCAGTCGCCGATGCGCACGAACACCATCTCGCTCGCCTTTCACAGCGTCAGGCCCCCTCCGGCGCCCGGAGGCGCTGAGCGTCGCGAGTTTGGCGAACTGCACCCGTGCCTGGGCCGGTTAGCACCACCTGCTTGACTGCTGAGCCGACGACGCAAGGCGACACACCGCCTCTCGCGCGCGAATGCGGGGAGGCTAGAGCATCTCCAGCGGCTGGCGACGCCGCGGGGGCGGGAACGCCTGGTGGAGCGCAGCGCGCTCGGCATCGGTAAGGCGGAGTTCGAGCGCGCCGAGGTTCTGCTCCATGCGCTGCAGGTTGCTGGTCTTGGGGATTGCCATCACCCCGGGCTTGTCCAGCACCCATGCAAGCGCGACTTGTGTGGCGGTGGCGCCGTGCGCCGCAGCGATTTCCGCGAGCGTGCCTTCATCGGACAGTTGCCCCTGCTCGATGGGCGAGTAGGCCATCACCGGGATTGAGCGTTGCTGCTGGTACGGCAGCAGGTCGTGTTCGATGCCGCGGCGGGTCAGGTTGTAGAGCACCTGGTTGACGGCGCAATCGGCGCTGATGGTCGCCAGTTCCTCCATGTCATCGACATCGAAGTTGGAGACGCCCCAGCGCAGGATCTTGCCGGCCGCTTTCAGGTCATCGAAGGCGCGAACCGTCTCTTCGAGCGGTGTTCCGCCGCGCCAGTGCAGTAGGTAGAGGTCGAGCCGGTCGGTGTGTAGGCGCTTCAGGCTGTCCTCGCAGGCGCGGATGGTGCGCTGGCGCGAGGCATTGGATGGCAGCACCTTGCTGACGAGCCAGGTCGCGTCCCGCCTGCCGAGAATCGCCTCGCCCACCACCTGCTCGGCGCCCCCGCTGCCATACATCTCGGCGGTATCGATGAGGCTGATTCCCAGATCGAGGCCGCGGCGGAGGGCAGTCACCTCGGCATCGAAGCGGCCGCGGCTTTCGCCCATGTGCCAGGTCCCCATGCCGTAGACGGGAATCGTCGTGCCATCGGGCAGCGGCGTGGTTGGAATGGCGGTCACAAGCGCACTCCTGATCATGTGTGAGGGATTGGAGCGGGTGAAGGGAATCGAACCCTCGTATTCAGCTTGGAAGGCTGCTGCTCTACCATTGAGCTACACCCGCCTACGCTCCTGACGGAGCTATGGCGGGCAGGCCCGCCAGGCGTTGTTTCATCTCAGACGTTTTGGCGCTGGTCAAGGACGGCTTGGTGGCCTGCCACCCGAAGCTGCAGGGCAGCGAAGGGTGGTGGGAGAGGTAGGACTCGAACCTACGAAGGCGTAGCCAGCGGATTTACAGTCCGCCCCCTTTGCCGCTCGGGACACTCTCCCGGTCCCTTGGGAACCGCTGGCTTGCGCCAGGCGCCGAACCGGTGTGCAAGACCCCGGTGCAGCGCGTGCGGTTTATGTAGACCGAGGCCCGGACTGTCAACACCGAATGTGACGCTTGAGCGATACTGCCGGGCATCGCTTGCCGCAGGGCCGCAAAACCGCTACCCGGTCAGTATGAGCCGCAACAAGTTTCCGCCCAAGCCGAAGTACGATCCGGACACCGGCCCGGTCTATCTCTATGGCATCCATACGGTTCGCGCCGCGCTGGACAATCCGCTGCGCGAGCGGAAAGCCCTGCTCGCGACGCCGAACGCGTTGGCACGCCTCACCGAAGGCGGCACCAGCCTCGCCGGCATGAAGCCGGTGGAGACGACGCCGAGAGAGCTCGACAAGCTGCTCGGCGCCGATGCGGTGCACCAGGGCGTGGCGCTCGAGGTGGAGCCGGTGTCGCGCTTCGGGCTCAAGGACATCGCCCGGATGCGGCTGGTGGTGGTGCTCGACCAGTTGACCGATCCGCACAATGTCGGCGCGATTCTGCGCACCGCTTGCGCCTTCGGGGCAGATGCCGTCATCACCACGTCGCGCCATTCGCCGCGCGAAACCGGGGTGATGGCGAAGGCTGCCTCCGGCGCACTCGATCTCGTGCCGCTGATCGAGGTGCGCAACCTCGGCGACGCGATCGAAACGCTCAAGGAACGCGGCCTGACGGTGATCGGACTCGATTCCGAGGCCCCTGCCCCGCTGAAGCCCCGCACCGACGACGTGCCGATGGCCATCGTGCTCGGCTCCGAGGGTAAGGGCCTGCGCCTGCGCACCCGCGAACTGTGCGACGAAATGGTGCGGCTCGACATGCCGGGCGAGATCAAGTCGCTGAACGTTTCGAACGCCGCCGCCATCGCGCTGTTCGCGGCGACGGCCGGTCGCCCATAAGAAGAGCCGCGGATTTTCATCCGCGGCCCTCTGTCAATTATCGTCGATCAGGGCAGCGTGCAGCGCACCATGGCGCGGGCATTGATGCTGATCAGGTCCGGTGCGGACTGGATGACCGCGAACGTCCGCTCTCCTGAAACAAGCGTGGCGCGCCCGTCGCGCGGCGCTACGGCGTCGGTCAGCAGCAGTTCGGTCCCCTGCCGCAGGCTGACGCGGGTGATGACGGCGAAGTCACCACCGGGCTGGTCCACCGTTTCGCACGCTTCAGCGTTGGGCGCCCAGACGCCCACGTACGGGTATTCCGTCCTGTCGGTCTTCTGGGCCAGCAGCGTATCGGGCTTGTAGGCCGGAGAAGCCGGGGCTGGCTCCAAAGCAATCGGCTCGGCAGCGGCGACCGCCTCTGCGGCCTCGGCGGCCGTTTCGGCGGGAGCTTCCGCAGCCTCGACCGCTGCAGCCGCATCTGCGGCACCGCGGGATTCCGCGTCACCGGCTGCCGGGGTCTCTGCTTCGGTAGCAGCAGGAGCAGCCTCTCCGTCGGTAGCGGCAGCCGCAGCGTCCGCAGCGCCCTTCGATTCGGCTTCGGTGGCAGCGGCGGCAGGCTCAATTGCGGGCGTCGCGGCAGCCGCCACTGCTGCCTCGGCATCGGCAGCGCCGCGGGCAGCGGCATCCGGCGTTGTCAGAGTTGCAGCCTCGGGCGCGGGAGCAGCTTCTGCCGCAGCGACAGCGGCTTCGGCATCGGCTCTGCCGCGGGCCGCGGCTTCGGCAAGGACAGGTGACGTGACCGACTCGGCGAGGGCCGCTTCGGCATCCGCCTTGCCCTTGGCATTTGCAGCGTCAGCAAGCGCCTGTGCAGTCTGCCTGTCCTCTTCCGCCTTGGCGGCGAGACGCTCTTCCTCAGCCTTGGCGGCGGCGGCAGCCTCGGCGGCCACGCGCTCTTCCTCGGCCTTGGCAGCCGTGGCGGCCTCGGCGGCCAGGCGCTCTTCCTCAGCCTTGGCGGCGGCAGCCTCGGCGGCCAGGCGCTCTTCCTCGGCCTTGGCGGCGGCAGCGGCCTCGGCGGCCAGGCGCTCTTCCTCAGCCTTGGCGGCAGCGGCGGCCTCGGCGGCCAGGCGCTCTTCCTCGGCCTTGGCAGCAGAGGCGGCCTCGGCAGCCACGCGTTCTTCATCGGCTTTGGCAGCAGCGGCTTCTTCGGAGGCTGCCTGCTCCTCGGCCGCCAACTCCGCGGCTGCAGCCTTCTCGGCATCGGCGGTGGCGGCGGGCGTCGCGGCGGGCGTCTGCGCAGCAGGTGGCGGCGGCGACTGGTTATTGTCGCAGGCAGCAAGGGTCAGGCCGACGGCCAGCAGCAGCGGCAGGCCAAGGGAGGTGGAGAGCTTCATCTTGGATAGTCCTCTTTGCGAGCGGCTCGGTCCGGCAGGCAATCACCGGTTGGTGCCATAAGACACCCCAGCTTGACCCTGCACAATGGCTCATGGAGCAATGGCTTTGCCCAGATCTCGATAGCCAGTCGATGTGACGCCACGTTGTCGCCGCCGGCGCGCCCGCGCTAACTTTGCCGGAGATATCTCGACGCTTGCCCCACGCGCACCACGATGCTAGCAAGCGCCCGGACTGCCGGTATAGCTCAGTTGGTAGAGCAACTGATTTGTAATCAGTGGGTCGCGGGTTCGATTCCTGCTGCCGGCACCAAAATTCCACTAGCATTATCAATTACTTGAGACGCGCCGGCAATCGGTTGTCGAGTGGCCGCGCACTCCGACTGTAAGCGCCCTGTAAGCGGTGGCCGCCGTAGTTTTCGCGCCCCCTCTTCCATCTCTATCGGCACGAGATGACCGGGACCGGCTTTCTGAACAGGGTAAGACCACCTGTAGAACCCTTTTGTAACAAGTGTCCTGCCCCCCTCGTCACAGCTCGCCCACTCCGTCCGAGGCCAGTGTTTCCGGGGCTCTCCGCCGAGGCGGTTCTCGTCACATTTGCGTCCGAGGCCGCCACACGGGGATCGAACGAGATGTGCGGTGCGACCAGGTGCGGCCGGCCACTTTCGAGCGTGGCATAACGTTCCTCGCATCGGCCGACTTTAGGAATGAGATACCTGACACCGGAAATCATGACCTAGGCCAACGGCGTGCTGGGTGTGGGCGACAAGAACGGGCTGATTGACGATCTACTGGCACAGCAGTAGGGCTGGGTGAGCGGGAGGCGTTGGTTTCCCCGTTGAGGGGTGGTTCTCATTCGGGAACCGCCGCTTTGTACGTTTTAGGCCGCTGATCTCGGCGCGCGCTGCCCGTCCCACCCCTGATCCCTAGCCTCGACAACTCGCATCGTTTTTACGGTGCGGTCTTTTTGCTTTGCGTTTGCTTAGCTGGCGTCACCGCTTGCTCAACCGCCCCTTGCCGCCGCAGCCGCTCCATCATGTCCCCGGTCTCGATAGCCTTCCGCCTGGTCTCGATCACCGGCACAAAGCTCTGCCCCTCTGCCGGGGAAAGCTCACCCTTGCCCATGGCCTGAATGATCCGGTCCAGGGCTTGGTTGATGCCTTCCACTGTGGAAGTCTCAGGCAGTTCGATTTCCACGGTTCGCTCAAGCGGAGCCGGGCGAGCATGCAAGTACGGGGCCAGCTTTTCAGCCGCCCAATCCCTGCGCTTCTTCTCGCCGCCTTCAGCAGCGACGACCGGAAGACGCCGCAAAGCGTCTTTCCGAAGTTGGCAGGCGCGGCGGATCCCCCGCGAGGGGCGATCAGACCTGGCGGACGCGCAGCGCCAGATAGGGCTTGCCGGGCAGCTTGACGCCAAAGGCGGCGTCGGGTTTGTGCCCCCGGACCACAGCGCCATGGCGCGTGGGATGGTTGCCGGGAGGCGCAGACTTCTCCATGCGGGTGACGGTCATGGCCCAGGTATCGATCAGGTCGATCTCGTAATTGCCATCCTCGAGCGGCAGGCCGGAGGCCCATTCGACCGGGCGGTGCTCGCCGAAATAGATGTAGCGCACCTTGCCATCCATGGCGCCGGAAACGCGGCTCCAGGGCCAGCTGCCCTGGGCGCCGATGGGATCGAGCCCGCGGCGCACATCGGCTTCGAGGAGGTCGCGCAGGAAGCCGATGCGCTGCCAGGCCTCGCCGTGGAGTTCGCCACCCTTGGCCCACCAGATGAGGTCCTCGGGATGGGCATAGGTTTCGCCGTGCCCTGCGTAGCCGCCCCGCATCAGGGTGATCCAGTAGCGGTGCACCAGCTCCTCGGCGGTGATGCTGCCCCAGCTCTGGACCAGGTTGCCTTCATATTCGGGTTCGTCGTTGATCACGGGCTTGCCATAGGCCTCCCGCCATTCCTGCGTCCGCTTGACGTCCCAGTTCTGGATGCAGACGTGGTCGACCCAGGGCTTGCGATGATCGAAGTTCATCGTGACGTCGCCGTTGTGGATCGACTTGAGATGCCGGTAGGGATCGTTCTCCTCGATGATGTGGAAGTAGCGGTCCCACTGCTCCATCGGCTTGGTATCGAGCAGGAAGTCGTACTCGTTGGCCAGCGACCACCAGACATTGCGATAGGCGGCGAGGCGGGCGGTCAGGTAGGCGACGTAGCGGAAATCCTGCTCGGCCGACATGCTTGAATAGCCCCAGCGATCATAGGGGTGGAAGATGATGATATCGGCCTCGATGCCCAGCGCCATGAGCGCGCCGACCTGGGTCTCGAAATGCCGGAACGCCTCGGGATTGGGACGATCGAAGTCGAGGCTGCCATCGGCAGTGCGGGTGTAGACGTCGAACAGCGGCTCGTTGACGTTGTAGGGATAGTCCTTGGGAAACACCCCCATGCGCAGCTTGTTGAAGCGGGTCTTGGCCATGGTGGCGAGGGTCTGGGCCTGCATCGCAAGCGGCTGGTGGGTCCAGGCGTAGCATGTGGTGCCGAAGGGGAAATAGGGCGTGCCGTCGGCATGGGCAAAGTGGTGGCGATGCGCCACGTGCACCGGACCATGGACGCCGGCGATGGCGGGCGTGCAGGTGAAGCTGCCGGTCTGACCGTTCAGTTCGGGGGTCAACGAGGTCGTGGTGAAGTGCCACTCGCCCTCGGTATCGGGCATGAAGCGGACGCGGTAGGTGCCGTCGCCATCGTAGAAGCCCGGCACGGTCACGGTGCGGTTGGCGAGGGTGAAGCTCGCCGTGAAGGAGATCTCGAGATAGGGGTTGCCAGTGGCCGGGCCACTGAAGCTCTGTTCGAACACATCCCATTTCGCCGTCGTCGTCATCGCTCTTGCTCCTCAAATCGTGGTGTTGCGCGGGCCGCCGCCATCGCGGATCCAGCCGAAATAATCTGGCGTGCCCATCTGCCCGCCCTTGAGGGCGAGCTCGATCGGACTGCCACGGTGCCTGTGGGCCGTGCAGAGGGCCGCGCCGGGAATTGTTGGCGCTAGCGCCGTCAGGGCGTAGACGCCCAGTTGCTGGCTGGCATGGCCGGAGGTGTCGCCGCCCGAGATCACGGCACGGCCGAGGCCGGTTGCCGACAGCAGGTGCCGCAGGATCTGGCCGAGCCCGGCGCCAATGCGAGCATTGGCCGAGGCAACGGCCATGCCGCTCCGGGCCACCGCCTCGCGGAAGGCCGCAATGGCCGGGTCGTCCGGTCCGCGGGCCGAATGAATGAGGGCGCTGAGTCCGCTGGAGAGAGCGCGCCTCGCCGCGGCCGTGGCCCGCTCGATCTCGGCCTCGGGCGAGGCGAGCAGTCGCGCTGCGTCCAGCGCCACCAGGCCGAAGCCGTTGGCGGCCGACCAGTCGATCTGCTCGGCCGTGGTGGGAGAGACCGATCCCGAGACTGCGAGGATCTGCGATACGGCACCAGCGCTGCTGGCGGCCGGCGGCTCGCCGATGGCGCCGATCGACCGCCAATAGGCCAGCAGCGCATATTGGACGCCCTGCGAACCGACGGCCAGCAGCCGGTCCCCGCGATGCTCCCAGATGAGACGCCCGGCCCGCGCCATATCGGCCTCGTCGATGCCGTCGAGGGTAACGATGGCAGGGCCGGTACGCAGCATCTGCGCCAGCGCCGCATCGCCGCCATCGGCGGCCCGCAGCGCCGTCATGTCGATGCAGGCGGTGGGGATGCTGCTCTGGAGCGCCAGATGCCGGGCCACGTCGCTCTCGTGCATGGGGGTGACCGGATGGCGGGCCATGACAGGATGCCGGTCGAGCCGGAAGACGCGGTCGCCACTCGAGGCGAAGAGGTGCCCGAAGGCCTGGTAGCGCCGCATGACCGGCGCAGCGAGCAGCGTGGGTATCCAGGACCCGCCCAGCAGCGGCGCGGCGAGGTCGACCGCATGGCCGATCGAGCCGATCTCGGGAGAGGAATCGAGGGTCGAGCAGACCTTGTAGTGCGTGAGGGCGGTGCCCAGGCCGGCCAGGGCGGCGAAGATGGCAGGCAGGTGCCGATCCATCCATGCGGGCGTCTCCGAGCGGGCAATGCCGGCGATGCCGATGGCGCGGGCATGCGGAAAGGCTGCCAACTGCTCAGGCGTCGGCACATCGAGGAAGAGGACCGCTTCAATACCGCCAAAGCTCAGGACTTCCATGACGGCCGCCGAGCCGGTGTAGTCGTCGCCGTACCAGGAGAGGAGCCGCCCGTCCGGCAGCCTGGCGGCGCTCATGCGCGATAGGCTCCAAGCGCCGCAGCAAGCGCCGGATGGGTCTGGGCATAGCGCTCGAGCGGCACGCCCGCGACGGTGGCATCCCAGCTGTCGCGGAGGCTGGCGACGCCGGCCGCTGGACCATCGGGATGGGCCATGATGCCGCCACCGGCCGCATAGATCAGATCGAGCGAACCGAGCTGCTGGTAGGTTTCGGGCGGCTGGTTGACGGTCTGGCCCGAGGAGAAGACCGGCATGACGATGCAGGGGCTTTCGGCCGACATGGGCGTCAGACAGGCGCGGGCCGAGGCGATGACGCTGTCATCGGGTTCGGCGAACTTGTTGCCGAGGCCATTGACATGCATGTGGTCGACCCCGGCCAGTCTCCAGAGCTTCTGCCAGGCGACATAGGACCAGCCGAGTTGCGGGTGACGGGAGAGATAGCCCCAGCCGTTGCGGTGCGCATGAATGGGCAATTGCGCGTGCCGCCGCAGTTCGATCATGCCGACGAGGCCTACCGAGTTGAGGCTCGCCATGATGCAGGTGCCTCCGGCCGCCAGCACCAGATCATGATGGCGGCGCATCTCGTCGAGATCGCCGGTGACGTTGAAGGCGAACATCACCTTCTTGCCGGTGCGGTCGGCATGGCGGTTGACCACCGACATGACGGCCGCGACGCGGTCGGCGAAGGGACAATGCGGACCGTTGGCCTGCAGCTCGTCATCCTTGATGAAATCGATGCCGGCCTCGGCGAGGGTAAGCACGAGAGCGGCGGTTTCGGCCGGACCGAAGCCCACGCTGGGCTTGACGATGGTACCGATCAGCGGACCGGAGGCGACGCCGCTGAGCTTGCGGGTGCCGGCGATGCCGAACTGCGGGCCCCGGGAGGCTTTGAAGAAAGGCGCCGGGAGTTCGATGTCGAGAAGACGCAGGCCGGAGAACTGCTGCAGCTCGAAGAGATTGCCGGCGACGGTGGCAACGAGATTGGGCAGAGACGGCCCCATGTTCTCGATGGGCCAGGAGAGCGTGACATTGGCCCGCTGGATCGGCGCGCCGGGCGCGCGGCGGGCACCCGGCAGCGACGGCGCTTCGGCGGGCTCGAGCAGGTGGAGTGCCTCGACCCGGGCCCCTGCCCGCTCCGTGAGTTCAGGTGTCTCGCCGGGCACCGCCACAAAGGTGCCGGACGACTGCTCGCCGGCCATGATCTCGGCGGCGCGACGGGGGTCGGCGGCGGTCTCGATGCGGTAGTGGGCGAGAATGCGGCTCACGTCTGTCACTGCACGGTCCCTGTACTTGCGCTCCGAAATCGCGGGACCGGGCTAGGCCACCTTTTTGGGTGGGTTGCAGATCTCCTTGACCGAGGCCAGGACGGCCTCGGGCGCGAAGATGGAGTCGAGCCAGCCGTCCCGGAAGACCTTGGGGCGGGCCGCCTCGATGGCGTGGAGTGCACCATCGGAGAACTTCCCTTCCGGGAAGATGCCAAAGGCAATGGCCAGTTCGATATTGAGATGGCCGAGCATGAAGTCGCGCGCGGCATCGGCCGGTACGCCGCGACGGATGGCTTCGTCGGTGGCTTCGCGCAGCGCCAGGGCCATGGTGGCGCCGATGGTTTCGGACAGAGCCGGCTCCATGATGGCGATGGCCTCGACGGTGCAGCGATGCGAGCGCATCACCGGGGCATAGATGGTGCGGGCGACTTCCTCGCAGAGCGCATAATGCTCTTCGGGGCCCTGCATCAGGGCGCAGACGATATGCTGCTTGGCCAGGACGCCGCCGAAATAGTCCTTCTTGGCCTCAAGGTCGGTCTCGTCGTTGAAGATCGGCGGATGGCAGGGGTGGGTAACGAAATAGGTGACGTCGTCCCGCTCGGGCATTTCGCCGGCATAGGGCGCGGCCGCATCGAGGACCATGACCGCCGTGCCGGGATCGAGGTCGGGAACAATCTGATGAGCGACCTTGCCGATGGCGCGATCGGGGACGGCGAGCACCACGACATCGGCGCGTGAAAGCCCCTGGCCCAGTTCGACGCATTCATGCCCGGACGCATCCCTGAGGCGCTGACGCCCCTCCTCCGAGACTTCGACATGCGCCACATCGAAACGCGAACCCGTCAGATTCCTGGACAGGCGGACGCCCATCTTGCCGCCGGCGCCCAACAAGGCGATCTTCGTCATCTTCTGGCTCCCAAACGATGCCTGCACGGCAATTCATCGCATGTCTGGTGCGACTGGATCGCCTGGACATCATCTGTCTAGGTCATTAGACCAGTTCTGGGGCAGCTGCAATGGCCGCGGGCCTTGAAGCTGTGGTCAGAGGCGCCGCATCGGGCGACGCCAGTCGGGCTGCGATCAGAATGCGTTGCGGGACGTGCGTGATAGCGCTATTTGCCACGATGGCCGCACCGCGCCGTGCTGGCCCTTGCGTCAGGCCTAACCGGGACCCAGCATGGAAGCCAAATCCGAACCCATCGCTCGCCGCAAGCTCTCGCACCAGATCGAGGAGCGTCTGCTCGCGGAGGTCCAGGCGGGCGATGTGCGACCGGGCGACCCGCTGCCGTCCGAGCGCGAACTGATGGCGCGCTTCCAGGTCGGCCGGCCGGCGATCCGCGAGGCGATGCAGAACCTGCAGCGCATGGGCCTGATCGAGATCCGCCACGGCGAACGGCCGCGCGTCGCCCAGCCCTCGATGGAAAGGGCCATCGGGCAGATGGGCGAGACCATGCGCCATGTCCTCTCGCATTCGGCCAGCAGCCTCGAGCATCTCAAGCAGGCGCGGGCCACCTTCGAGATGGAAATGGCCCGCATCACGGCCCGGACGCGGACGGCTGAGCAACTCGCCGGGATCGAGGCGGTGCTGGCGGAGATGAAAAAGACCAAGCCGAGCTCGCCCGACTTCCTCAAGCTCGACGGCCGGTTCCATCTGGAGATCGCCCGGGTGACCGGCAACCCGATCTTTATTGCCTTGAGCGAGGCGCTCTTTTCATGGCTGGCCAGTTTTCATGGCCATCTTGTCCGCAGCCCCGGGCACGAGTCGGTCACGATCGCCGAGCACGAGGCGATCCTCGCCGCCATAGCGGCCGGCGACCCTGCAAGCGCGGCGCAACTGATGGGCGACCACCTCAACCGGGCCAGTGCGCTCTATCACGTTGGGAACATCCAGCAGGGCGGCAGGTAGCTCCGCGGTGGATCACCCGCCACCCCAACAGTTTTCTTCCACAGGCGATACTGCTCATCGTTCCGCGCAGAACAGTGTCGCGAACGCAATCCGGACGGATCAGGGCGCCTTGCCGGGTCTCACCCTCACCACAAGAAAGGGCTTGCCCGGCAACTCGATGCCGAAGGCTGCGTTTGCCTTGCCACCCTGGGTCGTGCCGCCATGGCGGGTGACCACCGGGATCGGAGCTGGAACGCGCTTGGCCGGCGTGATCGTCATGTTCCAGGTATCGATGACGTCGACCTCCCAGTTGCCGTCTTCCTTAGGCAGGCCGAGCGACCAGATCACCGGACGGTGCTCGCCGAAATAGAGGAACGTCACGTCGCCGTCGCGGGCGGCGCCCATCGAGCGCCAGGAGCGTATGGTAGAAAGTTCCTCGAAGGGGGTAAGGCCGTTCTTGACGTCCTCCTCCATGAGCTTTCGCAGGAACGCGATGCGGTCCGGGCTCTGTCCGTGCAGCTTGCCGCCCTTCGCCCACCACAAGATATCTTCGGGGTGCGAGTAGGTCTCGCCGTGGCCGGCGTAGCCCCCCTTCGTCACGGTCATCCAGAAGCGGTGCACCAACGCTTCAGCAGTGATGTTGCCCCAGTTCTGGATGATGTTGCCCTCGTAGTGCATCTCGTCGTTGACCATGGGCTTGCCGTAGTCGCGCCGCCATTCGGCCGTTCGGAGTGTGTCGTAGTGCTGGATGCTGACGTGGTCGACCCACGGCCGCCGATGGTTGTACATCTGGTTCGGGTCGCCCTGGTGGATCGACTTAGGGTGCCCATAGGGATCGTTCTCCTCGATGATCGAGAAAAAGCGGTCCCAGCGCTCCATCGGCTTCACGTCCAGCATGAAATCGTACTCGTTGGCGAGCGACCACCAGACGTTCCGGTAAGCAGCGATGCGGGCGACGAGATACTTCAGGTATCGGTAGTCCTGCTCTTGGGTCCACATGCAGTGGTCCCAACGGTCGTAGGGGTGAAAGATGATGACATCGGCCTCGATCCCCATCTCCGCCAGCTGCGCGATCTGCGCCTCGAAATGCCGAAAAGCTTCGAAGTTCGGCTTGTCGGGATCGTAGTTGCCGTCGGCCTTTACCTCGAACACGTCGTGCAAAGGCTCGTTCGTGTTGTAGGGATAGTGCTTGGGCAGCACGCACATCCGGAGCTTGTTGAAGGCCTCACACTCGGCCAATGACGCAAGGGTCTGCTCCTGCAATTCGATTGGCTGGTGGGTCCAGACGTAGCAGGTCGTGGTGAAAGGGAAGAAGGGCGTCCCGTCGGCATGACCGAAGTGGAAAGTGTTGCGCACATGTACCGGACCATGGACACCAGGGCGAGCTTCGGTGGCCGTAAAGCTCGCCGTCTGCCCATTCAGGACTGCGGTGTCGGACTGCGTGGTCAGGGTCCAATAGCCGGTCTGGTCCGGGCTGAAACGAACCTTGAAGCTACCGTTCCCATCGTAGAATCCGGGAACCCGGATGGTCCGGTTATCGAGGGCGAAGACACCCCAGAAGCTGACCTCCAGATAGGGATTGCCCGGAATTTCGGCCACGATGGTGTGCTCGAAGACGTCCCATTTGGCGACAGTGGATGGCGATGGCATGTCGGGTACTCCATTGATTGGCCGACGAGCCTCGCGTCGGCGTCTGGTCAGATCAGTGTGTCCAGGGCGAGGCCGGCTAGTGCGGGCAAAGCCGCAGTGGGCGGCCTCGCCGCGCTCCAACTTCGCATCGTGCTCAAGACGACCGACCGAGTGTCCGGCCTTCTCTGGATGGAAGTCAGCGCCCTGCCCTGGTGCGCCCGTCAGCCCCGATAGTCGCGCGATCCGCGGCGATGGAACTGGGCGAGCTTGGCCCAGAGGTCCTCATGGATGAAGCGCGTGTTGACGTTGTCGTAGACACGGATGGGGCGATATTGGCCCGAGTGGATATAGTGCATCTGATCGTCGAAGGTCGGCGCAGGGCGCCAGGTCCACGCTCCCACCTCGGGATCCATGATGATGCCGATGCACGGGGAATCGCCGAGAGAACGGTATTCCATGTGCGGATCGGTCCGCATGTTGTACTCGATCACCTGCTCGACGAGGTACTTGCCCAATTCGCCGTGCGGATAGACCTTCTCGATCATCTCGGCATAGGTCACGCCCATGGTGCGGTAGGTGTGACGCGGCACCTGCCAGACAGTCAGCTTGGATTTCATCACCACGTTGGCTGCGGGAATGTCGTTCGAAAGGTTGTACTCGCGGCCGCCATTGGGCCATGCCCCGCCGCCGATCCAGACGACGACAACCTTCCTGTTCTCAATGGCGGGCTCGAGCAAGAGTGCCGAAGCCATGTCAGTCAGCGGCCCGTAGAAGGCGACATAAAGCGGCCGGTCGTCCGGCTTCATCGCCTCGGCAATGATCAGCCGTGCGCCGGGCGAGTCGACAGGTGTCGTCTCGTCGGGCATGGCATGCGTCGCTCCATCCTCCACCCGCACCTGCCCCTCAAGATTCATCAGCTTGAGCAGCAGCATGGTCTCGTCGTGGCTGTCCTTGAGGCTGGTGCGCGACTTCTTCTCGCCGAAATGCGCGGGGATCACACCATGCAGTTCGAAGGACGGCGTCAGGATCGCCTGAACGATGGCGAACTGGTCGTCGCACTCGTTCTTGGCATCGGTATTGACGATCACACGTTGCCGCTTTTCGGGCGGGTACCTGACGTCGAAAATCGTGAACTCGCTCATGCTGGCTCCAGTCAATTTATCCGGCGCTGTTCCAGCGCCTGGTACGGATTGGGGTCGATAGGGATCAGATCGCCACGCTCGATCGAGGACGCCAGCGCTGGCGTGTGGTGGGAATGGAGTCGAGCAACAGCTTGGTGTAGTCGTGCTGCGGATGCGTCATCACCTCGCGGGCGGGGCCGAACTCGACGATCACGCCCTTGTTCATCACAGCAACAAAGTCGCTGATATAGTAGGCCGTCGCCAGGTCATGGGTGATGTAGAGAAAGCTGCGTTTTGCCTCGAGCTTGAGCTTCAGGAACAGGTTGATGATGATCATGCGCCGCGACGCATCGATCATGCTCACCGGCTCATCGGCAATGATCAGATTGGGATTGGGGATAAGGGCGCGCGCTATGGACACGCGCTGCAGTTCGCCACCAGAGAACTGGTTGGAATACTTGCCACGCACATCCGCGTATTCGAGACCAACCGAGGCCAGGGACTGTTCGACGGCATCGATGGCTGCGTTGCCCTGCAGGCCAGCGACCCGTGTAGCGGTTTCGTGCAGATAGGCATCGACCGGGCGATAGCGGCTGAAGGCTTCAAAGGGATTCTGAAAGATCGGCTGGATCGAGGCGAGAAATTCCCGCTTGGGAAGCTTCTCGCCTTTGCCGGCAACCACCTTGTCATAGACAGTGGCGCTGCCCGAGGTCGGCTCGATCAGGCGGAGCAAAGTCTTGGCCAAGGTTGTCTTGCCGCTGCCCGACTCGCCGACGACGCTGATGATGACCGGCTGATCGCTCTCGATGTTCAGATTGATGTCGTTCAGGGCCTGGATCTTCCGGTTCCGGGTGAAGCTGCCCAGCCGGTACACCTTGTTCAGGCCCTCGGTGCGCAGGATTACTGCCACTGTCCGTTCCCCGTCTGAGTAATCTCGGTGCCCGCATAGTGGCAGGCAGCGAACTGGCCCGGCCGGTGTTCGATGAAGGCGGGCTCTTCGGCGCGACACTTGTCGGTAGCCAGCGGACACCGTGCGGCAAAGCGGCAGCCGGTCAGCTGCCCCCAGAGACTGGGCGGGGTTCCGGAAATGCCCTGACGTGCCCGGTCGTCACCGATGGCGGGCAATGAACTGATGAGCATGCGCGTATAGGGATGCAGCGGATCGCGGAAGATCTTCTCGGAGTCGCCATATTCGGCGGCCTTTGCCGCGTACATGATCAGCATGCGCTGGGTGGTCTGGTAGTGCACGCCCATGTCGTGGGAGACGATCAGGATGGTGTTCTTCATCTGCTCCTGCAGATCCATCAGGAGCAGCAGGATTTCCTTCTGGACCACGACGTCCAAAGCCGTAGTGGGCTCGTCGGCAAGGATCAGCTCGGGCTGGAAGAAGGTCGCCAGCGCAATCATGACACGCTGGCGCATGCCGCCCGAGAGCTGATGCGGGTAGGCATCAAGCGTCTCCGGTGGCAGGCCGAGCTTGCCGATGTAGCCCCGGACCTTTTCCATGACGCGCTTCTTGTCCGGGTCGGAACCAGGAAAGTCGATGAACTGCGTACCGACACGCGCGACCGGGTTCAGCGAGTTCATCGAACTCTGCGGGATGTAGGAAATGCGCTTGAACCACTGCTCGCGAATATTGGCGCTGGTGATAGGTGCACCCTTGTCGTTCTCGAAGCCGTAGTCGATCGAGCCGGAGGAAAGCGACATCGGCGAGGTCACGTCCCCATAGATCAGCTTCATCAGGGTCGACTTGCCGCAGCCGGACTCGCCGGCGATCCCGACGACGCAGCCGTCGGGAATTTCCAGGGAGACGCCATCGACAGCGTTGATGGAGCCGCGAGAGGTTCGATAGGTGACGACGACATTGTTCAGCCGGATCATGCAACACCGCGCTTGGTTGCAAAGGCTGCGTTGAAGCCGGTTGAGGTGAGAAAGAGCCCGAGGAAGAGCACCACGGTGGTCACGATCGGCGCCACGATCCAGATGTAGTTGCCGGTGAACATGGCGTTGTAGCTCAGCGCCCAGAAGATGATCGACCCGAGGGTCGGCACTTCGACTTTCGAAAGGCCGATGACCGCAAGGGTGGCCTCGGTGTTGATGGCGAACAGAACCGTGTTGATGAAGCCCACCAGCAGGAAGGCCGAAACGTAGGGAAAGATCTCGCTCACCAGGATCTGAAGCGTGTTGGCTCCGGAAAAGCGGGCCATGTTGATGAACTCACGCTCACGCAGGGTCAGCGCCATCGATCGAACGGTTCGCGCGCCCCAGGCCCAGCCGAAGATGATGATCACCAGGCCTACCGTGAGGAAGGTGGAGCTTCCCCGGATGACGGCCCCAAGGATGATCAGGATTGGCAGCAGCGGAATGGTGATGAACGTGTCGACCACGAGCATGACGACACGCTCGAAGCTGCCACCGATGTAACCAGCGCTCAGGCCAACAATGGTGGAGATTACGGTGACGCCGATGGCCACCACAAAGCCCAGCACCAGAGAATTGCGGACCGAGTACACAAGGTACCAGAAAGTATCCTGACCAAGGGCGTTGGTGCCCAGCAGATGCTTGAACGATGGCGGCAGGTTCTTCCAGTAGCTCGCCTGTACGGACGGATCGACGGTGTTGAAGAGCGGCAGCACCAGGCTTCCGACGGCCAGAATCAGGACAATGGTCAGGCCGATCGCCAGCCTCAGGTTTACGAGCCAATAGAGCTCCCGCCAGCGCAGTCCGCTGCGGGTCGTGGGCAAGGCCATTGCGTCCTGGGTCATTTGTGACGGATCCGGGGATCGAGTAAGGGGTAGATCAGGTCGATGATCAGGCCAGCCGTCGCAACTGCGATGATCGAAATGGTGATCACGCCGTAAAGGACGTTGTAGTCGCCACCGGTTGCCGCCGTGCGCATGATCAATCCAACGCCTGGGTACGAAAAAATGATCTCGGTCAGCAGGGCGCCGTTAAAGATGGTGCCGATCGAGAGGGCCAGGGCCGTTACCTGCGGCAACATGGCATTGCGGAACACGTAGCGGGTCATCCGCGTCCAGTTCGACGCGCCCTTCAGCCGTGCGTAGGTCACATAGGGCTCTTCGGTCGTCGCAATCGCCAAAGCCTTCATGCTGAGGATGTTCCAACCGAAACCCGCCAGCACGAGTGCAAGGGCCGGAAGGAAGGCGTTGTAGAGAATGAGACCGAGCTTGTTGAGCGACATCTCCCCGACCGGAAATGTTGCCGAGAGCGGAAAGACCGGAAAGACGTAGGCAAACAGCAGGATCACCGACACTGCGAGGATGTAGTATGGGATCGGGTAGATCAGGATCCCGACGATCTCGAGCAGCGTGGCCAGCCTCTTTGTGTGAAAGTAGCCTGCGACCAGCCCCACCATGTTGCCCAGCGCCCACCCCAGCACCGTGGTGGTCAGCAGCAGGGCCAGGGTCCATGGCAGCGCATTGAGGACCACGTCGGAGACCGTCGCCGGATAGTAGGCAAAGGAGGGGCCAAAATCGAAGCGCAGCAGAACCCGTTCAAGATAGGAAACGTATTGCGAGAGAAGGTCGCCCTTCAGGCCATAGAGCTCCTCTAGATTGACCCGGAGTTCGGCGACGGCCTCGGAGGACAAGCTGCCCGACGAAAGCGACATCAATTGGCTGATATAGCCGTCAATCGGGTTCACCGGCATCAGGCGCGGCAGAAAGAACGTAATCGTCAGGCCAATGAATAGAACGGCGAGAAAAAGCCCTAGCCGCTTGGCCACGTACTGCACGATGCCCATTGCACAATTCCCTGGGAGATGGGTCGAAGGAACTGATGGGGCCGTCGGAAGAAGAACGGCCCCATCAGCTCTGACACCTGGACTACTTGCCAGTGGGCGTGATGTTCACGAGCGTCTTCTTGAAAGAAGACCACCACGTGTAGGGGGCAGCGTAGAAGTTGTCCTGCTTGGAGTAGTTCGTCCAATAAGTGCTATTGGTCGGAACCGTTGTCGGGATGCTCATCAGATTGATGGCCTGCATCGTGGCCGTCAGCTTCTGGGCGATGGCATTGCCGTTTGCGATGTTCTCGGCGGACCCAGTCGGCAGCGAGGCGCTCTTCGTCACGATGTCGAAGATCCCCTGATCGGTGACGCGCATCCAGTTGCCGTTGAGCGGCTCGTCCGATGTCGCATCCTTGACGTTATCGGACTTGAACACGCCCCAGCTGTTGCGCCAGTTGGCGTTGTAGACGCAGGTGTTACCCCAGTTCAGCATGACGTCCAGCTTGGAGTTGGTCGACTGGGTCGAGCCAAACTCGCCATTGTCCACCTGCTGGACCGAGACGTTGAAACCTGCCTTCTTCCAGCTGTCGGCGATCGAGAAGCCAAGCCGCTGCAGGTTCTTGTTCCAGTCGCCGGGCGTGGTCAGCGTGACCACCCAGGGTGAGCCGTCGGGCATGGTGAAGAAGCCATCGGCGCCCTTCGTCATGCCGACCGAAGCCAGCAGCTTTTCCGCCTGCGCCGGATCGTGCTTCCACCAGCCGCCGCCGAAGCTTGCGGCAATGTTCTCGGCTGTCGGCAGCTCGGATTCCGGAGCGCCCTGGGCCTTCAACGCCGCGACAAGATCCGCGCCGAAGTTGGGATCGTAGGGCTTGTAACCATCCGCGAGGGTCAGGTCGTTCAGGAACTGGGCCGAAGCTTCATAGTAGATCGGGTTGGTCACCGGCGTGTCGGCAATGGGCAGCGCCGCAACCTTGAACTGGCCACTGAGCGCCGTGATGCCAACCTGCTTGAGGTCGAGCGAGAGGGCCAGGGCCCAGCGCACTGCCTCCAGGTCGTATGGCGCCTTCTGCTGGTTCATGTAGACGGCCCACGAGCAGGCATCGTTCATGTCGTGGTAGGGGAAGCGATCCGAGAAGGTTTGGATGTTCGGATTGCGGGCCTTGGCAGCCTGAATGCTGTCCGGGCTCATGAAGGTGTCGATGTCGTACTGGTTCTGCACGAAGGCCAGGGTACGGGTCTCTTCGGCACCGAAATCCTTGTAGAGAACGTACTTCGCCTTGGGCTCGCCGAGGTTGCCCCAGCCTGAACGCTGCCAGTCTTCACGGCGTTCCCACAGCTGCCAGAAGCCGTTCGGGTCAAATGCCTTGATCTTGTAAGGCCCGAGCGTAACGGCGGGGGCATTCTTGAAGGTCACGACATTCTCGCCCTGCGGCTCGAAGATGTGCTTGGGAACGGGCACGAAACGCGCGCCCCAGGTGTAGACGCCCATCGACGTCTCGAAGCTGTAGGACGGCTCGCTGGTCTCGACTTCCATCGTGTAGGGGTCGATCACGGTCCAGCTCTTGACGATGCTGGTGTAGCCCGACACACGGGTCAGTTTCTCGCGGTACTTGAACGCCGTGTCGAGCGTATAGGCCATGTCGGCGGTCGTGAACTCGACACCGTCGCTCCAGAACACGCCGGGGCGGATCTTGATGCGGAACTTGGTGTGCTCGGCGTTGAGCACCTCGGGCATTCCGTCTGCAAGCTCCGGATAGGACTGGCCTGAGGCGGTGTCCATTTCCCAAAGCGAGCTCCATCCCAGCTCGCGGAAGCCACGCCAGATGGCGTACGAGATGAACGGGTTCTGCGCGTCGGGAGTGGCGACCTTGCCGTCGAAGGTCTGCACGATAAGGGTTTCGCTGCGGGGCGTCCCTACATCGGTCATCTCCTGCGCAAAGCTCGTCGTCCCCATCAGGACGCCCAGCATTGGCACCATCAGGTAGCGGCTCAGCTTAACCATTGTCTTCCTCCTGTCGCGACCGCACCAGCGCTGGATCGCGTGATTTCTCCTCCGAGGGCGCGGCGCATTGGCTCACGCTCTCCCCACTCAATCGCCACGCGCTGGGGTTGCGTCCCCTGTCGGCATCAGCGATCCACAAGCAGTTTATCGTATTTTTTCGTTTGCTTGCGATATTAGTGAATAGGGGCTTTGGCCAGGGCGAGTCAATACCTTGGCGCAGCCATTCGCGCTCAAACGTCGCCAATCGGCAGACTCTGCCCTGGAATACCTTGATGGCCGATCAGGCGATCAGAACGGCTATGCCCTCGGCTTCGAACCGCCTGCGATCGTCATCTCGGATGCCGTCGTCGGTGATGAGGGTTCCGACGAGTTCAACCGGACCGAGGGACGAGAAGGACATCCGACCGATCTTGGTCGAATCGGCCAGCAGATAGATCTTGCTCGCGGCCTTGATCATGGCACGCTTGACATAGAGGTCGCCGATCGCCGGGTAGGTCAGGCCGGCTTCAAACGAGATCCCTGCCGTCGCCAGGAACAGCTTTTCAGCGAAGATGCCGACAAAGAAATCGCCGGACTTCTCGCCGCTGAGCGAGAGTGTGGGGGCTTTGAACTGACCGGCCGGCATGTGCACCGAGTTGGTGGGGTTCGCCCCCAGCAGGAGAGCAATGTTGAGCGCATTGGTAATGACGTTAAGCCCTTGCCTATCCGTCAGATTTTGCGCGAACTCGGTGGTTGTTGTACCAGAATCGATAATGATCGTGTCGTTGTTGGTCACGAGCCCTGCGGCCAGCCGGCCAATCCGGATTTTCCGGTCCATGTTCTCGACATGGTGGAGCGACATCGACTGGACCTGTTGCGGCACCGACTTCAGGAAGGCCCCGCCGTGTTCGCGGACAATCTGGCCTTCCGCCTCCAGTCTCTCGAGGTCCTGCCTTACCGTTGCTTCCGACACCGCGAAGGCCCTGGACAGATCGCGCACTCGTGCGCTTCCCTCTTCCTGCAGCCACTCGAGTATCTTCCGCCGGCGCGGCTCAGCCAGAAGAGTCTGCTTTGGCAACCCAGCTTTCCGCGTCCGTTCACTCGCTGCCATTTCGTCGAATATCCTCATGCATTTCGGAAAGCACTTTTCGCGCTCTTGTGCACCTTGGCACCAATCGGAAAGCCCCGGCAAGCGCAGGCGAGACAGGCGGCAGCGCCGATAATCGCAATAATTCGAAAGAAAACGCTATTGTATGATGATCTGTCTACGGCTATTTTGCGCCCAATCGAAGAGCCGCGCCAGCGGTGAGCCCTGGGAGGGGGAAGTCTGTGAAGCCGTTCAACAGGAAAGTCACTCTTGGACTTATCGTCTCAAGTCGCGCCTTCTTCAATTCGGACTATGCTCCCACCGCGCGCGCCCACTTGACGGCAGCCTGCGAAAAACTTGGCGTGTCCTACCGCATTCTGCCGATGGAAGCGACGCCGAACGGGGCTGTGGAAACCCGCGAAGATGCGCACAGATACGCCAGGTTCTTCCGCGAGCATCGCGACCAGATAGACGGCATCGTGGTCTCCCTGCCGAATTTTGGCGACGAGATCGCTGTGGTCGAAACAATCGCCATGGCGGACCTCAGGGTGCCGGTGCTGCTGCAGGCCTGTAACGACGCCCTCGACAAGACTGATCTGAAGGGACGCCGGGACGCCTTCTGCGGCAAGATCTCGATCACGTCGAACCTGTATCAGTATGGCATCCCGTTCACTGACACGACCTCGCACACCTCCGATCTCGACGGTGCCGAGTTCGCCGGGGATCTCGACCGGTTCATGCGCACGTGCCGGACGGTGCGTGGCCTCAAGCGCGCCCGCATTGGCGCCATCGGCGCCCGCACCGGTGCGTTCCAGACGATGCGGTTCTCGGAAAAGCTGCTGCAGCAGAGCGGCATTTCGGTGGTCACGGTTGATCTCTCTGAGATCATCGGCGAGGCCGAGAAGCTCTCCGGCGAGGATCCGGATGTGAAGGTTCGTCTCGACGAGATCTTCGGCTATGGCACGATCCCGCCCTACATTCAGCGGGAGAACATCGTCAAGCAGGCGCGCCTGGGCATTGTGGTGGACCGCTGGATGGAGCGGAACGAGTGCGACGCCTCATCCATCCAGTGCTGGACCTCGATGCAGGAGAACTTCGGCTGCGCCACCTGCCTTGCGATGTCCATGATGGGCGAAAAACTGCAGCCCAGCGCCTGCGAGGTCGACGTCGCTGGTGCCATTTCCATGTATGCGCTGGCCCTCGCGGCCGAAGCGCCGCCGGCCCTGCTGGACTGGAACAACAACTACGGTGACGCCGTGGACAAGTGCGTATGCACCCACTGCGGCAACTTCCCCAAGAGCTTCATCGGCGAGACGCCGGAGATTTCGAACCTGGGCGTCATCGGCACGGTAGTCGGGCCGGAAAAGTGCTTCGGCGCCGTCAAGGGCAAGGTGCAACCCGGCCCACTCACATATTTCCGACTCTCCACCGATGATCGCAACGGCGTGATCAAGACCTATGTCGGCGAAGGCGCGTTCACCGACGACCCATTCCCCATGGATGGCGGCATTGCTGTCACCGCCGTGCCACGCCTCCGTGAATTGCTGACGTTCATCGCCCGGAACGGCTTTGAGCATCACGTCGCCATGGTGCGAGGCCACCATGCCAAGGTCGTCGACGAGGCCGTCAACCGCTATCTGGGATGGCAGAATTACCACCACGAGACGGTGCCCAGCTTTGCTGCGCCCTATCCGTTCCTTCGCTGAGGTAGGCTCCATGGCCGCAACCGCCCTTGCTCGTCGCAACGATCAGATTGCCCTGATCCGCGAAAAGGCTCTCTGGATCCGCCGGCGCAGCTTTCAGATGGTCTATGAGGCGCAACTGGGTCACCCAGGTGGCGATTTCAGCTCGGCCGACCTGCTGGCTGCGCTGTATTTCGGCGTATTGCAGTTCGATCCCATGGTGCCCAATGCCGCGGGCCGCGACCGGTTCGTGATGAGCAAGGGCCACTGTACCGGCGCCTTCTACGCCGCGCTGGCCTCGTCGGGATACTTCCCCGAAGACCTGCTCGACACCTACATGCAGCCGCTCAGCCGTCTCAACGGCCATCCAAACCGGAACTATCTGCCGGGGGTCGAAACCAACACCGGACCCCTGGGACATGGCCTGCCCGTTGCCGTGGGCATCGCCATCGCCGGACAGATTGACGGCGCGGACTTCCGCACTTTCGTTCTGACCGGCGACGGCGAGCAACAGGAGGGCAGCAACTGGGAGGCCGGTCTCACCGCCGGTCATCGCCAACTTGAAAACCTGACCCTGATCATCGATCGGAACCGACTGCAACAGGGCGCGCGCACCGAAGATACGGCCGGACTCGATCCACTTGATGACAAGTGGCGGGCTTTCGGCTGGCAGGTGGAAATCATCGACGGACACGATTGCCAGCAGATCTACGACGTCCTCTCAGCCTCACCCAAGGGACGCGGCAAGCCATTGTGCGTGATCGCCAACACCTTCAAGGGCAAGGGTGTCAGCTTCATGCACGACAATGTCGCCTGGCACCATGGCGTCCCCAACAGGGAGCAGTTCGAGCAAGCTATGCGGGAGCTCGTGTAATGGCGGTTGCAGCAGTTCCAGCCGGCTTGTTCGACTGCCGTGACAGCTTTTCCAGCACCCTTGAGTCGTTGGCCGAAGCGGATGAGCGCATCGTCACGGTGGTCAGCGACAGTGTCGGCTCGTCCAAGCTGGTCAATTTCGGCAAGCGCTTCCCTCGAAGGCAGGTCAATGTCGGCATAGCCGAGCAGACGGTTGTGGCGGTTGGTGCTGGTCTGGCGAATGGTGGCAAGGTGCCCTTCGTGTCGGCTGCATCCTGCTTTCTGACTGGCCGGGCGCTTGAACAGATCAAGGCCGATGTCGCTTACTCCAATGTCAACGTGAAGCTGGTCGGGCAATCCAGCGGCATTGCATATGGCGAACTCGGGCCGACGCACCATTCAATCGAGGACATTGCCTGGCTGCGCCTGCTGACCAATCTGACGATCATCGTTCCCGCAGACCCGTGGCAGACAGAGGCAGCGATCCGCGCAGCAGCGGCGCATGATGGCCCCGTTTTTGTCCGGGTCAGCCGGATGCCGGTACCCGCGCTTGAGAGGACAAACCCTGAGTTCAGGATCGGCCGGGCTGAGACCCTCGTCGAAGGGAGCGATCTCGCGATCATCGCCAATGGCACCATGGTGCATCGTGCGATCGGGGCGGCGCATCTGCTCGCAACTGAAGGTATCTCCGCCCGGGTCGTCAACATGGCAACCATCGCGCCCCTCGATGAGGCGGCTATTCTGGCGGCGGCAGCCACCGGGGCCATCGTGACGGTCGAGGAGCACAATGTCCGCGGCGGTCTTGGTGGGGCGGTGGCCGAGGTGGTCACGACGCATACACCCGTGCCGATGCGCATTCTCGGGTTTGACGGCTTCCAACCCACCGGCAGCGTTGAATTCCTGATGGAGCGGGCCGGCCTGACAGCCTATGGCATCGCTGCGGCCTCACGGCAGGTTCTGGCCAGGAAGTCCCGATGAACGACCAGCTGATCCTTGCGATCGACCAGGGCACCACCAATACCAAGGCGATTGCTCTGGACGCCTCCGGCAAGATCGTCGCGCAGGCTTCCGTGCCCATGTTGGTCAGCTACCCCCAGCCCGGCTGGGCCGAGCAATCGGCGTATGAGATCTGGCACAGCGTCCAGCAGGTCATTGCACAAACGCTCACAAAATTGTCAGGACCAATCGCGGCAGTGGCGATCTCGAACCAGCGCGAGACGATTGTGGTCTGGGACGCCGTGACCGGAAAGCCCGTCGGCCCGGCGATTGTCTGGCAGTGCCGCCGGTCGGCCGATCGATGTGCCGCCTTGCGCGCGGCGGGGCACACGGACCTGGTCGTCGCGCGAACGGGACTGACTCTGGACCCGCTGTTTCCAGCGGCCAAACTCGCCTGGTTGCTCGACCAGACACCTGAGGCTCGTGCCAAGGCCGAGCGCGGCGACCTGCGGGCCGGCACCGTAGACAGCTGGTTGCTCTGGAACCTGACGGGGGGCACCGTTCACGCCACGGACCACTCCAACGCGTCCCGAACTCAGTTGTATGACACTCTGACACTGGCCTGGAGCGAGGAACTCGGCAAACTGTTCGGCGTACCCATTGGCATCCTGCCGCAAGTCCTGCCGTCCGACAGCCGGTTTGGCGAAGTCGCTGACGGCGTGTCGGCCTTGCCTGCGGGAATACCCATCCACGCCCTGCTCGGGGACTCTCATGCTGCCCTCTACGGGCACGGCGTCCGCGCAAGCGGTATGGCAAAGGCCACCTACGGTACCGGATCATCGCTGATGACGCTGACCGGCAAACGTGCAGTCTCACAGCATGGGCTGTCTGGAACGATTGCCTGGAGTACCCGCGACGGCGGCATTGTCTACGCGCTTGAAGGGAACATTTCCGTCTCGGGTCAGGCTGCAGCCTTCATGGCCGAACTGCTTGGCCTCGAAGGAGCAGAGCAGCTTTCCGAGTTGGCAGGGAGCGTTGGGGATACCAATGGCTGCGTCTTCGTCCCCGCGCTGGTGGGGTTGGGGGCGCCCTACTGGCGCGCTGATGCCCGAGGCGTGATTACTGGGCTATCGCTCGGAACGAAACGAGCGCACCTCGCCCGCGCCGCCCTTGAGGCTATTGCTTTCCAGGTGGCCGACGTCCTCAATGCCATGATGGCCGATCTGGGCAGTCCGGTCTCCATGCTGTCGGTGGATGGCGGCGCCTCCCGCAACGACTCCCTAATGCAGCTTCAGGCGGACCTCACCAACTGCACCTTAATCCGCGGAGCGGCAGCAGAAGTCAGCGCTATCGGTGCGGCCATGCTTGCTGCCTCGGGGGCTGGTTGGGGCGAGATCCCGCGGCTCGGGGAAATCCATGAGTTCCATCCCCGGATGCCAGCACACGATAGGGCTGTAGCCATGGACCGGTGGCGTCGTGCGCTGTCGCAGGCCTTGCACGACACGTCTGGCAGCACAGAGTTGCAGCCATAGGGCTCAGGCGGGCGGCGCTTTCGGCGCTGCTGTCTGCCAATCGGCGTTCAATCTTCGATGCCGTTTGACAGTCGAGCGCGGGCCGTTCAACGGTCTCGAACAGATGCCGGCGGCCGACGCCGAGCGCGCCCTCGACGCCATGGCGAAGGCGGGCAAGAAGGGCGGCTCCGAGCTCAAGGACTTGGCGAAGGAGTTCCCGGCGCTGACCGCGTCGGCACAGTTCCTCGGCATGGAAGGCGTCGTCGCCGTCTCCGATCTCGCCGCGGCCCTCGAAGTCGCCCGCAAGGGCGCCGCCGATGGCGCCCAGGCGGCGAACAACATGGCCAACTTCATGCGGAAGCTGACCACTAAGGAGACGATCACTTCGACAAGTTCGTCGTGAAAGTCTCCAAGGAGCTCAAGTACGCCGTCGACAACGGGATCAGCCCGGTCGAGCACATGCTGATAATGCTCGACAAGGTGTCGAAGGGCGGCGACGCCGGGGCCGTCGTAGTCGCCGTAAGAACTGGTGACAAACGGAAGCCGCTTCCAGTCGCGATCGAAGGTTGCCCGTTGCACCCCACCAGGTCCGAAGCGGTTCCAGTTCATCGCCGTAAAGGCGAATTTGCCACCAAACAGAAAGAGTTTGTAGTCGGGTGGGGCATCGCCCGAACCGATGAACGGCTCGACCAAGACCTGTGGGGTAATTCGGGTGTAGGCCCATTCGACCAACCGCCGACCATATGGACGGGCCAACTGGCGGGCGATCTGCCGTTCGATCTTCGGCCAATCTGGATCTGGCCGGTGGACGAAATGGTTGCCGCCGCTGCGATGGTTGCACTTGATGACATAGGGAACCGGCCACCGGCGCTCAGAGCGCGGTGGCAGGTTTGGCCCAGCGTACAGTGTGGGCGTCACCCATTCGTGCCCGAGCTGACCGGCGACGACCTTCTTGGCCTCGACCTTGTCTGCCAGCAGGACCATTCGGGGAGAACGCCACTTCAGCTTGGCAACCTGCACCTTCTCCGTGAAGCTTGCAGGATTGTCCAGATTGGGCAGGCAACCGACGGTGCGCAGGTAGTGATACCGGATCATCAACCTGTCCATCGTCTCGCCCATCGCTTCAGCTGTCCTTGATCACTGGAGTTCAAATGCCGCAGCGCAAATGCGGCCAACATCTATATCGCGATATCCGCACCGCGAGCGCAGGGTTCGATTTAAGCCGGTTGTGACTTCTTCCAGCGCTTTATGGCCATGTCGCGTTTCAGGCGCGACAGGCGGTCGAGGAAGAAGATGCCGTTGACCTGATCGATCTCGTGCTGGGCGATGCGCGCCGGCAGGCCTTCGAGGTCGCTGTCGTGGCGGGTACCGGTCTCGTCGTCGTAGGCGATTCGTGCCCGGGGCGGCCGCGACACCGGCGCCTGCAGCCCGGGCATGGAGACCGAGCCTTCCGGTGCCTCGACCGCGTCACCATCAAGCGACAGGATTTCGGGATTAAACAGTACGAGATAGTTGCGCTTGTCAGGATCGGCGGCCGTGCTGATCACCGCGACAGGCGCAACGGCGCCGATATGCACAGCCGCGAGGCCATAGGCGCCCGCAGCATCGGCGGCCGCCCGGAGGCGCTCGCCGATGGCTAATAGCGCCTCATCCACCGGCCGGGGTTCGGCCTTCCGGGTGAGCCGCTGGTCTGGCCACAGGACGATGCCGGTCAGAACAGGCCACCGCGGCCAACCGAGAAGTCGGTGTTCTGATCGAAGGAGCCGTCGTTCTCGATGTTCATGAAGGCATTGGAATCGACGCCAATGACCGAGGTCACGAGGTTGGGGCCGGTGCCGGGCTTGAACGCCTCGTAGATCGCCGCCTCGCCGCCCATCGCCTTCACGCCGCTGGCCGGATCGATCCAGACCTGGCTCATGCCGCCGGGCATGTTGAACGGCGTCGGCGGCTTGCCCTTCAGCGCCTCATCCATGAAGTCGGCGAAGATCGGAACGGCCATCTCGCCGCCGGTCGCCTGCTTGCCCATGTTCTTGGGGGTGTCGAAACCGATATAGATGCCGGTCGCCAGCTCGGGGGTGAAGCCGATGAACCAGGCGTCCTTGTAGTCGTTGGAGGTGCCGGTCTTGCCAGCCACCGGGCGGTTCAGCGAGCGAGCAGACGTGCCGGTGCCGCGCTGCACCACGCCTTCCATCATCGAGGTGATCTGGTAGGCCGTCATCGGATCGAGCACCTGCTCGCGATTGTCGATGATCAGCGGCTCGCCCTGGTTGTTCCAGCCTTCAGCGACGCAGCCGTCGCAGAGACGCTCGTCGTGCTTGTAGATGGTCTTGCCATAGCGGTCCTGGATCCGATCGATCAACGTCGGCACGATCTTGCGGCCGCCATTGGCGATGGTGGCATAGGCCGCGGTCATCCGCATGTCGGTCGTCTCGCCGGCCCCGAGCGCCATGGCCAGCACGGGGTTCAGGTCGTCGTAGATGCCGAACATCTTGGCGTAATCGGAGATCAGGGGCATGCCCAGATCCTGGGCCAGCCGCACGGTCATGACGTTTCGCGACTTCTCGATGCCGACGCGCAGCGTCTGCGGGCCGTAGAAGGCCTGGGCGTAGTTCTCGGGGCGCCAGATGGACCCATCGGCGTTCAGCACCTCGACGGGCGCGTCCAGCACCACCGACGCAGGCGTGTAGCCATTGTCGAGCGCCGCCGAGTAGACGATTGGCTTGAACGACGAGCCGGGCTGTCGCAGGGCCTGGGTAGCGCGATTGAATTCGGACTCGGCGAAGGAGAAGCCACCAACCATAGCGAGCACGCGGCCGGTGCGCGGGTCCATGGCGACGAGCGCGCCTTCGATCTCGGGCACCTGCTCGAGGGTGTAGGAACCGGCCTTGTCCTTCACCGGGGAGACGTAGACCACGTCGCCTGGCTTCAGGATGGTGCCAAGCTTCTGGCTCACCCACTTGATGTCGGGCCCGGCAAGCGTTCCGGTAAGCCGATCGGGCAGGATCTTGCCGTCGACGTCGGTGCCGGGGCGGATGCCGATGGTCCCCTCGTTGGCGCCCATGGTCAGCACCACGGCGAGCTGCCACTCCGGCACATCGCTCAGCGGCTTCACTTCGCTGACGGCCTCGCCCCATTCCTTCTGGGCGATGTCGACAGAGGCCACCGGGCCACGGAAGCCGTCATTGCGGTCGTAGGCGATCAGTCCGTCCATCAGCGCGCGGCGGGCGTAGGCCTGCAGCTTGGGATCGAGCGTGGTGCGGACGGACAACCCGCCGCCATAAAGCTCGCTCTCGCCGTAGAGCTTGCCGAGTTGGCGGCGCACTTCCTCGGTGAAGTATTCGGCCGAGAAGAGCTGGCTGCCGGAAGTTCGGGGTTTGACGTTCAGCCCCTCTTCCTTGGCGGACACCGCTATGCTCGTCTCGAGCACGCCGTTTTCGACCATGCGGTCCAGCACCCAGTTGCGACGCTCGATGGCTTGCTCGGCGCGGCGGAACGGGTGGTAGTTGTTGGGCCCCTTGGGCAAGGCCGCGAGGTAGGCAGCCTCGGACGGGGTCAGTTCGTAAAGTGCCTTGTCGAAGTAGTTGAGCGCTGCGGCGGCCACGCCGTAGGAGTTGAGGCCGAGGAATATCTCGTTGAGGTAGAGTTCGAGGATCTTGTCCTTGGAGAACGTGTCCTCGATGCGCAGCGCCAGGATCGCCTCCTGGATCTTGCGGTCCCAGGTCTGCTCGGAGGTGAGCAGGAAGTTCTTCGCGACCTGCTGGGTGATGGTGGAGCCACCACCCTGGATGGCATCCGAACCATCGAGCTTGGCCATGATGTTGTCGCGCAGGGCGCGGACGATGCCGTCGATGGCGAGGCCGCCGTGGCTATAGAAGTCCTTGTCCTCGGCGGAAATGAAAGCGTTGATCACCAGCGGCGGGATGGTGCCGATCGGCTGGAAGAGCCGGCGCTCGCGGGCGTACTCGGCCAGCAACGTACCGTCGGCGGCATGGACGCGCGTCGTCACCGGCGGCTGGTAATCCTTCAGCACGGTGTAGTCCGGCAGGTCGGCCATCACCTGGTTCAGGTAGACAGCGCCAACAGCGCCGGCACCGAGCAGGCAGAACACGCCGAAGCCGAACAGCCAGCCTAGAAGTCTGAGCATCGAAACCTGAACCCTGCAGAGTGGAGGAAGTGGCGACGCGCAAATAAGCCGCTGATGCGCTGAATCATAGCAGAGAGCGGCGGAAATGTGGACGCGTCCACGGAATCAACGGTTTGTGCGCACGGACCGGACTGTCGCCGAGACAAGATCATCACGGTACATCCGCCAGTCGCTGCGTCTGGGTGAAGTACTCGGCAATGCCACGGGCCAGCGCATCCACGGTGCGGTCGCGCCACTCTGACTTCTGCAGGTTGGCGATATCGGCGGCGTTGGAAAGGAAGCCGAGCTCGACCAGCACGGAGGGCACATCGGGCGCCTGCAGCACGAAGAAATCGGCCTGGCGGACGGGGAACTTGCGCAGCGTCACGCTCGGCTCGAGCTGGTGGATGATGGCCTGCGCGGCGAGGAACGAGCTTTTCCGCATCTCGCGCCGCATCAGGTCGACAAGGATATCCATCACCGCCGGGGTCGATTGCGGTACAGCGAACCCGGCGACGATGTCGTAGCGGTTCTCGCCATCGGCCAGCACCTTGTCGAGCACGTCGGTCGCGTTCTCGTCGCGCGTATAGATGGAGGCGCCGCGGATCTCTTCTTCCTGGAAACTGTCGGCGTGCAGCGACACGAACAGGTCGGCCTTGTTCTGGCGGGCCAGATCGACGCGCTGATTGAGCGTCAGATAGGTGTCGTCCTCGCGGGTGAGCGCCACGTCGAAACGGCCCGAATCAATCAGTACCCGCTGCAGCTGCAGCGCGAAGGTCAGGGTGATGTTCTTCTCGTGCACACCGTTGGGCGCACTGGCACCATTGTCGACGCCGCCATGGCCCGGGTCGATCACCACCAGCGGGCGCGTCTCGGTGATCGGCACGTGGGTGCCAGGATCGGTGGATGCGACCACCGGGACGGCGCCCTGGTTGGCGATCGACATGGCGAGGTCGGAGGCAACCTTTTCGGCGAAACGCTGTGCGGTATCCGGGATGAGGTCGACGACGAGCCGGGCCGGTTGATCCGCCACCTTCTCAAGGAAATATGCCTGCTGCACCTGAGCCGGGCCTTCCAGCTCAAGCGTGGTACGCGCCCTGCCCTTCTCCGCCATCTCGACCTTGAAGGCCTTGACGATGCCCTTGCCGGCGACGTCGGCGGGGGCAAGTATCTTCAGGTCGAACGCCTTCACGTCGATGGCGATGCGGTCGGGATTGTCGAGCGAGACGATGGCGAACTCCGTCGGCCCGTCGAGATCAATGATCAGCCGGGCGCGATCGGGCGTGGTGGTCACCCGCGCATCGACGACGTCTGGATAGTCCTCAACTGATTCGAGCGCCTGCGCATATGCTGAGGGCGCCCCGAACAGCATCAGTGCGGCGAGCCAGAGCAGCGCCGCAAACCCAATCAATCCGCCGGTTTTACCGTCGGAGCCGGCAGATCGTAGCAAAGTCGCGCCGCTCCCCAAATCATATACCTGATCACACCCGAGCACTCTGGCATTTGTCAGGCGATTGTGGGGCGTTACGGATGGAAGGCCAGTGGTGCAATCGCGAAACCAGCGGCATTCCTCAGGTTTCGAGTTTCCTGTTGCCAATTTGCGGCATCGGCCTTACAGCCATCTTGAGGCGGCCTGCTGCCGCCACCATATGCCGGAGCGGCGCGATCATGTGCCCCCGGCCGGACGGTCGGCAGCGGCGACCGGTTTGCGCTTCTAGCAGTGCGCCGGCCGAGATGCGGCACATTTGACGCCTCGAACAGTGAATCTCGGCCTTTCGGGGCCGAAGAACCGCGGCTTTCCCTAGCTTCGGTTCTCAAGGAAGAGGTCTGATGGCCATCGAGCAGACAAACAGTGACGCGATCCCGAATAGCGGTTGCCCGTTTGTCGTTACTCGCTCAGTAGCCCTCGCTCTCCACTCCCAGGGTGGCGTGCGCGCCACCACTCGTCCTGGCGCCTCGCGCGCCTTTTCCTCAGTCCCTTTCGCCTCGCATGGCGCCACCCCAGGAGGACCGGCTTGCCGGTCGATCGGTGTCGGCGCGCGAAGGCGCGGAGTACGTCTATATGGCTACCAAGAGAATGCTGGTGGATGGCATCCACCCGGAAGAAACGCGGATCGTCGTCACTGACGGGAACCGGCTCGAAGAGTTCGATTTCGAATCCCAGTCCCGCCGCCAGCTGCGCGGCAATATCTACCTCGCCAAGGTCACGCGGGTTGAGCCTTCGCTTCAGGCGGCGTTCGTCGAGTATGGCGGCAACCGCCACGGCTTCCTCGCCTTCTCCGAAATTCACCCGGACTACTACCAGATCCCCGTCGCTGACCGCGAAGCGCTGATCCGCGAGCAGGAAGCCGAAGACGACCATGAGGAGCACGAGCAGGCCGCCCCTGCTGACGTTGCTCCGGCCGAGGCCATCAGCGCCGACGACGAACATCACGAGGATGATGGCGACGCCGGCCATATCGAACAGGCGCCCGCCAACAACGAGCCGGTGGAAAGCGTCGGCGGTTCGGATGCGCTCGAGGACGTGCAGGAACGCCGCCGTCCGTCGATCCGCCGCAACCAGTACAAGATCCAGGAAGTTATCAAGCGCCGGCAGGTGATGCTGGTGCAGGTCGTCAAGGAAGAGCGCGGCAACAAGGGCGCGGCTCTTACCACCTACCTGTCGCTCGCCGGCCGCTACTCCGTGCTGATGCCCAACACCGCCCGCGGTGGTGGCATCTCGCGCAAGATCACCAACGCTGCCGACCGCAAGCGCCTCAAGGACATCGTCGGCGATCTCGACGTGCCGCAGGGCCAGGGCATCATCCTGCGCACGGCCGGTGCGTCGCGCACCAAGGCCGAGGTGAAGCGTGACTTCGAATACCTGCAGCGCCTGTGGGAGAACGTCCGCACGCTGACGCTGAAGTCCACTGCCCCCTGCCTCGTCTACGAGGAAGGCTCGCTGATCAAGCGCACCATCCGCGATCTCTACTCCAAGGAGATCGACGAACTGCTGGTCGCTGGCGACGAGGCCTATCGCGAGGCCAAGGACTTCATGCGCATGATCATGCCGAGCCACGCCAAGAACGTGCAGCTCTACAAGGATGATGCGCCGGTCTTCTCGAAGTTCGGCATCGAAGGCCAGCTCGACCAGATGTTCTCGCCGACGGTGAACCTGCCCTCGGGCGGCTACATCGTGATCAACCCGACCGAGGCGCTGGTTTCGATCGACGTGAACTCGGGCCGCGCCACCAAGGAACACAATATCGAGGACACGGCGCTCCAGACCAACCTGGAAGCCGCCGAGGAAGTGTCGCGCCAGCTGCGCCTGCGCGATCTCGCGGGCCTGATCGTCATCGACTTCATCGACATGATGGAGAACCGCTCGAACCGTGCCGTCGAGCGCAAGCTCAAGGAAGCGCTGAAGAACGACCGCGCCCGTATCCAGGTCGGTCGCATCAGCCATTTCGGCCTGCTCGAGTTGAGCCGCCAGCGCATCCGCCAGGGTGTGGTCGAAAGCTCGACCCACAAGTGCCCGACCTGCCAGGGCACCGGCCTGATCCGCTCCGTCGAGAGCCTTGCGCTGATGGTGATGCGCAGCGTCGAAGAGCACGTGATGAAGAAGCCGGGGCAGTCGATCAACCTCAAGGTTCCGACCGACGTCGCGCTCTACATCCTCAACACCAAGCGCGGCACGCTGGCGACGATCGAGGCCAAGTACGACCTGTCGATCACGCTGGTCGCCGACGACCATGTGGGCCCCTCGCACTTTGCCATCGAACGCGGCGAAGCCCGCGTGATGGAACGCAGCGAACAGGCCGGCACCCACGTCCGCGTCGACACGACGACCATCGTCGAAGCCGAAGAAGAAGCCATCGACGCGATGGTCGAAGAGGACGCGGAAGACGATGAGGTCGCGTCGTCCTCGGCTGGTGCCGAGCGTCCGGCCCGTGCCGAAGAGGCTGGCGAGCGCTCCGGTCGCCGCCGGCGCCGCCGCCGCCGTGGTGGCGAACGCGATGATCGTCCGGCACAGGAGCAGCCCCAGCAGCAGCCGCGCGTTGCCGATGCCTCGGATGACGAGGAAGGTGACGAGTCGGAAAGCGAGGCCGCGACCGGTGCAACCGAGCTCGACGAGAATGGCGAACCGCGCCGTCGCCGTCGTCGCGGCCGCCGTGGTGGTCGCCGCAATCGCCGGGACGAGAACGGCGTTGTGACCGGTGGCGAGGTTGAGGCGGTCGATACCGCCGTGGCCGAAGCCGGCACCCCGCTTTCGCCCGAAGCCGCCGACGTTGTCGCTGCAGCGGTCCTGACGCAGGATGCGATCGCTGAGGATGTCGGTATCACCCCCGATGTGAGTGCCGAGGCACCGGCCGAGAAGCCGAAGGCCCGTGGCCGTCGCCGCAAGGCGGAGCCCGCTCCGGAGGCCGCTGCCGAGGCTGCTCCGGCGGAAGCCGTTGCCGAAGCGCCTGCCCCCGACGCGGAAGCCGAACCGGCCGCCCGCCCGAAGCGGACCCGCGCGCCCCGCAAGAAGGCTGCCCCGCCGGCCGAGGCCGACGTCGTGGCTGCCGCCGAGGAGATCGCCGCGGTTGCAGCAGACTCGGCACCCGAGCCGGAGGCAGCGCCCGTGGCCGTGGCCGAGCCGGAGGCAAAGGCCCCGAGCCGTCGCAAGAAGAAGGAAATCCCGGAAGGCGAGATAGTGGTGAGTTCCACCGCTGCGGCTCCCGCTGCCGTCGAGACCCCCGAGAGCACGGCCGAGGAGCCCAAGGCGAAGAAGGTGGGCTGGTGGCAGCGCCGCCTCGGTCTCGGCTAGTCGACGCCGACATCTGAATGACCAAGGGCGGGAGTGATCCCGCCCTTTTCATTTGTTGCATGAAGCTCGACCGGTAACCCCCCTGGCTACACAAGGGCAGCGGAACACGTCATGCGGCACGGCGGCGATTCTCGTTGGCCTCGCGCAGGCGGTGGGCAAGCGTGCGGATCACTGCCAGCGAGAAGCTCGGCGCGTACTCCACCATGGCGAGGAACTGCTTCTCGCTGATCGGCACGACGACGCAGTCGGTCTCGGCAACAACAGTGGCGCTGCGCGGCTTTGCCTCGACAAGAGCCATTTCGCCGAAGATGTCGGTCGGGCCGAGCCGCTCGACGATCACTCCATTGACCTCCACGGCCACCGTTCCGTCGCGGATGACGTAGAGTTCATTCCCGGCGTCGCCAGCGCGAAAGATCACCTCGCCGGCGGCATAGTACCGTCTCTCGCCACCCAACCGGCTAAGGACAGTGAAGTCGATGCTCTCGGGTTTCAAAAGACACCTCCACCTGAATGATGGAGCTACTTTCGCCAGTCGGCCGCGCGAGTCAAAGCAGCGACCGGATTTCAGCTAACCCATTCTAAACCGGCGCACAAAATGTCCATGAGCGCCTGCTGCGCTGCAAAAACTCAGGCTGGCCGTCGGTGTCGGAACACCAGGTCGCCCGGATCCTGGACCAATGCCGCGGCGTCACGATAAGCGCCCAGGCGTTCAGCCACGGCGATGGAGCGCTGATTGGCCGGGTCGACGTAGCTGACGAGTGTTTCCACGCCGAGGACAGCAAAGGCCCAGTCGCGCATCGCGACCGCCGCCTCGGTGACGTAGCCCCGGCCCTCGAAGCCTTCGTACAGAAGCCAGCCGAGTTCTTTCTCGGGGAACAGCGGACCAGCGTTGATCCCGACTTGGCCGACACACTCCCCGGTCGCCAAGAGGTCGACCATCAATCCGCCATGGCCGTAGAGCGACCAGCACGCGATATCGTGGCAGAACATTCCCCATGCCCCGCGCTCGTCGTACGGCCCGCCCATATGGACCGAGCGCGCCGAAGCCAGCATCGCCCGGTAAGCCGGGAAGTCCCCGGCCAGCATCGGCCGAAGCGTCAGGCGAGGTGTGCTGAGAGTCGGGATCATCGCCCGCTCAGGAACCGGCCGATGCGGTCGATTCCCTCCTCCACTGTTGCACTGGTGCCGGCATAGGACAGCCGGATGAAGCGGTTGCCGTCGACGCGGTCGAAGTCGATCCCGGGTGTCGTGGCCACGCCAGCTTCACGCACCATGGCCTGGCAGAAGCCGAGCGAGTCGTTGGTGTAGCGGCTCATGTCGAGATAGGCGTAGAACGCGCCATCGGGCTCATGGCCGTCGCCCAGCCCGTGTTGCGCGAGCCATTCGCCGACGAGATGGCGGTTGCGGGCGTACTGCGCCTTCTGCGCCTCGGCATAGTCGCGCTCGCCGAGCGCCACGCGGGCCGCGACCTGGCTGAGGGTCGGGGCCGAGATGAAAAGGTTCTGCTGCAGCATCTGGGTGCGGCGCAGCACCGGTTCCGGCAGCACCATCCAGCCGATCCGCCAGCCGGTCATGCAGTAGTATTTGCTGAAGCTGTTGATGATGATGGCATCGTCGCCGAACTCCAGCGCCGAGACCGACGGGCCGCGATAGTCGAGCCCGTGGTAGATTTCGTCGGAGATCAGCCGAACACGGAGCCGGCGGCAGGTGTCGACGATGCCGGCCAGCGCCTCGCGTGTCACGGTCGCGCCGGTCGGGTTGGCCGGAGAGGCGAAGAGCAGTCCGTCGAACGGCTCTGCCTGATAGGCGCGCTCGATATCCTCGCCGGAGAGCCGCCACCCTGAAGCGGCGGTCAGCGGAATTTCGACGGCGATCATGCCCAGACCGTCGAGCGTGTTCAGGTAGGCAGGATAGCCCGGCCGGGTCACGGCGATCCGCGCGCCAGGGGCGAAGCCGCCAAGGAAGGCGAGGATGAAGCCGGCGGACGAGCCCATGGTGGCAACAATCGCATCCGGATCGACTTCCACGCCATGCTGCGCGCGGTAGTAGTGCGCCAGTTCCCGGCGCAACTCGACCTGCCCGGCGAAATGCGTGTAGCGCTGCGGCTGATCGAGGGCGGCTGCCACCGCGGCCCGGACTGCGGGCGCGGGCGGTGCTCCGGGCTCGCCGACTTCGAGGTGCATGACGCTGCGGCCCGCAGCTTCCTCGCGGTTGGCCAGGGCGTTGATCTCCATGGCGTAGAAGGGCCGCAGTCCGGTGAGTTTTTCTGGCGCGTCGGTCATGCCCGTCTGGCTAGACCATCGGCAGGCGCCTCTCAACCAGATTTGAACGCTGTTGCCGCCCGGCGCACCGCGAGGCCTCGCAATTTGCGGTCAACGCCTGTACGCACAGAGCGAAACGCTCCCTCGGGTTGTCCATGTCGCGCACCACCGTCCTGCTTGTCCTCATCCTTGGCCTCGTTGCCGGCGGCGTCGGCGTCGCCACGTTCCGCCCAGCCGTGAGCGAAGCGCAGGTGCGCGAGATTGCGGCAGCCGTAGTGGCGGACACGCCGCAGACGGAGGTGCTGGACCGGCCGGCAATCGAAACGATCGTCGCTGACTTCATCGCCAGCCAGCCCAAGCAGAACACGCCGGCCGATGTGGCGGTCGCAGAGCTCGACCCGGGCAAGCTGAACCCGATGATCGAGAGCTTCCTGATGGACAATCCCTCCATCCTGCAGCGCGTCTCCGAACGGCTGCAGCAGGAGGTCGTGGCCACGCGCAAGGCGGAAACGCGCACGCAGCTGGCGGCGCTGTCGAGCGAAATCTACGAAGCGCCCGGCCAGATCGTGCTCGGCAACCCCGACGGCGACGTCACGCTGGTCGAGATGTTCGACTACAATTGCGGCTACTGCCGCCAGGCCCTGCCCAACCTCGCGACGCTGATTGACGAGGACCCGAACCTGCGGGTGATCCTCAAGGAATTCCCGATCCTGTCGCAGGGGTCGGCGGAAGCGGCGCGCGTCGCCGTGCTGGTCAGTGAAACCGATGTCGACTACTGGACCTTCCACGAGGCGCTGTTCACCTCGCCGGGGCAGGTCGACAAGGCCGTGGCGCTCAAGGCGGCATCCGACCTTGGGCTCAACCCGATCACCCTCGAGATGGGGATGAACACGCCTGCGGTCAGTGCTGTCATCGAGGCGAGCTACAAGATCGCCGAGACGCTGAACATCACCGGCACGCCGACCTACATCATCGGCGACGAGATCATCCCCGGTGCGGTCGACATCGACCAACTCCGCAGCCGCATCGCCAACATGCGCGCCTGCGGTTCAACCGACTGCCCGGCAATTCCGGGCTGAGGAAAGCGGGCCCAGCCCCACTTCTGCCCTTTTTCGTGCATTATTCCGCGGCGCGCTTGCTTCCCGCCGGGAGGCAGGTGCACAAGGCGGGACCATGGCCAAACGCATCCTCGTCCTCAACGGACCCAACCTCAACATGCTCGGCATCCGCGAGCCGGGCACTTATGGCTCGCAGACGCTTGCGGACATCGAGACGATGGCGGTCGATGAGGGAGCGAAGCTCGGGCTCGAGGTGACCTGCCGGCAGTCCAACATCGAGGGCGAGCTCGTCACCTGGATCCAGCAGGCGCTGGGCCAGTTCGACGCCGTCATCATCAATCCCGGCGCCTACTCGCACACATCGATCGCCATCCACGACGCCTTCCGCGCCGTGAACCTGCCGGTCGTCGAAGTCCACCTCTCCAACATCTACACCCGCGAGCCGTTCCGCCATCGCTCCTATGTCTCGCCGGTGGCGCTTGGGGTGATTTGCGGGTTGGGCGCGACCGGCTATAAGCTTGCTCTCCACGCACTGGCCGAAAAACTATAAGAGGCTCCCCGCATGACCAAGGCGTCTTCCAATTCCGATCAGGACCTGATCGAGGCCATCGCCAAGCTGCTGAACGAACAGAACCTCGCCGAGATCGAAATCGAGCGTGAGGACCTGCGCGTCCGCGTCACCCGCAGCTACGCCACCCAGGCGGTGCAGCAGGTCTCGGTTCCGACCTATGCCCCGGCGCCGGCCGCTCCGATGGCGCCCAGCGTGCCCACCGGCTCGATCCCGGCCGCAGCGCCGGCAGCCGAGGACCTCGCGTCCAATCCGGGTACGTTGACCTCGCCGATGGTGGGCACGGCCTATCTGTCGCCCGAGCCCGGCAAGCCGCAGTTTGCGCCGGTCGGCACCCGCGTGTCGGAGGGCCAGACCGTACTCATCGTCGAGGCAATGAAGACGATGAACCAGATCCCCGCCCACCGTTCGGGCACCGTGACGCGCGTGCTGGTCGAGGACAATTCTCCGGTCGAGTACGGCCAGCCGCTCGTCGTCATCGAGTAAGGCGAGACCCATGTTCCAGAAGGTCCTCATCGCCAACCGCGGCGAGATCGCGCTCCGCATCCTCAGGGCCTGCAAGGAGCTCGGTATCCAGACGGTCGCCGTCCACTCGACCGCCGACTCCAACGCCATGCATGTGCGCCTCGCCGACGAGAGCGTGTGCATCGGCCCGCCGCCCGCCAAGGACAGCTATCTCAACATCCCATCGATTCTCGCTGCCTGCGAGATCACCGGCGCCGACGCGGTGCACCCGGGATATGGCTTCCTCTCCGAGAATGCGCGCTTCGCCCGCATCCTCACCGAGCACAAGATCACCTTCATCGGGCCGTCCGAGCACCACATCCAGATCATGGGTGACAAGATCACCGCCAAGCAGACGGCGGTGGAACTTGGCATCCCGGTGGTTCCCGGCTCTGCCGGTGCCGTGGAAACCGAGGCCGAGGCCAAGTCGACGGCGAAGGAAATCGGCTACCCCGTGCTGATCAAGGCCACCGCTGGTGGCGGTGGTCGCGGCATGAAAGTGGCGATGACCGAGGCGGACGTGCTCGTCGCCTGGTCGACTGCCCGTGCCGAGGCGAAGGCCGCCTTCGGCAACGAGTCGGTCTACATGGAGAAGTACCTCGGCAAGCCGCGGCACATCGAAGTGCAGGTGATGGGCGACGGCAAGGGCAAAGCGGTGCACCTCGGCACCCGCGACTGCTCGCTGCAGCGCCGCCACCAGAAGGTCTGGGAAGAGGCTTCGGCCCCGACGGTCCCGGCCGAGCAGCGCGAAGCTATCGGCGAGATCTGCGCCGCGGCCATGCGGAAGCTGAAATACTCGGGCGCCGGCACCATCGAGTTCCTCTACGAGAACGGTGAGTTCTACTTCATCGAGATGAACACCCGCCTGCAGGTGGAGCACCCGGTCACCGAGCGCATCACCGGCGTCGATCTGGTCTACGAGCAGATTCGCGTCGCCTCGGGCGAGCCGCTCAGCCTCGAGCAGAAGGACATCCAGTTCACCGGCCACGCCATCGAAGTGCGTATCAACGCCGAGGATCCGCAGACCTTCACACCGTCGCCGGGCAAGATCAGCTTCTACCACCCAGCGGGCGGCGTGGGCGTACGCGTCGATTCGGCGGTTTACGCCGGATACACCATCCCGCCCTATTACGACAGCCTGATCGGCAAGCTGATCGTCTACGGCCGCACCCGCGAGGAGTGCCTGCAGCGGCTACGCCGGGCGGTCGACGAGTTCGTGGTGGATGGCATCAAGACGACGCTGCCGCTGTTCCAGCGCCTGATCCGCGAGCCGGATATCATCGCCGGGAACTACGACATCCACTGGCTGGAAAAATACCTTGGCATGAAGCACTGAGGCTTCATGGGGCGCCGGTGGCGCCCCTCGCTTTTTCCAGCCAGTCCGATAGCGCAGCGGCATATCCCTCGCGGTCAGCCTCAAAGCTCATCGGGTGGCGATCGGCATCGGTTTTCCAGAGCGTGATATCCGGGCGCTTCGCCAGCAGCCGCTCGCTGATCGCAAACGGGACCAGCGGGTCGCGGGTGCCGTGCGCAACGAACACCGGGCCGGGAAACTCCGCCACTGCGTCGAGGCTTATGGCCCCCCGGAGATCCGTGCGCACGAAGCGCCATAGCTCGAGCGCGGCCGTCGAGACATAGTCGGACAGCGGCACCCAGTAGCGGCGACCACCGGCGTGGATCACAGCGGGGAAGTCGAGCGCCGGGGCATCCAGCGCCAGCCCGGCCACCCGCTCGACGTTGTTGCCGCGCAGCAGGTACTGGCCGGTGATTCCGGCACCCATCGATTCGGCGGCGATGACCACCCGCCCGGCCCCGCGGCTCACCGCATAGTCGACCGCCGCTTGCAGGTCCGGCCACTCCGATAACCCGAAGCTGTAGAGCCCATCAGCCGAACGGGGGGCGTCGCGGTCGTTGCGGTAGGTGATCATCAGCACCGGCAGGCCGGCTTCGTGCAGGGTCTTGACCATGCGGTAGCCGTTCTCGCGAATGCCGCCGATGCCATGCACCCAGATGCCCCAGAGCGTCTCGCCCGGTGCGCCCGGAATCACCCACGCCGCAGCGTCGCCGAGTTCCGTCGGGTAGGTGACCGGCTCGAAGTCCCAGCCGAACGCGGCCTGCGGGTCGCCGCGATAGCCGATGGTCAGCGGGTCCTGCGGCAGGCCCGGCCCATCGGGCGACCACGGCACCAAGCCTGCGGTCAGCATCGCCCACAGCACGGCGACTGCCAGCAGCGGCGCCAGCACCAGGTAGCCGACCACCAGCCATACACCCCGCCAGATGAACCGCATCGTTATCCCCTGCCCGCGCCAGCCATAGCAGCCTCCAACGACAAGCGCATTGTCCGTTAAGCGGGGTGGCCTCATATTCAGGGCATGTCGCGAAAATCCGATCCCTTCGCTATCGATCTCACGCCGGAACTGATCATCCGCGCCTATCAGGCCGGCATTTTTCCGATGGCCGAGGACGCCGGATCAGCAGACCTGTTCTGGGTGAGCCCGCAGCAGCGCGGCATCATTCCGCTCGACGATTTCCACATCAGCCGCACACTGCGGAAAACGCTGCGCACCCACCCCTACCAGGTGAAGGTGGATACCGATTTCGACGCGGTGATCGAGGGCTGCGCCACTGCCGGGGTGGATCGCGATACGACCTGGATCAACAAGGAGATCCGCCGGCTGTACGGGGCGCTGTTTCAGCGCGGGCTCGTGCATACGGTGGAGGTATGGGATGGCCCTGCCCTCGTCGGCGGGCTCTACGGCGTCTCTTTGGGTGCTGCCTTCTTTGGCGAATCGATGTTCCACCGCAAGACGGACTGCTCGAAGATCGCCATGGCCAACCTGCTGCTGCGCCTCAAGGCAGGCGGCTACCGGCTGCTCGATACGCAATTCGTCACCGACCACCTCAAGACCTTCGGCGGCATCGAAATTCCGCGCGAGGACTACGAGGTCCGCCTGGCTGAGGCGTTGCGCTACCAGGCGGACTACCGCGCCATCGACCGGACTGCTGACGGCTAGCGCAGCTTGATGGCGACCGTCGTCTCCCATTTTTCGGGATCGGGCTCATCGTCCGGCCCATTGGGATACTCCTCGAACCGGCAGACGAAATGGTCGCCGTCCGGCATCTCCGTCGCGTCCCACTGGATATGGCGCTCCTTGGCCCAACCGATAAGGATCGCGTTGACGTCCATCAGGTTGTCGTAGTGACCCCAATAGGTCGTCTGGGCATACCTGCCGGCGGGTAGCGTCCCGCTGACCAGCGGCCCGCTGGGGACCGTCCCCGCAGCGACCGGCACGCCGAACTCGATGACCAGTTCCGGCATCTTGACGATGTCGTACTTGAAGAACACTGGCCCAACCGCCTGAATTCCCCCGGCATTCAGCGCGCCGAAGAGCTCACCCATGATTGCGCCGACGACGTCATCGAACGGGATGTTCACCGCCCGACGGATTGCCAGGTAGTTCTGCTCGGGTCGATCGACCAGCTTGGGCAGTGTCAGCATGTCGTTCTTGCTCCTCGGCATGGCGCTGTCGCGCCGCAATCATATCCTCGGCAACGCCATCGCGTCGCGGCGGCCCCTTCGGCGACCAGTCGTCGCCGGTGAATAATGCCAGGTAGTTCGAGAGGATTTCGAAACCGCTCTGCCAACCCCAGCCATGCCCATCGCGCTCGTCGGCGCTGATGAACGGGCTCTGCCGGAACAGCATGCGCGTCCGGCCGCCCGGCGCCTCGATGAACTCCATCGCCACGATGCTCTCGAAGCCATCGTAGGCGTTGATGTAGGTGAAGCTCAGCCGACGCGGCTCCTCCAGCTCAAGGTATTGCCCCGAGATGACGTGCCGGTGCCCCGGGCCGCTGCTCATGCACCGCAGCCATTTCCCGCCGACGCGGAAGTCGTTGTCGCATTCGATCAGCGCGAACCCCTCCGGTCCGTGCCAGCGCACCATGTGCTCGGGGTCGCGCCACAGCCGCCAGACCAGTTCGCGCGGCGCATCGAAGGTGCGGTCGATCTCGAGGACGAGGGCCCGCTGCTCGGCAGTTGCCTCATTGTTTGGCATTGGGATCGCCCTTCTGAAGTTCGGCAAGATAGGCGTCCATCCGGTCGAACTCACCCTGCCAGTGCCGACGGTAGCGCTCGACCCAGCCCGCCACCTCGGCCAGTGGCGCCGCATTGAGTTGTACTGGCCGCCACTGGGCGTTGCGCGTCCGTGCCACCAGCCCGGCCTGCTCCAACACCTTCAGGTGCCGCGAGATGGCCGGCATCGAGATATCGAACGGCTCGGTCAGTTCGCTGACTGATGCCTCTCCATGCGCCAGCCGCTGCAGGATAGCCCGGCGCGTGGGATCGGCTAGGGCAGAGAATGTCAGAGTAAGCGGGTCGGCCTGCATTTGACGCCTACGTTAAATAACACAACCGTTAAATACACTGCACCATTCGCCGTCAAGCGGCAATCATCAGCGGTCTAGCTTGGTGGCGGGTCTTACCCGCGGTCGTCGGCCTGCCCTTCGGCGGGCGCGACCGGAGCGGGAGCAGTTGGCGCGGGCTGCCCCTCGGGCGGTGGCACGTCGGAGCTCTGCTTGCAGTCGATCAGCCAGATGTCATAGACCGCGTGGTCGATCGCGTTAAGCGCCGGGGAATCCGCGAACATCCAGCCGGTAAATACCCGTTCGACGGTGCCGCGCAGGCTCACCTGGTCGACTTCGACGAACACGCTGGTGCGCTGGGTCTCGGTGGGCGGCCTCGTATAGCAGGCGCGCGGAGTGATCTGCAGCGCGCCGAACTGCACGGTTTCGTTGATGTAGACGTCGAATGCCGTGATGCGACCGGTGATCTTGTCGAGCCCGGAGAACTGCGCGACGGGGTTGGCGATGGTATCGGCCAGCGCCGCCGACGACATGGCGCCAGCGAAGAGGCAAAGCGCCAGCGCGCCGACCCTGAGCATCGGGAACCTCACGGGAGAGTCTATGCCCCTTACTCGGGCGACCAGGCGTCGTAGTCGCCGGTGACGCGCGGGCGCTCGCCCTTGCTTAGCAGCGAGCCGTCCGGGCGATAGGCCAGCGGCGTACCGGTCAGGTTGGGCTGGTGCGGCTGCTGCCAGGGCTTCGGCTGATACTCGACTTCGGTGGGCGGAACGTTGGTGCGATAGTGCATCCAGCCATGCCAGCCGGGCGGAATTTCCGACGCCTCGGCGTAGCCGCCGACATAGGTCACCATGCGGCGCTCGTAGCCGTTCGGGCCGGGCTTGGCGCCAGGGCGCGAGCGGTAGTAGCGGTTGCCGCGCTCGTCGGTCCCCACATACTCGCCCTGCGTCGCGATCCAGAGGCGGGTGCCCCAGGTATTGCCGCGCCACCAGGTCAGGATCTCGAGGAGGAAGTCTTTCCAGCTGAACTCGTCGCGGGTGTCGCGTGCCATACCGTCTCGTCCGAATGCTCGTGGCGGGCAGCGATCTGGCGGCCCGCGGGTGGGTAGCGTCTAGCATGTTCAAGCCACTAGCGCCTAGCACAAACGCGGCACATCATGGCCTGCTACATGTTGTGTCCCGGCTCTCCACAGACCGCTCCCTATGGGTGGGAATTGTGAAGGAAATAATGCGCTTGACAGGTTTCCCACATGAATCGGGCATCCACTTAGCCCCTGCCCTTCACGTTCGCGCGCTGCCTGAGAGGGACCAAAGAGTGGCGGATTCCTCAGGGCTTAGGGCGTTTTCCGGCAGCGGCATGCGACGCCGATTCAGACAAAATTAGGCGGCGAACGACACGAATCGACGTTGGAACTTTTCCCCGCAATCCACATATGAGATACTGGATTTAGGCGGCTTGACGCGCCACCACCACTACCGCTTGTGTTCCTGCTCGGGGAGCGGGCATTGACCGACTCGAAGCCAGACGGCAATTCTTCACGGGTTGCGCCGCTCCTCCCGGATAGCGCGACTGACTATCGGGGCGAACTGTCGGCAGTGCGACCGGCAGACGTTTCCACAGGGGCTCGTATCCGCGACAGCGCGGCTGAGTACACAGCGTCAAATCAAGAGGCAGAAGCCGTCCATCGCGGCTCGCGGACGTCATCGTCCGCTGATTTTGGGGAATACATAGCGAATGCGCATTGAACGCCGGTACACCAAAGCCAACCAGAGCGCCTATGCGGGGCTGCAGTTCAACTCGGTGACGAGCGAGATTCGCAATCCCGACGGCTCGACGGTGTTCAAGCTGGAGAACATCCAGGTCCCCTCGACCTGGTCGCAGGTGGCCGCCGATATCCTGGCGCAGAAGTACTTCCGCAAGGCTGGTGTCGCCAAGGCGCTGAAGCGCGTCGAAGAGAACAGCGTCCCCTCGTGGCTGTGGCGCTCGGTCCCCGACGAGCAGGCGCTGGCCAACCTCCCTGAAGCCGAGCGCTACGGGTCGGAAATCGATAGCCGCCAGGTGTTCGAGCGTCTCGCCGGCACCTGGACCTACTGGGGCTGGAAGGGCAAGTATTTCGACACCGAGGAGGACGCCCGCGCCTTCTTCGACGAGCTCTGCTACATGCTGGCGACGCAGCGCGTGGCGCCGAACTCGCCGCAGTGGTTCAACACCGGGCTGCACTGGGCCTATGGCGTCGATGGCCCCGGCCAGGGCCATTACTATGTCGACCCCTTCAGCCACGAGCTGATGAGCTCGACCTCGGCCTATGAGCATCCGCAGCCGCATGCCTGCTTCATCCAGTCGGTGACCGACGACCTCGTCAACGACGGTGGCATCATGGACCTGTGGGTGCGCGAGGCGCGCCTGTTCAAGTATGGCTCGGGTACAGGCTCGAACTTCTCGAGGCTCCGCGGCGAGGGCGAAAAGCTCTCGGGCGGCGGTCGCTCGTCGGGCCTGATGAGCTTCCTCAAGATCGGTGATCGCGCCGCCGGCGCCATCAAGTCGGGCGGCACCACCCGTCGCGCCGCCAAGATGGTGATCGTCGATGCCGACCATCCCGATATCGAGAAGTACATCGACTGGAAGGTGAAGGAGGAGCAGAAGGTCGCCGCGCTCGTCACCGGTTCGAAGGTCGTGCAGAAGCACCTCAAGGCCATCATGAAGGCCATGGCGAATTGCGACGGCCCCGGCGATGACTGCTACGACGTCGCCCGGAACCCGGCGCTGAAGCGCGAAGTGCGCGCCGCCAAGAAGGCGCTGGTCCCCGAGAACTACATCCAGCGCGTCATCCAGTTCGCGCGCCAGGGCTACACCGACCTCGAATTCCCGATCTACGACCTCGACTGGGATTCGGAAGCCTACCTGACCGTCTCCGGCCAGAACTCGAACAACTCGGTGCGCGTCACCGATGACTTCCTCCACGCCGTCGAGGCCGATGGCGACTGGGACCTCAAGGCCCGCATCACCGGCAAGGTGACCAAGACGCTGAAGGCCAAGGACCTGTGGGAGCAGATCGGCTACGCCGCCTGGGCCTCGGCCGATCCGGGCCTGCATTTCCACACCACCATCAACGAGTGGCACACCACGCCCGAGGCCGGCGAGATCGTCGCGAGCAACCCCTGCTCGGAATACATGTTCCTCGACGACACCGCCTGCAACCTGGCGTCCGTCAACCTGCTGCCCTACCGCAACGCTGACAGCAGCTTCGATGTCGCGGCGTTCGAGCACACCACCCGGCTCTGGACCATCGTCCTCGAAGTGTCGGTGATGATGGCGCAGTTCCCGTCGAAGGCCATCGCCGAGCGCTCGTTCCTCTACCGCACGCTGGGGATCGGCTACGCCAATATCGGCGGCCTGCTGATGACCTCGGGCATTCCGTACGACTCGGCCGAGGGCCGCGCCATTGCCGGCGCCATCACCGCCGTCATGACGGGTGTGAGCTATGCCACGTCGGCCGAGATGGCCGGCGAGCTCGGCGCCTTCGGCGATTACGAGCGCAACGCCCACCACATGCTGCGCGTCATCCGCAACCACCGCAACGCCGCCTATGGCAACTCGGATGGCTACGAGGGCCTGTCGATCGCGCCGGTCGGCCTCGACCACGGCTCGCTCAAGGACGCCACCCTCTCGGCCCGCGCCAAGGCGGTGTGGGACGATGCGCTGCGTCTCGGCGAGGCGCACGGTTACCGCAATGCCCAGGTCTCGGTGATCGCGCCGACCGGCACCATCGGCCTCGTGATGGATTGCGACACCACCGGCATCGAGCCCGATTTCGCGCTGGTGAAGTTCAAGAAGCTGGCCGGCGGCGGCTACTTCAAGATCATCAACAACGCCGTGCCCCCGGCGCTGCGCACCCTCGGCTACTCGGAATCGCAGATCGCCGAGATCGAGGCCTATGCCGTCGGCCACGGCAACCTGAACCAGGCGCCGGGCATCAACCCGTCCACCCTGCGCACCAAGGGCTTTACCGACGAGAAGATCGCCGCGCTCAACGGCGCCACCAAGTCGGCCTTCGACATCAAGTTCATCTTCAACCAGTGGACGCTGGGTGCCGATTTCCTGAAAGGTCTCGGCGTCACTGACGCGCAGCTCAGCGACATGAGCTTCGACCTCCTGAGCTTCCTCGGGTTCTCCAAGAAGGACATCGAGGCCGCCAACACCCATGTCTGCGGCTCGATGACGCTCGAGGGCGCGCCCTTCCTCAAGGCGGAGCACCTGCCGGTGTTCGATTGCGCCAACCCCTGCGGCAAGACCGGCAAGCGCTTCCTCTCGGTCGACAGCCACATCCTGATGATGGCCGCGGCGCAGCCGTTCATTTCGGGCGCCATCTCCAAGACCATCAACATGCCCAACGAGGCGACGGTTTCGGACGCCAAGGAAGCCTACATGCAGTCGTGGCGGCTGGCGCTCAAGGCCAACGCCCTCTACCGCGATGGCTCCAAGCTCAGCCAGCCACTCAACTCCTCGCTCATTTCCGATGACGAGGATGAGGACGAGGATGCCGTCGAGCTGCTCAACGCCGCCAACCAGATGGCGCGCGTGCCGCAGATCGCCGAAAAGATCGTCGAGCGCATCGTCGAGCGCGTCTCGCGCGAGCGGGAAAAGCTGCCGAACCGCCGCAAGGGCTACACCCAGAAGGCCAATATCGGCGGCCACAAGGTGTATCTGCGCACCGGCGAGTTCGACGACGGCCGCCTGGGCGAAATCTTCATCGACATGCACAAGGAAGGCGCCGCCTTCCGCGCCATGATGAACAATTTCGCCATCTCGATCTCGCTGGGCCTGCAGTATGGCGTGCCGCTCGACGAATACGTGGAGGCCTTCACCTTCACGCGCTTCGAGCCGGCCGGCATGGTGATGGGCAACGACCGGATCAAGAACGCCACCTCGATCCTCGACTACATCTTCCGCGAGCTCGCCGTGTCCTATCTCGACCGCGAGGATCTGGCGCATGTCCACACCGACACGCCGACCGCGCTCGCGCCTGCCAACGAAGGCCAGCGCCAGGCCCCTGCCCCGATCCCGGCGCAGAACCTCGTCTCCCGCGGCATGACCCGCGGCAAGGTGAAGGACCAGAACCTGATGCTGGTCTCGGGCGGCCTCTCGGCAGCCCAGACCTACGCCCCGGCGATGGCCACCAGCACCTCGACCGTCACGGCCCTGCGCTCCGCGACTGCGCTCAAGACCGACCTCAACCCCCACGTCCTCCACGCAGCCGAACTCAACCCCATCCCGACCCCGCCCCCAAGCCAGGACCTCGGCGTGCTGAGGTCACAGGCCCAGATGCAGGGTTATACGGGTGATCAGTGCAGCAACTGTAATTCGATGCGGATGAAGGTGAGCGGGCATTGCATGGTGTGCGAGGATTGCGGGACGACGACGGGGTGTAGCTGAGCAACTGCTGCTGAGCAGCCGCGACAGCAAACACGTCAGCTGGATCGGCAGCACGCATCGGAGATTTTTGTATCTTTATGTAGGGCCCAAATGGGCCCTACATTCTTTCGGTAATAAGCGTCACGCTGAAAGAGGTAAAAATGGGCGTTGCGGATGATTTTAGCAAATTCAAGGACTGCTACAATATCGGAACGGACGTAATCAGCAGTATCTCCTACCGATACAAGCGCATAACAAAACAACTTAACAAAGACTTCCGTAATCTAGATAGCGATATATACAACACTATGTATGTCGGCTCTTATGGCCGAGATACCGCCGCGCGTGGCATAAGCGATCTAGATGTGGCGTATTTTCTGCCTGCAGCTCTGTTCGGCCAGTATGATTTGCATCTCTACAATGGACAATCCGCCCTACTGCAGGTCGTTCGTAACTCGGTACGAAACACATACCCTACCTCTGAGGTGTCCGGCGACGGACAGGTTGTCGTCGTAAGCTTCACCGATGGCATAACGTTTGAGATATTGCCCTGCTTCATAAACGCGGATGGCAGTTGGACATACCCAGACTCAAACAATGGCGGCACTTGGCGTCAGTGCAATCCTCGCGCTGAGATTGAGGCCATCGCTCGACGAAGTGAAGCTACCAACCGAAACTTGAAGCATCTATGCCGCATGATGCGCGTCTGGAAGGATTACAACAGCGTCCCTATTTCAGGGGCTCTGATTGACACGCTTGCCTACCAATTTTTGGAGAATTGGGAGTATCGTGAGAAGTCCTTTCTGTACCACGATTTCATGGCCAGAGACTTCCTAGCGTACATGATGGACCAAAACCGGGATCAGACATACTGGTGAATGCCAGGTAGCGGCTCGTACGTTTGGACGAAGGGCAACTTCCAATCCAAAGCTGGCATCGATCACACTATCAGCGCCGCGGCCTGCTTGCTTCAGAAAGAAGAAGAGGGCTCTGCACGACGCGCCAAATGGAGAACCTTTTTTGGCCCAACATTCCCAATTTGAAGCTGATCGCTACGCTTTTGAGAGCCAAGTGCGTGAGAGCTACGGACGGTGCGCCTACACCCACAAGACGCATGAGAAGATGGCGGAACGGCTTCATGGTCGCCACAAGATCGGCAAGTGGGCCAATATCGTGCTGTCTTCGCTAATCACAGGCGGAGCAGTAGGAGTGATATTCGCTACCGGCACCGGCTACGAGCAATACGCAGGCTATGCTACGGCCGGGCTATCTATCCTCAGCCTCGTTTTCAACGCCTATCTGAAGGATTTAGATCCCGGCGCGCTGGCCCAGCGCCACCGCGAGGCTGCATCGGACATGTGGAACATTCGCGAATCCTATCTGAGTCTGTTGGCAGACACACTGGATACCGGCATAGGTTTGAGTTCGCTGCGTGAGCGACGAGATGAACTCCAAGCGTCACTCCGCAAGATTTATCACGCCGCACCGCACACAGATGGCAAGGCATATGGCAAAGCCCAAGACTCCTTGAAGAACCGCGAGGACCTCACTTTCTCGGATTCTGAACTCGACAAGCTTCTGCCCACCACGCTGCGACGCAGCGCGCGAAAGGCGTAGCTTTTGAGGCCCCTTGGTCGGACAGCCACGGACTCGTCACTAGTTGGCCCACAAATCATCTGAAGAGTCGTTGCGCGATGACAAGGCGGTTCTCGGCCCCCAGTATGGGGCAGCATTTTATCATGCTCGCCAAGCACTTTGGGCCGTTTCTTCCTACTGGGACCGATACGAGACCCTATTTGGAACGGCGGAGCGTGTGGCCGTACTGAACGACAACAGCGGCGAATTCTGGCATGCAATTCAGCTGTCGCTTTTCGACCACGTGCTGCTCGGAATTTGCCGTCTGACGGACCCACCTCAAACTGGAAAGCGGCAGAACCTGACGATGTCGCAACTCCATCAAATGGATCCCGGCCCCCACAAAGCCGAACTGTTGCGGCTAGTTCGCAGGGCGGAGCGCCGCGCGGAGTTTGCCAGAAGTTGGCGCAACAAGCGAATTGCACACAACGATTTTGATCAGGCCGTCGGGCCCGCCAACGGACTTGCGCGTGCGACCCGCAATAAGGTCCGAGACGCGCTCATAGGCATCCATGACGTACTACGTTGGATAATGCTGCGGCATTTCGATGGAAGTTTGTCTCTGCCCGAGCTCGGCGATGGTGGCACAAATCAGATGATGCGCGGCTTGGCTGACGGAAACGCTGTTCGCCGAGCTCGACTCGATGCGCTTCGTGCAGGTGACTTTGCCGCTTCTCGGCCGCCTGAATACCAATGGGCAAAGGGGCGACGCCACAACGAGCGGTACGCTAAGGTGATCAAGCTTCGTGTGCCAAAGCGCTGACTTGTCCCCCGCTCCTTTACCCATGCGACACGCCCCTCGTCTCCCGTCTCGAAGCGAGATCATGACGAATGGTTGGTGTGGGGGATGGTTGGGTGGTTCCGGGACGCTCCGGGCCACGCCAAAGCTTCACGCCGGTTTTCGGCCAAGCCGTATCGCCCCCTCGCACTTGGTGGGAGAGGGTAGCGAAGCTTGGCGGCTTGCCGACGAGCGGAGCTGAGGAGAGGGGGCGGCGCCGGTTGCTGGCCACTGACTCAACCACATGCTCACCCCCTCTCCTAGTTTCGCTAGCTCGCTGACGCTCGCAAGCTCCACTACCCTCCCCCGCCAAGGGGGAGGAGACGCCGTGGCTTGGCCCGTGCCCAGGGAACTCGGGACACTCGCCACCGCTTGAGTAGTTTCCGGCCCTACCGCCGCCACCTCCGTGCTCTAGTGTCACTCCACACGAACCCGAAAGCGTCCGCCATGGTCCAGAACCTGCCCGTCCCCCTCGCGCCCGGCGGCACCCCGCGCGTCGCGCCCCACAGCCACCGGGGCAATGTGCTCGCCCGCGCGGGCACGCCCCTCAGGGGATCGCGCCAGTGAGCACCGAGATCCCCGCCTACCGCGTCGCCCAGCGTGACGGCGATATCGAGATCAGGGAGTATCCCGCCCTCGTTGCGGCCGAGGTCAGCGTCGGCGGCGAGCGCAACACCGCCGTGCGCGAAGGGTTTCGCCTCCTCGCCGGCTACATCTTCGGCGGCAACGATGGCGGCCGCCGCATCGCCATGACCGCGCCGGTGATGCAGCAGCCCCAGCCGGGCACCCGAATCGCCATGACGGCCCCCGTCATGCAGACCGAGGCCGGCGGGCGCTGGACCGTCGGGTTCATCATGCCCTCGAGCTGGACGCTCGACACCCTTCCCCGGCCCAACGACCCGCAGGTGCAGCTGCGCCCCGTCGCCCCAACCCGCACCGCCGCCCTGCGGTTTTCCGGCCTGACCCGCGAACCCGACATCATCAGGCGCACCGAGCGCCTCGAAGCCTACCTCAACCAGCACGGCCTCAAGCCCGCCGGCACCCCCACCCTCGCCCGCTATGACCCGCCCTGGCAGCCCTGGTTCATGCGGCGCAACGAAATCCTGATCGAACTCCAGCCGGACGACCGCACCGGCTGAAACCAGCCCTGCCCGGCCGCTTGTCGAAAAGCTCATTCCGGCTGCTTGCAATAGCGGCCGCGCGGCCGCATCTGCGAAGCCAGGCACACGGGCTTTCGATGCGTGACCTTTGTTGACTGGTGCCGCTTGTTGGCTCCTTCTGGCCGGACAGCGACGCGGTTATCTCAGCGCCCCAAGGCCGTTGAGACTGGAGAACTCGATTGAGTACACGCAACTCCCGCCTCGGCGGCAAGACGCGGCCAACGCCCACGGTCCCCAGAGGGGGGATTGTCGGGTTGCTGCGCCCCTATTGGATCTGGATCGGCCTGCTGGTCGCCCTGACCATCGCCGCCAACAGCTTCAATCTGGTGATCCCCCAGATCGTTGCCTCGGCTATCGACGGCATCGGCAAGCCTGACCTGTCGCTGTAATTACCCACCCCCTTGTCAGCGGGGTAAATCCCTGAATCCATGATGCTATGGATCGTGGTGATTTGCAGCAGCTCAGCAAAGAGCAACTGATCGAGTTGGTGCT